>Ga0308172_1000023_pt1 | contig 383149 bp, 382 predicted proteins | sample PhyGR2_FD_202134 | JGI IMG/M metagenome (GOLD analysis project Ga0308172, IMG submission 202134) | Phyllosphere microbial communities from UC Gill Tract Community Farm, Albany, California, United States - DLSLSG.R2 | ecosystem: Host-associated > Plants > Phyllosphere > Unclassified | place... | reverse complement strand
TCGCGGTCCTTCTCGATCCGTTCTTCCTTCACGATACACTACCGTTTGCCGCGGGATGGAGCAGCCCGGTAGCTCGTCAGGCTCATAACCTGAAGGTCGTAGGTTCAAATCCTACTCCCGCACCCAAGTTTTAACCCGCTATCCAACAGGATAGCGGGTTTTTTCATGCCCAGAACCAAGCCGCCCGTTGATCGACATGGTTTTCGTAGGGCTGACGGGCTTTCGCTTAACAGCGATGCGGTTCGCGCCTCACGATCAATGGCGTGAGTTGAACCTTTCTTTCCAGGTCAGGCTTTGCCCTTGGCCGGCAAACCCGTAGGGACGGGGATGCTTCAAGATGTGACGCCGCCCACCGCCTTGCCCGAGATCGTCGTCACCGCCGCGCGTCTGCCGCCGGCGGCGGCTGATGCTGCGTTTTCTGTGGTGCGGATCGATGAGGCGGTCTTGTCTCGGTCGTCGCGTCTGGACGAGGCGTTGCGGTCCGTGCCGGCGGTGTCGCTGTTTCGACGCACCAGCAGCGCGGCGGCCAATCCGACGACCCAAGGGATTTCACTGAGGGCCATTGCGCCGTCTGGAGCGGGGCGGACGCTGGTGCTGCTGGACGGCGTGCCGCTGAACGATCCGTTCGGGGGCTGGATCATCTGGTCCCAAGCGACGCCGGAATCTCTGGAGAGCCTGGATGTGATCCGGGGGGCGGGCTCGGGCCCCTATGGCGCGGGCGCGCTGACGGGCACGATCACCCTGCGCGAACGCGGGAAAGGCGGCGCGCTGGATGTGTCCGCGTCCGAGCGGGGTGGCTTGCGGGCGGCGGCCTCCGCCTCGACGCGACTGGGACCTTTGGCGGTGACGTTGAGCGGCTTGCGCGAAGTCAGCGACGGCTATGTGCCCGTGCGCGGGCCGGCGGCAGGCGCGGCGGACACGCCGCTGGATCTCGACAGCCGAAGTGCAGCGCTGCGCGTCGATACGGCCTTGGGACAGGCGAACCTGTCCGTCAGGGCGGCGACCTGGGAAGAGGATCGCGGATCGGGGCTGGCCGGAACGCGCGCCAACGCCAGCGGGCACAGCCTGAGCGCCACGGCGGCGCAGACGCCGATGGCCGACGGCTATGGCTGGCGGCTACAGGCATGGCGGATCGACAGCAATCTGGCCAATAGCTCGGCCTCGGTGTCGGCCGACCGCTCGACCACGACGCCGGCCAACGATCAGTTCAAGACGCCCGCGACGGGATGGGGACTGAATGCGGCGCTGCGCCGCCGCATGGCGGATTTCGCGGGCGGACGGCTGGAGTGGGAGCTGGGCGCCGATGCGCGCTTCAACGACGGCGAAACCAATGAACTGTTCAGCAATCCGACGGGGGCAGGCTTCACCCGCATTCGGCGTGCGGGCGGGGAAACGGCTGTGGCCGGGGCCTATGTCGATGCGTCCTGGACCGCGGCCGACTGGCTGGTGGCCGGCGGACTGCGGGTGGATCGCTGGGAGAATACCGGCGGATTTCGTCAGGAGAACACGCTGTCGACCGGCGCCGTCCTGCTGAATGAAAGCGATCCGGACCGGTCAGGCGAGGTAGTCAGCGCGCGTCTGGCCCTTCGTCGTGATCTGGGCGGCGGCTATGCGGCGCGGGCGGCAGCCTATTCCGGGTTCCGGCCCGCCACGTTGAACGAACTGCATCGGCCGTTCCGCGTCGGCAACGACATCACCGAGGCCAACGCCGCCCTGACGCCGGAAACGCTGAAGGGTGTGGAGACGGGATTGGCCTTCGACCGCGAAGGCGTGCGTTGGGGCGCGTCGGTGTTCTGGAACCAGATCGAGGACGCTATCGTCAATGTGACGCTCGGGTCCGGGCCGGCGACCTTCCCGCGCGCGGGGTTCGTGCCGGCGGGCGGGGTGCTGCGCCAGCGCCAGAACGCCGGGACCATCGACGCCTGGGGCGTGGAACTGACGGGGGCGCTGGACCTGTCGTCAGCCGTGTCGATGAACGCCGCTGCGTCCTGGACCGATGCCGAGATTGACGGCGGATCGTCCGCCGCGCAGCTGACCGGCTTGCGTCCCGCCCAGGCGCCGGAATGGAGCGCGACGGCCGGGCTGGATTGGCGCGCGACCGATCGACTGACCTTGGCCCTGGCGGCACGTTACGAATCGAGCCGGTTCGACGACGACCTGAACAGCCGGGTGCTGAACGCCGCCGTGACGCTGGATGCGCGAGGGGAGTGGGCCTTCACGCCAAACGCGACCCTCTGGATGGCGGCGGACAATCTGTTCGACGAGGATGTCGAGGTGTCGGAAACCGGCACGGGCGTCGCCGGATACGGCCCGCCGCGAACCGTCAGCGTCGGTCTAAGGTTGAGCTATTGAGGGCGCTAAAAGCCAGCCACTCGACCAGGTTTTTGCGCGACGCACAGATTTCGTCCGCCTGACGGGTGAAAATGACCTTCATTGCTGTTGCGCGAGGCCGCTGGCGCGCTAAGCGCTAAAGGCGGTCGATCCACGGCCGCTGATCCCAACGACGAGCCTGTCATGTCCGAAGAATTCTACCGCATGAAGCGGTTGCCGCCCTATGTCATCGCCGAGACCAATGCGATGCGCGCGGCGGCCCGTGCGGCAGGCGAGGACGTGATCGACCTGGGGATGGGCAACCCCGACCTGCCGCCGCCGCAGCATGTGATCGACAAGCTGATCGAGGTGGCCAGGAAGCCGGACGCCCACGGCTATTCGGCGTCACGCGGCATCCCCGGCCTGCGCCGCGCCCAGGCCAACTATTACGGCCGCCGCTTCGGCGTCGATGTGGATCCCGAGACCGAGGTGATCGTCACCATGGGCTCCAAGGAGGGGTTGGCTAGTCTGGCCACCGCCATCACCGAGCCGGGCGACGTGATCCTGGCGCCCAATCCGTCCTATCCGATCCACACCTTCGGCTTCATCATCGCTGGGGCTGCGATCCGCAGCGTGCCGACTACGCCGGACGAGAAGTATTTCGAGGCGCTGGAGCGGGCCATGGCTTTCACCGTGCCGCGGCCCAAGATCCTGGTCATGAACTATCCGTCGAACCCGACGGCGGAGACGGTCGATCTGGCCTTCTACGAACGCGTCGTGGACTTCGCCAAGGCCAACGACCTGTGGATCATCAGCGACCTGGCCTATTCGGAGCTGTACTACGACGGCAAGCCGACGGTCTCGATTCTGCAGGTGCCGGGTGCCAAGGACGTGGCCATCGAGTTCACGTCGCTGTCGAAGACCTACAGCATGGCCGGCTGGCGGATGGGTTTCGCGGTCGGCAACAAGAAGCTGATCGCGGCGATGACGCGGGTGAAATCCTACCTCGACTATGGCGCCTTCACGCCGATCCAGGCGGCGGCGTGCGCGGCGCTGAACGGGCCGCAGGACATCGTCGAGCAGAACCGCAAACTCTATCACCGCCGGCGCGATGTGCTAGTCGAGAGTTTCGGCCGTGCGGGTTGGGACATTCCCAAGCCGGCCGCGTCCATGTTCGCCTGGGCGCCCTTGCCGCCGGCGCTGAAGCATTTGGGCAGTCTGGAGTTTTCCAAGCAGTTGCTGACCCACGCAAAGGTCGCGGTGGCGGCGGGCGTGGGCTATGGCGAGAACGGCGAGGGCTTCGTGCGCATCGCCATGGTCGAGAACGAACAGCGCATCCGCCAGGCCGCGCGCAACATCAAATCCTATCTGAAATCGCAGGGCGTCAATGTGCCGCCCAGCCGGGAAGACTGACTATGCCGTCTGGACTGATCGCGCTGCTGGACGACGTCGCCGGCATCGCAAAGCTGGCGGCCGCGTCGCTGGATGACGTGGGCGCGGCGGCGGGCAAGGCCTCGACCAAGGCCGCCGGCGTGGTGGTGGACGATGCGGCGGTGACGCCGCGCTATGTCATGGGCCTGTCGCCCAGCCGCGAACTGCCGATCATCAGCAAGATTGCGCTCGGGTCGTTTCGCAACAAGCTGATCTTCATCCTGCCGGTGGCACTGGTGCTCAGCGCCTTCGCGCCCTGGGCCATCACGCCGATCCTGATGTGCGGCGGCACCTATCTGTGTTTCGAGGGGGCAGAAAAGCTGCTGGAGGCGATGGGGCATGGCGGGCATGAGGATGCCACGCCGGTCGCGCGCGATGCAGCGGCGCTGGAGAAGACGACGGTGTCGGGGGCGGTGCGCACCGACCTGATCCTGTCGGCCGAGATCATGGCCATCGCCCTGGCCGATGTGGCGGCGCAGCCGATCCTGACCCAGGCCGCCGTGCTGGCTGTGGTCGGCATCGCCATGACCGTCGTCGTCTATGGCGCGGTTGGTTTGATCGTGAAGATGGACGACATCGGCCTGCATCTGGCTCAACGGCCCAATGGCGGGGTGCGCGCCTTGGGGCGGGGTCTGGTCAAGGGCATGCCGATGATCATGAGCGCCCTGTCGGCGATCGGCACGGCGGCCATGCTGTGGGTCGGCGGCGGCATTCTGCTGCACGGTTCCCAAACGCTGGGGCTGCACTGGCCGGCCGTGCCCGTCGAGCATCTGTCGCATGCCGTCGGCGAACTGTTCGGGCCGCTGGCAGGCGTGATGAGCTGGCTGACGACGGCGGTGGCCTCGGCCGTGATCGGGCTGATCGTCGGCGGGGTGGTGGTGCTGGTCCTGCATCAGGTCGCGCGCCTGCGGCCCAAGTAATCGCACTAGGAGCGAGCCGGGCTGTCATGCGGGCGCCATCCGCAACAGCTAGAGGCCGCACGGCTGTTGTTGGAGTTGTTCATGTCCCTGTCGCGTCACGTCGCCGCCGCGTGTCTGGCCGCCTTGTCGATCGCGGGCGCCGCCTGTGCGGGCGCGCCGGTCGCCCAGCCGCCGGTTCAGGCCGCCGCGCCGCAGTCGTCGGTCGCGGCCCTGACGCCGCCCAAACTGATCGTGACCATCGTGGTCGATCAGTTCAGCGCCAACCTCTTCAACCAGTATCGCAGCCGCTACAGCGGCGGCCTGCGCCGGCTGGCCGACCAGGGACTGGTGTCGATCAACGGCTATCAGACCCACGGTCTGACCGAGACCTGCCCCGGCCACTCCACGGTTCTGACCGGCATGCACCCGGCCGAGACGGGCATTCCCGCCAACGACTGGATCGACGGCAAGACCGGCAAGGAGGTCTATTGCCTGGCCGCGCCCCAGAACCATCTGGCGCACGGCCGCGACGACACCCACAACGGGCCAGTGGGGCCGGATCAGCTGCGCGCGACGACGCTGGGCGATTGGCTGAAGGCCGTCAGTCCGGACAGCAAGGTCATGGCGGTGTCCGGCAAGGATCGCGGGGCGATCAATCTGGCCGGTCATCAGGGGCAGGCCTTCTGGTTCACCGACGGGTTTGGACTGACCACCTATGTCGAGCCGGGACAGTCGGCCGAGGCCAAGTTGGCGCCGGTTGCGGCGTTCAACCGTGACTTCAACGCCTGGACGGCGGCGACGCCGACAGCCTGGGACTATCAGAACGCGGACTGCCGGGCTCTGGCGGGCGACTGGACCATTCGCGGCCAGACCTTCCATTCGGTGCTGCCGCCGGCGGGGCTGAAGTTCGACACCTCGCCATTGCTGGACGAGCAGACGCTGAAGGCGGCGGAATATCTGCTGGACAGCCAGAAGCTGGGGCAGGGGACGGCGACCGACATGCTGGGCGTTAGCCTGTCGGCCACCGACCGGATCGGCCATATGTACGGCACCCAGGGGCCGGAGATGTGCGAGCAGATGCACCGGCTGGATACGGCGCTGGGCGCGTTTCTGGACAAGCTGGCCCAGGTTCCGGGCGGCGCGCTGGTGGTTCTGACGGCTGATCATGGCGGTTCGGACTTCGTCGAGCGGCTGCACGAGCATGGCTATCCGCAGGCGCACCGCGCCGACACCGATGCGATCAAGGGCGTCAACGCCGCGCTGAAGGCGCGCTTCAACCTGGACGCCGATCCGCTGCAGTCCGGCGGTTCAGGCTGGATGGTCGCCGATGCGGATCACAAGTCGCTGCCCGATCCGTTGCGGACACAGGTGGCGGAGGCGGCGGTCGAGATGCTGCGCGCCCTGCCGGACGTGGCCTTCGCCGAGACGCGCGACCGGCTGCTGACCGAGCCTCTGCCGGACAGCCGTCAGCCCGAGATGATGACGGTGCGCGAGCGGATGCGGTTGTCGACCGTCGCCGAGCGATCGCCCGACATCCAGTTCGCCTGGACCCAGAACACCACCTCGGGCGGCCGCGTCGGCTCGACCCTGGCCGGGCACGGCACGCCGTGGGAATATGATCGACGCGTGCCGATCATCTTCTGGTGGCCGGGCGCCAAGGCCGAGGAGCGGTTCCTGCCGATCCGCACCGTCGATATCGCCCCCACGCTTGCCCATGTGATCGGCGTCGCCGCGCCGCAGGTGGAGGGCCGGTGCATCGATCTGAACGGGTTTGCCGTGGCGACTTGCGGGGCGGCGGCCAGATAAACTCCTGTTTCCGGCCGTCAACTCATGTTTCCTGAGGGAAAGGCGGCCTTACGCAGCGCGGGTTTCGTTGGCAGAAGAGGGCGAAATCGCCCAGGCGGCCCCGTTTTGCCGTCCGAGAGAGCCAACAGGAAACGTCATGAACCGAGCCCGTCGCGCGCGCATCGTCGCCACCCTGGGACCCGCCAGCCGTGCGCCCAGCACCGTCAAGGCGCTGGCCCAGGCGGGGGTGGACGTCTTCCGCCTGAACTTCAGCCACGGGTCGCATGAGGATCACGCCGCCGCGTTGAAGGCGGTGCGCGGCGCCGAAATGGCCCTGCAGCGTCCGCTGGGCGTGTTGGCCGACCTTCAAGGGCCCAAGCTGCGTTTGGGCCGGTTTAAGGACGTCGAGATCTCGGTCAAGCCGGGCCACACCATGCGTTTCGATCTGGACCCGACGCCCGGCGACGAGACGCGGGTGCAGATGCCGCATCCCGAAATCTTCAAGGCGCTGCGCAAAGGCATGCTGCTGCTTCTGGACGACGGCCGGGTGCGGCTGCGTGTGGGCGAGCGAACTGACGAGTGGGCCGATGTGACGGTTGAGAGCGGCTCGAAGCTGTCGGACCGCAAGGGCGTGGCGGTGCCGGAGGCGGTGATCCCGGTCTCGGCCCTGACGCCCAAAGACCGTGAAGACTTGGCCTTCGCCCTGCGGATGGGCGTGGACTGGGTGGCGCTCAGCTTCGTGCAGAAGCCCGAGGACATGGCCGAGCTGAAGCGGATCGTGAATGGTCAGGCGGCCTGCCTCGCCAAGATCGAGAAGCCGGCGGCCTTGGCCGATCTGGAAGCCATCCTGGACTATTGCGACGGGGTGATGGTGGCGCGCGGCGATCTGGGCGTCGAACTGGATCCCGAAGATGTGCCGGTTGCGCAAAAGCAGATCGTGCGCGCGGCCCGCAATCGCGGCGTGCCTGTGATCGTGGCGACCCAGATGCTGGAATCCATGACCAGCGCCCCGGCCCCGACCCGCGCCGAGGCGACCGATGTGGCCAATGCGGTCTATGAGGGTGCGGACGCCCTGATGCTGTCGGCCGAGACGGCGTCGGGCGACTATCCGCTGGAATCCGTCGGCATCATGAGCCGGATCATCGAGCGCGTCGAACGCGATCCGATGTGGCCCAGCCTGATGGGCGCCGAACATGCCGGCATGGACGAGCACGATGTGGACGCCCTGGTCGGGGCGGCGCGGATGGCGGCGAATGCGCCCTCGACCGGCTGTCTGGTGGTGTTCACGACTTTGGGCGGCACCGCGCGGCGGATGGCGCGCGAGCGGCCGCTGAAGCCGATCCTGGTGCTGACGCCCAATCCCAACACCGCGCGGCGGCTGGCCCTGGTCTGGGGGCTGGAGCCGCGTCTGGGCGAGCAGCCGGACTCGCTGGAGGCCGTGACGGACGACGCCGTCAACAGCGCGGTCAAATATGGTTTGGCCGAGCCGGGCCAGCGCATCCTGATTTTGGCGGGCACGCCGTTCGGGGCGCCGGGCGCGGCCAACCTGCTGCGATTGGCCCACGCGTCTGCAGCGACGTCGAAGGGCCGCAAGAAGAGCTAGAGAGCGATCTCGCGCCGCTCCGCCCCGCTGCGCAGACCGGCGTCGAGGATGCGCATGACGGTCAAGGCCTGGTCGGCCGGGACAGGCGGCGGGCCCTTGCCGAGGATCGCCTCGCGCATGGCGGCGTAGAAGGCGGGATAGTCGCCGCGCTCCGGAGCCGGCGTGGTGCGGACGGTTTCGCCGTCGATCTGTTTCGTCAGCATGCCGGGCGAAGGATCAAGGCCCCAGTCCGGATCGCCGGGACGCAGGCCGGCCTTGGACTGCCCCTCCTGGGCGTCGAGGCCGTGTTTGATGAAGCTGCCGCCCGTGCCGTGGACGGCGTAGCGGAGTCTGGCCTCGGCGGCGAGGTGGCTCATGTTCAGGATGACCCGCAGCCGGTCATAGCGCAGCAGGACGTGGGCGTAGTCGATGGCCGTGCCGCCGACCCGTTGGGCCTGGAGATCGGCATAGACGGCCAGCGGCGGGCCGAACAGCTGCACCGCCTGGTCGATCAGATGCGGGCCCAGGTCGGCCCAGACGCCACCGTCGCGTCTGTCCTTCCAGCGGTCGGTGACGGTCGGACGGAAGCGGTCGTAGTGGCTTTCGAACACGGCGACATCGCCCAGTTCGCCCTGGTCGATCAGGCGGCGCAAAGTCAGGAAGTCGGCGTCCCAGCGGCGGTTCTGGAAGACGCTGAAAACGCCGGGCGAGGACGCTGCGACGGCGGCGACGGCTTCGGCGTCGGCCAAGGTCGCCGCGAAGGGCTTGTCCACCACCACCGACTTGCCGGCCCTCAGCGCGGCGATCGACTGTTCGGCGTGCAAGGCGTCGGGGGTGGCGACGACGATCAGGCCGATGTCGTCGCGGGCGATGGCTGTGTCCAGATCGGGCAGGACCTCGACGTCGGGCAGGTCGGCGTGGACCGCTTCGGGCCGTGACGAGACGACGGCGGTCAGGGTCAGGCCCGGGGTCGCCGCGATCAGGGGCGCATGGAAGGTCTGGCCCGCCAGGCCGTAGCCGACGACGGCGACGCCGATGGGTGCATGTGAGGTCATGCCCCGATCAATAGCGGTCGGGGCGCGGGCCATCCAGCACATAGGGCACCACGCCGCGCTCGTGCTCCGGCACGTGCAGGGTCCTGTCCAAGGGCGGGAAGGCGCGCTGGGTGCAGTCGGTGCGCTCGCAGATGCGGCAGCTGACGCCGATCCGCGCGGCGGGGCCGTTCAGATCGAGGCCGGCGGCATAGACCAGGGCGCCCGCATGTTCGACCTCGCATCCCAACGACAGGGCGTAGCGCCGGTCGTTGGCCAGGTAGGAGCCGCTGGGTTTGGACACGCTGCGGGCGATGGAGATGTAGCGGGATCCGTCGGGCATCTCGGCCAGCTGCACCCCGATCCGGTCCGGCGCCGCGAAGGCTTCGTGGACGTTCCACAGCGGGCAAGCGCCGCCGAAGCGGGCGAACTGGAAACGGGTGGCGCTGTGGCGCTTGGTGATGTTGCCGGCCATGTCCACGCGGGCGAAATAGAAGGGCACGCCGCGCCAGCCCGGCCGTTGCAGGGTCGAGAGCCGGTGGCAGACCTGTTCGAAACTGACCTGGAAACGGGTGCGCAGCCGGTCGATGTCGTGCTTCTCCTCGCGCGCGGCCTCCAGGAAGGCGCGATAGGGCAAGAGCAACGCGCCGGCCGCATAATTGGCCAGGCCGACCCGGGCGACGTCCCGCGCGGCGTCCGTGCGGAACGCGGCCTGATCCAGTTCGGCTTCGATCAAATCGCGGAAGGACAGCAGGGCCAACTGATGCGCCAGCTGGAACGACCGCGTCGCGCCGGGCTGCCAGGCGTCCAGCGTCAGGACGCGGCTGGCGGGGTCGTAGCGACGCAACGCGTCTTGGCCCGCGACGTAAGCGACCCGGACGCCGTGGGCCTGACTCAGCGCGGCCTCCAGCGCCCGCTCGATCTGGCCGTCCTGCACCAGCGTCGTCGCCAGCGCCTCGGCCGCGGTGTCCAGCGTGTCGATATAGTTGTCGCGATAGTGGAAGAAGTCGCGCACCTCTTCGTAGGGCAAAAGGGCGACACTGGCGCCGTGTTCGTCCCGGCCCAGGGTGTCGTCCAGCGCCTTCACCCGTTCGTCCAGACGGCGGAAGGTCTGGTGCAGGGCCAGAAACTGACGCGCCAGGCGCGGGGTGTTGGCGACGGCCTGTTTCAGCTCGGCGGCCGTGGGCGGTTCGGCCTGACCCGCAATGTCGGTGGTCGCCTCGCGCAAATCGGCGATCAGGCGGGCATCCCCTTCCAGATCGAACAGACTGGCGTCCACATGAAAGGCGCGCGTCAGGGCGATCAGGACGCGCGCGGTCGCCGGGCGCTGGTTGGTCTCGATCTGCGACAGATAGGACGGCGAGAGGCCCAGCCGGTCGGCGCAGGCCTCCAGCGTCCAGCCGCGCGCCTCGCGCAGCTTGCGCAGTTTGGCGCCCAGGAAAAGCTTCTCAGCCATTCGCAACTTTGCAGATCATATCGCCATCCTTTGCAAGCTCGCGCAGTTCCACACTTTTTGCAAAGTTGCGTTTGCCATTTTGCGATGAAGGCGCCACGCGTTCTTTGAACGAGAGGCGAATATCCATCATGACTCAAGCCATCCTTGAAGAACTGGAGCGCCGTCGCGCCGCCGCCAAACTGGGCGGTGGGGAAAAGCGTATCGCCGCCCAGCACGCCAAGGGCAAGCTGACGGCGCGCGAACGCATCGACGTGCTGCTGGACGAGGGCTCCTTCGAGGAGACCGACATGTTCGTCGAGCACCGCAGCCACGACTTCGGCATGCAGGACCAGCGCATCCCCGGCGACGGGGTGGTGACGGGGCGCGGCACGATCGGCGGACGGCTGGTCTATGTCTTCTCCAAGGACTTCACCGTCTTCGGCGGCAGCCTGTCGGGGGCCCATGCGGCCAAGATCGTCAAGCTGCAGAAGATGGCACTGACCGCCGGGGCGCCGATCATCGGTCTGTTCGACGCAGGCGGGGCGCGGATCCAAGAGGGGGTCGAGAGCCTTGCCGGTTACGCCGACATCTTCCTGCAGAATACCCTGGCCAGCGGGGTCATTCCCCAGATCAGCGTGATCATGGGGCCGTGCGCGGGCGGCGACGTCTATTCGCCGGCCATCACAGACTTCATCTTCATGGTGAAGGACACGAGCTATATGTACGTCACCGGCCCCGACGTGGTGAAGACCGTCACTAACGAGGTGGTCAGCCACGAGGACCTGGGCGGGGCGCGGGTCCATGCCGGCAAGTCGGGCGTGGCGGACGGGGCGTTCGAGAACGATCTGGAGGCCCTGTCGGAGGTGCGCCGCCTGATCGGTTTCCTGCCGCTGTCGAACCGCGAAAAGCCGCCGGTGCGCGAGAGCTATGACGAGCCGGAGCGGGACGAGCCGTCGCTGGACACCCTGATCCCGGCCAATCCGAACCAGCCCTATGACATGAAGGAGCTGATCCTGAAGGTGGTCGACGAGGCCGACTTCTTCGAGATCGGGGCCGACTTCGCCAAGAACATCATCTGCGGCTTCGGCCGGCTGGACGGCCAGACGGTCGGCATCGTCGCCAACCAGCCCCAGGTGCTGGCGGGCGTGCTGGATATCGATTCAAGCCGCAAGGCCGCGCGGTTCGTGCGCTTCTGCGACGCCTTCGACATTCCTCTGGTGACGCTGGTGGACGTGCCGGGCTTCATGCCGGGGACCAAGCAGGAATACGGCGCCCTGATCAAACACGGGGCCAAGCTGCTGTTCGCCTATGCCGAGGCGACGGTGCCGAAACTGACCCTGATCACGCGCAAGGCCTATGGCGGCGCCTATGACGTGATGAGCTCCAAACACCTGCGCGGCGACGTCAACTACGCCTGGCCCACCGCCGAGATCGCGGTCATGGGCGCCAAGGGGGCGGTCGAGATCATCTTCCGCAAGGAGGCCGGCGATCCGGCGGCCCTGGCCGCGCGCGAGGCCGAGTACAAGGACCGGTTTGCTAACCCCTTCGTGGCGGCTGGCCTGGGCTATATCGACGACGTCATCATGCCGCACGGCACGCGGCGGCGGCTGGTGAAGGCGCTGCGGACGCTGAAGAACAAGGTCCAGGAGAACCCCTGGAAGAAGCACGACAACATTCCGCTGTAGGCTCAGACATGTTCTCCAAAATCCTCATCGCCAACCGGGGCGAGATCGCGGTTCGGATCATCAAGACCTGCCGCAAGATGGGCATCCAGACGGTGCAGGTCTATTCGGAGGCCGACGCAGGGTCGCTGGCGGTCGAGATGGCCGACGAGGCGGTGCTGATCGGGCCGGCGCCGGCGGCGCAGTCCTATCTGCTGGCCGACAAGATCGTCGAGGCGGTGCGCCAGACGGGGGCGCAGGCCGTGCATCCGGGCTTTGGCTTCCTGAGCGAGAACGCCGGGTTCGCGCGGCGGCTGAGGGACGAGGGGATCGCCTTCATCGGCCCGAACCCCGAGGCCATCGAGGCCATGGGCGACAAGATCAGCTCCAAGAAGCTGGCGGCCGAGGCGGGCGTCTCGACCGTGCCGGGGCATATGGGGCTGATCGAGACGCCGGACGAGGCGGTCAGGATCGCCAACGAGATCGGCTATCCGATCATGATCAAGGCCTCGGCCGGCGGCGGCGGCAAGGGCATCCGGGTGGCCCATTCGGACGCCGACATGGCCGAGGGGTTTGCGGCGGTGAAGGCCGAGGCGCTGAACGCCTTCGGCGACGACCGGGTCTTCCTGGAGAAGTTCATCGTCGATCCGCGCCATATCGAGATCCAGGTGCTGGGCGACAAGCACGGCCATGTGGTCCATCTGTTCGAGCGCGAATGTTCGATCCAGCGCCGCAACCAGAAGGTCATTGAGGAGGCGCCCAGCCCCTTGCTTGACGAGGCCACCCGCGCCGCCATGGGGGCGCAGGCCGTCGCCCTGGCCCAGGCGGTGAACTATGACTCGGCCGGTACGGTCGAGTTCGTCGCGGGGCAAGACAAGAGCTTCTACTTCTTGGAGATGAACACCCGGCTGCAGGTCGAGCATCCGGTAACAGAGCTGATCACGGGCGTCGATCTGGTCGAGCAGATGATCCGTTCGGCCTGGGGCGAGACGCTGGCCTTCGAGCAGAAGGACCTGAAGATCGACGGCTGGGCCATCGAGAGCCGCATCTACGCCGAGGATCCGTATCGCGGCTTCCTGCCGTCCATCGGCCGGCTGGTTCGCTACGAGCAACCCGAAGAAGGCGATCAGGGGGACTATACGGTCAGAAACGATTCCGGCGTCCGCGAGGGCGACGAGATCAGCATGTTCTACGATCCCATGATCGCCAAATTGTGCGCCTGGGGCGAGACGCGCGAGGCGGCGGTCGAGGGCATGGCTCGCGCGCTGGAGGACACCCACCTGTCGGGCCTAGGCCACAATGTGCCCTTCCTGGCGGCGGTGATGGACCAGGACCGGTTCAAGTCGGGCAATCTGTCGACCAGCTACATCAAGGACGAGTTCCCGGACGGCTTCCACGGCCTGACACCGACGCAGGACCAGGAGCGCATCCTGCTCGCCTCAGCCTTGGCCATGCACGAAGTCATCGCCGAACAGGACGGCGATCCGTCGGACCGCACCGACTGGATCGTGATGATCGACAAGACCCCGCATGGCGTCGGACTGTCCTATGACGAGGACGAGGAGATGATCCTGACCCTGACGGGCGGCGGCGACATCCGCCTGTCGGACATCGACTGGCGGCCGGGTCTGGCCCAGTTCAAGGCCGATCTGGACGGCGAGCCCTTCACCGCCGAGGTCAAACGCGTCGCCGACGGCTTCGACATCCGCCATCGTGCGGCCAGGGCGCGGGTGCGGGTGCTGCGGCCCCACGTCGCCGAACTGTATGCGCGCCTGCCGGAGAAGGTCGCGGCGGACACCTCCAAGATGGTGCTGTCGCCGATGCCGGGGCTGGTGGTCTCGATCCCGGTGGTCGTGGGCCAGGAGGTCAAGACCGGCGAGACGGTGGCCATCATCGAGGCCATGAAGATGCAGAACATCCTGAAGGCCGAGCGCGACGGGGTGGTGAAGGCGGTGGGGGCCAAGGACGGCGATCCGGTAGCGGCGGACGACGTGCTGGTGGAGTTCGGGTGATGACGGGCTTCCCCACCCCCACGCCGCTGGAATGGCGCGAGGCGGCCCAGAAGGCGCTGAAGGATCGGCCGATCGAGTCGCTGATGCATCTCGACGCCGACCAACTGGTGACGCGGCCGCTGTACGCAGGCGCGACGGGCGTGCAGCCGATCTTCGCCCCTCGTCCGTCCGACTCGGAAGGTCGGGCCTGGGATCTGCGGACGCTGGTGGAGGGCGACGATGCCGAGGCGGTCAATGCCGTCGTCCTGACCGATCTGGAGAACGGCGCGGCGTCGGTGGTGCTGAAGGGGCGGGTTCTGGCGGATTCCGCCCCGCTCAGCCGGGCGCTGGAAGGCGTGGCGCTGGAGCTGGCGCCCGTCGCGCTGGATGCAGGGATCGACGGGCCGGATGCGGCCAATGCCCTGGCGGTCGTCGCCAAGGGCTCTCCGCGCGCCAAGCTGCGATTTCATATGGACCCGGTCTCGGCCTTCGCCGAGGCAGGCGGCGCCCCGCGTTCGGTGGAAGAGCATTTGAGCCTGGCGGCCAATACGGCGGCGCGTCATGCGGGCGCCTATCCCGACGCGACCTTCTTCTTGGCCAGCGGCCGGGTCGCGCACGAGGCAGGCGGATCGGCGGCGCAGGAACTGGCCTTTGCGGCGTCCAGCGTTGTGGCCCATGCAAAGGCGGCGGTCGAGGCCGGGATGTCGGTCGAGGCGGCTTTGCGTGGCACCGTCGTCGGCTTGTCGGTCGATGCGGAATATTTCGACAGCCTGGCCAAGGTTCGGGCCATGCGGCTGATCTGGGCCAGCCTGACGAAGGCGTTCGACGTGGATGTTCCGGCGGTGATCGAAGCGCGCTCGTCGCGGCGGATGCTGTCGGCGCGCGATCCCTGGCCCAATCTGCTGCGGCTGACGGCGGCGGGCTTCGCCGGCGCAGTCGGTGGGGCGGACGTCGTGGTGCTGGATGGCTTCACCCGCGCCTCCGGAACGTCAGACGCCTTTGCGCGGCGACAGGCGCGGAACACCCAACTGGTGTTGATGGAGGAGGCCAATCTGGGTCGGGTCGACGATCCCGCCGCCGGCTCCTGGTATCTGGACGCCCGGACGCGGGACCTGACAGAGGCCGGCTGGGCCGAGTTCCAGATGATCGAGGCCGAGGGTGGTTTGGTCGAGGCCCTGAAGGGCTCGATCATCCAGCCCCGCATCGCCCGCGCCCGTGAGATCCGCGAGGCCGCGCTGACGAACGGCGCGGCGCAGATTATCGGCGTGACCAAATATGTCGATGCGGACGTGCGGCCGGCGCTGGTCGAGGCGGGCGATGAGGCGGCCGTGGCGGTCGAGCGGGTGTGCGAACCCCTGGCTCCGATCCGGTTTGCTGCGGCCTTCGAGGAGACGGCTCAATGAGTTTCCCCGACTTCAGCAAGATCGCCCTGAACCTCGATGCGACGGGGCGGGGGCCGATGCGCGATCCTTGGTTGACCCCCGAGGGGCTGACGGTCGAGACCGCCTATGGTCCCGACAGCACGGACGCGCTGGATCACCCGCACGGCCTGCCGGGATTCGCGCCGTTCGTTCGTGGTCCGTATCCGACCATGTATGCGGGCAATCCGTGGACGATCCGCCAGTACGCTGGCTTCTCGACCGCCGAGGAATCCAACGCCTTCTATCGCCGCAACCTGGCGGCCGGTCAGAAGGGGTTGAGCATCGCCTTCGATCTGGCGACGCACCGGGGCTATGACAGCGACCACCCGCGGGTGAAGGGCGACGTCGGCATGGCGGGCGTGGCCATCGACAGCATCTACGACATGCGGACCCTGTTCGACGGGATTCCGCTGGACCAGATGTCGGTGTCGATGACGATGAACGGGGCGGTGCTGCCGATCCTGGCCCTCTATGTCGTCGCGGCGGAAGAACAGGGCGTGCCGCACGCCAAGCTGACCGGGACCATTCAGAACGACATTCTGAAGGAGTTCATGGTCCGCAACACCTACATCTATCCGCCCGAGCCCTCGATGCGGATCATCGCGGACATCTTCGCCTGGACGGCGCAGGAGACGCCGAAGTTCAACTCGATCTCGATCAGCGGCTATCACATGCAGGAGGCGGGGGCCTCGGCGGATATCGAGCTGGCCTATACGCTGGCGGACGGGATTGAATATCTGCGCGCGGGCGTCGCGGCGGGCATGCCGATCGACCGGTTCGCGCCGCGACTGAGCTTCTTCTGGGCCATCGGCATGAACTACTTCATGGAGGTGGCCAAGATGCGCGCCGGCCGCCTACTGTGGGCCGAGGCGGTCAGGAAAGAGGGCGGGGTCGATCCCAAGTCGCTGAGCCTCCGCGCTCACTGCCAGACATCGGGCTGGTCGCTGGCGGCGCAGGACGTGTTCAACAATGTGCCCCGCACCATGGTCGAGGCCATGGCGGCGGCGGGCGGCCAGACGCAGAGCCTGCACACCAATGCGCTGGACGAGGCCCTGGCTCTGCCCACCGACTTCTCGGCACGGATCGCGCGCAACACCCAGATCCTGTTGCAGCAGGAGACGGGGCTGACGCGCGTCATCGACCCTTGGGGCGGCAGTTTCTATGTCGAACGGCTGACCCACGAACTGGCCGAACGGGCGCGCGCCCATATGGCCGAGGTCGAGGCCCTGGGCGGCATGGCCAAGGCGATCGAAGCCGGCATCCCCAAGCTGCGGATCGAGGAGTCCGCCGCCAAGACCCAGGCCCGGATCGACACTGGCCAGCAGACGGTGGTCGGGGTGAACAAATATCTGAACCCCGTCGTCGACGACATTCCGATGCTGAAGGTCGACAATGCGGCGGTGCTGGCCGCGCAGATCGACAAGCTGAAGCGCCTGCGCGCCGAGCGGGATCAGGCGGCGACCGATGCGGCGCTGAACGCCCTGACCGAGGGGGCGCGCGGGAACGCAAACCTGCTGGAACTGGCGGTTCAGGCGGCACGCGCCAAGGCGACGGTGGGCGAAATCTCCGACGCGCTGGAGGCCGCCTTCGGCCGCCACGTGGCGACGGTCCAGACCGTGTCGGGCGTCTATGCCAAGGAGGCGGGGACCGACGCCCGCTTCGCCCGCGCCCGCGAGATGGTGGCGACCTTCGTCGAGAACGACGGCGGACCGCCGCGCATTCTGATCGCGAAGCTGGGCCAGGACGGGCACGACCGGGGCCAGAAGGTCGTCGCGACCGGATACGGCGATCTGGGCTTCGACGTCACGGCCGGCAGCCTGTTCCAGACGCCGTCCGAGGCTGCTCAAGAAGCGGTCGAGAAGGGCGTTCACGCGGTCGGCGCATCGTCGCTGGCGGCCGGGCATCTGACGCTGGTGCCCGAGCTGAAGGCCGAGTTGGAGAAACTGGGCCGGCCCGACATCATGATCGTGGTCGGCGGCGTGATTCCGCCGTCCGACGTCCAGCCCCTGCTCGATATGGGCGCAGCCGCCGTCTATCCGCCCGGTTCGGCCATCGCCGATACGGCGGTCGACCTGATCGAGAAGCTGAACCAGCGTCTGGGTTACGCCCAGCCGACCCCCGACAAGGACAAGTCATGATCGGCGCGCTGAACCACGTCGGCGTCGCGACGCCATCCATCGCCGACTCGATCAAACTGTATCGCGATATCCTCGGCGCGACGAAGATCGGCGAGCCGTTCGACCTGCCGGCGCAAGGCGTGAAGGTCTGTTTCGTGGATACGCCGACGGCTCAGATCGAGCTGATCGAACCCTATGACGAGACCAGCCCCATCGTCGGCTTCCTGGCCAAGAATCCCAAGGGCGGCCAGCACCACGTCTGTTTCGAGGTGGCCGATATCTACGCCGCCGTCGCCGAGATGCGGGCCAAGGGCGTGACAATCCTGGGCACGGGCGAGCCGCGCATCGGGGCGCACGGGACGCCGGTCGTCTTCCTGCATCCGCGTGACATGGGCGGCGTGCTGATCGAGCTGATGGAGACGCCAAAAGCGGGGCATTAAGCGGAGCCTTTGGTCAGGTTGGGCCGTTGAAGGCGAAACCAGAGGACATGACATGATGTCGCACCGCCTGACCGCATTCGTCGCCATCGCCGCCCTGACAGGCGCCGCAGCCTGCTCTCGCACAGAGCCGGAACAGCCCGCCGCCCCGGTCGAGCCAGCGGCCGCCCCTGCATCCGATGCGCCGTCGGTCGGCTATGCCTGCGAAAGCGGCGCGACGCTTCAGGTCCAGTATGTCGACAGCGACAACGCCAGGCTGACCCATCAGAACCAGACCTATGCCTTGCGTTCGGTTCAGGCCGCCAGCGGCGCGCGCTATGTCGGCGGCGGGGTGGAATGGTGGACGGCGACGCGCGATGGGCAGGAGAGCGGCACGCTGAGCCGACTGGGTCCGGACGGCACGACCGGTGTCGCGGTGCTGGAGCGCTGCTCGCGGCCGATCCCCGGCGTTGATGCGACGCCCGGACCGCTGCCGACGCCCGGTCAGACGCCGGCCGAGGCGACCGGTGGGGTCTTGCCGGCTGCGCTGCCCTGCAAGGGGCCGCAACTGACGCTGGCGGCAGGCGACGGCGATGCGGGTGCGGGAAATCGGGTCAGCAACTTCAGTCTTCAGAATATTGGAACCCAGGCCTGCAGTCTGACCGGCTATCCGACAGTGACCTTGCAGGACGCGCGCGGACGCACCTTGTCGTCCATCCGCGCCGAACAGAGTCCAGGAAGCTATTTCCGCCAAGGCCAGGCCCCCACGCCAGTCGAGCTGGCCCCCCGGGCCAAGGCCTATTTCGAAATGGCCTGGAGCGTCGTGCCCAATGAAGCCATGCAAAAGACGTGTCCCGACGCGGCCACGATAAAGGTCACTGCGCCCAGTGATACCGCCGCCGTCAGCCTGCCGTTCTCGTTCAGTCCCTGCGGCGGCCGCATTCGTGTCAGTCCGATTCGGGCCGAGGCCAACCCGGCCCCGGCGACCTGAGGCGGGTGGAAACCGATTGAAAATCGGCGTAGGTCGCGGCTCATGACCCAGAGCTTCTACGACCGCGTCGCCGGCGAACTGTCCGAGATCGACGCCCAGGGCCTGACCAAGCCCGAACGCATCATCGCCTCGCGCCAGGGGCCTGTGATCCAGGTCGCCGGCCGCGACGTGCTGAACTTCTGCGCCAACAACTATCTTGGCCTGGCCGGCGACGAGCGCGTGACCCAGGCCGGGATGGCGGCGCAAGCGAAGTGGGGCGCAGGCACCGCGTCCGTGCGTTTCATCTGCGGCACTTTGGAGATCCACAAGGAACTGGAAGCGGCCATCGCCGCCTATCTCGGCTTCGAGGACGCCATCCTGTTCGCCGCCGCGTTCGACGCCAACGGCGGTCTGTTCGAGCCGCTACTGGGCGAAAACGACGCCATCGTCTCCGACAGCCTGAACCACGCCTCGATCATCGACGGGGTGCGGCTGTGCAAGGCCAAACGCTATCGCTTCGCCAACTCCGACATGGACGAGCTGGAGAGCCGGCTGAAGGAGGCCCGCGCGGCTGGCGCCCGCGACATTATCATCGCCACCGACGGCGCCTTTTCGATGGACGGCTATATCGCCAAGCTGGACGAAATCCGGGCGCTGGCCGACAAATATGACGCCCTGATCATGGTGGACGACTGCCACGCGACAGGCTTCCTGGGCCCGCAAGGCAAGGGGTCGTTCGCCCACCATGGCGTCGAGGTGGATTTCGTCACCGGCACCTTCGGCAAAGCCCTGGGCGGCGCCATGGGCGGTTTCATCTGCGCGAAGAAGTCGGTGGTCGAACTGCTGAAACAGCGGGCGCGGCCCTATCTGTTCTCCAACGCCCTGGCGCCGGCTGTGTGCGGGTCCAGCCTGGAGGCGATCCGCATCGCACAAGGCGCCGAGGGCGATGCGTTGCGCACCCGTCTGTCGGCCAACGCCCATCGCTATCGCGGGGCCATGTCTGACGCGGGCTTCACCCTGCTGGACGGCGAGCATCCGATCATCCCGGTCATGCTGGGCGACGCCAAACTGGCGCAGGATTTCGCGGCTCGGGCGTTGGAGCTGGGCGTCTATGTGATCGGGTTCTCGTTCCCCGTCGTGCCGCGTGGCCAGGCCCGCATCCGCACACAGATGTCGGCGGCCCATACCTTCGAACAGATCGACCGTACGGTCGAAGTGTTCACCCAGGCGGGCCGGGAGCTGGGCGTCATTTAGCCCCTTTCGCCCGCCATCGACGAAGACCAAGCGGCGAGAAGGCGTGGGGCCTCAGCCGCCGGTTCCGGGATGAACCCGGAGCCGTGATTTCAGGGAGTTGAGACTATGACCGACACGATGAAGGCCCTGGCCAAGACCGCGCCTGGCGTCGGCCTGGAACTGATCGACGCGCCGATCCCCGAGGCGGGACCGGAGGATGTGCTGATCCGGGTGCATCGCACGGCCGTCTGCGGCACCGACATCCACATCTGGAACTGGGACGAATGGTCCCAGAAGAACGTCCCGACCCCGATGATCACCGGCCACGAGTTCGCCGGCGAGATCGTCGCCATCGGCAAGGACGTCGATCGCCCGCTGAAGATCGGCCAGCGCGTTTCGGCCGAGGGTCACGTCATCGACCTGAACTCGGAAGCCGCCCGCGCCGGCCACTTCCACCTGGACCCCAAGACGCGCGGCATCGGCGTCAACCGCCAGGGGGCCTTCGCCGAGTTCGTGGTGGCGCCGGCCTTCAACGTGATCGAACTGCCGGACGACGTCCCCTATGAGATCGGCTCGATCCTCGATCCGTTCGGCAATGCGGTGCACACGGCTCAGCAGTTCGACCTGCTGGGCGAGGACGTGCTGGTCACCGGCGCCGGCCCCATCGGCATGATGGCGGCCGCCGTGGCGCGGCACGCCGGCGCGCGCACCGTGGTCCTGACGGACATCAACGACTTCCGGCTGGAGCTGGCGCAGAAGGTCGCGCCGGGCGTTCGCACCGTGAATACGACCAAGGAAGACATCCACGATGTCATGAAGGAGCTGGGCCTGAAGGTCGGCTTCGACGTGGCGCTGGAGATGTCAGGCTCGCCCATCGCCTTCAAACAGTGCGTCGATACCCTGATCATGGGCGGCGGCATGGCGCTGCTGGGCATTCCCGGCAAGCCGATGGAGACCGACTGGGGCGCGATCATCCTGAAGGCCCTGACCATCAAGGGCGTCTACGGCCGCGAGATGTTCACCACCTGGCGCAAGATGCTGGGGCTGCTGAAAGCCGGCCTGGACCTCAGCCCGCTGATCACCCACCGCCTGGGCTACGCCGACTACCGCGAAGGCTTCGAAGCCATGAAGTCGGGCCAATCGGGCAAGGTCGTGCTGGACTGGGACAAGGCCGCCTGAAGTTTTAGACCCTCGGTCTAGGCTAGCTGGCGAGCGGCAGTTATATCGGCTGGGAGCCGGAAGGCGTCACCGCATATCGCGCGACGACGCCGTCCGGCTGGAAGTCGTGCTCGGCCAGCCGGTCGAGGGACATCAGAACGCGGGTCGTGAAGGCGTCCGTGTCGCCATCCTCGATGGCCGGACGCAGCCAATCGGTGACGACGGCACGGGCCGGATAGGTCCCGACGGGGCCGGGAATGCTGAGTGCGACCTCAATGCCTTCCGCGACCCAGCCGGCGACGGTCACGAAAAACTCGGGCGAGGCCAGGAAGTCGGAGCGGCGCAGGACATACAGGGTGATGACCCCATCCTCGACGCCGTCGGGGCGGACGATGACGCCGCTGCGATCCGGTCGCCAGTCGTCGGACAGCTCGACCACACGCCACAGGCAGAACCAGACGCGGCAGGTGTTCGGTCGGATCGCGTGGACCGAACAGCCCGCGCCGTCGACGCAATAGGCGCACAGTTCGCCCGTCGGCTTGGCCAGTTCCGGCAGGTTCAGCGGAATGACCCGACAACATTCGACGCAACCGCCGCAGGTCCGGCCGGGGAGGAGAGGAAGTGAGGTCATCGCGGCCGGGATTTCAGTCCGGCGTCTGCCAGACCTTTTGCGCTCCATAGTCGATGGCGAAGCCCCTGTCGCCCAGCCAGTCGATGCCGATGATCGCTAGCGGCGCTTCGGGCGGGCCGAGACGATCAAAGACCGGCAGGGCGCCGACCTTCACCGATCTCGCGGACCAGCGCCAGCGTCCGATCTTCACGTCGGTGATCTGGCCCTGACTCAAATCCATTGGAGACCCGTCTATGCCGGTGATCTGTCCGCCCGACGGCAGCGCATCCGTTTTGATATGCAGCGCAACGGCGAAGGCGGGGTTCAGGGTGCTGTGCTGCGCGCCGGTGTCCAGCAGGCCCCAGCCCGTTGTGTCGCCGATGCGGACCGGCAGCAGGACACGCCATGGGCGCTGCCAGTCCGTCTCGACCGGCATCCAGTCCGCTTCGACGGCGCCGCTGGCGCGGACGGACACGCAAGCCTGAGCGGGGCGCCAGACCGCCATAGCCTCGCCGAACAGATCGACGCCCGCCAGGCCCGCAATGTCGTGGCTGTCGAAGCTCGGTGGGTCGATCTCGGGCGAGACGAAATCGCGCATCTGGATCGGCCCGGCTTCCAAGGCGGCGATGCGATAGAGATCGACCTGCACCACGCCGCCCATGCCCTGGGCCTGATCCGGCGCCGGCTCGTGCGGCGGATGCAGCCGGGCGATGCGCGGGGCGTCCAGGGTGGTGCCGCTGGAGGCCGTGTCCAGCACGAAGGCGAAGGGCCCCTGTCCGTTAATGCGGGCTTTGATGACCGGGCTCCCGCCATCGCCGCGTTCCAGCGCCACGCAGGACGAGTCCGTGGCGGCGAGCATCAGGGTGATGGCGAGTGCGCACATGGGCGTCCTCCGACCTTTAGGAGGGCCACGCCGCGGCGCGGGCGGCAAGTTAAGCCTTGGTCATGTCGCGCTAGCCGAGCGCGCGCTCCAGTCGGGCGATGCGGCGGTCCATGTCGGCGACGACCGCTTCCAGGCGGGCCTTTTCGGAGGCCATGTCGATGGGCGTGCCGTCCTCATAGGAAATCGTCGCGCCCTTGGCGATCAGGTCCAGACGGTAGATGGCCGTGACGCGCTGGGCCTTGAAGCGGTCGAGGGCGGCGGCGGCGGCGGGATCTCGGGCGGGATCGGGCGTCTGGCTCATGCGCGTCGCTGTAGCGCATGGCCCCTGCCTGTGGAAACACGCGTTTGGCGCTGAACCGCAGATAGAATCCCTGTATCCGTCAACGGATGATCGGGCGGTTTCCCATCCTGTATATCGCCGAGGCGGACGCCGAGGCCGCCGTGCTGTCTTCTGGCGTGCTGGCGCATCTGGTCGAGAGCCTGCCGCACGCGACCTTCACCATCGTCGGATCGGCCGCCAGCGCGCCGCTGTTCGCCGATACGCCGCGCCTCACGAAGTTGATCGTGCTGGAGCGCGAAGGCCATTTCGAATGGATCGCCCTGTGGAACCAGGTGCGGGCGACCAAATGGGGGCTGGTCGTGGACATGCGCGGCTCGGACCTGTCGGGCAAGCTGAGGCGGCACAAGCGCGCAGTGCGGGGCAAGGATCAGCCGGGCCTGCATGCGGTCGAGGCGGCGGCGGCGGTGCTGAGGCTGGAGCCGGACGAGATTCCGGCGCCGAAACTCTATGTCTCGGATGAGACGCGGGCCCAGGTCGAGGCGCTGATCCCGGCGACGGGTGGAGACGGGCCGATCCTGGCGGTCGGGCCGGGCGTGGAATGGATGGGCAAGCGCTGGCCCGCCGAACGCTACGCCAAGGTCGCGGCCAAGCTGCTGGCCGACGACGGGCCGCTGGCGGGCGGGCGGCTGATGATCGTGGGCGAGGAGATCGACCGCGAGGCGGCGCACACGATCCGCTACGCCGTGCCGCGCGCGCGGGTGATCGAGCTCCAGGGCAGGCTGACGCGCCTGCAGACGGTCGCGGCCCTGTCGACGTCGGTGCTGTACATCGGAGCGGACTCGATCTGGACCCAGCTGGCCGTGGCCTCTGGCGCGCCGGTGGTGGCCGTGTTTGGACCGTCCGACGAGACCGTGCGCGGACCCTGGAAGGGCGAGGCCGTGCGAGGGCCGCGCACCTATGACGAGTTCAAGAAGCTGGATCCGCGCCTGAACCAGGCGATCCAGCATATGATGGACCTGCCGTGGGAGCGGGTGCTGAAGGCGGCGCAGCGGATGTTGAAGGCGCGGGATTAGCATCCCTTGTAGCTGCTCTTCCCCGCGAAAGCGGGGACCCATGTCTTTCGTTCGCAATATTGCCGCCACAAGCCTCCGGCCCATCGACAGCACGCCCAAAGCGCTGGGTCCCCGCTTTCGCGGGGATGAGCGGAGATATAGTAAGAGCACATCGCTCATCCCGCAGGACCGTCGCCCCATGACCCAGACCTATGACCTGATCGTCCGTGGCGGCGAGGTGGCGAACCATGCGGGGCGGGGCATGGCGGATGTCGGGGTGATCGACGGCAAGATCGCGTTCATCGGCGACCTGTCTCAGGCGTCGGCGGGGGAGATCTTCGACGCGACGGGCCTGACGGTCTTGCCCGGGGTGATCGACACACAGGTCCATTTCCGCGAGCCGGGGCTGGAGTGGAAGGAGGATCTGGAGACGGGCAGCCGCGCGGCGGCCCTGGGCGGCGTCGTCGCCGTGTTCGAGATGCCGAACACAAATCCCAACACCACCGATCCCGACACCATGGCCGACAAGCTGGCGCGGGCGAAGGATCGGATGTGGACGGACCACGCCTTCTACGTCGGCGGCACGCATGAGAATGCGGACTATCTGGGCGAACTGGAGCGTCTGCCCGGCTGCTGCGGGGTCAAGGTCTTCATGGGCGCCTCGACCGGCGACCTGCTGATCGCCGACGACGAAGGGGTGAGGAAGGTCCTGTCCAATGTGCGCCGCCGCGCCACCTTCCATTCCGAGGACGAATACCGACTGGTCGAGCGTCGCGGTCTGGCCCGCACCGGCGACTGGACTAGTCACCCCGAGGTGCGCGACGCCGAGAGCGCCATCCGCTCGACCCGGCGCCTGGTCGGCCTGGCCAAGGAGACGGGCGCGCGCATCCATGTGCTGCACGTCACGACCAGGGAAGAGATGGAATATCTGCGCTTCCACAAGGATGTCGCCACCGTCGAGATCACGCCCCAGCATCTGACCCTGGTCGGACCGGAAGCCTATGAGCGGCTGGGCAGCTATGCCCAGATGAACCCGCCGATCCGGTCGCAGGAGCATGTGGACGCCCTGTGGCTGTGGGGCATGCAGCAGGGCGTCGCCGACGTGCTGGGCTCGGACCATGCGCCGCATACGAAGGAAGAAAAGGCCAAACCCTATCCGGCCTCGCCGTCCGGCATGCCGGGGGTTCAGACGCTGGTGCCGCTGATGCTGACCCATGTCGCCAATGGGCGGCTGTCGCTGGAGCGCTTCATCGATCTGACCTCTGCGGGCGCCCAACGGGTGTTCGGCACGGCGAACAAGGGGCGGATGGCCGTCAGCTATGACGCCGACCTGACCATCGTCGATCTGAAGGCGAAGAGAACAATTAGAGACGACCAGCAGGCGACGCGCTGCGGTTGGACCCCGTTCGACGGGATGGAGGCGACCGGCTGGCCGATGGCGACCATCGTGCGCGGTCGGGTGGTGATGCAGGACGGCGAACTGATCGGATCGGCGCACGGGCGGCCGGTGCGGTTCATGGAGACGCTGTGAGGGAAACGCTCGGCCTGATCGGATTCGGCGCCTTCGGGCGGCTGACGGCGCGGCATCTGTCGGCCGGGTTCGATATCCAGGCGCATGATCCGGCGGCGAGCGATGACGAAGGCCTCGCGACCCTGACCGATCTGGCGACCGCTGCGGCCTGTCCCACGGTGGTGCTGGCCGTGCCGGTAGAGGCCTTGGAGGCGACGCTGGTCGCCATCGGCCCGCTCCTGAGGCCCGACGCCCTGGTCATCGACGTGGGCTCGGTCAAGGTGAAGCCGGCGCAAGCGATGAACGAACTGCTGCCGCCCGGCGTGCGGATCGTCGGCACCCACCCCCTGTTCGGCCCGCAGAGCGGCAAGGACGGCATCGCGGGCCTGCGGATCGCCGTGTGCGAGGTGCGGGGCGAAAAAGACGCCCGCCGCGTCGCCGCCTTCTGCCGCCGGGCGCTGGGGCTGAAGGTATTTCAGGTCAGCCCCGAGGACCATGACCGCGAGGCGGCCACCGTGCAGGGTCTGACCCATCTGATCGCCCGCGTCCTGATGGCGATGGAGCCCCTGCCGACGCGCATGACCACCGCCAGCTTCGACCGTCTGATGCAGGCCGTCGACATGGTCCGCCACGACAGCCCCGCCGTCTTCCGCGCCATCGAACGCGACAACCCCTTCGCGGCCGAGGTGAGGGAGCGGTTCTTCGCCCTGGCGGATGAGGCGCGGGGTGGCTCAGAGCATCATCTCCGGCCGTCCGATCAATCACAGAACTAAAGCTGGTTGTGTTCGCCGTTCTCTGTTTGGAAGAATGGGATGATCGACATGAGGTGGCGAACATAGACATATGGCGTCCGGAGGATGCCGATGTCTTTAATCTTAGCGCTCATGTTGCAGGCCTCCGTGGCGGCCCCGTCGACTGCGAACTGCACAGGGGCGAGACACGGTGAGGTGTGTACCGAAGAAGGGCGCGCCGCACTGAGGGCCGCATTGGACGTGAAGCCATTGCAGGCTGAGACAGCCGACGGCGTCGAGGTCTATCGCGCCTTCTACCTCGAGGGCGGGGGAGGCTTACCCGCCGTCGCCTTTGTCAGACGTCCCGGTCACAGCCCATCGGTGGAAGTGTCGTCTGGAGCCAACCGCAAGATGACTGCCGATGTACCGCAGGAGGCTTGGCGGCAAATCCAGCAGGCTGGCGACGAGTTGCTCGTTCCCGTGGAGGTCAGAACGCCTGCGCCCATCGATGTCTGTATGGATGGTGGAGCCATCTTCGCCGAGATCGGGCTGCCCTCTCCTGACAATCGATCGCGGGCGAGGATCAAGCAACTGTCGTCAAGCAGCTGTGAGAGCAATGCGATCGTTTCTTTCGCACGACTTGCAGCCAAGCTTGCTGAGCCGCTTTTCCCGGCTTGCGCTGCGATTTCAGGAGAGGTCGCGCCCGACGGCGTGTTCCGACTATCGAATTGCTTTCGATTTAGCGGCGACGAGATGGCGGCGGCTGAGGTCTTCAGTCGCGCGAGGCAGGATTTGCGAATCCTGAAAGATGACTCGATCACCCGCAAACGACTGGAGTGGCGGCGGGTAACAGGGGTCGATCCTTGGACCCGACTTCAGTGGGCAGGGCGCGACATTCCAAGAAATCGCCTCGGCCATGATGAAGGCGGTGCAACCGACTTCTTGATCGCCCGGGAAGGGGAATGTCCTGGATTGAGTTTTGAGCCTGGCAAGCTTCATGGGGTGTCATCGACGGTCGTCGAAGTCGATGGCTTTGCATCATGCCGACCTGCTGATCGCCAGGGGCAGAGTGTTTACGCCACCTATCGTCAGGTCTGGCGACGCGCGCCTCACAGCGACTGGCGTGTGATGGAATGGGTGGTCGGACCGCTCGCTCCTGTCACATGACGGTCGGCCAGATCATGGCGTTGAAGGCTCAGATCTAATGAGTGCTTTCTGTTTCCCGAATGAACGTCGCCACATCCTGCGCCACGCCTGGCGCCAGCGGTAAGGCCGGGTCGGCGTAGGTCGCCAGATTGGCGGTGCGGTCGGCGGGGGCGGTCTTGAGGAGGTGGTTGACGCCGTCCCAGAGTTTCATCGTGGCCTTCGGGTCGGCGGCGGCGAGGGCCTGGGCGTCCGTGACGCCGATCTGAAGGTCGGTGGTCCCCTGGCCGATGAAGACCGGGCCGTCGTAGGCGGCGAGCAGGGCGGCGGGGTCCAGCGCGAACCACGAAATCAGATAGGGCTGGACTGACGGGCGGAACAGGGCCGCCAGCGCGGGCGGCGTGTCGGCGACGGTGCGGCCGGCTTCGAGCTCGCTCAGGACGGCGAAGGCCTGGGTCTTCAGGGGGTCGGGCAGGCCGGCTTGAAGCTGTTCGCGGATCACCACGCCCGCCGGGCGACCGGCGCCGGACAGCAGGATCAGGCCGCAGACCTTACCGCCTCCGCCCTCGACCGCCTTCAGCGCGACCAAGGCGCCTTCGCTGTGACCGATCAGCCAGGCGCAGGACTGATCCATGCGCGAGGCGGCTTCGGCGGCCCAGGCGCGGGCGTCGGCGGCGTAGTCGTCGAAACGCAGCCGGGTTTCGTCGAGCCCGGCGGCGGCGCTGGCCGCAATGCCGCGCTTGTCGATGCGCACGGTGGCGACGCCCTGTTCCGCCAGGCCCTCGGCCAGCAGCCGATAGGTCGAGGCGGCGACGCCCATCGGGCTGTTCCCGTCCCGATCGGTCGGGCCGGAGCCGGGCAGGATGACGGCGACGGCCGTGGGCGCCTCCGGCGTCAGCAGCGTGCCATGCATCGGCGCGGGCTGGGCTGGCAGGGCGATGTCGGTCGAGACCGGGCCCGCGATCAGGCTGGCGGCCAGAAGGGCGTGGGTCAGCGTCAGCATGATAATCTCCTTGGCGGCGAGGTCAGACGAGAAACTGCTCGAATGCAATATGTCGCGGGCGCGGCGGATTGCATTGCGCCCACCGATCGGGCTAGGGACGCGCAACTTGATTTTGAGAATGCGTATCAAAATGCCCTGCCTTCGCCGTGCCTCCGTTCTTTTGACAGCCAGCGCCCTTGCGATGACGCTTGCCTCGCCGGTGCTGGCGCAGCAGGCGATGGCCCCGGCGGAGCTGGGCGAGATCGTGGTGACGGGATCGCAGGTTCGGCTGACGGCGCCGGCGGCGGGCGGTCAGGTGGCGCGCGGCGGACGCATCGGCCTGCTGGGCAATCTGGGCGTAATGGACACGCCGTTCTCGACCGCCAACTACACCGAAAAGCTGGTGCGTGATCAGCAGGCGCGCGGCATCGGAGACGTGCTGCAGAACGACCCGACGGTGCGTGTGTCCAAGGGCTTCGGCAACTTCCAGGAGCTGTATGTCGTTCGCGGTTTTCCGGTCTATTCGGACGATATGAGCTACAACGGCCTCTATGGCGTGTTGCCGCGCCAGTTCGTGGCGGCCGAACTGGTCGAGCGGGTCGAGGTGTTTCGCGGCGCCAGCACCTTCCTGAACGGCGCCGCGCCGGGCGGAACGGGGGTCGGCGGCGCCTTCAACCTGACGCCGAAGCGGGCGGGCGACGCCCCCCTGACGCGCCTGACCGGGGGCGTGTCGGGCCGTGACGAGATCTATGCCGCAGCCGACCTGGCTCGCCGTTTCGGCGCCGAAGGCGAATGGGGCGCGCGCCTGAATATCGCCAGCCGTGCGGGCGAAAGCGCCGTCGAGGACGAGACCGGCCAACTGCGGGTCGTCGGCCTTGGACTGGACCGCCGAGGCGATCGCGCCCGGTTTTCGGCCGATCTGGGCTGGCAGGATCACCGGATCGACGCGCCCCGCCCCAGCGTTACGCCGGGAACCGCCATCCCTGACGCGCCCTCGGCCGACAAGAACTTCGCCCAGCGCTGGACCTACACCGACGAGGAGCAGCTGTTCGGCGCCGTGCGCGGCGAGCTCGACCTGACCGACAGCATCAGCGCCTGGGCCGCTTTCGGCGGGCGTCAGGGCGAGGAAGACAACAGCCTGGCCAATCCGCGCGCCGATGCGGCGGGCGCGATCCGCGGCTATCGCTTCGACAATATCCGCGAGGACACGGTGTGGTCGGGCGACATCGGCGTGCGCGCCGACCTGACGACTGGCCCGATCAACCATCGCTTGGTCGCCTCGGCCTCGCAGATTCAGTCCAAGTCCAAGAACGCCTGGGCGGCGTCGAGCTTCGCCGGCTATGCGATGGGAACGCTGACCAATCCGCTGCTGTCGCCGGCCCCGGCCATCGCAAGCGTCTCGGGCGATCTGGATGATCCCAATGTCACCGAGCGGGTCAAGAACACCAGTTTCGCCGTCGCCGATGTGCTGTCCTTCCTGGATGGACGGCTGCTGGCGACCGTCGGCGTCCGCTATCAGGAGATCGAGACCCGATCCTATGCCTATGCCGACGGCGCCTTCACGTCGGGCTATTCCAGCGACGCGACGACGCCGGCCTTCGCCGTGGTCTACAAGCCCAACGACGCGATCTCGCTGTACGCCAACTATGCCGAAGCCCTCGTTCCGGGCACGACCGCGCCGGCGGTGGTCAATGGCGTGACGGTGGCGAACGGCGGCGACGTGCTGTCGCCGTTCCGCGCCGAGCAGGCCGAGATTGGCGCCAAATACGACGCCGGTTCATATGGCGGCACGCTGAGCGTCTTCCGCACGGCCCTGCCCAGCGCCTTTTTCGATCCGAATACCGCTGTCTATTCGGACGGCGGCGAGCAGGAGAACAAGGGCGTAGAGCTGACGGTCTATGGCGAACCGGTCGCAGGCTTGCGTCTGATCGGCGGCGCGACATGGCTGGACGCCGAGATCAATCGGTCGCTGACCGCCGCCAATGCGGGCAAGTCGGCGATCGGGGTACCGGACTTTCAGGCCAATCTGAACGTCGAGTGGGACGTGCCGATGGTCAGCGGCCTGACGGTCGAGGGCCGGGCGGTCCATACCGGCGCCCAGCCGGCCAATGCGACCAATACGCTGGAGCTGGAAAGCTGGACCCGGTTCGACGCCGGGGTGCGCTACGCCTTCGTGGCGGGCGACAAGCCGGTGACGCTGCGGGCGCGGGTCGAGAATGTCGCGGACGAGGATCAGTGGGTCGCGGTCGGCGGCTATCCGGGATCGAATTATCTGACGCTGGGCGCGCCGCGGACCTTGCGTCTGTCGGTCTCCACCGAGTTCTGATCCGCGTCGGCCGATGCACCCCCGGACGATCCGCGCCTGGACCTGGACGCACAAGTGGTCGAGCCTAATCTCGACCCTGTTCCTGCTGATGCTGTGCGTCACGGGGCTGCCGCTGGTGTTCAGCCACGAGCTGAACGAGGCGCTGCTGCATGAGCCATGGGCCCCGAGGAACCCGGACGGTCGACTGCTGACGCTGGACGAGGTGCTGGCCGCCGGTCTGGCCAAACATCCGGGCGAGGTTCCGGCCTTCATGAGCTTCGACGAGGATCGGCCGGTGGTGAACGTCACCAGCCGCGCCCCCGACGCCCCGGCCGGCAAATACAGTTTCGAGCCCATCGACCAGACCAGCGGCGAGGGCGCGCCGCTGGTCGCCGGTCATCCGGTGATGGAGTTCCTGCTTCAGCTTCATACCGACATGTTCCTGGGGCTGCCGGGAATGCTGTTTCTAGGCGCGATGGGGCTGTTGCTGGTCGTCGCCGTGGTGTCGGGCGTCGTGCTGTATGCGCCCTTCATGCGTCGGCTGCCGTTCGGCACGGTGCGGGTCAAGAAGGCGGCGCGGACGCGGTGGCTGGACTATCACAATCTGCTGGGCGTTGTGACGGCGGCCTGGGTGCTGGTGGTGGGGCTGACGGGGGTGGTCAACACCCTGGCCACGCCCATCCTGGCCTATTGGAAAGAGACGGCGCTGAAGGAGTTGACGGTCGCCTATGATGCGCCGGCCCCCGCGCAGGGCCGGGCCTCGCTGGATGCGGCGGTGGAGCGGGCCAAGGCGGCGCTGCCGGGCATGAAGCTGCAGTTCGTGGCCTTTCCGGGGACCGACTATTCGACCGACCACCACTATGCCGTCTTCTTCCACGGCGACACGCCGCTGACGACGCATATGACGACGCCGGCGCTGATCGACGCGCGGACGGGCGAACTGGCGGCGGTGGCGCCGATGCCCTGGTATGTGAAGACCCTGTCGCTGTCGCAGCCGCTGCATTTCGGCGACTATGGCGGGCTGGCGCTGAAGATCCTGTGGGCGCTCTTGGACATCGCCACCATCGTGATCCTTGGGTCCGGTCTTTATCTGTGGCTGGGCAAGGGGAGGCGGAAGGCGTGAGCCGTCGCCGTCACAACCCGAGGGATCTGACCCTGTGGGCCATCTTCCGCGCGCCCATCGTCCTGTTCGCGCTCAGCCTGATCGGGCTGGTGGGCGCTTTGTTGCAGGATGGGGTGTGGGACTGGGCCTTTGCGGCCTTGCTGGCCTCGCCCATCCTGGCGACCGGCTGGGCCGTCGTCAGATCGAGAAGCTGACGCCGCAGCCGCAGCTGGAGGCCGCGTTCGGGTTCCTGACCACGAACTGGGCGCCGGCCAGTTCATCGACGTAGGCGATCTCGGAGTTCTTAAGGAAGGGAACCGAGACGGGGTCGATCAGGGCGGTCTGGCCGTCGGCCTGGATGCGCAGATCGTCGTCCTGGGCCGTCTCGACCAGTTCGAACCGATATTGAAAGCCCGAACAGCCGCCGCCGTCCACCGCGACGCGCAGCATCAGGGTCTTGCCCTCGGCCGCGCCCAGCTTGGCCAGGCGCTTGGCGGCGCTGGCGGCCAGGACGATGCCTTCCGGCGCGCGCGTGGCGACGGTGAAGGCGGGTGTGGATGGTTCTGTGGATTGGACGGTGCTCACGGCTGTCTATATGAGGCGGGCACGGCCGTTCGCAAAGGCCCCCGCATCAAAGCAGCCTCAAAGTTGATGACTTGAGCCACACAGACCTCGCTTCCTACGCCGAACGCGCCGACCTGACCCAGGGCCGCCGCGTTTTTGAGCCCGCCAGCCGCACGCGCACAGCCTTTGCGCGGGACCGTGACCGCATCATCCATGCGACGGCGTTTCGGCGGCTAAAGGAGAAGACTCAGGTCTTCGTGGCGCATGAGGGCGATCACTACCGCACCCGCCTGACCCATTCGCTGGAGGTGGCGCAGATCGCACGGTCGCTGGCCCATGCTCTGAGGCTGGACGACGACCTGGCCGAAACCATCGCCCTGGCCCACGACCTGGGCCATCCGCCCTTCGCCCATGCCGGTGAGGACGAGCTGGTGGTGCAGATGCGCGATCACGGCGGGTTCGATCACAACGTCCAGAGCTTCCGCGTCGTGACCGAGCTGGAGAACCGCTATCCGCAGTTCGACGGGCTGAACCTCAGCTGGGAGACGGTCGAGGGCGTCATCAAGCACAACGGCCCGGTGTCGCACCGGCTGGACGAGCCGGCCTGGTCGGTCGTGCGCCCCTATGCGGCCGGCGGCGAGGCGGGGTGGGACCTGCGGCTGGGGACATTCGCCTCGCTGGAGGCCCAATGCGCGGCGATCGCCGACGACATCGCCTATAACAATCACGACGTGGACGACGGGGTGCAGGCGGGTCTGATCACCCTGCGCGATCTGGATCAGGTGCCGCTGATCGGCCCCATGTTGTCCGAGGTGCGCCGCGACTGGCCCACGATCGACGACCGGATGCTGCGGATCGAGGCCGTGCGGCGGATGATCGGCGTCATGGTCGAGGACGTTTTGGCCGAAACGGCGCGGCGGCTGGAGGAAGACCGGATCGTCACGACCGAGGACGTGCGGATGGCCAGACGCACGATGGTGGATTTCTCGCACGCCATGCACGTCGATCTGGCGGTGCTGAGGAAGTTTCTGTTCGAGCGGATGTATCGCCACTACCGGGTCAACCGCACCCGCAGTCAGGCGCGGCGCGTGCTGTCGCAACTGTTCGAACTGTTCATGGCCGAGCCGGAGGTGATGCCGCCGGAGTGGGGCGAACCGGCCATGACCCCGGACAAGACACAGCGGGCGCGGGCCGTATGCGACTACATCGCCGGCATGACCGATCGCTACGCCATAGAAGTGCACCAGAAGTTGTTCAGCCTCGACCTCGCCCTCGATCTGTGATTCGAAAGATGCACGCTGGGGCGTAGAGTGATCGTTCGGCGCGCCGATTCGCGCCGACAGACGGCGGAGCGCGACCATGTCCTTTGAAGACGACAACAAACCCGGCCGGGGCGCCTATACGCCGCCGACCGACGACGACCTGCCGTTCCGCCGCAACAGCTATGACCCGCGCAGCGGCCGCAATGTCGGCTCGGGCGGGGGCAAGGCGCCGCCGGTGACGCTGATCATCAGCGCGGTGGTCCTGCTGCTGCTGATCGTTGCGGTGATCTTCTTCTACCGTTCCGGCATGCGCGCCTCCATCGACGCGCCGCCGGCCGTGGGTCAGCCGGTCGGCGAGATGAAGACCGCCGCGCCCATCGACGCCCAGCCGATCGATCCGGCCGAGGGCGTGCGCGTCTATCGCGACGAGACCGAGACGACCGATGCGCCCGTGACCTTCACCCCGCCGCCCGAGGCGCCCCAGCCGCGTCCGGCCGCGCCGCCGACCGCCGCACCGACCGGACAGGGCCTGCCGCCCGCCAATACGGCGACGCCGGCCGCGCCTGCGCCGCGTCCGACGACCCCGGCGCCCGCGCCCGCCGCCACGCCAGCGACCAAGGCTCCGGCCGCGGCCGGCGGGTCGGCCTCGGTCCAGATCGGCGCCTTCTCCTCGACCGAGATCGCGGACCGTGAATACGCCGCCGTCGCCGGCCGCTTCGGCGCGTACGCCTCGGGCGCTGAAAAGCGGGTGACCGAAGTGACCTCGTCCAGCGGATCGACCCTGTACCGGACGGCCTTCTCGGGCCTGTCGCGCGAACGGGCGGTGGCCTTCTGCAACGCGCTGAAGGCGGCGGGCCGGGACTGCATCGTCCGGTGACGTCCGCCGCCATCTATGGCTGCCTGGGACATCGGCTGACGGAGGACGAAAAGGCCTTCTTCGCCGAGGTCCGACCCTGGGGCTTCATCCTGTTCCGGCGCAATATCGACACGCCGGAACAGGTGCGGGCCCTGACCGACGAACTGCGGGCTGCCATCGGCGATCCCGAAGCGCCGATCCTGATCGACCAGGAAGGCGGTCGGGTCCAGCGGATGGGGCCGCCGCACTGGCCCAAATATCCGCCGGGCGCCGCCTATCTGAAGGCGACGAACGAGCTGGCTCAGGCGCGTGAGCTGACGCGGCTCGGGGCACGTCTGATGGCGCACGATCTGCGCGAGGTCGGCGTGACCGTCGATCTGTTGCCGGTGCTGGACGTGCCGGCACCCGGCGCCCACGACATCATCGGCGACAGGGCCTATGGCGTCGATCCGGAAACGGTCGCGGTGCTGGGGCGGGCCGCAGCGGAAGGGCTGCTGGCGGGCGGGGTTCTGCCCTGCATCAAACATATGCCGGGGCATGGTCGAGCCTTCGCCGATAGCCACAAAGACCTGCCGACGGTCCATGCCGATTTTGAGACCCTGGACAGCTGGGACTTTGCGCCGTTCAAGGCGATGTCGGACATGCCATTGGCGATGACGGCGCACATCGTCTTCACTGCTTTGGACAAGAAGCGGCCGGCGACCCAGTCGAAGAAGGCCGTAAAAACGATGCGTGAACATCTGGGCTTCTCCGGCCTGATCATGACCGACGACCTGTCGATGCAGGCGCTGAGCGGATCTCTGAGCGAGCGGGCGCATCAGTCGCTGAAGGCCGGGTGCGACGTGGTCCTCCACTGCAATGGCGACATGGCCGAAATGAAAGACGTGGCCGAGGCGACCGGCAAGCTGAAGGGCGGGGCGCGCCGCCGGGCGGAAGCCGCGCTGGCCCGGATCGTGCGGACGCCCGAACCGCTGGATCCCGTCGCGGGACACGATCGCTTCTTCAAGGCCATGGGCGGTCGCATGGACGCCGCCAAGGGGCCGGACGTGGGTGAGGCGCAGGCCTAAAGACCTATGACGGAGTCTTTCCAGCCCAATCTGGATTTCAACGCCGAGGAGGTCGAGGAGCGCGAGGCCTTCGTCGTCGATCTGGAAGGCTATGAGGGACCGCTGCACGTCTTGCTGGCCCTGGCGCGAAACCAGAAGGTCGATCTGCTGAAGCTGTCGATCACCCAGCTGGCGGAACAGTATCTGGCCTTCGTGCACGAGGCGCGCAGGCGCAACTTCGCCTTGGCGGCGGACTATCTGGTGATGGCGTCGTGGCTGGCCTATCTGAAGTCGCGCCTGCTGCTGCCGCGCACCGACAAGGGCAAGACCGAGGAGCCGCCGGCTGAGGAAATGGCCGCCGCCCTGGCGTTCCGGCTGCAGAAGCTGGAAGCGATGCGAAAAGCCGTCGAACAGCTGATGGCTCGGCCCCAGCTGAAGCGCGACGTCTTCACGCGCGGCGACCCCGAGGCGACGGTGATCGTGCCGTCGGATCGCATCGACGCCAGCCTGTACGAACTGATGAGCGCCTATGTGGTGCAGCGCCGGCGCGAGGAGGCCCGGCGCTATGCCCCCGGCCAGCGGGTCGAGGCCTTTCCATTGGAAGCCGCGCGCGACTGGCTTCGCGAGATCATGCCGAAGCTGGCGGACTGGACGCCGCTGGAACAGGTGGCGCCCCACCGTGAGGACGAGGAGGGGCCCAGCCAGGCTAGCTTCACGGCCTCAACCCTGTCGGCCAGTCTGGAGCTGGTGAAGGAGGGGGCGATGGACATCCGGCAGAGCGAGGCGTTCGCGGACCTGTATCTGAAGCGGCGTGGACCGGGCCAGCCTCTGGAGCTGACGCCGTGAGCGACCTGTCGTTCCAGCCCGACGAGGCCGAGATCGAGCGGCGGGTCGAGGCCCTGCTGTTCGCCGCCGCCGGGCCGCTGACGGCGGCCGAGATCGCCGCGCGCCTACCCGAAAATTGCAACGTCGCCCGCGCCATATCGGGTCTGCGCGCCCGCTATGAGGGGCGAGGGGTCGAGCTGGAGTGCGTCGCCGACCGCTGGCGCTTTCGCACCGCGCCGGACCTGGCCTTCATGATGACGCAGGAGCGCGAGGAGCCGCGCCGTCTGTCCAAGGCCGCGTTGGAGACCCTGGCCATCATCGCCTATCACCAGCCCGTCACCCGCGCCGAGATCGAGAGCGTGCGCGGCGTCAGCATCTCCAAGGGCACGCTGGATCTGCTGCTGGAGATGGGGTTCGTGCGGCTGCGCGGACGCCGGCGCACGCCGGGGCGGCCCGTCACCTATGCGACCACCGACCGCTTCCTGGAGCATTTCGGCTTGGCGACCCTGTACGATCTGCCGGGCGTGCAGGAGATGAAGGCGGCGGGCCTGTTGGACCTGTCGCTGCCGGTCGGATTCGAGGTGCCGGATCCCAGCCGCGCCTCCGAGGCGGACGACGAGGACGGCACTCTGCCGTTGGACGACGAGGCGCCCGAGTTCGCCCAGGATTTCGTCGGCGAACGCGGCGGACCTGGATGATGTTCACGACGTCTTAGTCTGCGCACCTTAAGCCAGACCGTATGAGTGGCGTGACATCGAAGACGGGTTGGCGGGCGTGGAGCACGTTCAGGATCGCGCTGATCCTGATGCTGTCGTCCATCATCGGCATGGCTGGGGTTCTGGCGATCGTCAGTCGCGGCATTGACGCCCATCAGGCGCGCAAGGAAGAAGGTCTGGTGCGGCTGCGTCTGACGCGCGCGCTGGAAACCATCGGCGAAAACCTGACCACCGCTTCGGTCTGGGACGAGGCCGTCGATAGGATGACGGCGGGCGATGTAGCCTGGTACGACCGCAACTTCGGCGCCTTCTACGCCGCGCAGCATAAGCATCAGTTTACACTGGGTTATGACGGGACCGGGCGGCTGTTTCGCATCAGCACGCTGGGCCGACCGGCCGAGACGCAGGTCGGCGAGCCATTCGGCCAGGCGGCCCGGCCGCTGATCGACGCGCTTCGGGCCGAGGCCGCCGGGCGCGACCGATCGGTCACCGCGGATGCCGGGGTGCGGCTGAAGGCGGCGTTCGTTCGCGTCGGCGACGACGTCTATGTGCTGGGGGCCTCCACCGTCGTGCGGCATACGGCGGGCGGATCGACGCCGGCGTCCGATCCGGTCGTCGCGTCGTTCAAACCGTTCGCCGGCGAGCTCAATCTCTTGCGAACGCGGCTGGCGCTGGACCGGATTCACTTCCAGCCCGGCGATGCAGAGCCGCCCAAGGGCATGATCGGCGTTGATGTTCGCGATGTCGGCGGCGCTCTGTTGGGGCGTGTCGTCTGGGCGCCGGAGCAGCCCGGCTATCAGATTCTGACCAAGGCCGGGCCGCTCCTGCTGCTGCTCTTCATCGTGCTGCTGATCGGCACGGGCTCGCTCCTGTGGAACACGACGGCCGACGTGCGGCGCCTCAAAGCCTCGGAGGTCGCCCTGTCCGCGGCGCTGGAGCGAGCCGAGGCGGCGAACCGGGCCAAGACGCGGTTCCTGTCCAACGTCAGTCACGAACTGCGCACGCCCCTGAACGGGGTTCTAGGCATGGCCGAGATCATCGGGGCCGATCTGGTGACGCCGCAGCAGCGCGAGCGACTGGAAATCCTGAAGGCGTCGGGACGTCAGCAACTGAGGCTGGTCGAGGAGCTGCTAGACGTGGTGCGGTTGCGCGACGGGGCGGTGGCGCTGGAGACGCGGCCGTTCCGGCCCGACAATCTGCTGCAGCGGGTCGCCAACGACTTCCGGGGCGCGGCCGAGGCCAAGGGGCTGAAGATTTCGGTCGAGGCGGCCGAAGGCGAGTGGCTGGGCGACCCGGTTCATGTCGAAAAGCTGATGGCGGCGCTGACGGACAATGCGGTGCGGTTCACACGCACCGGCGGCGTGATGCTGCGCGCCGTTGGGGGCGCGGGCCTGGCCTTGGAGGTCGAGGACACCGGGCCGGGCATGGAGCCTGCGGAAGCGGCGCGCCTGTTCGAGGCTTTCACCCAGGGCGATGAAAGCGCGACGCGCACCGCCGAAGGGCTGGGACTGGGATTGACGGCGGCGCACGGTCTGGCGGCCCTGATGGGCGGCAAGATCGACATCGTCACCGCGCCCGGCGCCGGCAGCACCTTCCGCGTCGTCTTGCCGTTGAAGGCGGTCGCCTAGGCTGTCAGCAGGCGCGGCAGTTTGAAGGTGACGGTTTCGCGCGCGCCGTCGTCTTCGGTCACCGTGGCGTCGAAGCGCGCCCGGATGGCGTCGACCAGTGCCTCGATCAGCGGCTCGGGCGCCGAGGCGCCGGCAGTGACGCCGACGGTGTTCACGCCGTCGAACCAGGACCAGTCCACCTGGGACGCATCATCCACCAGATAGGCGGCCGGGGCGCCGGCGCGCATCGCGACCTCGACCAGGCGCACCGAATTGGAGGAGTTCTTGGACCCCACGACCAGTACGAGGTCGCAGCCCTCGCCCAGCGCCTTGACGGCGTCCTGGCGATTGGTCGTGGCGTAGCAGATGTCTTCCTTGTGCGGATCGGGCAGTTCGGGGAAGCGGCGCTTCAGCACCTTCAGGATGCCCGCCGTGTCGTCCACCGACAGGGTGGTCTGCGTGGCGTAGGCGAGGGGCGCGTCGTCGGGGCGTTCGAACGATTCGGCGTCGGCCTCGGTCTCGACCAGGGTGATGGCGCCGGGCGGCAGCTGGCCCAGGGTGCCGACGACCTCGGGGTGGCCTGCGTGGCCGATCAGGATGATATGCCGGCCGGCCGCATGGTGACGTTCGGCCTCGACGTGGACCTTGGACACCAGGGGGCAGGTCGCGTCCAGGAAGACCAGTTCGCGCGCCCGCGCCGTCGCCGGCACGGACTTGGGCACCCCGTGGGCCGAGAAGACGACCGGCCGGTCGTCGGGACATTCGTCCAGTTCCTTGACGAAGACGGCGCCCATGGCCTTCAGCCGCTCGACCACATGTTTGTTGTGGACGATCTCGTGGCGCACATAGACGGGGGCGCCGAACTTTTCGATCGCGCGCTCGACGATCTGGATCGCCCGGTCGACCCCGGCGCAAAAGCCCCTCGGAGTGGCCAACCGCACCGAAAGGGGGCGAAGCGGAGCGTTTGGGACAGGAACATGCGCATTCATGGCGGCGAACCTAGTCGTTTGCGGCGCTGACCGCCATCGGAGCCGAAGGGCGGATGCGACGGATTCTGTCGCCCGCAGCAGCGGCGCATCGTCACGGCGGGCGGGCGCGAATGGAAAGCCGATATTCTACAATGTCTTAGGCTATAATCACGACGCCTTGACCTGTAGGCCGCTCACGATTAGTTTCCGCGCCGAATTCAGACCCGTCCGGACGCACCGTCTGGACGCCGAACGCACAGGTCCTATCCCCCATGTCGGAATCGCGCGAAGAGGCGATCAAACGCCTCCAAGACAGCGCATCCGCATTGGAGGCGCGGACCACGGCGGAGAAATCCGCCGAACTGACCGGCCATCAGGTGTCGGGTCAGGCCTACAAGATCATCGCCGAGCTTCTCGGCGGCGTCTTCGTGGGGCTGGCGTTCGGAGCGATCGCAGACTGGGCCCTCGGGACCCGTCCGTGGGGTTTGATCGGCGGGGTCCTTCTGGGCTTCGCCTTGTCGATTTACATGGCGCGTCGCACAGCCAACCGGCTGATGGCGCAGGCCAAGGCGCAAGGGACGACGGCTCCGGCCGAACCCTACGTCGAGGCCGACGAAGACGGGGAACGATAGGGCTTCATGGCCGATCCGATTCATCAGTTTGCGATTCAGAAGGTCGTCGACCTTGGCGACGTCACCCTGCCTGTGCTGGGGACGGTCGATCTGGCGATCACCAATTCGCACATCGCCATGACGGTCGCCTTCGTGCTGATCGTCGGCTTCTTGGCCGCCGTGACCGCGAACGCCCAGGTCGTGCCCGGTCGGCTGCAAGCCGCCGGCGAGGGCCTGTTCGGCCTGATCGACAATCTGGCCGATTCCATCATCGGTCACGAAGGCCGCAAGTATTTCCCGTTCATCTTCACCCTGTTCATCCTGATCCTGGGCATGAACATTCTGGGTCTGTTCCTGACCTTTACGGCGACCTCGCAGCTGGCCATCACCGCCACCTTCGCCCTGATCACGTTCGGTCTGGTGCTGGTCGTCGGCTTCGCCAAGAACGGTCTGGGCTTCTTCAAGCTGTTCTGGCCGATGGGTGCGCCGCTGGCGCTGCGCCCGGTGGTCGGCCTGATCGAGTTCGTGTCCTTCCTGCTTCGCCCGGTCACCCTGGCGCTGCGTCTGTTCGGCAACATGCTGGGCGGCCACGTCGCGCTGAAGATCTTCGCCGGCTTCGTCGTGTCGCTGGGCCTCTTGGGCCTGGGCGGCGGCATTGGTCTGCTGGCCTTCCCGGTCGCGGCCCTGTCGCTGGGCATGGTCGTCGCCCTGACCGCTCTGGAGTTCCTGGTGGCCTTCCTCCAGGCCTTCGTCTTCGCCGTTCTGGCCTGCATCTATCTGAACGATGTGGTCAACCTGGACCACGCCCACTAAAGGGCCGGACCAGTCTCTTCACCCCAACCACCAACGACTTTAATCTAGGAATACAATCATGGACGCTGAAGCCGCGAAGTACATCGGCGCTGGTCTCGCCACCCTGGGCATGATCGGTTCGGCCCTGGGCGTGGGCAACATCTTCGGCAACTTCCTTGCCGGCGCCCTGCGCAACCCGTCGGCCGCCGCCGGCCAAGTCGGCAACCTGTTCGTCGGCGCCGCTCTGGCCGAAGCCCTGGGCATCCTGGCCTTCGTGCTCGGCATCCTGATGATCTTCGGCTGATATCAGTCGATCACGGCGCGCGGGGTTCGCCCGCGCGCCGCTTCATCTGATCCTGCAGTAGACGGTTCATGGCCAGCACCCACACCATCGACGCGGTCCCGCCTTCGGTCGAAGCGGACCTGCACGCCGAGACGGCGACCACCGCCGAGCACGGCTCGGGCGGCCTTCCGCAATTCCAGTTCGAACACTGGGCGGGCCAGATCGGCTATTTGCTGATCCTGTTCGTCATTCTGTACGTTCTCGTCTCCAAGGTCTTCGCGCCACGCCTTCGCAAGGTGATGGACGAACGGGCCGACACCATTTCCACCGCCGTTGCGACCGCACGCCAGGTTCAGGCCGAAGCCGCCGAACAGGCCGCCCAGGCTCAGGCGGAAGTCGCCAAGGCTCGCGCTGACGCCCGCGCCACGGCCGCCGCCGCCAAGGCGCGCGTGACCGAAGAAGCGAACGCCCGTCAGGCCGCCGAAGAAGCCGTGGTCAACGCCCGCATCGCCGAGGCGGAAGCCTCGATAGGCAAGACGCGCGACGCCGCCATGGCCAATGTCTCCACCATCGCCTCCGACACGACCGCCGCCATGGTCGAGCGTCTGACCGGCAAGGCCGCGACCGCCGCCGAGCTGGCCGCCGTCAAGGGAGCCGCCTGATGAACCTGATCTTCGAACACGGCATCTGGAGCTTCGCCAATGCGGAGATCTGGGTCGGCATCGGCCTGATCATCTTCTTCGGCATCCTGATCGCCGCCGGCGTGCCCAAGATGGCCGGCAAGGCGCTGGACGCCAAGGCAGTCAAAATCCAGGCCGACCTGGACGAGGCCGCTCGCCTGCGCGCCGAGGCCGAAGCCCTGCTGGCCCAGATCCGCAAGGAGAAGGCCGAGGCTGAAGCCCAAGCCGCCGAGATGATGGCTCAGGCCGAAGCCGACGCCCGTCGCCTGGAAGTCGAGACCAAGGCCAAGCTGGAAGAAACCCTGGCCCGTCGTCAGAAGATGGCCGAAACCCGCATCGCCCAAGCCGAAGCCCAGGCCTCGGCCGAGGTAAAGGCCGCCGCCGCCGATCTGGCCGCCAAGTCGGCGGAACAGGTTCTGGCCGCGCGCCTCGCCAGCGGCGCCAAGGATACGCTGCTCGACAGCGCCATCGCCCAGATCGGCGATCGCCTGAACTGATCAGGGTCGATCCTGAATGAAACAAGGCCCCCGACGTCGCCGTCGGGGGCCTTTTTCTTGGGCGATCAAGTCGTGATCAGTGGGCGTGTGCGCCGCCGATGATGGTCGCGCCCATCCGCTTGTCGCGCGCCACCAGCCGGGCATAGACGTTGCCCAGCACAATGCCGAAGACCGCATGGGTGATCAGCAGCCAGGCGAAGGTGCCGAAGCCCGCGCCGGCCGTGAAGGTGCGGTAGTTCCCGAACATCACGATGGCGGCCATCATGATGATCCAGGCGCCGACGGCGAAGACGATGCCCTTGGTCTCGGGCGTGTCCGTCGGCAGGCGGGGACACAGGACGGCGAACAGCGGCCCCAGGATGAAGACGCCGCTAATGACATGGACCACCCAGCCGACGGCCAGATTGCCGGGCATTCCGATCATGCTGGCGATGACCCCCTGGAAGGGATCAAACCAGTTCAGGAACATATTGGGTATTTCGAGCAGTGAGACGGCCACGGTCGCCGCAACGCCGGCGATCAGACCTTTTTGTACGCGTGACATCATGACCTTAGCGCCTCCCAACGCCTAAGTGGTTCTCTGATAACGCGCAGACAGGATACGCCTGACTTGAGAGAGCGGTGTTCACGATCCTGTGGTTAGCGGTTGCAGCAACGCAACCGCGAAATCAGGCGCTAACTAGCTGAAGAGTTTGCGGAAATAGCGCCGAACGCTCTTGCGGCCGCGCGAGAGGCGACGGCTGGACCGCTTGGTAACGATCTTTTCGGCCCGCAGCGCCTGTTGCCAGAAGACCGGTGCGAACTCGGGCTTCTTCCGCATCAGGCGACGGAAGGGATAGACCCATTTCGGCCGCGCATATTGGGCGCGAATGAACTGGCGTTTGGCCCAGAACGAGCTTTTCAGAATCAGCATCAGGCCGACGGCGATGACGGGAATGCCGCCCGGGCCGGGCAGGGGGGCGATCAGAATGCCCAGCAGCACGACGAACAGACCGCCGATCATCAGCGCCCAGCGCTTGACGACCCGCAGCGTCGAGGCTCGCGGCTTGTCTGGGCGGACGAAGGGAACGGGGAGTGAGGTCACGAATACGCCGGATGGGGAGGAGGATCGTCGTGACAACGGTCGCCACGGCCGCGCGATCCCTCGTCGGGAAAGGAAAAGCAGACCGTGACGACCTTGCCACAAGATCCCTTAACGCCCTGCGTCCATGGCGGATGGATGTCCGGCGGGTGAAGCTTTGGTCATGAAGAGACGATCTCTCCGCGCCGTGTCGCGACGGACACGCTCCGCGCCGTCAGCCGTAGGTCACGCCCGTCAGACGCTCTGATTCCGCCCAGAGACCCCTGGCCACATCAGCGTCCTTGGCCTGGCGCTTGATCGCCGCAACGCCAGGCGGGCCTTTCATCTCCTGAAAGCCGGTGGGGCCGTAATAGCCGCCGGGCGTCGGGTCCGGCAGGGTCGCGGCCATCAGGATCGGCAGGGCGCCGTCCGCGGCCGAATGGCTGAGCACGGCCTCCAGCAGCCGGGCGCCGCGCGCGAACAGGCCTGGCTTGCCGGCATGGCCGTTGGCGATCAGGTCGGTGCGGGCGAAGCCGGGGTGGGCCGCCACGCTGGTCAGGCCCCAGCCGTGGGCGTCGCTGCGGCGCTGAAGCTCCAAGGCGAACATCAGCATGGCCAGTTTGGACTGCTGATAGACAGGCCACGGGCTGTAGTGGGTCTGATAGTTCAGGTCGCCCAAGCGGATATGGCCGCTGCGGTGGGCGACGCTCGACAGCTGGACCACCCGGGCCTTTGCCCCGATCAGCAAAGGCAGCAGGCGGCCGACCAGGGCGAAGTGGGACAGGTAGTTGGTCCCGAACTGCATCTCGAACCCGTCGACGGTCGTCTGGCGCGTCGGCAGGGCCATGACGCCCGCATTGTCGATCAGGATGTCGATGGGGCGTCCCGTCGCCAGATACCGCTCGGCGAAGGCCCGGACGGAGGCCAGGCTGGCGAGGTCCAGCAGTTCGAACCGCACGGCCGCATCCGGATGACGAGACCTGATCAGCCGTTCGGCCTCGGCCCCCTTGGCGGGATTGCGGGCCGCCAGTACGACTTCGGCGCCTTTGCCGGCCAGCACCAGGGCGGTTTCCAGCCCCAGCCCGCCGGTCGCGCCGGTGATGATGGCCAGTCGGCCGGAAAGGTCGGGGATGTCGTTCGTCGTCCAGGTCATGGCCATGACCTAGCGATGGATCAGCCCCGCGTCAGCCCCTTCCCGCAGGAAGGGGCGACTAAGGGGTCAGGCCGCCTTGTTGGAGCCTTCCGGCGCGGTCCAGCGCAGAACCGGCGAACGGGCGGCGCGGGTTTCGTCCAGACGTTTCAGCGGCGCGTGGAAGGGCGCGCCCTTGAAGCGATCGACGTCGCCGGCCTTGGCCGCCTCGGCCAGGGCGCGCATCGCCTCGATGAAGCGGTCCAACTCGGCCTTGGACTCGGTTTCCGTCGGCTCGATCAGCATGGCGCCGTGGACGACCAGCGGGAAATACATGGTCATCGGGTGGAAACCCTCGTCGATCATCGCCTTGGCGAAGTCGAGCGTGGTGATGTCCGTGCCCTTCAGCCATTCGTCGTCGAACAAGGCCTCGTGCATGCAGGGGCCGTCGGGGAAGGCGGCCGACATCAGGTCCGACAGGCGGGCCTTGATGTAGTTGGCGTTCAGGACGGCGTCCTCGGCGACCTGACGCAGGCCGTCGGCGCCGTGCGACATCATGTAGGACAGGGCGCGGGTGTACATGCCCATCTGGCCCTGGAAGGCGCACAGACGGCCGAAGGCTTGCTCGGCCTCGTCCTCCTCGCGCTCAATCAGGCGATAGCCGCCGTCGTCATGCACGACCCAGGGGGCGGGGGCGAAGGGCGCCAGGGCTTCGGACAGGACGACCGGACCTGCGCCCGGACCGCCGCCGCCGTGGGGCGTCGAGAAGGTCTTGTGCAGGTTGATGTGCATCGCATCGACGCCCAGGTCGCCCGGACGAACCCGGCCCACGATGGCGTTGAAGTTGGCGCCGTCGCAGTAGAAATAGGCGCCGGCCTCATGCGTCAGGCGGCTGATCTCCAGGATGTCGCGCTCGAACAGGCCGCAGGTGTTGGGGTTGGTCACCATGATGGCGGCGACGTCGTCGCCCAGCTTGGACGCGAGGTCCGCCACGTCGACGCGGCCGTCTTCGGTCTGGGCCACTTCGACCACAGAATAGCCGACGAAGGCGGCAGTGGCGGGGTTGGTGCCGTGGGCGCTGGTGGGCACCAGAACCTTGCGGCGCCTCTCATGCTGGCCCGAAGCCTCGTGGGCGGCGCGGATCGCCATCAGACCGCACAGTTCGCCGTGGGCGCCGGCCTTGGGCGACAGGGCGACGGCGGGCATGCCGGTCAGGGTCTTCAGCCAGTGGGCCAAGGTGTCCATCAACTCCAGCGCGCCCTGAACCGTCGAGATCGGCTGCAACGGGTGGATGTCCGAGAAGCCGGGGAGGCGGGCCATCTTCTCGTTCAGGCGCGGGTTGTGCTTCATCGTGCACGATCCCAGCGGATAGATGGCCAGGTCGATGGCGTGGTTCTTTTGGCTCAGGCGCACATAGTGGCGCATGGTTTCCGGCTCGGACAGACCGGGCAGGCCGATCGAATCCTTGCGGACCAGGTCGCCCAGGTCGGAGCCGTCCGTCTTGGGTTCCGGCAGATCGACGCCGGTCTTGCCCCAGCCGTCGCCCTCGAAGATCAGGGCTTCGTTCTGCAACAGGCCGCGGCCGCCGGTCAGGGTGGCGGGCTTGGTCTGGACCTGGTTCGGGGCGGTCGGGCGGCCGACGGTGTTCATGGTGCTCATGGTCAGTATCCCTTACGCGCCGAGGACTTTGGAGAGCGACTTGGCGAGAATCTGGATGTCGGCATCCAGGGTCGTCTCGGTCGCAGCGACCAGCAGGACATCGTCCATGCCGGCGTCGGGGGCCAGGCGGCTGTAGGGCACGCCAGCCAGGACGTGATGGGCGGCCAACTGATCCACAACCTCGGCCGCGTTCTTGGGCAGGCGCACCGCGAACTCATTGAAGAAGCGGTCGGTCAGGACTTCGACGCCTGGAATGGCGGCCAGGGCGTCGCGCGTGGCGACGGCCTTTTCGTGGTTCAGCAGGGCCAGTTTGCGCAGGCCCGTCTCGCCGAGCAGGCTCATGTGGATGGTGAAGGCCAGGGTGCACAGGCCCGAGTTGGTGCAGATGTTCGAGGTCGCCTTGTCTCGGCGGATGTGCTGCTCGCGCGTGGACAGGGTCAGGACGAAGCCGCGTTCGCCGTCGGCGTCCACGGTTTCGCCGGTCAGGCGGCCGGGCATCTGGCGGATCAGCTTCTCGCGCGTGGCGAACAGGCCGACATAGGGACCGCCGAAGTTCAGGGCGTTGCCGATCGACTGGCCCTCGGCCGCGACGATGTCGGCGCCCATTTCGCCGGGCGACTTCAACAGGCCCATCGACACGGCCTCGGTGACCACGACGATCAGCAGGGCGCCGGCGGCGTGGGCGGCCTCGGCGATCTTGGTCACGTCGGTGGCCGTGCCGAAGACGTTGGGGGTCTGGACGACGACGCAGGCGGTGTCGGGACCGATCTGGTCGATCACGGCGGCCTCGGCGTCCACGGCGGCGGGCAGGGCCAGGGTTTCGACGCCGACGGCGTGAACCACGGTCTCGGTCGCCTTGATGTAGTGCGGGTGCACGCCGCCCGAGATCACCGCCTTGTTGCGGCGGGTCACGCGGGTAGCCATCAGCACGCCCTCGGCCATGGCGGTCGATCCGTCATAGAGGCTGGCGTTGGCGACCGGCATGCCGGTCAGGTTCGCGACCTGAGTCTGGAACTCGTACAGATACTGCAGCGTGCCCTGCGCGATTTCCGGCTGGTAGGGGGTGTAGCTGGTCAGGAACTCCGAGCGCTGGATCACGTGGTCCACCGTCGCCGGGACGTGGTGCTTATAGGCCCCTGCGCCGCAGAAGAAGGGCACGGCGCCGGCCGTGGCGTTCTTGGCCGCCATGGCGGACAGGGCGCGCTCGACCTCCAGTTCGCCTGCGACGCGCGGCAGATCGACGGGGCCGTCCAGACGGGCGGCCTGGGGCACGTCCACGAACAGATCATCGATGGATTTCGCGCCGATGGCGGCGAGCATCGCCGTGCGGTCGTCGGGCGTCAGGGGGAGGTAACGCATGGTCGTGTCCTGGGCCATGAAAGGCCGAAGACCCGCTGACTAATCAGCGGGTCCGATGGGGCTTAGAGGGTGGCGAGGAAGGCGTCGTAGGCGGCCTGGTCCATCAGGGCGTCCAGTTGCGAGGCGTCCGAAACCTTGATCTTGGCGAACCAGCCGTCGGCCTCGGCGCCCGAGTTGACGGTTTCCGGGGCGGTCGACAGGGCGTCGTTGGCCTCGACCACTTCGCCCGAGACGGGGGCGTAGACGTCCGACGCCGCCTTGACGCTTTCGACCACGGCGAAGCTGTCGCCCTTGGAGACGGTCTTGCCGACTTCAGGCACTTCGACGAACACCACGTCGCCCAGGGCGTCGGCGGCGTGTTTGGAGATGCCGACGGTGGCGATGTCGCCGTCCAGGCTGACCCACTCGTGATCCTTGGTGAACTTCATGGTCTGATCTCTCAGGCTTTGGGTTTGCGGTAATAGCGTTGGGCCACGAAGGGCATGGCGACGACTTCGGCAGCGGCGGTCTTGCCGCGCACGATGACCTTCAGCGCCGTGCCCAGGGCGGCATGGGCCGGCGGGACGTAGCCCATGGCGATGTTCTTGCCCAAGGTCGGGGAGGGGCCGCCCGAGGTGACCTTGCCGATCACGGCGCCGTCGGCGTCGGCGATCTCGGCGCCTTCACGGGCCGGGGCGCCTTCCTTGACGATCAGGCCGACGCGAACGCGCGAGGGGCCGTCGGACAGTTCCTGCAGGATCCGGTCGGCGCCGGCGAAGTCGCCGCGTTCCTTGCGCAACTTGGACAGGGCGAAGGTCAGGGCGCCTTCGACCGGCGAGGTGGTCGGGTCGATGTCGTGGCCGTGCAGCGGCAGGCCGGCTTCCAGACGCAAGCTGTCGCGGGCGCCAAGGCCGATCGGCTTGACGCGGGCGTCTTCCAGAATGGTGTTCCAGATGCGCTCGGCCTGGTCGGCCGGGACCGAAATCTCATAGCCGTCTTCGCCGGTGTAGCCTGAGCGAGACACATAGCAGTCGGCGCCGAACAGCATCAGACGGGCGCATTCCATGAAGCCCATTTCGGCCAGGATCGGCTCGTGCGCGGCCATGACCTCGGCGGCTTCCGGCCCCTGGATGGCGATCAGTGCGCGGTCAAGCACCGTCAGCTTGGCGTCGCCTTCAAGGTTGGCTTCCCAGAAAGCGAAGTCCTCGTCCTTGTTGCCGGCGTTGACGACGACGAAGAGGCCGTCGTGATCCGGGCGGCCGGCCATCAGGTCGTCGATGATCCCGCCGTCCTCGTTCAGCAGCAGCGAATACTTCTGCTTGCCGGCCTTCAGGATCGCATAGTCGCCGGGCACGAACCGCTCGAACTGGGCGGTCGCGTCCTCGCCGGTGATCTTGCACTGGCCCATGTGTGAGACGTCGAACAGACCGGCGTGTTCCCGGGTCCAGCGGTGCTCGGCCAGAACGCCTTCATACTGGACCGGCATGTCATAGCCGCCGAAGCCCACCATACGGGCCCCCAGCGCGCGGTGCGCGGCGTTCAGGGGCGTGGTCTTCAGGGTCTGGTCAGTCATGGTTCAGGCTTTCAAGGTCGCGTGTTGTGGCGGAGCTCCGCCGTCCTCGCGCCCCCGCTGTCCTGAAGCCTGAGAGATTCCGGCGACCAAATCATGTCGCCTTGCTCCGTCGGCGCGCCCGAATGGGCGACTTTCCAGCGTCCGTGTGCTTCGCGGTCCGTTTGCCTGAGCGTTTCCGGGGCGGTTGCGCCTTCGGCGTCGAACCCTGTTTCCAGCGCCCGATCTCTCCCGCGAGAGCATGCGACCTAAGGCATCGACTCAAGCGCCAAGTCAAGCGGGCGGGGAACAAGGATGCGTGTGGCGGGTTGTCGTCCCGAACCCCGAAACAAAACCCAGGAATGCGAAAATGTCCATTATAGACAAGCTGTTCGGCGACGGCGACACACCGCGCGATACGCCCGCCAAGGCCGATGGCCCGATGCAGAAGGTGCTGGACGAACTCGCGTCCCTCGGCGGCAAGCCCATCGAGACCCTGTCGCCAGAGGAGGCCCGCCAGCAACCGACGCCGACCGATGCGGTGAAATCGTTGTTGCACAAGGACGGCAAGGACCCCAGCGACGACATGGGCGTCAAGACCAGCGATATCACCATCCCCGGCGCCGCCGGCCCGATCCAGGCGCGCATCTACAAGCCGCATGACCATTCCGAAGACAAGCTGCACCCGGTCGTCGTCTATTTCCACGGCGGCGGCTTCGTGATCGCGGATCTGGACGTCTATGACGGCGGCCCGCGCGGCGTGTCCAAAATGGCCGATGTGATCGTGGTCTCGGTCCATTATCGCCAGGCCCCGGAACATCATTTCCCCGCCGCGCACGACGACGCCCTGGCCGCTTATCGCTGGGTGCTGGAGAATGCGCAGACCTTCCGCGGCGACCCGCAGAAGGTGGCCGTCATGGGCGAAAGCGCAGGCGGCAACCTGGCCATCGGCGTGTCGATGATGGCGCGCGACGCCGGCCTGGCCGCGCCCAAACATCAGGTGCTGGTCTATCCGGTCGCCGGTGTGGACATGGACAATGAGTCCTACGTCGAGAACGCCGACGCCAAGCCGCTGAACAAGCCGATGATGAAGTGGTTCGTGAAGCACATCTTCGCCAACGAGGCCGATGCTCAGGATCCGCGCATCAATATCGTCGAGAAGGCGAACCTGTCGGGCCTGCCCTCGACGACGGTGATCTGCGCCGAGATCGATCCGTTGCGCACCGAGGGCGAACTGCTGGCCGAGAAGCTGGAGCAGGCGGGCGTCGACGTGCGTCACAAGACCTTCCACGGCTCGACGCACGAGTTCTTCGGCATGGCGGCGGTCGTGCCGGATGCGGCGGCGGCCCAAACCTTCGCCGCCCACGAACTGAAACGGGCGTTCGGTACGGCGATCCTGCCGATCTGAGGGACAACGCCGAAGGATAAGGAAACGCCCCGGTTTCGCCGGGGCGTTTTCGTTGTCGCCTCGCCCTGCCGCCTTGCTCTGGGGCCTGTCCCCGGCCAAAACGGCGCAACGCCCAGAACCGGACCGACCGCATGACCCGCACACGCCTTGACGCCCATATCGCCGCCCTGGATGCGCCCGAAGGACTGAAGACGGTTCTGACCGTGGTCGCCGCCACCTGCGCGGACATCAGCAAGGTCGTTGAGGGCGGGGCCCTGGCCGGGGCGCTGGGCGCATCGGGTCAGATCAACGTGCAGGACGAGGAGCAGAAGAAGCTCGACGTCATGACCAACGACATGCTGACCGAGGCCCTGCTGGCCAGCCCGGCCGTCGCCGGCGTCGCGTCGGAAGAGATGGACGAGGTCCAGGCGGCCTCCAATCCGGCCGGCGACTATCTGGTGCTGTTCGACCCGCTGGACGGCTCGTCCAACATTGACATCAACGCGCCCGTCGGCACCATCGTCTCGGTGCTGAAGTCCACGACCGCGACGCCGACCGAGGCCGATTTCATGCAGCCCGGCCGCCATCAGGTCGCCGCCCTCTACGCCGTCTATGGGCCGCAGACCATGCTGGTGCTGACGACGGGCGCGGGCGTGAAGGGGTTCACGCTGTCGAACGACGGCGACTGGATCCTGACGCACGACGACATCGCCATTTCGCCGGACACCAAGGAGTTCGCCATCAACATGTCGAACCTGCGCCACTGGGCCGAGCCGGTGCAGACCTATGTCGGCGATCTGCTGAAGGGCGAGGAAGGGCCTCGGACCAAAAACTTCAACATGCGCTGGGTTGCGGCCATGGTCGCGGATGTTCACCGTATCCTGATGCGCGGTGGGGTCTTCCTCTATCCCTGGGATCGGCGCGAGCCGAACAAGCCGGGCAAGCTGCGGCTGATGTACGAAGGCAATCCGATGGCCTTCCTGGTCGAGCAAGCGGGCGGCAAGGCAACGACGGATGGTCGTCAGGCCATTCTGGACTTGCAGCCCGAGCATCTGCACCAGCGCATCCCCGTCGCGCTCGGGTCGGCCAACGAGATCGACGCCTACGCAGGCGTCTGATGAGCGCCGCCCTTCTGGTCATCGATCCGCAGAACGACTTCTGCGAAGGCGGCCGTCTGGCGGTGGCGGGCGGCGCGGGGATCATCCCGCTGATCAACCGGCTGGCGGCTCGGTTCGACCGGGTGATCGTGACCCAGGACTGGCATACGCCGGACCAGATCAGCTTCGCCTCCAACCACCCCGGCACGGCGCCCTTTACTGAGATCGAGGTCGCCTACGGTCGCCAGATGCTTTGGCCGGATCATTGTCTTCAAAGCACGCCCGGCGCCGACTTTCATCCTGATGCAGCGCCGACGGTCGACAAGGCCATGGCCGTGATCCGCAAGGGCTATAATCCGGCGGTCGACAGCTATTCCGGCTTCTTCGAGAACGATCACCGCACCCCGACGGGGCTGTCCGGCCTGCTTCGCGAACTGGGCGTGACGCGCGTTTTCCTGTGCGGTCTGGCCTTCGACTACTGCGTCCGCTTCACCGCCGAAGACGCGGTTCGCGAGGGGTTTGAAGCCGTGGTGATCACTGACGCCAGCCGGGCCATCGCGCCGCAAACCGAGACGGCGGCCCAAGACAGTTTCCGGGCCTTGGGCGTCGCGGAGATCGCGGCGGCGTCCCTGCTGAGCTAGGTGTGGCTCACTCCCAAAAATCCTCGGCCTCGGGGATGCGGGTGAAGGCGATCTTGGCGCCGATATAGTCGGGCAAGCCGGCTTTCGGGCCGATGCTGACGGTATCCTTGCCGTAGCGGCGGTTCAGCGCATCCAGCGCCTGGGAAAGGCGAAGAGACGGAGCCTCGCCATCCTGATCCGGGCCGGCGGCGAACAGGTCGGTCTCGAACGCGTCGCGGGATTTCAGGCCGTGCACCCCGACCCCGACATAGCTCAGGCGTCCCGCCTCCAGCTCCGGCTCGACCTTGCGCCACAGACTGTCGAGCGCCGCCAGCAAGGCGAAGGTGTCCTGCGTCGGCGCGATGGGGCAACTCATCGCCGCCGTTTCCCAGCCGCGACGACCGCTTCGGGGCGTCGCCTTCGGCCCCATGTCCAGATGCAGGGTCAGGCTGGCGCCGGTCAGGCCCATGCGCCGCAGACGCGCTCCGCACTTGACCACCAGCCGCCTCGCCACGGCCCGCGCCTTGTCCGGGGTCCGCATGGCCTGGGCCAGGACGTGGCTGTGGCTGATGGAGGCGGGCGGTTTTTCCGGCGTCGGCTCGCTGTCCAGACCATGCAGGCCGCGCCAGATGCGTTCGCCCTCGATGCTGTTCCAGACCGCCCGGGCCTGTTTCGCGCTCATGTTCCAAAGGCCGGCCGTGTCGGTGACGCCCGCCGCCTGCAACCGGATCTGCATGCGCGAGCCGATGCCCGGATATTTCGACAGCGGCAGGTCCAGCAGGGGACCGGGCAGTTCGTTGGCGCGCAGCACCGTCAGTCCGGCGGGCTTCTGCATGCCGCAGGCGGTCTTGGCCAGGAACCGCGACGGCGCCAGCCCGACGGACGACCGCAGACAGTCGCCGACGTTTTGCAGGATGCCCGCCTGAATGCGTCGGGCCAGGGCGACGGCGTTCGCCTCCAGCCGTTCTGGACCGAGCAGTTCGCAGGAACACTCGTCGATCGAACCGACCTTCCACACCGGAACATGGCGGTCGATCTCGGCCATGATCTGCTGGTGGATTTTGACGTAGAGGTCGGGGCGCGCCTCGGCGACGATCAGGTCAGGGCACAGTTTGCGCGCCTCGGACACCCGCATCCCGGTGTGAACGCCCCAGGCCTTGCTCTCATAGCTGGCGGCGATGGCGCCGGTGTATTCGCTCATCGCCGGCCGCACGATGACCGGCTTGCCCCGCCAGTCCGGGTTCATCTGCTGTTCGACGCTGGCGAAGAAGGCGTTCAGATCGACGAACAGCCAGCGTAGGTTCGCGCTGTCTTCAACCTTAGTGCCCGCCTGGTCCATGCTGGAACATATCAGGAACATCGGGTTCGAGGAAGCGATCACCTCTTCCTTTCGTCATTCCGGTCGAAGCGTAGCGAAGACCCGGAACCCAGGACCGCATTCCCTCTGCACGATACAGCCCAGGCCGGATGTGTGCCTCCTGGGTTCCGGGTTCGTCCTTCGGACGCCCCGGAATGACGAATGGAGAGGGCGTCAGTGCCCCGCCGCGTAGGCATCAACCTCAGCGAGGTAGGCCGCCTTCTCCGCCTCGCCCAGGAACGACCCTTCGAAGCTGTTCTTCGCCAGTCGCGTCACCTGATCGCGTGTCAGGCCGACGGCCTCAGCCAGCCGGCTGTAGTTATCGTTCACATATCCGCCGAAATAGGACGGGTCGTCGGAGTTCAGGGTGACGTGCAGGCCCCGCCGCAGCATCTCGGGGACGGGATGGTCCTTCAGATCATCGACCACGCACAGTTTCAGGTTCGACAGAGGGCAGACGGTCAGGGTCATCTGCTCGGCGGCTAGCCGCTGGATCAGAGCCTCGTCCTCCATCGAGCGATTGCCGTGGTCCATCCGGTCGATGTTCAGCAGGTCCAGCGCCTCGTGTACATAGGCGGGCGGGCCCTCCTCGCCCGCGTGGGCGCACAGTTTCAGGCCCAGCTCACGCGCGGAGGCGAAGACGCGCTGGAACTTGGACGGCGGATGGCCGACCTCCGACGAATCCAGCCCCACGCCGATGAAATGGTGCAGATAGGGTTTGGCGGCCTCCAGCGTCGCAAACGCCTCCTCCTCGGTCAGGTGGCGCAGGAAGCTGAGGATCACGCCGCTGGACACGCCCAGCTCCGCCTTGGCCCGGTCCATGCCTGCGATCAGCCCCTCCACCACCACGCCGAAGGGCACGCCTCGGTCGGTATGGGTCTGGGGATCGAAGAAGATTTCGGCGTGGCGCACATTATCCGCCGCCGCGCGCTGGAAATAGGCGAAGGCCAGATCCTCGAAATCCTGCCGCGTCAGCAGGACGGCGGCCCCCGCATAGTAGATGTCCAGAAAGTCCTGCAGGTTCGAGAAATCATAGGCCGCCCGCACCGCCTCGACGCTGTCGTAGGGTATGGCGACGCCGTTGCGCTGCGCCAGTTCAAACATCAGCTCGGGCTCCAGCGAGCCCTCAATATGCAGATGCAGTTCGGCCTTGGGCAGGCCGGCGATATAGGCGTCGAGCGACATGGGCGATCTCCGGGAGGATGTCGCCCCGTCTATACCCTACATCCGCTCCGGCGTGTCGATGCCCAGCAGGTTCAGCGCGATTTCCAGCTGGCGCAGAGCCGCAGCGGACAGGGCCAGACGCGAGCGTTTGGTCGCTTCGTCCGGCGCGATCAGCACGGGGCAGGCGGCGTAGAATTTCGAGAAGGACTGGGCCACGCGATAGGCGTGTTCGGCGACCAGATGCGGCATCCGCTTGTCGTAGGCGTCCGACACGGCCGTCGAGAAGGCGTCCAGCGTCAGGGCCAGATCGCGCTCCGCCGGTTCGGCGATGACGATGGCGCCGGGCGTTAGTCCCTGTTCGGCGCCCTTGCGCAGCAGGGATTTGATGCGGACCGACTGATACAGAAGATACGGCCCGGTCTTGCCTTCGAAGCTCATGAAGCGGTCGAGATCGAAGACGTAGCTGGTCGTGCGCGCGTTCGACAGGTCGGCGAACTTCAGGGCCGCGATGGCCACCTTGTGCGCGATGGCCTCGAACTCTTCCGGCGACAGGTCGTCGCCCAGCTTGGCCTCGTGCAGCCGCTCGCGCGCCTTGTCCGTCGCCTGGTCGATCAGGTCGCGCAGCTTCAGCACCCCGCCTGCGCGGGTCTTGAAGGGTTTGCCGTCCTGTCCGTTCATGGTCCCGAAGCCGAGATGCTCCAGCGCGCCCTGTTCGGCGTAACCTGCCAGATAGGCGGCGCGGAAGACCTGTTCGAAATGCTCGGCCTGGCGTTCGTCGACGACATAGAGGGCGAGGTCGGGCGACAGGGCCTTCTTGCGGTCCAGGATCGTGGCCAGGTCGGTCGTGCCGTACATGGCCGAACCTTCCGAGCTGATGACCAGCAGGGGCGGGGGAGACGGGGCCTCGATCACCGAGCCATCGGGCAGCTTCTTCTTGCGCGTCTCGCCGGGCTTGGCGACGTGAACCACTTGGGCGCCGTCGTCCTCGACCAACAGGCCGGTCTCTTTCAGGTGCGCCAGCATTTCCGGCATCTGCGGATCGGCGTCGCTTTCGCCGTTCCACAGGTCGAAATCGACCGACAGGTCGCCGTACTCGCGCTTCAGCGCCTCGCGGCTGACCGCCACGAAATGCCGCCACAGCGCGCGGTAGCCGGTACGGCCATTCTGAAGTTCCGCCGTCGCCCTGCGGGCGCGATCGCGGAAGGCCGGATCTTCCTTGGCCTTGCCGGCGGCCTGCGGATAAAGGCGGTCTAGGTCGGCCAGGGTGACCGGGCTTTCGGCCGGGAAGGGGCCGTCGCCTTCGGCCATAAAGGCCTCGGCCAGACCTTCATCGCCGCAGGCGACGATCAGCAGGCCCATCTGGAAGCCCCAGTCGCCAAAGTGGGCGTCGCCGGTGACGTGGTCGCCGCGGAAGCGGAACAACCGCTTCAGGCTCTCGCCGATGATGGCGCTGCGCAGATGGCCAACGTGCATCGGCTTGGCGACGTTTGGACCGCCGTAGTCGATGACTACCTGGCGCGGTTCGGCCACGGTCGCGGCGCCCGCGTGGGCGGCGTCGTTCGCCACCTCGGTCGCGCGTTCGGCCAACAGCGCGTCGGAGAGCTTCAGATTGATGAAGCCCGGTCCCGCGACCTCCACCGAGGCGAAGCGGGCATCCGCGCTCAGGCGCTCGGCGATCCTGCCGGCCAGATCGCGTGGATTGGCTTTCAGCGCCTTGGCGGCGGCGAGCGCGCCATTGGATTGGAAATCGGCCAGGTCGGGGCGGTCCGACGGGGTGACGCGGGCCAGGGCCGGGTCCACGCCTTCGGCGGCGAAGGCGGCGGCGACCGCTTCGCTGAGGACGGTCTTCAGATCAGACATTATTGGCTCGGTGCGGAAGCAGGCGAGGGCGCGGCGGGCGTCGTGCCGGCGTTGACGCGGAAGCGGCTGCCCGAGCGGTTGAACTCGGCCATTTCCGGCGTCACGTCGAAACCGACCAGGATTTCGAAGTTGCTGCCGCTGGTGTCGATCCCAGCGCGTGGAATGACGATGGTGCGCTTTTCGGTGACCGAGGCGGTGCGCTGTCCCTCGAAGTTCACCGGCAGGTCGAAATATTCCTTGGACAGGATGGCGTTGTTCCGCTCGGTCACCGCGATCCAATAGCGGTAGGTGCGCTGCTCGCCGGTCGCCTGCGGGCCGCGGCCCAGGTTGAACAGAACGTCCATGTCGACGCGAATCGGATCGGCCTCGCGATATTCGCAGTCCGAAGAGATGCCTTCGATCTCGCCGGTGTAGCCGACATTGGCCACGGCGGCGCGGCCGCCTTCCAGTTCGACGTAGCGGGCGGCGTCGTAGAGAATCTTCACATAGGGGCAGGGGCCGGCGTTGGCGCGGCGACGCAGGGGTGCGATGCGCGGCGCGCGCGACGGCGCGGCGTCTTCACCCGAGGCCTGCTGCTGTTGGCCGCCGCGCTCGCGTTGACGTTGGGAGGTCTGGGCCTCGGCGGCGACGGGCAGGACGGAGGCCGCGATGGAGAGGGCGGCCAGGGCGGTGAACACGCGACGCATCAGCTTATTTTTCCGACAGCGAGAGAGGGCGCACGACGATCGGCGGCCGATCATCAACGCTCGCCGCTGATAGCGGCTAAAGCGAGGCGCGGCAAACGCTTGCTGCCCTCAGCGCTCCATCACCAGGCAGGTCGAGGTCGCGGTCGCGTAGAGCTTGCCGTCCAGGCCGCGCAGATCGGCCTCCGAGAAGGCCGCGCGGCGACCGGCCTGAACGATCCGGCCCTCGGCCCGAACGGGCGTGCCGGCGGTCAGCGCCTTGTGAAAAACCGTCTTCAGTTCCAGCGTCGTATAGGTTTGGCCCGGCCGAAGCGTGGAATGCACGACGCAGCCGCAGGCCGAGTCGAGCACCGTCGAGATCCAGCCGCCGTGGACCGTGCCCAGCGGATTATAGACGGCGGTGGTGGGAATGGCCTCGAACACCACCCGGCCTTCTTCCACTTCGGTCAGTTCGAAGCCGACGGTGCGCGCGATGGGGGCGATGAAGGCGCCCGTCATGCCCAGACGCAGTTGGTCGATCCCGGACAGGGCGGCGATATCGACGGTTTCGGTCATGCAAACGGCTCCTGGTCAGGTCCGTTTACAATAAGGACGGACGCCGCCGTGGCAAGCGTCCGTCGTATCGGTTCTTAAAGGCCCGGCAGTTTGAAGCCGTTGCTGCGACGCGGCTGGATCGTGATGGCCTGCTGGCCGCCGGTCAGAGCCTGAAGGCGAGCGGCCTCGGTCGAGGCGTCGATGGTCTTCTGGCCTTCGGCGGTCTGGCGAACCGTCGGGGCCTGGGTCGAGGCGTCGTCCTTGCGCCAGAACATCAGACGGTTGGCGAAGCTTTCGTCCTTGTGAGCCAGGTCGCCGAACTCGTCATCGACGACATAGCGGGCCAGCGGGTCGGCCTGATCGCCGCCGGCCTGGGCCACCAGAACCTGTTCGCCCGGCGTGCGGGTTACAGCCTGACGCTGACCCAGAAGGATCTGACGCGCGGCGCTTTCGGGGGCCAGTTCCTGCGGGCGCGGCTGGCCCGGCGCGGGCGGACGCAGGCCGTATTCCGGCGGAACGCTGAGCGGAGCGGTCGAGACGGTGACGAACTCGTCCGGCACAACCTTGGTCAGGCCGATGCCCTGTTTGATGCTGCCGCAGGCCGAGACGGCGAGCGCGGAGGAGGCGACGAGGGTCAGGACGGCGACACTGCGGATACGCATGGTTTCAGGCTCTGGTCGGCTGATGCAGGAAGCGCCGCGATGGCGCAGTCGGCATAGTGAAGACGGGGTGATTACGACTTTTCGGGGGCCGCGCCAACCTTCACAGGCTGGTCGGACACCAGACTGTCGATGATCAGCAGCACGACGCCGATGGTGATGGCGCTGTCGGCGACGTTGAACACCCAGGGAAACACGCCGGTGCCCGAGAAGTCGATGAAGTCGACCACATAGCCGAAGCGGATCCGGTCGATCACATTGCCCAGCGCCCCGCCCATGACGAAGCCGATTGCGGTGATCAGCAGGCGCCGGTTCGACTGCGTCGCCCACCAGGCCAGGCCGGCCGAGACGACGATGGAGAAGATGGCCAGGCCCCAGCGCGCTTCGCCACCGCCGAACAGGCCGAAGCTGACGCCGGTGTTTTCGACCCAGCTGAAGTTCAGGATCGGCGGAAAGACGGGGATGCGGCCGACTTCCTGCAGCGACAGCCCGCTGATGATCCAGGCCTTGGTCAGCTGATCCAGGACGATGATCAGGAGGGCGAACACATAGGCGGTGACGGCGAGGCGCGTGATCTTCATGCGGCGCGGTTAGCAGGAAGCGGCGCCGGGGCGAAGCGGAAAACGCGGGTCATATCCGCCGGCGTCAGAACAGGCTGCCCTGATCGGCGGCGGTCGGCTTCGGCTTGGCCGCCGGCCGCAGCGGGGACGGACGGGATTCGCCGCCGTCGATCGTCGCGGGCTGAACGCCGTCGCCGAACACCAGTCGGACCGATTGACCCGCCTCCAGCGCCTTGGCCGAGGTGATCCAAGCGCCGTCTGAATCTTCCACGCGGGCGAAGCCGGGCTTGGGACGTCCGGGGTCCAGGGTCGTCAGCGCGCGCGACAGCGCCGCCAGGCGATCGGCGTCCCGCTCCAGCCGACGGGGCATGACCCCGTCCAGCCGCGCGCCGACGGCTTCCAGCCGCGCCTGACGCTGGTCCAGCCGTCGATGCAGCGGTTCGGGCGACAGCCGCCCAGAGATCTGCAACAGCCGCCGCTCGCCACGCGCCACGCCCGCCTGAAGCGCCGCGCCCAGCCGGTCGCCCGCGCCGCGCAGCCGGTCCTGACCTCGCTCGATCCGCGTGCGCAGCAGGGCCGGTCTCAGCTTGCCGCCGGTCACCGCCAGATGCCGCTCATGCAGGGCGACATTGCGTTGCAGGCCCGACCCCAGCCGGCTCGACGCATGGTCCAGCCGTTGCTGCGCCAGGGCCAGCAGGTCCTCCGGTCGCGCCGGCAGGCCGCGCGCCACCGCCCGCAGGCGTGTGCGTCGATCCTCGATCAGCCGTCCACCCGCCTGCACCATGCGCCGGTCCATGTCCGCGACGGCGTATCTGAGGTCCGCCAGCACCGGCGTCGCCATTTCGGCCGCGCCCGTCGGGGTCGGCGCCCGGCGATCCGAGACGAAGTCGATCAGGGTGGTGTCGGTCTCGTGCCCCACGGCCGAGATGATCGGAAGGCGCGCCGCCGCCACGGCCCGCGCCAGGCCTTCGTCGTTGAAGCACCACAGGTCCTCGACCGACCCGCCGCCGCGCGCGACGATCAGCAGGTCGGGGCGGGGGATCGGTCCGTCGGGCGTCATCGCGTCAAAGCCGCGAATGGCGTTCGACACCTGACCGCAGGCCGATTCGCCCTGAACCACCACCGGCCAGACGATGACGCGGCAGGGCCAGCGTTCCGCGATCCGGTGCAGCACGTCGCGGATCACCGCCCCGGTCGGGCTGGTGATTACGCCGATGGTCGCGGGAAAGGCGGGCAGGGGCTTCTTGCGACCCGGCTCGAACAGACCTTCCTCACGCAGCCGGACCTTCAGCCGCTCCAACTGGGCCAGCAGGGCGCCGGCGCCGGCCGCCTCCATGCTCTCGATCACGATCTGATAGGACGACCGCGCCGGATAGGAGGTGATCTTGCCGGTAACGATGACTTCCAGCCCCGCCTCGGGCTGGACGCCAAGGCCGCGCACCGACCCCTTCCACACCACGCCGTCGATGGCCGACTTGTCGTCCTTCAGCGTCAGATAGACGTGGCCCGAGGCGTGGCGGTTGACCTTGGAGACTTCGCCGCGCAGCCGCACATGGCCGAAACGGTCTTCCAGCGTGCGCTTCAGCGCGAACGACAGCTCCGAGATCGACAGGGGCGGATTGTTGTCGCGCGGGGCAGGGACCTCGGCCGGGCCTTCGAACACGTAGGAGTCGTCGCTCATTGGCCCACCCTAGCCTGCGTCGATCCGTCCGGGAACGCTGCGCGCGCCCTGTCGTTCGACTTTCATGCCCGCCGACCCGCCCGGAACCGATCCTTCTGACCGCGACCCGCACGAGCGCGATCTGTCGCGCCGCGCCGGGGGCGGCGGGGCCATGAGCCCGTGGCTGATCATCGGCTGCATCATTCTGCTGGGCCTGGGCGTCTATGTCGTCTCGGCCCTGCTTTAATGCCCAAGGAGGCCGTATGAACCGCTTCGTCCCGCTCGCCGCCATTCTTTGCCTGACCGGCGGCGTCGTCGCCTGCTCGGATCGCGACGACGATGTGGTCCAGGCCCCTGCGCCGGGCGCAGCGCCCGTGGCCTTGCCGGATCAACAGGCGGATGCCGCCGCCTCGAACGCCGCCCTGGCCTTCAACAGGACCCGCGATCAGCTGGAGGATGCGGACCTGTATTCGCGCGCCAACGTCGATCTGGGCGACGTGGAAACCCTGGTGCTGGACGCCTCGGGCGCCCTGACCCATTTGGTCGTCGAGCTGGAAGGGCCCGGCGACATGAAGGTGCGGGTTCCGGTCGCGGATGTTGCTCCGATCGACCGCAACGGCGACCGGGATCTGGTCACCGATCTGACGCCCGGCCAGCTTCAGGCCCTGCCGGCCTGGACCCCGCCCGTTCGCTGATTGAACGCTGAATGCGGCGTTAAGTCTGACGGGCGCTTGACCGGCCCGCGCCGGCCGGTCATTGCCCGATCTCATGAACATTCTTCTCGTCGGATCGGGCGGCCGCGAACACGCCCTGGCCTGGAAGATCGCCCAGTCGCCGCTGGTCACGCGTCTGGTCGCCGCACCGGGCAACCCCGGCATCGAGAAGCTGTGCGAGCTGCGCGCCCTCAAGGCGGACGACGCCGACGGCCTGGCCGCCCTGGCCAGAGAGATCAAGGCCGACCTGGTCGTTGTGGGGCCCGAGGTGGCGCTGGCCGCTGGTCTCGCCGACCGTCTGGCCTCGGCCGGCATTCCCTGCTTCGGGCCGACCGCCAAGGCGGCGCAGCTGGAAACCTCCAAGGCCTTTTCGAAGGGCTTCCTTGAACGGCACGAAATCCCCACCGCCGGCTACGGCGTCTACGACACGGTCAAGGACGCCAAGGCGGCGCTGGACGTGTTCCGCCCGCCCTATGTCATCAAGGCCGACGGCCTGGCCGCCGGCAAGGGCGTGGCCATCAGCCCCGATCGCCCCGACGCCGAGGCCGAAATCGAACGGATGCTGGGCGGCCGGTTCGGCGCGGCCGGCGCCCGCGTCGTGATCGAGGAGTTCATGGACGGCGAGGAGGGCTCGCTGTTCGCCCTATGCGACGGTCAACGCGCCCTGCTGTTCGGCGGCGCCCAGGACCACAAGCGCGCCTTCGACGGCGACCTGGGCCCCAACACCGGCGGCATGGGCGCCTATTCGCCCGCGCCCGTCTTCACGCCCGAGCTGGTGCAGCAGGCCGACGCGCTGATCGTCCAGCCGACGATCCGCAAGATGGCCGAAGAGGGCGCGCCCTATCGCGGCGTCCTCTACGCCGGCCTGATGGCGACCGACGACGGCCCCAAGGTGGTCGAATTCAACGCCCGCTTCGGCGACCCGGAATGCCAGGTGCTGATGATGCGGATGGCGGGCGATATCGTCCCCTATCTGCTGGGCTGCGCGCGCGGCGACGTCTCGGGCCTGGCTTCGCCCGCCTTCAAGCCTCAGACGGTGATCTGCGTGGTCATGGCGGCCAAGGGCTATCCCGACAGCCCGCTGGAAGGTTCGATCATCCGCGGCGCCGATCAGGACTTCGGCCCCCACGTCCAAGTCTTCCACGCCGGGACCAAGCGCCGCGACGACGGCTTGCTGGCCGCCTCGGGCGGGCGCGTCCTGAATGTCTGCGCCGAGGGAGACGACATCGCCCAGGCCCGCGAACGCGCCTATGCCGCCATCCGCAAGATCGACTGGCCAGGCGGCTTCAACCGCTCCGACATCGGCTGGCGGGCGCTGGAGCGGGGCTGAAGCCTAGGCCGCTGCGAACAGCAGTCGGCCTTCGCCCATGCGTTCACGCAAGGCCGGCAGGTCGGTGTGGGCGACCGAGAAACAGCCGTAGCTGCGACCCAGCTTGCCTTCGCGCGCCAGGAAGTCGGGATCGGCATAGTCGGCGCCGTGGACGATGATGGCCCGCTCGCGCGCCTTGTCGTTGGAATATTCCAGCCCGTCCAGCAGCACGTTCGGCCCCTGTTGCGCGCCCCAGTTGGCGCCCGCCGTCGCATAGGCTCCGATCGAGGACATGTTGGAATCCGGCGTGTTGGAAAAGCGCCGGGCATAGCCGGTATGGCTGGGGTCCGATCCTCGACCGTGACAGGTGCGCAGCACCTTCACTTCACCCGCGATCAAATCGACTTCGTACAGCCGCTCCTCGCCCGAGAACTTCTGGAAGTCGACCAGATACATCCGGTCGCGCAGAGGCAGGCGGTGATGGTGGGTGTCCAGCGCGGTCATGGCGCGCTCCATCAGCTCCTTGCGAACGTGACCACGCGGATCCAGCGGCGGCGGCGTCAGGGCGGACGTCTGGACCGTGGGCAGACCGACCTGCGGCATGGCGATCGGAGTTCCGTTCTGGGCCGTCGTCAGCGGCGCCGTAGCGCTCGCGCTGGCGCATCCCGCCAGCATGGCCGATCCGCCCAGAATAAGTCCTCGTCTCGATAGCCGCATGCGACGCCCTCGTTGCGGTTGGTCTTGAGGCGTGTTTGTTTCAGTTGGTTACGGGCGAGGCAACCTGAGCCTTGTGGGGCATTTTTGCGGCCGATGCGTCGCGGGGAGAGATCGATGAAACGTTTCGGAATCGCGCTGGCGGCGCTGGTGGCGTCGGCGGCAAGCGCCCATGCGCAGCAAACCCCCGTGGCCACGGGCGTTTCGGCGCAACCTGACACAACGTTCGTCGAAGCCGGAAGGTTGCTTGCGGATCCGTCGAACGGCGTTGTGCAACGCGATAAAACTCTCGTGATCAGAGGGAGCCGGGTCGTCGAAGTGCGCAACGGCTTCGTGGGCGATGCCTCTCAGGGCAAGGTCGTGGACCTGCGCCAAGCCTTCGTTCTGCCCGGTCTGATCGACAGCCACGTCCATCTGACGAGTCAGCAAAACCCCAACTCGCGCCTCGAAGAGGTGACGCTTTCGGACGCGGATCAGGCGATGGTCGGCGCCCGCTATGCGCGTCGTACCCTGATGGCCGGCTTTACGACGGTGGCGGATCTGGGCGCCTCGAACCAGGCCATCTTCGCCCTGCGGAACGCTGTCAGGAACGGGGACGTGCCGGGACCGCGCATCATTGCGGCGGGATCGTCGGTGTCGATCCACGGCGGGCATGGCGACATCAACGGCTATCGCGAGGACGTCATGCACCTGCTGTCGTCCGAGAGCATCTGCTCGGGGCCTGAGGACTGCATGCGGGCCGTGCGCACCCAGGTTCGCGCCGGCGCTGACATCATCAAGATCACGGCCACCGGCGGCGTGCTGTCCAACACCGCCGCCGGCCTGAACCAGCAGTTCAGCGACGACGAACTGTCCGCCATCGTCGGCAGCGCCCACCGCATGGGCCGCCAGGTGACGGCGCACGCCCACGGGGTGGACGGCATCAACGCCTTCCTGCGGGCCGGTGGCGATTCCATCGAACACGGCACCTATCTGGACGACCAGTCGATCCGCCTGTTCAAGTCGAACGGCGCCTGGCTGATCCCGACCCTGCTGGCCGGGGATTTCGTGGCGCGTATCGCCTCGGGACCCGACAACTTCTTCACCCCCGCCCAGACGGCCAAGGCGCTGGAGGCCGGGCCCAAGATGCTGGACATGGCGCGGCGCGCGCATGAGGGCGGGGTCAAGATCGCCTTCGGCACCGACTCGGGCGTTTCGGCCCACGGCGACAACGCCCAGGAGTTCGCGCTTCTGGTCCGCGCCGGCCTGAGCCCGCTTGAGGCCATTCAGGCCGCCACCGTCGGCGCCGCCGAACACCTGCGCATCGCCAATGAGGCCGGAAAGATCGCCGTGGGCATGCCCGCCGACATCGTCGCTGTGTCGGGCGATCCGCTGACGGATGTGACCGAGCTGGAGCGGATGAAGTTCGTGATGAAGTCCGGCGTGGTCTATCGCGCCGATTGAAGCCTGTCGTTCAGGAAGGCGGCGAAAGCCGCCTCGTCCTCGAACCGGGCGACGACCGGCCAGGCGACGACGTCCTTGCGCTGCTCGGGCGTCAGCCGGACCCAGTCCTTTTCCGTCGTGACCAGGCCGGCGTCGAACACCGCAGCCCGGTCGGTCAGGAACGTCATGTCAGCGTCACTATAGGCCGCGTGGTCGGGGAAGGGGACGAAGTCGACCAGGTCGCAGCCTGCCGCCTTCAGCGACCGCTCGACCTTCCAGGGCTTGGCGATGCCGGCGAAGCCGACCTGGGGCCCCGACGGCGGGGGCCCTTCGGGCGTCAGGCGCGCGACGAAGACGGGCAGGGCGTCGAACACCGCCAGCAGTTCGGGATCGGCGTCTTCGACATCGGTCGGCAGCATGACCACCACGGCGTCGGCGCGCGCCAGCCCGGCCTTCAGCGGCTCGCGCATCGGACCCGACGGAAAGACCGAACCGTCCCCGAACGGCCATTCGTCCCCGCGCGTCTCGCCGTCCACGACGATCAGGCTGACGGTCTTTTTCAGGGCCGGGTTCTGATGGCCGTCGTCCAGCACCAGAGCCTGCGCGCCGTCTGCGACGGCGGCCTTGGTGCCCGCCACACGATCGCGCGCGATCCAGACCGGCGACCCTTGCGCCAGCATCAGCGGCTCGTCCCCGACATCGTCGGCTGTATGGATTTGAGGATCGACCCGGACCGGCCCCTCCAGCCGCCCGCCATAGCCGCGCGACAGGCCTTGCGCCTCCACCCCCGCCGCCCGCAGCAGCCGCAGGGTTTCGCGCGCGACCGGCGTCTTGCCCGATCCGCCGACCGTCAGATTGCCGACCGAAATGATCGCGCAGCCGGAGTCGGCGGGGACCGTCTTTGCGATCCGACGCGCCGTCACGGCGGCCCAGACCCAGCCCAGCGGTTTCAGCGCCGTGCGCGTCATCCGGGCGTGGTTGCTGTCGCGCACATACCACCAGCGCGGCGTGTTCAGCTTCATCGCCGGCCCTGCCTCTGCGGCATCAACGGCGACAGCAGCGCCCACAGTCGCTCCAAGCCGCCTCCGGCCTCGACAGCCGCGCGACGCCCGCGTTCACCCATGGCCTTGGCCGCGTTCAGGTCTTCCAACAGCGGTTCGATCACGCCGGGCAGGTCCGACGGCGCCTGAACCAGAGCCAGGCCCCCCGCCTCGACCAGGGCCGCCGTCACCGGCGCCCAGTTGGATGCATCTGGTCCAGTGATCGTCGGCTTGCCCAGCCGCGCCGGCTCCAGCGGATTATGCCCGCCGACCGGCGGCAGGCCGATGGCGGGCGCGAATGAGCCGCCCATGACCACCACATCGGCGAGGCGCAGGAACAGGCCCATCTCGTTCAGGGTGTCGGCCAGATAGATGTCGGTGTCCGGCCCGATCGTCTCGCCGCGCGAACGCATGGCGAAGGCGTAGCCGTCGCGTTGCAGGGCCTGGGCGATGTGCGCCCCCCGCTCGGGATGGCGTGGCGTGAGGATCAGGCAGACACGCTCGCTCAGATGGTCCAGCGCGCGCACGATGGCGATCTCTTCGCCCTCATGGGTGCTGGCGGCGACGATCACCGGCCGGTCGCCGATGGCGGCGCTCAAACGGCTGAAGGCGGCGGGATCGTGCGGAAGGGCCTCGCCCGACAGTTTCAGATTCACCAGCCCATCGATCCGCGCGCCCATGCCCTCCAGCCGCTGGGCCGAGACCGCATCTTGCGGCAGGACCAGATCAAAGGCGCCGGTCAGCGCCCGCGCCGAGGCCGGAAACCGCGCCCAGCCCTCGACCGTCTTTTCGGTGATGCGCGCGCTGACCAGGGCCAGTTTCACCCCCCGCCGTTTCGCCTCAAGCAGCAGGTTCGGCCACAGTTCGCTTTCGACGAAGACCGCAAGGGCTGGCCGCCAATTGTCCAGGAACCGCTCGACCACGCCGGGGGCATCGACCGGCGCATATTGGTGGATCACGCCTGTCGGCAGTCGTTCGGCCAGAATCTGCGCCGAGGTCACGGTGCTGGAGGTAACCAGAACGGTCAGGTCCGGTCGCGCCTTCGTCAGCCGCTCGACCACGGGCAGCAGCGACAGGCTCTCGCCGACACTGACGCCGTGCAGCCAGACCACATCGCCTGCGGGGCGCTCGGTGCGAGTGAAGCCCATCCGCTCGTCCACCCGCACCGGGTCTTCCTTGCCCCGCCTGGCGCGCGCATCCAGCAGGCGCGGGGCCAGCGGCTCCAGCACGCGCGTCGCCAGCCGATAGGCGATCAGCGGCAGCGGCGTCACGGCTGCATCCTCATGGTTTTAGGCCCGTGATCGCATCGGCTCGCGCCTCCACGGCGTTCAGCCGCGCGGCCCAGTCCTGGCGGACGTGATCCAGGTCGTCGCCGGTCGGATAATCGGCGATGTCCCAGACGATGGCGCCTTTGGCGAACGGCAGGGGCAGGATCGCGCGGTCCCAGCTGTTCAGCCGGATGGCCGGATTGCACGACATGCCGATGAACAGCGTCGGCGCCTTTGAGATCTTGGCCATCATCGGCAGACCCTCGGCCATCTGGCGCGCCGGGCCGCGCGGACCGTCCGGCGTGATGGCCAGGGCGCCGATCTTCAACTGACGCAGGCCAGCCCGGAGCGCCTGCGATCCGCCCTTGTCCCGGTCCGCCTTGTCCTTGTTCGACGACGAACCGCGAATGGCGGGAAAGCCCTGGCGAGCCACGGCCTTTGCGATGAACTGACCGTCCGCCGACAGCGAAATCAACGCCTTGGCCGGCTGCGCGCGGTTCAGCGGCCAGCACGCCGGCGACAAGCCGATGCGCGAATGCCAGAAGGCGCACAAAACTCCGCCGCCTCGGGCCCAAACCCCCTCGGCCACCGCCTGGTTTTCGTGGGTCCAGCGCATGGTGGCGAAGCAGAACTGCATCCAGTGTGCCAGGATGAAGGACAGGCTGGCCTGGACAGCCGGAATGCGCAGCGGCCTCACGCGACCGTCTCGACCGTGGGCGCGGCGCCGTCCAGCGACTGCTGGCGGGCCAGGCGCGAATAGAGGCCGCCTCTGGCGACGAGGGCATCGTGCGAGCCTTCCTCGACCACCCGGCCGGCCTCGATCACATAGATGCGGTCGGCGTTCCGGACGGTGGACAGGCGGTGGGCGATCATCAGGGTGGCGCGCCCCTGCATCAGCCGCTCCAGCGCCGCCTGGACCAAGGCCTCGCTCTCGGTGTCCAGGGCGCTGGTGGCCTCGTCCAGCAGCAGGATCGGCGCATCCTTGACGAAGGCGCGGGCGATGGCGATCCGCTGGCGCTGACCGCCGGACAGGCGCAGGCCGGCCTCGCCCGCGCGGGTGTCGTAGCCTTGCGGCAGGGCGGTGATGAAGTCGTGGGCGGCGGCCGAACGGGCGGCCTCTTCGATCTGTTCCTGCGTCGCGCCCGGCCGGCCATAGGCGATGTTGGCGGCGATGGTGTCGTCGAACAGGAAGGGTTCCTGCGTCACCAGGGCGATGTGGTCGCGCAGGTCATGGATGCGAAGCGCCCGCACGTCCGTGCCGTTGATCGTCACCGCCCCGCCGGTCACATCATAGAAGCGCGGCAGCAGGCTCAGAATCGTGCTCTTGCCGCCGCCCGACGGCCCGACCAGCGCCACCGTCTCGCCCGGCGCGACCCGCAGGGACACCCCGTCCAGCGTCGGCGCATCGGTCCCGGCGTAAGCGAAGGACACCTTGTCCAGCACGACCTCCACCGGCCCGGCGGCCAAGGGCGTGGCGTCGGCCGCCTCGCGAATTTCAGGCTGGATGTCCAGGGCGCCGAACAGGCGGCGCGCGGCGGTGAAACCCTCGCTCATCACCGTGGCCAGGTTGGTCACCTGGCGCAGGGCTTGCCCTGCGGCCAGCAACATGCCGATGAAGGCGGCGAAGCCGCCCACGGTCATGTCGCCCGACTGCGCCCGCCATCCGGCGTAGGCCATGACGGCGGCGACGACGATATAGGCGACCAGATCGCTGGACGGACCGGCGAAGGCGCGGGCGTTGGCGCCCTTGATGACGTGGCGCTGGCGACGGGCGACCACCTCGGCGACGCGGTCCTGTTCGGCGGCCTCGCGGTTCTCGATCTTGATCAGGCGAACCCCGTCCAGATTCTCCATCAGGGCGGTGGACAGGTTCTCGGTCTCGGCCATGGCGCCGACGGCGGCCTTGCGCGTCTTGCGCCCGAACCGGCGCAGCACCAGCGCCACCAGCGGCACGCCCAGCAGCACCACGATCGTCAGCTGCCAGTCGATGAACCCCATGTAGATCAGCACCGCGATCAGGGTCAGCAGGTTCTGGGTGTAGTTGACCACGCCCGAGGTGAAGGCCTCGCGCACCATGTTGGCGTCGAACAGCACCGAGGAGACGAAGCCGCCCGAGTGCTGGCTGCGTAAGCGCGCCAGATCGGCGCGGATCATGGCCCCGAACAGGCGGATCTGGATGTCGCCGACGATGGTGTGACCCAATCGGTTGACCAGGGCGGCCTGGCCCAGCGCCGCCAGGGTTCGCGCAATGGCGACGGTCAGGATGGCGACCGGGATCCAGACGACGGCCTTGTCCGCCGGAAAGGTCACCAGGCCGAACAGACTGATCGGCTTGGTCCCGCCCAGGAACAGACCGTTGACGGCCGGCTCCAGCAGCTTCAGCAGCGCCGCCGTCAGCAGGCCGGTCGTCGCCGCGCACAAGACCGACAGGATCAGCGATCCCTTGTGCTTGGACAGATAGTCGCGCCAAATCCGCGCCAGTAAGGCGCGCAGCGGCATGGTGTCTGAGGCGGCGACAGTCATCGGCTCTCGGTCGTCCGAGCCGCCGTTCAAGTCAAGGCTTGTCCGGCGACGGTTCCAGCGCACGGCCCGTCTCGTCGGCGCGGATCAGGGTTTCGCCGGGCGCTTCCTGTATCCTTATTGCGGGCGGAACAGTGGGATTGGACGCGTATCGACGCCCGTCGAACGGCACAGCGACCTCATAGCCTTCGGTGATTCCGCCGCCAGCGACATAGACGCCCAGATCCCGTCGGCCATGGGTCTGTCGCTCTAGCAGCCGGATCGGCGCGCGCGCGACGCTGATCTCGCCGACCGAGCGATAGGTCGCGCCGGTGCGGTCCAGCACAAGCAGCCGACATCCGCCAGAGCCGCACCAGTTCGGCCCTGTCAGATAGACCAGGGTCATGGCCCCGTCCGGCGTGATCGCGGCCGTATAGCGGGTGGTGTCCAGCGCTTCCTTTGCCCGGTCGCGCAGATAGGCGGTCAGGGCAGGATCTTCGGGCGGCGGCGTTTGGGCGGCGGCCGCGCCGGCCCACAGGCTGGCGGCGACGACGGCGGCTGCGGCGAGGGTTCTCATCGGGCTGTTCTCCGGTCTCGACGAACATTCCAACGCATCAGGATCGAGATCGGATGACGCGGCGGCGTCGGATCGCTATCTGGCGGGCATGGCGCGCTTCGACCTCTCGACCGCGATGGGCCGTTTTCGGGCGCATTGGCATTATTTCTGGGCCGACCACGCGTTTCTGCGCGTGGCCTTTTCCAACGCCCACTGGCTGGGCCCGGATCTGGTGCGCACCAATCAGCCGTCGCCGCGCCAGCTAGCTTATTGGAAGTCTAAGGGCGTCAAGACGGTCATCAATCTGCGCGGCGAGCGGGATGAGGGCTATTACTGGCTGGAGAAGGACGCTTGCGAGCGGCTGGGCCTGACACTGATCGACGCGCCGCTGGACTCGCGCGATCCGCCCGAGACGGTGCGCATCCACCGCGCGCGCGAGCTGTTCAGGACGATCCAGTATCCGGTGCTGATCCACTGCAAGTCCGGCGCGGATCGGGCGGGGATGATGGCGGTCTTCTATCGCCACTTCCACTTGGGCGAGCCGATCTCGGTCGCCATGAAGCAGCTCTCTAAGAAATATCTGCACTCCCGCGAGGGGCTGACCGGGGTGCTGGACTATACGCTGGAAAAGTACGTCAACGAGATCGAGCCGAAGGGCATCAGCTTCATCGATTGGGTCGACAGCCCCGACTACGACCCCAAGGCCATCCGCGCCGAGTTTAAGGCCGGCTGGTGGGGCACGCTGCTGACCGACAAGCTGCTGCGGCGGGAGTAGGCGCTTCAGCCCCAGGGGCCGATTTTCGGCTCGTCGCCGGCCTCGCCGTTTGCGCGGGCCTCGGCGGCCAGTTCGGCGTCGCGACGGGCCTTGCGGTCGGCCTCCCACCGCTTGAACCAGCGGGCGTAGTTGATGTGGCCGCGCAGCGAAAAGCTGAACAGCGCCAGCACGGCCAGCAGGCTGACCAGTTGAAAGATCTGTTGCGATTCCAGGTTCATCGTCGTCCTCGCCTACAGATCGAAACGTCGGATCGAGGAGCCGGTTCGGCTCCTCGATGTCGCACTCATTCCTCGGCTCAGGCCGCGTCGCCGCGCGGATCGATCAGCTTGTGGGCGTGCAGGATGAAATAGCGCATGTGGGCGTTGTCCACGGTCGCCTGGGCCCGCGCCTTCCAGGCCTTCTTGGCTTCGTCATAGCTGCCGAAGGCGCCGACGAACTCGACCTGCGACAGGTCGCGGAAGGTCGGCTCGCCCAGGTGACGAAGCTCGCCGCCGATGACGATGTGCAGAAGTTGCGGCGGGACGGCGTTCTGATCGGTCATCGGAAATCCTGAAGGCTGGGCCAGAAGGCTGGGGGGAGGAGGTTTGCGCGCGGCATAGGCCGAGAACGCCCTCGGATCAATGTGGGGCGGGGTTTTTCCGCCCTCGCGTCAGGTCGATAAAGGCACGTTTTTACAGCGCCGCACGATCATCGGCTGGATGATCGGCGCCGCGCAGACCAGGCTGGCCTGACGCGGATCGGGCCGGTTGAACGCCCATGGCCGCCCGTGGTGGTCGCTGACCCTGGCGCCCGCCTCCTGGGCGATCAGCCAGCCCGCAGCGACGTCCCAGTCCCATTTCGGCGTCAGGGCCAGGGCGGCGTCGAAAGCGCCGGCGGCGACCAGCGCCATCCGATAGGCCAGGGCGTTGCGCTTCTCGAACCGCATCGACGGCCAGGGCTCGTCGACGAAATAGGGCGCTTCGATCAGTCGCGCATCGCCCAGGATCGAGGCGTCCTCCAGCGTATCGACATCCGAGGCGTGGATGGGTTTGCCGTTGCGCCGCGCCCCGCCGCCGCGCGTCGCCACATAGGTCTCGTCCACCTCAGGCGCATGGATGACGGCGGCGACAACCTGGCCGTCCTCGATCACGGCGATGGGCACGCACCACCACGGCGTCCGCTTCATGTAGGCGACGGTGCCGTCGATGGGATCGACCACGAAGATGCGTCGTTTCGACAGACGCTCGGCCGTATCCGCCGTCTCCTCCGACAGCCAGCCATAGTCCGGCCGCGCCGACAGCAGCCTGTCCTTCAGCATGGCGTCGACCTTCAGGTCGCCGCTGGTGACGGGCGAACCGCCGACCTTGGACTCGATCTTCAGCCCCGCCTCACGCTCGGTGATGGCCAGCGCCCCGGCGTCGATGGCCGCCTGGCGGATCAGGTCGAGGTCGGCGTGCAAGTCGATCATTTGCCCGCGATGGCCACCGCATCGAACATCAGGCTGGGCACATTGAACCCGCCACGGAACTCCAAGTCCGAACCACGCTCGATACGCAGATACAGATCAGTCAGCTTGCCCGCGACCGTGACCTCGCTGACCGGATAGGCAATCACGCCATTCTCGAACCAGAAGCCCGACACCCCGGCGGACCAGTCGCCGGTGTTGCCGTTCAGCGACGGGCCGAACATCGACGTCACCAGAAGGCCGGTCCCGGCGTCGGCCATCAGACCCGCCAGATCCCGCTCGCCCGGCTCCATATGCAGATTGTGAGTCGAGACCCCGGATGGCCCGGCCAGCGCCCGCGACGCATGGCCGGTGGTTTCCAGACCCAGTTGCCGGGCCGAGGCGCTGTTCAGCAGCCAAGTTGTCAGGACGCCGTCGTCGAACAGGGCGCGCTTCTGGACCGCCACGCCTTCGTCGTCGAACGGAGTCGATCCCATGCCGCGCAGGCGGAACGGATCGTCGATCAGGGTGACGCCCTCGGCGAAGACGCGCTGGCCCAGCCGTTCCTTCAGGAAGGAGGTGCCGCGCGCGATCGACGGGCCGGAAATGGCGCCGATGGCCGGCGACACGATCTGGCCCGCCATCCGGTTGTCGAAGATCACCGGGGCAGTGGTGGAGGCGATCTTGCGCGGCCCCACGCGGGCCACCGCGCGCTCGCCGGCGGTGCGGCCGATCAGGTCGGCGCCCGGCAGGTCGGACAGGTGGCGGGTCGAACGGCTCTCGCCGCCACGCTCCATCGCGCCATCCTTTTCGGCGATGACGCCGACGCCCAGCGAGAAGGCCGACCCTTCATAGGCGCCGTCAAACCCGTGAGAGGTCACCAGCCGCCAGCGGCTGGATGACCAGCCGGCGTGTCCGCCTTCTGACCGCGCAACGCCCGTCACCGCCAGAGCAGCCGCCTCGGCCTCGGCCGAGACCTGTTCCAGAGTTTGGGCGCTGCGTTCGCTGGGATCGAACAGGTCCAGATCGGCGAACGGCCCGCGCGCCAGCCGATCTTCGGGTGCGAAACCGGCGTGGGGGTCTTCCGGCGCCAGCCGCGCCATGGCCACGGCCCGCTCGACCAGCCGCGCCTGGGTCGCCGGCGAAAGGTCCGAGGCCGAGACCGACGCCTGCCGTTGGCCCACGAACACGCGCAGGCCCAGGTCGCGCGATTCCTCGCGTTCGACGTCTTCCAGCTTGCCGTTGCGCACCCCGACCGACAGGGATCGGCGATCGGCGCTGACCGCCTCTGCGGCGTCGGCGCCGGCCTTCAGCGCGGCCTTGACGATGTCGTTGAGAAGATCGGTGGAAACGGGCGCAGCCAGGGTTTCAGTCATGCCCCGATATGGCGGACGCCCCGCTGCACCGCAACCTGCTGCACCGCAACCGCGTCAGACGACAGCGAAGGCGATCAGGCCCACAGCCGCCGTCAGCAGCGCCACCCAGGTCAGCAGCATGCCGACGACGCGACCCAGCGACGGCCCGGTCTGCAGCAAAAGGCCCAGGGCATGGGCGACCCGGCCGACGAACAGCGTCGCGCCGACCCCGTGGATCATCCAGGCCGGCGCGCCGACGGCGGCCAGCAGCAGCATGGCGATCATGCCGGGCGTCGCATATTCCACCAGATTGCCGAAGGCGCGGCTGGCGGCCATCAGATCCGCGTTCCCGCCGTCGCCGAACGACACCATATGTTTGCGCCGCCCGCTGACCACGATGCCCGAAAGAACCAGCATCATCAGGATCAGCAGGCCGCTCCACAGGGCGGCGGCCTGGACGGCGTACATCAGCGGCGTGGTCATCGATCAGTCCTCGCGCCCGACGGGGTAGAGCAGGTAGTGGTCGTCGTAGAAGGGCGTGCGTTCATAGAACCAGGCCAGACGCGCCTGCGGATCGGCGGCGAACGTGGCGTCGGCCGCCACCTTGGCCTCGAACTCGGCCTTCAACGCCGGGTCCGCCGCCATCATCTTGTCCGCAAGCGGGGCGATGGCGTAGGCCTCGATATATTCGACGCGGCTCATCACCTCGGGGAACATGCCCCAGGCGAAGAAGCTCTCGCTGGATTGCGGCTCCAGCAGCAGCACGACGATGTCGCCCAGCGGCTGATCCGTCGGCACCCGCACCGAGCCGATCGGATACGTCCAGTCGCGTTTTTCGACCTCCACGGTCTTCACCGAAGCCTGCACGTGACCTTCGTTGGCGCGGGTCGCCAGCTTGGGTTCGACCAGGCGCAGCATCGACAGGTTCACGGTGCGCGCAGCCTCGACCGTCTCCATTTCGATCCCGTGCGTCTTAAGCCGCTCGATGATGTCGGTGCGATAGCCCGGCACCCAATAGGCCGTCGGCCGCGTCAGGGTCAGCGTCGGTTTGGAGCCATAGAAGGGCATCTGCCACAGATCGGGATCGGGGCGGCCCAGCCAGCGGATCTCCTTTCGACCCGAGGCGGCGCTGTCGTACATCTCGTACAGCATGCCCTTGAAGGGCCGGGTGGACGACGGCGTGTCGTCGGCCTCGAAGTTGGCGGGAATTTGCGCCGGACGCAGGGCCTTGTCCTGATCGGTCGCGGCCCGCAGACCCTCGCCCTGATCGGCCAGCAGACGCATCGCCTCCTCGATGAAGACATAGGTGCCCAGCACCCGCTGCTCATGCGGTTTCAGGCTGTGGTTTTCGATCAGGATCGTCGGCACATGGGCGGCCGCGCCCCAGCCGTTCGAGAACCGCTCGCCCAGGCCGCCGTCCGACAGGCCCTTTCTGGGTTCATCGTCGTCGATGCCGAACACCAGTTCGCCGGGAATATGACCCTCGCGTTCCAGCGCGGCGTTCATCGCCGGCTTGAAGACCGAATCCAGCCAGGCCGAGCCGTTCGGCGACCGGCTGAAGGTCCCGTCCTCGCCGTTGAAGCCGTAGGTGACGTCGTCCTGGTAATCCATGCCGTCGGTGACGTGGACATCCACATACAGGTCCGGCCGGTATTTCAGGATCAGGCCGCGCACGGCGCGCATCTCGGGCTGGTCCAGCTTCAGATAGTCGCGGTTCAGGTTCTGGTTGGTCGCCGTATTGCGCCAGCCCTGGATGCGGGGGCCGCGCTGGTTGGGCCGGGAATAGGGGCCGGAACGCTCGTGGCCGTCCACGCTCAGAATCGGGATCAAGATCAGGTTGACCCGGTCCAGCAGGGCGTCCTTCCCATAGAAGGCGATGTCGCGCAGCAGCATCATGCCCGCGTCCTTGCCGTCGATCTCGCCGGGGTGGATGCCGGCTTGGATCATCAGCACCGGCTTGGCCGGATCGAAGGCGGCGCCATCCTTGGAGGCGATCACCGCATAGATGGGCCGGCCCTCGGGCGAGACGCCGAACTGTTCGATGCGGATCAGGTCGCTGGCGGCGTCAAGACGATCGAACCAGGCGCGGGTGTCGACATAGTTGGGGCTGAAGTCATGGCCCGGATCGGCCTCGAACGCCGTGACCCACGGATCAGACGCATCGCGCAGCAAGGCCTTGGACGCGCCGTCCCAGGCGGGGGCGGGCGGCAGGAAGGCCTGATCCCAAGGTGCGGTGTTGGGAAGCGTCTGGGACATGGCGGGGCTCACGCTACAGGCAAGGGCGGCGACCAGCGCCGAAACCAGAAGAGGGGACTGCATGGCCTTTCGTGAGCCGATTGCGCGGCCCTGACAAGGTTTCACCCGCCGCCGCCCAGCGCGGGCGCCCAGCCGCCGGCCTTGAGCAGCAGCGCCGCCGCGTTTCCCATCTGCCAGACACTGTACAGCAGCACGACGACCAGAGCGCCGGCCGCAACATTGCGCCACGGTGCGAACGCCGCCGTCGCCGTGCCGATCACGAAGATGGCGACCCCGACCCACAACCGCACCGAGCCGGCGATCTTGGCGAAGCCGGGATTGAGCTGGGCCAGGATGATCACGATCACCGCCACAATCAGATTGGCCGCCAGGATGCAGCCGAACACCAGTCGCCGATGCGACCAGAAATGCGCGTCCAGATCGATCTTTTGATCGCCGCCCTCGGCCGAAACGCGGGGGAAGGTCACGCTGGCGGCGACGTAGAAGGTCGCGGCGATGGCCAGCGAAACCAGCAGCACGAAGGTGTTGAACGGCGCGCCGCGGAAGATGACCCAGGCCTGGTTCCAGAAGGTGGCGATGTCGATCGCCACGAACAGGGCCAGCATCGGCGTCAGCCAGCCGAACCGGATCCGCTGCTTCTCATGCAGCACCCGCGCGAACCCGCCGACCAGCTCGGCCACCGACAGGCCCAGCAGCAGGCCGTAAAAGCTGAAGAAGAACTCGAATGCGCTCACATCGCCCCCCGGCGTGACCAAAAGCCAAGCTTATTTCCAGATCGGCGTTCCGTCACCCGGCAGGCCGAGACGATCCCACAGGTCGTTGACCCGTTCGACGACCGCCTCGTCCATGCGAATTTCCTCGCCCCATTCGCGCTTGGTCTCGGGCGGCCATTTGTCGGTGGCGTCCAGGCCGATCTTGGAGCCCAGGCCGCTCTCGGGGCTGGCGAAGTCCAGATAGTCGATGGGCGTCGACTCGATCACGGTGATGTCGCGCGCCGGGTCCATCTTGGTCGAGATGGCCCACATGACGTCCTTCCAGTCGCGGGCGTCGATGTCGTCGTCCACGACGATGACCCATTTGGTGTACATGAACTGGCGCAGATAGCTCCAGACGCCCAGCATCACGCGCTTGGCGTGGCCCGGATAGGCCTTCTTCATCGACACCACCGCGATCCGGTAGCTGCAGCCCTCGGGCGGCAGCCAGAAGTCCGTGATCTCGGGAAACTGCTGGCGCAGCAGGGGAATGAACACCTCGTTCAGCGCCTCGCCCAGCACGCTCGGCTCGTCCGGCGGCCGGCCGGTGAAGGTGGTCAGATAGATGGGGTCGCGGCGCATGGTGATGGCGCTGACCTTGAAGACCGGGAACTTCTCGACCGAGTTGTAATAGCCGGTGTGGTCGCCGTACGGGCCCTCGTCCTCGAACTCGTCCAGCAGGACATGGCCCTCCAGCACGATCTCGGCCTGGGCCGGCACCATCAGCGGCACGGTCTTGCATGGGACCAGCTCGGCCTTGGCGCCCCGCATCAGGCCCGCGAACTGATATTCCGACAGGGTGTCCGGCACCGGCGTCACCGCCGCCAGGATCGTGCCGGGATCGGCGCCCAGCACCACGGCGCAGGGCAGGGGCTCCTTGGGCCGGGCCTTCTTGTGCCGGGCGTAGTGTTGCGCCCCGCCGCGGTGGGCGAGCCAACGCATGATGGCCTTGTCCTTGCCCAACACCTGCATCCGGTAGATGCCCAGGTTGAAGTCGTCCTCGCGGTCGTCCGACGGCCCCTTGGTCACGACCAGGCCCCAGGTGATCAGGGGCGCCGGTTCGCCGGGCCAGCACGACTGGACGGGCAGGGCGGTCAGGTCGATCTGATCGCCTTTCAGCACCACCTCCTGCACCGGCGCCTTCTTCACCGTCTTGGGCCGCATCGACAGGACGGTCTGCATCAGCGGCAGCATCTCCATCGCGTCGCCCAGACCGCGCGGCGGCGTCGGATTGCGCAGGAAGGCCAGCAGTTCGCCGACCTCGCGCAGTTCGCCCGCCGTGGTTCGGTCCTTGCCCTCCAGCGTCACCCCCATGGCGACCCGTTTCACCGTGCCGAACAGATTGGCCAGGCAGGGGATGGGACTGATCGTGCCGTCCGGCATCACCGGTTTTTCGAACAGCACCGCCGGTCCGCCGTTCCTCAGCAGCCGGGTCTGGATCTCGGTCATCTCCAGCACGGTGGAGACGGGTTCGGACACCCGCACCAGTTCGCCCTTGGCTTCCAGCTGGTCGATGAAGTCACGCAGGGATTTGTAGGCCATGTCGGGACGCTTAGGCGGGACGCGGCCCGCTGTCACGCCTTGCGCGGCCGAACACGCGATCCAGCCCGACCAGCACCAGCCCCACCAGCAGGAAGAAGACCAGCAGCCCGCCGAAAATCATCACGACTCGCCCCAAACCCAGCTGATCCACATTGACGAACCCATAGGGCCACCAGCGCGTCGCCAGGCCGTGGACCAGCGTCCACCCGCCATAGATCAAGGGAAAGGCCAGCCATTTCGCCGGGTCGATCCAGCGCAAACGGCCCTTTGGCGTTAACCACAGCCAGTCCAGCACGAAGGCGGCGGGCATGACGTAGTGCAGCACCAGATTGACCACCAACGACCAGCCGGTCGGGTTCCAATAGGGGTGCAGCAGGAAGTGGTACACCACCCCGACCACCACGATATACATGGCGACGGCCGCCCTGACGCCTTCGCTGGCGGACCATCGGGCCAACCGGGATCCCTCACCCAGCAGCGGCCCGGTAAAGGCCAGGGCGACCAGGATGTTGGTCAGGATGGTGAAGAAGCTGAAGTAGTTGATCGTCCGTTCCAGCACGGTCCAGCCCTGGGCCGGCGCGATCATCAGCAGATACTGAAGCGCCAGCGCGGTCCAGCCCACGACGGCGAACGTCGCACGCCACAGCCTGGGCTGGTCCCGCTTGCGAAACACCGGCGCCTCCCTTGTCGGTCAGGTGGCAGTCTTGTCCCATTCGAACGCCGGGTCCAGCCAGTCGCCCAGTCGCTCGCCGCGATCCAGGGCGTCCATCCGCTGCATCTCCTCGTCCGTCAGGGCGAAGTCGAAGATGTCGAAGTTCTCGCGCGCGCGGCTCTCCTTGGTCGTGCGCGGGATGGCGATGATCCCGTGCTGGATCAGCCAGCGCAGGGTGATCTGGCCGTTGGTCTTGCCGTGCGCGCCGGCGATCTCGCTGATCGTGGCGTCGTCGGCGATCTTGCCCTGCGCCAGCGGCGACCAGGCGGTGATCGACGACCCCAGCTCGGCCGCCGTCGCCACCAGCTGATCGACCCCCAGATAGGGGTGGTGCTCGACCTGATCGGTCAGCAGACGCGCCTTGGACAGGCCTTGCGCCTGGCGGAACTCCTTGGAGGGGAAGTTGGACAGGCCGATCGACTTGGTCAGGCCTTGGTCCTTGGCCGCGTTCAGGGCGCCCAGCGTCTCTTCGAAGGTCGGCGTCGTCTTGGGCCAGTGCAGCAGCAGCAGGTCGGGCGTCGTGCCCAGGCTGTCGGCCGATTCCTTGGCCTGCTTCAGCAGGGCGTCGTGGGTGAAATGCTCGACCCAGATCTTGGTGGTCAGGAAGATGTCATCGCGCGCCACGCCGGAGTCCCGGATGCCTTCGCCGACCGCCTTCTCGTTCTTGTAAATCCAGGCGGTATCGATGTGGCGGTATCCGATCCGCAGCGCCTCAGCGACCATGCGCCGCGCATCGTCCGGCTCCAGCTGCCAGGTGCCGAAACCGAGCAGGGGGATTTCGATACCGTCGACGGTGATCGTGGGTTGGTCGCCATAGGCCATGGGGCGCTCCTTGGGCTGGGTTCGCTTGAGGGGCGTAGTTAGGCGCCCGACCCCGCTCCGATAAGGTCTGGATGCACCTTGGACAGCTTTTTCGGCGCGATCCGACGCCATCGCTTCTCAAGCGCCGCCCTCAGCCAGACGGGATCGACGCTGGCGATGCGCGCCAGGACGATGGCGTGATCGCGATAGTGGTCGGTGAAATGAAAGGTCGCCGGGTTCATCTCGATCAGCAGTTCGCGCTCATCCAGATTGTCCAGATGCACCACGATGCTGTCGTCCAGCGCCGGGCGCATCCAGGTGAAGAACTTGCCCGCCACCTTGAACGACGGCTCGCCATAGGACACGCCATCCTCCACGCCGGGAAACGAGAGCAGAAGGGCGCGGACGTCGTCGTGGGTCATCGGTCGCTCAACCTCAGTAGGCCAATTTCAATAAGCCAGCGCGATCCCGTCCTTGCGCATCTCGGTCGCCGCGCCATAGGTCCAGCGTCCGCCGGGGTTCATCTGTTTCATGACGTTCTGATAGCCGCCGAAGCCGCCGTCGGGTTCGCCCAGCGTCCATCCCATTGCGCGCAACTGGGCCTTGGTCGCCTCGGGCACGCCGCTTTCCAGATGCAGCACGCCGGTCCCTTCCTGGGGCTGGCCGGTCGGTTCGGACGAGCCATAGTGTTGCCAGCGCGGCGCGTCGCCCGCCGCCTGGGGCTCCAGCCCGTAATCGACCATGTTGATGATGATCTGGGCCTGGCCCTGCGGCTGCATGGCGCCGCCCATGACGCCGAACGCCATCCACGGCTCGCCGTCCTTGACCGCAAAGCCAGGGATGATCGTCTGAAACGGGCGCTTGCCGGGCGCATAGATGTTGGGGTGGCCGTCGCTCAGGGCGAACAGCTCTCCCCGGTCCTGGAACATGAAGCCCAGCGGTTCGGAGCCGTTGTCGGGCGCCAAGCCCGAGCCCATGCCGCGATAGTTGGACTGAATCCAGCTGACCATCATCCCGTCCGCGTCGGCGACGCTGAAATAGGTGGTGTCGCCGTGGTGCGGCGCATCGCCCGGCATGACGCGGTCCATGACCCGATCGGGCCGGATCAGTTTGGCCCGCTCGGCCGCATAGGCCTTTGAGTTCAGCCATTCGACCGGCGTTTTGGAGAATCGGTCGTCGGCGAACCAGCGCGCCCGGTCCTCGAACGCCAGCCGCTTGGCCTCGGCCTGAACGTGCAGCGAGGCGGCGGACTGGAAGCCCATGGATTTCAGGTCGAACTGTTCGCAGATGTTCAGAATCTGGTTGGTGCTAAGCCCCTGGGTGTTCGGACCCAGGCCGAACACGTCCACGCCGCGATAGTTGGTTCGGATCGGCTCGACCCATTCGGTATGATGGGCGGCCAGGTCGGCGCGGGTCATCCAGCCGCCGATCCGCTTGAAATAGGCCTCGATCTGATCGGCGATGGGACCGTTGTAGAAGGCGTCGCGCCCGCCCTCTGCGATCATCCGCAGAGTTTTGCCCAGATAGGGATTGGCGAAAATCTCGCCCACCTTGGGCGTTGAGCCGCCGGCGGCCCAGATGCGCTTTCGGTTCTCGTTTTCCTCGATCGGGATCTGGCCCCGATCAAACGCAGCCATGTTGCGTTCCAGATAGTAGGCGATGACCTGGGGCACGGGCACGCCCTGTTCGCACAGTTCGGCGACGGGCAGCAGCACCTCTTTCCACGGCAGTTTCCCATAGCGCTGATGCGCGCTCCACCAGGCGTCCACCGTGCCCGGCACATTGACCGTCACCGCGCCATAGCGGGGCAGATAGCCGTCGATGGCCTTGGATCGCGCGATGTCCAAGCTGAGGCCCCGCGGACTGGCGCCCGAGCCGTTCAGCCCGACGACCTTCTTCTGCTTGGGGTCCCACAGCATGCAATAGGCGTCGCCGCCGATGCCGTTGGCGACCGGCTCCAGAAAGCCTAGGGCCGCATTGATGGCGATGGCCGCATCGATGGCCGATCCGCCGCGCCGCAAGGTGTCGATGCCGATCAGACTGGCCGCCGGGTGCGCCGTGGCCGCCGCTCCGTTCGCGCCCCAAACGGTCGAGCGCCCCATGAACTTCGGTCCCGAGATCCGGTCGCCTATGCCGACGCCGGCATAGGGGTCGGCCGGGCGAGCCGGCGCTGGGGCCGCCTCGGTCGGCTTGGCGGCGGGAGAAGCCTGCCGGGCCTGGGCTGCGGTCGCCGCCAGCGCGCCGGCGGGCAGGGCGGACAGGAAAGTGCGACGACGCATGGGCGGACTCCTCGAATAACCGATGCGGCATCAAGGGTGCAGTCGATCGATCCGGCAAGCCTTGCGGCAAAGAAAAAGGCCGCGTCCCTTTCGGAACGCGGCCCAAATCCTGGAAGGACGAAGGTCCTATTCGATGTCTTCGTTCAGCAGGCCGACCTTGAAGAAGCCGTTCTCTTGCATCTTGTTCATGACTTCCATGAACTGCGAATATTTCACTTCGGGCTGGGCGCGGACGAAGACGCGCTCTTCCTGGCAGGCGCCGCCGCCCAGGGCGGTGCAGACGTCGGTAGCCAGGTTGTCGATCGAGGTTTGCTTATCCGACAGGAACAGCTGACCGTTTTCCTGGATGGTGATGTACACCGGCTCCTTCTCTTCGGTCGGATTGGTGGGCGGCTGTGCGGGCGGCAGGTCCAGACGGATCGACACGGTCGCCATCGGCGCGGCGACCATGAAGATGATCATGAGCACCAGCAGAATGTCGATGAACGGCGTGATGTTGATATCCGCCGTCTGTTCGATCGTGTGCTTGTCCCCACCGGAACCGCCGATCTTCGCAGCCATGCTCGTCTCCGTTACTCGCCGGCTGCGTTCCGCGCCGACATTTCCCTATGGATCGCCCGAAGGCTTGATCGGTTCTTGGCGTCCCGATGCGGGCTTGTAAAGCGGTTCTAAACGATCTGCCGTTCCCGAACGTCAATTATACACGACAGAGGGACGACGGTTCGGCCTTCAGGCCTTGGCCAGCTTCAAAAAGCGGTCCGCCAGGGCAGGATCGTCCTTGAAGGCGCCGGTGAAGCGGGTCGTGATGGTCGAAACGTGCCGATGATGCACGCCGCGCGTGGTCATGCACTGATGCTCTGCGTCCACCAGCACGGCCACGCCGCGCGGCTGCAGGTGCGATTCGATGGCGTCGATGATGTCGTTGGTCAGGGTTTCCTGGTTCTGCAGGCGCCGCGCATAAATCTCGACAACCCGCGCCAGCTTGGAGATGCCGACCACCTTCTCACCGGGCAGATAGGCGACATAGGCCTTGCCCAGGAACGGGGCCAGGTGGTGCTCGCAGTGGCTCTCGACCTCGATGTCGCGCAGGATGACCATGTCGTCATAGCCGGTCACGTCCTCGAAGGTGCGGCTCAGCTCCTTGCCCGCATCGGCGTCATAGCCGTCGAACCATTCGCCATAGGCGTCGACCACCCGCTTGGGCGTGTCGATCAGGCCGGGACGGTCGGGATTGTCGCCGGCCCAGGCGATCAGGGTCCGCACGGCCTCCAGCGCCTGCTCGCGCGACGGGCGTTGAACACTGTCGTCGCTGACGAGGACGGGCTTGGCGGGGGTGACGCTCATGAACTCGATTTCCGGCCGGGGCGGGCGGGTCGCCCGGTTTACCTTCTACAATCCGTCGGGACTGTATATCAGGCCGCTATATGGGACAGACCGTCCGTCCCGCAAGAAAACCCGCTAAAGACTGATCCATGCCGCTGCACATCCACGACACCCTGCGCCGTGAAAAGCGCCTGTTCGAGCCCCGGAACAAGGATCGTGTGACCCTCTATGTCTGCGGCCCCACGGTCTATGACTACGCCCATATCGGCAATGCGCGCCCGCCGGTGGTGTTCGATGTCCTGGTGCGTCTGCTGCGCCGGACCTATGGCGCCGACCATGTGATCTACGCCCGCAACGTCACCGACGTGGACGACAAGATCAATCAGAAGGCCGCGCGCGAGGGCGTGCCGATCGGCGAGGTCACGGCCCGCTACGAAGCCGCCTATCTGGCCGACATGAGCCTGCTGAACGTCTCGCCGCCCAATATCGCGCCCCACGTCACCGACTACATCCCGGCCATCGTCGATCAGATCCAGGCCATCGTCGACGGCGGCTGCGCCTATGCGGCCGAGGGTCACGTCCTGTTCGATGTCTCGTCCTACAAGGCCTACGGCGCCCTGTCTGGCCGGAACCTGGACGACATGATCGCCGGCGCCCGCGTCGAGGTCGCGCCGTACAAGAAGAACCCCCACGATTTCGTTCTGTGGAAGCCGTCCAAGGCAGACGAGCCGTCCTGGCCGTCGCCGTGGGGCGAGGGGCGTCCTGGCTGGCACATCGAATGCTCGGCCATGATCGAAAAGACCCTGGGCCTGCCCATCGACATTCATGGCGGCGGCATCGACCTGGTCTTTCCCCACCATGAGAACGAGATCGCCCAGGGCGTCTGCGCCCACGGCCACGGCCATGGCGATCAGGCCCATGACGAATACGCCCGCTACTGGATGCACAACGGCTTTCTGACCGTGGACGCCGAGAAGATGTCCAAGTCGGTCGGCAACGTCCTGCTGCTACACGACCTGGTCCAGGCCATGCCGGGCGAGGTCGTCCGCTGGGCGCTTCTGTCGGCCCACTACCGCCAGCCGCTGGACTGGAACCAGGGGCTGCTGGATCAGAGCCGCAAGAACCTCGACCGTCTGTATGGCGTCCTGCGCGACGCCGATGCGGCCCTGAGCGACTTCGACGAGACCACGCTGGACGAGGCCGAGATGGAACTGGCCGAGAACGCCTTGGATCCGGTGCTGGACGCGCTTGAGGACGACCTCAACACGCCGGGCGCCATCGCCCAGCTGTTCGGGCTGGGGAACGCCCTGCGCGAGCTGCTGAACGACGCCGAGGCCGATATCAACGATGTCGCCATGGCCCGTTGGAGCCTGAAGGAAGCGGCCGGTCTGCTCGGTGTTCTGTCGCTGACGCCGGACGCCTGGTTCGAGGGCGGCGATCCCGCCCTGAAGGCCGAGGTCGAGGCCTTGCTGGACCAACGCGCCAGTGCCCGCGCCGCAAAGGACTGGCCCGAGGCCGACCGCATCCGCGACCGCCTGAACGCCCTGAACGTCGTCGTCATGGACGGCCCCGACGGCGCCACTTGGCGCGTGAAGGGCTGAGATCAACCGTCTCCTCCCCGCAGCGCGGGGAGGGGGACCGCGAAGCGGTGGAGGGGTTCTTGAACTCCCACAGACGCCTGCGATGCGCGAAGAGCCCCTCCGTCTCTCCGCTGCGCTTCGAGCCACCTCCCCATGACATGGGGAGGAGACGATGCTCAGCCATCGCAATGCCGCTGGTCCATCCGCAGCGATTTCAACCGCTTGCCGGTTTATGTCCCCCGTCTCCCATCCACGGGGTCAAACGGCCGCATAATACATCCGTCTCGTCGCATGGAGGGCTCGCCTGGCCTGCGACCTTGCGGCGGCGAGAGCGGAGGGAACGGGGGCGATGGTGAAATCCCATCGCGGCGCCGGGGCTGATCGGTCGGGGAATCGCCTCGGCGTCCGCAGTCGCGTCGCAGGGTCGAGGGGGATACTCGGCCGCACCGGGGATTGGGGATCGCTGCTCCGACCCGCCCGTCGCAGGCTTATGGGGTTAGGCGATAAGACCGCCACCGCTCGGCGCCCCGAGCTTGCAGGCCAACCTTCCGCGCGGAGCGTCGCACCCTTCGTCGAAACGGTAATCACATCACAGAACTCCGGGCGAAGGCCCGGCGCTCCGCCCAGCCCTCCATCCCTCCGCCCGGTAAAAGGCAGGAGCGCCGAATCATGCCCGGATTTACGCCCTCAGTTCGTCCGGCGGATCAGTTCGTCCGCCAGCGCCGGCGTCAGATAGCCGTCGGCGATCCGGTTGTTGGCGATCTGCCAGCGACGCAGGGCCGCGCGGGTGTTGGAGCCGATCACTCCATCCACGCCTTGAGTGTCGTAACCGAGCTGCGTCAGGGCGCGCTGCGCTCCTATGCGCTGATCGCGCGTCATCGACGGATCGTTGGGCCAGGCCTTTGTCAGTCCCGGCTTGCCCATGATCCCGTCCGCCGTCAGACCGATGGCCAGGGCGTAGGACACCGAGTTGTTGTAGCGGCGGATTACATAGTGGTTCGGCAAAGCCAGGAAGGCCGGACCGTTGGCGCCCTGGGGCAGCAGAATGGTCGCCTCTTCCAGCGCCTCGGCGCCGTTCGGGGTGCCGCCTTGCGCCAGGCGCACGCCCTTGGCCGCCCAATAGGCCCAGTTGTGCTTCGGGCCTTCCGCCTCGGCATAGTCGAAGCCGGAGGGCAGGGTGACTTCATAGCCCCAGCCCTGACCGCGCTTCCACCCGGCCTGGGCCAGCAGGTTGGCGGCGGACGCCAGAGCGTCGGCGTCGTCGCGCCAGATGTCGACCTTGCCGTCGCCGTCCTGGTCCACGCCCAGGCGCAGATAGTTGTCGGGCATGAACTGGGTCTGGCCCATGGCCCCGGCCCAGCTCCCCTTCAGACCCGAACGCTCGCGCCGGCCGTCCACGACGATGTCCAGCGCGTCCTTCAGCTGCCCCTCGGCCCAATCGCGTCTGCGACCGTCATAGGCCAGGGTCGCCAGCGAGCGGATCACGTCATAGTCGCCCTGCACCTGACCGAAAGCGCTCTCTTGGGCCCAGACGCCGACCAGGATCTCGCTGGGCACGCCGAATCGTTGAACCACCGACCACGGCACCCGGTCGATGCGCTGTTTGGCCTGGGCGATTCGCACCGGGGTCACGGCATTCTGAACATAGGCGCCGGCGGGTTTGGAGAATTCAGGCTGGTTGCGATCCAGGCGGATCACCGTCGGATCGGGCGTCAGGCCCTCCAGTTCTCGCGCGTAGTCCGCGCGGCGGGCGCCGCCTTTGCGCGCCAGGAAGCCCTGTTTCCAGCCCTCGAAACCCTGCTGGTCATAGGCGGCCAAGGGCGGCGTCTGGGGGGCAGGGGCCGGCGTCGTGACCGGCGCGCCCGCCTGCGGCTGAGGCTGGGGGGGCGGCAGGTTCACCTGCGGCTCAGGCAGCATGGGCGCGCAGGCCGAGACGCAGCCGATCAGGAGAAGGCGGTAGGAAAAGCGCATGAGATTCAAACTAAAGCCCCCGGGGTCAGACACGAAATGACATCCGCGCGAACGGCCATTTCGACGCCCTAAAGCGCGCACCGCGCGAATGCGTTGCCTCGCCGTTCCCCGGTCGGGTGTAAGGCGCGCCGTTAACCACCTTTGTATTGGACGCCTTATACGTGTGTGTCGTAATGACGCACCAGCTCTGACGGCCTGATGGCGGAGCGGCGACGCGGCGGGCGTGCAACCCCGTAAACCCTCCGTTCGACTCGGAGGTCAGGCCTCCAAAGTTTTCTGAGCGTGCTATCGCCCTTCGGGCTGCTTGAGCACATGAGAGGAAATAGCTCGCAGAGCAGACGGGGACTGGGTTTTCTGCGGTTTTGGGCTTTGGCGGCTTGACCTTCCGAACCCCTCTCTCTATACGACCGCCTCCGCCGCGATCCGACCGGGTCAGCGGCTTTCTTATTGGTTTCTTTCAGGACGTCCGACCATGAAGGTCCGTAGCTCGCTCAAGTCGCTGAAGACCCGCCACCGCGACTGCAAGGTCGTGCGTCGCAAGGGCGTCGTCTTCGTCATCAACAAGACCGACCCGCGCTTCAAGGCGAAGCAGGGCTAAGCAGCGTTCGCTGCGCGCCGCTTCGGCGGCGTGTGCACGCTGGTTCGCGCTCAGGCAGCCCGAAGGGCGATAGCGCGCTTGAAAGATGACGATCCACAGGCTGCGGATTTCTGTCCGCGGCCTTTTTCGTGTTCGCGGTTGTCGCGCGCCTGTCCGCATGGTTAGCGTCCGCGCCTGATTTCTGGAGTATTTCCCATGGCTGACGACGCCTCGTTCGACGGTGGTTCCGACGTTCTCACCGCCACGGCGCAGGGCCGCCTTCGCACCATCATCGAGCGCCTGGAACGCCTCGAAGAGGACAAGCAGGCCGTCATGACCGACATGAAGGAGGTCTTCGCCGAGGCCAAGGGCGAGGGCTACGACGTCAAGATCCTACGCAAGGTCATCCGCATCAGGAAGCAGGACAAGGCCAAGCGCCAGGAAGAAGACGCCATCCTGGACCTCTACCTGTCGGCGCTCGGCGAGATCTGAGGCTGACCCGGCTTGAAGCGCACCCCCTTCAAGCCAGGAGGCGGGCTGTCGCGATCAGGCGGCCCGAAGGGCGATGGCGCATCCAACCTGCGCTCAAGCAGCCCGAAGAGCGGTAGCCTTTCAAGCCTGCGCTCAAGCAGCCCGAAGGGCGGTACCGCTGCAAAAAAGCCCGCGCCAAGCCCCTTCGAGCAACAGCGCGAGGCCGCCAAACGCGCCGCGCTCAACGCCCTGAAACGCGCTCGCCGCGCGGCGGATAAGGCGGGCGTCTCACTGTCCGAATGGGAAGGCGAATTCATCGATTCGGTCAGCGAGCGCGTTAAGACCCACGGCCGCGCCTTCGCCGACCCCGAAAAGGGCGCGCCGGGTCAAGCCCTCTCGGCCATGCAGGGTCGCAAGCTGAAAGAAATCACCGCAAAGGCCAATGGCGAAGAGCCGAAACGGCGGTGGGGCAGGAAGCCGTCGGAGTGATCAGCTCACCCCATAAATTGCGAGAGACTCAGCCCGCTTCCTTGAGCTGACCTTCCAGCCCCTGTTCGCGGACCTTGCGATACAGGGTCGAGCGGCCAATGCCGAGGCGGCGGGCGATCTCGCTCATGTGCCCGGCATAGACCTCGATGGCGTGCTGGATCAGGTCGCGTTCGATGTCCTCGAGCGTGCGCAGATGGCCGCGCTCGTCCAAGATCCGGATCGGCTGATCGACCTGCGCGGCCGCGTCGGTCTGGGCGCCGGCGGCTGTGGCGACCTGCAGAGGTTGGGCGTCGGGCATTGGCGCGGCGACGCCTGAAATCGCGGGGAAATCGTGCGGCTGAAGGAACGGCGCATCAGCCAGGACGATGGCGCGGAACACTGCATTTTCCAGCTGTCGCACGTTTCCGGGCCAGTCGAACCCTTGCAGCAGGGCCAGGGTTTCGGGCGCGCATCCGGCGATCCGCTTGCCCTCCTCGGCGTTGAACCGGGCGATGAAGTGATCGACCAGGGGCGCGATGTCCTCGCGCCGGTCACGCAGGGACGGGGCCTCGATCGGGAAGACGTTCAGGCGATAGAACAGATCCTCGCGGAAGGCGCCGTCCTTGACCTGCTGGGCCGGGTCGCGATTGGTCGCCGAGACGATGCGCACGTCGATCTTCACCGGGCGTTTGCCGCCCACGGGATCGATCTCGCCCTCTTGTAGCGCGCGCAGCAGCTTGACCTGCATGTCCAGGGGCAGTTCGCCGATCTCGTCCAGGAACAGGGTGCCGCCGTCCGCCTCGCGGAACTTGCCCAGCGTCTTGTCCACGGCGCCGGTGAAGGCGCCCTTCTCGTGTCCGAACAGGATGGATTCGATCAGATTGGCGGGCAGGGCGCCGCAGTTGACGGCGACGAAAGGTTTGCCGGCCCGGTCGCTGGCGCCATGCAGGGCGCGGGCGATGACCTCCTTGCCGACGCCGCTTTCGCCGGTGATCAAGACGGGGATCGAGGATTTGGCGGCCCGGGCGCCCAGCGCCTTGACCATGCGCATCGGCGGGCTGTCGCCCACTATATCGTCGAAGCTGGTGCGGCCTTGGACACGCTTGGTCAGGCGCCCGACCTCGGCGGTCAGGCGCTTCATCTGCATGGCGTTGCGCACGCCGACCAGCAGGCGTTCCGGGCCCACCGGTTTGACGAAGAAGTCCTGGGCGCCGGCCTGCATGGCCTTGACCACCATGTCGATGCCGCCGTTGGCCGTCAGGACGATGACCGGCTCATTGATCCCGGCGCTACGCAGTTCGGCGAGGCATTCCAGCCCCGACATCTCGGGCATGACCATGTCCAGCAGGATCAGGTCGGCCCCGCCGCCGCGCGTCATCCGGTCGATGGCCTCGCCGCCGCTGGCGGCATGGACCACGGCGTTTCCGTCCCGCTCCAGCACGGCCTGGATCAGCCGGCGCTGGGTCGGATCGTCGTCAACGACCAGGATGGTCTTGGCCATGAAAATCCCTTGTACTGTCGCCCAACCCGTCACGGATGGATCGTTTCGGGACGATTCCTAGGGTGACGAGGTGAAAATCGGGTGACACGGCGTGGTGAGCGTCCCGTTAACGGTTAGAATCCGTCGGACATCCAGACGACAACTCGGACTGCAGCGGTTCTCCATTCAGGACGAGGTCCGGCAAACGCGCGGGCCGAACTTGAATTTGGCCAGAGGCAAAGGGATCCAACAGGCTTTCGTCTCTTGACGGGCAGTTGGAGCGATATCGCCCATGTTCGAACCACCTCCCATCCGCTTCGAGTATGAAGGCCATGATGATGTTTCGGCCTGAGACTAAAAGGTCGTCGCGACCATCGCCGTTGAGGTCCAGGGTGCGTGTCCGGCAAGGTATTTCACTCGCACAATCGCGTAGCACGGGCTCAAGACGGCCCAGCTGATCCATGAAGCTTGCTGGCGGAGCAGGTTCGCCTGGGGCGGGCTTCAGGCGAACTTTTGGCACCGTTGCTGCCATCATCGCGGGATCTGTCAGATCCATCGAATAACGATCAGTCTTGGCCTGAGCTTCGCGCGCTAACTGCCTGATTTGCGGACTACCTGAGCGCGACAATTGCTTCAATGCCGTAATGCCCGCCTTGCCGCTCTCGAACTTCAGGAAATCATAGTCGAAGGCCTGGGCCGAGACTGCGCTCCGTTCCAGGCGTGCGACCTGATCCCGCACCGAGAGGCGGGCGGGATCGGCCAGCGGGCTGAACAGAGCCGAGATGACCAGAACCGACAGGACCGCCGCGACGACATTGGTCCGCTCCAGCGGCTTCATCCAGCCGCCCGGTTTCACGGCCGCCAGCAGATAGCCCGCGCCATAGACCGCGCCGACCAGGGTGCAGGCGACGGCGATGATCCGATCGGGCGTCAGGCCGTGCTGGCCGATCCGCAAACCCAGGCCCCAGGCGGCCAGAACGATCAGCGGCGCGATCAGGACGGACGCGACCCGCACGCCGAATCGCAGGACGACCGGCGGCAGATTGTCTGCGCGCCCATCCTGATAGGCCGTGTTGATCAGCACAATCAGGGCGGCGGCGGCAGACAGCACCAGGGCCGTTGCGTTGCGCGTCTCCCACAGGCCGTCCAATCCGGTGAAGGGCAGGGCGAGAAGGAAGCCGCCGACCAGGACGGTGATCACCAGGAGCAGCCAGGACAACAGCATCAACGCCACGGTCCGCACGCCCCGGATCAGGCCGTCGCGCACATCGGTCAGCTGGACGGCGGTGGCGAAGACCAGGGCCGTGACCGGAATGGCGAACCACGCCTCGCTGAGCAGGTGTTGCAGGAAGCCGAGGCCGATCATTTTGAACAGGGCCGCGCCCAGATGCAGCAGGATCCAGAAGGCGCCGGTGAAGCCCAGCGACAGAGCCAGTTGCACCCCCGCCTTCCAGGCGATGTCGAAATAGTCGGGATAGTCGACGATCCAGCGTCGTTCGCGGATCCCGGGCACGATCAGGTGGTGGGCGATGAACAGGGCCGCCGCGCCGAAGGCCAGCACGGGGAAACTCAGGAAAGGCGGCTCCTCTTGCGGCTTCAGCACCTGGCGAGCGACATCGTGGGCGCCCAGCAGGGCCAGTACGCCGGCTGCGGCCGCCGCCCACAGGATCAGGGCCAGCGGCTTGACCCGGCCCACGCCGGCGAGAACCACCACCGGCACATAGCCGGCCGCCAAGGCCAGGGCGCCGAACACCACCGGCTGGGTTTCGGGCCAGACGCGGCTGTCGGCCGCCAGATACAGCAGATAGAGCGCCAGCCCCTGAATCAGACCTGTCGCCAGGCGAATCGCAAACAGGGCCGAGGCCCCGCCAAGGCCCGTCCGGCCGGTGTCATGTTGCAGGGTTTCGGTCATTCACGCGTCTCCGAAAGGCAGGATTGCACGGGCCGTGACGCCGAGAAAGCGCAAGGGACGGTTGCGGCCGTCGTCGCGCATCCCCAGAACAGGGGCATGAACGCTCCCTTCAAGACGCCCAACACCGAAGCCCCGCTATGGGACCTGACCGACCTCTATGCGTCGCGCGACGACGCCAAGGTGGCCGCCGATCTGGAAAAGGCGCGGGGTCTGGTCGAGGCGCTGAACGGGCTGAAGGGGCGGCTGGCGGCGGATCAGGACGCGCAGGCGCTGGGCGAGGCGCTGGACCGCGCGATTCAGCTTTATGAGCAGGCGTCCGATGTGCTGGGCGCGCTGGGCGCCTACGCCTTCCTGTCGGCCTCGACCGCGCGCGACGATGCGACGGCGCAAGGGTTCGAGGCCGATGTGCGCGAGAAGATCACCGCCATCGCCACCCCGACCGTCTGGCTGACGCTGGAGATCAATCAGATCGACGATGCGGCGCTGGAAGCGGCGCTGATCGCCCATGCGGGCGCGGCGCGCTGGCGGCCTTGGCTGCGGCGCGTGCGGGCGATGAAGCCGCATGAGCTGTCGGCCGAACTGGAGACCTTCATCGCCGAGCGCGGCCCGATCACGGCCCAATGGCCGCGCCTGTTTGATGAGCAACTGGCCGCCCTGCGCGCAAAGGCGGGCCATGAGGAACTGACGCTGGCCGAGGCGCTGAACCGCCTGTCGGACGCCAAGCCCGCGCGCCGCAAGGCCGCCGCCGAGGGTCTGTCAGAGGCGCTGGCCGCCCGCGCCCCGACGCTGGCCCTAGTGCTGAACACCGTCGCCGCCGACAAGGCGATGGAGGATCGCTGGCGCGGTTTCAAACGTCCCGCCGATAGCCGTCACCTGGGCAACGAGGTGGATGGCGAGGCCGTGGATGCGATGGCCGAGGCCGTCGCCGCTGCCTATCCGCGCCTGTCGCACCGCTATTATGCGCTGAAGGCCAAGGCGATGGGCAAGGCGCGCTTGGACCACTGGGACCGCAACGCGCCTATCGAAACGACCGCCCCGCGCGCCTTCACCTGGACCCAGGGGCGCGAGATCGTGCTGGATAGTTTTTCGGACCTGGGCGGCGATTTCGCCGACCGGGCCGGCGGCTTCTTCGACAAGCCGTGGATCGACGGCCGGGCGCGGCCGGGCAAACAATCGGGCGCCTACGCCCACCCCGTCACCGCCGACCGTCACCCTTATGTCTTCCTGAACTGGATGGGCGAGCGGCGCGATGTCCTGACTCTGGCGCATGAGCTGGGTCATGGCGTTCACCAGACCCTGGCGGCCGACCAGGGCACGCTTCTGGCCGATACGCCTCTGACCCTGGCCGAGACGGCGTCGATCTTCGCCGAGGGCCTGACGTTCGACCGCCTACTCGCCACGGCCCCCAAGCCCGAGCAGCGCGGCCTGCTGGCCGGTCGGATCGAGGACGGATTGAACACCGTCGTGCGCCAGATCGCCTTCCACCGGTTCGAGACTCGCTTCCACGACGAGCGCCTGCAAGGCGAGGTGTCGCAACAGCGGATCAACCAGCTGTGGCTTGAGGAAATGGGCGCCTCCCTGGGGCCATCGGTCAAGCTGAACCCCGGCTATGAACACTGGTGGGCCTACGTCAGCCACTTCGTCCATTCGCCCTTCTATGTGTACGCCTACGCGTTCGGCGACCTGCTGGTGGCGGCGCTGATGGAGGCGCGTCGCAACGATCCGGCCGGGTTCACTCCCCTTTATCGCGAGCTTCTGGCCGGCGGCGGATCGCGAACCTACGTCGAGGCGTTGAAGCCGTTCGGTCTGGACCCGCGCGACCCGGCCTTCTGGAGCGTCGGCTGTCAGAGGCTGGAGCGGCTGGTCGATCAGTTCGAGGCGCTGGCCTGACCAAGGCATGACTGCGGGCTTGAGCGGGGCGGTCGCCTCGGTGTAAGTCCGCGATAACGACGAGGGGATTCCACGAATGGCCGACCTGCACGACACCGCCAACGCACCTGCCGACGCCGATGCGCAAGCCTATCTGCACGGCCATATGGAAGTGCGCGAACAGGTCTCGACCTACCGCCTGTTCCTGAACCTGGCCAAGTGGGGCAGCCTGGCCATCGCTGTGCTGCTGCTGTTCCTGACGCTGTGGTTCCACCCTGGCGGCAGCTTCATGGCCGCCGTCATCGGCGCGGTCGTTCTGGGCGGTGTCGGCTTCGTGGCGCTGAAGTCCAAGCCCGGCGCCGCGCACTGAGCCTTGCTGGGGATCGCCCTCGGGTGGTCTGAAATCACGCGCCTTCGCCGAGCTTTGGCATAACCGTGCTTTGACGGCTTGCGCCGGAACGGCCTAACCTTCGTCCAACGAAAAGAACGAGGGGATTCGCTTGGCCGTCGCTATCGCCGTCACCCGTGAACGTCGCGAAGGCGAGACGCGCTGCGCCGTCACGCCCGAGACGGTCAAGAAGCTGATCGCCCTTGGGGCGACCGTCACGGTCGAGGCCGGGACTGGCCTTGGCTCCTCCATTCCCGACGCCGACTACGCCGCCGCCGGCGCAACGGTGAAGCCGGACACCCGCGCCGTGCTGGACGGCGCCGACATCGTGCTGAAGGTGCGCGGCCCCACGGCTCAGGAAACCAGCGCGCTGAAGCCCGGCGCCATAGTCATCGCTATGCTGGATGCCTATCGCGACAAGGCGACCGTCGACGCCTTGGCCGGGGCCAACGCCACCGCCTTCGCCATGGAGTTCGTGCCCCGCATCACCCGCGCCCAGGTCATGGACGTCCTGTCGTCCCAGGCGAATCTGGCCGGATACCGCGCGGTGATTGAGGCGGCCTATGCCTATGGCAAAGGCTTCCCGATGATGATGACGGCGGCCGGCACCGTCGCCGCCGCAAAGGTCTTCATCATGGGGGTGGGCGTCGCCGGGCTCCAAGCCATCGCCACGGCGCGCCGCCTGGGCGCCGTCGTCACCGCCACCGACGTCCGCCCCGCGACCAAGGAACAGGTCGAAAGCCTGGGCGCCAAGTTCCTGGCCGTCGAGGACGAGGAGTTCAAGAACGCCCAGACCGCAGGCGGCTACGCCAAGCCGATGTCGGCGGAATACCAGGCGAAGCAGGCCGAACTGACCGCGACCCATGTGCTCAAGCAGGACATCGTTATCACCACGGCCCTGATCCCCGGCCGCGCCGCGCCGGTGCTGCTGACCGCCGCCCATGTCGCCTCGATGAAGCCCGGCTCGGTCATCATCGATCTGGCGGTCGAGGCAGGCGGCAATGTCGAGGGCTCCAAGCTCAACGAGGTCGTGACCACCGCGAACGGCGTCACCATCGTCGGCTGGTCGAACCTGCCCGGCCGCATCGCCGCCGACGCCAGCGCCCTCTATGCCCGCAATCTGACCGCCTTCGTCGGCCTATTGATCAAGGACGGCGGTCTGGCTGTCGATCTCGAAGACGAGATCCTGAAGGCGGCGGTGGTCACCAATGCCGGCGCCGTGGTGCATGAAGGTCTGAAGGGAACACACTGATGGAACACGTCGATCCCACCGTCTTCCGCCTGGCCATCTTCGTGCTGGCGATCTTCGTCGGCTATTACGTTGTCTGGAGCGTGACGCCGGCCCTGCACACGCCGCTGATGGCCGTGACCAACGCCATTTCCAGCGTCATCATCGTCGGCGGCCTGATCGCGGCGGCGGCCGTGTCCGGTGATGCGTCCGGCCCCAGCGCCTGGATCGCCAAGGGCGCCGGCGTGCTCGCCGTCACCCTGGCCAGCGTCAACATCTTCGGCGGCTTCATGGTCACGCGGCGGATGCTGGCCATGTACAAGAAGAAGGAGCGGCCCGCTGCTAAGGCCGCTCCCGAGGCGTCTTCGTGACGGACGCCGCACAGATCGCCATCACTGGATCCTGGGTCGCGACCGGCATCGGTTTCGGCCTGTGGCTGTACGGCTGGTTCGGGGCCAAGACCCCGATCAAACGCCAGCGGCTGCACGACTGCGGCATCGCTCTGGTCTTTTCGGCCATTCTGGTTCGCGTGGTGACGCAGGACCGGCCGCTGGGCGTCTTCGAATGGGCCCTGTTCTTCATCGGCCCGCTGTTCATCGCCGCCGCCCTTTGGCGGCTGGCCCGCACGTCTTGAGGGGAGGGGCGTGATGAACGCATCTTTGGCCGCACTGGCCTATCTGGTTTCAGGCGTCCTGTTCATCCTGTCGCTCCGGGGGCTGTCTAGCCCCGAGACCAGCCGTCAGGGCAACACCTTCGGCATGGTCGGCATGGCGCTGGCCATCGGCGTGACCCTGCTGACGCTGGGCGCGACGGGGGCGCTGGATACCGTGACCCTGGCCCTGATCGCGGGCGGCGTCATCGTCGGCGGCGGGGCCGGCGCCCTGATCGCCAAACGCGTGGCCATGACCGACATGCCGCAACTGGTCGCAGCCTTCCACAGCCTGGTCGGCATGGCCGCCTGCCTGGTCGCCATCGGCGCCATCTATGCGCCCGAGGCCTTTGGAATCCTGTCCGACGACGGAAACGGCATCAAGACGCTGTCGATCATCGAACTCAGCCTCGGCGTCGCCATCGGGGCCATCACCTTCACCGGTTCGGTCATCGCCTTCGCCAAGTTGAATGGAAACATGAGCGGGGCGCCGATCATCCTGCCGGCGCGCCATCTGATCAATGTCGGCCTGGCGCTGGGTCTGGTCTTCCTGATCGGCATCCTGATCGGCACGAACGGCGCGGCGACCTGGGCCTTCTGGGGCGTCTTCCTGATCGCGCTGGTGTTGGGCGCGACCCTGATCATCCCCATCGGCGGCGCCGACATGCCGGTCGTGGTGTCGATGCTGAACTCCTATTCCGGCTGGGCGGCGGCGGCGCTGGGCTTCACGCTGGAGAACATCGCCCTGATCATCACCGGCGCCCTGGTCGGATCGTCGGGCGCGATCCTCAGCTACATCATGTGCAAGGGCATGAACCGCAGTTTCGTCTCGGTCATCCTGGGCGGGTTCGGCGGCGGCGATGCGGCCGCGGATCCCGGCGGCGCCAAGGAGACGCGCCCGGTCAAACAGGGCTCGGCTGAGGACGCGGCCTTCATCATGAAGAATGCGTCCAAGGTCATCATCGTGCCCGGCTACGGCATGGCGGTGGCCCAGGCCCAGCACGCCCTGCGCGAAATGGCCGACAAGCTGAAGGAGGAGGGCGTCGAGGTGAAATACGCCATCCACCCCGTCGCCGGCCGGATGCCGGGCCATATGAACGTCCTGTTGGCCGAGGCCAACGTCCCCTATGACGAGGTGTTCGAGCTGGAGGACATCAACGCCGAGTTCGCCACCGCCGACGTCGCCTTCGTCATCGGCGCCAATGACGTGACCAACCCGGCGGCCAAGACCGACCCGACCAGCGCCATCTACGGCATGCCGATCCTGGACGTGGAAAAGGCCGGCACGGTGCTGTTCATCAAGCGCGGCATGGGCTCGGGCTATGCCGGGGTCGAGAACGAACTCTTCTTCCGCGATAACACTATGATGCTGTTCGCCGACGCCAAGAAGATGGTCGAAGGGATCGTGAAGGGGCTTTGAGCCATGGCCAGCACGCCCAAGACCGGCCCCACAGACGCCTCTGTCGATGACTTCTTGTCTGCGATCGACGATCCACGCCGACGGTCTGACGCTCATGCCGTCGCCGCGCTGATGTCGGAGATCACCGGTGAACCGGCCGTGCTCTGGGGATCGTCCATCATCGGGTTCGGCAATGACGGCGGCCCCAAGGGCGGCTGGCCGCTGATCAGCTTCTCGCCGCGAAAAGCCAATCTGGTGCTTTATGTCGCTGGGGATTTCCCTGAACGTGCCGAGCTTATCGCCCGCTTGGGCAAGGTGAAAACCGGCGTTGGCTGCCTCTATATTTCGCGTTTGGAAGATGTCGATCAGGCGGTTCTGCGCGACCTTTGCGGTCGCGCTGTTCGTGCGCTCAAAGCCGGGGCGGACTGAAGTCTCGTCAGACCCCTATCGCGCAACCTTGACCGGCGCTATCACGCGCCCGTGAACACATTGTCCGAACCTCTTCCTGCCGTCCATCGCCGTTTTGAGGCTTTGGACTCCCTGCGGGGTGTGTGCGCCATCCTTGTGGTGATGTTCCACATGCCGGTCGCAAGTCATTGGCGCGACTGGGGTTTCATTCAGCATTCCTATCTGTTCGTCGACTATTTCTTCGTCCTGTCGGGCTTCGTCATTGCCCATGCCTATGCGAACCGACTGAAGTCGGGACGCGACGCCGGGCGGTTCATGGTGCGGCGCTTCGGGCGGATCTGGCCGCTGCATCTGCTGATGCTGGCGGCTTTCATCGGGTTGGAGCTGGCGCGGCTTGTCTTCCATTTCGACAGCGCGCCGCCTTTCACGCGGGATCGGTCGATCGAGGCGATCTTCACCAATCTGGCGCTGATCCAGGCCTGGCATGTGCATCCCTATCTGACCTGGAACGGGCCGTCGTGGACGCTCAGCGCCGAATGGGCCTGCTATCTGATCTTCGCGGGTCTGGTGCTGATTGCGCCCAAACGGTTCCGCTGGATCGGGTTGGTGCTGGCGATCATCGGCGGCGTGCTGGTGCTCAGCTACGCCCGGCGCTGGATGAACACGACCTATGACTTCGCCGTGCCGCGCGCGGTCTATGGCTTCTTCCTGGGCTGCCTGCTCCAAGGGCTCTGGACCCGCATTCCGCGGCTCAAGGGCGGCGCCGCGACGCTATTGGAGATCGCGGCCATCGTCGCGGCCTGTGTCTTCATCGGCTATGCTCAGGGGCCGATCACCGTGGCGGTCACGCTGATCTTCGTGGCGCTGATCTGGGTCTTCGCCGGCGAGGAGGGGGCGCTGTCACGCGTGCTGGATCACCCAGCTCTGGTCACCTTGGGACGATGGTCGTTCGCCATCTACATGGTCCACATGTTCATCCTGACCGTGATGATGATCGTGGCCAGGAAGCTGGACCTCGTACCGGTTCGTCGCATCGACTTTGGCTCTGTCTGGCTGAACGACCTGTTCGCCGTCGCCATGTTCTGCTTCATCGTTGCGGTCGCCGTCGTGGCGCACCGACTAGTCGAGCAGCCGGCCCAGCGCATGATCGATCGCTGGACCAAGCCGAAGGCGGCTTGAGCTCAGGCGGCCATCCGCCATTCCGGGGCCATGTCGCCGGCGCGGCCTTCATCCCACAGCATGTCCTCATCCGAATAGCGGCTGCTGGCGGCGGCCGAAATGACGTCGACCACCTGTTCCTCCAGCCGGTCCCAGATCACGGCGAGGTCGGACGAGCCATCGGCCTCGCACGGCACGATGATGTAGCGGCTGGCGTTGACGGTCTGGGCGGGTTGGAAATGCGCCATCTGATGATCTCCTGAAGCGGGGGCCTCTTGTCGATGATGTCGTTATGAAGCAGTGTTGCGTCAGAAACGGACGTAGGGGTTGGTGAAGGCATTGAGACACGACAAGGCGGCGATGGTGATCGATCTGGCGCGCCGAATGGCCGCCAGCGCCGAAGGGCTGAGCCTGGACGAGATCGCGCGCGACATGCGCGTCGGCCGTCGCACCGCCGAACGGATGCGCGACGCGGTTCTGATGCTGTTCCCTCAGGTGGACGAGGTCTCGGACCCGCCGTCCAAACGATGGCGCATCCGGGGCGGCCTGTCGGCCTTCGAACAGGCCCCGACGGCAACCGAAATGCTGGAACTGTCCAAGGCCGCGACCGCCCTGCGCGCCGCCGGCGAACCGGCGCGCGCCACGGCGCTGGAGGGGCTGGAGCGCAAGCTGAAGGCGGCGATGCGTTCGACCACTCTGAACCGGATGGCGCCCGATCTGGAGGCGTTGGTCCGGGCAGAGACCATTGCGGTCCAGGCCGGCCCTCGACCCTCCGCCGACGAAGCCATGCTGACCGCCATCCGCGCGGCGGTGCTGGCGCAGCAGCCGCTGGGCTTCACCTATTCCCGTCCGGGCGCCGAGCCGCGTCGGCGCAGCGTGGCGCCGTGCGGCGTCATGTTCGGCCGGGCCAACTATCTGGTCGCCGCCGATCGCGAGACCGGCCGCATCCAGACCTTCCGCCTTGACCGGATGAGTCATGTCGCCCCGCAGGAGGGGATGGCCGTGCCGCCCGCCGAATTCGACCTCGGCGTCTTCGCCAGCCAGTCCTTTGGCATCTATCAGGACGAGATCGAGGACGTCGTGCTGCGCATTACGCCCGAGGGCGCGGCCGAGGCCAAGAGCTGGCGCTGGCACCCCACCCAGTCGTTCGAGGATCAGTCGGACGGCGGCGTGATCGTGCGGTTCCGCGCCTCGGGCATGCGCGAGCTGGCCTGGCATCTGTTCACCTGGGGCGAGCAGGTTCAGATCCTGGCGCCGGAGCGGCTAAAGGCCGTAATGGCCGGCGAACTGGCGGCGGCGGGCCGCGCCTTGGAACGGGCCTCAGCCTGACGAAACCGTAAGCTGACGCGGCGCGTTGACGACCGCTAGGCTTCGCGCCCAGCGCCCTTCAGGAGATCGCCCTTGCGCGTCCACGCCTTCGCCTCGTCCGCCATCCTGGCCCTCGCCCTTATGAGCGGCGCCTGCGCCGCCGGGCCCATGTCGGCGCCGGCGACCTTTCAAGAGGAAGGCGGACCCCAGGTGACGGTGACCCGCGACGGCGATCACCTGAACATCGACTATCGCTTCGGGCGCGACGTGCCGGTCTGGGCCTTCCAGGATTCGGCGCTGGAACAGGATTCGCGCCAGCCCTGGCGGCCGCGCCAATGGACGGTCGAGACGCCCGGCGTCGTCATGGAGCGACGCGGCCATTACGACATCATCCGCAGCACGGACGGCGGTCCCGTGCCGCGCGAGGTCCGCTTCCGCGTTCGACCGCAGGCGGTGGATCTTGAGGCCGAGTATCCGACCCTGCTGTTCTCCAATGGCGCGGTGGCCCTGCCGACGCGACAACTGGATGTCTTCGCCCTGCCGTCGACCCAGGCGGCTGAACAGGTGCCTGACGACCTGAACCGGATCCGGCTGGATGGCGGTCCCTCGCGCGTGACGTGGCGGGACGAGAACGGACCCGTCCTGTTCAACGGGCGCCGCCGCGACGAACTGACTACGACGGACGAGCGCAGCTATGTCCTGCTGGGCGAGGCGACGGTGACGCTGGGGGATGGCCTGTCGACCGTCATGGACCCCAATCTGCCGCCGTGGATCGGCGAGGAGATCCGGGGCTTTGCGCCGCGTGTCGGTCACTACTACCGCGATCGCCTCGGCGCGCCGGGCTCGGGCGGCGATACGCCCATCGTCATGGTGGCCTGGAACGGGCCGACCGAAAGCATGACCAGCATGGGCGGCAGCGTCCTGCCCGGCCTGATCGTCATGTCGTTCGAGGGCAGGGGCGTGACCTCGCCCCAGCCGGAAATCGTGGAGCGTTCGCGCTGGTTCATCGGCCATGAGGGGGCGCATTTCTGGCTGGGACAGACGGTGCGATACGCCTTCGCCGACGAGGCCTGGATCACCGAGGGCGGGGCCGACCTGATGGCCGTGCGCGCGCTGAAGGCCCTCGATGCAAACTATGACGACCGGGCCGAGCTTCAGTCCGAGGTGGACGACTGCGTCAACCTGGCCCGCCAGCCGGTCGCCCAGGCCGGCGCCCGGGGCGAACACCGCGCCTATTACGCCTGCGGGGCGGTCTTCGCCCTGGCGGCGGAGGGCGCGCAACGTCAGCGGACCGGCGGCGATTGGTTCGACTTCCTCAGACCTCTGCTGCGCCAGCCGGATGGCGTGCTCAGTCGCGAGGAATGGCTGACGGCCCTCACCCGGACATCGCGCGACCCGTCGCTGCGCGGCGATGTCGAGCGGCTGCTGGACCAGGGCGCGCCCGATCCATCCGCCGTCATCGCGCGCCTGTTCCAGCGCACCGGCGTGGCCTTCCGCATGACCGACGGCCGGGTGGTCTTGAGCTGAAACGCAAAACGGCGACCGGATGAACCGGCCGCCGTCTCACGCTCCGCGCTGGGGGATGGTCAGCGCGGCGTCGTGGCCTCGGCGATCAGGGCGCGGGCCTTGGCGATAGCGTCCACCTCGGTCGTCTTGCCGTCTGCGATCTGTTGCGCCAGATCCATCAACGGCCTGCCGGTGACGGAGCCCATGTCTCCGGCCTCCTGCAGATGGACGCCATTATGGGCGGCTATGGCGGCGTCCCAGGCGTCGCGCACGGCGGACCAGAAACCTTGGGTCTTGATCCAGTAGTCGTCGCCGGCTTGGGGCGAATAACTGGTGGACCGGTCATAGGTGTTGATCACGTCTTCCTGCACGATGGCGATGGGTTCGCCGCCGGCTCGGCCGGACATCTTCATATTGTCCTGGATATGCACCCAGCCGTCCGGCTTCAGGATATGGCGGTTGGTGCCGAGATACCGGTCATAGACGGGATTGCGCACCGCATCGCGGCGCGCCAGAGGCCGCCAAGTGGCGTTCGAGATCCAGGCCGATAGGCCGTTGTCATAGATCCAGCGGCCGATGCCGCCGTAGCGAGGTGAATCGTCGGTCTGCCATACCGTTTGTGACCAAGCGCCGGCGCGCTCGGCCTCTGGCACCGCCGTCAACGTCCACTGGTTCGGCCCGGCATAGGTCAGGACCGTCTGGGGCTGATAGACCCAGTCGTGACGCCAGTGTTTGATGACCGTCACCTGTCCCTCATGCTCCATCACCATGATGTGCTGAAGGCTGATGCGGTCGCCCTTGTCATAGACGACGCGCACGATCTCGCTGCCGCCCGACAGCTTCTCTTCCAGCGGGTCGTAATCGGCGCGGAAGCTCACGTTTTCGCGCATGTCGAAGTGGACGCGGTACTGACCGGCCTGGGCCAGGATCGACTGGCGATCCCGTTCGAAGGCGTTGGCCGGCGTCGCAGTCGCCGTGGTCGTGGCGGTCACGTCCTGGGCCAGGGCGGCCGGAGCCGTCGTCGTCAGCAGGGCGGCGGCGATCAGAATGGCGCGCATCGGGCGGCTCCTTGAAGTAGGGGAAGATTTCATGGTCGCTTACAGGCGCAGGGTCAGGGAGACGCCGAAGTTGCGGCCGGGCTGGGTGTAGGCATCCTTGACGGTAGATGTGGCGGACAGACCGCGCACATCGCTCCACCAGCCATAGGTCTCGTCGAAGACGTTGAAGGCGCCGGCGCGCAGCGTCGCCCGCTCCGTCACATTCCAATAGGCTGTCAGGTCCAGCAGGGTGAAGCTGTCGCCCAGATAACAGGCGTTCGCACACGACAGATTATAGGTCGTCTGGTCCTTCTTGCCCGACCAGGTGACGGTCGCCGATCCGCCCCAGGCGCCAGACGGCGCAGCGTAGTTCAGGCCCGCGACCACCTTCACCGGATCGACGCTGCCAAGCGCCGTTCGACGGCCATCGGTGGTCTGCTCGCCCTCGGCGTAGGCGGCCGAGCCGATCAGGCTGAAGCCGTTGTCCCAATACAGGTCGGCGCGCGCTTCCAGCCCCCTGATGTCCACCTCAGTCAGGTTGACGTACTGATAGATCAGCGGATCGACGCCGGGGACGCCCGTGCCGCTGACCACTACCTGATCGATGAAGTCGTCGTAGTGGGTGGCGAAGGCGGTGGTGTTCAGCCGCATCTTGCCGCCCGCCACATCGATGTCGCGCAGACGGAAGCCGGCCTCGACGCTCTCGCTGGTCTCGGGCGACAGGTTCGGGTTCGGGATCGAGCGATAGCCGAAGACCGGATTCTCAAAATAGTTGTTCACCTGCATCGGCGACGGCGCGCGGAAGCCCAGGCTGTAGTTGGCGAAGACGCCCAGGTGTGCCCCGGTCCAATAGACCACGCCTAGCTTGGGCGAGATGTGATCGTCGCTCTGGCCCGAAGCCGCCGCAGGGAACTGGGCGTCGACCTTGGGTGAAAGGTCATACCAGTCATAGCGGACGGCCGGAATGATGCTGAGCGCCCCATCCAGCAGTTCGATCTCGTCCTGCACGAACAGGCCGGCCAGCTGGTATTCGGTCTTGGGGAAGGCGCGGATGGGGAAGGTCTCGCCGACCGGCGGGACCACGCCGTAGCGAACGCCCTCCTGCGTGGTCATCGACCAGTCGCCGCCGAGGGTGACGCGGTGCGGCACCGCCGCGCCCTGACCGAAGACGCGCGAACCTTGCGCCGCCAACCCATAGACGGTGTTGTCGAAGGTGACGTCGCGCACCCGGTCGGCCAGGGTGGCGCGGTCCTCGAACGTGTACTGGCGCGTGGTGGAATCCTGCCAATAGACGGAGACCGAACCGTCGCTGAGACCGGCGAAGTCCTGGAAGCGCCAATCCCCGCTGACGCGATCACGCTGGGTTTCGTCATGGGCGGTGACGGCCAAGACAGTCGCGGAACGGCTGCTCAGCGCGTCGCCGTCCATCTCCGAATCCAGATGGTCATAGGTCAGGCGCAGCGTGTGGTTCGGCTTCACCTTCCACACCAGCTTGCCGAGATAGGCGTTGGAGCTGAAATCCTGAGGGTTGGGTTCGGTACGGGTCGCGCCGACGCCCGCGACCGATCCTTTGTTCTCCGTCTCCTGCGCATCGCGACGCGTATAGGCCAACAGGCCCGACAGCGATCCTGACCGACCGGCGAAGGCCACGCCCTCGGTCCAGCCTTCGTCTGCGGAGTTGTAGGCCACGCGACCGCGTGCGCCGAAGGTCTGGTCGCCGGTCAGGAAGTCGGACGGATCCTTGGTCGTGAAGGCCACGGCGCCGGCGATGCCGTCAGAGCCGTAAAGCGCAGAGGCCGGGCCGCGCAAAATCTCGACCGACTTGACCAGATCCAGATCGTTGTAACCGCCACGACCCACAGCCTGCGCCCCGAAGGAGAAGCCCGCCGGCAGACGCACGCCATCGTTGATGATCAGCACCCGATCACCGCCCATGCCGCGAATCGTGAAGCCGGAGTTGGCGTCGCGTCCCGCCCCGGACAGGGCCAGGCTGAAACGCGCAGGCGAGGTGGGGACGCTGACGCCCGGCTCGAACCGGATCAGGTCTTTGATGTCCGTCGCCAGCAGGGTCTCGATCTGATCGGCGTCGATGACGCTCACCGTGCCGGGGACATTGGACGCCAGGCGGCGCGAACGGGTGCCCAGGACGACGACCGGATCGACCTCGGTGGCGGGCGAGACGTTAACAGGCGTTTCCGCGCGAACGGGCTGGGCGATCAGGGCCGACCCAATGGCGGTTGCGGCGGTGGAAAGGAGGAAAAGAGTACGCATCAATAGCCCCGCTTAGTGATTGGCAGGGTTGTTAATGCGAACGATTATCAGAATCAACCGCAATAATTGGGTGCGTTGAACCTGAACCTTGGCCGTTGCGTTGTGGCGAGATGAAAACGGCCCTGCTTCCGGCGCTTGGCGCCTTCGCCCTCCTTGCGGCCTGTGGCGACGATCGGGTCAATCCGCCGAATGAACCTGCCGCGCCGCTTCGCACGCCCGAAGCCATGCAGCCGGTCGAGGCGCCAGGACCGTCGTCGCTGGCGTCTCGCGGGCCCCGCAGTTTCGTGGGCGTGTGGGCGGCCAATCCCGCCTGGTGCGCTCAGCCTCAGGGCCAGAACAGTCCCATCACCATCACGCCGATGCGGTTCGACGCCTATGGCCGCAAGTGCGACATCGCGCGAATTGACGAGCGGGGCTCAGGCTATGTCGCCGCCTTGTCGTGCATGGCGCAGGACCGGCCCGTGAGCGAGCGTGTGCACATGGGCGCAGCCGGGGATGTGCTGACCCTGACCTATGTGGATCGCGATATGCTGACGACCAAGTTGGCGCGCTGCCCCGGTTCGCCGCGCGCGCCCGATCCCGCCAATCCGCTGGAAAAGATGATGAAGAAGGACGGGGCCGAAACCCCGCCTGCCGCGCCTAGTTGAACAGGAAGTTCATCACGTCGCCGTCCTTGACGACATAGGACTTGCCTTCGGCGCGAAGCTTGCCCGCCTCGCGCGCCTTGGCTTCCCCACGCAGAGCGACAAAGTCGTCGAAGGCGATGGTCTCGGCGCGAATGAAGCCCTTTTCGAAGTCGGTGTGGATCACGCCGGCCGCCTGGGGCGCCGTGTCGCCGACATTGATGGTCCAGGCGCGGGCTTCCTTGGGCCCGACCGTGAAATAGGTCTGCAGGCCCAGCAGCTTATAGGCCTCGCGGATCAGACGGTTCAGGCCGGGCTCTTCCAGACCCAGGGTCTCCAGGAACTCCTTCTGTTCCTCGTCGTCCAGCACGGCGATCTCGGACTCGATCTGGGCCGAGATGACTACCGAGTTGGCGTTGTCCTGGGCGGCGCGGGCTGCGACCTTGTCGGACAGGTCGTTGCCCTTGTCGGCCGAGCCTTCCTCGACGTTCGAGACATAAAGCGCGGGAAGCGCCGTCAGCAGTTGCAGCATGTGCCAGGCCTTGATGTCCTCCTTGGACACTTCGGCGGTGCGAGCGGGCTTGCCGGCGTTCAGCTGGGCCAGGGCCAGATCGACCAGCTTCAGCGTCAGGACGGATTCCTTGTCGCCGCCCTTGGCGCGCTTCTCCAGCTGCGGCCGGCGGCGCTCCAGGCTCTCCATGTCGGCCAGCATCAGTTCGGTCTCGATGATCTCCAGATCGGCGATCGGATCGATGCGGTCCTCGACGTGGGTGATGTCGTCATCGACGAAGCAGCGGGCCACGAAGGCCACGGCGTCGCAGTCGCGGATGTTGGCCAGGAACTGATTGCCCAGGCCCTCGCCCTTGGACGCGCCGCGCACTAGGCCGGCGACGTCGACGAAGGTGATGCGGGCCGGAATGATCTCTTTCGATCCGGCGATCTCGGCCAGGGCGTTCAGACGCGCCTCGGGCACCGCCACATCGCCGGTGTTCGGCTCGATGGTGCAGAACGGATAGTTGGCCGCCTGGGCCGCCGCCGTCTTGGTCAGGGCGTTGAACAGGGTGGACTTGCCGACGTTGGGCAGGCCGACGATCGCGACTTTAAGAGCCATGGTATTCCTCGTGAGGCGCGAGCCTTTAGCGGGTTCAGAGCCGTTTGTCAGGCTCGCGCTTCAACTGAGGTCAGTGGGCGCCGTGATCCATGCCGTCCATGGCCGGTTGGCGAACCTGCGCCTGAACCGTGATCGCCGGCGCCGACGCGAACTGGAACGTCAGCGGCACGGTCTCGCCGGCAACCAGAGGCGCCGTCAGGCCGATCAGCATCAGGTGGTTGCCGCCCGGCGCCAGGGCCACGGCCTGACCGGCAGGCAAGGGCAGGCCCGCCGTCAGCTCGGCCATCTTCATCATGCCGTTCTCGGTCTTCATCTCGTGGACCTGAAGCGATGCGGCGCGCGGGGTCGATCCCCCCGTTAGCCTGTCGTCGGTCGCGGCGGTCAGGGTGACATAGCAGCCGCCGGCCTTGGCCCCGTTCGGCGACGGGCGGCACCAGGCGTCGATCGCGGTCACGGCGGCGGTCGCCGTCGGCGTCTGAGCGGCGGGGGCCTTGGCCGGCTCGGACGGATTGCAGGCCGCCAGCGACAGGGCGGCGGCGGCAAGGGCGAGTTTGATCTTCATGGCGTCAGGTCTTTCACGAGGCGGCGGAACGGCGCCGGATCATCGGACGCAGGGCTCGGTCGAGCAATACGGCCGCGATCAGGCTCAGTCCCGTCAGGGGATAGAGGATGGCGAGGGGCAGGACGATGCCGAGGACAGCGGCGCGTGCTCGCGGTCCCGGCGGGGCGGGCGGCGCGCCCAGGCGCCGGCGCGACAGATTGGGCGGGCGGCGCTTCCACCACATGACCAGGCCGCTGATCGCCAGCAGCCACACGCCAATGCAGCCCAGCAGCATGACGATGCGGTTCGCCTGTCCGAACTGCGTGCCCTGGTGCGTATAGATGCCGAACTCGATGGCCTTGGCGCCGGCGCCGAACTGGTCGTAGCCGATGTCGCCCAGCAGCCGCCCGGAGACCGCATCGACATAGAGCGACCGGCTGCCCTGAACCCGTGTCGCCTGGGTCGTCAGCGTATAGGCGGTGTCATCGGCCTTGGGGATGTTCACCGTATAGGGGCGCGCCAGGCGGGCCTGATCCGCGACCCGCAGAACCTGCGCCAGGCCGCCATGGCCGGCATGGTCGTGGGTCATCACCATGCCATCCATGGTCCAGCCGGCCCCGACCGGCGCATCGTGGTGCTGCGCCCTCTGCCAGGCGCCGGCGACGGGTGCGGGCGGCCGACCGAGCCCCGTCTCCTTGACCGCCCCCATGACCTTGTCGCCCCAGACCGCGGACCACGGCATGCCGGTCACGGCCAGAAAGAGCACCACTCCGCCGACATAGAAACCCGTCAGTACATGCAGGTCGCGCCAGAACGGTCGGCGGCGGCTGTCTGTCGTTTGCGGTGCAAAGGTCGCCACGCCCCGGCCGCGCGGCCACCACAGATAAAGCCCCGTGGCGAACAGGATGATCGTCCAGCCGGCGACGATCTCGACCAGAATGTTGAACGGCCGCCCCAGCAGGGTCAGGCTGTGCGTCTTCTTGACCAGCTCCATGAACCCGCCGGCCGGAATGACGCCGGTGGCCCGGCCGGTGTGCGGATCGACGAAGACCGTCTTCTGCATCCCATCGGGTCGATCGACCCGCAGCCGGATCGCCTGATCGTCGCGCGCAGGCATGACCAGATTGGCGACGCGCCCCCCGCCTGCGGCCTGTGCGGCCGAAGCCACCCAGGTTTCCGGCGCCGCTTCGGCCTGAACCGCCGGCACGCGGATCATGTCGCGATACAAAAAGCCGTCGATCTCGTCCTTGAACAGATAGAGACCCCCCGTCAGGGCCAGCAGCATCAGCACCGGCATGACGAAGACGCCGGCATAGAAGTGCCAGCGCCAGACCGCGCGATAGGCGTCGGACATTGAGGCGTCGCCAGACTCAGAACGCATAACGCAATCCCACATAGGCCGAACGTCCTTCGCCGGGCACAAAGACGGCAGTCGCGACTTTAGTGGCGTCCGTCACGGCGTTGACGGTCGAAATATAGCGCTCGTCGGTCAGGTTGCGCGCATCCAAGAACAGGGAAGCTCCACCTCGCAAACTCCAGCCCGCATTGAACGACAGAATGGCGTAGTCAGGCGCTGTCAGCGGCGTTCCATCTGTGGCGCTGCGCGTGTTGGCGTAATCGATCAGCACGTCCGTCGGCGACCATTCGACGCTAGGCGCCACGAACCAGCCCGCCGGATGGGCATATTTCAACTCGGCCCGGTAGAGATGCTCCGGCACGACCGGCAGACGATTGTCGCCGTAGACACGGTCGTTCTTGAAGAGGAAATCTGACCAGGCGTAGGTCTGGCGCAGCGTCAGGCGACCATCGGTGCTGTCGATAATCCGCCAGTCCAGCCCCGCTTCGATGCCCTGATGGACGGTATCGTCAGCATTGAAGGTCGCGGCGGGAATGTTCAGGGTCGGATTGACGCTGTAGTTCAGCAGTTCGCCTTCGATCTGGGCGCGATAGGCCGACAGATCGTAAGTGAAGAGACCGCGACGGCCGCGGGCGCCGACCTCGGCTGTCCAGGCATCCTGGATGTCGACGGGCACGAACTTCGGCACGTTGCCCTGCACCAAGGCGCCATAGCTGGGCGCCTCCACCGAGCGCGTAAGATTGGCGTAAATCTGGGCGCCCATCTCATTTTCCCATAGCAGGCCGATGCGCGGCGCGAACCAGTCAAAGGTCGCGTCGGCATTGTTGGCTGGGACCAGATTGTTTGTGTAGTCCCGCTCCGCACGGCCGTAGCTGCCGCCCGCGACCAGAGCCAGACGGTCCGTGACGAACAGGCGGCCTTCGGCGAAGATGTCGATGCCGGTCGCGTCCTGAACCGAATCGCCGATCTTGGCGCCTGGACGTGCGCCACCTGCCGCCACGAAGGTGAAGGCGTCCGTCGTGCCGCCGCGATAGCTGATCCCCGTATAGGCGTCAGCCCTCATGCCGCCCAGCCGACCGTTCCAGTCCAGTCGGCCATAGCCGCCCCACTGCAGGCTGTTCTGATCGATGACGATGGAAATGGGGTGATGAAGATTCTTGTCCACTACATAGACGGCCCCTTCGAACGACAGGCTGTCATCCACGCGCCAGCGACCCAGAAGGGTGCTTCTCAAAGATTTCACGTCGCGCGCAAAGGCCAGCATGTTATTGTTCGCCGGTACGGCGGTCGGGTTGGTGAGGGCCTGCTGACGGGTGACGGCGGAAGACACCGACTGGTCCAGATCATTGCCCTGAACGATCAGCCGCAACTCACGACCTTCGCCGAACGACCGGCCCAGATTGAGCGTCAGGCGTTTTGAATCTGAGCTTTGATTATCCCGGAACCCGTCCGAACTGGCCACGGTGGCGGCCGCGTACAGGTCCCAGTCGCCCCAGTCGCGCGCCATGGCGACATGGCCGCGAAGGGTATCGAACGATCCGCTCTCGACCCGGATCAGGTTCCGGCTCGCGGCCGTGCGCCCGGTCGGCGTCACGACATTGATCGCACCGCCCAGGGCGGCGCCGCCGAAGCGCAGGGCGTTGCCGCCCTTGAACACATCGATGTGGCGCGCGATCAGGGGATCGATCTCCTGAAACTCGCCAAAACCGTCTGGCGCATTGAAGGGCACGCCGTCCTGGGCCAGCAGCACGCCGCGCAGGTGCGCGCCGTTGCCGATGCCCGAGCCGCGAATCGACAACCGCACCTCCTCGCCCCAGCGGCGTTGTGCGAAGACGCCTGGCACGCTGCGAAGCGTATCGGCGAAGGTCAGGGCGTAGCGGTCCTGATAGGTTTCGGAGGCGACGACCGCAACGGCGCCGGGCGTGCGAGACAACAGGGCGCGGGCTTCTGCAACAACGGTGGGATCCTCGGCGTTGCGGCGGCCGGTGACGATGACGCTGTCTAGAAAAGCCGGTTCGGACGTCTGCCGGGCCAGGGCGGGGCTCGTCCAACCGGCGTTGGAAAGGGCGGCGAGCAGCAGCGCGCAGGGCGCTGCGGTAGTCTTGAAGGACATGGATTGAACCTGAAATCAGAACGAGACGGCGCGCGGGCGTTGGGGCCGGCGCGGGCTTGGGTCTGGTTCAGGCTTGGGGTGGGGCGGTGGACGGCGGACGCGGCGGTGCGCGCGCGGGCGGCGGCGGGCTGACGCTGGCGGCGACATAGACGACGTGCTCGACGATGCGGACAACCGGCGCCGGCTCGGGCGCAGGCGGGCAGGGCAGGGCGGCGGCCAACGGCATGACGCAGGCGGCGCATTTGGCCCCGACGTGCTTGTTGACCGGGCCGTCCATACCGCCGGACTGGATCGTCTGGGGGCCTTCCGCCGAACAGATGACCAGCGGGTGGCCCGGCTGGACCGCCGCGAGAGCCGCGAACGGCAGCAGAGTTCCAAGCACGAGCGCAAACACCGCCGCCAAGAAGGCGAGCGATTGCGAGATCGACCAATTGTCGGCCTGGGCGCGGGTCACGTCTGGCCTCTACGGCGTTTTGCGACGGCGCGATAGGCGGCGGTTTGTCTTAAAGCTCGCCGCGCGCGGCCTGGCGGGGGCTGAACTTGGGCGCGGGGGCCAGGCGCATGACCTCGCCCTGATAGCGTTCGTCATCGCCCGCCACCGCGAAGGGCAGGGCGTCGGCGCAGGCTTGAAGCATGGCGTCCAGCCAGGGCTGTTCCGCCTTGTGGAAGTCACCCAGAACATGGGGCATGACCAGTTCCTTTTCGCCCGGATGGCCGATGCCCATGCGTGCGCGTCGGAAGTCGGCGCCCAGGTGGCTGATCAGGGAGCGGATGCCGTTCTGGCCCGCCGCGCCGCCGCCGGTCTTCATGCGGAACCGTCCAGGGGCCAGATCGATCTCGTCGTGGAAGACGATGATCTCGCTCGGCTTGATCTTGTAGAAGCGCGCCGCCTCGCCGACCGCCCGACCGCTTTCGTTCATATAGGTCTGGGGTTTCATCAGCAGGACCTTGGTCCCGTCGATTAGACCCTCGCTGACGATCGACTGGAACTTGGCGCGCTCTGGACCGAACCGCCACCGGCGCGCGATCTCGTCGGCGGCCATGAAGCCGATGTTGTGTCGGTTCTTTTCGTATTTCCCGCCCGGATTGCCGAGCCCCGCGATGATGATCATGGCGTCCTCTTGCCGTTTGCGTCAGGCAAAGAAAAGCCCCGCGCGGCGAACCGGGCGGGGCCTGATCTTGTCGAAGCGACGAAGGATCAGTCTTCGGTCTTCTCGGCCGGGGCGGCCTCGGCGTCAGCGGCTTCGTCAGCAGCTTCTGACAGGGCGGCCGACGAGATCTTGACCGTGGCGATCACGAAGTCGCGGTCGGTGATGGTGGCTTCCGCGCCCTTGGGCAGCTTGATGTCCGAGATGCGGATGGTGTCGCCGATTTCGGCCTTGGCCAGATCGACAACCAGCTCTTCCGGGATCTGGTCGGCGCGGACCAGGATCTCGACGGCGTGACGGACGATCTCCAGCGAGCCGCCCTGACGCGAGTAGGGCGCTTCATCGGCGTTCAGGAAGTGCACCGGCACTTCGATCTTGACCGGAGCCTTCTCATCGACGCGCATCAGGTCGAAGTGCAGGGGGCGGTCCGAAACGGGGTCGAACTGCACGTCCTTGGCGATGACCGGCTGGGTCTCGTCGCCGTACTTCAGGGTCACCAGGTGGCCCAGCAGCTTGCCGGTGTAGAGCGACTTGCGGAAGTCCTTCTCGTTCACCGAAATGGCGACGGGGGCTTGCTCGCCGCCGTAAAGGACGCCCGGCACGAAACCGGCGCGACGCGCAGCGCGAGCGCCGCCGGTGCCGACGCCATCGCGGACGTCCACGTTCAGAATGATCTCGGCCATGTGGCTCGCCTCAACAACAACGGAAACGCCGCGCCAACCCGGGGCTCTCGCGGCGGGGGTGATGAACCCTCGAATTCAAGAGCGCGGGCTATTACACGCATCAGGTCCAAGGCGCAACCGTCAAAGGTTCCGCTTCACGCCGCCCGCGCGCGATCCTTCAGCAGCGACGTCGGCGCCGCGACGATACCCAGCAGCTCGGCGGCGTTGAACGGCTTGGCTAGGTGGTGGTCCGCCCCGGCCGCGCGTCCGGCGGCGACGTGCTCTGGCATGGCGTTGGCGGTCAGCATGACGATCGGCGTGCGATCCAGGCCCATCGTCGCCTCGTGCAGGCGAATCTCCTGCGTCGCGGTCAGCCCGTCCATGATGGGCATCTGCATGTCCATCAGCACTAGGTCGAAGGTGTCGGCCCGGAAACTTTCCAGCGCCTGGGCGCCGTTCTCGGCGATCACGATCTGCGTCGGCGTCTGCGCCAGAATCAGTTCGATGACGCGGCGGTTGGTCGGATGGTCGTCGGCGACCAGCACGCGGATCGTCCGCGCCTGCTCGACGACGGCGGGTTGGGCCGGCGCTGGTTCTTTGCGCGACGGGGCCTGGGTCTGTCTCAGCGGCAACGTCAGGATAAAGGCCGCGCCGCCGCCGGGTTCGCTCTCGCAGCCCAGGTCGCCGCCCATCATCTCGGCCAGCTGACGACAGATGGACAGGCCCAGGCCCGAACCGCCGAATTTGCGCGTGATGCCGCCGTCGGCCTGTTCGAACCGGCTGAACAGGCGCGCCCGCGTCGCGGCGTCAAAGCCGATGCCGCTGTCCTCGACGGTGAAGCGCAGCACGGGCGAGCCCTCGCGGTCCGCGCCACGCTGCACGATCAGGCCGACGAATCCCTTGCTGGTGAATTTGACGGCGTTCGAGATCAGATTGGTCAGCACCTGCTTCAGGCGCACCGCATCGCCAAGGATCCAGACGTCGTCCTCAAGATCGATATCGACGTGGAAGTCGAGATGCTTCTCACGCGCGTTTTCGGCATAGAGCTGAGCCGCCTCGCGCACGACCGTCGCCAGTTCGAAGGCGTCTTCGGTCAGCTCCAGCTTGCCCGATTCGACGCGCGCCAGATCCAGGATGTCGCTGAGCAGCGTCTGCAGCGTCTTTCCCGACGCTTGCATCAGATCCAGCATTTCACGCTGTTCAGCCGTCAGATCGGTCTTGGCCAGGGCCTGGGACAGGCCAATCACACCGTTTAACGGCGTGCGGATCTCATGGCTCATGTTCGCCAGAAACTGGCTCTTGGCCACATTGGCGGCCTCGGCCGCGTCGCGCGCTTCGGACAGGGCCTCGGCGTCGCGCTTCAGATCGGTGATGTCGTTGCAGACCGTGACCGTCCCGCCCTCGGACGTACGGCGGTCCTGAATACGCAGCCATCGCCCGCCGGCGACCTGTTGCTCGCTGTTCGATGATAGCTGACGACGCGCCTGCATGCGCTCGTTCAGCCATTCCTCTTCGCGGCCGGCCGCCTCCTGATAGCGGCCTTCGTCGATGCCGATGCGCAGGGCCTCGCGGAACGTCAGGCCGACGACCAGATGCGGCTCAAGCTCGGGGTTCACCTCGGCATAGCGCGCATTCCAAAGCACCAGCCGATCCTTGGAATCATAGAAGCCTAGACCATCGGGCATGGCGTCCACCGCCTCGCGGATACGGCGCAGCGCGGTGGCGCGCGAAATATAGGCCATCATGCCCAGGACGGCGGCGGCCGTGCAGATCATCAGCAGAATGGCGGCCAGCAGCAGTCGCATCGCCTCGCTGGACAGCCCCTGGTCGGCGGCGACGGTCGGGTCCGGCGTCACCGTGATGGCCGCCATGCCGATGAAGTGAAGAACGATGACGGTCGCGGAAAGTCCCGTCGTCGTCACCAGTAGCCGCAGCAGGCCGCCTCGACGATAGAAGAAGGCTGTCGCGCCGCCGATCGCCAGAGCCGCGATGATGGACAGGGCGACTAGGCCGGGATCCCAACTGATGTGCGCGGGCGCCTTGATGGCGGCCATACCGAGGTAATGCATGGCTCCGACGCCGGCGACGGCGATCACCGCGGCAAGCACGCGCCACATGCGGCCCTTGCCCATCAACGTCGAGCCGATCGTCAGGCCGATCATGGCCAGCGCGATCCCCAGGGAAGCGACCGTCAGAAAGGGATTGTAACGCACCGGCACGCCGGCGACGAACCCCTGCATGGCCACGAAATGGGTCGCCCAGATCGACAGTGCCCCGATCATGACGGCCAGCAGGACCGCGCGGCGTCGTCGATCGGGGTCGCGCCGGCCCATCTTCTGCATGACATGGGTCGACACGCCCAGACCGGCCATGCAGATCAGCGCAGCGAACACCGTGATCCGCCAGTCGTGATCGTGCGCAATGCAATGGATGATGCGGTCCACGAGGCCTCCCCTTGGGTGTACGATAGGCGACAATCCTAAAGAAACCGTGCGGCGAAGCTTATGGGCGCCTCAGGCTGTCGGCACGCCGTCACAGAATCCGTGCAAGGATCGGAATCGTTCTTCAGTTCGAGGTCGCCCGGACCCATGCCTTACGAAGTCTCGCCATCGCCTGTCGCGCCGGTCTCCACCTCGCGGCTGTGGACGGTCGGCGCCAGCATCGGCATCGCCATCGTGACCCTGCTCGTGCTGGCGATTCTGCATCCCGAACTTGCGAACTGGCTGGTCGGCGGGGCGGTGATCGTGGCGGCCTCGGCCTGGCTGTTGAACATGAACGAGGCGGCCAGGGCTGAGCCGGCGGCCAACCAGGGCGCTGCGACCGAGCCCGCCATCGACATGGTGACGGGCGATCTTCTCGACCGGGTATTCGAGGCGCTGGACGATCCGGTGCTGGTGGTCAGCGGCGGCGAGCCGGACGACATCGCCGGGCGACGCATCGTGATGGCGAACGCGGCTGCGCGCGAACTTCTGCGCATCCAGCGCCAAGGCGCCTTGCTGGTTCAGGTGATCCGCGAACCGGGCGTGCTGGAGTCTGTGGACGAAGCCCTTTTCGGCGGGACGGCGCGCACCACGGATTATGCGACCGGTGGGCAGCGCGACCGACGTTGGCGCGCCTGGACCCGTCCGCTCTCACTCGAAGCGTCAGGCAAGGCCGGGTCGGAGCTGGCCCTGCTGATCCTGCGCGACGAAACGGACTCGCGCCGCATCGAGATGATGCGCGTGGACTTCCTGGCCAACGCCAGTCACGAGTTGCGCACGCCCTTGGCCTCGCTCAGCGGTTTCATCGAGACTTTGAAAGGCCACGCACGTGAGGATGTGGTCGCGCGCGACCGCTTCCTGGACATCATGTCGGCCCAGGCGGACCGGATGGGGCGACTGGTCGCGGATCTGCTGTCGCTCAGCCGGATCGAACTGAACGAGCACATTCCGCCGTCCGGTCGCGTCGATCTGGACCGCGCCGCTTCCGACGTGGTCGACGCCATCAGCGTTCTGACGCGCGAAAAGGAGATCGCCATCGCCCTGGATCAAGGGGAGGCGAGGGCGTCGATCAGCGGCGATCGCGACGAGATTCTGCAAGTGGTTCAGAACCTGCTCGACAACGCCGTCAAATATTCGTCACGCAACGGCACGGTCGAAATCTCGGTGCGTTCGGACCTGTCGTTCGATGAGGCCTGGGCCTCGCGCATGCCTGGCGCGACACGACTGCCGCTGGTCACGCCGGACCGCACGGCCGGCGTCTCCTATGCCGCCGTCACGGTGCGCGATCATGGGCCCGGCATGGCGCGCGAACACCTGCCCCGCCTGACCGAGCGCTTCTATCGGGTCGAGGGTCAGAAGAGCGGCGAGCGGCAGGGGACGGGGCTGGGCCTGGCCATCGTCAAACACATCATCAACCGTCACCAGGGCGGCCTGGTGGTCGAAAGCGCGCCCGGCATGGGCGCCGCCTTCACCGCCTGGTTTCCCCAGCCGGTAGAGCGACGCTGAGGCCGCGACGGACGGTCGCTGTCACCCAACTGTCATCGACCCGTCGTAATCCGCTGACCATTCGCAGGCAGTAGTCGCGCCGCGTTGGTCCCGATGTTCAGGACCGTCGTCGATTCGCGCACGGCGCTTCGGACTTCTGAATGATCTGGATTTATCTGCTGATCCTCGTCGCTTTGAGTGCGGCCGCATTTTTGGGCGGACGCACGTTGGCGCGTCGTCGTGCGATCGGCGCAAAGCCCCATTCCCGCCCCGGCCAGCACGGCGCCTATGCCCTGATCTGGGTTGCCGCGCCGGCTCTTCTGGTTCTGATCCTGGCCTCGGTTTTCGCCGCCCCGCTTCAGCGTCAGTTGACCGCGGTCGGTACGCCTGATGCGGTCGCGGCGCTGGAGCCGTTCCGCCGCGACGCCTTCTTCGCCGACGCCCACCGCGTGGGTCGCGGAGAGGCCGCGCTGCAGATCTGGGAACGCCCGCTGGCCGAACAGCTGCCGGTCGAGGCGCGCCGCATGGTTCGCATCGAACGCACCCTGTCGTGGGGCGGCGGTGTCGCCGCCATCCTGGCCGCCGTCCTGGGCGGCCTGTTCGCCCTGACGCAAATCAAGCCTCAGACGCGCGCCCGCAACCGGGTCGAGGGCTGGATCTACGGCGCCCTGTTCGTCTGCTCGGCCATCGCCGTCGTGACGACCCTGGGCATCATCGCCTCCCTGGCCTTCGACAGCTTCCGCTTCTTCCAGAAGGTGCCGGTTCTCGACTTCCTGTTCGGCACGCAATGGAGCCCCCAGATCGCGATCCGCGCCGATCAGGTTGGGTCCTCTGGCGCCTTCGGGGCCGTGCCGCTGTTCGCCGGCACCCTGCTGATCATGGTCATCGCCATGTGCGTCGCTGCGCCCATCGGCCTGCTGTCGGCTATCTATCTGTCGGAATACGCCGGCCGCACGACCCGCGCGGTGATCAAGCCGCTGCTGGAGATCCTCGCCGGCGTGCCGACCGTCGTTTACGGCTTCTTCGCCGCCCTGACCGTCGGGCCGTTGCTGCGGGTCTTCTTCAACGAGATCGGCCTCTTCCTGATCGGCGGACCGCTGGACGGGCTCGGCCAATACCTGGCTCTGGTTCAGAACCAGATGGCCCTGACGGCGGGCGCGGTGATGGGCATCATGCTGATCCCGTTCGTGTCGTCCCTGTCCGACGACATTCTGAACGCCGTGCCTCAGTCGCTGCGTGACGGCTCGTTCGCCATGGGCGCGACCAAGTCCGAGACGGTGAAGCGGGTTCTTCTGCCCGCCGCGCTGCCGGGCATCGCCGGCGCCCTGCTGCTGGCGGTGTCGCGCGCCATTGGCGAGACCATGATCGTGACCATGGCCGCGGGCTTGGCCGCCAACCTGACCTTCAACCCGCTGGACACCGTCACCACCGTCACCGTGCAGATCGTGACCCTGCTGACCGGCGACCAGGAGTTCAACAGCGCCAAGACTCTGTCCGCCTTCGGCTTGGGCCTGACCCTGTTCCTTGTGACCCTGATGCTGAACATCATCGCCCACCGGATCGTGCAGACCTATCGGGAACAATATGACTGACGCGACCCCCGATCAGATCGACGGCGCGGCCGCCAAGGGACGTCTCGACCGCCTGCGGGCAGGTCTGAAGCGTCGCCACGCCAAGGAAACGCGCTTCAAATGGTATGGCCGCCTGGCCATCGCCGCCGCCATGTTGTTCCTGGCCGTGCTGCTGGTCCGCATCGTCGAGCAGGGCCACACTGCCTTCTATACCCACACCGTCACCGTGCCGGTCTTCATGGACCCGGCGCGCGTCGATCGCGCCTATCCGCAGGGCTCCAACTTCGAGCAACTGGCCGCCGAGCAGCAGCTGGCACGCATGGGCATTCAGGACGATGCGGCCGGGACGAAGGCCGCGCAGATGAAGCGGCTGTTCTCGTCGGAGCTGAAGTTCGTCGCCGCCGATCTCGTCGCCAAACGCAGCGAGGTCATCGGCGAGACCGTGCCCCTTGCCGTGCCGCTGTCCGACGACGCCGATCTGTATCTGAAGGGCGAAATCTCCAGGGCGACGCCCGAGGATCAACGCCGCCTGACCGACCAGCAGATCGCCTGGCTGGATAAGATGAAGGCCGACGGCGTGATCGGCTCGCACTTCAACACCGCCCTGTTCACCAACGGCGATTCGACGCAGCCGGAACTGGCGGGCGTCCTGGGCGCCGTGGTCGGTTCGGCCCTGATGCTGATGGTCACGGCCCTGATCGCCATTCCGCTGGGCGTTGGCGCGGCCATCTGGCTGGAAGAGTTCGCGCCCAAGAACAAGCTGACCGACATAATTGAGGTCAACATCAACAACCTCGCGGCCGTGCCGTCGATCGTCTACGGCCTCTTGGGTCTGGCCCTGTTCATCAACTGGATGCATCTGCCGCGGGCCAGTCCGATCGTCGGCGGTCTGGTGCTGGCGCTTATGGCCCTGCCGACCCTGGTCATCGCCACCCGTTCGGCGCTGAAAGCCGTGCCCCCGTCGATCCGCGAGGCCGCCCTGGCCATGGGCGCATCCAAGACCCAGACGGTGTTCAGCCACGTCCTGCCGCTGGCCATGCCCGGCGTCATGACCGGCGCCATCATCTCGATGGCTCACGCCTTGGGCGAGACCGCGCCGCTGCTGCTGATCGGCATGGTCAGCTTCGTGCCTGGCGTGCCGCACGCCATCGACCAGCCTGTCGGCGCGCTGCCCTCGCTGATCTACATCTGGGAGAACGCCTCGGAGCGGGCCTTCCACGAACGCACCGCTGCGGCGATCATCGTCCTGCTGGTCTTCATGATCATCATGAACGCGGCGGCCATTATCCTGAGGCGGCGCTTCGAGCGTCGGTGGTAAGAGAATGAAATTCCGTATTTTCCGCTCCGCCGAGGACCAGACCGGCGCCGGCTCGATCGATCCGACCGAATCGCCGCGCATGGGCGGTCAGATCCTGCCCGAAATCGCCCCGTCCAAGGGCGCAGCCGCCGATCCGCGTGTCGAGGACGCTACGCCCCGGTCGGGCCCCGCCGTGGTCGACAGCCCGCCCATCGGTCCGATCAAGATCGCCGCGCGCGACGTCTCGGTCTTCTATGAGGGCAAACAGGCGCTCTACGACGTCTCGCTGGACATCCCGGACAAGACCGTCACGGCCCTGATCGGCCCGTCGGGCTGCGGCAAGTCCACCTTCCTGCGGACCATGAACCGCATGAACGACACCATCGCCGGGGCCAAGGTCACGGGCCGTATCGCCATGGACGGCGAGGACATCAACGACCGCTCCATCGACCCGGTGCTTCTGCGCGCCCGCGTCGGCATGGTGTTCCAGCGTCCGAACCCCTTCCCGAAATCGATCTACGAAAACGTCGCCTACGGACCCAAGATCCACGGCCTGGTGTCGTCCAAGGCCGAGATGGACGAGGTCGTTGAAAAGGCGCTGAAGCGCGCCGGCCTGTGGGAAGAGGTCGCCGACCGCCTGCAATCGTCGGCCATGGGTCTGTCAGGCGGCCAGCAGCAGCGTCTGGTCATCGCCCGCGCCATCGCCGTAAACCCCGAAGTCATCCTGATGGACGAGCCCTGCTCGGCGCTGGACCCCATCGCCACGGCGCGGATCGAGGAGCTGATCGACGAACTGCGCGAGCGGTTCTGCATCGTCATCGTCACCCACTCGATGGCCCAGGCCGCGCGCGTGTCACAGCGCACCGCCTTCTTCCACATGGGCCGTCTGGTCGAGACCGGGGATACGGAAGACATCTTCCAGAATCCGCGCGAGCGGCGCACGCTCGACTACATCACGGGACGCTTCGGCTAATCCGATGAACCAGCACACCGTCAAAGCCTACGGCGACGAACTGAACCAGATCACGGCCGAGATCGCCCGTATGGGCGGCTTGGCCGAGGCCCAGGTCGCGGACGCCATCGACTCCGTCGCCCGGCGCGACATCGCCCTGGCCCGCGCCGTGGTCGAACGCGATTTGAAGCTGGATGCCCTGCACCGCGATATCGAGAAGAAGGCGATCCGCCTGATCGCCCTGCGCCAACCGGTCGCCAGCGACCTGCGCCGCACCTTGGGCGCCATGAAGATCGCCACCGATCTGGAGCGCACAGGCGACCTCGCCAAGAACATCGCCAAGCGCGCGCTGATCCTGGCCGAAGCCCAGCCGATGCAGCCCCTGACCCGTTCGATCGAGCGGATGGGGCGGCTGGTCTCGACCCGCCTGCGCGATGTGCTGGACGCCTATACGGCCTCGGAACTCGATCGGGCCGTCGCCGTCTGGCAGACCGACGACGAGGTCGACGAGCACTACAACGCCCTGTTCCGCGAACTGCTGACCTACATGATGGGCGATCCGCGCACGATCGGCGCCTGCACCCATCTGCTCTTCATGGCCAAGAACCTGGAGCGGATCGGTGACCACGCGACCAACATCGCCGAAACCGTCCACTACGAGATCACGGGCGAGGACATCGTGGGCGAACGCCCGCGCGCCCAACCCACGGCTGAGGACTCCGATCCGACGCCGAATCTTTCGACGCACTGACCCGAGACCGGAGACCCGACGTGCAGCCCTATATCCTTGTGATGGAAGACGAGGACGCGCTGGCGACCCTTCTTCAGTACAATCTCGAAAAGGAAGGCTACGACGTCGCCGTCGCCGCCGACGGCGAGGAGGGCATGCTCCAGATCGACGAGCGTTTGCCCGATCTGGTGCTGCTGGATTGGATGCTGCCCAAGCTGTCGGGCATCGAGGTCTGCCGTCGCATTCGCGGCAAGGCCGAGACCCGCAACCTGCCGATCATCATGCTGACGGCGCGCGGCGAGGAGAGTGACCGGGTTCGCGGTCTGGACACCGGCGCCGACGACTATCTGACCAAGCCCTTTTCGATGGTCGAACTGATCGCGCGCATCCGCGCCGTCCTGCGCCGCATTCGTCCGGGTCTGGCCGACGACCGCCTGAACCATGGCGACATCGTCGTGGATCGCGTCTCGCACCGGGTGAAGCGCAACGGCAAGGAGGTCCATCTGGGCCCGACCGAGTTCCGCCTTCTGGACCACTTCATGCAGCACCCCGGACGGGTGTTCAGCCGCGAGCAACTGCTGGACGCGGTCTGGGGCTCGGACGTCTATGTCGAGGCGCGCACCGTTGACGTCCACGTCGGTCGCCTGCGCAAGGCCCTCGCCATCGCCGACGAAAGCGCAAACCCCATCCGCACGGTCCGCTCGGCGGGCTATTCGCTGGATTTGGAAGGCTAAAAGAAGAAGGGCGGCTCTGGGAGCCGCCCTTTGCAATTCAAATCTGCTCTGCGACGACCTCGTCGGGGTCCAGCGCATAGACCGTGGCGCAGTATTCGCAGGTGACGCGGATCTTACCGTCGTCCTCCAGCATGTCGGCGCGCTCGGCGGGATCGAACGAGGCCAGGACCGAGGCGATCCGTTCGCGCGAGCAACGGCAGACGGCCGTCAGTTCTCGCGCACCCTCCAGCCGCACGCCGTCTTCGTGGAACAGGCGGAACAGCAGCGTCTCGGGCGAGATCGTCGGATCGACCAGCTCGTCATCGCCCAGGGTGCCGAACAGGGCCCGCGTGCGGTCCCAGACCTCTTCGGTCGAACCGCGCGCTTCGTCGCCGGCGATGATCTGGATCATCGCCCCGCCGGCGCGCCATTGCGATCCGCCGTCGGTCTGAACCTGGCCGACGGCCAGACGCACCTTGGTCGGCACCTGTTCCGACTGCTGGAAATAGTGTTCGGCCGCCAGCGACAAGCTCTCGCCTTCGATCGGCGTGATCCCTTGGGTGCGCTCGAAGTCCGGGCCCCGATCCAGCGTCATGATAAAGACGCCCTGGCCCAGCAGCGAACGGGCGCCGGGACGTGCGAAGCCCTGCGACGCCTCGGCCACCTCGGCCTCGTCGTAGCGACAATAGCCGCGCAGCGACCCGTCGGTGCCGTAGTCGGCGACGACATAGCGCACGGGGCCGTCGCCCTGGGCCTGGACCAGCAGGCGGCCCTCGAACTTCAGGCTGGAGCCGATCAGGGCCGCCAGGGCGCAGGCTTCGCCCAGCAGGGCGGCGACCGGCTCGGGATAGGCATGGGCGGCTAAAATCTTGTCGATGGCGGCGCCTAGGCGGACCAAGCGGCCGCGCACGGGCCAGCCCTCGATCTGGAAGGCGGCGGCCAGATCGTCGGAAACGGGAGTGTTGGGCGCGTGATCGGTCACGGCGAGGTCCTTTGGGGCGTCATTTCGGGATCGCGGCTATGTAGGCACCTGCGGGCGGCTTGATAAGGGGGCTAATCCGCCGGGTCTGGGGGAGGGCGACGGAACCGATTTCAGCGCGGATCGCTCTTTTGGCTCAAGCGGAGCCGTCGCTCCGTTCATGACGCCAATAACTGAAGAGGTTCCGCCGATGATCCGCGACATCGATCCGATCGAAGAGATTCGCAAACACCCCGGCATCACCGCCGGCAGCCTCCTCGCAGTCGCGCTCGGCGCTGTCGCCGTCGTCTATCTGACGCAACGCAGCGGTCCCACCCGTTACCAGCGCATCAAGTCGCGCATCGACCCGCGCGGCTGGGTCGATACGTCCGAACTGCGCGACCGTTTCCATGACGCCGTGGACGCCTTCCGCCACCGCGCCGAGGATGTCGGCGAACGCGCCGGCGCGCTTTCGCGCGACGCCCGCCACCGCGCAGCAGACACCGCCTATGACGTGCGCGACCGCGCCGACGACTGGTTCCGTTCGGCCCGCAAGGACGGCAAGAAGGCGCTGAAGAAGCATGGCAAGACGGCGCGCCGCTACGCTGACGACGCCGGTCAATATGCGCGTGACCACGCCCGCGAAGGCGGCGCCCTTCTGGCGGTGGCGACCATCGCCGCGGCCGTCGGCGCAGCGGTTCTCGAAAGCCGTCGTCCCGACAGCCACGTGCGTCGCATCGCCCGCTTCTGACATTTTCGTGTCGCCCGCCCGGTGAAAATCGCGGCGGGCGGCAAACTTTTAGCGCATCTGCCCACAGTGAGCAGCATCGCTCGGCTTTGCCGCAGGCGCGAAGGCCGCTAAGACGCCGCCCATGAGCGCGCGCCCCACCCTGATCTTCGACTTCGATTCGACCCTGATCGATTTCGAGACCCTTGAGGCCTTGGCCGACATCGCCCTGGCGGACGCGCCGGGCGCATCCGAAGTGCGCGCCCAGATCGCCGCCCTGACAGATCAGGCCATGGGCGGCGAGATCGAGTTCGGCGACGCTTTGCGCCGCCGGCTGGCTCTGCTTCCGCTGACCCGCGCCCATGTCGCCGCCCTGGCCCAGAGCGCGTCGGACCACCTGACGGCGTCGGTGCGGCGCAACCTGAACTTCTTCCAGCAGAACAAGGGCAAGGTCGTCATCCTCTCCGGCGGCTTCCGCGAGGTGATTGCGCCCGTCGCCGAAGAGCTGGGCGTCTCTGCTGATCGCGTGTTGTGCAATGACCTGATCTATGACGCCGACGACCGCGTGGTGGGCGTGGACGACGCCAACCCCTTGTCGCACGCCAACGGCAAGCCGACCGCCATTCACGGCCTGAACCTGTCGGGTCGTGTCGTCATGGTGGGCGACGGCTGGAACGACGCCGAGGTCAAGATCGCGGGCGCCGCCGACGCCTTCTACGCCTTCACCGAGGTCGTGCGCCGCGCGCCGGTGGTCCAGGTCGCCGACGCCGAGGCCGCGTCGCTCGACGAGGTGCTGCATGCCGAAGGCCTGGTCGGCCGCTGGTCCTTCCCGCGCAGCCGCATGAAGATGCTGCTCCTGGAAAACATCCACCCCGCCGCTGTGGAGCGGCTGGAAGAGGCGGGCTATTCGGTCGAAACCCAGAAGGGCGCGCTGGACGAGGACGATCTGATCGCGGCCATCAAAGGCGTCCATGTCCTGGGCATCCGCTCAAAGACCACGGTCAGCCGTCGCGTGCTGGAACAGGCCGATCGCCTGATGGCCGTCGCCGCCTTCTGCATCGGCACCAACCAGATCGATCTGGACGCGGCCTCGGATCACGGCGTGGCGGTGTTCAACGCCCCCTATTCGAACACCCGCTCGGTGGTCGAACTGGCCATCGGCCTCATGATCGTCCTGATGCGCGACGTGGCGGACAAGTCCTCGGCCATGCACGTCGGCAAGTGGAACAAGTCCGCCACCGGCTCAAAGGAACTGCGCGGCAAGACGCTGGGCATCGTCGGCTACGGAGCCATCGGCAGCCAACTGTCGGTCCTGGCCGAAAACCTGGGCATGCGGGTGCTGTTCTACGACCTGTCAGAGCGCTTGGCCCTGGGCAATGCGCGCCGCATGCGCTCGCTGGACGCGCTTCTGGCCGAAAGCGACGTAGTCACCCTGCATGTCGATGGCCGCAAGGAGAACGCCAACATCTTCGGCGCGGCCCAGTTCGGCCGGATGAAGGAAGGCGCGTTGTTCCTGAATCTGGCGCGCGGCCATGTGGTCGATGTCGGCGCCCTGTCCCAGGCGATCGGCTCTGGCCGGGTCGCCGGCGCCGCCGTTGATGTCTTCCCCGAAGAGCCGCGCACCAACGCCGACCCCTTCGAGAGCCCGCTTCAGGGCCTGCCCAACATGATCCTGACGCCGCATATCGGCGGCTCGACCGAAGAGGCGCAGGAGGCCATCGCCGAGTTCGCGGCCGAACGCCTGCTGGGCTATCTGAACCGGGGCGATACGACCTTCAGCGTCAACCTGCCCAACGTCCAGCTCTCCGACGTTTCGGGCGCCCACCGCATCCTGCACATCCACAGGAACCAGCCGGGCGTCCTGGCCGAACTGAACCGCGCCCTGGCGTCGGCGGGCCTGAACATCCTCGGCCAGCACCTGAAAACGGACGAGCGCACGGGCTATGTCATCACCGACGTGGACCGCGACTACGACCCGGAGGCGCTGCGCGAACTCAAGACGGTGCCGGGCACGCTGAAGTTCCGCACGTTGCAGTGATACGTCGCTCGCAAATATCTTCTCAAAGCTGACCTCGCGGCATCTTGCGCTCTGCGCGAACTGGCGCATCCTCACGTCGAACGGCCGCGCAACGACGGCTGCGGGAGGAATTTCATGTCACGCTTCATCACCGGCGGCGCCGTCGCCGCTCTGGCGCTTGCCGCCTGCGCCTTTGCCGGCTCGGCCTCGGCCCAGACCTACAACCGTCTCGTCGTCTTCGGCGACAGCCTCAGCGACAACGGCAACCTGTTTTTGATCTCGGGCGGCACCCAGCCGCCGTCGCCGCCCTATGCGCGCCGTTTCTCGAACGGGCCGACCTTCGTCGAACTGCTGGGCTTCAACGCCGCCAACTTCAACGGCTCGGTCACGGGCAGCATCAACTACGCCTTCGGCGGCTCGCGCACTGACGCCTCGGCGGGCGTGCCGTTCGGCATGCTGAACCAGCTGTCGCGCTACACCGCCGCGGGCGGCCGGTTCAGCTCGACTGATCTGGTCAGCGTCCTGGGCGGCGCCAACGACATCTTCCAGGGCCTACCCGCCGCCGGCGCTTCCGCCAGCCCGGTCGCCGCCATCACCCCGGTCGCAACCACGGCCGCCGCCAACATCAACAGCCTGGTCAACACCGTGGCGGGCGCGGGGGCCGGGACCATCCTGGTCACCAACCTGCCCAAGCTCAGCCTGACGCCTCAGTTCCGTGGCACGACCGCCGCGCCTCTGGCCGACTTCGCCGTCACCACCTTCAACACGGCGCTTCAGACCAATCTGACCGCGACGGCCGCCGCCCGCCCAGGCAGCAACATCATCATGATGGACCTGTTCAAGATCGGTGACACCCTGGCCGGCAATCCGGGCCTGTTCGGCATCACCAACATCACCCAGCCCTGCTTCAACGGCGTGACGGTCTGCACGAGCCCTGACAGCTACTTCTACTTCGACGGCGTCCACCCGACGGCGGCGGGCCATCGGATCATCGCCCAGCTGGCGACCGACTACCTCTACTACGGCGACATCGGCGCCCAATCGACCTTGCAGGGCGAGACGGCCTATCGTCACCGCGAGGATGCTTTGGACGCCGCGGGCGAGGCCCTGTCGGGCCGTCAACCGTGGGAGGCCGGCGTGTCCGTCACCACCTCGGCCCTGATCGACAGCGTCGACACCGACGCGCGCGGCTCGGTCACCAGCTCGTCCAGCGACGGCTGGGGCGCCCGTATCGCGCTTGAGGCCGGCCCCTCGGCCAACTGGCGCTTCGGTCTGGCCGGCACGGCGCGCAACACCGACGTCGAAAGCCAGGCGCTGCAGTTCAACGTCGAAAGCTTCGGCCTGGACGCCTATGGCGGCTGGCGCTCGGGCGATGTCTTCGTCAACGCCGCCGTCGGCGTGGCGCGCGACAACATCGACGACATCGAACGCACCACCAGCTTGGCGCCGATCGTCCACACCGCCGAAACCCGCGCGCTCAGCAGCGGCGCGCGTCTGCAAGGCGGCATGTGGTTCGACATGGGCGGCGTCGCCCTGTCGCCCCGCGCGGCCCTCGCCTACTTGTCCAGCGACGTGGACGGCTATTACGAACAGGGCGTCGGCGCCCAGTATCAGTACGGCGATCGCACCGTGAAGGCCCTGACCGGCGAGGTCGCCCTGCGCGCCGAAGCGGAAATGGGCGGGTTCGGCCTGTTCGCCGAAGGGGGCTACCGCGACGCCCTGGACGACAGCTCCGATCCGGTGCGCGTCGGTCTCTACAACAACCCGGCGCAGGTGCTGTCGCGCGAGATCGACGATCCGTTCGGCGGTCAGTTCCTGGCATCGGCCGGCGTCGAAGGTTCGCTTGGCCCGGTCAAGGTGACGGTCGGCTATCGTGGCCGCTTCGGCGACCACGCCGACAGCCACATGGGCGGCATTCAGCTGAAACTGCCGCTTTAAGCAGCAGGGGCGGGAAGGGGCCTCAGCGCCCCTTCTTCCTCACCCACATGGCGGCGTCGGCCTCGGTCAGCCAGACTTCGGCGTCGGTGTGGCCGTCCCAGGCGCGCACCCCAAACGAGCCGCCCAGTTCGGTCTTCTGGCCGTCCCAGACGAAACCTTCGGTCTTCAGCGCCTCGGCCAACTGACGCGCCTTGGCCCGGCCCTCTTCATAGCCTGCGTGCAACATCAGCAGGGCGAACTCGTCGCCGCCCAGCCGGCCCACCGCATCCGACTCGCGCAGATTGGCCAGGAACAGCTCGGCCACCGCGACCAGGGCTGCATCGCCGGCGGCATGGCCCAGGCTGTCGTTGACGCTCTTGAACCCGTCCATGTCCAGATACAGCAGCACCGCCGGCACCCCGTGCCGCTGGCAATAAGCCATGGTCCGCTGCATCGCCGTGATGAAGCCGCGCCGGTTCAGGGCGGGGGTCAACACATCGTGGTCGGCGGCGGCCTCGGCGGCCGCGGCGCGCGTCTTCCACGCTTCCAGCTCGACGCGCAGGCGCGCGATCTCGGCGGTCAGGTCGTGTTCGGCCACGTCGGTCACGGCGCAGGGATGGCTCCGAAGGCGCGACTCAGTCTGCGTCGCGCGGTCGAACGATGGTAGAGCGTGATCCGCCGACATTGAAGGCCGACATTACGGGCCGACGCGGCTGAAATCACGGTGTTGCGGTTGCGGGCGTCACCCGCGTGCTGTAACCGGCGCCTTTCCGCGAGGGGCCTTGCAGACATGGCGACTTCCGAAACCCCGGTGGCGATCATCATGGGCAGCCGGTCCGACTGGCCGACCATGAAGCTGGCCGCCGATCGCCTGGATCAACTGGGCGTCGCCTGGGACGCCAAGGTCGTAAGCGCCCACCGCACGCCCCAGCGTCTGGTCGATTTCGCCACGGGCGCCAAGGCCGCCGGATACAAGGTCATCATCGCCGGGGCAGGGGGCGCCGCCCATCTGCCGGGCATGGCCGCCTCCATGACCGAATTGCCGGTGCTGGGCGTGCCGGTCCAGTCCAAGGCGCTGAAGGGCATGGATAGCCTGCTGTCGATCGTTCAGATGCCGGCCGGCGTTCCGGTCGCCACCCTGGCCATTGGCGAGGCGGGCGCCGCCAACGCCGGCATACTGGCCGCCCAGATCCTGGCCCTGTCGGAGGAGGCATTGGCCGGACGCCTGGCCGCCTTCCGCGCCGCCCAGACCGAATCCGTCGCAGAAACCGTCGAGGACTGAGTGCCTGATCTTCCGCTTCCCCCTGGTTCGACCCTCGGCATCATCGGCGGAGGCCAACTGGGCCGGATGCTGAGCCAGGCCGCCTCGCGCCTGGGCTTCGACGTCGTGATCCTGGACCCCGAGGCCGACAGCCCGGCCGGCCGGGTCTCGGCGCGCCAGATCGTCGCCGCCTATGACGATCCCAAGGCCCTGTCGGCGCTGGGCCGCGCTGCCGATGTCGTCACCTTCGAGTTCGAGAACGTGCCGGCCGAATCCATCGAGCGTCTGGCCGAAGCCGGCGCCCTCGTCGCGCCGGGACCGACTGCACTACGCGTGTCGCAGGACCGGGTGGACGAAAAGACCTTCCTGAACGCCGTCGGCGCCCCGACCGTCGCCTTCGCCGTCATTGATACGCTGGACGACCTGGTCGTCGGCCTGACCGAACTAGGCCTGCCCGCCCTCCTGAAGACCCGCCGCGAAGGCTATGACGGCAAGGGCCAGGTCTGGATCCAAACCATCGAGGACGCGCCCGCCGCCTTGGAAAGCCTGGGCGGTCGCACCGCGATTCTGGAGGCCAAGGCGACCTTCGTGCGCGAACTGTCTGTCATCGCCGCCCGCGACTGGGACGGCCATATGGCGGTCTATCCGCTGGGCGAGAACCGGCACGAAGGCGGCGTCCTGCGCACCACCCTGGCCCCCGCCGCCGTGGACGAGAAGACGCAGGTTCGCGCCCGCGCCATCGCCGAGGCGATCTTGGACGGGCTGGACTACGTCGGCGTTCTGGGCGTCGAACTGTTCGACCTCGGAGACGACGTGCTTCTGGTCAACGAGATCGCACCGCGTGTTCACAACACCGGTCACTGGACCCAGGACGGCTGTGTCTGCGACCAGTTCGAACAGCATATCCGCGCCGTCGCCGGCTGGCCGCTCGGCCCCACGACGGCCCACGCCCGCATCGAAATGACAAACCTGCTGGGCGACGAAGTCGAGGACTGGCGCAAGCTGTCGGCCAAGTCCGACGAACGCCTGCACCTCTACGGCAAGGCCGAGGCCCGCCCCGGCCGCAAGATGGCGCATGTGAACCGGGTGCTGGGCCTCGTCTGATATTTGAGTTGCGCTGAACGCAACTTAAGTCATGGTCGATGCATGTCGCTGTCGCTCATCTTGTCGCTCGCGCTTCTGCTGGTCACCTCCACTGCTGGAGTGATCAGCGCACTGAATGGCCGCCGATCATCGCGTGTCGGCGCGCTCGGCGTGTCTTTAGCCGCGGCCGCTTTGGCCTTGATTGTCGCCGGCGTGGACCTCGGTGGGCGCCTGGGAAAAGACGCCGCTGAGCGTGACAATCGATCTGCAATCACCAAGAGCGTCGGAATATGAACACCCCGATGGTTCTGTGCCTAATGGCGATGGCAATGGCCCTGATCGGTTCATCGGTCTCTGCCGATGGCCCGCGCGCAGACCATAGAACTTCAGACGGAGTTGGCCGCTCACGCGTGCTGGCAGGCGCCATACTTGGCGTTGCAGTTCTGATCCTAGGCGTCGGGGTATACCAACTTGGACACCAATCCGGTCGCGATCAGGCGCTGCGCGACAATCGCGCCGAGCTTCGCTCCGCCGAGGTCTAGGCTTTCGCCCCATACCGCATGCGGCTCAGCGCATCGCTGACCTTTCGGAACGGCGCGTCGAAATCCTTGCCCGCCTTCCACTTCTCGAAGGCCATGACGTTTTCGATCCGGCGGGCGACGAAAGCCTCCGCCGCTTCGCGGCCGTCGAACCAGCGCATGGTCAGGGCGGGAATCAGGATGCCGGAGAGGATCGTCCGCTTCGAATAGTGATTCCAGTCGGTCGCCTCGTCCCCGGCCCAGCGCCACAGATCATCCGCGCTCTCCCAAGCCAGTTTCAGGCCCAGGTCGGCGTTGACGGGCAGGGCCAGGAAGGCGGCGCAGCGACGCGTGGCCTCCAGATCGGCGGCGCCGGCCTCCATCCGTTCGGACACCGCGCGGGCGATTCGCTCGCGAATCTTCAGCGACTTGGCGTCGATCTCACCCAGAGCCGCCAGCGCCCTCGCATCATGGCGGCGCGACAGCAGGGCCGCCAGATCGCGCGCGCCGTTGGGCAGCAACAGTTCCTCGTCGCCCTGCGACAGTCCGCACGCCTCGCAGGCTTCGCGCACCAGACGCGCGTTCCAACCCAGCGCGGGCGCGCGGGCGATGGCGGCGTCCAGCACGGTCTGTTCGGTCCGGTCGGCCCAGTCTGTCGTCTCGGTCATAAGGGCGATCATACGCCGGTCGTCATGGCGTTTCGAGCCTTGAAGAATGGTCGCGACGATCTGGACAGAAGGGGGCGGCTCGTGTATCAGCGCGCCTTCATCCGAAAGCCCGGCTGTCGGAAGACGATTTTATTTTGTTCGCCCGTCTCCCTCACAGGACGCGGCGGGCGGCCAAAGGAGAGTTTAACCTGGTTCAGATTTTCGTTCGCGACAACAACGTCGACCAAGCGCTCAAAGCCCTGAAGAAGAAGATGCAGCGCGAGGGCAGCTTCCGTGAAATGAAGCGCCACGTGCACTTCGAGAAGCCCTCGGAAAAGCGCGCCCGTCAAAAGGCCGAAGCCATCCGTCGCGCCCGCAAGCTGGCGCGCAAGCGCATGCAGCGCGAGGGCCTGCTGCCCGCGCCGAAGCCGCGCGTTCCCGGCGGTCGTTAAGACCCCGGCGAAAGCCGAAAGATTTAAGGCCGCTTCCTTCGGGAAGCGGCCTTTTTCTTTGCGTTTCGTTTCTGCGGAGCGTGGTGGAGAGCTCTTCAAGTTTGACAGAGGAAGCGCCGCGCCACCTCCCCATCGCGACGCGACAGGGAGGTGACAACCGTGCCGCCTACGCCCGTTCGGTAATCGCCCGGCCGAAGCTCTTCCAGCTCAGCTTCACGTCCGACAGCGCCCCGGCGCGGAAGGCCCGCCCGGCGATCCACACCATGAAGGCGGCGGTCGCGAACATGCCGATCAACGTCAGAATCACCTCCACCAGCGGCGGATCGCTGGGCGCGCGGGCGCTCATCAGGAACGGAGTGAAGAACGGAATCCAGGACAGCACCTTGACCACCGGCGCATCCGGACTGGTCAGGGCCATCTGCATCACCAGGATCGGCACGACCAGGATCATCATGATCGGCCCCATCAGGGTCTGGGCGTCGCGCGGCGTCTCGCAGAAGGCGCCGATGGCGGCGAACAGCACCGCATACATCAGGTATCCGCCGACCATATAGGCGATGAAATAGAAGATCAGGCCGTCGTGCAGCAGAACCTGTCCGACCGTCGCCGCCGTCTCGGGCGAGGCCGAAATCAGGGTGAAGGCCCCGATCCCGCCCCAGACCCCCATGACCGTCAGGGTCAGCAGCGCCACGCCCAGCACCTTGCCCGTCAGGATTTCGGTCGCCGAGGCTGAGGACAGCAGCACCTCCAGGATCTTGTTCGACTTCTCCTCCATCACGCTGTTCAGCAGGATGGAGGCCCCTGTGATGACCAGCGACCACAGGAGGAAGCCGACGCCCAGGCCGATGAAGGACGGGATCCGGTCACGCATCGACACTTCACCCCCGCTGGCCGCGCTGGGCGAGAAGGACTTCACCTCTGGCCGGAAGGTCTGAACCTCCTGCGCCACGGTCGGGGCGACTCCGGCTGCGGTAAGAAGTTCGGTGCGCCGTGCATCGCGAAGCGCATTGCGGACGAAGCCGGAGACGTCATTGTCGGTGGCGCGCGCGGTCCAGACCTGTGCGGCGGGCTTCCCATCCATGCGGCTCAGGAAAACCACGGCGTCGAGGCGCTTGGCCTTCGAGGTCTGCTTGTCCAACGCCTTGCGGATCGCCTCGTCACGGGCCGGGCCGACGGCGTCGGCGATGGCGGGCGGCGCGTTAACCAGACGGATCTTGGGGCCGGTGATGGAGGCGACGGCGCGCCCGGCGCCCGCCTGTCCCTTTTCAGCGGCTTCGCGCAAGCGCTCGTTCTGACGATCCACGTCGGCTTGCAGAGAGGCGTGCACGGCGGCGGCCAGACCTGTCGCATTGGGGCCTTCCTCGATCACCGCCACCGACTTGATCGGCTCAGAGGCCTTGATCAGCGCCGGAATGCCGCCGCCCAGCACGGCGAATAGCGGAAAAGCCAACAGCGACAGCCAGAAGCCGACGGTCTTGGCGTAGGCGACATATTCGCGTCGCGCGATCAGCAGCGTGCGGTTCATCGGACAGCCTCTACGGATGCGACGGGTTGGTCGGGATGGTCGCCGGTCAGGCCGATGAAGGCGTCGTGCAGCGTCGGCTCCTTCAGCGCGAAGCCCCGCACGTCCAGGCCGTTCAGGAAGGCCGTCTTCAACGTATCCTGGCCCCCGGCGCCGGGCGCCAGGGCGATCTTCAGGCGACGCACACCATCGACGTCGGATAGAGTCTCGACGCCCGCCACGCCGGGGAGGGCGGCGGCGGCGTCCGCGCTGATCGCACCATCCAGATCCAGGAAGCGCGGGGAGGTGGCCTTGGCCTGATCCACCGTCCCCTCGAACGCCTTCTTGCCACGCGCCAGCAGCACGACCTTGTCGCACAGCCGCTCGGCATGCTGCATCACGTGGGTGGAGAACAGCACCGTGGCGCCGTTCGCGGCCAGCCCGCGAATCATCGCCTCCAGACCCTGCTGGTTCATCGGGTCCAGACCGGAGAAGGGCTCGTCCAGGATGACGAACTCGGGCTGGTGCACGACCGAGGCGATCAGCTGCACCTTCTGCGCCATCCCCTTGGACAGCTCCTTCATCTTCTTTTTCTGCGCCTCGCCGAGCCCCTGCTGCTCCAGCAGGGCCTTGGCGCGCTTGCGGCCTTCGGCGACCGGCAGGCCTTTCAGCGCGCCGAAGAAGGCGATGGCCTCGACCGGCGTCATCTTTTTATAGAGGCCGCGTTCCTCGGGCAGGAAACCGATCCGGTCGCGCACCTTGCGCCCGTCGTCGGCGCCCAGGATTTCGATCCGTCCCGACGTCGCTGGCTGCAACCCCAGGATCATTCGCAGGGTCGAGGTCTTGCCCGCCCCGTTCGGTCCCAGAAAGCCGCAGATCGACCCCTTCTCGACCTGAAAACTCAGATCGCGCACGGCGTGGAAATCGCCGTATCGCTTGTTCACCCCATCCAGCGTCAACGCCGCCATGTCGCCTCCCAAATCCCTGTCGTCAGCCTAGAATCCGACGACAGGGGACGCCAGCGACTTCGACGCAGGGGCGCCTATTTCACCACAGGCAGGTCGATATAGGAGGCGTCGTCACCCGCGTGATGGATGGCGTTGTCAGCGACCACGCCCTGGCTCTCGGTCTCGTTCGGTCCGCCCGTGTTCAGGTTGCGCACGAACTTGGGGAAGTTGGAGCTGGTGACTTCGACCCGGATACGGTGACCGGGCTGGAAGGTGTTGCTGATGGTCAGCGGCGTGGGCTGCACGGTCGACACTTGGCCCGGCGTCAGGGGCGCGGGGCGGTCATAGCCGTTGCGATAACGCGCCCGCATAATGGTGTCGCCCAGAATATAGGCTGTGCCGTCCGGCGCCACGTCCACCAGCTTGACCGCGAAATCGGTGTCGGGTGCAGAGGACGACACCTTCAGCACCGCGTCGATGAAGCCGGTGACCTGCATTGGCTCGGTCAGCGCCTCCGACGTATAGACCAGCACGTCGTTGCGCGCTTCGATCGGTCGCTGATCGAAGGCTCCGGCCGTGACCAGCCCACCGTTGCAGCAATCGCCGCCGCCGATGGTCTGGACCGGGTTCATCGGATCATAGCGATAGCGGTCAGCCGGCTCTCCGGCGGGCGGCGCCTGAAGGCTCAGCAGGCCGTCGCCATTCAAGCTGTTGGCCCCGCCGCCCGAGCGCAGATACATCCGCACCGTCCTGACCCCGGCCGGCGGCCACTGCGCGGCCGTGCGCCAGGCGTTTTCGCCCATGTTGAAATACTGCACGTGCGGCGTGCTCTCGGGGAAGGCGCGGCGTTCGCCCTTCAGCCAGCGATCGAACCAGGCGTGCACCAGGGCGTCGCTGTCGAAGGTGGCGTCGCCTAGCGGGCGGTCGCCCGACTTGTAGTTCGGCCCCAGGCCCGCAAAGGCGCAGTGGTTGTTGGGGCCGACCACGACGTACTGGTTCTCGGCCGCCTCGCGATCCTGTGTCGTGGATCGGGCGTGGTTGAACAGCTCCATGTTCGGGCCAATGGAGACGTCATACCAGCTGTTGAACCACAGCGAGGGCACGCCCCAGCCCATGTCGTCGTGATACAGGCCGCCCTGACGCCAGGCCGGATCGGATGGGGTGCGCGCGATCAGTTCCTCGAACGTGCCGGCCGGCTCCCCCAGGTCCTTCAGCATGTCGTTGACCGGCAGATGCCGGATCTGGCTGGGCCAGTTCACATCCGGCTTCTTGGCGTCCAGGTCGTTGTAGCGGACGATGCGGGCGCGGGTTTCCTGATCGAGATCCATCGGGATCTGGGCGCGCTGCGGATTGTCCACGCCGTACAGCCACACGAAGAACAGGTTGCGCGGCACGCCCCCGGTGTACCAGTTGCCCTGTTCCTGGAACCGTCCGACCTTGCCGATGCCGGCGCCCGAGGCCTGGGGCACCATGGCGGCGTGGGCCGGGTGGTTCTGGCCCGCCAGGGCCAGCTGCCACTCTGCGGAGGACGAACAGCCCAAGGTGCCGACCTTGCCGTTCGACCAGGGCTGGGCCGCGATCCACGTCAGGGCGTCATAGCCGTCGGTCTGTGGATAGCCCAGGATCTGATAGTCGCCGCCCGAGAAATACCGTCCCCGCTCGTTCTGGATGACGAAGGCATAGCCCTTGCTGACCCAGCTCAGAGCCGAGCGGGTGGTGCGGGCGTTGTAGGCCAGCTCGTTATAGGGCGTGCGGACGAAAACGGTCGGCAAGGGGCCGGATGCGTTCTTGGGGCGATAGACATTGGTGGCCAGTCCCACGCCGTCGCGCATCGGCACCATGACCGCCATCTGCACATCCGCCAGTCGCGACAGCTCGGTCTGTGCGGCACCGTCGCTGTAGCGCCCATAGTCCTGCGCCGAGGCGGCGATGGGCGTGGCGGCCAACAAGCCCGCGACGACGGCGGCGACGATCTTGTTCATGTTCATCCCTCCCAGAACGAGAGGGGACACTAGGACGTTTGCTACGCCCGTCGCAACGCAATGCGCGTCAGGCCTTGGCCTTCACCGTCACTTCGAAATGGCGATCGACCACCTTGGTCGGATTGACCTGGGCGCCGCCGCGACGGACCTCAAAATGAAGGTGCGGGCCGGTAGAATAGCCGGTGGAGCCGACCAGACCTATGCGCTGACCGGGCGCGACAGCGTCGCCGTTCGCCACATCAATCCGGCTCAGGTGGCCGTACAGGGTGCTCATGCCGTTGGGGTGGCGCACCTCGATGAAGTTGCCATAGCCCTCGGGGTCGTACCCCGTGCGGATGACCTCGCCCTCGGCGGCCGTGAAGACGGTCGTGCCTTTCGGCGCGGCGATATCCACGCCCTTGTGCGCGCGCGCCTTGGCTTCGATGGCCAGTTTGCGCAGGCCAAACGGGGAGTTGATCGCATAGCCGCGCACAGGGGCGGTGAAGGCGATCTGGCGCGTTATAGGACCCGCCTTCTCGACCTCGGCCTTCAGGGGCGGCGACACCGGCGCGGCGATCTGGGTCGGCGGCGGCAAGGCGGCCTCGCGCGCGGCATTTGGCGCGGCGGCGGCGGCGAAGACGGCCACGGCGGCGAAGGCGGCCGTCTGGCCGGAGTGGATCAACAGGGTCTTGCACCGCGCCATCGGCGCGTTGGACAGCAGGCGTCGCATTCGGCGGCCTCTCCAGCGTCTCTACGCTCTGGAATGAAGGAAGCGGCGCCCCGACAGCGCACGGCGTTCCGTGGGAGGACGGCTTATGCCCGCTGGCTTTGGCGACTTTGGGGCTGGGGCAGGGCGGCGGATGGTCGCAGGGCGGAACCTGCCGCTCGCCCGGCCAGATCAGGCGATGATGTCGGGCAGGATTCGGTCTTCCAGCTTCACGATCTCGTCCTTCAGCGCCAGCTTCTTACGCTTCAGCCGGGCGATCATCAGCTGATCGGGAATGGCGGCCTGACCCAGGGCTTCGATCGAGGCGTCAAGATCGGCGTGTTCCTGGCGCAGATGCTTCACCCGCGCGTGAAGGTCGACCATTTCCTCGGTGATCGCAGGCGTGTCGTCATTCATCGTGTCATCTCCACGCCGCTCGTCTCAGGCCGCTTATAGCCACGCTGATCTCAGGCCGGAAGGGCGTCTGCGAGACGGATCAGGGCCGGGCGCGGGGTGACGTCCGCCCACATCCGGGCGGTGGCTGCCAGGCTGTCGATGATCGGGCGGGCCGGTCCGCTGGGTTCGGGCGCCAGCGCCTCCAGCGCATCCAGCAAATGCCGTTCCGCCTCCAGCTCCAGCGCCTTGATGCGGTTGCGCACGCTCTCGCGCGGGCCGTCGTCGATATCGGGCACCGGCGCCTTCAGTATCCGCCGCACCGAACGCAGCGGGGCGACCACGACGCTGTCCCAGGCGCGGGCCGTGTCGCAGGCCGCCTCGATCGTCTCTTCGTCCGGCTTTCGGCCTGTCGCCGCGACCCAGGCGGACCACAGCAGCACAGGCACGTTCTGGTCGTGGCTGTCCTGTAGCGCCAGACACGCCTCGCCGACCCCCGGCGCGCCATAGGCGGCGACCGCCCAGTCCCACAGCCTCATGACTTCAGGCCTTCCCAGCGCCGCACCGCGCCCCAATCCAGGCCGAACAGGTCCAGCGTCCGCCCCACCGACTGATCGACCATCTCCATGATCGAGCTCGGCCGGGCGTAAAGCGCGGGCAGGGGCGGGGCGATGGTCGCGCCCATTTCGGCCAGGGCGGTCATGGTGCGAAGGTGGCCCAGGTGGAACGGCGTCTCGCGCACCATCAGCACCAGCGGTCGCCGCTCCTTCAGCGTCACGTCCGCTGCGCGCGTCAGCAGGGTCGAGGTCACGCCCGTCGCGATCTCGCTCATCGTCTTGATCGAGCAGGGGGCCACGATCATGCCCAGGGTGCGGAAAGAGCCGGAGGCGATCGTCGCCCCCACGTCGCCCAGCTTGTGAACCACCGACGCCTTGGCCGTCAGTTCGTCGGGCGACAGATCGGTCTCCTGCGACAATGTGAGCAGGGCGGCCTTGGTCACGACCAGATGGCTTTCGACGCCCAGATCGTTCAGCGCATCCAGCACGCGGGCGCCATAGACGGCGCCGGAAGCCCCTGAAATTCCGACCACCAGTCTGGCAGGCGGGTTCCGTATGGCTCCGTTCACATCATCGTCCATTTTGGGGGTCAGCCTCCTTGGGGTCCGGGGCGACGGGCTGTCACTGGAAAGTGATTACACAGCGCGCCAAACCGGGCGCTCACTCTACTGGTCCCTAACCAAAGGAGGCGCAAGCCATGACCATCGAGGCTCGTATTCGCGAACTGGGTAATCGTCATCGCACCTTGGATGAGACCATCCAGAAGGAGCTTACCCGCCCGTCCACGGATCCGTTGCAGGTCAGGGCGCTGAAGCAGAAGAAGCTTCGGCTGAAGGAAGAAATCACCAGTCTGGAGGCACGCGCGACCTAGCGTCCGCCTCCCTGAAAACGACGACGGCCCCGGAGATCGCTCTCCGGGGCCGTTTTCGTTACGCGAACGCGGATCAGTCCTTGGTGCCGAACACCGATTCCGCCGTCGGCTCGGCGCCGGGACGTTGGCGGGCTTCCGGCACGAACTCGGGCTCGGCCTCGACCTGTTCGACGGGCTGGATCGTGCCGCCGCCGTTCTTCAGGTCGTCCTTAGCCTTCTTGTCGGCGGCCTTCTTGACGATTTCATCTAGCGCCAGCTGGCCGACCAGGCCGAGAGTCACCGGATCGACCGGCTTGATGTTGGCGCTGTTCCAGTGGGTGCGGTTGCGCACGCTCTCGATGGTGGACTTGGTCGTGCCCAGCATCTTGGCGATCTGGGCGTCCGTCACCTCGGGGTGGTTACGCACGAACCAGGCGATGGCGTCGGGGCGGTCCTGGCGGCGCGACACGGGCGTGTATTTCGGCGCCGGCTTAGCCGACTTCAGCAGTTCGGCGTGGCGGCTGACGATCGCCTTCATGCGATAGTTTTCGTCGCCCTGGGCCTTGTCCAGTTCTTCGCGCGTTAGCTGGCCGCCGGTGACGGGATCGACGCCACGGATGTCGCGCGCCACGTCGCCGTCGGCGATGCCGCGAACTTCTAGCGGGTGCAGGCCGCAGAAGTCGGCGATCTGCTCGAAGCTGAGAGAGGTGTTGTCGACCAGCCAGACCGCAGTGGCCTTGGGCATCAGAATGTCGCTCATGGGGCGTTCGTCCCGGTGTTGTTGAGCCGCCGAATGAGGCTTCGGCTGGCGTTGGATACGACGGCGCCCGGCCTTTCGACCGGGCGCGTATGATGCCGATATAGGCCTATTCGACACAAAAGAAAACGCTGAGCGACAATCCCATACAGCAACGGTTCATCCGCCCTGACGCAACCTTCGCGGTAATGAAGCTTTTCAGCTTCGGGAGAGGAGAACCACCATGTCCATTCTGCTTGGCGCGGCTCTGGCCGCAGCGATGGCCTCGGGCCAGGACTACGCGCAGCAACGCGTCGCCCCGCGCGGCGGCTATACCCAGTCGTGTTCGGAAGCCTATGTGAATCGCGGTCGTCTCTATGCCGATTGCCGCGATACGCGCGGCCGGATGCGCGGCACGTCGATCGAGCTGAACCGCTGCGGCGGCGAGGAGATCAACAACGACAACGGCCTGCTGGTCTGCGGGCGGTTCCGTGGCGACTATGAAGACAGCCAGCCCGGCCGTCCCGGCGGCGGCTGGGGGCCTGGCAATGGTGGGCCGGGCAACGGCGGTCCAGACTGGGGCGCTGGCGCCGGCCGCGCGCCCCAAGGCAGTTATCGCCAAAGCTGCACGGACGCCTCGGTGCGCGGCGGTCGCCTGTTCGCCCGTTGCGAGGGCGGCGGTCGCGATCGTCGCGCCAGCTCGTTGGACTACAGCCGCTGCGGCCGCTTCGACATCGCGAACGAAAATGGTCTGTTGGTCTGTGGCCCGGTACGAGGTCAGTGGGAAGGCGAAGGGGGATGGGGCGGCGGCAATGGCGGCGGCTGGGGTCGGTCCTCGATCACCGTCTATGACGACGCCAACTTCCGCGGCGCCTCGCGTGAGTTCACCAGCGAGGACCGCAACCTGGGCCGCACCCCATTCAATGACCGCATCAGTTCGATGCGCGTCGAAGGCCGCTGGGAAGTCTGCACCGACGCCGAGTTCCGGGGACGCTGCCGCATCGTCGAAGGCGACGTCCGCTTCCTGAACGGCGGCTTCAACGACAACATTTCGTCGCTGCGCCCCGTGCGTGGCGGGCGCTACTAGACGCTCAGCACGATCTTGCCGATGTGCCCGCCGGTTTCCAGTTCGGCGTGCGCATCGGCAGCCTGCTCCAACGCGAACACCGCCTGAACCGGCGGCTTCACCTTGCCGGATGCGACCCACGGCCAGGCGGTCGCCTCGACAGCCACGGTCAGACGCGCCTTTTCGTCTGCCGGGCGGCTGCGTAAGGTCGATCCCGTCAGGGTCAATCGCTTCAGCATGATCCGCTGCAGATCCATCTCGACCCTGGGGCCGGTCAGGGAGGCGATGACCACCCAACGCCCGCCCGCATTCAGACTGTTCAGGTTCAGGGCGGCGTAGTCGCGCCCCACCATGTCCAGAACCACGTCCGCGCCGCCCGCCTCGCGGATCTGCGCCTCCAGATCATCGCTCTTGGCGTCCAGGCTGATGTCCGCGCCCAGCGCCTTGGCGGCTGCGGCCTTGTCCGCCCCGCGTGAGGTGGCGATCACTCGGGCGCCGGCGGCCTTGGCCATCTGGATGGCCGTCACGCCGATGCCGCTGGTCGCCCCGTGGATCAGCAACGTCTCGCCGGCCTTCAACGCGCCGCTTTCGAACACATTGGCGAAGACGGTGAAGACGGTTTCCGGCAGTACGGCCGCCTGCACGTAATCCAGACCCTCGGGGATCGGCAGGACATGACGCGCATCGACCACGGCCAACTCCGCATAGCCGCCGCCGCCCAGCAGGGCGCAGACCCGGTCGCCGACCGCCCAGCGTGTGACGCCCTCTCCGACGGCCTCGATCTCGCCGGCGATTTCAAGCCCCAGAACGTCCGACGCGCCGGGGGGAGGGGGGTAGGCGCCGGTGCGTTGCAGCAGGTCCGGCCGGTTCACACCCGCCGCCCGCACCCGGATCAGCACCTGACCCGGCCTCGCCACGGGATCGGGCCGTTCGGCGATCTTCAGGGCCTCGGCCGGTCCGGAACCGCCTTCGATTTCGATCACGCGCATCGCACTCGCCTTGCATTCGTCCGTATCCGGGCGTTCAGATAGGGACCGTGGACCGCCTTGGCCATGACAGCGCGAAAGGAAGGCGACGATGTTCGAAGATCTTGAACCCCGCCCGCAACGCGGCGAACCGCTGCGGGCCCTGTCACGCGAAGACCTGGACGTTTACGCCGTCGAGGATTTGCAGGAACGGATCGCCGCGCTTGAGGCCGAGATCGCGCGTTCGCGCGCCGCGATTGAGACGAAACGCTCCAAGAAAAACGCCGCCGACGCCCTGTTCAACTTCGGTTCGTGATCGCGAATGATCCGCTGGCATGGCATGAGCGTTGCATCTTTCGTGCGAACGGCGCCGCCAGGGGCCGATTGCAGGACGGACCCGACCTTCTCTGATGATCAATGCTCAAATGACCTCCGCTCCGTCCCCCGCTGACCGCAGCCGCACCGTTCGCGATTTCGCCCGGTCCGAGCTGTTCGATCGCACCTTCCGCGAAGGCATGGAGTTGGTCGAGGAAACCGCCGCCTATCTGGACGGCGAGGGCCGTCGCGATTCCAAGATGCTGTCGCGCGCCGCCGCCCTGGCCTATGCGGCCGAGAGCATGAAGCTGACCACCCGCCTGATGCAGATCGCCTCCTGGCTTCTGGTCCAGCGCGCCGTGCGCGAAGACGACATGTCGCCGGAAACCGCCTGCGAGCCGCGCTATCGCCTGAACGAGCGTCGCATCGACGCCGAGCCCAGCCACGCCGAACTTCCAATCGCCCTGATTGAATACCTCGTGCGTTCGGAAAAGCTGTTCGACCGCACCCTGTATCTGGATCGCCGCATGTACGCCGACGATCAGGATCAGGTCCCGGAGAACCCGGTGCTCAGCCAGATGGGCATGCTTGAAGCGGCCTTCAGGGGCTGATCAGCCCCTTTACGGCCCGACGTCGTTGGCGTCCGCCCGGCCGTCGTCGATGGGCTTGGGCAGGTTGACGCCGATGCCCAGCGCCTGCGCCAGCTTGTCGTCGCGGCCATAGACGTCCTCGCGGAACGCCACGCGACCCTGACCGTCCACGAAGGCGGTCCAGTACAGCAGCCGCACCGAGATTTCCCGGCCGGTGGTCACGCGCGTCGTCTCGCGCGTGTCCTGGGCCGTGTCGAACTGGGCCAGCTTGGTCGGATCGGGCGACAGCAGCAGGCGCGCGAACTCCACCGCATTCTGCACCCGCACGCAGCCGTGGCTGCGCTGACGCGTGGACAGGTTAAAGGCGGCCTTCGACGGCGTGTCGTGCAGGAAGATGGCGTAGCTGTCGCGCAGCTCGAACTTTACATAGCCCAGAGCCGAGCGCGGCCCGGCACGCTGGATGACCGTGCCGTCCTTCACATACATGTCGTTGGCGGCCAGATACCCCGGCCCCTTGGGCAGGATTTCGCGGCGCGCGATGCCGGCCGGGACATACCAGGGCGGATTGGCCACGACCGAGGCGAACGGCTTCTCCAGACTGGGCGTCTGGTTCTCAGCCGAGCCGACCACGACGCGGTTGGAGTGAACCGGCTTGCCGTCCTTCCAATAGACCATGATGGCGGCGGCGGTGTTGACCTCGATCCGCTCGGGCGCGACCTCGCGCTTCAGCCAGCGACGGCGCTCCAGGTTCAGCGCGATCTGACGCGCACGGTCCTCGGCCGAGGCGCCCAGCGAGCGCTGGGTGCCCGCGCCGATCCGCCCGTCTGCGCCAAGGCCATGGCGGTTCTGGAAGCTTTGCACCGCACGTTGCAGTTCGGCGTTGTAAACCAGGCCCTGCGACTTCAGCCGCGCGCCGTCGGCGGCCGACAGGTCGCCTTCGGCCGTCAGGCGATCGATCAGGGCGGGGATGCGGCGATCGCTATTGCCCGGCTCGATGGTTGCGCCTTGAACAAAGCGGGGCCAGCCGCCCTGCGCCGCCAGACGGCGATAGCGGACATAGCCGGCCGACAGGTTCTGATAGCCGATGTCGGTGGGCGCTAGGCCGTCGTACCATTGGCCCAGCACGTTGCGGGTCAGGGCGTCGCTGAGACCGCGCGGCAGATCCACGCGATTCTTCTGCATTTCCCACAGGTCTTCGACCGTCTCCGGCCGCACCTTGCCCTCGGCCAGGACGCGCGCATAGGCCAGCGCCGCCGCCGTGGTCCGCAGGTCCGCGCTCGCCGGATCGGCCGCCAGTCCCACGAAGTCGAAATAGTCGGAGCCCGCCAGACCATGGCGATTGGCGCCGGCCGCGACGGTGTTCAGGGCCCGAACCCTGTCGGCGTTCCACACCGGCCGCCAGCCGTTCATTTCATAAAAGGCGCGCACATCCGCCTGCTGCGTCTCGGGCAGACGCGAAATCTGATCGTTGAAGCTGTTGTAGAAGGCCGTCGCCTCCGGTCCGCGCTGCACGAAGACCTGCTGCGCGCGCGCCGCCGAGCCAAGGGTCATGGCCGCCGTCGCGACGCCCAGACCCAGTTGCCGTCTATTCATAGTCTTCCGCTTCTTCGATCGCTTCGGCCAGCGTGGCCGACGCCCCTGGTACCCGAACGCCCCCACATTATCGGTGTTCCGATCAAACAAAAAGCGCCGGCCTTTCGACCGACGCTCTTGGTGTTCCGATTGCTGCGAGATGTCGCAGCCAGGACGCGCTTACTTCTTGATGAAGCCGGCGAACTTGTTGTTGAAGCGCGAGACGCGGCCGCCGCGGTCCATCAGCTGGGCGTTGCCGCCCGTCCAGGCCGGGTGCGTCGACGGATCGATGTCGAGGGCCAGCTTGTCGCCTTCCTTCCCGTAGGTCGAACGGGTCTGGTAGGTGCTGCCGTCGGTCATCACCACGGTGATGAAGTGGTAGTCGGGATGGGTATCCGCCTTCATAGTCGTCGTCCGGTCTCTGCGCGGTGACGATGCCGACCGTCCGTGCGCGTGAAATGAGAAACCCGCCACCAATCCATTTCTAGGGAAAGGCCCGGCGGGAATGAGGGGCGGCGTTTACACCGGGGGGCGTTCCGGGGCAAGAGGCGGGCGAAATGACCGATCAAGCCGCCGCTCCCGCCCCTTCCGCCAACCGCGCCTCGGGCATGGCGTCGCTGGAGGGGAGGCCCGGCGCCGGCGCCCTTCTGGCCGACCAGATGTCCGAAGCGGGCGCCAAGCGCGCCAAACGCCGCGACATTCGCCCGCTGGCGCGGCTGATTCCCTTCGCCATGCGCCACAAGGGTCATGCCCTGATGGCGGTCTTCTGGCTGCTGCTGTCCACCGCCGCCTCGCTGGGCCTGACCGCCCTGGCGCGCGGAGCCATCGATCATGGGTTCGAGGCCGGCGGCGCTAATCTGAACATCTGGTTCCTGCTGCTGGGCGCCAACGCCCTGTTCCTGGGGCTGGCGACCGCCGCCCGCTACTATTTCGTCACCCGCACGGGCGAGCGCGTCATCGCCGATGTGCGAAAGGGCCTGTTCGGCCGCATCCTGACGCTGGACCCGTCCTTCTACGCCCATATGCGCACCGGCGAGGTGCTGTCGCGCCTGACCACGGACATCGCCCTGGTCGAGACGTTGATGACGACCTCGATCTCTTACGCGCTACGCAACTTCCTGACCCTGATCGGCGGCGTGGCCCTGCTGTTCTTCGTCAGCCCCAAACTGACTGGCTTCGTCCTGCTGATCGTGCCCTTCCTGCTGGGGCCGATCTTCATCTTCGGCCGCAAGGTGCGCAAACTGACCGTCGCGTCCCAGGACCGCTTCGCCAACGCCGTCGGCTTCGCGGGCGAAAGCGTGGACGCCATCGAGACGGTCCAGGCCTTTGGCCGCGAACAGAGCGCCATCACCCGCTTCGGCGCGGCGGTCGAGGACGCCTTCAACGCCTCCCTGACCCGGATGCAGGCCCGCGCCTGGATGACCGCCCTGATCATCGTCGTCATGTTCGGCGGCGTGACCCTGGTGCTGTGGCTGGGCGCTCAGGACGTGGTGAAGGGCGCCATGACGCCCGGCGCCCTGCTTCAGTTCGTTCTGCTGTCCGTCTTCGCGGCGGGCGCCGTGGGCGCGCTCGGCGAAAGCTGGGGCGACGTGCAAAAGGCCGCCGGCGCCATGGAGCGGATCGAGGAGCTGATGCGCGCCGTCGCCGGCATCGCCCCGCCGCCCCAGGCCACGGCCCTGCCAACGCCCCCGCGTGGCGAGGTGTCGATGTCGGCCGTGGGCTTCGCCTATCCAGGCCGCCCCGACCTTCCGGCCTTGAAGGGCTTCAGCCTGACCGTACGCCCCGGTGAGACGGTCGCTTTGGTCGGTCCGTCCGGCGCCGGCAAGTCCACGGTCTTCCGCCTGCTGCTGCGCTTCTACGATCCGCAGACCGGCATGGTCTCGGTCGACGGCGTCGATGTGCGCCAGGCCGATCCCGTCGCCGTGCGCGATCGCTTCGCCTGGGTGTCGCAGGAGACGCCGCTGTTCTCGGGCTCGGCCTTGGAAAACATCCGATTCGGCCGCGAGAACACAACCCTGGAAGAGGCCCGCGCCGTCGCTGAAAAGGCTCAGGCGCTTGGGTTCATCGACGCCCTGCCTGAGGGCTTCGACACCCCGCTCGGCGAGCGCGGCAAGAGCCTGTCGGGCGGCCAGCGCCAGCGCCTGGCCATCGCGCGCGCCTTGGTCCGCGATGCCCCCATCCTGCTGCTGGACGAGGCCACCAGCGCCCTCGACGCCGAAAGCGAACGCCTGGTCCAAGTCGCCCTCGATCAGGCGATGGAAGAGCGCACCACCCTGGTCATCGCGCACCGCCTCGCCACCGTCCTGCGCGCCGACCGCATCGTCGTCATGGACGACGGCCGCGTGGTCGAAGAGGGCACCCACGAGCAACTCGTCGCCCAGGGCGGCCTCTACGCCCGCCTCGCCGAACTTCAGTTCCGCAACTAGGGCGCCGTAGGCCGCGCCAGATCCGGGAAGTCGCTGAACAGCGCATCGACTCCGGCCTCGGCGAAGGCTGAGGCATAGCCGGTCATGTCGCCGTGCCCGGCCGGGTCGTCGCCTCTGCGTCGCTCGACCGGCAAGAAGACGTTCTCGGCCCGCAGGGTCCAGACCACGACCTTGAGGCCCGCCGCATGGGCGTCGGTGACCAGGGTGCTCGGCGCGGTCGTGCGGCCTTCGGCGTCGCGCGGCAGGACCAGCGTCATCTCCGGCGCGACCCAGTCGGCGTAGGCGGCGATGGCCTTCAGCCCCTCGGGCGTGATCATCTGGGCATAGGTCACGTCCGCCCGGTCCGCCGGTCCGCCCTTGGCGGCCACGAGTTGCGCCAGCGGCGCATCGATCCGCGTCGCCAACCGCTCCAGCGGCCTGACCTCGAAACACTGGATGATGATCGGGGCGTCGGCGCCCGTCAGACCCAGCCGCTCCAGTTCAGCGACGAAGCCATCCTCCATCGGCAGGCTGATTTCGGCGAAATAGGTCGGATGTTTCAGCTCCGGCGCCACGGCGATTGTCCGCCCGGTCCGCGCCGAGGCCTCGCGCGCGATGGCGACGACCTCGTCGAAGGTCAGGATCGGCTCTTGACCGTCATAGGCGGCGCTGCCCGGTCGAAACGCGGGCAACCGCTCCCTGGCCCTCAGCGTCTTCAACTCGGCCAGGGTGAAGTCTTCGGTGAACCAGCCGGTGGTCTCGACCCCGTCGATGGTCTTGGTCGTCCGACGGCTTGCGAACTCGGGCCGGTCGCCCACGTCCGTCGTGCCGCCGATCTCGTTCTCATGCCGATCGACGAAGACGCCATCCTTGGTCAGCACCAGATCCGGCTCGATCACGTCCGCGCCCTGTTCGATCGCCAGCTCATAGGCCGCACGCGTGTGCTCGGGCCGTTCGCCGGACGCGCCGCGATGGGCGATGATCAGGGGCTGAGCCAAGGCGGGCGTTCCGGTCAGAAGGACGAGGCCGCACAGGATGAAACGGATCATCCGCCTTGGATAGGGCGGGGGCGCGACAGGCCGATGACCGTCTCCTCCCCACATGTGGGGAGGGGGACCGCGAAGCGGTGGAGGGGTTCTTGACGCCCCACCGGCCGCTGGCGATCAGGCAAGAGCCCCTTCGTCACGGCGCTGAAGAAGCGCCGCGCCACTTCCCCGCAAGCTGGGAAGAGATAGAAGCGAGCCTCAGGAGCCCTGCAGAACCTTGCGCAGGTGCGGATGCAGTTCGGTGTTCGACGCCAGGATCGACTTGCCCGTCTTGGGATCGCCGTCGTTCTCGATGGTCGTGACGCGGCCGCCGGCCTCGGTGACGAACAGGATGCCCGCCGCCACGTCCCAGGGCTTCAGATTGCGCTCATAATAGGCGTCGTAGCGGCCTGCGGCGACCCAGGCGAAGTCCAGCGCGGCCGAACCCAGGCGGCGGATGCCGGCGACGCGCTGGCCAACGGCGTGCAGATCCTTGATCGACTGGGCGTGGCCCGACTTTCCGATGAAGGGCAAGCCGGTGGCGATCAGGCTTTCGGACAGATCGCGACGACCGGCGACGCGGATGCGGTGGTCGTTCAGATAGCAGCCCTTGCCCTTTTCGGCCCAGAACAGCTCGTTCATGACGGGGTTGTAGGTCACGCCGGCGACGATCTCCGACGAGCCGTCCGGCGCGCGGCGCTCCAGCCCCACCGTGATGGCGAAGTGGGGCATGGCGTGCATGAAGTTGGTGGTGCCGTCGATCGGATCGACGATCCAGGTGTGGGACTTGTCGGTCCCCTCGATCATGCCGCGTTCCTCGCCCAGGAAGCCGTAGCCGGGGCGGGCCTTCATCAGCAGTTCGTAGAGCGTGTCTTCGGCCTTCAGGTCGGCGGCCGTGACGAAATCGCCGGGGCCCTTCCTCGACACCTGAAGCTGGGAGACTTCGCCGAAGTCGCGCAGCATCGGGCGGGCGGTCTTGCGCACCGCATCGGTCATGACTTGGAGCAGGGCGGAGGCGAGGGCCATCGGGGAATCTCCTGGTCCGAAAGTCCTTCAAAGCCGCAGCCGGACAGTCGGAGAAGTTCAGAAAGGAACGGCCCCGCGAGGGGCCGCTTTAGCGTGGTGGTCTGTTAGTCCGCGCGGCGGACGTATTCGCCGCTGGTCGTGTCGACGACGATACGCTCGCCTGCCGACATGTAGGGCGGGATCATGATGCGCACGCCGTTCGACGCCAGCGCGGGCTTGTAGGACGACGAGGCGGTCTGGCCCTTCACGGTCGGCTCGGTTTCGGCGACTTCCAGCACGACCTGATCGGGCAGTTCCAGGCCGATCGGACGCTCTTCGTGCATCTCGATGACGACCTTCATGCCTTCTTGCAGATAGGGGATGCGCTCTTCGCCGACCCAGTCCTTTTGCAGTTCGATCTGCTCGTAGGTGGTGTCGTCCATGAAGACCAGGCTGTCGCCGTTGTCGAACAGATAGGAGAAGTCCTTCTGTTCCAGCGTCACGCGCTCGACCTTGTCTTCCGACCGGAAGCGTTCGTTCAGCTTGTTGCCGGTCTCCAGGTTCTTGGCCTCGACGTTGGCGAAGGCGCCGCCCTTGCCGGGCTTGACGTGGCTGGCCTTGGTGACGACCCACAGGCCGCCATTGTGCTGCAGTACCATGCCGGGCTTGATGGTGTTGCCGTTGATCTTCATGGGGTCACATCGGAAATGGAGTTGCGCCCTCGCACCGTTCGGGGCGAGGCGAATAGGGCGCGATCCCTAGAGGAAGCCCCGATAAAGGGCAAGGCGACGCAACCTAATGCAGGGTGCGTCCGCCCGAGGCGTCGTCGGCCTTGCGGTGCAGGAAGTTTCCGAACCGCACGCCTGATCCTAGCGGCGCCGCCATCTTGCCGGCCCCCTCGTCCAGCTTGCGCGCCTCGTGGGCGAATGCGGCGGCCAGACCGGCCGACGACATCGCGGCGACCACCTGACGCGCCATTGAGGACGGACGCAGGCCAAGCCAGACGGCGTTCACCGTCTGGGCCGCGACCCAAAGGCCCATGGCGCGGGTCCGTTCCTTTTGCGGAGGCGCGTTCCAGACGCGCACGGCCGACAGGGTCGTCGCCGAGAATACGGCCGGCAGGATCAGGCTGAAGGCCCCCTTGGGCTTTTCGGTGATCGGCAGGTCCTTGTCGCGCACCTGTTTCAGGTTGCGACGGGGCTTCAATGCGCCCGAGGCGATGGTGTGGGCCAACAGGGCGAAGCCGACGGTCAGGGCGATCCCGGCGACCACATGGCCGGCGCTGCGGCCCTCGCTGTTCAGCAAGTCCACGGCGGCGTCGCGCACGTCGTCGATGGCGTCGTCGATATCGGTCATGGTCCGCTCCAGCTTGGCCCTGACAGGCTAATGGCCGGAGCGGATTGGAGTTCCGTCAGAAGGCAGAGCTTAGTTGCCGGTCGCCGCGCCGTCGGTGACGATCTCTTTCATCGCCGATTGCAGATAGTTCTGGGCGCCCATCAGCTCGATCAGCTTGTGCTGGTTTTCCAGGAAGTCGATGTGCTCTTCGGTGTCGGCCAGGATCTTCATCAGCAGGTCACGGCTGACGTAATCGCGGGTTTCCTCGCACTGGGTCACGGCGGCGGCGGTCGTGGCGCGGCTGTCCAGTTCCAGTTGCAGGTCGGCGCCCAGGCATTCGATTGGATCCTCGCCGACCTTCAGCTTGTGCAGGTCTTGCAGGTTGGGCAGGCCATCCAGGAAGAGGATGCGTTTGATCAGCATGTCGGCGTGCTTCATCTCGCCGATCGATTCTTCGTAGATCACGTTGCCCAGGTGCGCGAGGCCCCAGCTTTCGAACATGCGGGCATGCAGGAAATACTGATTTACAGCCGTCAGCTCGTTGGTCAGCACTGCGTTCAGCGTGCGCAGGATTGCGGGATCGCCCTTCATGGCCATGGTCCTTGGTCTCGCCACGGCGCTATCGCCGTCTGTCGAGCGCAGCCATAACACAGTAAAACGGGCTTTGTTTATTTGCGAGTTTTTTTCACTGCATTGAGAGTGCGAGTGACTGTCGGCCGCAGGCGGAGCAAACTATTCGGCTGCGAGTGCGAACGCTTCGCGGCTTTCCTGAATCATCTGACGCATCTCGCAGACGCATTTGGCGCACTGGGCCTGGCACTGGTTGCGCGCGAAGATGTCACGCGGACGGCAGGCGCCGGCCTCGATGGCTTGGGCGACATCACGCTGGCGAAGACCGTTACAGTTGCAGACGTACACGAGGCGCTACACGTTTCACTGACTGAGAATGGTTCGCTATAGCAGTCCTTAAGGCGATTGCAAGTCGTTCGCACGGCTCAGCAGCCGGTGGGCCGTTGACGGATCGTCGCGGGGGCAGGCAATGACGGACATGGCCCGAACACCTACCGTCCCCGAGCGTCCGCCCTGCCGGCTGTATCTGATCACGCCGCCTGTGATCGCCGATCTGAACGCCTTTGCGCAAACCCTCGATCAGGCCCTGGCCGCCGGCGACGTCGCGGCCTTGCAGATCCGGCTGAAGCCCGCCGACGACGCGGCTATCCGCACGGCGGTCGAAGTGTTGGCTCCCATTGCGCGGCGTCATGATGTCGCGGTCCTGCTGAACGACCGCCCGGATCTGGCGCGGGCTACTGGCTGCGACGGCGTTCACATCGGTCAGGAAGACGGCTCGCTGGCCGAGGCGCGGCGTATCATGGGGCCAGACGCCATGATCGGCGTCACCTGCCACGACGACCGCGACCTGGCCTGGGACGCCGCAGAGGGCGGCGCCGACTACGTCGCCTTCGGCGCCTTCTATCCCACCGATACAAAGGAAACGGTGCATCGTCCGTCCCTAGACATCCTGACGGTGTGGCAAGAGACGGTCGAAACACCCTGCGTCGCCATCGGCGGGATCACGGTCGACAACGCTGCAGAGCTTGCCCAGGCCGGCGCCGACTTCGTGGCGGTCAGCGGCGGGGTCTGGAACCATCCCGACGGCGCAGCCGAGGCCGTCAGGCGTTTCAATGAAAAATTGCGGGCCTGACTTCAGGGGATATTAGGAACCGTGTCGTCCTATTCCGACCTCTGATTGGTCGGAACCTGTCCATGATCCTGAGCCGCGCGCTCAATATCGACGCCCCCCACAGCGCCCCGGTCAAGGGCGTGATGGCGGCTGGCCATCGGCCCGGCCCCGTCGGCGCCGACGGCCCGGACGGCCCCAATCCCCTGATTCCGGTGCTGACGGGCGTCGTCGTCGCCATCCTGGTCGCTCTGGCCATCGCCTATGCCCGTTCAGCCGGACTGGTGGCGGGCCTGTGGGGCGCCAGCGGCGTCGCCGTCGCCGTCTGGCTGCGCACCAGCCGTGGCCGCACCAGCGACCTCACCTTCGCCGGCGTCCTGACCGTCAGCATCCTGATTGGCGAGATCATCGCCGGCAACAAGCCGCCGCTGGCGCTGGCCTTCACGATCGCCAACATGATCGAGATCGTCGGGGCTGTCCTGCTGGCCCGCCGGTTCTCGCCCACGCTCAACCTTTCCAGCCTGAACGGCGCGGTCAGCTTCCTGTTCGTCGCGGCTGTCCTGGCGCCGATCCCCGCCGCCCTGTGCAGCACCCTGATCCTGTCGCTGATGGGCCAGGGCGACATCGTTTGGCAGGGGTTCCAGACCTGGTGGCTGGGTCACGCCTTGGGCATCGCTGTACTGGGTTCGCTAGGGATGTCGCTGACGCCTGCGATGTTCGCGCGTCTGCTGAAGCCGAGGAAGCTGATCGAGGCCGTCGTTCTGATCGGCCTTGTTCCCGTCTTTTACTTTGTCGCCTTCACGGGCGACGTGCCGATGGGCTTCGTCCTGCTGCCGCTTCTGCTGGCCATTGCGGTACGGCTCGGCGTCGCGGGCGCCGCCTTCACCCTGGTCGTCATGAGCGTGCTGTTGGTCGGCAGCGCCATGATCGGAAACGGCCCCTATGCTCAGGGCGACCTGACTCACCAGGTTCTGATGGCCCAGATGCTGGTGCTCATCGGCTATATGCCCGTCCTGCTAGTGGCCTCGTTGTTGGAAGAGCGTGACCTTCTGGCGGAGCGCGCGCGCGTTGGTCGCGAACGCGCGGAAAAGGCCTCGGAGGCCAAGTCCCGCCTGCTCGCCAATGTCGCCCACGAGATCAAGAGCCCGGTCGCCGGCATCATCGGCATCGGCGATCTGTGGCGACAGGGCCATCTCGGGCCGGTCTCGGCTCAGCAGGCCGAAATGTCCGACATGCTGGTCAAGACCGCGCGTCAGGTCGAAACCCTGGCCCACGATCTGCTGGATGTGGCCCGCGCCGAATCCGGGGCCGTCCGGGTCGATCTGCGGCCGACCGACATTCCAGGGCTGCTGGAAGACGTGCGCCGCACGTGCCTGCTGTGGCCCGACGCCGACCGGGTCGCCGTCGAGGTGGTGTGCGAGGGCGATGGCTTGATCGCGGTCGCGGACTCTCAGCGTCTGGCCCAGATCATCACCAACCTGACCAGCAATGCGCTGAAATACGGCGGGTCCGGCGGCCGTGTCGTTCTGCGTGCGCTTCGTCAGGATGACTGCGTCCGCATCGAGGTCAGCGATTTCGGCCCCGGCCTGTCGCTTCAAAAGCAGGCGCAGCTGTTCGAGCCCTTTAACCGCCTTGGCCTTGAGCGTTCGACGGTCGAGGGGCACGGCGTCGGCCTGGCCCTGGCCAAGCGATTGGTCGAGTTGCAGGGCGGCTCGATCGGCGTGATCTCGGCGCCGGGCGAGGGGGCCACCTTCTGGGTCGCGCTGCCCAAGGCGTGAGGTCGCGCTTGCGGTCGCGCCCCGGCCGCGCGATGGTCGAGCCATGCCCATGATCGCCCTTGCCGCCGCCCTCGTGATTTCCGGACAGGCGACGACGCCTCCGCCGCAGCGCACCGGTTCCAACCTGACGCGGGACTTGAACAGCGCCCCGCCTTCCGCGACCCCGCCCGCCGCCTCCACGGCAACTCCGGCCCCGACCCAGGCCCCGGCCCGGGCGACGAGCCAGGCCTTGCCTCCAATCGGCCAGACCCCCGCGGCATCGCCGCGTCCGGCGCCCGCCGCGTCATCCGCACCGCGCACGACCCAGGCCCAGCCGCCCATCGGCCAAAGCCCGGCGGCCACGACGCGCCCGGCGACCGCGACACGTCCGCAAACGCCAGCCCCGACCACAACGGCGCCTCAACCGACCGCGCCTCAACCGACAACGACCGCGCCTGCCGCAACCCCGCCGGCCGCCACACCCGCCCCGGCGGCCTTGAACGCCGCCGCCATCGCCGCTCTGCCGTTCAGCATCCAGCTGCCCCCCGGCCTGACCATCACCCCGGCGCGCGCGGGCGCGACCGCCAGCATCTATCGCGTCCAGCGCGGCGACCAGACCCTGCTGATGATCTACGCCGGCCCGTCGTCGCAGTTTCCGATCTATGACGGCGAGACGGTCCGCGCCGGCGGCCGCGCCTCGGTCGTCGTCACCGAAGGCAGCCGCCGTCTGGCGATGGAGCACCTGTTCCAGCGCGCCACGGATCCCAAGGAGATCCACGTCTGGATCGCCAGCGTCGAGGGTGCGGACCGGGATCTGGCCGAACGGATCGGCCAGTCCATCGACGTCAAATAGGGTTCAGCCCTCGGACCAGACAGCCATTTCGGTGCCGGCCGGATCGGCGAAGTGGAAGCGGCGACCGCCGGGGAAGCTGTAGATCGGTTTCACGATCCGGCCGCCGGCCGCCTCGACCTTGGCCAGCATGGCTTCCAGGTCGTGGGCGTACAGAATGGGAAGAGGGGTCTTGGTCTGATCGGCCTGATCGGCGTCAAACCCGCCGTCCAAACCCTGATCGAAGGCCGCATAGGATGGGCCGTAATCCACGAAGGTCCAGCCGAACGCCTGGCTATAGAACTCCTTGGTGGCGGGCAGGTTGGCGGCGGGCAGTTCGAGGTAGTCCAGCTTTCCGTCTTCACGCACGGTTGATCTCCTGAGAATGGGCGCCACCGGCCCCTTGTCTTGCACGCGCCCTCGACATGCGCAAACCTGCAAACGGTTCGCAGTTGCAGGAATCGAGCGATGATCGTGATGACGACAGGCCTGTCGGCCCTGATGGCCTTGATGCGGTGCGAGGCGCGTCCGGTCGAGCCGCCGCCGAGGCGCGACACCGATCGTGGAAACCCGCGTCCGGCCCGACGAAGGTCTTGATCATCCGACTTGGGCGCGATGCCTCAGATAGGCGTCGGCCAGCACGCAGGCGGCCATGGCCTCGACCACCGGTACGGCGCGCAGGGCGACGCATGGGTCGTGACGACCCTTGGTGCGCAGGTCCGTCTCTTCGCCGTCGCGGGTGATCGTCTGGCGCAGGGTCAGGATGGACGAGGTCGGCTTGAACGCCACCCGCGCGGTCACCGGCTGGCCCGTCGAAATCCCACCCAGCACCCCGCCCGCCTTGTTCGACAGGAATACCGGCTGCTTGTTCAGGTCCAGCCGCATCTCGTCGGCGTTCTGTTCGCCGGTCAGTTCGGCGGCCTCGAAGCCCGCGCCGATCTCGACCCCCTTGGCCGCATTGATCGACATTAGGGCCGCCGCCAGTTCGGAATCCAGCTTGCCATAGATCGGCGCGCCCCAACCGGCTGGAACACCCGTGACTTCCAGCGCGACGACGGCGCCGACCGACGATCCCGCCTTGCGGATGCCGTCCAGATAGGCCTCCCAGTCGCCCACGACCTCTGCCGAGGCGGCGAACAGCGGATTGGTGTGGACGGCGTCGAAATCGATCCTGTCCGGTGCGATCCGGTGCGGGCCGATCTGAAGCACGCCCGCACGAATCCGGACGCTGTCGCCCAGCACCTTGCGCGCCACGGCTCCGGCCGCCACACGGCTGGCGGTCTCGCGCGCCGAGGACCGGCCGCCGCCCCGGTGGTCGCGCACCCCGTATTTGGCCTGATAGGCATAGTCGGCGTGGCCTGGCCGATAGGCGCGGGCGATCTCGCCATAGTCCTTTGACCGCTGGTCCTCGTTCTCGATCATGATCGAGATCGGCGTGCCGGTGGTGACCGGGCCCTCGCCGTCGTCGAACACGCCCGACAGGATGCGCGCCGTGTCGTTTTCCTTGCGCTGGGTCACGAAACGGCTGCCGCCCGGCTTCCGCTGGTCCAGCCACGGCTGAAGGTCCGCCTCGGTCAGCGGGATCATCGGCGGGCATCCGTCAACGACGCAGCCGATCGCCGGCCCGTGGCTCTCGCCCCAGGTGGTCACGCGAAACAGATGGCCGAAGGTATTGTGCGACATGCGCCGACTTAGGCCGCCAGACGCTCCTGCGTCCAGACCCGCGTGAAGCGCACCAGCAGGTCTTCGGCCGCCGAGGGAACATCGGACGACGGCTCAAGCGTCACGAACAGATGCCCCGCCGGCCGCGATCCGCGCGCGGGCAGGCCCAGGTCCTTCAGCCGCACCCGCACCGGCGCGGCCATATCGGCGGTGATCCAGGCCGAGCGCGTGCCGACAGGGGTCTCGATCTTCACCCGCCCGCCGTCGGCCATCAGGCGACGCTCGACGGCCCAGGTCATGAACAGGTCGTCGCCGACGACCGACAGCCCGTCCTCGGGCCGGATCAGCACCGACAGATAGAGGTCGCTCCCGTCCGCCGCCCCGCGCCTCAACCGCAGATGATCGCCGCTGCGCAGGCCCCTGGGCGCCGTGACCCGCACGGTGCGCGCGCCCAGCCGCACCTCGACCTGACCCCCGGCCAGGGCCTGCATCGGCGACAGCACCAGAACCGGCGCCGGCGCGGGCCGCGCGGCGGGCGCCGACAGGGCGGGGCGAGGGGGCTGATGCGCCTGGATCAACCGATAGGCCGCGATCACGCGCCGGAACCGCTCGGCGTCGCCGCCCGCCTGATCCGGCCGCGCCGCCTTCACCGCCGTGCGGAAGGCGGCCTTCAGCGTCGATGCATCGGCATTCCCATTCAGGCCCAGGATCGACAGGGCCTCACGGACGCCGGACACATCTGAAATCGAAACAGGCGCGCTCATGCCGTCACCGTTCGCGCATCAGGGTCAATGGGCGGTTAACCCTGACGGCGACACGCCCGTTTTTGACCTCGATCATTCCCAGCCGCGCCTGCACCGACTACATCACTCGCATGACCGCATCCGTGATCCCGCCCAGCCCGTCGCGTGAAGAATACGCCCGCGACTATGCCGCCGCCCTGGCCGCCAACGGCGACGAGACCATCTTCGATCGCCCCGAACCCATCGGCCTGTTCGTCGAATGGCTGGCGGACGCGAGGGCGCACGAGCCGAACGATCCCAACGCCATGACCCTGTCGACCGTCGACGCCGATGGCCTGCCCGATGCGCGGATCGTCCTGCTGAAGGATGTCGATGCGCGGGGCTTCACCTTCTATTCGAACAGCGAGAGCGCCAAGGGCGTCGAACTGGCCGGTTGCGCGGCCGCCGCCCTGACCTTCCACTGGAAATCCCTGCGTCGCCAGGTGCGGGTGCGCGGCGCGGTCGAGCCGGTCACGCCGGCCGAGGCCGACGCCTATTTCGCCAGCCGCGCACGCGAAAGCCGCATCGGCGCCTGGGCCTCGGACCAGTCCCGCCCCCTGTCGGATCGCACCGTGCTGGAAGAGGCCGTGGGCCGCGAAACCGCGCGTTTCGATGGTCAGGAGGTGCCGCGCCCGTCCCACTGGACCGGCTGGCGCGTCGTGCCGCGCTCGGTCGAGTTCTGGCGCGATCGCCCGTTCCGCCTGCATGACCGACTGCGGTTCGACCGCGACGGCGAGGCCTGGCGCTCTGGCCGCCTCTGGCCCTGACCCGCGATCAGTCGCTGAACAGCAGCGATCCGTCGCCGTAGGAATAGAAGCGATAGCCGTCGGCGACCGCATGGGCATAGGCCGCCTTCATCGTCGCCGTGCCGGCAAAGGCGCTGACCAGCATGAACAGCGTCGACTTCGGCAGGTGGAAGTTGGTCATCAGCACATCGACCGCCCGGAACCGATAGCCGGGCGTGATGAAGATGGCCGTGTCGCCGTGGAAGGGTTTGATCTCGCCGTCCTCGGCCGTCGCGCTTTCCAGCAGCCGCAGGCTGGTGGTGCCGACGCAGACGATGCGCCCGCCCTTTCCATGGACCGCGTTCAGGGCGGCGGCGGTTTCAGGCGACACCTCGCCCCATTCGCTGTGCATCTTGTGGTCGGCCAGGTCATCGGCCTTGACCGGTAGGAAGGTGCCGGCCCCGACATGCAGCGTCACCGCATGGGTCGAGACGCCTTTGGCTCGAATGGCGTCCAGCAGGGCCGGGGTGAAATGCAGCCCCGCCGTCGGCGCCGCAACCGACCCGTCATGCTCGGCGAAGACGGTCTGATAGTCCGACCGGTCGCGGTCGTCCTCGGGCCGTTTGGCGGCGATATAGGGCGGCAGAGGCATGACGCCCACGTCGCGGATCGCATCGTCCAGCGCCGGTCCCGCCAGGTCGAAGGTCAGGGTGATCAGCCCGTCTTCCCCCTTTGCCGTCACCGTCGCATCCAGACGACCAAGGTCGCAGGCGGCGTCGCTGGCGTTTCCAAAACGAACCCGATCCCCCGGCTTGATCCGCTTGCCGGGTTTCATGAAGGCGGACCAGACGTCGGGCGCGTCGCGGTGATGCAGCGTCGCCTCCACCTCGACCGTCAGGGTCTCGCCCTCGGCCCCGATCCGCTGACGCACGCCCGACAGACGGGCGGGAATGACCCGCGTATCGTTGAACACCAGGGCGTCGCCCGGCTGCAGGAAGTCCGGCAGATCGCGAATGATCCGGTCTTCCAGCGCGCCGCCTTTCACCACCAGCAGCCGTGCGGAATCGCGCGGATCGGCCGGGCGCAACGCAATCCGGTCTTCGGGCAGGTCGAAATCGAAATCGGCGGTCTTCATCGCGCGCTCTATAGGGGGCTCCGACGCGCCGCGCCACGCCGCGGCGCCCCGCCAGCGCATCGTCGGCGCGCCGCTGTCTGATTCACAACGGGTTTTCGCGCCCGAACGGCGTCTAACCGACCGCGCCCCGGCCGCGTGCTAGACTGGCCGGCGATCTTTGACAGCGTAAGTTCAGGCGGAAGGGATGGCGAAATCCCGCCTGCGCCTCACCTGGATGATGGTGCCGGATTAGACGAACTAGACACTTTAGACGGTGAATTCCCGTCCGCGGCCCAAGGGCTCACAGCGCGAGCAATTAGACGAATTAGACACTTTAGACGGTAAAATTCCCCGCAGACGTCTGATCTCAGCTGTACCCCGGCGCGAACGCCCCCGCCCACGCGCCGTAGCGGTTCAGCGACAGGTCGCGGGTCTCGATCTCGGGGGCCTTGCCGTCGACCATGTCGGCCAGCACCCGTGCCGAGCCGCACGCCATGGTCCAGCCCAGGGTGCCGTGGCCGGTGTTCAGATAAAGCCCCGGAACCTTGGTCGCGCCGATCACCGGCGTGCCGTCCGGCGTCATCGGACGCAGGCCCGACCAATAGCTGGCGCCCGCCAGGTCGCCGCCGCCGGGGAACAGGCTGCCGACCGAATGGGCCAGGGTTTCGCGACGCAGCGCGGGCAGGGTGTTGTTGTATCCTGACAGCTCGGCCATGCCGCCCACGCGGATGCGGTCGCCCAGGCGCGTGATCGCCACCTTGTAGCTCTCATCCATCACGGTGGAGACGGGCGCCCGGTCTTCGTTCACGATTTTTGCCGTGATCGAATAGCCCTTCACCGGATAGACCGGCAGATCGAGACCCAGCGGCTTGGCCATCATCGGCGAATAGGAGCCGAGCGCCAGGATCACAAGATCGGCTGTCATGGCGCCCTTGCTGGTCATGGCGCCGGTCGCGCGACCATTCGTCATCGTGATCGACTGAATCTCGGTTCCGGTGTGGAAGACCACGCCGCGCTCCGCCGCCAGCTTGGCCAGGGCGTTGGTGAACAGGAAGCAGTCGCCCGTCTCGTCGTGCGGCAGACGAAGACCCCCGACGAAATCGACGTCGGAGGCGGCCAGGCCCGGCTCGGCCGCGATACAGCCCGCGCGGTCCAGAACCTCGCACGGGACGCCCGCGGCCTTCAGCACATCGACGTCCTTGTGCACGTCGGCCAGCTGTTTTTCGGTACGAAACAGCTGCAGCGTGCCCTGCTGGCGACCGTCATAGGCGATGCCGGTCTCGCGGCGCAGCAGGTCGAGCTGGTCGCGGCTGTATTCGGCCAGACGCACCATCCGGCTCTTGTTCAGCGCATAGCGGTCATGGGTGCAGTTGCGCAGAATGGCGACGGTCCAGCGCACCATGGCCATGTCCAGACGCGGCCGCACGATCAGCGGCGCGTGGCGCATCAGCAGCCACTTCATCGCCTTGACCGGGATCGACGGCGCGGCCCAGGGCGCGGAATAGCCCGGCGAAATCTGCGCGGCGTTGGCGAAGCTGGTCTCCAGCGCCGGACCGGCCTGCCGATCCACGACCGTGACCTCATGCCCGGCCTGGCTGAGATACCAGGCGGTGGTGACGCCGATGACGCCCGACCCAAGCACCAGAACCCGCATGTGACGTTCCCAAGCCCAATGTTGTTATTCGCCGCAAGCTAGCGCCGCATGGATCGACGATCCTGCCTGTTTGCGCAAGGATCGGTCACTGATAGAAGTCTGACGCAATAATCTGCGGCTGAATGGCGGAAACTTGTGTCCCTGCTTGATCCCCTTGACCAACGCCTCCTTCAACGGCTCCGCGCCGACGGGCGTATCAGCAATGCGGACCTGGCCTCCGCCGTCGGTTTGTCGCCTTCCGCCTGCCTGCGGCGGGTGCGGCGGCTGGAAGAACGCGGGGTGATCCGGGGCTATGCCGCCGTCCTGGCCAACGACAGCGACGACGGCGTCGTCGCCTATGTCGAGATCACGCTGGAGAAGCAGACTGACGACCACATGCGCCGGTTCGAGGCGGCCGTCCGCAACCACCCGGAAATCCGCGACTGTTATCTGATGGCGGGCGAGGCAGACTACATCGTCCGCGCGGTCGCGCCCGACATCGCCGCCTATGAGGTGATCCATAAGGACGTCCTGTCGCGTCTGCCGGGCGTGTCGCGCATCCACTCCAGCCTGGCGATCCGCAATGTCCTGGCGGCCCGCGGCTGAAACGGGCTGAACCTTCCGCCCTGGTCGGGTGTTGTGGCGGCATGAAAGCCCTCGACCTCCTCCCGTCCGCCCTCATCGGCGCTGTCGCCAGCGCCCGCTCCATGACCCCGATGGCGGCCCTCGCCACCGCCGAACTCGCGCACATGCCCTTGCCCGGCCGCGTCCTCCTGCTGAACCGGCCGCTGTTCAAGTTCGGCGCCCTGGCCATGGGTGTCGGCGAACTGCTGGGCGACAAGATGAAGACTGCGCCTGATCGCACCGTCTTCTTGGGCCTATTGGCGCGGGTCATGAGCGCGGGCATCGCCGGCGCCGCCCTGGCCCCTCGCGGCAAGGAGAAGCTGGGCGCCGGCCTGGCGGTCGGCACGGCCGTGCCGCTGGCCTATCTGACCCTTTCGGGGCGCAAGAAGGCCATGGCCCGCATCGGCCAGACCAAGAGCGGCTTGATCGAGGACGCCCTGATCGTCGGCGCCGGCGCCCTGGTCGTCGGCCTGACCGTCTCGCGGTTCAACCGCCGCTAGCCGCTCGACAGCCGGGCCCCGGCGGCGATAGGTGAGGGACGTTTTCGAAGGACCCTAGCCCATGATCACCCGCATCCAGCCCGGCGCCCGCATGAGCGAGGCCGTCGTCCACGGCGACACCATCTATCTGTCGGGCCAGGTCGGCGAACCCGGCGACGACGTGGCGACGCAGACCCGAACGGCGCTTGCGGAGATCGAGGCCCTGCTGGCCGAGGCCGGCAGCGACAAGTCCAAGATCCTGATGGCCCAGATCTGGATGGCGGATATCGCCGACTTCGAGGCGATGAACGGCGTCTGGGACGCCTGGGTCGACACCGCCAACCCGCCGGCCCGCGCCACGGGCGAAAGCCGGCTGGCTTCCCCCGACTACAAGGTCGAGATCATCGTAATCGCCGCCAAGGCCTGATCGCGGTTGACCGGGCGGGATGCAGACTGCAAACCGCCGCCATGCTTCAGAACCTCGAAACCGTCGCCCGCGAGGCAAAGTCCTGGCCCTTCGAACAAGCCCGCAACCTGCTGGCCCATGTTCTGAAGAAACGGCTGGGCGAGGCCGAGCGAGCCGAAGCGCGCGCCCTGATCGACGCCGGCAAGGCGGATGAAGCCCTGGCGACCTTTCCGGCCTTGCAGCGCCCGGTGATCCTGGAGACCGGCTATGGCCCGTCGGGCCTGCCGCACATGGGCACTTTCGGCGAGGTCGCCCGCACCACCATGGTGCGCAACGCCTTTCGCGCCCTGACCGGCGACCACTGGCCCACGCGCCTGATCGCCTTCTCCGACGACATGGACGGCCTGCGCAAGGTGCCGGAGGGCGTCCCGAACCCGGAGATGTTGCGCGAGGACCTGCATCTATCCCTGACGCGGGTGCGCGATCCCTTCGGCACCCACGACAGCTTCGGCGCGCACAACAACGCCCGCCTGCGCGCCTTCCTCGACAGCTTCGGCTTCGACTATGAGTTCATGTCCTCGACCGAGACCTACAAGTCGGGCCGGTTCGACGCGACGCTGCTGACGCTTCTGGAACGGTTCGACGCGGTCCAGGCCATCATGCTGCCGACCCTCGGCGAGGATCGCCGCGCCACCTATTCGCCCTTCCTCCCCATCAGCCCGATCACCGGCCATGTGCTGCAGGTGCCGACTCTGGCGCGCAACGTCGAGAAGGGCACGATTACCTTCGAAGACCCCGCTGGCGAGCCGGGCAACCGAACCGAGGTGCCGGTCACGGGCGGCCATGTGAAGCTGCAATGGAAGCCCGACTGGGCCATGCGCTGGGTCGCGCTGGACATCGACTACGAGATGTCGGGCAAGGACCTGATCGAGAGCGTGCGCGAAAGCTCCAAGGTCTGCCGCGCCCTGGGCGGCACCCCGCCCGAAGGCTTCAACTACGAGCTCTTCCTCGACATCGAGGGCAAGAAGATCTCCAAGTCTAAGGGTAACGGCCTGACGATGGACGAGTGGCTGCGCTACGGCACGCCCGAGAGCCTGTCGTGGTACATGTTCCAGTCACCGAAGTCGGCCAAAAGCCTGCACTTCAACGTCATTCCGCGCGCCATCGACGACTATCTGGCCTTCATCGAAAGCTACAAGACCCAGGAGCCGGCCAAGCGGATCGACAACGCCGTCTGGTCGATCCATGCGGGCGATCCGCCGACCCACACGTCGCCGGTGTCCTTCGCTCTGCTTCTGAACCTGGTCGGCGTGGCCAACGCCTCGACCAAGGACCAGCTGTGGGCCTACTTCGCCAAATACCTGCCTGACGCCACGCCGCAGAACGAGCCCCTGCTGGACCGGCTGATGGACCACGCGCTGAACTATTACGAGGACTTCGTGAAGCCCTCGAAGTCCTATCGCCTGCCGGACGACAAGGAGAAGGCGGCGCTGCTGGACCTGGCCGAACGACTGAAGGGGCTGCCGGTCGACACCACCGATGGCGAACTGATCCAGAACGAGGTCTATGCGGTCGGCAAGGCCCACGCGTTCGAGCCGCTGCGGGCGTGGTTCGGCGCGCTCTACGAGGTGCTGCTGGGCGCCAGCCAGGGGCCGCGCTTCGGTTCGTTCGCCGCTATCTACGGCCTGCCGCAGACGATCGCCCTGATCGAGGCGGGCGCAAACGGAGAACTGGCGCAGGCTTAACCTTACGTCAGGGTTGTTACGTGATGCCCTCCTAAAGGGACGTAGCCGGGGGAGACGAGGTTGCGTTACGAGATCGACGAGGCGAACAGGGTCCTGATGCTCGACCTGGTCTCGGCCGGATCGGCCGACCGCGTGCTGAAAGCGACGGTCGATCTCATCACGCAAAGGCCTGAGCTCTGCAGCTGGGACTGGATCGTCGGATGCGAACCCATGACCGACGACGCCACGGTCCAGCATCTGGCGAAGCTGGCTGAGGCCTGGGGGCCGCCACCGCTCGTCGAGGCGGTGACGGTTTTCGTGACAAACGACCGCATGCTCCATCTGTGGGCGCGCGTGCTGGATTTCCAGTTCGTGCGCCGCAAACACTTCATCGAACGCGACGTCGATATCGCCAGACGATTTGTCGCCCGCCGCCAGTCTGCGCGCATGGCCAAGATGAACGGAAAATAACGGCGAAGCTCCGGGAGCCTTCAGGTTCGCCCGTGCATTCTCCCCTCATCGGCAAACGCGCTGACAGGAGAAGAGTTATGTCGAACAAGATTTTCAAGACCGGTCTGGCCACCGCTGCCGCCTTGGCCGCCATGGTGACCGCCGCCCCGATGTCCGCCCAGGCCCAGGCAAACGGCGTGACCAACTGTGACGCGCCTGGCGGTCGCCAACGTGCGGGCGCCCTGATCGGCGCCGTCGTCGGCGGCGTGGTGGGATCGAACCTCGCCCGCAACGAGCGCACGGCCGGCACCATCGTCGGCGCCGGCGCCGGCGCCGCCGCCGGTTCCTATATCGGCTGTAACCAGCAACGCGCCCGCGCTGCTTCGGCCTCCAGCGGCGCCCAGTATCGTGCTTCGTCGAACCTGCGCATCCGCAGCGGCCCCGGCACCAACTATCGCCAAGCCGGCACGCTGTCGGCCGGTCAGCCCTTCACCGCAATCGGTTCGCAAGGTGAATGGGTGCAGATCGCAGGCGGCGGTTGGGTGAACGCCCACTACGTCACGGCCAACTGATTTCAGTTCGCCATTGTTCGAAAGCCTCGTCCGGTTCGCCGGGCGGGGTTTTTGCTGCGCGTCACTGGCTGACCCAAAGGATGCGGGCCATCCATTCGATCTCACGCCGGGGCACGATCCTTGGCGGATAGTCGGGATTGATCGAGGCCAGGGTGACGGCGCGGCTGGTCAGGCTGGTGACCTCCTTGGCGACGGTTTCTCCGCTGGTCAGGCGGGCGACCACGCGATCGCCCCGCCGCACCTGCGTCGCTTCCTGATCCACGATGACGCGATCGCCTTCGCGATAGAGGGGCGACATCGAATCGCCGGTGATCTGAAGGCTGAACAGGGTGTCCTTCGCGCGCGGCAGGTCGGTCTGATCCCAGCCCTCGCCGACCGGCAGGCCAGCGTCGTCGAAGAAACCGTCCTGACCCGCCTTTGCGAGACCCAGCAAGGGCACGCTGGTCGGTGCCTCCGGCGCGTCTTCGGCCAACACCGCAAATTCCGACAGCGACAGGCCCGTCGCCTGAAGCACCAGCGTCATGCTCTCAGTCGAGGGCCAGCGTGGACGCGGAGGATCGCCGGGCCCGAAGCGTTTTGAGGGATTGAAACTCGTTGCATCCAGACCGGCCCGCCGCGCCAAGCCCGACGGCGACAGCCCTTCACGCCGCGCCAAGGCATCGACGGCTTTCCAAAGCTTGGCGTGGGATAGCGGCATGATCTTCCAGCAACCGATTCGTCGCGAGAATACGATCAGGCTTTAGGAATTTCTACCTACCAGCATCGCCGCACGGCGCTCTTGCCAAGCATAGAATGTGCCGATGACGATGCAGCCGATAATGAGATAACCGTTGAGATTCATAACTGTGATCAACGATCCTAGCAGCACAGGTTGTTTGGCGAGCATCATGACGTGAGCCATCACTGTGATCAGTTGGATGCCGCTTGCCCACACGGGCCACGATTGTCGATAGCGCCAGGCAACACCGACGAAGACTATCAAAACAGCAAGATCGATCAGAAACAAACCGGCAGGCAGGCCGCGAAAGCCGCTGTTTTCCTGCAAGATAATGGATGCGAACCAAGCAAACAAATAAGCCCCGGCACCCATTCTTTCAGCAGGTCCACCCTTCATGAAGGCAAACAGAGCCATGCCGACCATGAACACGGCGCCCACAATCGCATAGACGATATTGACCATAACAAAATCGCCCCCACGCAGAATACGTGGGGGCGATAATGAACGAAGTCAGATCAAACTGAAATCTCGGCAAGCCAAGCTTACCAAGAATTCACGCGACGCGATGAAGGTGCGTCGGCGTCAAGGCCGATTTGGGGTCGAGCCAATCGTCGGGCTTGGCGATCGGGCCAGCGGCGTAGGTGCCGAAGCCGAGGCGGCGGTGATCTTTTTGCAGCTCGGCGTGGCAGGCCACAATGGACTCACGCGCGGCCGAGAGGGCGGCGATCGTTTCCATGGCCTTGGCTTGCGACATCGTGCCGGAGACCGGCGACAGCGACAGAGCGGCGCGAGCGCCGATGAAGGATTGAACCAGCGTGGTCGCCTGGGTGATCGCGGCGTCGATCGCGAGTTCGGTAGCATGCAGATCGCCAGCAACGCTGGTGACGACTTCAGTGCGGTCCATGAAAGCCCCTCAAAGACAGGTTTACAAGAACCGTATGGTTATCACGTCTTAACCCTGTTTGGTAGAGCAATCTTTACCATATCGGCAATCGCGCGTTGAAGCGCCGCCGTAAGCACGGCGTTGAAACCCAATGAGAGCAGGAAGTCGGCGCGAATCGGCTCGCTAGGGCGCGGTGATCAGTCCTGGTTGTCCAGCAGGAAGTGTGCGGTAAGGGACGCAATCGGCTGTTGACGTTCTTCCTGCCAAGCCTCCGCGTGCACATGGGCCACGCGACGACCCGCCCGGCTGATGCGCGCGCGGGCAAAGACGTCGATGGGCCTGCCGGTGCGCAGATAGGCGACCGTGACATTGATCGGGCGGGGCAATCGCGGACCCGGAAAGCTGAGCGCCACCTGAGCCATCGCCGTCATCTCCAGAAGGGCGGCCGTCGATCCGCCATGCAGGGCGGGCAGCATCGGATTGCCGATCAATTTGTCGTCGAAGGGCATGACGACAGTGACTTCGTCGCCGCTGACAAGGGTCTGAAGGCCGAGAAAGCGGGCGTAGGGCATGCGGTTCAGGATGTCGGTCATGCCGCTGCTCCTTTTTCATGGGGCGCGCGTTCGCGGGTCTGATTGAGGATATAGGCGGCTTGGGCCGCAGCGACCGGATCGGCGGGATCGTCTTCGAAGGCCCAGGCGCGCACGAAGGCGATGCTGGGCGTCAGCCGGAAACATAGGCCCTGCGCCAGCAGGTCCTGACGCGGCCTTGCCGCGCGCATATAGTCGACGCGCAAATCCAGGGTGGCGATGGGCTGGAAAGCGTCCATCGCGGTCCACACGGCCAATCCGCCGATATGATCAAGCAAGGTCGTCACCAGCCCGCCCGCGAAGACGCCGCTGTCGGGATCGCCGACCAGATCCTCACGCCACGGCACGCGGATCCGGGGCTCGCCGTCGTGAAGGCCGTCGAAGGTGAAGCCCAAGGCGCCGGTGTGGGCGGCGCCGGCGGCCAGTTGCGGCAGGATGGTGGTCAGGAAACTCTCGTGCATCGTGCGGACTGAACCTGTTGCGCCGATTTTCGGGGTCATCCTCTATGGGGCGGCGACCCGACGGCGTCGAGAGCGTTACCGCAAGATGATCCGCCCCGAAGACCTGCTGCATCCCACGCCCGCTGGCCTCTACTGCCCGCCGGGAGATTTCTACATCGACCCGGTTCGGCCGGTGGATCGCGCCGTCATCACGCACGGCCATGCCGACCATGCGCGCGCCGGTCATGGGAGTGTGCTCGCGACGCGCCAGACTCTGGCGATCATGGCTGAACGTTATGGCGCGGATTTCACGCTGCAGCCCCAATCGGTGGAATACGGCGAGGCGACCGCGATCAACGGGGTCGATCTCAGATTGGCGCCTGCCGGCCATGTGCTGGGCTCGGCCCAGGTCGAGGTGCGCTGGAAGGGGCTAATCATGGTCGTGTCCGGCGACTACAAGCGCCGCCGCGATCCGACCTGTGCGCCGTTCGAGCATGTGCCCTGCCACGTCTTCATCTCGGAGGCGACGTTCGGCCTGCCGGTCTTCAGCCATCCGCCGGCGGAGGAGGAAGTCGGGCGGCTGGTGCGGTCTCTGGGGCAGTTTCCCGAGCGGGCGCATCTGGTTGGCGCCTATGCGCTGGGCAAGGCGCAGCGGATCATCCGTCTGCTGCGCGAGGCTGGATGGGACCGCACCATCTATGTCCACGGGGCGCTGGAGCGGCTGAACGCCCTGTACGAAAGAGAAGGGGTCGATCTGGGTCCGCTGGCGCCGACCCGTGATCTGCCCAAGAATGCGCTGGGCGGCGAGGTCGCTATCGCACCGCCATCCGCCATCCAGGATCGATGGGCGCGTCGGTTCGCCGATCCGGTCACGGCCTTCGCTTCAGGGTGGATGGGGGTGAAGGCGCGGGCGCGCCAGCGCGGTGTGGAACTGCCGTTGGTCGTGTCGGACCATGCCGACTGGAACGAACTGACCGCGACATTCACCGAGATCAAGCCGGAGGAAATCTGGATCACTCACGGCCGAGAGGAGGGCCTGCTGCGCTGGGCCGAGATCAACGGCCAGAAGGCGAGGGCCCTGCGACTGGTCGGCTATGACGAAGAGGACGAAGAGGCGCTGGACGTTCGTCCGGATTGAGGATCAGGCGACGGCGCGACCGGATTGGTCCTGCTCTTGTGCGCTTTCGTGAGCGGCGGAGATGGCGGCGTTCATCGCCATACGCAGGCGTTCGGGCTTGATGGGCTTTTCGACGACGGCGGCCATGCCGATCGAGAGATAGTGTTTGGCGTCTTCGGGGTCCGCATTCGCGGTCAGAGCCACGATCGGCACGCGGCCGACGGCGCCGGGCAGGGCGCGAATGGCCTGCGTGGCCTGAACCCCATCCATCCGGGGCATCTTGATGTCCATCAGGACCAGGTCGTAGCGGCTTTCCTGAACGGCCTGAAGCGCCTCCAGGCCGTCCTCGGCCAGTTCCGAGCTGCACCCGAACATCTCGCACAGCGCCTGGGCGACGACGCGGTTGGTGGCGTTGTCGTCGACGATCAGGATGTGCGGCGCGGATTTCAGGTCGAGGCCCGACAGGTCCGACACATTGGATTGCGCCTCCACCTCGACCACCGCGCGTGGCGCCGTAAGATCGAAGGCGAAGGTGGCGCCGCGTCCCTTGTTGTTTTCGGCCCAGATCCGGCCGTCCATCCGGTCGATGACCTGACGACAGATCGACAGGCCCAGGCCCGCGCCGTCGGGGCCGGAGCCGTGAACGAAGGGCTCGAAGATGGAATCGACACGTTCCGGCTCGACGCCCGGGCCGTCGTCGCGAATGCGGGCTTCCATACGAATGCGATCGCCCTCGACCCAGGCCTTGAGGCCCGCCTCGACCACGCCGTTGCGGGCGAACTTCAGCGCATTGCCGATCAGGTTGTTGAACACCTGCTTCAGGCGCATGCCGTCGATAACGGCCGCCAGTTCGGTGTCGCCTTCGTAGCCGACGAGCAGGGTCACGCCGTCCTGAGAGGCGCGCGGCTCCCACATCGACTGAATGTCGTCCATGATGGCGCGCAGGGCGGTCGGCTCGGTCTTCAGTTCCAGTTCGCCGGCCTCGGCCTTGGACAGGTCCACCGCGTCCTGGAGGATGCGCAGCAGGGTCTCGGACGAGTCGACGATGGTCTGGACGTGCGCCTGAGCCGCCGTATTCAACGGCTGGCGGCGGAGCAGTTCGGCGACGGCCAGCACGCCGTTCATGGGCGTGCGCAGTTCGTGGCTCATGATCGCCAGGAACTGGCTCTTGGCGCGGGCGGCGGCGATGGCCTGGGCGCGGGTGTCGCTGAGGATCGCGGCCTGTTCGGCCAGTTCCGCATTTTGCTCGCGCTGACGCGTGTTGACGGCCTGCAACAGCGTGGCGGCGGTGCCCACACCCCAATAGGCGCCGTTCTTGGTGACGATGAAGCCGCGCAGCAGGGCGGCCGGACCGCCCTTCAGCATGATGTCGCAAAATGCGTCGATGCGGACGCCGGCCTCGACCACGGCCGGCTCGGGGTCCATGGCGAAGGTGATGGGGCGCAGATCGTAAAGGGCGTGGCCGAAGCGGGCGGCGATTTTCTGAAGGAAGGCGGTGCGTTCGACTAGGCCGACGGGGCGATCGCCATCGACCACGGGAATGACCAGCGTATCTGGTTCGCATTCAAAACGCGCCAGAACCTCGCAGCCGAGAGTCGTCGGCGCAACCGGCTTTGGACGCTCGGAAAGGGTCTCGATGGTCGGCATACTGCCTGGAACTCCTACTCATTGTGAGTAAAAGCCGAAATCGCTTGCGGATTGGTTAAGCTGTATCTTCCAAGACGCAAATCCGCCTTTTTTGCTCACGGGCGGGGTCTGGTGTAAGAGGCCCGCCCGACCCATCTGGGTCTCCATCCCTTTGTGCATGCGCGCGGCCGACCGGCCGACCGCAGATTTGTCATGAGCGTCATCCTGGAAAAGACCTCCCCCACCGCTAGCAAGACGGCCCTGGTTCTGTTCTCCGGCGGCCAGGACAGCGCGACCTGCCTGGCCTGGGCGCTGGAGCGGTTCGAGCGAGTGGAGACGGTCGGGTTCGACTATGGCCAGCGCCATCTGGTGGAGATGCAGGCCCGTCAGGCGGTGCGCGACGGAATGAAGACGGCCCTGCCGCAGTGGGCCGATCGCCTGGGCGATGACCATGTGGTGGACCTGACCGGATACGGCCGGATCGCCGAGAGCGCCCTGACCGCCGACCGCAAGATCGAAATGGACGCGCGCGGCCTGCCGACGACCTTCGTGCCCGGCCGCAATCTGATCTTCCTGGTCGCAGCTGCGGCGCTGGCGGATCGGCGAGGACTGGAAGTCCTGGTCGGCGGCATGTGCGAGACGGATTATTCTGGGTATCCGGATTGCCGCCACGAGACGATGGAGGCGATGGCGCGGGCGCTGTCGCTGGGGCTGGACAAGCCGGTCGTCATCGACACGCCCCTGATGTGGTTGACCAAGGCCCAGACCTGGGAACTTGCGGACAGGATCGGCGGCGACACGCTGATCGAGCTGATCATCGAGGATAGCCACACCTGCTATCAGGGCGACCGGACGCATCGACACGCCTGGGGCTATGGCTGCGGGTCTTGCCCGGCCTGCGAACTGCGCGCGGCCGGTTATGACGAATGGGCGTCGGAGCGATGACCTATTCGGCCAAGGAAGTGTTCCTGACGGTTCAGGGCGAGGGCGGACAGGCGGGGCGGCCGGCGGTCTTCCTGCGATTTGCCGGCTGCAATCTGTGGAGCGGGCGCGAGCAGGATCGGGCCAGCGCCGTCTGCACCTTCTGCGACACCGACTTTGTGGGCGTCGACGGCGACGGGGGCGGCAAGTTCGCCACGCCGGACCTGCTGGCCGATCACGTCGCGGCGATGTGGCGCGGGCGTGAAGGCGATCCGAAGCTGGTGGTTTGCACCGGCGGAGAGCCCTTGTTGCAGCTGGATGCGCCGCTGATCGACGCGCTGCATGCGCGCGGTTTCGAGATCGCCATCGAGTCGAACGGCACGTTGTTGGCACCCGAGGGCGTCGACTGGATCTGCATAAGTCCCAAGGCCGATGCGGATGTGGTGCAGACGCGCGGGGCCGAGCTGAAACTGGTCTTCCCCCAGCCCAAGGCCATGCCGGATCGGTTCGAGCATCTGGATTTCGAACGGTTCTGGCTCCAGCCGATGGACGGGCCGGATCAGGTCGAGAACACCGCCGCCGCCATCGAATACTGCCTGACCCACCCACAGTGGCGCCTGAGCGTCCAGACCCACAAATACATCGGCGTCCGCTAATGCCCGTCTTCGAGATCACCAAACAGGCGACCTTCGACGCCGCCCACCACTTCCCGAACGAGCCCGAGGGCAGCATCTATCGCCGCGTCCACGGCCATTCCTTCACGGTCGAAGCGACGGTGCGGTCCGAGGTGCTGGATGTCGAACACGGCTGGGTGGCGGACTTGGGCGCGCTGGACCGGGCGCTGAAGGCGGCGGCCGAGACGCTGGATCACGGCATGCTGAACGAGCACGAGGGACTGGAGCTGCCCAGTTTGGAAAACCTGTGCCTGTGGTTCGCCAAGACGCTGAAACCCGAATGGCCGGGCCTTTGTCGGATTCAGGTGGCGCGGCCGACGATCAACGAGCGGTGCATTCTAAGTCTCTGATCTAGCAGCGTTTGCCCTGACGCTGGCGCTGTTCGCAGCGGCGTTGTTCGCGTTCATAGTCGCGCTGTTCACGCTCGCGACGCAGTTTGGTTTCCTCGTCCGAGGTGGTGACGGCGTCGAAGCCGGCGCCGACGACCGCGCCGGTGGCTTTCGCCGTCCCGCCGACGACCGCAGCGGTCCCGCCGACGACGGCGCCGACAAGGCAGCCCTGCAGCATCAGACAACCGCCCAGCACGACGACGACTTGGGATACGGAAACGAGGCGATTTCGACGACGCATGGCGACACTCCAGAGATTTGGAATAGTCGTCGATAATGATGAATGAGGGCTGACTTCAGGCCGGACGTTGCGGCAGCAGTTTGCGGCGTTGGCGCGACAGGGCCAGCGGCGTTCCATCAGCGCCCCAGGCGATCGCCTCGTCCACCGTCCAGCCCAGGCCGAGGTCCAGCATCCTGAACTCGAAGAAGGCCCAGCCGTCCGGCGCGGTCTGCGGCGTTGGATCGGCCAGGATGTCGATGCGCAGATCGACGGTGGTCATGGCGGCCGGCGTCTTGGATGCGGTCCAGGCGGGCGGGTAAAGCGCGTCCAGCAGGTAGCACAGGCCGACCTCATCCAAGGGCCGGCCGTCGGCCATCCGCATCCAGGTGCGCTCGATCACCGGCTTGCCCTCATTGCCGCCCAGGATGTTGGGCCCGCCGTCGAAGCGGTATTCGACGTGCTGGGCGAAATGCGGCGACATCGGCCCGCGTATGGTGGCCTTGGGGTCCAGTTTATCCAGCGGCGGAGGCGGCGCGTGCAACGGCGTCAGCGGTGCCGGCGCGGCGTCCAGCCCATAGGTGCCGGTGGCGTGGTGGGTCATGCGCCCGTCCTGCTCGGCCTCGACCGCGGCATACAGAACGTTGCGGCCGCCGCGCAGCAGGCGAGGGCGAAAGGCGACCTGTTCACCGAACCTTGCCGCCGACAGATATTGGACCGACAGGGTCCGAAGGGGCGCGGTCAGCGCCAGTCCTTGTCGCATCGATTGGGCGCACAGGGCCGCCAGCAGCCCGCCGAACGGAAAGCCCTTCTCCGGCGCCATGCTCGATGGGCCATTCGAGAAATGACCCGGCACGGGTGCGGACAAACCGCCGTCATCGAGAACCTGGAAGGCAAGGGCGGCGTCGAGAGAAATGGGCGGCGTCATTGCGCAATCCTGCGTCAGGCGAAGAAGCGGCGGAAGACCTGATGAAGATCTCCCGCCAAAGTCCAAGGAACAACCCGGCGAACCGGGAGGCTCGCACGTCCGTTGCTAAACAAGACTGACCTGGAGCGTTCGGATTTGCAACCCTTGCCAAATGCCTGACGCGGCGTCACTTTCGCGCCTATGGGACGCACAGCCGACTACAGCCGCCAAAGCTGCTCCATCGCCGCCACGCTTGAGGTGATCGGCGATCCCTGGACCCTGTTAGTCATCCGCGATGCCTTCAACGGCGTCAGCCGGTTCGAACAGTGGCAAGACAATCTGGGCGTGGCGCGCAACGTCCTGGCCGCCCGGCTCAAAAGCCTGGTCCAGCATGGCGTGCTGGAGCCGCGCCTGTATTCCGAACGCCCACCGCGCAACGAATATGTCCTGACCGCCAAGGGCAAGGATTTGTACGGCGTTCTGGTCACCCTGCATGGCTGGGGCAACAAGCACGTCTATGGCGACGCCGACAGCGGCATCGACATGATCCACAAGACCTGCGGTCACTCCCTGAGCCCGCGCATCGCCTGCGGCTGCTGCGGCGAGATCGTCAAACCCAGAGATATCGCCCTGACCCGCGCGGAGAACCGGCCGACGGTCGGCGACGTGATGCCGAAGGAAGTGGCTTAGGCGCGTTCCTGCTGACGCTTTCTGGCAGTAGGGCTGCTAGGATGGCGGGGTGTCACGCTCCGAACGCCTTCTCGATCTGCTGAATGTGCTGCGACGGCATCGTCGGCCGGTGAGCGGGCAGGTGTTGGCCGAGGAGATGGGCGTCAGCCTGCGGACGCTTTACCGCGATATCGCCAGCCTGCAGGCGCAAGGGGCGACGATCGAGGGGGAGGCGGGGGTCGGCTATGTTCTGAAGCCGGGCTTCATGCTGCCGCCGCTGATGTTCACACCGGAGGAGATCGAGGCCCTGGTGCTGGGGTCGCGCTGGGTGGCGGACCGCGCCGATCCGCGCATGCGCGATGCGGCGCTGGCGGCGCTGGGACGGATTTCGGCGGTGTTGCCGCCCGACCTGCGCGACGAGATGGACACGTCGGCCCTGCTGGTGGTGCCGGGAGAGCCGTTCCCGGCGGATCGGGTCGATCCGGCCTTGCTCAGGAAGGCGATCCGCACCGAGCGGCGGCTGAAGCTGTGTTACCGCGACGAGGCGGGGTCGGCGTCGGAGCGTGTCGTCTGGCCGTTCGCCCTGGCCTTCTTCGACCGGGTGCGATTGCTGATCGCGTGGTGCGAACTGCGCGGTGATTTCCGCAGTTTCCGCACCGATCGCATCGTCGAGGCGGAGGTAATGGAGGCGCGCTATCCGACGCGTCGCCAGGCGCTGATGAAGACCTGGCGCGAGGCGCATGAAAGATCGCGGTCAGGCGACGGCTGCTGACGGAAATTGGCAGCAGCGAAGGCTAGGGTTCGGCGTGTTGGAAACACGAGGGCCGGGCTGATGAGCGAGATCGAGGATATTCTTCTGGCCGTTGCGGATCCGGAGATCAGCGCACGCTTTTATGCCAGCCTGCTGGGTTGTCGGCCGGTGATGGCGGGACCGGACCGGGCCTTATTCAAGCTGACGTCGGGCCGGGCGCTGGGGCTGCTGCGGCGTGCCGGCGATCGGCGCGAGGTATGCGAAGTCGACTTTCCGCTGGAGGGCGCCGAGGCGGTGGATCAGGCGCATATCGACTGGTGGGATCGCGGCGCGCGCATTCTGACGCCGCCCACGAACGCCACGCCGGTCCGCAGCTTCGTGGCAGGCGATCCGGACGGCCATCGGCTGAGGGTCTATGCCGTCGCGGCGTGAGCGCGATCAGACCTCGGCTTCGAGCCGGTATCCGACGCCGCGTACATTGGTCAGCAGTCCGGCGGCGTCGGCGGCGTCCAGCTTGCGGCGCAAGTGGCTGACGTGGCTGTCAATCGTGCGCTCCAGAACCGCCTGATTGGGGAAGCAGGCTTGCATGATCTCGCTGCGGCTGAAGACGCGCAGGGGCGTGCGGGCCATGTGGGCCAGGATACGGAACTCCGTCAGGGTCAGGTCCAGACGGCGCTTGCCCGACGGCGTCAGGATCGCCGCCAGATAGTTCTCCAACTGCACTTCCAGGAGACCGACGCGCAGGGTCTTGGCGGCCCGACCGTCGCCGCTGCGTCGCAGGATGGTCTGGATCGAGGCCGTGACCTCGGCCGGCTTGAACGGCTTGGCGATATAGTCGTCCGCCCCGATCCGCAGCGCCTGCAGCTTGTCTGTTGCCTCGTCCCGTTCGCCGACCATGATGACGGGCGTCTCGCCGCGCCGACGCAGTTCGCCCAGCACATCCCAGCCGTCGCGCACGGGCAGGCGGACGCTGAGCAGGGCGAGATCGGGTTTGAGCGACGCATGCAGGTCGGCCGCCTGCTGGCCGTCGGCGGCGACGACAGTGCGAAATCCGTCCCGACGCAGGGCGGCGTCCAGAATTTCGACGCCCTCGGCGGCGTCATCGGCGATCAGGATCAGGCTGCTCATGGCGTCTCCGAAAGCCGCCATCGCGCCAGATCGTCGCGTCGTCCAGCAAAACCGGACGGCTGCGGTGAAGTTTCATATCGCCGTCGCAAAGCCTTCACGCAGACGAAGAAAAACCCCCTCCCGCCAAGGCGGAAGGGGGCAAGTCGGTCGTTCGGGAGGAACGCTTAGTAGGAGGCGCGCAGCTCGATGCCGAAGGTGCGTGGATTGTTGAAGTTGCCGTAGTCGCCCAGGGTGTTCCGGTTCGACGGATCGCGACGGTACACGTAGGTCTCGTCCAGCAGGTTGCGCGACCACAGGGCCACTTCCAGCAGCGGACCGCCGTCGCGGGTCGTGATGTCGGCGATGGCGACGCGGGCGTTCACGACGAAGGACGAGTCGGCCTTGATCGCGAACTGCTCGAAGCTGTGGGCCGCATCGGCGTAGTTGGCGTCGATGTGCGCCTTCAGGGTCGCGCCCATGAAGGGCGAGTTCCAGTCGGCGGCGACGCTGCCGGCGTTCTCGGGCGTATAGGCGATGAAGACCTGCTGCACCTGGCCGTTGAACGGGTTCACCGTGTCCGGCACCTTGGCGTCCGTATAGGCGTAAGACGCCGACAGGGTCAGGTTGTCGGTCGCTCGGAACTGACCTTCCAACTCCACGCCGCGGATTTTCGTGGTGCCCGGGGCGTTGATGGTTTCCAGCGTATTGCGGGTCGATGCGCCTTGGACGGTGACCAGGCTGAAGTCGATCTGGCTGTCGGTGCGATCCATGGCGTAGACGGCCGCGTTGAAGCGGACGCGGCGGTCGAACAGGTCGCTCTTCAGGCCGATTTCGTAGGCCTTGACCTCTTCAGGATCGAACGAGCGGTAGGTCAGCGAGCGCGAGGAGGCGCCGCCGGCGCGGTAGCCGGTCGAATACTTGCCGTAGACGTTGATGTTGTTGCTGACGTCATAGGCCAGGGTGACCAGCGGGTCGAAGCGATCGACCTTGGAATTGAAGCGCAACACGCCCTGCACGCCGTTCACGACGGGAAGCGCATTGTTAACCAGCTCAAGCACGCCGTCCTTGTCGTCCCCGGTGTAGCGGCCGCCGACCGTCAGGTGCAGGGCGTCCATGCTGGCCGGGGTCCAGGTCGCCTGGCCGTAGACGGCCTTGGATTCCGAGTGTGCGGTGGACTTGCGGTCCAGCGAGCGGAAGCCGCGGATCGTCGGGGTGGGGTCCAGGATGGTGTAGCCCGTGCCGTCAGCGTTCCACTGGTTCGTCGAGGGCGTGGCGGCGTCGTCGGACACCGTTTCCTTGAAGTAGAAGACGCCGCCGACATAGTCGATGCTGTCGCCCAGCGAACCGACGGCCTGCAGTTCCTGGCTGAACTGATGCTGCCAGAAGCCGGCCAGCGAATAGCGGCTGAAGCGGCCGTTCGGGCCGACGACCGGCGGACGGTGGGCGCCGGCGATGTTGTCATACTGCTCGACGTCCAGATCGCGGTAGGCCGTGATCGAACGAATTTCCAGCGAGTCGGTCGGGCGATACGACAGGTGCAGATCCATGCCGCGCGTGTCGTCGACGCTGAACTGCTGAGGCACGCCGATGTCGGCCTGCGTCATCCGATTGGAGCCCTCGACCTGGACCAGGGGCGACAAAGCGCGGATTTCGACGGGCGTGCCATTGACGGAACGGATCGTCGTCGAGGTGAACGGCACGACGGTCAGGCCGTTCGGGTTGAAGTTCAGCAACTGGCTGTAGAACGGAGTGTTCTTGTCCTTGCTGATGTCGGCCGCCAGGGTGGCGGTGAAGTTTTCGGCGGGCGTCCAGCGCGTCTGGAAGCGAAGGCCGCGACGGTCATATTCGCCAAAGCCCGTCTGTCCCGGCAGGATGTTCTCGGTCACCGGACCCTGGACCGAAATGATGCCGTCGACCTTGAAGGCGAAGTCGCCGAGGGCGGGGAAGTCGACGTGCAGTTCGGAGTTATAGGACTCCAGATTGCCCACGCCGGCGATGGCGCGCATGCCGAACACGCCCGTGGGCTTCTTGGTCACCAGCGACAGGGCGCCGCCTTCGGTGTTGCGGCCGAACAGGGTGCCTTGCGGACCCTTAAGGACTTCGACGCGCTCGATGTCGAGCAGGGCGGCGGCGAGGCCGTGCTGGCGGGCCAGATAGACGCCGTCGACATAGACGCCGACGCCCTGCTCGCGGGCGGGCTGGTTGGCGTCGTTCGGCACGATGCCGCGGATGCCGATGGTCAGGGCGGACTGACGGGCCTCGAAGGTGGCGATGCGCAGGCTGGGGACGCTGCCGTCGGCCAGGTCCATCAGGCTCTGTACGTGGCGATCGGCCAGGGCTTCGGCGTTGACGACCGAGATCGAGATCGGCGTGTCTTGCAGGTTGGTTTCGCGCTTGGTGGCGGTCACGACGATGTCGTCAAGACCGGCCGGCTCGGCGCTGGCGGCCGTCGGCGCGGTCTGGATCGGCGCGGTCTGGGCGAAGGCGGAAACGGGCGCGGCGAGAAGGGCGGTCCCCAGCAGCAGCTGAAGGCGCAGTTTGGTTTGACGATGCATTTTTATCCCCTGCTTAGTCGGGGCGGGGATTACGCCGTCATTGCGATGCGCAGTTTACAGCCGTGCAACAGCCCGGTGCATCTTTGATGTCCGAGGACGCGTCAAATCTTCGATGCAGGTCCACGATAATTCCACATGGTCTCCACAATCGAAAAGACGGAGCACGTCGGGCAACGCGCTCCGTCCTCGTGAAAGCTATTTCCTCACGTATTTGTCGAGGAAGGTCAGATAGGCGTCCTGGGCTGTGATGCGGTTGTCGCGGCGGGTGAAGCCGTGCCCTTCGTTCGGGAAGACGACATAGTCGACCGGCACGCCATTGGCGCCGACGGCGGCGACCAGTTCGTCGCTTTCGACCTTCAGCACGCGCGGGTCGTTCTCACCCTGCACGACCAAGAGGGGCTTGTTGATCCCTTCGGTGTGGAACAGGGGCGAAATGCGGCGGTGGCGCTCGGCGTCGGTGGCTGGATCACCCATCTCGTCATAAAGGGCGATGCGCTGGGCGCCCCACCAGGCCGGAATGGACTCAAGCGTCCGAACCCAGTTGGTTACGCCGAAGATGTCCACCCCCGCCGCAAAGGCGTCGGGATGGAAGGCGAGGGCGGCGGCGGTGATGTATCCGCCATAGGATCCGCCCATCACTGCGACCTGATCGTCGGCGACCCAGTCCTGCTGTCTCAGCCAGTCGCCGCCGGCGACGATGTCGCGCAGATCCGCCTCTCCGTGCTTCTTGTCGTCCAGATGGAAGAAGGTCTTGCCGTAGCCGGAAGAGCCCCGGTTGTTGGCGCCCAACACAGCATAGCCATGGTTCACCAGGTGCTGGACCATGGCCGAATAGCCGCGTCGGGTCTGGCCGCCGGGACCGCCGTGGACCAGCACGATGGCCGGGGCCGGATTGGCCGCGGACGCGCCCTTGGGCCTGTAAAGCACGGCGGGGATCATGACGCCGCCCTCGCCGGGGTATCGGACGATGGTCGCCTCGACCAGGGCATTTTCGTCAATGGCGGGGTTCAGGGCGTGTGTCAGGCGCTTCGCCTCGCCGGTGGTCAGGTCGGCGACGAACACATCGGCCGGCGAGGTGTCGGACGAGACGGTGAAGGCGATGGTCTTCTCGTCCTCGCTGAACCGGACATTGCCGATATCGCCGTCAGGCAGGCCGGTCATGGCGACCGGCTGGCTGGTCGTGGCGTCCAGCAGGGTCAGTTCGGTCTTGGCGTCGGCGTTCAGGCCCGAGACGCGGTAACGGCCGCTCGGCGAATAGAAGACGAAGCTGACATCCCAATCCGCCTGGATAAGCGGAGTGTTCGCGCCGCTCGCCAGATCGTGGCGAATGGCCTGTTGAAACTCGCCGTTCTGGTCCGTGCCGATCAGCACGGCTTTCGAGTCTGGCGTGAAGTCGAAGGCGGTGTAGGCGACATTGCCTTCGTGCGGGGTCAGCAGCTTGGGCTCGCCCGGTGCGGTCAGATCGACCAGATAAAGGTCGTTGTTGGCGCTGGTCAGCGCCTTGTCCAGCAGCAGCCACCGGCCATCCGGCGAAAGGGCGGCCGGCGAAAAACCGCCGGTGTTCTCGAAGACCGTCCGATGCGCATAGGTGGTCGCATCATAGGCGATGACATCGAAGGCCGAGGCGTCGCGTGCGTTCGAAGTGACGAAGAACGTCTTGCCGTCCTGGCTCCAGCTCAGGAAGTCGGCCTTGACCTTGTCGCCAGGCGTCAGGTCCATAATTGCGCCGTCCGGTGTCCGCACGAAAAGATGGCTCAACTCGTCGCCGCCGCCGTCCTGGGTGAACAGGATGCGTGCGTCGGAGGGGAAATAGCTGACGGGATTGACCGCGCTCGTGGTCGAGTTGGTCAGCGGGATCGGATCGCCGCCGGCGACGGGCAGGGCGTAGGCATTGAAGACACCCGTCTTGTCCGACCGGATCAGCACGGACTTGCCGTCCGGCGAGAACGCCTTGGCCCCGCCATAGCCCAGACCATACGAGACGGTGTCGAAGAACTGGGCCGCCGTATAGGTCGGCGCCGCCGGGCTTTTCGCCGCGGGTGCGGCGGCCTGCGCCATTGCTGCGGCGGGAAGGGCGGCCATCAGGGCCAGCACGGAAACCAGGCAGGCGGTGGTGCGCATCGGAACCTCTCGTCGGTGGGATGACCGTAGGAGGCGACAGAACACCACGTCGGATGCAAACTGTCTTCGATTTAATGGATCGTCGTTAGGCGACGGCCGACGCCGTGTTGCGGATGAAGCCGCCGCCCAGGACGCGTTCGGGGTCCGTCGGATCATACAGGGCGCAGGCCTGGCCCGGCGCGACGCCTTCTTCGCCATCGTCGAAGACGACGCGGATATCGCCGTCGATCAGGGCGAGGCGCGCTGGCGAGGGCTGCCGGGTCGAGCGGACACGGGCCAGGACCGGGATGTTGGCCTGGGCGGCCTCGGTGATGGTCGCCTCGTTGCCCAGCCAGTTGGTTTCTTCCAGCGTCAGACTGGCCGTCAGCAGGGCTTCACGCGGGCCGACGATGACGCGACGCGTTTCGGGCTCCAGCCTAGTCACGAACAGCGGCTCGCCCACGGCGACGTTCAAGCCGCGGCGCTGCCCGATCGTATAGTCCGTGATGCCCGCGTGCCGGCCCAGCACCCGTCCGTCCATATGCACAATCTCGCCGGCCTCACGCCCTTGCGGACGCAGGCGGTCGATCAGGGTTCGATAGTCGCCGGAAGGTACGAAACAGATATCCTGGCTGTCCGGCTTGGCGGCGATCTTCAGGCCCAGTTCGGCGGCGACGCCGCGCACCTGTGGTTTTTCGAGATCGGCCAGGGGGAAGCGCAGATAGTCGAGCTGGTCCTGGGTCGTGGCGAACAGGAAATAGGACTGGTCGCGCGAATGGTCGATCGCCTTGCGCATCTGCGAGCGATTGCCGGCGACGGCGCGGCGGACGTAGTGACCCGTCGCCATCGCCTCGGCGCCCAGATCGCGCGCCACGTCCAGCAGGTCGCGGAACTTGACGGTCTGATTGCAGCGGATGCAGGGGACCGGGGTCTGGCCTTTCAGGTAGCTGTCGGCGAACTGGTCGATCACCGCGTCCTTAAACCGGCTCTCATAGTCCAGAACATAGTGCGGGATGCCGATCATGTCGGCGGCCAGACGCGCGTCGTGAATGTCCTGGCCCGCGCAGCAGGCGCCCTTCTTCTTCAACGCCGCGCCGTGGTCGTAGAGCTGCAGCGTCACGCCGACGACGTCATAGCCTGCCTTGTGCAGCAGGGCCGCGACGACGGTGGAATCCACTCCACCTGACATGGCGGCCACCACGCGCGCGCCGACCGGCAGGCCGACCGCCGTCCGCGCGCTCTCGACCGCCGCATCCATGTCGGTGCGGGCGATGTCGGGAACGGGGCAGAATTCTTCGACCAGGGTCATCGCGGCCATTTAGTGCGGAACCGGCGCGATTTCGAGGCCCGCAAAAGAAAAGGGCCGCACCCGTCGCCGGATGCGGCCCTTAACGTCTTCGGGGAAACCCTCAGGAGCGGTAGCTCTGGATCCGCGTCGTGCGCAGACCCTGCATGCCCCATTTGTCGATGGCCTTCTGCCAGGCCAGGAACTCTTCGGCCGTCAGGCGATATTTCGCCAGGGCGTCGTCGAGGCTGAGCAGGCCGCCGCGAACGGCGGCGACGACCTCGGCCTTGCGCCGGATCACCCACCGGTCCGTGTTGGACGGCGGCAGGTCGTTGAGGGTCAGGGGCGTGCCAGTCGGTCCGACCACGTATTGTTCGCCTTTGCTATTAAGGCGTCGCTCTTGCAACATGGGCTTATGCCTCTTTCACCAACACCGTAGTGTCATGAAGGTAGGCGGCCCCGACTAAGGTCCGTTTAAGGGTCGTGGTGAAGGAACGGATAACTTCCGCCCCTCCCTGAACGACTCTGTAAACCTTGCTTGCGCGACGATTCATCGAGACTAACGCTTACTTACTCGCCGATCAGCGTTTGATGTTGATCAGCTCGGCCAGCATTTCATCGGCCGTGGTGATGATTTTGGACGAGGCGGAATAGGCGCGCTGAGTGGTGATCAGGCCGGTAAACTCGGCCGACAGATCGACGGTCGAGGACTCCAGCTGCTTGGCCGCGATCTCGCCCGCGCCGCCCGTTCCTGCCGCCTTTAGGTTAAAGGTGCCCGACTGGAGGCTGACGGCATAGGCGTTGCCGGACACTTCACGCAGACTGTCGGGGCTGGGGAAGGTGGCGACCGCGACCTGGGCGATGCGGCGCATGACGCCGTTGTCGAAGATGGCGGTGACGAAGCCGCCTTCGTCGATCTTGATCTCGCTCAGATTGCCGAACGCCGTGCCGTTAGTGACCGTCGACTGGACGACCGAGGCCGTGTTCAGCTGGCTGAGGCCGCCGGCCGAGGTGTTGAGGTCCAGCGTGACGGCTTGGGCGGCGATGCCCAGACCGTCAGCCCACGCCACCTGACCGGCCGGCATGGTCAGATTGTTCGGATCGGACTTGCCAAAGTCCAGCGTCGCCATGGTGGGGTCGTCGAACAGACCCGTGCCTGCTGGCCAGGCCTTCATCGTGTCGACGTCCAGGCGACCCGACGGCGTGAAGGCGATCTTGCCGGTCTTGATCTGGCCGTTGGCGTAGGGTGCGCCCGCGATCACGTCGCTGGCCGGCACGGAAACGATTTCCGCATACCAGATGTTCGGTTCGTCACTCTTCAGGAAGCGGAGTTCCAGGTTGCGCTGGCCGCCCTTGGAGTCCGAAACCGGGATGTTCATCTTGAAGTCGGGCTTCACGCCGACAGGGTTGTCGTCGTCGGCGTTGTACATCGCCATGGAGTTGACCGACGGGTCGTATTTCGTCTTGGCGACGTTTTCGTTGCCCAGGCCGACGTCCGAAAGGTTGAGCGTATAGGCAGGGCCGCTCGCCGGCGTGAACTGGATCTGGGTCGGCGGCGTGCCGATCGTGGTCGCCGAGCCGGCGTTCGCGCCGTTGATGGTCAGTCCAGTGATGGCGCCGGTGGTCGGGTCGAAGGTCGCCGAGGCGTCGACCTTCTGCGAACCGGACTTGATCACCAGATCGTGGCTGTTGGCGCCGGTGCGGGTGTAGCGGACCGACACGTCGTGGGTCACGGCCGGCGTCGCCGTGTCGGACACGCCCTTGTAGGACTGGGCGCTGGCCGCGGAGGACGATTCCTGGCTCGAACGCAGGTTGGCGTTGATCTGGACGCGAGTGGTCGGTTCGGCGGTGCCGCCGACCGAGCCGATGTTGATCGAGCGCAGGCGCGACAGATCGGACGGATCGGTCGAGATCTCGCCGTTGGAGTCCACTGGCCAGCCTTGAAGATACAGGCCGGCGCTATTCTTCAGATAGCCCTGTTTGTCGACGGTGAAGGCGCCGGCGCGGGTGAACAGGCGGGTGTCGGTCGCGCCGACGTTCTCGGCCTGCGTCGTCGTGACGAAGAAGCCCTGACCGTTGACGGCGAGGTCGGTGCTGGAGGTCGTGCGCTGAAGCTGACCTTCCTGGCTGACATAGGAGCGGGTGTTGGTGGTGACGCCGCCGGCCGAGTAGCTGCCGCCCGATGCGGTCTGGCTGTTGACCAGGGTCTGGAACTCGCTGGCCGTGCGCTTGTAGCCGACGGTATTCACGTTGGCGATGTTCTGGGAGATCGCCGCCAGGGCGGCGGAGTTGGCGGCCAGGCCGGACACGCCGGCCAGCATTGCACTGTTGAGGCTCATGGAAGAACGCTCCTTAAATAGAGGTCATCGGGAAGGCGGCGGATCGCATCATGCGGCCGCCTCCTCGGTGGGGACGTTCGGATTCTCCGTATCGTCGGTATCGTTGGCCGCCTGGGCCTTGATCTCGTTCAGCGAGATCACGGTCGAAAGCGGAAGGATGGAGTCGCCGATCACCAGGTATGGCGCGCCGTTGTACATCTCGACGCCGGTGACCCGGCCCTGGATCAGGGCTTGGGCGTCAACCTTGGCGCCGGCAGCGTCGGTAGCGGCGACCTTTAGCGTATAGACGCCGCCGTCCTCTGCCGTGCCGCCGTCATTCAGCTTGCCGTCCCAGGAGAAGGTGTGCAGGCCGGACTTCTTGTCCGGCGCGGCGCCCTCCCAGACGACGACGCCCTTGCTGTCGACGACCTGCAAGGTGGCCTTGTCCGCGTCGGCTCCCAACTCGTAGGCCCAGGTGGCATTGCCGTCGTTGAACTCGGTGGCGGTCCAGGCGGCGGTGACGCTCTTGCCGATGTAGTTGGCGGCGTTGTCCAACCCACCGCCGGCCTGGGCGGCCAGCAGGCTGGTCAGCAGGTCGTTCGTCAGCAGTTGCTGCTCCACGCCGGCCATCTGGGTCAGCTGGGCCGTGAACTGATTGGAGTCCAGCGGCGACAGCGGATCCTGGTTCTTCATCTGCGTAGTCAGCAGGGTCAGGAAGGTCTCGAAGTTCGAGGCCAGGGCCTTGGTGCCGCCGGTGATGCGGCCCGCTGCGGCGGAGGTTGTGACGGCGTCGACCATGGGGTCAGACCTTCAGATCGACGCGGTCAGGCGTCAGGGAATGGTTGATCCAGGCGCCAGGCGCCGGGACGATGGGCATGTCAGCCTGGGCTGCGAGACGAGAGCCGCCGGCGAACAGGGCGTTGCGCTGCTGCTGGCGCTCGAAGGCGCCGCCGCCGGCGGACGGATCGCGTTGCGAGAAGTCGAGCGCGTCGCCTGCGACCTGGAAGCCGGCCTCCTGAAGCTGGCGACGCAGTTCGTCGGCGCGACCCTTCAGATCGGCGGCGGCGGCGGGATTGTCGAAGGCCAGGCGAGCGGACAGCTGGCCGTCCTTGCCGATCTCAAGACTGACATCGACGCGGCCCAGATCTTCGGGCGTCAGCACCATGTCGAACCGGGTCGAACGGCCTTCCAGCTTGCGGGCCATCTGCGCAGCGAGTTGGGCGGTGGTCTCGACGGTGGCGCGTGACAGGGTGGACAGGCCCTGAGCATGGCTGGACGCGGCGGCCTGTTGAGCAGGCTGCGCATCGGTCGGCGCGGGGCTTGCGGTAGTGGCTTCGGGCGACGCTGAATCCGACGTGGCGACGGCGGCAATCGCGGCCTCGGCTGCCTTGGCGGGTGAGGGCGTCGGCTTGGCGGCGACTTGGATCGCGGTGCTGGAAGGGATGACGTCTTCGGTTGTCGCCGTTTGAGCCGCAGGAACGGCGGCTTCTCCGGTCTGGTCCAGCGCGCCATGGAGGTTACTGCGCAGGGGTGCAGCGGCCTGAAGCGAGGTCGGCGGCTTCGGCGTATCGGCCGGGGCAGCCTCTGTCGGCTGTTCGGACGCCGCTTCATTGAGGGCTGCGACGACGTCGGCGGGGGCTATGGCGGAGGGCCTAGGCGTCGTTGCGTTGGCGGCGATCTGGACCTGAGCGGCCGGGATCTGAGCGGCCGCCAGGGACTGCGCTATGGGCGAGGGAGCGGCCGGTTTGTCGGTATTGGCGACAGCGGTCTGGATCGTGCTGGCGGCCGTTGCGGTCGCCGGCGTTGTCGGTTCGGTCGAGCGCGGCCCAGCATCAACCATGCCGATAACGGCAGGCTTTGAACTATCGCTCACCGTCACCGTCACCGTCTGAGCGGAGGCGGTTGGAGCTTTTTCAGTTCCGATTTCAACCGCTGTTTTCGCTTTGACCGGAGAAGTGATCGGCGCCTCGGTGGTCAGGATTTCGCTGAGTTCGGACAGAACCGTTTGAGCGGTCGCGGCAGCCAAGACATTTCGCGCTTCGACTTCCTGTTCGCCAAGCGATGATGCAGGCTTGCCCGCCATATACGTTTCAGAACGGGCAGTCGTAGCGACCATCGACGCTGACGTTGCGGCCTCTGGCGCAATGACTTCGACTGACGTCAGGTTTTGGCGAGCTTTCGGTTCGACAAGGATTTCCGCCGGGTCGCCGGAAACGGCCGGCGAGCCCGCGACGACGATCGATTGAGCGACTGGAACGGCTGGCGTCAGTTGCGCGGCTGTAAACGGCGTTGCGGCGACGAGGCCAGAGCTATCGTCGTCATTCGCGGCCGTGTCCGTGCCGATCTGCTGCTTGTCGGCAAGGGAAGGCTGAACTGCGGGGTCTGCTATCTCGCCCGAGATCGTAGGGACGCTTTCGGTTGTCGGGGTCGGCGTGTCGGTGCCCGGCTCCGCCGCCATGGGCTGGGCCATGATGACGCTTAGCGACCGAGCGCCCGTCAGACGGCCGGGCGTCATTCGTTCGACAGGCGCGCCGTGGACGCCCGCATTCAGCGCATCGGCGACCTTGCTGGAGAACAGGCCCGCATCGGCTGACTCTGCGCCCAGGGCAGCAGCCGACGGTCCGGTCGAAACCGGAGCGGCAGGCGCGAGCAGGGCGGAGGCGGTGGACATAGAAACGCGGCGGCTTTCGTAAGAAGCGACGACGGCGCCTGCTGCGCCCAAGAGTTCGCCGCCCTCGACGCAAGCGCCGGGCCAAGAAAATAAGTTAGCAAAAACAATGCAAAGCACAGGGTCGGGGTCTGCGGGTCCGAAGCGCGGCGGTCGTTATTGCCGCGCTCTCGCCACTTTTTGCCCGGCTTCGCGGCGCCGCCGATCAGCGATAGGCGGGATGCCTGCAATCCGATTGGCCCAACCTTTGCGCATCTTTCCCATCATGACGGCCGCCCGATCAACGATCCTGTGGAAAAACAACGCTTTGTGCGAGCGGGCACGGCACGTGGCTGGGCAAGAACTGCGCGTCGCGATGCAGCGGTTGCCGGGTAGGGCGGGGGAGACGCGTCAATGTCGCTGAACTCGATCATGAACATTGCGACCTCAGGGCTGAAGACCGCCCAGTCGCAGTTGCGCGTCACCGCCGACAATATCGCGAACGTCGATACGCCCGGATACATCCGCAAGGTCGCCGATCAGTCGGCCGCCGTCACCAATGGCTATGGTTCGGGTGTCGATGTCACACGGGTGCGTCTGGCGACAGACCGTTTCCTGCAGGCGGCCAGCCTCAGCGCCGGTGCGGACGCCGCGCGCCAGACCGTGCGCTATGAGTTGTACGACCAGATCCAAAACCAGTTCGGCGATCCCAGCAGCGACAGCAACTTCTTCGCCCAGGTCGACAAGATGTTCGCCACCTATGCGACCCTGGCCGAAAGCCCGACATCATCGGCCGGGCGTCAGGACACCATCTATAAAACTCAGGCGATCTTCAATCAGGCCGCCGGCATCGCGTCCCAGATCCAGTCAGCGCGTCAGGAGGCGGACGGCCGGCTGCTGAGCGCGATCGAGACGGTCAATCCGCTGCTGGAACAGATCGCCAAGCTGAACAAGACCATCGCCGCCGGCACGGTGACGAATGAGGACGTGACGGGCGCCCAGAACGCCCAGCTCGGCCTGATCAACGAACTGTCCAAATATATGGATGTGAAGGTCGAGGCCCGCTCCAACGGCGGCGTTACCCTGCGCACCAACACAGGCACTACCCTGGTGGGCGAGGGGGCGGCGACGCTGTCGTACCAGGCGGCCGGCACCGTGGACGCCATGACGGCCTTCTCCGACATCATGATCACCGAACCCAGCGGCACGCGCTGGCCGCTGCTGGACGGCGTGTCGTCCGGTCAGATCCGGGGTCTGGTCGAGATGCGCGATGTCGATGCGCCTGCCGCCGCCGCGCGCCTGGGTGAGTTGACGGCCAAACTCGCGGACGAACTGAACCGCGCCCATAACGCCAATAGCAGCGTTCCTGCGCCGACCACCCTGACGGGGCGCAACGTTGGACAGTCGCTCGAGAACGCCCTGACCGGCTTCACCGGCACGACCACCATCTCGACGGTCAATGCGTCGGGCGTGGCGCAGGCCTCGGCCCGGATCGTCTTTTCCGGCGGGACGATGACGATCAACGGCGCCGCCGCCGATCCGACCACCTTCCTCAGCGTGCTGAACGCCCAACTGGGCGGCACGGCGACGGCGAGCTTCTCGGATGGCCAACTGCGCCTGGACGGGGCGGCCGGAAACGGCGTGGCCATCGCCGACGACGCGACATCGCCCAGCACGAAGGGCGGGCGCGGATTTTCGCACTGGTTCGGCCTGAACGACCTGGTCACTACGACCACGCCGACCTTCTACGAGACGGGCCTGACCCTGACGTCTCAGCATGGGTTCGATCCGGGCGAGAGCCTGACCTTGCGCTTCGCCGGCCCATCGGGCGCGCGCCTTCGCGACATCACCGTGTCCGTGCCCGCCGGGACCGGAACGATGGGCGAGATGCTGGGCGCGCTGAACGACCCCATCACCGGCGTCGGTCGCTATGGCGCCTTCAGCCTGGATGCGGTGGGCAAGCTGTCCTTCAAGGCCTACGACCCGTCGGCGACGTCGATGAACGTCGTGAAGGACAATACGACCCAGGATCCGTCCGGCGTTTCAATGTCGCAACTGTTCGGCCTGGGCGCGACCGGATCGACGCGGGCGGGCGCCTATACGGTGCGCAGCGATATTCAGCAGGACCCCGGCAAGCTGGCCCTGGCGCAACTGAACCTGTCGGCAGCGGCGGGAACGCCGGCGCTGAGCAAGAACGATGGGCGCGGCGGCCTGGCGGTGGGGGATGTGGGCAAGAAGAACGTCGCCTTCGCTGCGGCCGGCGGAAATGCCGGCGGGACCAAGACCCTGTCGTCCTATGCGGCGGACTTCGCCGGCGAGATCGGCGGCAAGGCCTCGGCCGCCAAGACCCGCAGCGAAACGGCAAGCGCTCTGGCCAAGGAGGCGGACAGCCGCCGCACCTCGGCCGAAGGCGTGAACATGGACGAGGAACTGGTCAATATGACAACGTTCCAGCAAGCCTATAACGCCTCTGCGCGCCTGATCCAGGCGAGCAAGGATATGTACGACGTACTGATCGGAATCCTGCAATGACGCGCGTCGCGACCCACGGGAACTACCAGTCGGCCTTGCTCAGTTTGATGAACGCGCAAGGCCGCGCGCAGCAGGCGCAGGAGCGGATCGATAGCGAGAAGATCGCCACCGACATGTCCGGCTACGGCCGAGGCGCAGAGCAACTGACCAGCCTGACGTCGACCCAGGCACGGCTGGAGGGCTTCATCTCCACTGGCGAGGCCGTGAAGGCGCGGCTGAGCGCCCAGGATTTGGCCATGAGCCGCATCTATGAAGGCGGCAATGCGGCGCGCGAGGCCATTGCAAACAGCCTGGCGGCCGGGCGGATCGACAATCTGATGGTCGAGCTCGGTCTGAACTATCAGACGGTTCAGGGGGGATTGAACGCGGAACACCAGGGCTCGTATCTGTTTGCGGGCGGCCAAAGCGACATCGCTCCCGCCACAGCCGCGACCATGGCTGATTTGACAGCGGCGCCGTCCACCGCCGCGACCTTCGCCAACGACACCTTGAAGCAGAAGTCGCGCATCGACGAGAAGACCACGGTCGAGACCGGGTTTCTGGCCAGCGAGATCGGCGGGCCGCTGACTGAGGTGTTCCGCAACATTCAGGCCTTCCAGAACGGCACGGCGGTGACCGTCGGCGGCGTGACCTATACGCCGGCCGGCGCGGGTACGCTGACGGGACAGCCGGACGCCAACGTCACCGCGTTCTTGAAGGCGCAGATGGGTGAACTGGACAAGGTGAATGCGGGCCTGACGAACCAGACGGCCAAGAACGGTCTGATCCAGAACCACGTCGAGACGGCGCTGGACGCCCAGGAAAATCAGAAGACCGCCCTGCAGAAGATGATGCAGGACAAGTCCGGCTATGACCCGGCACGGGCGATCACCGATCTGCAGATGGCGCAGGTGGCGATCGAGGCTTCGGCCCAGATCATCAACTCGCTGAAGAGCACGTCGCTGCTCAATCTGCTGCGTTAAGTCGTCGTTTCGAAAAAGAAAACGGCAACGCTGGACCAAACATCGTTCTGGAACGTATCATGAACGATGGCCCGTCTCGATCTGCGTCGAAAACTCTCCGTTCTGGCTGACGCCGCCAAGTACGACGCCTCGTGTTCGTCGTCGGGAACGTCGAAACGAAACTCTGTCGGCGGCAAGGGGATCGGCTCGACCGAAGGCATGGGCATCTGTCACGCCTATACCCCGGACGGTCGATGCATCAGTCTGCTCAAAATTCTGCTGACCAACTTCTGCATCTACGATTGCGCCTATTGCATCAATCGCGTGTCGTCGAACGTGGAGCGTGCGCGCTTCGATGTCGATGAGGTCGTCGACCTGACACTCAACTTCTACAAGCGCAACTATATCGAGGGTTTGTTCCTGTCGTCGGGCATCATTCGATCCGGCGACTATACGATGGAGCAGCTGGTCCTGGTGGCCAAGACGCTGCGGGAAGTCCACGATTTCCGAGGTTATATTCATCTGAAACTGATCCCGGAGGCGGATCCGAAGCTGGTGGAAATGGCGGGACTGTATGCCGACCGCCTGTCAGCCAATATCGAGCTTCCGCGCGACGAGGCGCTGGCGCGACTGGCGCCGCAAAAGGATGTCGGGATCATTAAAAAGGCGATGAGCCAGGTGCGCCTGGGCGTCGAGGCGGCCAAGTCGGCCAAACGCGAAAAGATCAAACCGCCAAAGTTCGCGCCGGGCGGCCAGAGCACGCAGCTGATCATCGGCGCCGACGGCGCGCCGGATACGGAAATCCTGGATCGCAGCGCCTCGCTCTACGGCGGTTATGGCCTACGTCGCGTCTATTATTCGGCGTTCAGCCCGATCCCGGACTCCAGTTCGATCCTGCCGCTGTCCAAGCCGCCGTTGATGCGCGAGCATCGGCTGTATCAGGCCGATTGGCTGATGCGGTTCTATGGCTTCTCCGCGCCGGAGATCGGCGAGGGGACATCGAACGGCATGCTCGATCTGGCGGTCGACCCCAAACTGGCTTGGGCTCTCAACAAGCGCGAGCAGTTTCCCGTCGATGTGAACCGTGCGCCGCGCGAAATGCTGCTGCGGGTGCCCGGGCTGGGTGTGAAGGCGGTGGACCGGATCGTCGCGGTGCGCCGCTATCGGACCCTGCGGCTGGAGGATGTCGGACGGCTGACGCGATCAGTGGCCAAAATTCGGCCCTTCATCACGGCGCTGGACTGGACGCCAGGCGGACTGACGGATGCGGCGGACCTGAAGGCGCGCGTGACCAGCCGTACGCCCGAGCAGTTGAGCCTGTTCTGATGGCGGTGGCGACGCTGGACGGCGAGACCGACTTCGACGGCTGGCGGAAAGCGGCGCGCGCGTTGCGATTGGCGGGTGTGGAGCCCGCGGCGGCGCGGTTCGTCGTGGCGGGGGCGGTGGAACAGGGCGGGCTGTTCGATCAGCCGATTGTCGAAGAAACGTCGCCGACGCCGGATGACCGCAGAGCTTTCAACGTCCCGAAAGAGTTCGTGGATCTGGCCCAGAACCTGATCCTGCATCGATCCGCCGACCGTTTCGATCTGATGTACCGCCTGCTGTGGCGACTGAAGGATGAGCCTGACCTTATCAAGGTCATTTCGGACCGGGACGTCGCCGACGCGCTGGAGCGGGTCAAGAACGTCAGCCGCGCCTCGCACAAGATGAAGGCCTTCGTTCGCTTTCGCCAAGTGCATGACGATCTGGGCGAGGCCTGGGTGGCGTGGTTCGAGCCGCCGCATCGGGTTTTGGAAAAGACCGCGCCGTTTTTCCAACGGCGGTTCACGACCATGCGCTGGTCGATCCTGACGCCGGATGGTTCGGCCTTCTGGGATGGCGGAACCCTGCGGTTCGGGCCGCCGGCAACGCGTGACATGGCGCCGGCCGAAGACGAGATCGAGGATTTCTGGAAGACCTATTACGCCTCGACCTTCAATCCTGCGCGGCTGAAGGTGAAGACCATGCAGGGCGAGATGGCCAAGTCCTACTGGAAGAACCTGCCGGAAGCCGCCCTGATCCCGGAACTGGTCGCGGCCTCGTCGGTTCGAACCGAGACCATGGTCGCCACGCCGTCGCCTCAGCCCAATCCGCGTTTCGCGCGCGCCGTCGCGCCTGACCTCCATTTGGCGCGTCCCGACGCCGAGGCCGTGCCCGAAAACCTCGACGATGTCGCCAGCGGCGTTCAAGCGTGTCGCCGTTGCCCGCTTTACCGCGACGCGACGCAAGGCGTGTGCGGGGAGGGGCCGAAGTCGGCGCGTCTGATGATCGTCGGCGAGCAGCCGGGCGATCAGGAGGATCTGGCAGGCCGCGCCTTCATCGGGCCGGCGGGACAGGTGCTGAACGCAGCCTTGGCCGAGGCCGGCATTGATCGATCCGACGTCTATGTCACCAACGCGGTCAAACACTTCAAACACGAGCCGCGCGGCAAGCGTCGCCTGCACAAGACGCCGAACGCGGGCGAGGTCCAGGCTTGTCGCTGGTGGCTGGACTCGGAACGAAGGCTGATCAAGCCGCAAGTCGTGCTGGCCCTTGGGGCGACGGCAGGTCTGGCGTTGCTGGGTCGAAAGCCGGCCGTGATGCAGGAACGCGGCGCGCCGATCGACCTGAGCGATGGATCGACCGCCGTACTGACGGTTCACCCCTCCTATTTGTTGCGGCTTCCGGACGAGGCGGCCAAGTCCGAGGCGAGACGGTTGTTCATTGAGGATCTGGCGGCCGTGCAGCGTCGTATGAGGTGACGCGAGAACGAATCCCGTTCGGCCGCGTTTGGCATCAGCGCCAGCGTGACCGTTGGACGTTTCATCGGGGGAGGCGATCTCGACACGGTCGATCGACAAACATCCGCGCGAATGTCATCGCGCGTTGACATCGAATGCCGGCTTGACCATTAGCGCGGCAGGGATTTCGGCTGTCTGTTCAGAGGGTCAGGGGAAAATCGCGATGTCAGACCGGTCTTCAGGGGCGCGATGAACACGGCTGCATATGAAATCGTCGATAGTGATGGCGAGGCCCGTCTGCGCCTGACCGGCGACTGGACGACCACGGCGCTGGGTCGTCTGCCGACGGAGCTGAGCCGCGATCTGGAAGGCCGCGATATCGCCAGCATCGACACCTCCGATCTCGGTCGCTTCGATACCGCCGGCGCGCTGGCTCTGGTGCAGGCTTCAAGCGGCCGCCTGGCCAAGAGCCAGTGGAAGGATCGACCGGAGGCCGGTCGCATCTATCACATGATCGAACTGCTGGAGCGCCAGAGCGCCCCTGCGCCGAAACGCCCCAGCGCCTTCGTGCGCACCTTCGCCAAGATCGGCCGTGGCGTTTACGATTTCGGCGGCGAGGCCATGTTGTCGCTGGCCTTTCTGGGTCGGCTGATGGCCGCCGTGGTGGAAGCCGCCAAACATCCCGGCGGCATCCGTTGGCCGGCCTGGGTCAGTCAGGCCGAGCGCGCCGGGCTGGACGCCATTCCGATCGTCATGATCACCAACTTCTTCATCGGCGCCGTCATCGCTTTCATCGGCGTGGATTTGCTGACCGACTTCGGCGCCCAAGTGTTTGCGGTTCAGCTGATCGGCGTCGCCATGTTCCGCGAGTTCGCCGTGGTGATCGCCTCGGTCTTGTTGGCTGGACGTTCGGCTTCGGCATTTGCGGCCGAGATCGGATCGATGCGGATGAACCAAGAGGTCGACGCCATGCAGGTCATGGGCGTCAATCCGTTCCAGGCCCTGGTGATCCCGCGCGTCGCGTCGCTGGTGCTGATGCTGCCGCTGCTGACCTTCATGGGCATGATCGGCGGCCTTGTCGGCGGTCTGGTCGTGTGCTGGAGTTCTTTAAATCTCGGTCCGTCCTTCTTCTTCCAGCGTCTGGTCGAGGATGGCACCATGGCCCAGCATCTGATGGTCGGGCTGGTGAAGGCGCCGGTCTTCGCCCTGGTGATCGCCGCCATCGGATGCCGTCAGGGCATGGCCGTCGCCGGCGATGTCGAAAGCCTGGGCCGCCGCGTGACGGCCGCCGTGGTGCAGGCCATCTTCGCCATCATCTTCCTGGACGCCGTGTTCGCCCTGGTCTTCCTGGAGCTGAACATATGACCGAGGCGCCAGAAAACCTGATCGAGGTGCGCGGCCTGCTGAGTCAGTTCGGCGAGCGCACCATCCACGAGAACCTCGACCTCGACCTGGTGCGCGGCGAAGTCCTGGGCGTCGTCGGCGGATCGGGCGCGGGCAAGACCGTACTGCTGAACACTATCATCGGACTGAAAGAGCCCGAGGGCGGGTCGGTGAAGGTGCTGGGTTACGACCGTGCGACCCTGACCGACGATCAGTCGGCGGATATCGAGCGCCGCACCGGCATCCTGTTCCAGCAGGGTGCGCTGTTCTCATCGCTGAGCGTGTTGGAGAACGTCGCCTCGCCCCTGGTCGAGCACACCAAACTGCCCAAAGCGATCATCTATGAATTGGCCGAACTCAAGATCGCCATGGTGGGCCTCAAACCCGAACACCACCACCTGAAGCCCGCCGAGCTCTCGGGCGGCATGAAGAAGCGCGCCGGCCTGGCGCGTGCGCTGGCGCTGGACCCGGAACTGGTGTTTCTGGACGAGCCGACGGCGGGTCTGGATCCCATCGGCGCGGCCGCGTTCGACGATCTGATCCGGCAACTGGCGGACGACCTGGGTCTGTCCGTCTTCATGATCACCCACGACCTCGATACGCTCTACGCCATCTGTGACAAGGTGGCGGTGCTGGCGGACAAGCGGGTCGTGGAAAAGGCCACGGTGCAGGAGCTGGAAGGCTCCGACCATCCGTGGATCAAGGAATATTTCCTGGGGCCGCGCGGACGCGCAGCCACCAAGTCTGCCGCCTGAGGAGAGCGGATCATGGAAAGAGACGCACATTACGCCGCCGTCGGCATCGCTACCGTCGCCCTTCTGGCGGCCCTGGCGGTGTTCACCATCTGGCTGGCCCGGCTGCAGTTCAACAGCGACTACGACATGTACGACATCGTCTTCTATGGGCCGGTGAACGGCCTGTCGGAAGGTGGCGAGGTGCATTTCAACGGCATCCGCGTCGGCGAGGTGACCGACCTGAACATCGACACCAAGCGCGGCGACCAGGTAATCGCCCGTGTTCGCGTGGACGGCACGACGCCGGTGCGCGTCACCTCGCGCGCGCAGCTGGAGCCGCAAGGCATCACCGGCTTGAACTACATCCAGATCACTGCCGGTTCGCCCAACAGCGCCCTGCTGAAAGAGCAGTATCCTGACAATGTCGTGCCCGTGCTGCAAAGCCAGCCGTCGCCGATCGCCGAACTCTTGAGCGGTTCGGGCACGGTGCTGGCCCAGACCGTGGATGCGCTGAACCGGATCAACCGCGTCATGTCCGATGACAATATCCGCAGTTTCTCCACCAGCGTGAAGAACGTCGAAGCGCTGACGACGGAACTGGAAGCCCGCAAGGCCATCTTCCAGCAACTGGAAGAGGCCGTGACCAACGCCAACGCTGCGGTGAAGGAATATCAGGCCCTGGCCGTCGACACGCGTCAGATCATCAATACGGACGGTCGCCAAGCCATCGCCAATATCAACTCGGCGACGGCGGAGGCCCGCACGGCGATCGCCTCGGCCAACCGTTCTATCACGGGGCTGGAGCGTCCTTTGGGTGACTTTGCGACGACCAGCCTGCCGCAACTGACCGGCACGATCGAAGAACTGCAAGACGCCACCCGGTCTCTGCAATCCCTGATCGACGACGTCCGCGCCAGCCCGCGCGACTTTATCGGTCGTCCGAAATCCAAAGAGCTGGAGGTGCAGCCGTGATCCTTCGTCCTGTCCTTCGACTGGCGGCGTCCGCCGCTGTCCTGACCGCGCTGAGCGGATGCGCCCTGCTGTCGTCGCCGGACCCGGTGCAGAACTATCGCTTCGGCCTGCCGATGGCCGCGCCGTCGGCGGTGGGCGACACGCCTGCGCCTCTAACGGTCTCGATCCGCCGCATCGAGTTCCCGCAGGCGACCGGCGACGACAAGATCCTGGGCGTCACGGGTCTAGAGACGGCCTATATCGGCGGCGCACGCTGGGTGTCGCCGGCCTCGACCCTGTTCGACGACAGCCTGAAGGCGGCCTTCGCCAACCGCGCCGATCGCATTCGCGTGCTGGGTCGCCGCGAGCCGGGGACGCCGCCGCTGATCCTGCAGGTCACGGTCACGACGTTCGAGGCGCGATACGCCGCGCCGGGCGCCGTGCCGGATGTCGTCGTGACCGCGCGGGCGCAGCTGCGCTCCACCCCGGAACGGCGCGCTGTCGGCGGGACCATTCGTCCCGAGGAAGGGCGCTCGGTCGAGCGGGTGTTCACCGTGACCCAGCCTGCCGGCGACAACCGCGTGTCCGCCATCGTCGCAGCTTTCGACACGGCGACGCGCGACATCAACACCCAGATCGCCGACTGGACGATCGCCTCCGCGAACTGAGGCGATCGAACGCATGATGCCGGGACGGCGGCGGTGCGGGACGTAGGCTTGCGGATGCGCTAGGGTGCGCCGCGAATCTGCTCCCGGAGTTGTCATGAGTTTTTCCGCCACCGACGCGGCCTTCGAAGGCTTCCGGGTCGTTCGCCGGCATCCGATCGTCGCGGTCGCCTGGGGCCTGGTCTATCTGGCCGTCTATGTCGCCATGTTCGGCCTGGGCGCAGACAAGTGGGCCAGCCTGATGGCGGCGGGTGAAGCGCTGGAACAGTCGGCCAACCCGTCGATGGCGGAGTTCCAGGCCCTCGGTCAGACCTATGCTGGAGCCCTGATCTGGGCCGCGCCCATCGGCCTTCTGGTCGGCGCGGTGCTGAGCGCGGCGGTGGCGCGCTCGGTCTTGCGGCCGGCCGAGTCGTCGTGGGGCTATCTGCGCCTCGGTATGGATGAGGTCCGCGTTCTGGCGGTCAGTCTGATCGTCAGCCTGGCTGTCGGTCTGGCGTCGGGTGTCGGCATGATGGTGGTCGGCGCGGCCATCGGTTTCGGCGCGGCGTCGGGTCAGGCGCTGCTGATCTTGGCCGGCGTGCTGCTGATCTTCGCCGTCTTCGCCCTGATCGTCTGGCTGGCGATCAAGTTCAGCCTTGCGGTGCCGATGACGATCGATCGCCGCAAGATCACCATCGTGGAATCGTTCGCCGCCACCAAGGGGCATTTCTGGTCGCTGCTGGGCATGGCCGTGATCGCCATCATCATGTCCCTGATCGTCAGCATCCTGGGCATGATCATCGGCGCAGCCGCAGACCTCGCCACCGGCGGCATCCAGACGCTGGCGCGCTTCGACGGCGAAGGATTGGGGCAGATCCTGATGCAGGCCTGGCCGGCGATCCTGGTGTCGTCGATCGTCAACGCCTTCCTCGCGGCGCTGCAACTCGCGGTGCTGTATGCCCCGTTCGCAGCGGCTTGGAATGGGCTTCGAGGCGGTCAGTCGACGGACGTCTTTTCCTGACAATCAGGCCGACGCCTTCACCCTTTTCTTCTTTGCCGGAGCATCGACAGACCCGCCCAAGGCCGCCACGCGCGCCTTGCGGCGGTCCTCGTGCCGATCCAGCACCTCCTTGAGGTATTTGCCGGTCCAGCTGGCCTTGTTGTCCGCGACCTGTTCGGGCGTGCCGACCGCGACGATCTCGCCGCCGCCGTCGCCGCCCTCCGGACCGAAGTCGAGCAGATAGTCGGCGACCTTGATGACATCGAGGTTGTGTTCGATCACCACGATGGTGTTCCCGGCCTCGACCAGTTCCTGAAGCACTTCCAGCAGCTTGCGCGTATCTTCGAAGTGCAGGCCGGTGGTCGGCTCGTCGAGGATGTACAGGGTGCGGCCCGTCGCGCGCTTGGACAGCTCTTTGGACAGTTTGACACGCTGGGCCTCGCCGCCCGACAGGGTGGTGGCGGGCTGGCCGACCTTGACGTAGCCCAGGCCGACCCGTTCGAGCGTCAGCATCTTGTCGCGGATCGGCGGCACGGCCTTGAAGAAGCTGGCGGCCTCCTCGACGGTCATGTCCAGCACGTCCGAAATGGACTTGCCCTTGAACACGATCTCCAGCGTCTCGCGGTTGTAGCGTTTGCCCTTGCAGACGTCGCAGGTGACATAGACGTCCGGCAGGAAGTGCATCTCGATCTTGATGACGCCGTCGCCTTGGCAGGCTTCGCAACGCCCGCCCTTGACGTTGAAGCTGAATCGGCCAGGGCCATAGCCGCGCGCCTTTGATTCCGGCAGGCCGGCGTACCAGTCGCGAATGGGCCCGAAGGCGCCCGTGTAGGTCGCGGGGTTCGAGCGCGGCGTGCGGCCGATGGGCGACTGGTCGATGTCGATGACCTTGTCGAAATGCTCCAGCCCTTCGATCCGGTCGAACGGGGCAGGGGCCTCGGAGGCATTGTTCAGGCGACGCGCGGCGGCCTTGTACAGGGTCTCGATGGTGAAGGTGGACTTGCCGCCGCCCGAGACGCCGGTGATGCAGGTGAAGACGCCGACCGGGATTTCGCCGGTGACGTTCTTCAGATTGTTGCCGCTGGCGCCGCTGATTTTCAACATACGCTTGCGGTTGATGGGGCGGCGACCCTCGGCGGGGATTTCGATCTCGCGCTCGCCAGTCAGGTATTTGCCGGTCAGGGACTTGGGGTTGGCCATGACCTGGGCCGGCGTGCCCTCGGCGCAGACCTGGCCGCCATGAACACCGGCGGCCGGGCCCATGTCGATGACGTAGTCCGCGGTCAGGATGGCTTCCTCGTCATGCTCGACGACGAGCACGGAATTGCCCAGGTCACGCAGCCCCTTCAGGCTCTCCAGCAGGCGGGTGTTGTCGCGTTGGTGCAGGCCGATGGAGGGCTCGTCCAGCACATAGAGGACGCCGGTCAGGCCCGAGCCGATCTGTGACGCCAGGCGGATGCGCTGGCTCTCGCCGCCTGACAGTGTGCCGGACGAGCGGGACAGATTCAGATAGTCGAGGCCGACATTGTTCAGGAACCGCAGCCGGTCGCAAATCTCCTTCAGGATTCGCCGGGCGATCTCCATCTGCTTTTCGGTCAGGTTCTCTTCCAGCGTCGAGAACCACAGATAGGCCTTGGAGATGGACAGTGTGGAGATGTCGGCGATGTCCTCGCCGCCGACCTTGACCGCCAGGGCCTCGGGCTTCAGCCGCTTGCCGTGACACGCGTCGCAGGGCGTCTCGGACTGATAGCGAGCCAGTTCCTCGCGCACCCAGGCGCTGTCGGTTTCGCGCCAGCGGCGCTCCAGGTTTGGCAGCACGCCCTCGAACGGCTTGGAGACCTCGTATTTGCGGGCGTTGTCGTCATAGACGAACTTGATCTTCTCCGACCCCGTGCCATGAAGAATGGCCTTGTGCGCCTGGGCGGGCAGGTCGCGCCACGGCTTGTCCATCGAGAAGCCGTAGTGGAGGCTCAGCGACTGCAGCGTCTGGGTGTAGAGCGGCGACGGCCCACGCGCCCACGGCGCGACGGCGCCCTTGTGCAGGGTCTTGTCGCGATCCGGGATCACCAGATCGGCATCAAAGGCCAGCTTGACCCCCAGGCCGTCGCAGACCGGGCAGGCGCCGAAGGGGTTGTTGAATGAGAACAGTCGCGGTTCGATCTCGCTGATGGTGAAGCCGGACACCGGACAGGCGAACCGCTCCGAGAACAGCAGGCTGCGCGGCGCGGTCTCGCCTTCCGCCGTCGACGCCCATTCCGCGTTGGCGATGCCGTCGGCCAGACCCAGCGCTGTCTGCAGGCTGTCGGCGTAGCGGGCTTCCTGATCCGGCTTGGTGACGATCCGGTCCACGACGATGTCGATGTCGTGTTTGAACTTCTTGTCCAGCGTCGGGGCTTCATCGATTGGATAGAATTGCCCGTCGATCTTCAGCCGCTGGAAGCCCTGGCGCTGCCACTCGGCGATTTCCTTCCTGTACTCGCCCTTGCGGCCGCGAACGACGGGGGCGAGCAGCAGGATGCGCTCACCGTCGGGCAGGGCGACCAGCTTGTCGACCATCTGGCTAACGGTCTGGCTTTCGATGGGCAGGCCGGTCGCCGGCGAATAGGGCACCCCGACCCGCGCCCACAAAAGACGCATATAGTCGTGGATTTCCGTCACCGTGCCGACGGTCGAGCGCGGGTTCTTGGAGGTTGTCTTCTGTTCGATGGAGATAGCCGGCGACAGGCCCTCGATCAGGTCCACGTCCGGCTTGCCCATCAGCTCCAGAAACTGGCGGGCGTAGGCCGACAGGCTCTCGACATAGCGGCGCTGGCCCTCGGCGTAGATGGTGTCGAACGCCAGCGAGGATTTCCCCGACCCCGACAGGCCGGTCATCACCACCAGCTGCTCACGCGGAATGTCGAGATCCACGCCCTTGAGGTTATGCTCGCGGGCGCCGCGAACGCGGATGAAGTTGTGCTTTTCGGTCATGCTGTCCGGAGAACGCGGAGGAGGGCCGGCGGGTCCGGCGCGACATCGCTATATGGGGACGAATTGCGTGATTGAAGCAAGAACAATGTAGGAACATTGCGGCTGACGCATCAATCCGGCGTCCACGTCTGCGTGGGCCGCACGAAACGCTCGCCCTTGGCCAGAAGCACGCCACTGGCGTTGGCGACACCCAGTTCAAGGCTTTCGGCGATGCGGCGGGCGCGTTCAATGAAGTGGTCGGCGGCGATGGGCGGGCACAGGGCACGCGCAGTTTCGGCGAACAACTCCAGCCAGCGATCGAAATGCCGCGCATCGATGGGAAGGGGTAGGTGTTTCGGCATCGGCCGGCCCTGATAGACGCCCGTGGACAGGGCGACGGACGACCAGAACAGCTTCATCTGCGCTAAGTGCGGCGCCCAGTCGGTGATCCGGTCCGCGAAAATCGGGCCGATCAGCGCATCGTCGCGGACGCGGGCGTAGAAGTCTTCGACCAAGGCGTCGATCATGGCTTCGTCTATGCCCGTTTCGTCCCGCAGGCGCTGGACGGCGGCCTCGCGCCGCGCGGCGGCGCCGGCGGGGTCTTCGATGCGGAAACGGGTTTGCATGACGGCTGGTCTAGCCGTCGCCATCCTATTGGTCGAGGAAGTCGCCGGCGTTGAATGACAGGATGCAGATGGCGTCTCCGCCCGTCGCATCGGTCGAGCAGGAATCGACTCCGAACAGGTCGGCCTCGACCTTTGCGGTCGAGCGGAACGTGCGGCCGTCACGCTGGAATGTCGATCCGATCTTCTCGCTCCAAGGGATCAAGGCCTTGGCGAAGGCGGCGGCCGGCGCACCCGTGCAGGTAAACAGGATATATTCTGCGCCGTCCCCGTTGTCCGCGCGGCGATAGGCGTCGGCTGCGGCGGCCTGCTCCAGGCAGGCGGCATAGAGCCGCGCGTTGGGCGTCGACGCCTGGGTCGGAACGGCGCTGTAATCCGGGGCTGACGGCGGCCGGTCCGGCGCAGTCGCGCATGCTGCGCAAGCCAGTGTGGAGACGATGGCGAGGGTGATGACGGTCTTCATGATTGTCTCCTCAACGCCAAGCTTCTCACGCGGCCGTGTTCGACGCCAGACTTGCGCATTGCGGGATTACGACCCATCCTCCCTGTTCTGACGCGTTTTGCAGAAGGTTTGACGATCATGATCATCGCATTGGCCACCGGTTCCGCCCTGTCCGCCATGCTGCTCGTGATCCTCAATGCCAATCAGCCCAAGCCGAAACGCGTCCCCGTCCGCACTCGCGACACTCGACAAGGTCGCCGCTAGGACGCCGGACGGCGCCACCCTTTTCGACAATCTGAGCCTGACGTTCGGGCCTGAGCGCACCGGCGTCGTCGGTCGCAATGGCGCGGGCAAGAGCACGCTGTTGCGTCTGATTTCGGGCGAAGCTGCGCCGGCTGAGGGGGCTGTCGCGCGAACCGGCACGATTGGCGTGTTGGATCAGCGGTATGAGCCAAACCCCGGTGAGACCGTCGCTCAAACTCTGGGCGTTGGAGCGGCGCTGGCTGTTGTGGCGCGGGTTTTGGCGGGGCAGGGAACGGCCGAGGATTTGGCCGAGGCGGACTGGACGCTGGAGACGCGTCTTGACGAGGCCTTGCGAGAGATCGGGCTGCCTGACCTGGACCTCGAACGCCTGACGTGCAGTCTCAGCGGGGGCGAGCAGACGCGGTTGCGGCTGGCGGGTTTGAGGCTGGCCCAGCCCGATCTGATCCTGCTGGACGAGCCGACCAATCATCTGGATGCACAGGCGCGGGCGCTGGTCGCCGATGTCATCGCGCGTTGGGACGGCGGGTTCGTGGTGGTCAGCCATGATCGCAACCTGTTGCGCCGCATGGACCGAATCCTTGAGGTGTCGAGCTTGGGTGTCGCCAGCTACGGCGGCGGCTATGACGCCTATGTCGAGCGAAAAGCGCTGGAACGCGAGGCGGCGACGCGGGATCTGGCCGAAGCCCAACGCGAACTCACGCGTGTCGGCGCCGAGGCTCAGCAGCGCGCGGAGGCTCAGTCGCGCCGCGACGCCGCCGGCCGTCGCAAGGCCGCCAAGGGCGACATGCCGAAAATCCTGCTGGGCGCCCGGGCCGAGCGCGCTGAAAACACGGGCGGGCGCGGCGGCTTGCTGGCCGAACGTCAGGCCGCGGCCGCGCAGGACGCCTTGGCCTCAGCCCAGGCGCGCGTAGAGCGAACGCGGACGCTGGCGATCCCGATGCCGACCTCCGGCCTGCCAACGGGACGGGCGGTGCTGACCTTGGACCAAGCCGGCTGGGCGACACCCGAGGGGCGGACGATCGTCGGGCCGATTGATTTGAAGCTGGTTGGGCCTGAACGGGTCGCGATAACGGGACCGAACGGCGCGGGCAAAACGACCCTGCTGCGGCTGATCACCGGCGATCTGCAACCGACCACGGGCGCCGTCGATCGGCCTGTGCGTGCGGTGCTGCTGGACCAAGAGGTCAAGATCCTGCACCCGGACGAAACCTTGGTGGAAGCGTGGCGGCGGTTGAACCCGAAAGGGTCGGTCAATGACGCCCAGGCGGCGCTGGCGCGGTTCCTCTTTCGCAACGCGGCGGCGCAGCGCCACGTCGGCGACCTGTCAGGCGGGGAGCGGCTGAGGGCGGGTCTGGCCTGCGTCATGACAGGCGCGACGCCGTCGCAGTTGCTGGTGTTGGACGAGCCGACCAACCATCTCGACCTGGACGCCATCGCGGCGGTCGAAGAGGCGCTGAACGCCTATGACGGCGCCTTGATCGTGGTGAGCCACGACGTGGATTTCCTGGCGGCGCTGAAGATCACGCGCACGGTCCAGCTCTGAGGTCGGTCAGCCCCAGGCCTCGACGGCGCCCTTGCGACGGACCATCGACGGGCTGGACAGTTGGGTGCGCGGCTCGGCTTCGGCCCGGCCGAACAGCCAGCCTTGGCCGTATTCGACGCCCGCCGCCTTGAGCTCGGATGCGACGCCGTCGGTCTCGATCATCTCGGCAATGGTTTCCAGCCTCATCGAGCGGCACATTTCGACGATGCTGTGCAGCATGGCCTTGGAGCGTTGGTCGGTCTGGATGTCGCGCACGATGGCTCCGTCGATCTTGACCGAATCCACGGACAGTTTGCGCAGATAGTCGAAGGCGGCGGCCCCTGCGCCGAAATCGTCGATGCAGACCTTGATACCGGCTTCGCGCAGCGCAGCCAGGCGACGGTCGGCGGCTTCGATGTCTGCAACGGCGGAGGTTTCGGTCACCTCGACCATCAGGCGACGGCGTTCCTCGGGCGCGCCGGCGGTCATGCGCAGCAACTGCTCGACGTAGGTGTCATCGCCCAGCGAGGCGCCCGAAACATTGATCGCCATCTTCAGAAGGCCGGCGCCGGGCTGGCGCATCCGCTTCAGCACCTTCTCCGCCACGGCGAGGTCGAACGACTCGATCATGTCCAACTCCTCGGCCATGCGAATGGCCTCGGCGGGTCCATTGTTGCCGTTGAAGCGGGTCAGGGCCTCGAAGTGGTGGACCGCGCGGGAGTCCAGATGGACGATGGGCTGATAATGGACCTGGAACTCGCGCGACTTGACCAGGCTGCGGAACGTTTCAGCGTCGCGGAAGGTGCGCTTCAGCGAGTCCGCGAAGGCGATCTGCGGATTGGCGAGGCCGTCGCCCTTCAGACAGCCTTCGATGGCGAACCGCATGGCGCGCAGCACGCACAGGGAATCCGATCCGGGCGGCACGGGCGAGCTGAACGCCTCCGCACCCAGCGACAGGCCTTCGGCCCGACCGGCTTCCACGATCTCGGCTGCGATGTCGCGACGGTCGTTGGCGGGGCGCAGCAGGGCGAAGCGGACGCCTGTGACCTGCGATGCGCTCGATCCTTCGACGGCGGCGGATTGAAGCGTGGCCTCGATGCGGCGGTTCAGACGGTCGGCGGCTTCGCCGGTGACATTCTCCAACCCAGTGATGTCGAGGAAGGACAGGGCCAGGTCGGGGTTGGACTCCAGCACGCGCCCGGCGTCGGCCAGAAAATCCTCCGGTTCCAGAAGCGGACGCGTCTCCAAATCCTCCAGCGCAAAGGCCGGGCCTTCGTAGGAGATGGCGCAGGAGACGGCCGGCGCCATCTGCGGCAGCACGAAGGCGCGGAAAGAGGCGCGGCGCACGCGATCGGGACCGGCCGCCACCAGGATCGATGTCGCGGGAATACGCACGCCGGCCTTCATGCCTTGCAGGGCGGTCAGGGTGGATGCGCCGTCGTGCAGCAGCTCGAGCAGGGGACGGCCCGTCCAGGTCGCGCCTGCGTCTTCGCCGGCCACGGCGCCCGCGCCGATCGCAAAGGCGACCACGCCTTTCGGATCCACCTCCACCAGGGTGTCGGCGGAAGCGAAGGCCAGGCCTAGGAGGCGAGTGGTCAGCGTCATGAGGCCATGCTGGCACACAGTCGCTTAAAAAATAGGCAATGACCCTTAGGACGCGAACCGTGATCTGCGAACGGCGAAGGGCCGTCCCTTCAGGCCATGCGCTTCAGGCCATTCGGTTCAGGGCGACAGCGCGTCCGTCGCCTAGCGAGGCGCGGCCGTCGGCGGCATAGGCGGAGGCGGGTGTGCGAGCAGCGGTGACTTCCGCCGCGATGGCGCGGACCAGGCCCTCGGAGATTTGACGCGCGGCGTCGACGGCGCGGCTGTGACGAGTCAGGGCGGCGTCGAACTCACGCGTGGCGTCGACCAGTGTCCTGCGGTCTTCGAGCGGAGCGCCGCTCAGCAGCGCCGGATTGGCCTTCACATGGGCGGAATCGCGACGGTAGAGATTGGCCATCTCCTGAGTTTCCGACAGACCGGCCGCCACATCCTGAGGACGGCCATCGGCGAAGGCGGCTGTTTCGGCCTTCAGCCGCTCGGTCAGGCGCAAGGTCAGGGTCGTCAACTGACGAACCCGCGCCTGGGCCAGTTCGGTGTCGCTCATGGCCGGCCCTCCTGCATCTTCAGCATTTCGGCCATGACGGTGTTGCTCAGGCCGATGCCGCCGGCCTTCACCGTGGACTTGGCCATTTCGTCCAGCATGAAGCTGCGCCATGTCGCCTCGCCCTGACCGCCGCCGAACAGGCCGTCGGTCGACAGGCCTTCGAACATCGGCTTCAGCATCTGGGAAATGAAGGTGGCCTCGAAGGCCTTGGCGGTTTCCGCGATCTTGTCGCGATTCACGGCGGTCGGCGCAGCCGCGGCGGGGCGCAGCAGATCGGCGGAGACGGTCAGGTCGGTCATGCTCACATCACCTCGATGTCGGCCTGCAGGGCGCCGGCGGCCTTGATGGCCTGCAGAATGCTGATCATGTCACGCGGGCTGACGCCCAGGGCATTCAGGCCGTTGACCAGGGTGGACAGGTTGGCGCCGCCGCCGACCAGCCGCATCTGGGTGCCCAGATCCTCTTCGACGTTCACCTGGGTCGAGGGCACGACGGCGGTCTGGCCCCGGCTGAAGGGCGCCGGCTGACTGACCTGCGGCTGTTCGTCCACCGATATGGTCAGATTGCCCTGGGCGATGGCGACGCGAGAGATGCGCACGGCGTCGCCCATGACGATGACGCCGTTGACCTCGTCGATGATGACCTTGGCGGGGGTATCGACGCTGACGGCCAGGTTCTCGATCCGGCTGATGAAGCCCGCCATGCCCAGTTCGCCGGGCGCGCGCAGGGACACGACCGTGCCGTTCTCAGCCAAAGCCGACCCTGGATAGGCGGCGTTCACGACGGCGGCGACGCGCTGGGCGGTGGTGAAGTCGGGGTTGCGCAGATTCAGGCGCACCTCGTTCATATTGGCCATCTGGAAGCCGGTCTCGCGCTCGACCAGGGCGCCCGAGGCGATGCGGCCCGCGGTCGGCACGCCGCGCGTCACCGACGAACCTGACCCGCCCGACGCCGAGACGGCCCCGGTCTGGACCGAGCCTTGCGCCACCGCATAGACCTGACCGTCCGCGCCTTGCAGGCTGGTGACCACAAGCGAACCGCCCAGCAAGCTCTTGGCGTCGCACATGGAGGCGACCGACACGTCGATGCGCGATCCGGGCGTGGCGAAGGCTGGCAGGTCGGCCGTGACCATGACGGCGGCCATATTCTTGGTGTTGGCGTTGGCCCCGCGAATGTTGACGCCCAGCCGCTCGGTCATGCCTTCCAGCGACTGGCGGGTGAAGGGACAGTTGCGTAAGGAATCGCCCGTGCCGTTCAGGCCCATGACCATGCCGTAGCCGACGAGCTGGTTGCCGCGCACGCCTTCGACGGCGGCGATGTCCTTGATGCGCGACTGCGACTGGGCCAGCGCCGAGGTCGCGCCGCCAGCGACGACGAGAGTCGCGGCGACGGAGGCGATCAGGCGGGCAAGCAGATTTTGCATCGGTCAGGCGTCCACGCAACGTTACGCCGCCATCTGTGCGAGGATCGTGCCGGAGAATTAACGAAGTGAATTCAATGTTGGTCGAGCTTCGACGGACATAGAAGCGGCAGGATTTGCCGGGGCGTTAACCAAACAGTCATCGCCGGCCGTCATCCATGGTTTCATGACGCGGAGCACCTGCACATGAAGGTTGTCGGCCCCAACGGCGTCAGCACGCCTGCCAGCACACGTCCGACGCGATCCGCCAGCGGCTTCTCGCTAGGGCAGACTGCGGCTTCGTCCGCGCCCGCTGCAACGACCGCCAGCGCAGCAACCGGCGGGGTCTCTGACGTCTCAGCCCTGATGGCCCTTCAAGGGGTCGAGGGGCCGCTGGAGAAGCGTCGTCGCGCGATCCGGCGCGGCAGCGGTCTTCTGGATCGCCTTGACGAAATTAAGCTGGCCCTGCTGAACGGCGACGCCGACGAGGGGGCTCTGGATCGTCTGGCGCGGAGCCTGCGCGAGGAGCGCGCCGCCGACGACGATAAGGACCTGGGCGCCCTGCTGGATCAGATCGACCTGCGCGCCTCAGTCGAACTGGCGAAGGCGGAAATGCGCCGCAACCGCCCCTGATACGAAATAATCGTCTGACATCAGGCGGCTAAGCTTTAGCAGTGAGTGACTTTTGCCACTGTCAGGCGGTTAGTCGCCCTATTTTCATCACGGAATCGAGAACCGCGTTGCCGCGACTCGACGGGCTGATTATACGGCCATCTACGCCACAGGGGGGCGTGTTAGAGAGCGTGAGATCGATGAGCGCCTTGGCGTCCGTTGTGTCCGACGAAACCGGCCCGTATCGGCCGTCTGACAGCGAGCCGTTCATGAACGAACGGCAGCAAGCCTATTTCAAGAAGAAGCTGCTGGCCTGGAAGGATGAGATCCTTCGCGAGTCCAAGGGCACGGTCGTCAATCTGAAGGCCGAGACCGAAAACCACCCCGATCTGGTGGACCGGGCGTCTTCGGAATCCGATCGCGCGCTGGAGTTGCGCACCCGCGACCGCCAACGCAAGTTGATCTCCAAGATCGACGACGCGCTGCGCCGGATCGAGGATGGTTCCTACGGCTACTGCGAGGATACGGGCGAACCCATCAGCCTGGGTCGTCTGGAAGCCCGTCCGACGGCGACCCTGTCGGTCGAAGCCCAGGAACGCCACGAACGCCGCGAACGCGTTCACCGCGACGACTGAGGTTTAAGCCTTCCGCGCCTTGACTTCGCCGGGTTGCGGGGCGACCTAGCCGCCTCGCTTTCGAGGTCTTCTACCCATGTCCGTCAAGGTTCGTTTCGCCCCGTCGCCCACGGGTAAGCTGCACGTCGGCAATGTCCGCACCGCCTTGGTGAACTGGATGTTCGCCAAGGGGCAGGGCGGATCGTTCGTCCTGCGCATCGACGATACCGACCTGGCGCGCTCCACGCCCGAGTTCGAACAGGGGATCGAAGATGACCTGACCTGGCTGGGGATGCCGTGGGACGAGCGCTATAATCAGTCCAAGCGGTTCGATCGCTACGAAGAAGCGGCCGCCAGGCTGAAGGCGTTGGGGCGGCTTTATCCCGCCTATGAGACCGCCGACGAGCTGGATCGTCGCCGCAAGGTGCAACTGTCGCGCGGCCTGCCGCCGATCTACGACCGCGCGGCGCTGGAACTGACCGAAGAGCAGAAGGCCGCTTACGAAGCCGAAGGGCGCCGCCCACATTGGCGCTTCAAGCTGGACGGCAAGCGCGTCGCTTGGGAAGACCTAGCTCGCGGTCATGCGGAGGTGGACACCGCCTCCATGTCGGACCCGGTGTTGATCCGCGAAGACGGCCTGTTCCTCTACACCCTGCCGTCGGTCGTCGATGACATCGATATGGCCATCACGCACATCATCCGGGGCGAGGATCACGTCACCAACACCGGGGCGCAGATCGAAATCTTCGAAGCGCTGGGCGCGACGGTTCCGGGCTTCGCCCACATGCCGCTGCTGGTCGGCGCCGACGGCGCGGCCCTGTCCAAGCGTCTGGGATCGCTGTCGATCAGCGACATGCGCGAACAAGGCTATGAGCCGATCGCGATCACCAGCCACCTCGGCCGGATCGGGACCTCTGATCCGCTGGAAGTCGGCGCCTCGGTGGACGCTCTGGGTCAGAGCTTCGCCTTTTCCAAGATGGGCCGTTCGCCGGCGCGTTACGATACGGCCGATCTGGACCGGCTGAACGCCCAGGCGCTGCACGTCATGGACTATGCGACGGCGCAGCCGCGTCTTCAGGCTCTCGGCGCCGATCTGGGCGAAGTCTTCTGGAATACGGTGCGGGGCAATCTGACAAAGTTCGCCGACGTCGCGGACATGGCGCAGATCGTCCGTGGTCCGATCCAACCCGTCATCGAAGATACGACCTTCATCGAAACGGCGCTGCGTCTGCTGCCGGAAGTGATCGACGAGAACGCTTGGTCGGCGTGGACCTCGGCCGTCAAGGCCGAGACGGGCGCCAAGGGCAAGGCGCTGTTCATGCCGCTGCGTCTGGCGCTGACGGGGCAGCAGCACGGGCCGGACATGGCGGCCATGGCGCCGCTGATCGGTCGCGAAACCATCCAGCGGCGTCTGAGAGGTGAGGCGGCCTAAGCCGCCTTACGCATTCTAGGCGTTGCAGACAGCCAGTTCGTCTGCGCTCAGGGCGACACCCTTGTAGGAGAAGGCGGTCACGGGACCGAACTTCTGAACCACGCGGCGGCAGGCGCGCGTCGCGGGCTGTTCCGTGCCGCCCGCGGCGGTGCAGGTCGCGCCTTCGCAGGACCAACGAGCGCCGTCGATGATGGTGGCGCGTGCGGGCGCCTTGGCGGCGTCGGCCAGCGTCAGGCTGGTGGCGGCGGGGGCTTGGGCGACCGCAGGGGCGGCGGCGAACAGGGCGGCGGCGATCAGCAGAGCGCGCATTGAAAACTCTCCGAAATGAAGAACGGCGTCATGCCGCTGCGCTCCCATGTCAGTTTTCGATAAAAACTGTCAAGACGCGCATAGCGGATTATGAGCGATGATCACTTATCGATGATCATGTTTCAATTGCGGCGCATCGCCGCCGGCCTGAACCTGGGCCATCGCCTCTTCGACGGTTTCGGCGACGGTCCAGGCGTCCAGGAACGACGGCGGCGTCATTCCTTCTGCGACGCTGTGCTTCATCAGGTCGAAGAAGCCGTTCCAGAAGCCGTTCAGGTTCAGGAAGACGACCGGCTTGTGGTGCAGGTCCAGCCGTTTCCAGGACAGCAGCTCCACGACCTCTTCCAACGTGCCGATGCCGCCGGGGGCGACCACAAAGGCGTCGGACTGGTCGTACATCAGCTGTTTGCGCTCGTGCATCGAAGTGACGACGACGGTTTCGACCTCGTCGAACAGGCGTTCGCGGCTGCGCAGAAAGGCCGGCATGATGCCGACGACCCGGCCGCCCGCCTCATGCGCGCCACGCGCGGAGGCTCCCATCAGACCCACGCCACCGCCGCCATAGACCAGCCGCCAGCCGGCCTCGGCCGCCACCTTGCCGAACGCATAGGCCGCCTGGGTATAGGAGGGATCGGCGGTCTCGGAGGCGCCGCAGAACAGGCAGACGGAAGAGCCGTCGAACGGCAGGAACGAAACGGGGGGCAGGGACATGGAGCCTCAAAGAAAACGAATAGGCGGCCTGGCCATGGCCAAACCGACGGCGCTCAAGCTAACACAGGCTCGAGCCGCTGGGTCGCCAGTCCTATATCGTAGAGGCGCAGGATGAAACGTCGGATGATGGTCGCGTGTGTCGCGGTCCTGGCTGCCGCAGCCTGTTCCGATCGGCAGGGCGGCGTGGCTGGGCCGACGGGGGCCGACGAGGCCTCGCCCTGGGTTCGCCCGCCCCAGATCGATGGCGTGACTCGCGACGGCGGCGTCCTGGTGTTGCGCGGCGGGGCGGGGCCCAATGCGCGTGTCGTACTGCGTGCGCCGGACGCTGCGGCCGTGGCGACGACGGCGGACGGCGCGGGGCGGTTTGAACTTCGACTGCCGCCTCTGAGCGGCGATGTGCGCTTTACGCCCGAGGTGCAGGTGGGCGAGGACGCCGCCGTCTCGCCGGAGACGCTGGTGGTGATCCAGGGCGGAGCCGGTCCCGTCGCCCTGATCGCAGCAGGCCAGCCGACGGTTCGGCTCGATGGCAGCGAGGGGCTGGATGCGGTGGATTCGGACGGTGCGACTCTGATGGCTTCAGGCCGGACGAATGGGGCGGCTCCCTCGGTCAATATCAACGGCGCAGATATGGCGCCGACGGCGATCGGACGCGGTCGCTGGCGAGCCGTCATCGGACAGTCCGGTCCGGCGACGATCACGGTGAATGGAAAGCGCTTCGACTATCCGGGCATGGGTGCGGCTGGCGGCTTCGTCGTCGAGCGGGCGGGGGCGGGCTGGCGGATCACATGGCCCGTCGATCCAGCGGGACGTCAGACGACATGGTTGCCGGACTGAAGGCGCTTAACGATCTGGAAACCATTTCGGTTAAGGAATGGGCCGTCCTCAGGGACACCATCACCGAACCTGCTTGCAGCCCGGCTCCCCCGCCGGGCTTCTTTTTGCCGGTCGATCAGCCCTTCCTCGGCGTGTCTTTGGCGCCCTCGGTGCGATCGCGGAACAGGGCGGCGCGGGCCAGCAGGATCAGGGTGACCGGCGTCGTGACCGTCAGGAACAGGCCGATCAGGAGTTCGCGCGGCATGAAACGCCGCTCGACGGTCGTGAACCAGACGATTGAGGCCAGCAGGACCAGCGCCATGCCTAGCGTGGCCCCAAGCGTCGGGGCGTGGACGCGCTCGTAGAAGGTTTTCAGCCGAACCAGCCCGACTGCGCCGAGCAGAGAGAGTGCCGAGCCGATGACGGCCAGTGCGACGACGACAATGGCGGCCCATGCGGGAACGTCAGCCTCGATCATTCGATCACCTCGCCGCGCATCAGGAACTTGGCCAGGGCCACGGTGGCGGCGAAGCCCAGCATGCCGATCACCAGAGCGGCCTCGAAATAGAGCTGGCTGTCGGTGTGGATGCCGAACACCACCACCAGCAGCATGCCGTTCAGATAAAGAGTGTCCATGCCCAGGACGCGATCCTGGGCGCGCGGACCGTGGATGATCCGCCATGCCGCCAGGCCCATGGCGCAGATCAGCATCAGTTGGGCCAGACCCAGGCCCCAGGTCAGCACCGCCGCCGTCATTCGAAAATCTCCATCAGCCGGCGCTCGTAGCGATCCTTGATCAGCCGCACCCAGGTCTCTTCATCCACCAGATCCAGCACGTGCAGCAGCAGACGGCCGGTGGCGGACTCATACTCGACCCACAAGGTGCCAGGCGTCGAGGTGATGATGATGGCCAGGACCGCCAGGCCATATCGGTCGCGCAGGTCCAGCGGAATATGGATGAAGCCGGATGTGCGCTCATGCCGTCGCCGGCCCAGAATGATGTGCGATACCGCCCAGTTGGAGCGCACGATGTCGCCGACGACGTCGATGGCGAGGCGCACTATGGCCATCGGCGCCTTCACCCGCACGCGATCCACGCCCAGCGCCAACATGATGATCGGCGCCAGCAGGGCCAGCAGCACTGCGAGCGCCAGAGACGGCGGCGCGACCGAGGCGCTGAGCAGGATCGAGGCGACGAACAGGCCTAGTGAAAGGATGGGGTGGGGCAAGACGCGTCTCATCGCCCGCTCCCGCCCAGCACCGCGTGGATGTAGCCTTGCGGGTCAGCCAGCCAGGCCGCTGTGTGGTCGGTGTAGATCAACGCGGAGCCAGCGAAGATGGCCAGAAACACGCAGGCGCCGAGCAGGGCTGCGACCGCCGTCAGCTCGGCCGCACCCACCACGAATGCCGGCGCATCCTCGTCGCGCGTCCAGATCGCGCCGACGCCCAGGCGCGTCAGGCCGATCAAGGCGCCAAGACTGGACACGGAAAGCACGGCTGCCAGTGTCCAGGCCGCCGCATCGCCAACGCCGACCAGGGCGCTGATCATCGACAGTTTTCCGACAAAGCCCGCCAAGGGTGGCAGGCCGGCAACCATCAGGGTGCAGATCAGAAAGGCCCCGCCCAGGGCCGCGACAGCCGCCGGGATGACCAGGCCCGGCTCGTTGCGCTCTTCGTCGTCGAACGGATCACGATACTCGTCATCGAAAACAGCGCGCGCCTCGCCGACGTCCGCCTCACGTCCGCGCTGGAGGATCTCGGCCAGCAGAAACAGGGCTGCGCAGGCCAGAGTTGAGCCGATCAGGTAAAAGAGCGCGCCGCTGAGGGTCGCCGCATCGCCGACGCCCAGGCTGGCCAGAACGGTGCCGGAGGAAATCATCACACCGAACCCGGCGGCGCGCGATAGATCGCGAGAGGCGATCAGGCCGAACGTGCCGAACGCTATGGTCGCCAGTCCGCCGACAAACAGCCAGGTCAGGCCAAATCCGGCGGAGGCGCCCGCGTCGGCGCCGAACAGCAGCAGACTGAGGCGGATGACCACGTAGACCCCGACCTTGGACAGGATGGCGAAGACCGCCGCCGCCGGCGCGCTGGCTGCCGAATAGGTGGGGGTCAGCCAGAAGCCCAAGGGCCACATGGCGCACTTGATCAGGAAGCCCGTGCCCAGCACCGCCGCTCCGATATGGAACAGCCCCATGTCATCCGCTGAGATGGTCGCAACCCGCGTCGCAACATCCGCCATGTTCAGCGTGCCGGTCACCCCGTAGATCAGGCTGACGCCGATCAGGAACAGCAAGGACGCGGTCAGATTGACGGCGATATAGATCACGCCCGCCCGAACACGCGCCTCGCCCGACCCATGCAGGGCCAGTCCGTACGAGGCGGCCAGCATGATCTCGAAAAAGACGAACAGGTTGAACAGGTCGCCGGTCAGCAGGGCGCCGTTGACGCCCATGATCAGAAGCAGGAACAGGGCATGGAAACGCGGTCCCGCCCGGTCCCATCGCGCCAAGGCGAAGATCAGCGCGCATCCGCCCAGAACGCTGGTCAGCGCGACCATCATCGTCGACAGCCGGTCGGCCACCAGGACGATGCCGTAGGGCGCAGCCCACGATCCCAGGCGATAGACGCGCGCAGTATCGCCGCCGCCCACGGCGCCGTTCGCGCTCTCGTGCAGCAGAACCAGGGCCATGACCAGAATGGCGGCCATAGCGCTCAAGCTGAGCGCCGCCTTCAGCGTTCGGCGACGCTCGTCCAGCAGCAGCATGGCTGAGGCGATGATCATCGGCAGGACGATGGGGCCAATGATCAGATGGGCGTTCCAGTCGATCATGCGTCCGGCTCCTTGCCATCGACATGGTCGCTGCCGGTGATGCCGCGCGCGGCCAGAATGACGACCAGGAAAAGCGCCGTCAGGGCGAAGCTGATGACGATCGCGGTCAGGACCAGCGCCTGCGGCGTCGGGTCGGTGTAGCGCGCCGGGTCGGAGACCTCGCCCGCCAGCACCGGCGGCGCGCCCGACCTCAGCCGTCCCATGGCGAAGATGAAGATATTGACCGCATAGGACAGCAGCGACAGCCCCATGATCACCTGAAAGGTGCGCGGGCGCAGCAGCAGCCAGACACCGGAGGCCGACAGCACGCCGATGGCGAGGGCGAGAACCAGCTCCATCATGACGGCTCTCCTTCTTCGGCGTCTCTTTGCTTGGGCTTGCGCAGCGACTGGTGCGCCAGGGCGACGAGGGTCAGGACCGTGGCGCCCACGACCAGAACGACCACGCCCAAGTCGAACAGCACGGCGCTGGCCAGCGGCACGCGACCCAGGATCGGCAGGTCGGCATATTGGAACCAGGACGTCAGGAAGGGATAGCCGAACAGCCACGATCCAATCCCGCTGAGGGCGGCGATGACTAGGCCGGCTCCGATCCAGAAGATGGGCCGGATCGCCAGCCGCTCTTCGACCCAGCGGGCGCCCGAGGCCATATATTGGAGGATGAAGGCGATCGACAGGGCCACGCCCGCCGCGAAACCGCCGCCTGGCAGGTCGTGACCGCGCAGGAACAGGTGGACGGCGAGCAGGATGATGAAGGGGAAGATCCAGCGCATCACCACGCGAGGGATCAGCATGGTCTCCTTCAGCGTGTCGCCCTCCGATCGCGTCTCATGATCGCGGTCTGAGGCATCCTGCACGCTCTGCTGGCTGGGATTGCACAGGGTGTCATCGGCGGGACGGAAGCGGCGCAGCAGGGCGAAGATCGTCAGGCCGACAATGCCCAGAACCGTGATCTCGCCGAAGGTGTCGAAGGCGCGGAAGTCGACCAGGATGACGTTGACGATGTTGCGCGCGCCTGCGTCCTTGTAGGCGTGCTCGACAAAGAAGCGCGAAACCCCCTCGATCGATGGGCGCGTCATGACGGCGTAGGAAATGGCCGCCAAGGACGCACCGACGGCGGCGGCGATGATCAGGTCGATACGGCGCCGGCGGCGAGATCGCTTTTCCATGGCCTGTGGCAGGCGAATGGTCTCCAGCCGTTTCGGCAGCCAGCGTAGGCCCAGCAGCAGCAGGACGGTGGTCACGACCTCGACCAGCAACTGGGTCACGGCCAGATCCGGCGCCGACAGCCAGACGAAGGACAGGCAGCTGGCCAGACCTGCGCCGCCCATTAGAACCACGGCGGCCAGTCGGTGATACTTCGCCTGCCATGCCGCTGCGACTGCGCAGCCAGAGCCGACCAGCCAGAGACCGGCGAAGGCACAGTTGGACAGGGTGAATGTTGGCATGATCGGGCGGATGACCAATCCTGCGCCGATCGCCGCCAGCCCGCCCGCCAGCAGGGCAACCAAGACGATGGCCCTCAGCTGTGCCTGTTGTCGTGTGGCCCCCACCAGGCGAACCATCGCCTCCGAGCCCTTGAACAGGCCGGTCATGGTTCGCTCGAACAACCAGCCGCCGTTCAGACGCTTCCAGCCCCACGGTCCGCCGCGCGGGTTGGCGTTGATGCGTTTGCCGAAGACGACATAGAGACCCACGCCGCCGGCGAGGGCAATGAGGCTCAGCACCAGCGGCAGGTTGAATCCGTGCCACAGGGCCAAGCTGTAATAGGGCAGGTCAAAGCCCAGCACCGAAATGGCGGCGCTCTTCAGAAACGGCCCCACCGTCACAGCCGGGAAGATGCCGACGACCAGACACAGCGCGACAAGCACCTCGACGGGGCGACGCATCCAGGCGGGCGGCTCGTGCGGGATGCGATCTAACTCTGTCGGAGGCGGGCCGAAGAAGGTCGCGTGGATAAACCGCAGTGAATACAGAACGCTGAAGGCGCTGGCCAAGGTGGCCAGGGCGGGCAGCAGCATGTTCAGGCCGAGCGTATGGGCGCTGGCCACCGCCTCGGCCAGGAACATTTCCTTGGACAGGAAGCCGTTTAACAGGGGCACGCCCGCCATCGCGGCTGCGGCCACCATGGCCAGGGTCGCCGTAAAGGGCATGAAGCGGAACAGACCGCTGAGCTTTCGCATATCCCGCGTGCCGGCCTCGTGATCGATGATTCCGGCGGCCATGAAGAGCGACGCCTTGAAGGTGGCGTGGTTCACCGTGTGGAAGATGGCCGCAATACAGGCCAACGGACTGCCTAATCCCAGCAGCAGCACGATCAGGCCCAGATGGCTGATCGTCGAATAGGCCAGCAGGCCTTTGAGATCATGCTGGAAGATGGCGCACCAGGCGCCGAGCAGCAGCGTCGCCAGACCCATGCCGCCGACGATCAGATACCAGCTCTCAGACCCCGCCAGGACGGGCCAGAAGCGGATCAGCAGGAAGATCCCCGCCTTCACCATGGTCGCGGAGTGCAGATAGGCGCTGACCGGCGTCGGCGCGGCCATGGCGCGGGGCAGCCAGAAGTGGAACGGAAACTGCGCGCTCTTGGTCATCGCGCCGAGCAGCAGCAGAATCAGCGCGGGCAGATACAGCGGGCTGGTCTGGATCGCCTCGCGCGACGCCAAGACGACATCGAGGTCGTAGCTGCCGACGATCCGCCCGATCAGGATCATCCCGACCAGCAGGGCGATGCCGCCCATGGCCGTCACCGTCAGCGCCATTCGCGACCCTTCGCGCGCGGCGGGGTTCTGGTGCCAATAGCCGATCAGCAGGAAGGAAAAGAGGCTGGTCAGCTCCCAGAAGACGACCAGCTGGATCAGATTGCCCGACAGCACCACGCCCTGCATCGCCCCCATGAAGGCCAGCAGGAAGGAGAAGAACCGCGGCACCGGATCCTTCGGCGACATGTAGTAGCGGGCATACAGCACCACCAAGGCGCCGATCCCCAGGATCAGGGCGCTGAACAGCCACGACAGTCCATCCAGTCGCAGCACCAGATTGACGCCCAGCGACGGCAGCCACGGGATCTCGTAGCGCAGCGTCTCCCCGTCCTGGAACATCGGCCATAGCGCAGCCAAACACCCGAGGCTGACCAAGGCCACGATCCAGGACAAGATGGCGGCCGAGGTGCGTGCGTGACGCGGCAAGCCGGACGCGACGATGGCGCCAAGGAACGGCAGGACCAGGATGACGACGAGAAGGAAGCTGATGGACATCGAGGCGGGGCGTCTCTCCTGGATCGTGAGGGATACCTTTGCCAACGCTCAAGGTTGGCCAAGGTTCGTTATGATCTACGGGCAGGGGCGGGGTGCGTCAAAGCGACACCAGAGCGCGGCGCGCCCGCGCACAACAGCTCGGCCGCCGTGCGAAAAGGATCAGGTATTATGGAAAGTTTTCGACCTAACGCCTTGCCTGGCCTCAGTCTTTACCCCGAGTGGCTCCGCAGGTAGGATTCGAACCTACGACCAGCCGATTAACAGTCGGCTGCTCTACCACTGAGCTACTGCGGAACATCTGCTCGGGAGGCGGGCGTATAGCAGCGGCCGTTCTGATCTTGCAATGGGAAAACGAGCCAATCGAAACGATATTTATCGACGATCCCAACGACCCGCGTGTTGCGGCCTACCGCGATATACGCGAGCGCGATCTGACGGGTCGTCAAGGACTGTTCATCGCGGAAGGGGAGGTCGTGGTGCGTGGACTGGCGTCGACGGCGTCGCGCTGCCGGCCCCTGTCGCTGCTGCTGGCGGAAAAGCGCGTTGCGGCCTTGGGCGATGTCATCACGTCTCTGACGCCCGCGACTCCCGTCTATGTTGCGGGCCAAGCCGTGCTGGACCGAATCGCGGGTTTCGAACTGCACCGGGGCATTCTGGCCTTGGGCCAAAAGCCCGAGCCCCTGTCGCTGGACGATGTGCTGGCGGATATCGGGCCGCAGGACGTGTTCGTCGTGGCCAGCGGGATCGGCAACCACGACAATGTCGGCGGCTTGTTCAGGAACGCCGCCGCGTTCGGCGCTACGGCGGTGCTGCTTGATCCGACCTGCTGCGACCCCTTTTACCGCAAGGCGATTCGCGTTTCGGTCGGCGCGGTGCTGCGCACGCCGTTCGTCGTCGCCGGCGCGACAGACATTATCGAGGCCCTGCAGCGGGCCGGCGTCGAGGTCTTGGCGCTGACGCCTTCGGCGACCGAGCGGCTTTCGGACTACAGGCGCGCCGGACCGGTCGCTCTGATGCTGGGGTCGGAAGGGCCGGGGCTGCCCAAGGATTTGATCGACCGTTGCCGGCCAATCGGCATCGCCATGGCGGGCGGGTTCGATTCGCTGAATGTCGCGGCGACCAGTGCGGTTGCGCTTCATCACCTGACGACGACGGCGCTCACTGGAAGCTGAAAACGCGAAGGCCGCCCCAAGGGGCGGCCTTCGTCCGTATCGTCGCGATGGAGGCCTGACCGGGAATCGAACCCGGGTGCAAGGATTTGCAGTCCTCTGCGTCACCACTCCGCCATCAGGCCGCTTTTTGTCCCCGATTTCTCGGGGGCGGTCATCGCGAGGGGCGTTCGCTATCAGATCGGATTGTCCGCTGCAACGCACGGACCTATAAGCGCGCGAGTTTTCCTCCCGGATTATCGTTGAAGGCTGCCTACAGATGGATTTCACCGCAGAGCGCAAGGCCATGGTCGACTCGCAGGTGCGGGTGAACGACGTGACGGATCGCGCGATTCACCTGGCCATGATGGCCGTGCCGCGTGAAAAGTTCTGCGCGCCTGATCGCGCCTTCGCCGCCTATTCCGAAGAATCGGTGGTGATCGCGGGCGAGCGCCGCCTGATGCCTGCGCGCGACGTCGCCAAGCTGCTGCAAGCGGCCGATGCACGCGAAGGCGAGAAGGCCCTGGCGATCGCCGCGCCCTATGCCGCCGCCCTGCTGGCCCGTATGCGCGTCAGCGTCACGGCTCAGGAATCGGACGACGCCGTTTTCGCCGTGGTCGGCGAGGCCCTGTCTGAAGCGGGCGTGGCGACAGTCGTCGCGCCGTTGGCTCAGCCGGCCGGCGAAGGGTGGGACCTGATCATTTCCGAAGGCGGCGTCGAGAGCCTGCCCGAATCGTGGGGCGCGGCTCTGCGTCCCGGCGGCCGGATCGTCGTGGTCGAACGCCGCGGCGCCATCGGCAAGGCGGCCCTATATGTTCAGACGCGCGAAGGGCTGTCGCGCCGCGAGCTGTTTGATTCGTCGCCTGCGGTCCTTGCCGAGCTGAAGCCCGCCCCCACTTTCGCGCTGTAAGACCTAAGAGACGCGCGGTTGCGACGGAAATCCCGTTCGCAACCGTGAAGAAAACTTAACTGGCGTGTGGTTCGGTCAGGCCGCAGTTACGCTTGAGAAAACATTCGGGCGTTCTTCGGAGCGTCACGCAAGGACGGACAATGTTGAAACGCTCGCGTGTGCTGGCTTCGGCCGCTGTGGTCGCCGTGATGACCGGTCTGGGCGCGCCGGCCTGGGCCGAGACGCTGCAGGACGCCATCGCCCTGGCCTATCGGACCAATCCCAACCTGCTGGCCCAGCGCGCCAACCAGCGTGCGCTGGACGAGACGGTGGTCCAGGCGCGGTCGGGCCTGCGCCCGACCATCGGCGCCTCGGCCGGCGTCGACTATACCCGCAGCGACTTCCCCGCCGTGACCCAGTTCGTCGATACGAACGGCGACGGCATACCCGATACCCAGGTCACGACCTCGTCGTCCGAAACCGAAGGCGCCAATGTCGGCGTCAGCGTCAGCCAGAACGTCTGGACCGCCGGTCGCACCTCGCGCGCCATCGACCAAGCCCGCGCCAGCGTCCTGGCCGGCCGTGAGAACCTGCGTGAGATCGAACAGTCGGTCATGCTGTCGGTGATCCAGGCCTATGTGAACGTCACCCGCGACATGGAAATCCTGCGTATCCGCCAGGAGAACCTGACGGTGCTGCAACGCCAGCTGGAAGAAACCAGCGCCCGTTTTGAAGTCGGTGAGATCACCCGCACCGACGTGGCCCAGGCCGAAGCCTCGCAGGCGCAGTCCGAAGCTGACCTGGCGAACGCCCAGGCCCAGTTGTCCACGTCGCGCGCCGCCTATGCCGCCGTCGTCGGCCAGTCGCCGGCCGATTTGGAGGCCGCACCGGTTCTGCCGGAGGTTCCCAGCGACTTCGACGTCGCCATCGAGACGGCCTTGCAGCGCAACCCTGCTGTCCTTGCTGCGACCTATCAACTGCAAAGCGCCGAGGCCGCCGTCGCCGCCGCCCGTTCGGAATATCTGCCGTCGGTGCGCGCTACCGCCTCCTATGGCGGATCGACCAATGATCTGGGCGACCTGGGCGAACTGGCCGATCGCCGCAGCTTTACCGCCGGCGCCACCCTGTCCGTTCCGCTGTTCACCGGCGGCCTGAACCGCTCGCGCGTCGCCCAGGCTCTGGAGCGCGCCAACGCGGCTCAGATCGGCATCGAGGGCGAGCGCCGCACGGTGCTTCAGAACGTCAGCTCGGCCTACGCCCAGGTGCTGTCGACCCGCGCCACGGTCGCGGCCGGCACTGAAGCCGTTCGCGCCGCATCGGTCGCGGCCGAAGGCGTGCGGCAGGAAGCTCAGGTCGGCCTGCGCACCACGCTTGACGTGTTGAACCAGGAGCTAGCGCTTCGGAATGCCCAGACTTCGGTCGCCAGCGCCCGCGCCGCTGAATATGTCGCCCGCGCCTCGCTGCTGGCCGCCATGGGCCAGTTGGAAGGCCCGGCGCTGAACCCGACGATCGAGGCCTATGATCCGGCTGCGAACTACGACCAGGTCAAGGGACGCGGCGGTTTGCCGTGGGACGCCGTGATCGAGACGCTGGACCGCGTGGCCTCGCCGCCGATCGTGACCACGCCGGACACCGCCGACGCGCCGATCGACGCTCAGCTCAAAGGCGAGGTCGTGCGCACGGCGCCGCAGAACTGACCGCGTCGAATACGGACGGAAACCGCCCGTTGATTCCGACGGGCGAAGATGCGACGACAAGGCACAGGTTTCGAGCGGTCCGTCGTTCGGCGCCCATCCCTTCTACCCAGGCCTCGCCCAAGGTTGCGCCATGACCGATCAGTCCGCCCAGGAACCGACCATGGAAGAGATTCTGGCGTCGATTCGCCGGATCATCTCCGAAGACGAGGCCCCGGCCGAGACGCCGGCGGCCGCGATGCCGGAAGCCACGCCTGAGCCGGTTCCCGAACCGATCGCGGCCGAAACCGTCTTCGCCGCCCCGGTCGAGCCGACGCCGGAACCCGCCGCCGTCGAAGACGACGTGCTGGAACTGACCGACCGCTATGAGGCGCCGGCCGAGACCATCGGCGATCTGGACGTGGTCGAGCATTCGCCCGCGCCCTATCAGCCCGAACCGGAACCCGCGACGGCTTACGAATCGGCTCCCGAGCCGGCTCCGGCCTATGACACCCTGGTCGGCGACAGCGCCGCCGCCAGCGCCGCCTCGGCCTTTGCGGGCCTGGCCGCCAGCTTCAAGAAGCCTGAGCCGGCTCCGTCGGCCTCGGGAGACCTGCCCTTCGTCAGCGGCAACACGGTCGAGGCCATGGTCGCCGAGATGCTGCGCCCGCTGCTGAAGGACTGGCTGGACAACAATCTGCCCGGTATCGTCCAGGCGGCGGTACAAAAGGAAGTCGAACGCATCGCGCGCAGCGCCTAGCCCTTCGCTTCAGCCCAGACTAATCCGAGGGGCGGCTCCTGAAGGGGCCGCCCTTTCGCATTTTGCAAAAGACCTATTCCGATGCTTGAGAAGACCTTCGAACCCCGGGCCGCCGAGCCCCGCCTTTACGCCCAGTGGGAAGAGAGCGGCCTGTTCGCGCCCCGCACCGACGGCGCAGCCGAGGCCTATTCGATCGTCATTCCGCCGCCCAACGTGACCGGCAGCCTGCATATCGGCCATGCGCTGAACAATACGCTGCAGGATATCCTTGCCCGCTATCACCGGATGAAGGGCAAGGCGGTGCTGTGGCTGCCTGGCACGGACCACGCCGGCATCGCCACCCAGATGGTGGTGGAGCGCCAGCTGGCCGCCGCCGGCAATGTGGGGCGTCGCGACATGGGCCGCGACGCCTTCATCGAGAAAATCTGGGAATGGAAGGCCGAAAGCGGCGGGACCATCGTGCGTCAACTGCGCCGCCTCGGCGCATCGTGCGACTGGTCGCGCGAGCGGTTCACCCTGGACGAGGGGCTAAACGCCGCCGTCCGCAAGGTTTTCGTGCAACTGCATAAGGAAGGCCTGATCTATCGCGACAAGCGGCTGGTGAACTGGGACCCGCATTTCCAGACCGCCATCTCGGACCTGGAGGTCGAGCAGCGCGAGGTAGACGGCGCCTACTGGCATTTCGCCTATCCGCTGGCCGACGGCGTCACCTATGAACATCCCATCGCCTTCGGCGACGACGGCAAGGCGGCCGAGTTCGAGACGCGCGACTTCATCGTCGTCGCAACGACCCGGCCCGAGACCATGCTGGGCGACACCGGCGTGGCGGTGCATCCGGATGACGAACGCTATGCCGGCTTGGTCGGCAAGTTCGTGACCCTGCCGATCACCGGCCGTCGCATCCCCATCGTCGCCGACGATTATGCCGATCCGACCAAGGGTTCGGGTGCGGTGAAGATCACGCCGGCGCATGATTTCAATGATTTTGGTGTCGGGAAGCGCCAAGGCCTGCCTGCAATCAGCATCATGGACAAGTTTGGTCGATTGAAGTCGTCAGTGTTTGACGAGTTCGAATGGGGACATCGCGCTCCGAACTCCGACGGCGTGTCCTTGGCGGATGAGGATAGCGCTGGCGAAACGGGCTTTGATCGCATCCCTGAAGACATGCGCGGCCTAGATCGTTTTGCGGCTCGCAAGATGATCGTCGCCCGGGCCGAAGAAGAGGGCTGGCTTCGCGAGATCGAGAAGACCAAGCATGTCGTGCCGCACGGCGATCGTTCCGGTGTCGTGATCGAGCCGCTCCTAACCGACCAGTGGTACGTCGACGCCAAGGTCCTGGCCCAGCCCGCGCTGAAGGCGGTGGAGCAGGGCGATACGGTGTTCGAGCCCAAGTCCTACGAGAAGATCTATTTCGAATGGCTGCGCAACATCGAGCCGTGGTGCATCTCACGCCAGCTCTGGTGGGGGCACCGCATCCCGGCCTGGTATGGCCCGAACGGCGAAATCTATGTCGCCGAAACGGAAGAGGACGCCCGCGAACAGGCGATGGCGGACTATGATTCCGAGGTCGCCCTGACCCAGGACGAGGACGTTCTCGACACCTGGTTTTCCTCTGCCCTGTGGCCATTCTCGACCATGGGCTGGCCCGAGAAAACCGAGGATCTGGAGCGGTTCTATCCGACCAGCGACCTGGTCACGGCGGCGGACATCATCTTCTTCTGGGTCGCCCGGATGATGATGATGGGCCAGCACTTCATGGGCGAGGTCCCGTTCAAGCGCGTCATCATCAATGGCCTCGTCCGCGACGAGAAAGGCCAAAAGATGAGCAAGTCCAAGGGGAACGTCATCGACCCTCTGGGCATCATCGACGAGCTGGGCGCCGATCCGCTGCGCTTCACCATGGCGATCCTGTCGGGCACGCGGGACATCAAATTGTCGAAGCAGCGGATCGAGGGCTATCGCAACTTCGGCACCAAGCTGTGGAACGCCGCGCGCTTCAGCCAGATGAACGAGGCGCGCCGGATCGAGGGCTTCGATCCCGCCACCGTCGATCAAACGATCAACCGCTGGATCCGAGGCGAGCTGACCAAGGCCGAACGCGGCGTGTCCGAAGCCATCGAAGGCGGGCGGTTCGACGATGCGGCGGGCGCCCTGTATCGCTTCGTCTGGAATGTCTTCTGCGACTGGTATCTGGAACTGGCCAAGCCTGTCTTCCAAGGATCGGACGAGGCCGCCAAGATCGAAACGCGGGCCATGACGGCCTGGACGCTGGATCAGACGCTCAAGCTGCTGCATCCGGTCATGCCCTTCATCACCGAGGAACTGTGGGCCGAACTGGGCAAGGAGGGCCCGGCGCGCGACGGCTTGCTGATCGGCGCCGAGTGGCCGGTGCTGCCGGACGCCTTCATCGACGCCTCGGCCGAGGCCGAGATCGGCTGGCTGGTCGATCTGGTCGGCGAGATTCGCGGTCTGCGCGCCGAAATGAACGTGCCGCCGTCGGCCAAGCCGCCGCTGGCCTTTGTCGCGCCCGATGCCGTGACGGCTGAGCTGATCGCCCGCCATCGCGATCTGATTCTGACCCTGGGCCGGGTGTCCGAGGTCGGTTCGGCTGACGCGGCGCCGACGGGGGCCGTGACCTTCGTGTCCGGCGGTTCGACCATCGCCTTGTCCTTGGCGGGCATCATCGATCTGACCGCCGAACGGGTGCGTCTGGAGAAGGAGATCGCCGCCTTAGACAGCGACATCGGCCATGTGAACAAAAAGCTGGGCAATCCTAACTTCGTGTCTCGCGCCGCGCCGGAAGTCGTCGACGAACAGCGCGCCAAGCTGGCCGAGGCCGAGGCAGGCAAGGTCAAGCTACAGGCGGCGCTGGCGCGTCTGGCGTCGCTTTGACGCCCTGATGAAAGCAAGGCTGTGAAGACGCGGATTGATCAGCTTCTGGTCGCACGCGGCCTGTTCGACAGCCGCTCGCAAGCGCGCGCCGCGATCGAGGCGGGGCTGGTTCTGGCCGACGGCGTGATCGTGCGGAAGGCGTCCGAACAGCTTGCGGACGACATCGCGCTGGAGGCCCAACCCGCCCACCCTTGGGTCGGGCGCGGCGCGCTGAAGATGGACCACGCCCTGAACATGTGGCCCGTCCTCGTCGAGGGCAAGGTGGCGCTGGACGTCGGCGCATCAACCGGCGGCTTTACCGAGGTTTTGCTGAACCGCGGCGCAGCCAAGGTGTTCGCCGTCGATGTCGGCTTCGGGCAGATGCACGCACGGGTGTCGTCCGATCCACGCGTAGTCAATCTGGAGCGCACCGATGCGCGCGACCTGACGCCTGATCTGATCCCGCAGCCGCCGTCGCTGGTTGTCTGCGACGCCAGTTTCATCAGCCTGATCAAGGTTCTCCCGGTCGCGCTCGACCTGGCGACGCCTGGCGCGGATCTGGTCACCCTGGTCAAGCCGCAGTTCGAGGGCGATGGCCCCGGCGGCGGCAAGAAGGGCGTGATTAAGGATGCGGCGGCGCATGCGGCGGCCGTGGAGCGCGTGCGCGACTGGCTGGAAGCGTTGGGTTGGGCGGTTCAGGCGACAACCGAAAGCCCGATCACCGGTGGCGACGGCAATCTTGAGTTCCTGCTCTGGGCGAAGAAGCCGGGCTAGGACCGTAACCCCAAAACGGGCTCAAGTAGGCAGCGGCCGATAGCCCCTGAAACAAAGAGAAACCGCCGGAGGATTGCTCCTCCGGCGGCTCCGTCACGTCGTCGATCGACAGGGGGGCTGAAAATTAATCGACGACGCGATAGCGGCCGTACTGGTCGGGGCAGGTGCGGACGTAGCGGGTGTCCGTGCGACCATCCGGCAGACGGATCTGGCTTTCGGCCAGACGGCATCCGTCTGAATTCTGATAGGAGTCGACCGGGCGCGAACGGTCGTCGTAATAGCCGCCACGGCTGTAGGCATAGTCGTCGCGACGGTCGTAGTCGTCGTAGCGATAGCCTTGGTCGCCGGTGTAACGGTCATCGTAATAGCCGTAGCTCGGTTGGCTGTAGCCTTGGGCGTAGTAGCCGTTCGAGCCATAGCTGCTCTGATAGCTGCGGCAGGCGTCCGAGCTGGACCGACCGACCTGCGACCCGACGACAGCGCCGAGCACGCCACCCAGGATGCTGCCTTCCGTGCGTCGACCGCGTGCGGCCAACTGCGAGCCGATGACGGCGCCCGCGCCGCCGCCGATCACCGCGCCGGCGCCGGTGCGGCCTTGGCGCTCACGCGCGCAAGGATCGTAGTAGCGGCCGCTGTTGTAATCATACGAGCGGCTGTAGGCGCCGGTGCCGTAGTTCTGGCTATAGCCGCTGCCGTAATAGTTCTGGGCCGACGCCGTGAGCGGGGCGGCCGTGACGCCGAACGCCAGGGCGGCGACGGCGGCGATCGATGTTTTCGTGAGACGCATTTTCCAACCCTCTGAGGACCGAACGGTTTTCCGTCAAACGTTAACGGCAAAGCCTCGTGTCTCGTTGCACGAGGATTTACGACGGCGAAGCTGAACGGCAATTGATCGGTTCGTTCATCTTCGTTCATGTTCAGCGAACCTGCCGCGATGGCCCTGTGGCTTGAGCGAAGGGGGACCTGCGGCTAGAAGCCCGCCGATGGATATCCTCACCATCGACCGCGTCGGCGGCCAAGGCGACGGCGTCGCCCAGACGCCGTCTGGCCCGGTGTTCGCCGGCCTGACCTTGCCCGGCGAAACGGTGCGCGGCGTCGTCGTGGACGGTCGGTTGGAAGAGGTCGAGATCGTCACGCCCAGCCCCGACCGAATCGCACCGGTCTCGCCCCAGTATGGCGACTGTGGCGGCTGCTCGCTGCAGCATTGGTCCGAGGGGCCGTATCTGGATTGGAAGCGAGAGCAGGTGCGCTTGGCCTTGGCGCGCGAGCGGATCGAGACCGAGATCGAGGCGACGGTGGCGACCTCGCCGGCCAGCCGTCGCCGCCTGGCTCTTCATGCCCGTCGCACCCAGGATGGACGGGTTGTGCTGGGTTTCAAGGCGCGCCGCTCCTGGCGGCTGGTCGAGGTGAAGGCCTGTCCGGTCGCCGATCCCCGGATCGTGGTGGCCATTCCGGTGCTGACCCAGGTCGCGGCCGCCTTTTTCGAACATCCGAAATCGGCGCCAACCCTGCACGTCACCTGGACCCTGTCGGGGCTGGACGTCGATGTGACCGGGGTCGAAAGGCGCTCGGGCGGCGGCCTGTCGGCTGACGCCCAGATGCAGGCCATTCAGGCCGCGCACCGGGCCGATCTGGCGCGCCTCAGCCTGGCGGGCGACACCCTTTTCATGGCGCGTCAGCCCAAGGTGGCGTTTGGCCCAGCCACCGTGGCCCTGCCGGCAGGCGGATTCCTGCAAGCTGTGCCCCAGGCCGAGGCGGCGATGGTTGCGCGCGCGCTGGCGGCGGTGAAGGGCGCCAAGAAGATCGCCGATCTGTTCTGCGGCGCGGGAACCTTCACCTTTCCGTTGGCCACGGTCGCGCCGGTGATCGCAGCGGACGCATCCAAGCCGGGCATCGATGCGCTGAAGGCCGCCGTCGGTTCGGCCAAAGGGATGAAGGCCATCACGGCCGAGGCGCGCGATCTGTTTCGTCGGCCTATGAATCCCTATGACCTGAAGGGATGTGACGCCATCGTGTTCGACCCGCCGCGGGCTGGCGCGATCGACCAGACGGCTCAGATTGCGGACACCAAGGCCGGCGTCGTCGTGGGCGTGTCGTGCAATCCTCAGACCTTTGCGCGTGATGCGCGGGTGCTGATCGATGCCGGTTTCCGGCTGGAGGCGGTGACGCCGGTGGATCAGTTCCTGTGGTCCTCGCACGTCGAACTGGTGGGGGTTTTCAAACGATGACCTTGGACGACACGAGCGAAGAGGACGGCGGCGGTTTCGACGCCGACGACTGGATGCGGCTGAAGCCGTTCACTGGCGCCGTGGCGACGCTGGACGACGTTCAGGCGCGACATGCCGTGTTCGCCTTGGGCGAGACCGACGATCCGCGTCCCATCGTCATGGATCTGCCCCAGCCGGTCATCTGGTGGGAAGAGGACGGCGAACAGGCGGCGGTGGCCGTTCAGGCCGAAAGCCATCTCGGCGCCGATGGCGAGGAGATTGAAATCCTGGGTCTGATCCTGCCGGACGGGGAGGGCGCGGTGGCCCTGATGGAGGATGTCGATCTGGTCGATGACACCGATCCGACCTGGCGCGATCTGGTCACGCGCGCCATCGATCCTTCGGCGGCGGACGACTAGCCGAACAACTCCAGCTGAGGCCGGGCGTCGGCCGGCACCCGGAACTGAGTTTCGTCCAACAGGCGGTGTGGCGTGTCGAGGCCGTAGCGTTTGACGGCGGCCTTGAACCGCGTTCCGATCAGTTCGGCGACAGGGCCTGTTCCCTTCATCCGCTGAGACCAGTCGGCGTCATAATCCTTGCCCCCTCGTGTTTGGCGGATCAGGGACATGACGCGCGCGGCGCGATCCGGGCGGGCGTCGGCCAGCCATTCCCGAAACAGATCCTTGATCTCAAGCGGCAGACGCAGGGTGACATACATGGCCCGCGTGGCCCCCGCCTTGGCGGCGGCTTCCAGGATGGCTTCCAGTTCGTGGTCGTTCAGACCGGGAATGACGGGGGCGAAACCGACCCCGACCGGACAACCGGCGTCCGCCAGGCGGCTGATCGCCTCCAGCCGCTTGGCGGGGGTCGAGGCGCGCGGCTCCATCGCCCGCGCCAGCCCGCGATCCAGGGTGGTGATGGAAACGAAGGCCGAGGCCAGCCCCGCCTTGCCCATTGGGCCCAGAATGTCGGCGTCGCGCGCGATCAGCACCGACTTTGTGATGATGCTGAACGGATGCCTGAATCTTTGCATGACCTCCAAGATCGAGCGCGTCGACTTCAGATCACGTTCAACCGGCTGATAGGGGTCTGTATTGCCGCCTATGTGGATGCGCTTGCATCGGTATCGGGGTGCGAGGAACGCCTGTTCCAGCAGACTTGCGGCCTCGGGCTTGAAGAAGATCCGGCTCTCGAAATCCAGGCCCGGGGATAGGCCCATCCAGGCATGGGACGGACGGGCGTAGCAGTAGATGCAGCCATGTTCGCAACCTTTGTACGGGTTGATGGAGCGGTCGAAGCCGATGTCCGGACTGCCGTTCCGGGCAATGATGGTGCGGGCATGCTCTGGGGTGAGGGTGGTGCGCAGCGGCGCGGCCTCGGCGTCGTCCTGCGTCCAGCCGTCATCGAACGACTGATGCTGCTCAGGCTCGTATCGGCCGCTGGCATTCGAACGCGCGCCTCTTCCCTTGGCGGTTTCCATGGGAAGGACGATGCGACATCAACAGGAACAAAGCAAGAACATTTGCTCTCGCGGCCTTAGGCTCAGTCGGGGCCGATGACCATGCAGGTCACGCGACGCGCGGCCAGCGCCTCGCAGGCGGACTTTGCGCCGGCTTCGGTCAGGCCGACGAAGCGCGAGCGATACCAATCGCCGGCGGTCTGGACGTTGCGTTCGGCGGTGGCGAACTGATCGCGGAAGCGGCGGTTGACCTCGGTCAGCCAGTCGGTCGCCACCTTCTCTTCACGGAAGGCGCCGACCTGCACTGCCCAGCGACCGGCCGGCGTTCTGGGCGCGGCTCGGGCGGGTTCCCGCGTTGCGGACGACGCCGAGCGACGGGGCGTGGTGGACGGCGCGACAGCAGCATTGGCCGGCGCGCCGTTCAGCGAAGCGGTGACATTGCGGGGCGCACGCGGAGCGGCGGAGGCGGTCGGCGCCGAACCAATGGGCGGCAGCGTCGCGGCGGCCCGCTGGCTGGCTGCGCGCTCCGACGGGGCAGGGGCGACGCGGCTCGGCAGGGCGGCGGGCGCCGGTGCGGCCGTATAGGCGACAGCGGTGGATTCCGCGCCGACGCCGTCCTCGTCGTCATTGAACGAAGCATAGGCGATCGGGGCGTCGGCGATCGCCGATCCGACGCCGAAACCGCGCTGTTCGAAGAAGGTCTGGGCTATTTGGATCCGCTCGCCTTGGGCGCGGCGGCGCTCGACTTCGAAGCCAGTGTCCATCAGTTCGGCGACGTGGGCGTTGCGGCTGGCGGTCGAACGGCCGCCCAGGACCACGGTGATCAGGCGTCGTCCGTCACGCACGGCCGAGGCGGCGAGGTTGTAGCCAGAGGCATTGGTGTAGCCGGTCTTCATCCCGTCATAGCCGCGCCCGGTCGGCAGCAGGCCATTGGTGTTGCGATAGTTGCGGCCGTTGTAGGCCCAGTCGTGAAGGCCGAAATAGCTGTAATACTGAGGGAAATCGCGCATGATCGCGCGCGCCAGAATGGCCTGGTCGCGCGCGGAGGTCACCTGACGTGCGTCCGGCAGGCCGTTTGCGGTGTAGTAGCGCGTCTGGGTCATGCCTAGCTGCGCGGCCTTCTGCGTCATCATATTGGTGAAGCGGGCTTCCGATCCGCCGATGTGCTCGCCAATGGCCAGGGCCATGTCGTTGGCGGACCGCACGGCGGTGGCGCGCATGGCATTGTCCAGGGTGATGGTCTGACCTGCAGCCAAGCCCAGTTTCGATGGCGGCTGGGACGCGGCGCGCGGCGAGATCGTCAGCACGTCGTTCACATTGGCCTTGCCCTGAGACAGCGCCTCGAACGTCAGATACAGCGTCATCATTTTGGTCAAGGACGCTGGATAGCGACGGCTGTCGGCGTTGCGCGCGAACAGGACCTCGCCCGTGGCGGCGTCGATCACGATGGCGGCGTAGCGGCTGTTCTCCTGGGCCGAGTAGGCGGTCTGGGCCTCGATCGGCCTGACGTTCGCGCCCAGAACCAGCGAAAGCGCGAGGACGGCGAACAGGCCACGGCGGAGAAAAGCAATCATGGGCGGGACAACCCCTCGGTGAGCAGGGTGCGACAGGCCCCCCGGCCGTCACGAACAGACAGCTAGCATAGGAAGCGCGGGTTTCGTGGTGGTTAACCGCGCGTCAACGCAAATTTGACCGGCCGATCAAGGTTATCGTCGATCATATTGTGCATTGCACAAAAAGCTTGAAGAGCCTTCGCACATGCAGCATATTGCGGGTCTGCGAGATCCTCTCGCGTCATTATTTCCGCCCTCAGGTCCGTCCCCAAGGGCCTTTTATCTGAGAGACGATCATGGCCGACGCCGCTGAAACCGTGAAGAAAACCGCCGACCAAGCCACCGCCGCTGCGACTTCGGCCGCCGCCAAGGTTAAGGCGCAAGCCGAAACCATGCAGGCCGCCGGCACGCAGGCCTTCCGTGAAGGCATCGACAAATCGACGGCCTCGATGGCCGAGCTGAACGCGCACAGCAAGAAGACCCTGGAAGCCATGGTCGAGTCGGTCACCGTCGCCCAGAAGGGCGCCGAGGCCCTGTCGCAACAGGCGCTGGGCTTCGCCAAGACCTCGTGGGAAGACGGCGTCGCCGCCTCTAAAGAACTGTCTACAGCCCGTTCGGTGCAGGAGTTCTTCGAGCTCCAGACCGCCTGGGCCAAGAAGTCGATGGAGCGCTATGTCGCCGAGCTGACCAAGACGAACGAGATCGTCACCGCCACGGTCAAGGACAGCATCAAGCCGATCAACGAGCGCGTCACCGCCTCGGTCGAAACCTTCCAGGCCGCTCGCTAATCCCGCGAACCGCCAGAAGAATCGAGAAGGCCCCGGAGTTCGCTCCGGGGCCTTTTTGCTGTCAGGGCAGGGCGGAATGGTCGTAGCTGAAGACCCGCGCCAGCTTCCACTCGATCCCGTCCTGTTTCCACATCTGCGTGAAGCGGGCGCGTCCCACGCGCCGTTCGGGGCCATCGCCCTGGCGTTCGTAGAAGACGTGCTCGCCCGTTTCGACTGCGCCATAGTTGTTGATGGGATAGACCGCCAGACCGTCCCGCAGCGCCTCGCGCCGGGTCCGCCACGCGTCGGGCGCGCTGCGGTCCTGACAGCGTGCGGCATATTGCGCGACAAAGCCGTCGGCGTCGGTGGCCACGCGTCCGCCGCGGTCGTCGAAAAACTCGAAATCGTCGGTCAGCATGGCCCGAAGTCCGGCCGGGTCGCAGCCCTCGAAGAAGACAGCGAACAGTTTTGCGTCGGCCGCCATGACGGCGGTTTCCAGCGGCGTAGGCTGGGCGAAGGCGGCGAGCGAAAGGGCGGCGACGAGGGCGGCGGGCATGGCGATCGGGAGCTGTTCAACTGAGGCGCTCAACCTGAGCCGTTGACCTTCTGTGATCACGTGAAATCTTTGTCAGACGCCCTTCACGAAAGCCGTGACTGGACGCCGCTTCAATTCAGGCCATCATTCCCTATCTGAGAGCCAAGACGACTCCCCGATTACGGAACACGAATGCCCATACAAAGGCCCGGTGAGACCGGCGGCGGTCAAGGAACCGCCGTCGTCACCGAAACAAAGCCGAAGCTGCAAAAGCCCTCGCTCTATCGAGTGCTGATTTTGAACGACGACTATTCGCCGATGGAATTCGTCGTCTATGTGCTGGAGCGGTTCTTCCAAAAGAGCCGGGAAGAGGCCACCCGCATCATGCTGCATGTGCATCAGCATGGCGTCGGCGTCTGCGGCGTCTTCACCTACGAAGTCGCCGAGACCAAGGTCGCGCAGGTCATCGAGACGGCGCGCCGCCACCAGCACCCTTTGCAATGCACGATGGAAAAGGACTGAGAGGAGCCTCCCTATGCCTTCATTTTCCCGTCCTCTCGAAGAAACCCTGCACCGCGCGGTGGGATACGCCAATGCGCGCAGGCACGAGTACGCGACGCTCGAGCACCTGCTGCTCGCGCTGATCGACGATCCCGATGCGACCGGCGTCATGCAGGCCTGCAACGTCGATCTGTCGGCGTTGAAAGCGGCGCTGACCCTCTATGTCGACAACGACCTGGCCGCCCTGGCCACCAGCGACGGCGAGGACGCCAAGCCGACCGCCGGCTTCCAGCGCGTGATCCAGCGCGCGGTGATCCACGTCCAGTCGTCCGGCCGCGAGGAAGTGTCCGGCGCCAACGTTCTAGTCGCCATCTTCTCCGAGCGCGAGAGCCACGCCGCCTACTTCCTGCAAGAGCAGGACATGACGCGTTATGACGCGGTCAACTTCATCGCCCACGGCATCGCCAAGAAGGCGGGCGCCAACGAGGCCCGTCCGGCCAAGGGCGCTTCGCCCGAAGAGGCCGAGGATGCTTCCGCCGTCAAACAGGGCGGCGAGGCGCTGGAAGCCTATTGCGTCGACCTCAACGAGAAGTCGCGCCAGGGCAAGGTCGATCCCCTGATCGGTCGGCAGGCCGAGGTGGATCGCTCGATCCAGATCCTGTGCCGTCGGACCAAGAACAACCCGCTTCTGGTGGGCGACCCCGGCGTCGGCAAGACCGCCATCGCCGAAGGTCTGGCCCGCAAGATCGTCAACGGCGAAGTGCCCGACGTCCTGAAGGACGCCACCATCTATTCGCTCGATATGGGCGCGTTGCTGGCCGGCACCCGCTATCGTGGCGACTTCGAGGAACGCTTGAAGCAGGTAGTCAAGGAGTTGGAAAACCACGACAACGCCGTGCTCTTCATCGACGAGATCCACACGGTGATCGGCGCGGGCGCCACCTCGGGCGGGGCGATGGATGCCTCGAACCTGCTGAAACCGGCCCTGGCGTCCGGCACGCTGCGCTGCATGGGATCGACGACCTACAAGGAATATCGCCAGCACTTCGAGAAGGACCGCGCCCTGGTGCGTCGCTTCCAGAAGATCGACGTCAACGAGCCGACGGTCGAGGATACGGTGAAGATCCTGAAGGGCTTGAAGACCTACTACGAGCAGCACCACAAGGTCCGCTACACCGACAGCGCCGTGCGCACGGCGGTAGAGCTGTCTGCGCGCTACATGACCGACCGCAAGCTGCCGGACAAGGCGATCGACGTGATCGACGAGGCCGGGGCGTCGCAGATGCTGCTGACCGAATCCAAGAGGAAGAAGGTGATTGGTCAGAAGGAGGTCGAGGCCGTCATCGCCAAGATGGCCCGCATCCCGGCCAAGTCGGTGTCCAAGTCCGATACCGAAAGCCTGCGCGAGTTGGAGACCGATCTGAAGCGCGCCGTCTTCGGTCAGGAACAGGCCATCGAACAGGTGTCGGCGGCCATGAAGCTAGCGCGGGCGGGTCTTCGCGACCCGAACAAGCCGATCGGCAGCTTCCTGTTCAGCGGCCCGACCGGCGTCGGCAAGACCGAGGTCGCCAAGCAGCTCGCCGCCACATTGGGCATCGAGATGCAGCGTTTCGACATGTCGGAATATATGGAGCGCCACACGGTCAGCCGTCTGATCGGTGCGCCTCCCGGCTACGTCGGCCACGACCAGGGCGGGCTTCTGACCGACGCCGTCGATCAGCATCCGCACGCCGTCGTGCTGTTGGATGAGATCGAGAAGGCGCACCCGGATGTCTACAACATCCTGCTGCAGGTGATGGACAACGGCATGCTGACCGATGCGGTCGGCAAGAAGGTCGATTTCAGGAACGTCATCCTGATCATGACCACCAATGCCGGCGCCGCTGACAACGCCCGCGCCTCCATCGGCTTCGGCCGGGGCAAGGTCGAGGGCGAGGATGACAAGGCCATCCAGCGCCTGTTCGCGCCGGAGTTCCGCAATCGTCTGGACGCCATCGTGGCCTTCAAGCCGTTGCAGGCCGACACGATCCGCTCGGTGGTGACCAAGTTCGTCCTTCAGCTGGAAGCCCAGCTGGCGGACCGCAACATCACCATCGAACTGACCGACGAAGCCGCCGACTGGCTGGCCAAGAACGGCTTCGACGAACTGTATGGCGCGCGTCCGCTGGCGCGGGTCATCCAGGACTCGATCAAGAAGCCGCTGGCCGACGACATCCTGTTCGGCCGCCTGACGCGCGGCGGACACGTCAGGGTCCAGCTGAAGGACGGCAAGATCGACTTCGACATCACGAGCGCCAGCGCGCCCGCGAAGGCCGAGGAAGAAGAGACGGCCTGATCCTTAAAAGGTGATGGAGAAAGGCCCGGCTGGCAGCAGCCGGGCCTTTTTAATGTTTCAAGTCGCTGGCGAACTAGGCAGTGGAGGGGCGTAATGAATCTAAAGGTGTGGAGAGCCTCGGTCGTTATAATGGCGGCGTTGACCGTTTTGGTCCTCGCTATCGCCGTCTGGTTTCAAGGTTTCAGTTTCCGGGGTGACGTCATCTTTGTGGTGGCATTTGCGATCTGTCTGCTGGCTGCGGATCGCACCTACGATTGGCTTTCGAAAAGATCACCTAGCCGGATCGCCGCCTATTCGTTGGCGGCGAGTGTCCTGTTGATCTGCGCTTTCGTTCTCGCGGAACTCATGGTGCGTCTGAACTTCGACAACCGCGCCTCAGTATACCCCTGGATGACCGGTTTCGGCATGGTGGCCACCGTCTCGTGGGTAGCCTTCGATCTGATCTGGCGGGGAAGGCTCGATGCTTCCGACAAATGGGTAAAGCCCACGGCGGCAGGCTTGGCAGTTGTGACGGTGCTCGCTTCGCTTTGGGCAGCTTTCACCGTTCCCATCGTTAGATCAGAGCACGTCACTTCCGCAGACTGCGCTTTGATGGCGCAAGCGTTGAAGGAATTTTCTCCGGAGGGCGTCACTGGAGGAATGCGGTTGGAGGCAAGGGCGAAATGCGATTGGCGTTCTTTAGGGCTGCCTGAGGCGCGTCGCCATCAGAGCGATATGACCGGCGAATTTCATCCTTGGTTTTCCGTCGAGCCTCCGACCTATTCTCTTTCGAGAACACGGGCCGCGCTGTCGGTCGGTCAGGAATGGGTCATGTTGGGCGGTGGTGGCCAGACTTGCTTCTATTCCCGGACGCTCAAAGGGTGGCGGCAGGATCGTTGCGAAACCAGCTGGATCAGCTAACGACTTACGCCTGCTTGTAGGGCGAGAGTTCCTCGGTCATCTCCCGCATCTCCGCCGCGACGGCCGGGCGTTCGCCGTCCAGATAACGGGCGACGGGATGGCGCAGGGCGCGGTCGGCGATGAAATGGGCGGAATAGACGGGGGAGGGCAGGTAGCCGCGCGCGATCTTGTGGTCGCCTTGGGCCCCGGCTTCGACGCGGGACAGGCCACGCGAAATGGCTAACGAGATGGCCTGATAATAGCAAAGCTCGAAGTGCAGGAACGGCACGTCTTCCAGCGTGCCCCACTGGCGGCCGTAAAGGGCGTCGCGGCCGATGAAGTTCAGAGCGCCGGCGATGGGCGTCTCATCCCGAAACGCCATGAACAGGGCGATCCGGTCGGCCATGGTCGCGCCGATGCGACTGAAGAAGTCGCGCGTCAGATAGGGCCGGCCCCATTTGCGCGAGCCGGTGTCCATGTAGAAGGCGAAGAAGGCGTCCCAGTGGGCCTCGGTGATGTCGGCGCCGGTCAGGACGCGGATATCCAGATCGGCCTGGGCGTCGCGGCGCTCGCGCTTGATGGTTTTGCGGCGGTTGGCCGACAGGGCGGCCAGGAAATCGTCGAAGGTCCGATAGCCGTTGTTGCGCCAGATGAACTGGATGTCCTGGCGCGGCAGCAGGTCCGCCTCGGTCATGGCTGACCAGTCGGCTTCGGTCGGGAAGTTGACGTGCAGGGAGGAGACGCCCAGCCGTTCAACCAAGGTCACAGCCCCCTGGATCAGAGCCTGACGCACCGTCGCGGCGTCGGTCTCGGGGTGGTTCAGGAAACGCGGCCCGGTCGCGGGCGTGAAGGGCACGGCGCCCAGCAGCTTGGGATAATACCGGCCGCCGGCCCGTTCGTAGGCGTCGGCCCAGCTGTGGTCGAAGACATATTCGCCCTGGCTGTTGCCCTTCAGATAGAGGGGCATGACGCCCAACACCGCGTTGTCTTCACCCCTCAAGGCCAAGTGGCGCGGGGCCCAGCCCTGGCGCGGCGCGGCGCTGCCCGAGGCCTCGCAGGCGTGCAAAAAATCATAGGAAACAAAGGGATCGCCGGTGGGCAGCGCGCACGCGTCCCAAGCCTCTCGGCCGATGTCGGCGATCCCTTCGTGAACCGAGATCTGAAAGATCAGCGGATCTCCACGATCGCATCGATCTCGACGGCGAAGCCGAGCGGCAGCTTGTACACGCCGACGGCCGAGCGGGCGTGCTTGCCAGCGTCGCCGAAGACCTCGACCATCATGTCCGAGCAGCCGTTGATCACGGCGGGAATGGCGGTGAAGTCAGGGCCGGCCTGAACGAAGCCGCCCAGTTTCACGATGCGGACCACCCGGTCCAGATCGCCATCGCAGGCGGCCTTGATCTGGGCGATCAGGTTCAGACCGCACAGGCGCGCGGCTTCCAGCGCCTGCTCCGGCGTCACGTCCACGCCGACCGTGCCCTTGATCCCGCCATTGGCGTCGTTCGACAGCTGGCCCGAGATGGTGATCTGATCGCCCGAGCGGACATAGGAGACATAGCTGGCCACCGGCTTGGCGGGTTCCGGCAAGGTGAGGCCGAGTTCGGCGATGCGGGCTTCGATGCTCATGGGGGCTCCTGTTTATCTGGGCGCGGTTTAGCGCGGGGCAAGGCCGGCGTCACCCGTTCGGCGCGCTTTAAAGGTTCGCCAACCGCGCCGTGTCATGGTGCGATCATGGATATGCACCTGACCCCCGACGTCGCCGCCTTCCATGCCGTGCTGGCGCGGTTGTCCGCTGAAGACCGCGCGCGCGTGGACGCTGCCGCAATCCCGGCCGCGCAAAAGGCCGCCGAGGCCGCGCCGCATTGGGACTTCGAAATGCCGGCCAAAGCGGTGGATGCGCTGTTGGGCGCCGATGCCTCCGACGATGTGCGTCGCGGCCTGGTCGCCGCCTGGGCGCTGCAACTGCCCGACCGTGCGGCAGCGATGAACCTGCCGGCCGAGGTCATGGCCCTCTATCCCTACTGGATCGAACAACTGGCGGGGTTTCTGGAAAAGGCCGAGGGCGACTACGTTTTCGACCATTGGTCCAAGGACGTGCGCTTCACCCTGGCGCTCAGCGTGCCGGGCGCGAAAAGTCAGGTGATCGACCTGTCGTCGCCGGTCGGGCCGGGCCAGATCGTCAAACACGTTCGCGACGGCTGGGGCCTCAAGCCGCTGTTCCGCTATCTGGCGGCGGGCGCCAAGCGCGAGCCTTGGCTGGAGGTTCACACCGAGAGCCGCTGGCTGCGCGGCTTCAACGAGGACGGCTGGAACGAGGCCTGGGCGACGGCGGCGGAGCTGTGCCGCGCACGGCCGGAACTGGCTGGCATGATCGGCTCCAGCTGGTTCTACGATCCGCCCTTGACCGAGATCAGCCCCCGCCTGGCTCACCTGCGCCTGAACCCGCTGAGGGGCGGGGCCTTCATGGTCCATCAGGGACCGGGCGAGATCCACACCGAACGGGCGGCGACGGCGTCGGCGTCGCGCAAGGCGCTGATCGACAGCGGGGAATACACTGCCCGGTCATGGCTGATGATCTGGCCCCGCAAAGAGTTGATCGCCTGGGCGGACCGGCGCAAGGCGGCCGCTTAGCTCACCGCCGTCATCCTCGGGCTCGACCCGAGGATCGGATGCGGATCAGGTTGTGCGTCGCCTTTGAAAGACTGCGGCGCCACGTCCGGCCCTCGGGTCAAGCCCGAGGGTGACGTGTTTTAATGTGTCACCATCCGCCACGCCGCCGCGACCGGCTGGATGTCCAAGTCGGCCGCGCTTGCCAGGCGGATCAACCGATCGATGTCCTCTGGACGGCAACCATATGGCGTCGGCGCGTCGCTGACGTCGTGGCCGTAGGCGATCAGCCAGCCTTTGGATGAAGCCGTCTCCGCCAATAGCGCCTCCAGATCGTAACCGGGCAGACGACGGCTCTCCAGGCCTATGGCCTGCAGCAGGTTGCGGTCGGTGCGGCCGGCATTGATCCCGTCGCGCACACCGCGGCCGCACAGGAAGCGGCGGTCGATCACGGCTTTCGATCCCAGGGCGCAATCCCCGAACGGATAGGCGAAGGTCTGCATTTCGTATCCGTCCAGCCGCTCGGCCACCCAGGCGGCGTTTCGGGCCAGGCTGGCGTCCAGTTCGGCCGGCGACAGGGTCAGGGTCGAGACATGTTCATAGGTGTGGCAACCGACTTCGTGCCCGGCCTCATGGAGGGCTTGCAGATGCTCCACCTCGAACTGGGGCAGGTCCAGATTGCGACCGCCCGACAGGCCGCCACAGACATAGTAGGTTGCCTTGACCCCATGCTGGGCCAGGATCGGCCCGGCCTCGGTCCAGGCCGATGCTGGGATGTCGTCGAACGACAGGCTGAGGACGCCGCGCGCGGGTTGGACCGTGGCGGGACGGACATCGAGATAGCGGCCGGCGCGGCGACGCATCTTGTCGAGAAAGGCGCTCATGCCCGCCTTTTCGCATGACTGGCTTAAGGCCGGGTTTCAGACCGTGACGGGTTGAGCCGTCAGACCGCGCACGCCGAAGACACGGCGATACCGTTCGATCTCGCCGGGATCGCCGACCGCTTTCGCCGGATTGTCCGACAGTTTGATGGCGGGGCGACCGCCGGCCTCGACCACCTTGCACACCAGGGAGATCGGCTCCAGTTCCGGCGCGACGGCGGGCGAACAGTCGCGGAAATCATTGGTCAGATTGGTGCCCCATCCGAAGCTGAGCCGAGCGCGGCCGTGGAAATGGGCGTGCGTCGCCTCGATCCCGTCGATGTCCATCCCGTCCGAGAAGATCAGCAGCTTCTCCCTTGGCTCTCGTCCATGCGCGCGCCACCAGTCGATCAGGCGGTCGCCGGCCGGGATGGGCGGGGCCGAGTCGGGACGGAAACCGGTCCAGTCCGCCACCCAATCGGGCGCCTGCTCCAGAAACGCCTCGGTGCCGAAAGCGTCGGGCAGGACGATCAGCAGATTGCCCGCATAGTGCCTGCGCCATTCGTCCAGCACCGCATACGGCACCTGGGCCAGCGCTGCGTCGTCGGGCGCCAGGGCCGCCAGAACCATCGGCAGTTCGTGGCCGTTGGTGCCGATGGCTTCCAGGTCGTTCTCCATGGCGTGCAGGACGTTGGACGTGCCGATGAAGGATTTGCCCAGGCCCTCCTTCAACGCCTGAATGCACCAGCGTTGCCACAGGAAGCCGTGCCGCCGCCGCGTGCCGAAGTCGGACAGGGCGAGGTCGGGCAGAGCGCGAAGCCGCTCGACCTTGGACCACAGCCGCGTCTTGGCGCGCGAATACAGGATGTCCAGTTCGAACCGGCCCAACCGCCGCATTCCGACGCGGCAGCGCAGCTCGTTCAGGATCGCCAGCGACGGGATTTCCCACAGCGTCACCTCGGCCCAGGCGCCCGAGAAGGTCAACACATACTGCCCGTCCTGAACCGACAGGTCGTAGTCTGGCAGGCGATAGTCGGTCAGCCAGGCGATGAAGTCGGGCGAGAAGATCTGCTTCACGCCATAGAAGCTGTTGCCCGCCAGCCAGACCAGTTCCTTGTTGGTGAAGCTGAGGGATCGGGCGTGATCCAGCTGTTCGCGCAGCGCGTCGATATCGATCTCGTCGGCCAGACGCACAGCCTTGGTGCGGTTGATGACCTGGAAGACGACCGGAACGTCGCGATGCTCGCGCCAGATCATCTGCAGCATCAGCAGCTTGTAGAAGTCCGTGTCCAGCAGGCTGCGAACGATCGGGTCCAGGCGAAAGCCATGGTCATAGGCGCGTTTGGCGAGATCCATGCCCTGTCCTACGGCTTCAGCGCGCGGCCCGCCACCACCGCATCCTTTCCGAACTTCTCGCGCAGCACGTCGATGGCGCGCTCTGTCTTCAAGGCGCGCGTCTCACTGGTCTGGAACAGGCCGGCGGGCGCGTCCTCGGCGTCCTGCACGTCCGCCATGCCGATGCCGATCAGGCGATAGGGGCGACCCAACTCGGGTTTCAGCAGATCGCGCCCCGCGGCGAACAGGGCGCGGGCCGTCTGCACCGGGTCGGGCAGGGTAACGCGTCGGGTCACGATCTTGAAGTCGGTGCGCCGCAGCTTGAGCACCAGCACCCGGCTGGCGACGCCGTCGCGGCGAGCCTTGGACGCCAGTTTCTCGCAAAGGGGCCATAGCTCGGCCTCCAGCGCCTCGGCCGAGGTCAGATCTTCGTTGAAAGTGGTCTCGGCGCTCATCCCCTTGCGGTCGCGTTCGGGGTTCACGGCGCGCGCGTCGCGGGCGTAAGCCAGATCGTGCAGGCGCAGACCGGATTCGCCGTAGCGTTTGACGAGGTCGCGCACGTCGGCCCGCGCCAGATCGCCGATGGTCGAATAGCCGTCGCTGCGCAATGCTTTGCCGAACACAGGCCCGACGCCGGGCAGGGCGGTGACGGGGCGCGGCGCCAGCAGGGCCTGCGCATTGGCGGCGCCGACCACAGAGAAGCCGCGCGGCTTGTCCATCTCCGACGCCACCTTGGCCAAGAAGCGGTTGGGGGCCAGGCCGATGGAGACGGTCAGGCCGGTTTCCTCCTCGATCTGTTTCTGGAAGCGGATCAGCTGCAGCGCCGGCGGGCCGCCGTTCAGCCGCTCTGTGCCCGACAGATCAACCCAGGCCTCATCCAGCGACAACGGCTGGATCAAGGGCGTCAGCTGTCCCAACGTCCCCAGAATGCGCTGCGATTCGAAGACGTATTTGGTGAAGTCCGGCCTGATCACAACGGCCTCGGGACAGGCCTTCAGCGCCTTGAACATGGGCATGGCGGAGCCGACGCCGTACTGGCGTGCGACATAGCAGGCGGTGGAGACCACGCCGCGCTTTCCGCCGCCGACGATGACCGGCTTGTCGCGCAGTTCGGGCCGGTCCCGCTTCTCCACCGAGGCGTAGAAGGCGTCGCAGTCCATGTGGGCGATCGACAGCTGGTCCAGTTCGGCGTCTGCGACTACGCGCCGCGATCCGCACGCCGGACAGCGATTCTCGCGCGGCCCGGCGGGATCTTCGCCGGTCCACAGGCAGTCGCGACAGATGGCCTTGATGGCCACGTTTAAGGTCTCCGTAAGGTTGGCTTCACCCCAACTTAAGACTGGGCGCCTACGAATGCGACCAACGAGGCGTCCCGCGTTCGAGGGGCGCGCAGGTCAGGTGATGATGTCCAAGAAAGTCCTCATCGTCGAGGATAACGAGCTGAACATGAAGCTTTTTCATGATCTGCTCGATTCCCAGGGCTATGAGACCCTGCAGACCCGCGAGGGCTTGCAGGCGCTCGCCCTGGCGCGCGCCCACCATCCCGACCTGATCCTGATGGATATCCAGTTGCCTGAAATCTCGGGCCTGGAGGTCACCAAATGGCTGAAGGACGACGAGGAGCTCAACCACATCCCCGTAATCGCCGTCACCGCCTTCGCGATGAAAGGCGATGAGGAGCGGATTCGCCAGGGCGGCTGCGAGGCCTATATCTCCAAGCCGATCTCGGTCATGCATTTCCTTGAAACCATCCGGCAGCACCTCGGATGAGCGCCCGTATCCTCGTCGTCGACGATGTGGACGTGAACGTCCGCCTGCTCGAAGCCAAGCTGACCATCGAATATTACGATGTGCTGACCTGCAACGACGGCGCGTCGGCCCTGGCCATCGCCGCCGAGCACCAGCCGGACCTGATCCTGCTGGACGTCATGATGCCCGGTATGGACGGGTTCGAGACGTGCCGACGGCTGAAGGCCCAGGCCGAGACGCGCCATATCCCCGTCGTGCTGGTCACGGCGCTGGACGGGCGCGAGGATCGGATCAAGGGGCTTGAGGCCGGAGCCGACGACTTCCTGACCAAGCCCATCGACGACGTCATCCTGTTCGCGCGGGTCAAGTCGCTGACGCGGCTGAAGCACGTCATGGACGAACTGCGCGAGCGCGAGGAAAGCGGTCGTCGCCTGGGCGTCGATTCGGACAATGCCGCGCGGCTGCGCAGCGAGGGTGGGCGGGTTCTGATCGTCGACGACGACCAGCGTCAGGCCGAGAAGATCGCCCAGGAACTGGGCGGCGAACATCGCGTCGCCATCGAAACCGATCCCGAGGCGGCGCTGGTCGCGGCCAAGGGCGCGCTGGACCTGATCATCGTCAACGTCGCCGCCGCCAGCTTTGACGGGCTTCGGATTGTCGCTCAGGCCAAGTCGGGCGATGCCCGCCGCGCGCCGATCCTGGCGATCGTGGAGCCGACCGAACGGCCGCGCATGATCAAGGCGCTGGAACTGGGCGCCGCCGACATCCTACCGCGCCCCGTTGATACCGAAGAACTGTCGGCGCGAGTTCGCACCCAAATCCGGCGCAAACGCTACACCGACTTCCTGCGCCAGAAGCTGGACAGCAGCATGGAAATGGCCGTCACCGACGCCCTGACCGGTCTGCACAATCGGCGCTACATGACCGGCCAATTGCAGGCGCTCGTGGGTCGCGCGGCCCAGGGCGGGGCCCAGGTGGCCGTGCTGGTTCTGGACATCGACCACTTCAAGTCGGTCAACGACAGCTTCGGCCACGACGCTGGCGACGAGGTGCTGGTGGAGTTCGCCGTGCGCCTGGCCACCAATGTCAGGGCCGTGGACCTGCCATGCCGCATGGGCGGCGAGGAGTTCGTGGTGGTCATGCCAGGCGCCAGTCTGGAAGACGCCGGCCGCGTCGCCGAACGGATTCGCCGAGACGTCGCCTCAGCGCCGTTCCGCGTCATGGGCGGCAAGGAGCAGATCACCATTACCATCTCGATCGGCGTGGCCGCTACTACCGGCGACGGCGATACGCCTGAAGGCCTGCTGAAGCGCGCCGACGAGGGGGTCTATGAGGCCAAGGCCGCCGGCCGCAATCGGGTCATCGCCAAGGCGGCGTAACGAGGGCGTCCAGACAACGAAAAACGCCCGGCTGGAGACCAGCCGGGCGTTTTCAATTCTCAGCGGATCAAGGACTTACTTGATCTTGCCTTCCTTGAACTCGACGTGCTTGCGCACGACGGGGTCGTACTTCTTGACGACCATTTTCTCGGTCATGGTGCGGGCGTTCTTCTTGGTGACATAGAAGAAGCCGGTGTCGGCCGTGGAGTTCAGGCGGATCTTGATGGAAGCCGGTTTGGCCATCGGAATTACCTCTGCGACGGCGAAAGCCGCTTAAAATAAGAGGCGCGGAACATACTCAGGATCGCCCCAAAGTCAACGGGCGCGATGCCACGTTGATGAGGCGGAACGCACATATAGTCTGACCGCATGAAAATCGCATCCCTGCTGGCCGCTGCGGCCCTGATGTCCTTGTCGTGCGTCGGCGTCGCAACGGCCGATCCGGCTCAGCCCCAGGACGATTTCCTGGCGCGGTTGAACGCCCTTTGCGGGCAACGATTCGAAGGACGGGTCGTCACCACCGACGCCGCCGACGCCAAGTTCGCCAGCGAGCGGCTGGTCATGCAGGTCCGCGACTGTTCGCCGGACGAGGTGCGTATTCCCTTCGCCGTGGGGTCGGATCGTTCGCGCACCTGGGTCGTGACCAAGACCGACACGGGCCTTCGGCTGAAGCACGATCACCGACATGCGGACGGCACGACCGACGTGCTGCACTGGTATGGCGGCGATACGGTCAACGCCGGCACGGCCGAGCGTCAGGAATTCCCGGTCGACGCCGAATCGATCGCCCTGTTCAACGAAAACGACGCGGCCGTCTCGACCACCAATGTCTGGGCGATGGAGGTTCACCCCAACCGGATGTTCGCCTACGAGCTGCGTCGCCCCAACCGGCATTTCCGCGTCGAGTTCGACCTGACCAAGCCGATGGCCGATTAGCGTCAGATGGCGCGCCAGGCCTGGATCGGCCGCACGGTGGCGCAGGCGGGACCGCCGTCCTTGGCGCGGCCGGGCAGGACGACTTCAAGCATCTCGCCTTGGTGGGCCTGGGCCAGAAGATCGGCGGGAATGTCGTGGACGTCGATCTTGGCGCGTCGGCTCCATTCGCTGGCGTGCTGGCCTGCCGACGTGCCGATCGCGACATAGACGAACCGCCGCGTAGCGCCCTCGCGCCGCACGAAGGGGCCGGTCAGGCGGCCATCCTCGGACAAAGTGACGGGCGCGTCGAAGCTGATCGGGCCGTCTGCGGCGATGCGCGGCTCGACCGGCATGTTCGCCTTGTCCTGCAGGCTGTAGGCGACGCCCGCGACCGGATCGGCGATCGTCAGGCGCAGGGTGATCGTCGTTCCGGCCATTTCAGTCCCTGTGTTCGACCGTGTGCCGACCCCGCACCATCCGCACGAAGGGCAGGGGCCGGTTCGGGTGTTTCAACCGCTCGGCCAACTCCCCCAACACAAACCGGGTGATGGCGGGCAGGTCCAGTGCGCGCGCCTCGTCCAACGGCAGCCAGGCGATCTCGTCCAATTCGCCCGACCCCGCGGTCGGCTCCGGGCTCAGCAGGGCATCGGCCGGGGCCATGAAGAAGCGGGCGTCGAACCGGCGGGTCCGGCCCGGCGGCGTAATTGCGCGCGCGACATAGGACAGGACCGACAGATCGGGCAGCGCGCCGGCCTGGCGATACTCGCGCCAAGGTCCGGCGACGGAGGCGCGGGGCGCCGGCCGCCCCAGAATGAGCCCTGTCTCCTCGAACGTCTCGCGCACCGCCGTCAGGGCCAGGGCGCGCGCACGGCGAGCGGGCAATTCGCCTTCCAGTCGCCGCGCAACCTCGGCCGACAACTCATCCGTCGCGGCGGCGTTGAAGTCGCTGCGATCGATCCGCCCACCCGGAAACACCCACTTCGACGCCATGAACACATGGCCAGGCGCGCGCCGCCCCATCAGCACCTCGGGCCGATCGCCGCCACGCGTCAGGATCAGCGTCGCCGCATCCTTCGGCCGCTGAGCCCCGCCGACACGCGGGGCGTCGGCCAGATCCTGAGCGGCGTCGAAAGGGGTCACTTGCGCTTGCCCTTCCTCACACCCTTCAGGCCGCCGGAGGGTTTGGAGCCGTTGCGGGGCTTGGGGCCGCCAGGGCGGTTCTTGCCGCGCATCGGCGGGCCGTCACCGCCGCGTCCGCGAATGCCGTAGCGTGGGGCCGGGGCGTTGGGATCGCGGGGTTGGGGCTCGCTGAGCATTTCGAACACCAAGCCACCCGTGACGGGGGTCGCCTCGCGCAGCTTGACCTCCACCATGCGGCCCAGGGTGAAGCGTTTACCCGTGCGTTCGCCGACAAGGGCGTGGGCGCGGTCGTCGTGGGTGAAGTATTCGCTGCCGAGCGTGGAGACGGGCACCAGGCCGTCCGCGCCCGTGTCCTCCAGACGAATGAACAGGCCGAACCGCGTCACGCCGGTGATCCGCCCGGCGAAGGTCGCGCCGACGTGCTCTTCCAGATAGGCGGCGATATAGCGATCCATTGCGTCGCGCTCGGCGGCCATCGACCTGCGCTCGGTCATGGTCACGCCCTCGGCGATGGCCGGCAGTTCGGCGATCTCGCGGTCGGTCAGTCCGTCCTTGCCCAGATTCAGCGCCCGGATCAGGCCGCGGTGGACGATCAGGTCGGAATAGCGCCGGATCGGCGAGGTGAAGTGGGCGTAGCGATCCAGGTTCAGGCCGAAGTGGCCGATGTTCTCGGGAGAGTAGATCGCCTGCATCTGGCTGCGCAGGACCACCTCGTTGACGACATCGGCGTGTTCGGTGTCGCGGGTCTCGTCCAGCAGTTTGTTGAACCGCTTGGTCGTGCCGGGCTCGCCCTTGTTCCAAGGCTTGCCGATGGTCGACAGGAAGTCGGCCAGGTTGAAGATCTTCTCCTGGCTGGGCGCGTCGTGCACGCGATAGATCAGCGGCGTCTTCTTCTGCTCCAGCGTTTCGGCGGCGCAGACGTTGGCCTGGATCATCATCTCTTCGATCAGCCGGTGCGCCTCCAGCGAAGCGCGCTTTTCGATGGAGGCGATGCCGCCCCCTCCTTGTTCATTGGCGGGCGCCATGCGGATGCGGCGTTCGGCCGATTCGATCTGCAGCGGGCTGCGCTTCAGCCGGCCCTTCAGCATGGCGTGATAGGCGTTCCACAGCGGATAGAGGATCGCCTCCATGATCGGGCCGGTTGTGTCGTCAGTTTGCCCATCAATGGCGGCCTGCGCCTGCTCGTAGCTGAGCTTGGCGTGCGACCGCATCAATCCGCGCACGAACCTATGTCCGGTCTTTCGGCCGTCCCTGTCGAAGACCATCCGCACGGCGAGACAGGCGCGGTTCTCGCCCTCCTTCAGGCTGCACAGACCGTTCGACAGCACTTCCGGCAGCATCGGCTCGACGCGATCGGGGAAATAGGTCGAGTTGCCCTTGTCGCGCGCCTCGCGGTCCAGCTGGCTGCCGGGGCGGACGTAGGCGGCGACGTCGGCGATGGCGACCCAGACGATCCAGCCGCCCTCATTTTTCGGATCCTCGTCGCGCGCCGCATAGACGGCGTCGTCGTGGTCGCGCGCATCGGCGGGGTCGATGGTGATGAAAGGGACTTCGCGCAGGTCCTCTCGCCCCTTCAGCGTCGGCAGGGCCTGATCCTCGGCCTCGCGTTCGACCGCTTCGGAGAAGCCGGTCGGGACGCCGTGGGCGTGGATGGCGATCAGGGAGGCGGCGCGGGGGTCGTCCTCCTTGCCGATGTGCTCCAGGATCTTGCCGCGCTTGGGACCATAGCGTTGGTCGCCTTTCTCAATCGCAGCCAGAACCAGGTCGCCGTCGCGCAGGTCGCCGGATTGTGCCTGTGGCACCAGCAGCACGTCCTTGGAGCGGCGATCGACCGGCTCGACGCGGGTTTCGCGCGCCGACTTGCGGATCACGCCCAGGACGCGATTGGTCCCGACGTCCAGCTTCTTGATCAGCCGGGCTTCCCAACCCTCCGCGCCGCGCTGGAACTTCACCAGCACGCGGTCGCCCAGGCCAGGTGCGGCCTTGGACTTGTCGGGCATCAGAATGGCGCGCGGGGCGTCGGGACTGGCCTCGACCAGGCGCACATACAGTTCGCCGTCTCCATCGCGTTCGATCACATCAGCGACGCCGACGGGGGGCAGGGCGCCTGCTTCGGAAAAGCCTTTGCGACCGCGTTTGCCCAGTCGCCCTTCGGCTTCCAGCTCGCGGATCATTTCGCGCAGGGCCCGGCGGTCACCGCCTTTCAGCCCGAAATGGCGCGCGATGTCGGTCTTCTCGGCCGATCCGGCCTCGCGCAGAAAGGCGACGAGGGTGTCTTTGTCGGGGAGACCGGCGGGCGGCCTCTTGGATGATTTGGTCATTATGTCTTTCGTAGCGCGGAACCGCGCCCTTGAGTAAATCTTGAGGGGTCAAATCTTGCGTGAGTTGACCATGTGAAGGCGGGGCTTCAGCTTCCGCCCGCCCCGAATGGAGTTTTCGATGTCCCTGACCGCCCCCGCCCTGAGCGCGACCGTCTCGTCGCCGCTGGATCTGATCGGCAAGACGCCGATGGTGGAGGTGACGAAGATCGACACCGGCCCGTGCCGCCTGCTGCTGAAGCTGGAGTCCCAGAACCCCGGCGGTTCGATCAAGGACCGGATCGCCATCTCGATGCTGGACGCCGCCGAGCGCGAAGGCTTCCTGAAGGAAGGCGGCACCATCGTGGAGGCGACGGCGGGCAACACCGGCCTGGCGTTGACGCTGGTCGGTCGGGCCCGGGGGTATAAGGTGCTTCTGGTCATTCCGGACAAGATGTCCAAGGAAAAGATCCAGCATCTCAGGGCGATGGGCGCCGATGTTCGTCTGACGCGTTCGGACGTCCCGCATGGCCATCCGGAATATTACACAGACATGGCCGAGCGTCTGGCCCAGGGCATTCCCGGCGGCTTCTACGTCAATCAGTTCGCCAACGCCGCCAACGCCGAGGCCCATGTGAAGACGACGGGCCCCGAAATCTGGGAGCAGACGGGCGGCGACATCGACGCCTTCGTCGCCGGCATCGGCTCGGGCGGCACCATCACCGGCACCGCGCAGTTTCTGAAGAGCGTTGGCTCGAAGGCCCAGATCATCCTGGCGGATCCGGTCGGCTCGACCCTCGCCGGCATCGTCAACGACGGCGTGCCGGGGCCGGAAGGCAGCTACACCGTCGAGGGAATCGGCCAGAACTTCGTGCCCGATACGGCGGACATGAGCCTGATCGACAAGGCCTATTCGATCCCCGACGCCGAGGCGATCGCCACGGCGCGCGAACTGCTGCTGAAGGAAGGCATCCTGGCCGGCTCGTCGTCCGGCACCCTGATCGCGTCGGCGCTGCGCTGGTGCCGTGAGCAGACCGAGCCGAAGACCTGCGTCACCTTCGTCTGCGACACTGGGGCCAAATATCTGTCCAAGGTCTATAACGACGCCTGGCTGGCGGATCAGGGCCTGGGAGAGCGCGAGCTGCACGGCGACCTGTCGGACCTGATCAACCGCAAATACGAGAAGGGCGACGTCGTCGTCGCCGGGCCGGGCGATACCCTGGACACCGCCTTCAAGCGGATGAAGGGCGCCGACGTATCGCAACTGCCGATCATCGAAGACGGCCGGCTGGTCGGGATTCTGGACGAAAGCGACCTGATCCGCATCATGAACACCGACGAGATCACGCGGAAGGAGCGGTTCGCCAAGCCGGTGGCCTCGGCCATGACGCGCGATCTGGACACGCTTCAGGTCAATGAGCCTCTGGATGCCCTGATCCCCGTCTTCGACCGTGACCGCGTCGCCATTGTGCTGGACGGCGAGCGGTTCGTCGGCCTGATCACCCGCACCGACCTGATCAACCACCTCAGCCTGAACCGGTAAGTCCATGAGCGACAAGAAGAACAGCCAGGGCTTTTCGACCCGCGCGATCCATGCGGGCCAACATCCTGACCCGACGACGGGCGCGGTGATGACGCCGATCTACGCCACCTCGACCTACGCCCAGGAAAGCCCGGGCGTGAACAAGGGTTATGAGTATGCACGGGGCAAGAACCCCACACGGGAGGCGTTCGAGGCCTGTATCGCGGACCTGGAGGGCGGCACGCACGGCTTCGGCTTCGGCTCGGGCATGGCGGCGACCTCGACGGCGCTGGAGTTGCTGGATGCGGGCGATCACATCGTCACCGGCGACGACTTGTACGGCGGCTCATGGCGACTGTTCGAGCGGGTGCGTCGGCGAACCATGGGGCTGGACTTCGCCTATGTGGACCTGAGCGACCTCGCGGCGGTCGAGGCGGCGATCACGCCTAAGACCAAGATGCTGTGGGTCGAGACGCCCACCAATCCCCTGATGAAGCTGGCCGACATCGCCGCCCTGTCGAAGGTGGCCAAGGCGCATGGTCTGCTGCTGGTCGTGGACAACACCTTCGCCACGCCGTTCTGCCAGCAGCCGCTGAGCCTGGGGGCGGACGTGGTGATGCACTCGGCGACCAAATACCTGAACGGCCATTCGGACATCATCGGCGGGGTGCTGGTGACGGCCGACGCCGAGCTGGCGACGCGGATCAAGTTCCTGCAGAACTCGGTCGGCGGGATCATGGGGCCGTTCGACGCCTTCCTGGCCAACCGGGGCTTGAAGACCCTGGCGCTGCGGATGAAGGCGCACTGCGAGAACGCGCTGACCATTGCGCGCTGGCTCGAGACGCGCGCGGGGATCGCCAAGGTGATCTATCCCGGCCTGATCGCCCACCCGCAGCATGAGTTGGCCGCGCGCCAGATGCACGGCGGCTTTGGGGGGATGGTGACGGTGATACTGGACGGCGATCTGGAGCGCACGAAGCGGGTGCTGGAGCGAGTTCAGGTCTTCACCCTGGCGGAATCGCTAGGCGGGGTTGAAAGCCTGGTGAACCACCCGGCCATCATGACCCACGCCAGCGTGCCCAAAGAGGTTCGCGAGGCGGGCGGCGTGACCGACAACCTGATCCGTCTGTCGGTCGGGGTCGAGAATGTCGAGGACCTGATCGCAGATCTGGATCAGGCCCTGGGCTGATCTCAGCTTGAGGGAAGGGCTGTCTGGTGGCCGGTGACCGGCGGCAGCTTCTTCTTGGGGGCGGCGCGCTTGATCGGGGCCTTTGCGGGCTTGGGCAGGGCCGCGCGGCGAGCCATTTCGGTGTCGATGACCGGGATGATGTCGCTGGCGGCCATGACCTGGGTCGAGGCGCCGTGTTCGACCAGGCGGGCGGCGTTGGCGCGCAGCGTCGTCAGGTCGGCGTCGGTCATCGCGGGGATCATGTCGGCGAGCGGGGTCATGTCGGCATCCGTATGCAGAAGCCTCAGGGCTGGCGCGACAGGCGCCAGCCCTTCAGCTGATTGAAGGCGATTTCCACCGTCACGCGGTCGCCCAGCAGCGAGACGCCCGTCTGGGCGCCCAGCGAGGGCAGGACCGTGATCAAGTGGCCGTTGTCCAGGCGAACGCGACGGCCGCCGAGCGGCATCAGTTTGATGACCTCGCCGTCGAAGGCGATCACGCCGGCCCTGGTCGGGGCCGGCTCATTCGTGTTGGACGCTTGGAGCGTGTCCTACTCCGCCGCCGTAAGGCGACCGGCGGACTCTTTGCCGGAGCGCGAATCGCGCTCGATTTCGTAGGAAATCTTCTGGCCTTCGTTCAGCGAGCCGACGCTCGACGTTTCGACGGCCGAGGCGTGGACGAAGACGTCCTTGCCGCCGTCATCGGGCGCGATGAAGCCGTAGCCTTTGGTGGGGTTGTACCATTTTACAGTGCCGGTAGCCATTTGGAGACCTCCGTCTGGCGTTGACCGCAGGGAGGGATCCCTGGTCGGCCTGTCGGGTCTGAATGGGATCGGCTTTTGGACCTCGGTGCGTGATGCAAAGGGAGCAGCGGCGTTACGCAGAGAGATCGACCAAACCTAGATGGGCGCCCGACAACCGTTACGCAAGGGGCTGGCGATCAGAAGGCGTAGGCGACCTTGGCGACCAGGGCGTCTTCATACTGTTCGCCGAAGGTGTGGGCGTCGGTGTCGTAGTAGCGCAGGTCCAGCTCCAGGGCGTCGGTGAGGGCGTAGGTCACGCCGGCGTTCCAGCCGGTGTAATCGGGCGCGCCGTTCTGCTCGCGACGACCGACGGCGACTGTGCCGGTCAGCTGGGGCGTGAAGTCCCAGCCCAGGCGGCCCTCGACCCAGGTGAAGCTGTCGGTCGAGCCGGCGGCGTCGGGCGAATACTGGACCTGCAGTCGCGCGCTGGCCGGGCCGATCGAGCGGCTGGCGTTGCCGGTGATCTCCCAAGCGTCCTGATCATAGCCGGCTTCGGCGTCGAGGCGGTTCTTGTAGGCGACGTTGAAGTCGAACCGATAGCCGAAGGCCTCGGGCTGATAGCCGACCACGAACTCGGCCTCGACGTTAGAGCCGCCGGCCTGGATCGTCTGGAAGCCGGGGCCGACGTAGAACAGGCCGTCCGCGCTTTCCCAGGTCGCCGAGCCGAAGGCGTAGCCGTCGTTGCCGGACTTGGACGCATCCTTGGAGCGGTTGTCCGTGCCCGCGCCCAGTTCGAAGGACCAGGCGTCGCGCGCGGACGTCGGGGCGGATCCAGGCGCCGACTGAGCGGCGGCCGGCAGCGCAACGGCGAGCGCGGAGACGGAGAGGGCGGCGAGGATGGTCGTGCGGATCATGAGGGCTCCAGCGCGAGAGAAGCGGATTGGCGCCGCCTTTAGCGTGCTCCGGCCTTGATGGCGAATTCCTCCGTGGCCTGAGCGAACTCTTGTCGCAGGCGCGCGACCAGTTCGGCGGTCGGCAGGACGTCGTGGATGGCGCCCGCGCCTTGGCCGGCGGACCAGACGGTCTTCCAGGCCTTGGCCTCGTCGCCCATGTCCAGCTTGTGCTCTGGCAAGGTCTTCGGATCGATGCCATTTTCGATCAGCGACTTGCTCATGAAGTTGGCGGGGATGCCGGACACGGCGGGCGTGTGGACGATGTCGGTCGCGCCGCTGTCGATGACCATCTGCTTGTAGGCGTCGGCGGCCATGGCTTCGGTCGTGTTGATGAAGCGCGTGCCCATATAGGCGAAGTCGGCGCCCAGCATCAGGGCGGCCGCCACGTCCTGACCCGTCGAGAGCGCGCCCGACAGGATGATGGTCCCCTTGAAGAAGCTGCGAACCTCATTGACCAGGGCGAAGGGGTTGATGATGCCCGCATGGCCGCCCGCGCCGTTGGCGACCAGGATCAGACCATCGACGCCCGCCTCGGCCGCCTTTCGCGCATGGCGAATGTTGGCGATGTCATGGAAGACCTGACCGCCGTAGCCATGGACCGCGTCGACCACATCGCGCACGGCGCCCAGGGAGGTGATGATCAGCGGCACCTTCTCCTCGACCGACACCATCATGTCGGCCATCAGCCGGGGGTTGGTCGGGTGGACGATGTGGTTGACACCGAAAGCCGCGGCCTCGGGCTTCAGCCGGCCCTTGATCTCATGAATCCAGTCGCGATAGCCCTCGGTCGTGCGCTGGTTCAGCGACGGGAAGGTGCCGATCACGCCCGCGTTGCAGGCCTCGACCACGAGATCCGGTCCGGACACCAGGAACATCGGCGCCGAAATGATCGGCAGGATCAGGCCTTTTTGCAGCGAAGCGGGAATGGCCACGGGCGTCTCCTTTGGTTTTCTTTCGCTACGCTTAGCGGGCTGTCGCCGGGGAAGGCAATCGCGGGGATTTCAGACGGCGGCGCGGAAAAATGAGTCTAATTCGTCTAATCTCGGGTCGGGGGGCGGGGTGAAAGCGGGAAGGGGCTGGCGGCGGGTGAAAACCGGCCATCATACGACGGTCCGGATGGATGATCAGTCGATTGACGCTGGTCGCCGCGAAGGCGTTGAAAGGGCGAGGGAAGCCGTCCGGGATTAGGACGGCTGGCTGATCGTCTTCCTTCTCCCGTTGGGAGAAGGTGGCCCGGAGGGCCGGATGAGGGTCGGTCGGTTGGCCAGATCGCGCCATCCGACCCTCACCCTTTCGCGCAATGACGCCGGCTGACGCCGCCGTGCGCTCAAGCCCTCTCCCAATGGGAGAGGGAAGTGCAGCGGGGGAGGATTTTCATCTGAGCGGCAAGCGCCTAAATGCCCGGCATGACCCACTACACCGACAACCTCAGCCAGCTCGGCGCCCAAACCGCCGCTCCGACCAGTCCCGAGACGGCGGTGCTGGAGCGGGTGCCCAACCCGCATGCGGATACGCTGTATCTGGCCCGGTTCACGGCGCCGGAGTTCACCAGCCTTTGCCCGGTGACGGGCCAGCCGGACTTCGCCCACATCGTCATAGACTATGCGCCGGGCGACTGGCTGGTCGAGTCCAAGAGCCTGAAGCTGTATCTGACCAGTTTCCGCAATCACGGCGCCTTCCACGAGGACTGCACCGTCGCCATCGGCCGCAAGCTGGCCGACCTGCTTGAGCCCAAATGGCTGAGGATCGGGGGATACTGGTATCCGCGCGGCGGCATCCCGATCGACGTCTTCTGGCAGACCGGCGCGCCGCCCGAGGGGCTGTGGCTGCCGGACCAGGGCGTGCCGACCTATCGCGGGCGAGGATAGTCAGGGCGCGTCTGTCGTTCGTCGGCGCGCGCGTGGCGATCAGGCGCTTAGGGCCACAGGCGCAGCCTGGTCAGGCCAGGCGACAGGCGAGAGGGCTTCCAGGGCCGGCTTCGCCAGCAGATAGCCCTGCATCAGATCGACGCCGAGATCGCGCAGGACATCATGTTCGGCCAAGGTTTCGATGCCTTCGCAGACGGGCTGGATGCCCAGGTCCCGCAGCATGTTCAGCGTGTTGCGCACGATGGTGCGCTTGACCGTGTTGGTGTCGATGTCGCGCACCAGGGCCATGTCCAGCTTGACGATGTCGGGCTGGAACAGGCTGAGCAGGCCTAGACCCGCATAGCCGGCGCCGAAGTCGTCGATGGCGGTCTTGAAGCCCATGGCGCGATAGGATCGCAGGATGTTCAGGATGTGGTCGGTGTCCATCACCTCGCTCTCGGTGAACTCGAAGATGATCCGATCCACCGGGAAGTTGGTGCGCATAGCCGCCGCCAGGGTGGCGCGGATGCAAGCGCGCGGTTCATAGACGGCGTTGGGCAGGAAGTTGATCGACAGGCTGGCGCCGCCCGCCGTCATATCCAGACCGGCGGCGAGATCGATGGCGGTCGTGCGGCACAGCTGATCGAAGGCGTAGCGGTTGTCGTGGGAAATATGCGACAGAACCTGACCCGCGCCCCGGCCGTCCTTGCCCCGCACCAGGGCCTCGTAGGCGAAGACCGTCTGGGTCGTCACATCGACGATCGGCTGGAACGCCATGGTGATCGGCAGGTCGAAGCCCGCCCCATCCTTACAGCCTGCGCAAGACATAAGCTTCTCCTACTGGCCGGCAAGTCTAAGGCGGCAAGCGTTAAAGACTGATGTCGAACAGGAAATTCGCTCTCGAGTTCCTTTCGTGCGGTTGAAACTCCGCAGCGCGGGAACGGTCCGCTCTTGAAGTTTTTCGCTGCGCCGTCACGGGTAATGCGATGAACCACGCACTTCCGCTCGAAGCCTGGGGGCGCCGTCTGATGACGCGGGCGGAGGCGTGGGCGGATGGGTCCCGACCGCGTCGATACGGCTATGAGTTCTTGTGGTTCGGGCTGAAGCAGGGGTGGGCGTGTCTGTTCGGGGGGCTGATGCTGGCCCTGATCCTGGGGACGTTTCTGCTTTGGCCGGAGGGGGCGCCGGTATCGCGCTATGATTTTCTGGCGGTCGGGGCGGTGGCGATCCAGGCGGCGATGCTGATCTTTCGGCTGGAGAGCTGGGAGGAGGCGCGCGTGATCTTCCTGTTCCATGTGGCGGGGACGATCATGGAGCTGTTCAAGACCGCGCACGGGTCGTGGGTCTATCCCGAGGACAGTCTGCTGCGGATCGGGGCGGTGCCGCTGTTCTCCGGCTTCATGTATGCGGCGGTCGGCAGCTATATCGCGCGGGTGCAGCGCATCTTCCATATTCGGGTGCGGAGGTATCCGCCGCTGTGGACGACCTGGGTGCTGGCGGCGGCGATCTACATCAACTTCTTCGCCCATCACTGGCTGCCGGACGTGCGCATCGCGCTGTTCATTGCGACCGCCGTTCTGTTCGCGCGGGGATGGTTCTATTTCACGGCGGACCGGAAGCGGCGGTCGATGCCGCTGCTGCTGGGCTATTTCCTGGTGGCGCTGTTCATCTGGTTCGCCGAGAACCTGGGCACGCTGGGGCGGGCCTGGGTCTATCCGGGGCAGGCTGACGGGTGGGAGATGGTGTCCCTGGCCAAGTTGGGCAGCTGGTTCCTGCTGATGATCATTTCGGTGGTGCTGGTCTCGTTGGTGCACCGACCGGAAGAGGAACTCAGCGGCCCTGTAGCGCACCGCGCATGATGGCGGACTTGCGGCTCATGCGGGCCTTCACCAGGCGATAGGCCACGGCGACAATCAGGATGGTCACGGCGAGGGCGCCGATCAGAAGGGTGGGGCCGTGGGCCTCGCTGAGGACTTCCATCTTCGCCAGGCCCTGGGCGGCGAGATAGCCCGGCGCCAGCATGGCCAGCACCCAGACGATCCCGGATGTGACATTGCCGAACTGGAAGGCGCGCTGACGCATCCTGAGCATGCCCAGGGTCAGGGGCACGAAGGCGCGCAAGGGCCCGAAGAAGCGGCCGACGAAGATCGACATGACGCCGTAGCGACGGCAGTACAACCGCGTCCAGGCGATGCGGCGGCGGTGCGCCGTGAACATCGGGCGCTGGAGGAAGCGCACGCCCAGCCGACGTCCGGCCCAGTAGGAGATGGCGTCGCCGATCACCGCGCCGATGACGCAACCGACGATGACATTGACGGGGTCCAGCACGCCGGCTGCGATCAGGCCGCCCGCCGCGACCAGCAAGCCGGTGGCGGGCACGAAGGCGCCGACGACCGCCAGCGACTCGACGAACACGACCAGGCCCAACATGACGCCGGCCCACATATGGTTGCGGGCGACGAAATCGCCCACGGCTTGCAACAGGGAATCCATACGAAGGCCTTGGGGGAGGAAGGCGGGGTCGGTCGAGGTCAAACCGACGTAGGGCGACCTTATGTCACCCGCTTACGGCAGGCGTGTGACCTTGGCGGCCAGGTCGGGACGCGGGCGTTCCAGCGCGGGTTCCTTCAGCGTGCCGATGTGGATGAAGCCGGCGACGCTCTCGCCCTCGGTCAGGCCGAACAGGGCGACGCCTTGCGGGTCGTAGCTGTACCAGTCGGTGATCCAGCTGGACGAATAGCCGAAACCGGAAGCCGCGTGTTCCAGGTTCATGCAGACCGCGCCGGCTGACAGGTGTTGCTCCCAGATCGGCTTGGATCCTTCGACCGGCGTCGAGACGACCAGGATGGTGACGGGCGCGGCGGTGAGCTTGGCCAGCACGGCCTGATCCTTGGCCGGGCCGTTCCTGAGTTCGACCAGCACGGCGAGGCGGGCGGCGATGTCGGCGCGCGATTGCGGACCCAGGACCACGAACCGCCACGGAAACAGCTTGCCGTGGTCGGGCGTACGGGCGCCCAGGGTCAGGATCTCGTCCAGTTCGGCCTCGGACGGGCCGGGCGCGACCAGGGCCTGGGCCGGGGCGGAGCGCCGCTGGGCCAGGCGGTCGCGAAAATCTTTCGACGGAACGGGCGGGGGCAGGGGTTCGTTGAGCGCGACCATGCGGTCTAGCTAGGCTTTCATCCGCGTCTTCGCCATAGGTGGCTCATGCGCAAATCCGACGAACCGAAATGGGCCGAGGGGCTGGCGAAACCGCCGGCATGGCGCAGCGACGGGACCGAGACCGTGTTCGATAGCCCTTGGATGGCGCTGACCCGGCATCCGGCGACGGCGCCGACCGGGATGAAGGCCGACTATGCCGTCGTGCGGTTCAAGAACGTCGGGACCGGCGTCCTGCCCGTGCACGAAGACGGGACGGTGACCCTGGTGGGCCAGCAGCGGTTCGCCCACGCCAACTACAGCTGGGAAATGCCCGAGGGCGGCGCACCGCTGGACGAGGATCCGTTCGACGGCATCCGGCGCGAACTGGCCGAAGAGGCGGGATTGCAGGCCGAACGCTGGCTGCCGGCGCTGAAGGTCGAGATGTCGAACTCCATCACCGACGAGATCGGCATGACCTGGATCGCCTGGGGCCTGTCGCCCGCGCCGATCGATCCCGATCCCACCGAGATCATCGCCGTGGTGCGCGTGCCCTTCTTGGATCTACTGGACGAGATCGGACGGGGAACGGTTCGCGACAGCCTGACGGTGGCGACGGCCTACAAGGCCTATCATATGGCGATGAACGGCGAACTGCCCGAGGCGCTGGCGCGCGCCTTGCTGGGGCGCGTATGATGTCGCCGAAGGAGCCGGTCATGGCCAAGCTGGAAGTCGTCGCAGAACTCGAAATGGACACCGTGTGGCGTCAGCTGCGCGCCTCCGCCGAGGCGGCGTCGCGCGAGGAGCCGCAACTGGGCTCGCAGATGAATGCGGTGATCCTGTCGCACGACGACCTGGCGGGCGCGCTGAGCTTCCAGATCGCGCGCAAACTGGCCGACGGAGAGATGAGCGCCATGTCGGTGCGCGAGGTTTGTCTGTCGGCGTTCAAGGCCGACCCGTCGATGGTCGAGGCGGCGGAGGCCGATCTGCAGGCCGTGGCCGAACGCGACCCGGCGATCCGCAACCTGTTGCAGCCCTTCCTGTATTTCAAAGGCTTCCAGGCCCTACAGGGCTGGCGCGTGGCGCACTGGCTGTGGGGACAGGGGCGCGAGACGCTGGCCTTCCACTTCCAGAGCCGGATCTCCGAACTGTTCCAGCTGGACATCCATCCGGCCGCGCAGATGGGCAAGGGGCTGTTTCTGGATCACGGCACGGGCATCGTGATCGGCGAGACGGCGGTGGTCGGAGACGACGTGTCGATGCTGCACGGCGTGACCCTGGGCGGGACGGGCGCCGAGCGCGGCGACCGCCATCCCAAGATCGGCAAGGGCGTCCTGCTGGGCGCCGGGGCCAAGGTGCTGGGCAATATCCATGTCGGCGACTACGCCAAGGTGGCGTCCGGCTCGGTGGTGCTGAAGGCTGTGCCGTCCGGCTGCACCGTGGCCGGGGTGCCGGCCCGGCTGGTCAACTGCCCGACCAACGCCGAACCGGCCCGCACCATGGATCACACCCTGGCCGATGTGGTGTACGACTTCGTCATCTGACCCGATCTCACAGAGCGATCCTGAGCGAGGCGCGGACGCTGCGCGGGGCGCCGGGGTAGATCCACAAGGCGCTGTAGGAGCTGGCGGCGTAACGCTCGTCAAACAGGTTGTCGACCTCGACGCGGGCGGTGATCTGGGGCGTCAGGCCGTAGTCCAGCGCCGCCTTGGCCTTCCAATAGGCAGGCAGTTCTGGCGCGCCGAGCGCCAGGCCGCCGGCCCGGTCGCCGACGTAGGTCGCGCCGGTCATGAATGACCAGGTCGTGCCGTGGATGGTGGGGAAGCGACCGATCACGAACAGCGAGCCGGAATGTTCGGGCACGTTCAGCACGGCGTCAGTGGCGAAGGCGCGGTCGTCGGCCTTGGCGTCGGTCCAGCCGTAGTTGGCGACTACCTGCCAGGCGTCGTCGATCTTCAGGGCGCCGTCCAGCTCGATCCCGCGCGTCGTCAGCTTGCCGACCGGAGCCAGGAAATTGGGATCGACCGGATCGGTCGTCAGAATGTTCGACTTCTCGATGTCGAAGACGGTGGCGGCGAGATCCAGTCCGTCCCAGGCCCCGGCCAGGCCGACCTCGTATCCTTTGCCATCCTCGGGCGCGAAGCCGGAGCCGTCGCGACCCGTGCCGGAGTTCAGCACGAACGACTGACCATAGCTGGCGTGGGCGGTCAGGTTGTCGGTCAGGCGATAGCGTGCGGCGAAGCGGTATTTCAGGGGCGTATCGCGGGCCTCGCCGACGGCGCCGGTGCGGTTGTTTCGGATGGTCTGATCGTAGTCGTCGAACCGCAGCCCGGCCAGCAGGCTGAGGCGGTCGTTCACCTCCCACAAATCCTGGGCGTACAAGGTGACGACGTCGCGCGTTTCCAGATTGTCGGTGAAGGGCAGGGGCGTCGGCGGCGTGACCGCGCCATAGACGGGATTGAGGACATTGATCGGATAGGGATTGGCCGCAGTCGGATTGATGCGCAGCCACTTCTCGCCATAGGTCAGCTGATAGGCCTTCACCCCGAAACCGAGGTTGTGAACGCCCAGCCCCGTTTCGACCACGCCGTTCAACTCCAGCCGGGCCGACAGGTCCTCGACCGAGAAGTCCCGTCCGCGACGCTGACGCCACAGCTGGTCGCCGACCAGGCGCGACTGATCGCTGGACAGGCCCTTCAGCGAGCCGCCGCGCCAGGCGACGCCGCCGTTGAGGCTCCAGTCGTCATTGATCCGGTATTCGCCGGTGATCTGATGCCGTTCGTTGCGGAAGCGGGTCACGCGGTCGCCTGGCTCGCCGTAATAGTTCGAGGGCGGCAGGAACAGGGCGTCGCCGTTGATCGCTGGCATCCCCCGATCGAACAGGGTCGTGAAGGTGGTGAAGTCGCCCACATAGGTCAGGCGCAGATCGTCGGTGGGACGCCAGGTCAGGGACGGCGCCACCACGATGCGGTCCAGGCCGACATAGTCGCGCCAGCCGTTAGAGGTCTCGCCCGCCACCACAAGCCGTCCGGCCAGGGTGTTGTTGATCGGGCCGGTCAGGTCCAGTTCGCCGCGACGCAGGCCGAATGATCCTACCGTCGCGGTAAAGGCGGCGGCGGGCGCAAAGCGCGGGGTCTTGGAGACGATATTGATGCGTCCGGCCGGGTCGATGTCGCCGAACAGCGCGCCGGACGGCCCCTTCAGCACCTCGATCCGCTCGGACGTCGCCGGATCGCGGGGCGGGGCCATGCCGCGATTGGCCAGGAAGCCGTCGACATAATATTCCGCCCCGCCGTCGGGCGTGCCCAGGAAGCCGCGGATGGCGAAGTTGTCCATGACGCCGCCGCGATTGTTCTGCTGGCTGACGCCGCTGACCAGTTCCAGCGCATCGGCCAGGCGCGTCGCGCCCACGGCCTTGATCAGATCGTTTTCGATCGAGCGGCTGGACGGCGACATGGCCTCGGTGATCGATCCTGCGCCAAGGGTCAGGTCGCGCGGCGCCGAACGGCGGCCCAGAACGACGATCTCCCCCACCGTCTCAGGCTCGACCGCCTCGATAGCGACGGGGGCGGGGGCGTTGGCGGCGACCAGCAGGCACGCGCTGGCGCAGCTCAGAAGGAGGGACAAAGCAGGCTCCGTTTGAAATGTTATACTGTATCGGCTATCCGCTTCCGCCTGATGATGTCAACCGCTGCAACGCTTGTTCCCGCTTCCGCTTCTTCGACTGCCGCGCCAAGTCGTGCGGTCGGTCGGATCCGATCCATCGACGCCCTGCGCGGGCTGGTCATCCTGCTGATGCTGGTCGATCACGCGCGGGAGTTCTTCTTCATCCACGCCCAGGTCTCGGACCCGATGAATGTGGAGACGACCTCGCCGGCGTTGTTCTTCACCCGGCTGTCGGCCCATCTGTGCGCGCCGGTGTTCGTGGCCCTGACGGGATTGGGGGCCTGGCTGTACGGAAACAAGCAGGCGGGCGGCGGCAACGGAGCCGGCGCGGCATCGGCCTTCCTGCTGAAACGCGGTCTGTTTCTGGTCGTCCTGGAGCTGACGGTGGTCAACTTCGCCTGGACCTTCTCGATCACGCCCGAGTTGATCTATCTGCAGGTGATCTGGGCCATCGGCCTGTCGATGATCGCGTTGGCGGCCCTGGTGCATCTGCCGCGTCCGGTATTGATCGCCGTTGGGTTGGTCATCGTGCTGGGCCACAATCTGCTGGACCCGATCACCATCGCGGCGGGACAGCCGGGCCATGCGATCTGGGCCGTACTGCATGATCGCGGTTTCATCGATTTGCCGTGGAGCGCCCAGGCGAGGACCTCCTATCCGCTGCTGCCGTGGATCGGCGTGGCGGCGCTGGGCTATGCCATAGGGCCGTGGTTCGCAGGCGAGCAGAGGACGCGGCTGAGACGGCTGGTGCTGACGGGAGTGGGCGCGCTCGCTCTGTTCGTTGTGCTGCGGGCGATCAATGTCTATGGGGATGCGCCGTGGGCCGTGCAGGCGACGCCAATCCAGACGGTGATGAGCGTGCTGAACCTGACCAAATATCCGCCGTCGGCCGACTTTCTGCTGCTGACGCTGGGCGTCGGGGCGCTGATCCTGGCGGGGCTGGAAAAGGCGCCGGATCGGTTGGTCGGAGTGCTGGCGGTCTTCGGCGGAGCGCCGCTGTTTTTCTATCTCATCCACCTCTACGGGCTTCACCTGCTGAACCTGGCGGCGCTGATGCTGTTCGGCGCCAATCAGGGCGAGGGCTTCGGCGTGCCCGGCGTCGGCTGGGTGTGGTTGCTGGCGGGCCTGGTCACCGTGCCTTGCTGGTTCGCCTGCCTATGGTTCGGCGGGGTCAAGCGGCGCAGTTCGCAATGGTGGATGAAGTATCTCTGAAGCGGGAAAATGCGCGGCGCCGGTTTCCCTGAACCGCCGATGTCTCTAGGGTCCGCCGCCAACGTCCAGACCATGAGGCCCCCCGTGAAAGACACCGACCTGAAGCGCATCGAGGCGCACCTCAAGCGCACCTTCAACACCGGCGGCATCATCGTGAAGGCCCGCCCCAAGCAGAATGACTCGGCCGAGGTCTATGTCGGCGACGAGTTCATCGGCATCGTCTTCGAGGATGAGGACGAGGAAGGCTCGTTCATGTTCGAAATGGCGATCCTGGCCGAAGATCTTCCGGCCTAAAACGCCGACCGATCCGACCGCCCGGCGTGAATGCGCCGGGCGGTTTTCATTTGGGCCGACCTGTTCAGCGATACGGGCCGGTCAGCGCGTGGGGGCCGCGCGTTCGAGGCCGTACAGCGCCTCGACGATGTCCTCGGCCTTCTGCTGGACCAGTTGCTGGGCGTCGTGAACGCCGCGATTGTAGAAAGCGCCGCCGATCTCCTTCCCGATGAAGTCCAGCAGCATCTCGGCCGGAAGCTGGCCCAATTCCTGGTCCAGTTCGCGGGCGAAGTAGTCGCGCAGTTTGGCGGCGATCGCCACGCGTTCTTCCCTGGAGAATTCGATCGGTTTCATGCGACCTCGGCGAGGGCTTCTTCGGCGGCGACCCAGGCGGCTTCGGCGGCGGCCAGATCGGCCTCGGTCTTGGCGCGGGCGCGGGTCAGGCCTTCAAGGGCCTTGGGATTGCTGACCGAGGCGGTGGCCATGTCGTCGTCGATGCGGGCGATCTCGGCCGTCAGGCGGGTCATGGTCTCCTCCGCCTTCTTGACCGCGTGGCGCAGGGTCGAGGGCGAGGGGCCGGATCGCTTCTTGTTGCCCCTATCGTTCGCACCGCGGGCGCTCTCTGCTTGAGGGGCGCTTGAGTTCGCCTTGGCCTCTTCCTTCTTGATCTGGCTGGGCTTGGCGATGGCCTGTTTCGCGCGGTCCAGGACGAACTTGGCGTAGTCGTCCATGTCGCCGTCAAAGGGTTTCACCGTGCCGTCGGCGGCCAGCCACAGGCGATCCGCCACCATTTCCATCAGCGAGCGGTCGTGGGTGATCAGGATGACGGCGCCGTTGTAGTCGTTCAGCGCGTCCAGCAGGGCGCGGCGACTGTCGATATCCAGGTGGTTGGTCGGTTCGTCCAGGATCAGGACATGGGGCGCGTCCATCGCCACCATGTTCAGCAACAGCCGCGCGCGCTCGCCGCCCGACAGGCTGTCGACCGTTGTTTCCTGCTTCTCATAACCCAAGCCGAACTGGGCCAGCTTGGAACGGCGGGCGCTTTCGGGCGCGTCCGGCATGGCGCGGCGTATGATCTCCAGCGGCGTGTCGGTCGGGTCCATCGCCTCGATCTGGTGCTGGTGGAACCAGCCCACGCGCATCTTCCTGTCGCGGTGAAGCTCGCCCTCGGACACGTTCAGGGCGCCGGCGATCATCTTGGCGAAGGTCGACTTGCCCGCGCCGTTGACGCCCAGCAGGCCGATGCGGTCGTCCAGGTCCATGCGCAGGTTCAGATTGCGCAGGATCGGCTTGCCCGGCTCATAGCCGACATTGGCGCGCTCCAGCCGGATCAGCGGCGGCGCCAACGGGCGCGGCGGCGAGGGCAGGGTGAAGGGGGCGACGCGCTCCTCGATCGTGGTGGCGACCGGCTGCATCTTCTCCAGCCGCTTCATGCGCGACTGGGCCTGGGCGGCCTTGGAGGCCTTGGCCTTGAAGCGATCGACGAAGGCCTGAAGGTGGGCACGCTCGGCGTCCTGCTTGGCCTTGGCCGACAGCTGCAGCCGCGCCTTTTCGGCGCGCGCCTTTTCGAAGGCGTCGTAGTTGCCGGTGTAGAGGGTCAGGGTGTGGTTCGCGAGGTGCAGGATATGGGTGCAGACCTCGTTCAACATCTCGCGGTCGTGGGAGATGATCAGGGCGGTGTGCGGGTATTTCTTCAGCCGCGCCTCCAGCCACAGGGCGCCTTCCAGGTCGAGGTAGTTGGTCGGTTCGTCCAGCAGCAGCATGTCCGGCTCGGCGAACAGGGCGGCGGCCAGGGCGACGCGCATCCGCCAGCCGCCCGAGAACTCCGACATCGGCCGGGCCTGGTTTTCCTGATCGAAGCCCAGACCGACCAGAATTTCGGCGGCGCGCGCGGGGGCGGCGTCGGCGTCGATCTCGATCAGGCGCGACCAGATCTCGCCCATCTCTTCCGGTTCTGCGGTCTCGAGCCGGCCCAGCAGGGTGTGGCGTTCGACGTCGGCCTCAAGAATGGTGTCGATGACGCTGACGGGGGTCGCCGGATGCTCCTGATCGACCGAGCCGATACGGGCGGTCTTGGGCAGGCTGATCTCGTCGCCGGCGGCGTGAAGCTCGCCCAGGATCAGCTTGAACAGGGTCGATTTGCCGATGCCGTTGCGGCCGACCAGGCCGACTTTGGAGCCGGGCGGCAGGCTGACGGAGGCGTCCACGAGAAACTTGCGGCCCCAGGCGTTGAAGGTCAGGTCAGTGATCTGGAGCATTGCGGCGAAGGTTCTTCGATTGATCGGCGTCCCTCAATCGGCAGGTCGCCATGCGGCGTGCGTCAGGGATGCAAAAAGGGACGGTTGGAAACGCGGGAGGTGGTCGCTATAAGCCCGCGACACTCAATCTCCCAACAAGAAGTCAATTCCCATGACCGAACGTACCTTCTCGATCATCAAGCCCGACGCCACGCGCCGCAACCTGACCGGTGCGATCAACGCCGTGATCGAAGGCGCCGGCCTGCGCATCGTGGCCCAGCGCCGCGTCAAGCTGACGACCGAACAAGCCAAGAAATTCTACGAAGTGCACGCCGAACGCCCGTTCTACGGCGAGCTGGTCGAGCAGATGACGGCCGAGCCGGTCGTCGTTCAGGTGCTGGAAGGCGACAACGCCGTCGCCGCCTATCGCGAAGTCATGGGCGCCACCAACCCGGAACAGGCCGCCGAAGGCACCATCCGCAAGCAGTTCGCCCTGTCGATCGGTGAAAACTCGGTCCACGGTTCGGACAGCCAGGACAACGCCAAGATCGAGATCGCCCAGTTCTTCACCGACGACCAGATCGTCGGCTAAGCGCTCAAGTCGCGAGGGACCGCGTCCCAAGCGTAGCGCCGAAACAAAGCGATACGAGAGCGAAGCCTCTCGCATAGCGTGACTATATAGGCCCGCGCCCGGAACCGGACGCGGGCCTTGTCGTTTGGTGGTCATTATATCGTTCGTCTCCCGGAGAAGACCCATGAAGACCATGATCAAACTGGCCCCCGTCATCGGCGTCGTGGCCCTGCTGGCCGCCTGCGGCCAGACGATGGAACAACGCGCCGCCACCGGCGCCCTGGGCGGCGCCGTCGCCGGTCAGGTCATCGGCGGCAACACGGGTTCGACCGTGGCCGGCGCCGCCATCGGCGCCGTCGCCGGCGCGGCGACCAAGCCCCGCTAAATCCGTCTACGTCTTTCGGGCGAAAGCCCGGATGGCAAAAAGGCCCGGAGCGTCGCTCCGGGCCTTTTCTACGTTTGACGTCCGGGCCCTTACCAGATCCGGGCGCGGGCCTCGGGCGCGATATATTCCTTCTGGTCCGGCGAGACGCCGAAGGCCGCATACCAGGCGTCGATGTTGCGCGGCGAGGTCGCGGCGCGCACCGGGCCGGGCGAGTGCGGATCGGTGGTCAACTGCTCCTTCAGCGCCGCCTCGCGGGACTTCTCGCGCCAGACCTGCGCCCAGCCCAGGAAGACGCGCTGATCGCCCGTCAGCCCGTCGATGACCGGCGCCGGCTGGCCGTCCAGAGACTTGTGATAGGCGTCCAGGGCCAGCAGCAGGCCGCCCAGGTCGGCGATGTTCTCGCCCATCGTCAGGTCGCCGTTGACGTGCACGCCGGGGATCGGCTCCAGCTTGTCATAGATGTCGCCCAGCACCTTGGCGCGCGCCTCGAAGCGGGCGGCGTCTTCCGGCGTCCACCAGTCGCGCAGCACGCCGTCGCCGTCCGACTTGCGGCCCTGATCGTCGAAGCCGTGGGTGATCTCGTGGCCGATGACCGCGCCGATGCCCCCGTAGTTGACGGCCGGGTCCGCGTTCGGATCGAAGAAGGGTGCCTGGAGGATGGCGGCCGGGAAGACGATCTCGTTGCGCGGCGGATTGTAGTAGGCGTTCACCGTCTGGGGCGTCATGCCCCATTCCAGCGGATCGACCGGCTTGCCGATCTTGCCGCGCTTGTAGGCCCATTCGAAGGCCGATGAACGTTCGACGTTGCCGTACAGGTCGTCGGCCTTCAGCTCCAGGCCGTCATACGAGCGCCACTTGTCGGGATAGCCGATCTTCACCCCGAACTTGGACATCTTGTACAGGGCCTGCTCGCGCGTGGGCTCGCTCATCCAGTCCAGGGTCTTCAGCCGCTCCGTCATGGCGTCGCGGATGTTGCCGACCAGGGCTTCCATCTGGGCCTTGGACGAGGCGGGGAAGTGCAGGCGGACGTATTCCTGGGCCAGGACCTCGCCCAGCTGGCCGTCGACCAGGGCCACGCCCCGATTCCAGCGGGGACGGTTTTCGGGCTGACCGCGTAGGGTCTTACCGCGGAAGTCGAAGCGGGCGTCGACGAAGGCCTTGGACAGATAGAGGCTGGCCTGATCGACGACGTTGAACGCCTGCCAGGCCTTCAGCGTCTCGATGGGGGTGTCGGCGAACACCTGGGCGATGGCGGGGATGGCGGTGTTTTCCATCAGCACCAAGGTGTCGACATCCGACACCTGGGCGCCGGCCAGGAAGCCGGCCCAGTCGAAGCCGGGAGCCAGGGTCGCCAGGTCCGAGGCCTTGGCCGGGTTGTACAGCTTGTCGATCTGGCGACGCTCGACCGTCGTCCACTGCTTGTCGGCGACCTTGGTTTCGAAGGCCAGGATGTCGGCGGCCGTTTTGGCCGGGTCGGCCCAGCCGATGGCGGTCAGGGTGGTCGTCAGATAGGCCAGATAGGCCTCGCGCTGGGCGGCGAAGTCGGGCTTCAGATAGTAGTCGCGGTCCGGCAGGCCCAGCGATCCCTGACCCAGATAGGCCGAGTTCAGATTGGGGTTCTTCAGATCCTCGAACACGTCGATGCCGAACAGGGAGCCGCCGAAGCCTGAATGGCTCTCGCCCATCAGGCGCGCCATGCCGGCGTGGTCGGTGACCGCCTTGACGGCGGCGAGGTCGGCGGCCAGCGGCGTTGCGCCCAGCTGCTCGATCTTCGTCTCGTCCATGAAGCTGGCGTACAGGGCGCCGACCTTGCGGGCGTTCTCGTTGGCGGGATTGGCGGCGCTGGTTTCGATGATCGACTTCAGCTGGGACTGGGCGTTCTCATACAGGACGTCGAACGGGCCGAAGCGCGACTTGTCGGCCGGAATCTCGGTCGTGCGCAGATAGGTTCCGTTGGCGTATTCGTTGAAGTCGTCGCCGGGCTTCACCGAAGTGTCGCGACCGGCCAGATCGAAGCCCCAGGCGCCGAAGGGGCTGTGGGCCGCGCCGGCCATGCCGTGCGAATGCTGGGCCGAAGCGTCCTGAGCAGAGGCCGCGCCGCCGGTCAGAGCGACGACGATACAGGCCGAGCAGGCGGCCATCAGACGAATGCGAGTCATGGATAGAGAGGGTCCCGATTGAGGTCGGGCGCACCATTGCGCCGGTGCGGCGGTCTGTCGCATGACGTTTTTGTAATTTTCGCGCCGCTAGCGGCGGGGCAGGTCTCGGCAGAAGTCGGCCAGCACCTGCGGGTAAAGCTGATGCTCCGCCGTCTTGACCCGTTCGGCCAGGGCTTCGGCCGTGTCGCCCTCGACGATCGGCACGCGCGCCTGGCCCAGGATCGGGCCCTCGTCCATGCCCTCGGTCACCAGATGGACCGTGCAGCCGCCCTCGGCGTCGCCGGCGGCGATGGCGCGGGCGTGAGTGTCCAAGCCGGGATAGAGGGGCAGCAGGCTGGGGTGGATATTCAGCATCCGCTCGCGCCAGCCGCCGACCAGCCAGGGCGTCAGAACGCGCATATAGCCGGCCAGAGCCACGACCTCGACGCCGGCCTCGCGCAGGATCGCGTCCACCGCCCGCTCATGCGCCTCGCGATCCTTCCCGAACGGTTTGTGCGTCACGGTCGCCGTCGCCACGCCCTTGGCGGCCGCAATCGCCAGACCGCCCGCGCCCTCGATGTTCGACAGCACCAGCACGACCTCATAGCCGCTGTCCGGCGCCTGACCGGCGTCGATCAGAGCCGCCATGTTGGAGCCCGCCCCCGAGATCAGGACGGCGACGCGGACGGGCGGGGCGGCTTGGGGTGACATGGCGCCTCGCATGACGGGGCGGGCGACCATTGGCAAGTTTCAAACGCGATCCGCCCTTGTTGTCGGCAGGATTCGGGCGTTAGCGTGTAACGCCGACCGCATGGCGAGGGGTCGTGGGTCGGCGCGTACAGGGGACTATCGCATGAAGAGACTGATCTGCCTCGCGGCCATCGCCGCGATGCTGGGCGCGCCCGTGGCGGCGCTGGCCCAGGAAAGCGGGACCAACAGCAGCAGCAACAATGGCGGGGGCGCCGCGATGCGATCCGCAACCGACCGGTTCCGCAACGCCAACGCCGAGGCGATCGAAAAGGACTGGGCGCGCGCACCGGTCGAGGAGACCGAAGTCACGACGGCTCATTCGGTCAACGCCCACGGCAAGACTCTGCGCTACAAGGCGACGGCGGGCACCCTGACGATCCGCGACGATGCGGGGATGCCGACCGCCAGCCTGTTCTACACCGCCTATACGCTGGACGGTCAGCCGGTCGGGACGCGGCCGGTGACCTATCTCTACAACGGCGGACCAGGCTCGCCGACCGTGTGGCTGCATATGGGCTCGTTTGGGCCGATGCGGGTCCAGACCGATGAGCCGACCGTGGTGCGGCCGGCGCCCTTCGCCTTCGGCCCGAACGACCAGACTCTGCTGGATCAGACGGACCTGGTTTTCATCGACATGGTAGGCGCGGGCTTCTCGCGTCCGTTGGGCGAGACGCCGGGTTCGACCTTCTGGGGCGTGGATGGAGACGCCGACGCCTTCGCCCGCGCCATCATGCGCTACACGACCAAGTTCAGCCGTTGGTCCAGCCCGAAATACATCATCGGCGAATCCTATGGCACGCTGCGCACCGGTGCGGTGGCGTTCCAGCTTGAGGATCGCGGGATGTCGCTGAACGGCGTGGTGCTGCTGTCGTCGATCATGAACTATGGCGTGCGCCAGCCCGGCTATCCGCAGAACTTCGTCACCCTGTTGCCGACCTATGCGGCGACGGCCTGGTATCATCGCAAGCTGGCGAACCCGGCCGCGACGGTCGAGGAACAGGTCCAGCGCGCGCGTGACTTCGCGTTGGGGCCGTATGCCTCTGCTCTGGCCAAGGGGCACATGATCTCTGACGCCGAGCGCGCCGATATCGTGCGTCAGATGAGCGACCTGACGGGCCTGTCGACCACCTTCATCGACAACGCCAATATGCGCGTCGACCTCGGCGCCTTCCGCAAGGAGTTGCTGCGCGACCGGCGCCAGACGATCGGGCGGCTGGACACCCGCTACATGGGTCTGGATGAAGATGCGGCGGGCGGCGAGCCGGAGGATGATCCGTCCAGCTCGGCCGTGACGGGGGCCTATTTCGGCATCTTCCGCGACTACGTGGCCAATGAACTGAACTACAAGACCGACGTCGAATACCGAATGTCGGCGCGGGGCCTGCCGGGCTTCAACTGGAACTGGAGCCACCGTCCGCCGGTGGGAGGGCCGCAAACCACGCCGAACACGGCCATTGATCTAGCCACGGCGATGCGACGAAATCCGTATCTGAAGGTGATGTCGCTGAACGGCTATTACGACGCCGCCACGCCCTTCTTCTCGACCGAGTTCGACCTGGCGCAGATGATGCTGGAGCCCAGCCTGCGGCCGAACTTGGAGTTCACCTACTATGAGGGCGGGCACATGATGTACCTCAGCCACGACGCTCTGGTGAAGCTGCACGCCGACCTGTCGCGCTTCTACGCCGAGACGGCGAACGGCGGGGTCCGGTAAGCCCCGCGGGACCTGGGAGCGGCTTAGGCCGCTTCCAGTTGTCCGCAGACGAAGGCGACTTCGCCGGCGTTTAGGAGGGCGGCCAGCACCGGCTCGGCGTTCTCGGGCGAGACGATCAGGATGAAGCCGACGCCGCAGTTGAAGGTGCGGCGCATCTCGTGGTCGCTGATGCCGCCGGTCTCCGCCAGCCAATGGAAGACGGCGGGCATGGGCCAGGCGTTCCAGTCGAATCGGGCCTGCAGACCCTCGGCGATGCAGCGCGGCGGGTTTTCGATCAGGCCGCCGCCGGTGATGTGGGCCGCGCCCTTGACCAGGCCCGCCTTCATGATCGGCAGGACCGGCTTCACATAAATGCGCGTCGGCTCCATCAGGGCCTGGGCCAGCGAACGGTCCTTGGCGAAGGGGGCGTCGTCGCCCCAGGCCAGGCCGGACTTCTCGACCACCTTGCGCACCAGCGAATAGCCGTTGGAGTGCGGGCCGGTGGAGGCCAGGCCGATGATGACGTCGCCGGCCGCCTGGCGATCCAGATAGGGCAGGGCGTGGCCGCGCTCGACGGCGCCGAGACTGAACCCGGCCAGATCGTAGTCGCCCTCGGTGTACATGCCCGGCATTTCGGCGGTCTCGCCGCCGACAAGGGCGCAGCCGGCCTGGCGACAGCCCTCGGCGATGCCGGCGACCACGCGGCGGGCGGCGTCGATCTCAAGCCGGCCGGTGGCGTAATAGTCGAGGAACAGCAGGGGTTCGGCGCCCTGGGCCAACAGGTCGTTGACGCACATGGCGACCAGATCGACGCCGACGCCGTCATGACGGCCGGTCTCGATCGCGATCTTCAGCTTGGTGCCAACACCGTCCGTGGTGGTGACGATCAGCGGGTCCTGGAAGCCGGCGGCCTTGAGGTCGAACAGGGCGCCGAATCCGCCCAGCGAGGGCTCCGATCCGGGGCGCGCCGTCGATTTCGCCAGCGGCTTGATATGTTCGACCAGCATTTCGCCCGCGTCGATGTCCACGCCCGCATCGGCGTAGGTCAGACCGTTTTCGAGAGGCTTTTGGGTGTCGCTCATGGGATCTCGGGCCTGAATCGGGGCGGAAATGCAGCGCGGCTCTTGCCACAGGTAGGATGCGCGGGGCTATAGCATCGGAATGACGCCGATCACCACCACCGAGGCGCTGGCCGATTTCTGCGCCCGCGTAGCCACAGCCCCCTTCATCACGGTCGACACCGAGTTCATGCGGGAAACGACCTACTGGCCCAGGCTGTGCCTGATCCAGGCGGCCTCGGCCGATCACGCCGCCATTATCGACCCGATGGCGGATGGGCTGGATTTGGAGCCGTTCCTGGACCTGCTGCGCGACGAGAAGATCGTGAAGGTCTTCCACGCCTGTCGCCAGGACGTGGAAATCTTCGTGCGCCTGGGGGCCATGCCCAAGCCGATGTTCGACACCCAGGTCGCCGCCATGGCCGCCGGGTTCGGCGAACAGGTCGCCTATGATTCGCTGGTGCGGCAGATGTTGCGCATCGAGGTGGACAAGGGCAGCCGCTTCACCGACTGGGCGCGCCGGCCGTTGTCGGAGAACCAACTGGTCTATGCGCTGGGCGACGTGACCCACCTTGCGGCGCTTTATCCCAAGCTGCGCGACCGGCTGCAGAAGGAAGGCCGGCTGGAGTGGGTGATGTCGGAGATGGAGAGCCTGACCGATCCGGCCCTCTACGACACCAATCCCGAAAACGCCTGGAAGCGGCTGAAGCCCAAGAAGTTCTCGGCCAAATATCTGGCGGCGTTCAAGGCCGTCGCCGTCTGGCGCGAGCGGGCGGCGCAGGAGCGCGACCAGCCGCGCGGCCGCATCCTGAAGGACGAGGGCATCGACGAGATCGCCCAGCAGACTCCGACGGATGTCGAGGCTTTCAATCGCCTGCGCTCGGTGCCCAAGGGTTTCGGCGGTTCACGCCTGGGTCTGGAACTGGCCGAGGAGCTGAAACGGGTTCTGGCCGATCCCGAATCGCACGCACCCGAGATGGAGCGCCCCGCCCACCGCCAGCCGGCCCCGCCGTCGGTGGTGGAGCTGTTGAAGGTGCTGCTGAAGGCCAAGAGCGACAACGCCGGCGTGGCCTCCAAGCTGATCGCCACCGTGTCGGACCTGGAAAAGATCGCCATCAGCGACGATGCCGACATCGACGCGATGAAGGGCTGGCGCCGCCAGATCTTCGGCGAGGATGCGCTGAAGCTGAAGCGCGGCGAGATCGCCCTGGTGCTGAACGGCGCGCGGGTGGAAGTCGTCGAGATCGAGTAGGGGCGAGCGTCTCCTCCCCATGCAATGGGGAGGGGGACCGCGAAGCGGTAGAGGGGCTCTTGAAGTCCCGCGGGCGCCTATGATGCGTTGGAGAACCCCTCCGTCCCGGCGCGGAGGGCGCGCCGCGCCACCTCCCCATAAGATGGGGAGGAGACGGGCTGATCGCCTTATATCTTCAGCCCCAGGTCCATCGCCTCGGCGAGGGCCTTGGCGCGCTTCTTGGTCTGTTCGCCCAAGAGGACGTCGGCGTAGCCTTCGGTCGCGGTCAGGCGCAGGTCGCCGCCTTTGACCTTGGCGGTGGCGTTGGCCATCAGCTGAGGCGATCGTCCGGACAGATCGCAGGCCAGACGGATCGCCAGGCCGATGGCGCGGGCGCGCTTGGCGGCGGCGGCGTCGAGCAGGCGGTCGATGACCTCGGGCTGCGGCGTGGCGGGGGCGCCGCCGTAGCGGGCGTTCATCGCGCTGGCCAAAAAGGCGCGTTCCGTGTGGCTGATGCCCGCGACGGGCGCGCGCAGCACTTGGTCGAAAACAAGCTCCAGCCGGTGATCCGGGTGCAGCCGCGCGCCCAGGTCCGCCAGACGGCAGGCGGCGCTGACCAGTAGAGCGTCGCGTTTCTCGCCGAACACCTCGGGCAGGGCGGCGACGATTTCGGAAATCCAGCCGTTGAGCGCGCCGGGCAGGGCGGGGGCCACGCCCTGGCGACCGCCCAGGGCGGTGCAGCCGGCCAGAAGCGGATCGGCCGTGCGCGTCGCCTCATCCAGCGTCTCGAAAAGCAAGCCCTCGCGCACGCCCCAGGCCGACATCTCGATCTGTTTGAGCCCGAGATGTTTGATCAACGCCTCAAGCACCAGGCCGGCGTAGGGCAGGGTCTCGGCGCGCTTCTTCGACACGCCGGGCAGTTTGGCCAGGCTGGCCGCCGACTGTTGCGCGACCAGACGCGCGGTCTCCAACGCCTCATCGGCCGACATCTGATACTGATGCACGACCTTCAGCGGATAGGATTTCAAGCCCATATGGACCTGGGCCAGGGTCCGCCAGGCGCCGCCGACGGCGTAGAGGCGCTCGCTCATGAACTTGCCTGCGACCGGTTTCAGGGCCTGATCGATACGGGCCTTGATGCGCTCGGCGTCGAAGGCCTTGCCGTCAGCCAGAGCAAAGGGACCCAGCGGCAGGGTCAGGCCGTTCTCGACGCCGTCTCCGTTCAGCCGGGTCAGCTCAAGACTGGCGCCGCCCATATCGGCCGAGACGCCGTGGGCCAGGGGGGCGCCAGCCAAAACGCCCATGGCGGCGTATTTGGCCTCTTCCTCACCCGACAGGACGCGGATTTGGAGGCCGGTTTCGGCGGCGACCCGCTCACAGAACTCCGGCCCGTCCAGGGCTTCGCGCACGGCGGCGGTGGCGGCGATCAGGGTCGCGTCCGGCCGCACGCCTTCCAGCACGGCGGCGAAGCGGCGCAGTGCCGTCATCGCCATGACCACACCCTCGGGCGACAGCTTGCGGGTCGTCGGCAGGTCCCGGCCCAGGCCGGCCAGAACCTTCTCATTATAAACGGTCCAGATCGCGCGGCCTTCCAGCCGGTACAGGACCAGGCGAACCGAGTTTGAACCGATGTCGATCGCGGCGATATCGCGATCGGTAAGCGCGATGTCGGGCATCAGCGGCCTGGACGCTCGTAACGCAGGACGGCGGGCAGGCTCTTGGCCTTGCGGCCGCGCCCGGACAGGCTGGGATTGGTCATGAAGTATTTGTGGGCCGAGAAGGGCCGCTCAGGATCGGCGGGGGTGACGCGTGTATAGCGCCCTTCGGCGTCCAGCACCCAGCTTTGTGCGTCGTCCTTCAGATTGGCGACCATGATCTGGTCCAGCACCTGATCGTGGACGGTGGCGTTGCGGATCGGCGTCATCAGCTCGACCCGGCGATCCAGGTTGCGCGTCATCCAGTCGGCCGAGGAGATGAAGACCTTGGCCTTGTCATGCGGCAGGTCCTTGCCGTTGGCGAAGCAGACGATGCGGCTGTGTTCCAGGAAGCGGCCGACGATCGACTTGACCCGGATATTCTCCGACAGACCCGGCACACCGGGACGCAAGCAGCAGATGCCGCGCACGACAAGATCGATCCGCACGCCCCACTGGCTGGCCCGGTACAGGGCGTCGATGATCTCGACGTCGACCAGGGCGTTCAGCTTGACCCAGATGGCGGCGGGCTTGCCCATGGCGGCGGCCGACATTTCCTTGCCGATCAGTTCGATCAGCGTGGCCTTCATGTTCAGCGGCGAGACGACCAGGGCTTCCAGATGGTCCGGCGTCGCATAGCCGGTGATGTAGTTGAACACCCGCGTCGCATCGCGCCCCAGGACGGGGTCGCAGGAGAATAGCGACAGGTCCGTGTAAACCTTGGCCGTCACGGGGTGATAGTTGCCGGTGCCGAAGTGGCAGTAGGTGCGCAGGCCCTCGCCCTCGCGCCGGACGACGACGCTGACCTTGGCGTGGGTCTTATATTCGACGAAGCCGAAGACGACGTGGACGCCGGCCCGCTCCATCGCGCGCGCCCAGCGCAGATTGGCCTCTTCGTCGAAGCGGGCCTTCAGCTCGACCAGGGCGGTGACGTTCTTGCCGTTCTCGGCCGCCTCGATCAGGGCGGCGACGATGGGGCTGTCCTTGGAGGTGCGGTAAAGCGTCTGTTTGATGGCGATGACGTTGGGATCGCGCGCGGCCTGGCGCAGGAACTGAACCACCACGTCGAAGCTCTCGAACGGATGGTGGATCAGCAGATCCTTTTCGCGAATGGCCGCGAAGACGTCGCCGCCATTGTCGCGGACGCGTTCGGGATAGCGCGGCTCATAGCCCTTGAACTTCAGGTCCGGGTGGCCGCCGGGGATCAGGTCCGACAGCTGGGCCAGGCCCAGCATGCCGTCGACCAGAACCACGTCCTGGGGCGCGGCCTCCAGCTCGCCGACGATGAAATCGCGCAGATCGACAGGCATGGACGCCTCGATCTTGACCCGCACGACCGAGCCCAAACGACGCTGCTTCAGCGCCTCCTCGAACTCCAGGACCAGGTCTTCGGCCTCTTCCTCGATCTCGATGTCCGAGTCGCGGATCAGGCGCAGAACGCCCTTTTCCTGAACCTCGCAGCCGGGGAACAGGTGGTCGATGAACAGCAGCAGCACGTTTTCCAGCGTGATGAACCGCTTGTGCCCCGGCGTGGAGCGGCCGTCGGTCGGCAGTTCCCAGAACCGACGCACCTGGGTCGGCACCGGCACCAGGGCGTAGAAGGTCTTGGTCTCGCCCTTGCGCTTCAGCTTCAGCGCCAGGGAGAAGCCGAGGTTGGGCAGGAAGGGGAAGGGGTGCGCCGGGTCGATGGCGAGCGGTGTCAGGACGGCGAAGAGCTGGTTTAGGAACTCGGGTTCCAGACGCTCCTTCTCGGTCTTGGTGATCTTCTGGCGATCGACGATCTCGATGCCGGCGACGGTCAGCTCCTTCTTCAGCTGGCGCCAGCGCAACTGCTGTTCGGCCATCAGCTCGCCGGCGGCGATGTTGATCTGCTCCAGCTGTTCGGCGGGGGTCAGGCCATCGGCGGACAGAACGCGCAGGCGTTCGCGCAACTGGCCTTTCAGGCCGGCGACGCGGGTCATGAAGAACTCGTCCAGGTTATTGGCCGAGATGGACAGGAACCGCAGCCGCTCCAGCAGCGGGTGGTTGGGGTTGGCCGCTTCTTCCAGAACCCGTTCGTTGAACGCTAGCCACGAGGTTTCCCGATTGAAGAATCGGCGGGGCGAGGCCATCAGCTCTTCGCTCAGCGCCAGTTGAGGGGCGCGAGAGGCGGGAACCTCTTCGCCTCGGGTGTCGTCATGGATCGCGGCGTCGGTCATGATCCGGTTCTCGCGCGCGTGTGTGACGGCCGCAAGCGGGCGCCGAGAAAATGTCGCGGGTCAGTCGGCGGCGGCGTCCATGGCGTCCAGCACCTGACGCGCTAGAACGCGCGTGACCGGGCGGTGGAGGGCGTCCAGACGTTCGACCACCGCAGCGGCGGTCTCGGCCGATCGGTCCAGGCGTCGAACCAGATAGTCGATCACGTCGTCGGACGGAGTAATGCTGCGTTCGGCGAAACGGGCGCGCAGGATGGCCGACAGGACGGCGTCGTCGGGCGCGGCGATGGCGACGGCCCGCACGGCGTCCAGCCGCGAACGCAGATCGGGCAGATCGACCGACCACTGACGCGGGGCCGAACGCGACACCAGCAGCAGGGCGCCCCCGCCGGAGTTGGCCAGGTTGATCAGATGAAAAAGGCTTTCGTCGTCGGCGTCCGCCGCGCGGTCCAGCAGGACCGGCCGGCCTTCCAGTTCCAGCGGATCGATCAGCGCGGCCTCGGCGCCGTTCAACGGCACGGCGCCGACACGCTCGGCCCAGTCGGCGGCGAGGCGGCTCTTGCCCGATCCTGGAGGGCCGTGAAGCGCCAGCACGGCGCCCACGCCGTCGGGCCAGCGGGCCAGAACGCGCACCGCCTCGGCATTGCTATCGGACGTCACGAAGGCCTCGCCCGCAATCGGCCGCTCCAGCGGCAGACGCAGCTGTTCGGTCGTCGTCGGGGGCAGGGCGCTCAGCGCGGACATGCGCCTGTCATAGCAGAGGCCGGCGTTAACCGCGTCAGGCCCGCGCTGTTGGTTGCGGGGAGCGAACCGCGCCCCTGTGGATGAATCAGGCGAATTCGGCCAGGGCGGGGTTCAGCTTGCCGGCCTTGAACTCGGTCACTGTGTAATCGGCCAGGCCGTGAACCTGGAACGGATCGGCCTTCAGCAGGGCCTCCAGCTCCTCCTTTGTGCTCCCGCTGCGCACCACCAGAATACCGCCGGTGCGTGGGACCATCGGCCCGGCGGCGATGATCAGGCCGCTGGCGACATGCTGATCCAGCCACGCGCGATGCTCGACCGTCCGCGCCTCGATGGCTTCGATGGGCTGGGTGTAGGTGATGGTGACGATGAACATGGCGGCCTCGGGCGGGATGGAAGCCTCAGATATCATGCGCGGCGGCAGGCTTTGCAACGGCTGAAACCTTGACTTTCCGGGGCGATGATGCGCCCTACGCCGCTTCGATTTCGGGCGCCGACGGCGTCGGATTCCACCGCCCAGAGACTCCAGACGGTTCGTTTCATGCACGCCTATCGCTCTCACACCTGCGGCGCCCTGCGCGCCTCCGATGCTGGTTCCGCTGTTCGCCTGTCGGGTTGGGTACACCGCAAGCGTGACCACGGCGGCCTGCTGTTCATCGACCTGCGCGACCACTACGGCCTGACGCAGTTGGTTCTGCACCCTGAGACGCCGGGCTTCGCCGCCGTCGAACGTCTGCGTGCTGAGAGCGTGATCAAGGTCGATGGCGAGGTGGTCGCTCGCGACGCCTCGGTGGTGAACCCTAACCTGCCGACCGGCGAGGTCGAGGTGCGCGTCCAGGGCGTCGAGGTGCTGTCCGAAGCTGCGGAACTGCCGATGCCGGTCTTTGGGGATCAGGAGTATCCTGAGGATATCCGCCTGGCCAACCGCTTCCTGGATCTGCGCCGCGAGCGACTGCACAAGAACATCGTGCTGCGCTCCAAGGTGATCTCCTCGATCCGCCGCCGCATGGTCGATCAGGGCTTCCTGGAGTATCAGACCCCGATCCTGACGGCCTCGTCGCCGGAAGGCGCGCGCGACTTCCTGGTGCCGTCGCGACTGCATCCGGGCAAGTTCTATGCGCTGCCCCAGGCGCCGCAGCAGTTCAAACAGCTGCTGATGGTGTCGGGCTTCGATCGCTACTTCCAGATCGCGCCCTGCTTCCGCGACGAAGACCTGCGCGCCGACCGTTCGCTGGAGTTCTATCAGCTCGACGTCGAGATGAGCTTCGTGACGCAGGAAGACGTCTTCGCCGCCATCGAGCCGCTGATGCACGGCGTGTTCGAGGAGTTCGGCGAGGGCAAGCCGGTCTCGGCCATCGACGGCGTCCATACCTTCACCAATGACTTCGGCGAGACGTTCGAGCACAAGGGTTTCGAGCGCCTGACCTACGCCCAGTCGATGGCGTGGTACGGTTCGGACAAGCCGGACCTGCGCAACCCGATCAAGATGCAGGTGGTGTCGGATCACTTCCGCGACGGCGGCTTCGGCCTGTTCGCCAAAATCCTGGGCGCGGACGACAAGAACGCCGTCTGGGCCATCCCGGCGCCGACCGGCGGCAGCCGCGCCTTCTGCGACCGCATGAACAGCTGGGCGCAGGGCGAGGGCCAGCCGGGCCTGGGCTATATCTTCTGGTCCGAGGACCAGGGCGCTTGGGGCGGCCCGATCGCCAAGAACCTGGGTCAGGAACCGACCGAGGCCCTGATGTCGTCGCTGGGCCTGGGCCAGGGCGACGCCGCTTTCTTCGTCGCTGGCCTGCCGGCGACCTTCGCCAAGTTCGCCGGCTTGGCCCGCACCCGCGTGGGTATGGAGCTGAAGTTGGTGGACGAAGACCAGTTCAAATTCTGCTGGATCGTCGACTTCCCCATGTTCGAATGGTCGGAAGAAGAGAAGAAGGTCGACTTCAGCCACAACCCCTTTTCCATGCCGCAGGGCGGGCTGGAGGCTCTGGAGACCCAGGACCCGCTGACCATCCGCGCCTACCAGTACGACATCGTCTGCAACGGCTATGAGCTGTGCTCGGGCGCGATCCGGAACCACAAGGCCGAGATCATGCTGAAGGCCTTCGAGATCGCCGGCTATGACGCCTCGGTGGTCGAGGAGCAGTTCGGCGGCATGCTGAACGCCTTCCGCTTTGGCGCGCCGCCGCACGGCGGTCTGGCCCCCGGCATCGACCGCATCGTCATGCTGCTGGCCGGCGAGACGGCCATCCGCGAGGTCATCGCCTTCCCGCTGAACCAGCAGGGCGAGGATCTGCTGATGAACGCCCCGACCGAGGCCGAGGAGCGCCAGCTGAAGGATGTCCACATCCGCACGGCGCTGCCGATCAAGGTGTGATCGGCGAGCTCTGATCAAGGACGACAGAGGGGGGGGATGCTTAGCGGCGTCCCCCTTTTTTGTGCTCGCGCCCAAGGCGAGCACGATTGCCTGCAACCGCTGACCGGGATCTACGTTCGGATCGGACGTTAATCTTTCGGTAACCAAATGCGACGCGCCATTCGACTGGGTATCTTCATCGGCACCGTGCTGGGCATGAGCGCCTGCGCGACCCAGTATGACGCCAATGGCCGGCCGGTTTCGGGCGCTTACGGCTCGGTCGAAGCCGGGCGGACGGGCTGAGCGCAAAGGAAAACGTGGCGCTGGTCGCGATCCTGCCCTAATGTATCGATGCGGACGCCGTCTGTCGCGCCGCGTCGGTCCCCAAAACCCCCTAGATGTTACTCATCGCTATTGCTGTCGTTCTGCTCCTGGTGGTGCTCAACGGCTTGTTCGCCATGACTGAATTGGCGGTCGTCTCCTCGCGGAAATCCAAACTACAGGCGAGGGCGGAACGGGGCGACCGGGGGGCCAGGGCGGCGCTGAAGCTGTCGGAAGAACCGACTCAGTTCCTGTCCGCGGTTCAGGTGGGCATCACCCTGATCGGCATTCTGGCGGGCGCCTATGGTCAGGCGACCATCGCGGGCGAACTGGATCGCATTCTGGAAGTCGCTTTCCCGGCGCTGGCTCAATATACCGAATTCTTCGCCACGGCCCTGGTGGTCGTGTGCATCACCTATGTCTCGCTGATCATCGGCGAACTGGTGCCCAAGCGCCTGGCGCTGATCTTCCCTGAGACGGTGGCGTCCAAGATGGCCGGGCCGATCTCCAAGCTGGCGATCGTGTTGAAGCCGTTCGTCCTGCTGCTCACCGCCTCCACCTCTGGCATCCTGAAGCTGTTGGGCGTCAAGGATCGCGATGGCTCGGACGTGACCCAGGAAGAGGTGGCGACCATCCTGGCCGAAGGCACCTCGGCCGGCCTGATCGAGCCTGAAGAGCAGGTGATGATCGAGGAAATCCTGCGCCTGGGCGACCGTCCGGTGCGGGTGGCCATGACGCCGCGCCACGACGTGTTCTGGATCGCCCTGGACGACCCCGAAGAGATGCTGCGCGAAGAGATTCGCACCTGCCCCTATTCGCGGATCGTGGTGGCGCGCGAGAGCGACGTCGATAATCCGCTGGGCGTGGTTCACAAGAAGGATCTGCTGGACAGCCTGCTGACCAACGGCAAGTTCGACATCGAACCGCTGGTCGCCGAGCCGGCCTTCATTCCGCAGTCGACCTCGGTGTTGAAGGCGCTGGAGATCCTGAAGGGCTCGCGGGTCCACATGGCCTTCATCGTCGATGAGTACGGCGCCTTTGAAGGCGTGGTGACAGCGACCGACATTCTGGAAATGATCGCCGGCGATTTCAACGAGGGCCATGACGAAGAGCAGGCCTGGATCCATCAGCGCGCCGACGGCAGCTGGCTTGTCGATGGTCAGACGGACCTGGACGAACTGGCTGACAAGCTCGGCGAGGACTTTGGCGAGCATGAAGGCTTCCACACCGTCGCCGGCCTGATTCTGCACCAGATCTCGCGCGTCCCGGACGAAGGCGAAGTGCTGCAGGTCGGCCGATTCGAGGTCGAGGTCGTGGATATGGACGACCGCCGCATCGACAAGCTGATCTTCAAGGAACTGGTGAAGGCACAGGATGAGCGGGACGCCATCGCTGCGCATCTGGAAGACTGATCGCAAGTGTCACATCGCCCTTGAAATGGCGGGCGGTGTCGGGCATACGCCCCCCTCTGGCGAACGCACGGACCTTGTCGGGTTTGCGCGGTTGTCTAGGAGTTTAGCTCAGCTGGTAGAGCACCGGTCTCCAAAACCGGGGGTCGTGGGTTCGAGTCCCCCAACTCCTGCCAATCCCCCCTGTCGCTTCCGGATGGGACTTCCCATCTGGGGCGACAGGAACAATTGTGTGAAGAGCAACTGATGGCCAAGGCCAAAACTCCCGGGAAGCGGCCTCAAGGCAGCGCGAAGCCCCAGATGGGCGCCAAGCCTCAGGCGGCCGGCGCCGCCGCCATCACGGTCGATTCGCCCGAGCCCAAGAAGCCCCGCACCAGCCCCGGCCAGTTTCTGAGCCAGGTGCGCGCCGAAGGCCGCAAGATCGTCTGGCCCAGCCGCAAGGAGACCTGGATCACCTCGGTGATGGTCTTCATCATGGTCATCATCGCCTCGATCTTCTTCTGGATCGTGGACACCGGCCTGGGCTACGCCTTCCGCTACATCATCGCTCTCGGATCCTGAGAAAGACGCGCCCATGACCGATGCAGCGCCCGCAAAGCCCGCCAATCCGCGCCACAAGTGGTACATCGTCAACGCCTACTCGAACTTCGAGAAGAAGGTCGCCGAGCATCTGCGTGATCAGGCCAAGCAACAGGGCCTGGAAGACGCCTTCTCCGAAATCTTGGTTCCGACCGAAGACGTCGTAGAGATCCGTCGCGGTCGCAAGGTGAACTCGGAACGCAAGTTCTTCCCCGGCTATGTGCTGGTGAAAATGGAAATGACCGACCAAGCCTACCACTTGGTCAAGAACACGCCGAAGGTCACGGGCTTCCTGGGCGCCGCGGGCGGCACCAAGCCCCTGCCGGTCTCCGAGCGTGAAGTTCAGAACATCATCGGCGCCGTGGAAGAGGGCGTCGAACGTCCGAAGCCCACCATCCGCTTCGACATCGGCGAGAAGGTCAAGGTCATCGACGGCCCGTTCGCCAGCTTCGACGGTTCGGTCGAGAGCGTGGACGAAGAACACGCCCGCCTGCGCGTCGCCGTGTCCATCTTCGGCCGCGCCACGCCAGTCGAACTGGAATACGCCCAGGTGGAGAAGGTCGCGGGCTGAGGCTCACGCAACTGTCGAGATTTAAGCCGCGTCCGAAAGGGCGCGGCTTTTTCGTTTCTGCGGCGTGGGTAGGGCGGTGCGTTGCCTTTCCATCCCCCCTCTGTTACACGCGCGCCTTCGCTTGGCGGGCCTTGGTTCGTGGAGCGTCAAATCCGTGGGAGGCAGCCATGCCGCACCACGGCTCACCGGCCCTGCGCTCGTTCGCCGGGTCATTCATAGGAGAGACCAATGGCCAAGAAGATTCTCGGCTATATCAAGCTGCAAGTGCCGGCCGGTTCGGCCACGCCTTCGCCCCCGATCGGCCCGGCTCTGGGTCAGCGCGGCGTGAACATCATGGGCTTCTGCAAGGAGTTCAACGCGCGCACAGAGAAGGAAGCCAAGGGCACCCCGCTTCCGACCGTGATCACCGTCTATCAGGACAAGTCGTTCACCTTCATCACCAAGACGCCGCCGGCGACCTGGTACCTGAAGCAGGCCACGGGCCTGAAGTCGGGTTCGAAGCTGGTCGGCCGTGAAGTCGCCGGCAAGATCACGCAGGCGCAACTGCGCGAGATCGCCGAAAAGAAGATGAAGGATCTGAACGCCAACGACATCGACGCGGCGGCCAAGATCATCGAAGGCTCCGCCCGCGCGATGGGCCTCGAAGTGGTGGAGGGCTAAACCATGGCCAAGCAAACCAAGGCCTTCAAGGCCCGCACCGGCGTGACCCAAGACCTGCTGCCGTTCTCCGACGCCATCAAGCTGGCCAAGGAAAACGCCAAGGCCAAGTTCGACGAGTCGCTGGAAATCTCGGTCAACCTGGGCGTCGACCCGCGTCACGCCGACCAACAGGTCCGTGGTGTCGTCAACCTGCCGTCGGGCACCGGCCGTGACGTTCGCGTCGCCGTCTTCGCCAAGGACGCCAAGGCCGCCGAAGCCACCGCAGCCGGGGCTGAACACGTCGGCGCCGAAGATCTGTACGAAAAGATCGCCGGCGGCTTCATGGAGTTCGACCGCGTGATCGCGTCGCCGGACATGATGGCCCTGGTCGGCCGTCTGGGTAAGGTGCTGGGCCCGCGCGGCCTGATGCCGAACCCCAAGGTCGGCACCGTGACCCCGAACGTGGCCCAAGCCGTCAAGGACGCCAAGGGCGGCGCCGTCGAGTTCCGCGTCGAGAAGGCGGGCATCGTCCACGCCGGCATCGGCAAGGTCTCGTTCACCCAGGACGCCCTGGAAGCCAACGTGAAGGCCATTGTGGACGCCCTGGTGCGTTCCAAGCCGTCGGGCGCCAAGGGCACCTATGTTAAGCGCATCAGCCTATCCTCGACGATGGGCCCGGGCTTCAAGGTCGACCCGGCCTCGCTGGGCGCCTAAGTCGAAAGACAAGCCACACTGAAGAACGGCGGGGAGCGATCCCCGCCGTTTTTGCGTCAACGCGACATGTAAACGCGCTGAGCCTTCATCATGGCTGTGATGAGCTGTTTTTCCTGCTCCGTCAGGTAAGGATTCCAGACATCGATGATTAGGATGATCCGAACATCGTCGGCGTCATTCCAGGCCTCGTGCTCGATCGTATCGTCGAATACCCAAGCCTCCCCCATCTTCCATTCCCGTGTGGTGTTTCCAACTCTGAATCGGGCCGGTCCCGGCAGGCGCAGAGGAAGGTGAGCGAGAAGCCGAACGTTTGATGAGCCGGTGTGGGGCGGTATGTGCGTGTGTGGCTGAAGGGCCGAGAATACCGCAGTGGGGCCAAAACCGTCTTGGTGCGCCATCGGCAGGCTTTCAAGCACTCGCGTGGTCTGCGGGCAACGATCGCACATCTGCTGCTGTTTCTCACCGTCCTTCCAGAGAAACAGAGACGTCCATTTGCGGGAGTGGTTGAGTTCGCCCCATTGGTTGACGGGCGCCCCGGTCGGGAAGGCGATGTAGGGAACGAAGGCCTCAGCCGCATCCTCGATCAGGGCCGATAATTCACCTTGGATGGCTTCCGTGGCGGCTTCCAGATCGGATAGCCAAGGGAACAGGGTCCGGTCGTAGAAGGGTATGACAGGCAGTCGGGGATAGTTCAGCAAAAGGGGCTGCTGTTTCACGGGCTGCTTCAGGCCAGCATAGATCTCAAGGCTTTCGTCGAATCTGTCCCGGACCGACGCGTCCAAACCTTCTTTAAGAGCGGCAATCTCCGACTGCATAAATTGGCAAAGTGCGTTTGCGTGCGTTTCGACCAGTGAAGCCGCGTAATCCATCTGGGCCACCGCCGCCGGAGGGATATGATCGCGAGGCGGTGAAATCTTGAGCGCGTCTCGATAGATCGGCACCGCCGCTTTCTGTCCGGCGACCTTTTCCACCATTGCGCCTTTGGCAAGCAAGGCCATGAAGTCGTAGGGCTGAAGATCCAGCGCTTGGTCTAGAACCCGGATCGCAGATTGAAAGTCACCCAAAAGCCGATAGGCAATCGAGCGGCTCATGAACCCATTGTGCGAAGGACCGATAGTATCCGCGCGATCAAGCAGGCCTAGCGCGACAATAGGTTGGTTTCGCGCTAGAGCCTGACCGGCCTCAATCAAAAGCGAAGCTTGGTTGTCAGAGTTGACCATCGTGCGTTCCCCCGAGCGCATATGAACATTCCGTAATGTTGCATGCGCCTGAGTTCGGTCAATCCGGATTCGTTGGGTCCGCTGCCGCCTTGCTTGCGACGTAGCCGACGATTGATGTTCAAGGCGCTGAGCTCCCCTGAGAGTGGACGCTCAGTAGGCGGCTGTGAAGCGTGCGCGGCTGTGCTTGGGGTTTTCCAGTTCGTCGACCATGGCGATGGCGTAGTCGGAGAAGCCGATCTTGCTGGCGCCGTTGGCGTCCACGACCAGTTGGTCGGTCCCGGTGCGATAGCGGCCCAGGCGAGGCGTCTCCTCGATCAGGGCGGCGGGGGAGAAGAACGTCCAGTCGATGTCGGTCTCCTGACGCAGGTCGTCCAGGAAGGTCAGGCCGCCTTTGGCGATGGGCTTCCATTCGGCTGGAAACTGCGGTGTGTCGAACAAGAGGACGCCGGGCGCGACCTCGAGGCTGGCGGCGCCGCCGGTGACGAGCAGGCGCGGGACGCCGGCGGTCTTCAGCGCGCCAAGGATCGTCGCGGCGGGAACATCGAAGTGGAGGGCGCTGATGACCGCGTCCGAACCTTCGATCAGATCGGCGAGCGCGGCGGCGTCCGAGGCGTCGCCGGCGACAGGCGTGACGCCGGTGGCGCTCGGGATCGCTTCCGGCTTGCGGGCGATGGCGGTGACCGTGTGACCGCGGGCGGCCAGTTCCTTGGTAATTTCCGAGCCGGCGCGACCGCTGGCGCCGAGAACTGCGACTTTCATGAAAGGCTCCTGTGGGTATCCAATGGATACTAGGTGCGCTATGGGGTGCGCCCATGCAAGACGGCACCTCTCAGACACCTGGTTACCTTCAAGAAACCTGGCTGCGCGGCGATGTGTTCGCAGCGAACTGTCCGACGCGGCAACTGCTCGACCGCATCGCCGACAAATGGAGCACCCTGATCCTGATCGTGCTGGGAGAGGGGCCGATCCGCTTCAACGCCCTGAAGCAGCGGGTCGATGGGGTGTCGCAGAAGATGCTGAGCCAGACGCTGAAGTCGCTGGAGCGCGACGGGCTGGTGTCACGCTCGGTCGTGGCCACCGTGCCGGTGTCGGTGACCTATGCGGTCACGCCGCTGGGCCGGACCCTGATGGCGGCGATGCAGTCGATGATCGACTGGGCCGAGACCCGGATGCCGGAAGTCGCGGCCGCGCAAATGGCCTACGATCAGCGATCCTCCGACGCCCACTGACTTTTTTATCGCGTGCGGCGAACGGCCACGCTCGACCCGCGTTCCTGTCGCGACCTTGAAGGGGGCGATATGTTCGGACTGGGAAAACTGATGGGCGACAAGCCCGGTGTAGGCGGCCACGACCCGTGGAAGGGACGCCTCGCGTTCGGCGCCGTCGTGCTGGTGTCGGCCTATTTCGCGGTTCAGCTGATCGTGACCTTGCAGACGCTGTGGCTGCTGATCTTCGGGGCTATCGTGGTGTCGGTGATCCTGCGCGCCTTGGCCGATCCCATCGTGCGCTGGCTGAAGGCGCCGGACCCGCTGGCCGTCTTCCTGTCGCTGCTGATCGTGGTCGCGGTGCTGGCGGGGATACTGACGCTGTTCGGAACCCAGATCACCGAACAGGTCGTGGCCCTGTCCGCCGTGGTGCCGCAAGGGTGGGAGCAGGTTCAGTCGTGGATCCAGGCCCAACCCTATGCCGCGCAGCTGCTGGAGCAGTTGCAGGGGCTGGGCGGCCGCGCCGGTCAGGCGTTGCAGGTCGCTCAGAAGTTCGCCCTGGGCTTCGCATCGGGTGTCACCACACTGGTTCTCGTCGTGGTCGCGGGCGTCTTCCTGGCGATCGAGCCCGCCAAGTCGCGCGAGGGGCTGCTGTCCATGCTGCCCATGGATCGCCGCCCGCGAATGCGCGAAGTGCTGAACAGCTGTGGCAAGGCGCTGAAAGGCTGGCTGAAGGCGCAGCTGTTCTCGATGGTTCTGGTCGGGACGCTGACAGGGGTCGGCTTGGCCATCATCGGCGTGCCGTCGGCGCTGGGGCTGGGTCTGCTGACGGGATTGGCGCAGTTCGTGCCGATCGTGGGGCCCATCGTCTCCACCGTGCCGGCCGTGCTGGTCGGCGCCACGCAAGGGTGGCAGACGGCCCTGATGACGCTGGCGCTGTATGTCGTTGTGTCCCAGCTGGAGAGCAACTTCATCACGCCGATGGTGCAGAAGAACGTCGCGAACTTGCCCGTGGTGTTGGGCATCTTCGCCGTGGTGGGCATCGGCACCCTGTTCGGGCCGCTTGGCGTGCTGTTCGCCACGCCGCTGGCGCTGGTGCTGCACACGCTGATCACCATGCTGTATCGTCAGGACGTGCTGGGCGATCCAAAGGCCAAGGCGCCCGGCGAGAAATAAATGGGACCGTCCGTGGTCTGACAACTTGACGCAGCCGTCGTGATCCCGTTTCGAGGGCGGCCGCGACCGGCAGACCTGGAACCAGACGTGAAGATTGGGCGAGCGCCAGCACGAATCGTCAGGACCGCTCAAGCGATGGGCGAGGGCTGAGGCGTGGCCCAAGCCCGGTCGAAACGCACCACCCGTTCCGAGACCCGGCAGGTCGCGGCCCTGCCGTGGCGGCTGGAGGACGGCGAGCGTCGCATCCTGATGATCACCTCGCGCGAAACGCGACGCTGGGTGATCCCCAAGGGCGGGAGGATGGTCGGCAAGAGCGACCCCGAGGCCGCCGCCCAGGAGGCGATGGAGGAGGCGGGGGTCAAGGGCGACGTCGACACCCAGTCCATCGGTGTCTTCCGCTACGCGAAGGGGTTGAAGGACGGGGGCGTGCGCCAGTGCGTGGTGTCGGTCTATCCGCTGGAAGTGCTGATCCAGATGGGCGCCTGGCCCGAAGCGCATCAGCGCGAGCGCCGCTGGATGAGCCTGAGCGAGGCGGCGGATCTGGTTCATGAGCCCGACCTGGCCGCGCTGATCCGCGACTTCGACGCCACGCCGCTCGAGGATTAAGCAACCGTCGGTCGAATTCGACTGGCCTGCGGACCTGAGCCTTCCGATAAGAGGGCGGGGAGGCCATCATGATCATCACACGCAAACAGGCGCTGGCTGCGTCGCTGGGTCTGGCGCTGGGTCTGAGCGCGACAGGCACGCACGCGCAGACGGCGGCTCAATCGGAAACAGTCGTCGTCACGCGCGTCGAGCCTGCGCCGCAGGATGGCGGCCTGGCCCGCCGCAGCGCCCTGGCGCGCGAACTGATCGATCTGTCCGTCGGACCGAACTTCATGAAGGAGTTCGAGCGCGTCATGGTCGCGCAGATGGGCGAACTGGATAAGAAGGGCGGCGAAGAAGCGATTTGGGTCCGCACCAACATGCCGTCTATGGCTAGCAGAATGATCGAGCGGTTCATGGATGACTTGGCCCCAATCTACGGCTCCGTCTTCACTGAAGAAGAACTCGTCGCTCAGATCGCATTCTATCGCACGGCTGTCGGGCGCTCTGTCGCAGCCAAGACGATATCCTTGAGCATGGCCTCACAGGAGGTCGAGACCGCAGCGATGACGAACCTTCTGGAGGAGTTCGAGAGCAAATACTGCGCCCGGTTCGACTGCGGCGAGGCCGAACAGACCGGCGCCAAGCCCAGCCGGCGTTAAGCCGGGTTGATTTCCAACGACGGCGCCTGTAAGAGCGCCGCTTCCCGTCGGAGGTTCATCTTCTGACGGTCCTGTCCGAGAACTTCGGGGCGTGGGGGTCACCCAGGCCATAACTGTCAGAGAGCCCTCTGACGCCGTGGGGAGATGGGGACGCGACCTTGCGCTGTCAGCCCGCATTCCGGGACGGACGCCGTCAGACGCATCCTTCGGACAATACGACCGGCCCGACGTTTCGCAGTGATGCGACGCGCTTTGGCCAATCCGTCGTCGGGAATAAGCCCGGCGGCGAATACCAAGACTGGAGACCGCAATGGATCGCGCTCAAAAAGCCGAGTCTATCGAATCGCTCAAGGGCGTTTTCGCCGACGCCGGCAGCGTGGTCGTGACCCACAACCTGGGTCTGACCGTTGCGGAAATGGAAGATCTGCGTGGCCGTCTTCGTAAAGAAGGCGGCGCGTTCAAGGTGGTCAAGAACCGCCTGGCGCTGAAGGCGCTCGAAGCCGAGGAAGGCAGCGACTACCACAACCTGTTCAAGGGTCCCGTGGGCATCGCCTATTCCGAGAACCCCGGTACGGCCGCCAAGGTCGCCACCGAGTTCGCCAAGGCCAACGATCGCTTCAAGATCGTCGGCGGCTTCATGGGCTCGACCATCGTCGACCAAAAGGGCGTGGACGCACTGTCCAAGCTCCCGACGCTCGACGAGGTTCGCGGTCAACTCATCGGCCTGCTCAACGCGCCTGCGACCCGTATCGCCGGCGTGCTGCAAGCACCCGCCGGTCAGCTGGCTCGCGTGTTCAACGCCTACGCCACCAAGGAAGCCGCGTAAGCGGCCCAGCCTTTCATCTCTGCATCACTCTCTAAAACCAATCCTCCGAAGGAAAACTGACAATGGCTGACCTCGCCAAGATCGTCGAAGACCTGTCCGCTCTGACCGTCCTCGAAGCTGCTGAACTCTCCAAGCTGCTGGAAGAAAAGTGGGGCGTCAGCGCCGCTGCTCCGGTCGCCATGGCTGCTCCGGCCGCCGGCGGCGGCGCTCCGGCTGAAGCTGCCGAAGAGCAAACCGAATTCACCGTCGTCCTGGTCGACGGCGGCGACAAGAAGATCAACGTGATCAAGGAAGTCCGCGGCGTCCGTTCGGACCTGGGTCTGAAGGAAGCCAAGGACCTGGTCGAAGGCGCTCCGCAGAACGTCGTCGAGAACGTCTCCAAGCAAGCCGCCGACGAAGTCGCCAAGAAGCTGACGGAAGCCGGCGCCAAGGTCCAGATCAAGTAAGATCTGACTTTCGGCATTTGCTGAAGATCGGAAAGACCCGGCGGGAAACCGCCGGGTCTTTTTTTTGGCCTATCGCGCGGAGCGCTGCTTGAGGCCGATGGGGTAGGCCGCCGGCGAATAAGCAGCGGCGTCTAGGAGCTCTGGGCTCAGCGCTGCGGTCGGCTGCGGGCGGCGAAGAAGGCCCACAGGGCGTCGTTGTCGGCGACCCAGCTGTGACCGCCGCCGGCGGTGATACGGCCCACGACGTCGGCGCCGTCGCGGCAGGCGGCGTAGCCCTCTTCATAGACCTTGTCGGCGATCCAGCGGGTGTCGCGCACCTGGGTGCAGCCGTTCAGCTGGGCCCAGCGCTGTTCGGCGGCATGCATGGTGTAGCTCCAGTAGCCTGCGCCGCCGCCCTGGATCGGATTGGTCGTGTCGGCGTCGCCTGCGAAGGCGATGACCGGCATGGGGCGCGAAGGGCGGCAGGTGGCGGGATCCGGCTCCTCCGGGCGGTCCTTTCTGGGATTGCCGGCGCGCAAGCCGACGACCGGGGCGATGGCGGCGAAACGGTCGGCGGCGACGCAACCAAGCCACGACGCCATCCGCCCACCGCCCGATAGGCCCGTCGCATAGATGCGGCTGTCATCGACGCAGCCCTGGTCGGCCAGATAATCGATGGCCCCCGTCAGATAGGCGACGTCGTCCGCATCGCCGTGACCGGGAATCCTGCCGGTGACGGTCGGCACGCCGGGGATGTTCCAGACGAAACCTTGATCGATCGGAATCCCGGCGTCGGGCGCGGCGACGATGAAGCCGTGCCGATCCGCCGCCTCCGCCAGGCCGGAAGACGCCAGCATCTTCTCTCCCGTGCCGCCGCTGCCATGCAGCAGGAAGATCAGAGGCGCCGGCTTTGCGAGGTTAAAACCGGCGGGCAGGTGGATGAGCATCGTGCGCCCACTGCGGTCGATGGCGACGGTCTGGGTCGCGCCCGCCTGTCCGATGTTGCAGGGGCCGGCCGCGTGCGCCGACGGGCTGAAGATCATCAGGCCTATCAGGGCGGCGAACAGACCGAACCAAGGCTTCATGCGACGTCGTCTCCGCTGATCGAGGCCGAAAGGGTGGGGTGTTTTCGGCTTCGAGGCCAGTCTTGAGCGGCGCCGCGCGGCTTCCCATCTGTGGACACCCCAAGACGGAGCCATCCCCTATGAAAATTCTGCTGGTGCTGACGTCGCACGATCAACTCGGCGACACGGGCAAGAAGACCGGCTTCTGGCTGGAAGAACTGGCGGCCCCCTATTACGCGCTGAAGGATGCGGGCGCGGAGATCGTGCTGGCCTCGCCCAAGGGCGGTCAGCCGCCGCTGGACCCCAAGAGCGACGACCCCGACGCCCAGACCGACGACACGCGCCGGTTCAAGGCCGACGCTGAAGCCCAGGCCGCCCTGGCCTCGACGGTCGTCCTGTCTTCGGTGAAGGCCGAGGATTTCGACGCTGTCTTTTATCCCGGCGGCCACGGACCGCTGTGGGATCTGGCGAACGACGCCGACTCCATCGCCCTGATCGAGGCCTTCGCCAAGGCGGACAAGCCGACCGGCTTCGTCTGCCATGCGCCCGGCGTGCTGAAGTCTGTGAACGGGCCGGATGGCAAGCCGCTGGTCAACGGCCGCAAGGTGACCGGCTTCACCAACTCCGAAGAGGAGGCCGTGGGCCTGACCGACGTGGTGCCGTTCCTGGTCGAGAACGTGCTGACCGCCAACGGCGGCGACTACTCCAAGGGGCCGGACTGGGGCTCCTATGTGCTGACCGACGGCAAGCTGGTGACCGGGCAGAACCCCGGCTCGTCGCACGCGGCGGCCGAGGCGTTGCTGAAGCTGTTGAAGTAAGGGGCGTGTCTCCTCCCCGCACTGCGGGGAGGAGACGCCTTCAGCGCCGGCGGGGCGCGAGAATGTCGGACAGGCGATCCGGCTCGCCTTCGATCCGTTCCAGCCGCGGGTAGCGCAAGCCGTCTTGGTAGGCGAAGGCCACCGTGCGGAAGCGATCGCCGGATTTCAGCAACAGTTCGATCGGGGCATCGGTCCCTTTCGCCGCCGTGACGGCGTCGCGCAACACCTCGGCCGAGCCGGCCTTGCCGTTGACGGCGACCAGGCTCCAGCCGGCGCCTAAACCTTGCTCGAAGGCGGGGCCGTCCCAGCGAATGTTGGTCAGCTTGTCGCCCGACAGGGTGAAGCCCAGCGAATACTGGAAGTCGTTGGCCCAGCCGCTCTGGACCGACTTCTCCGCCGCCGAGAGTGTGTCTGTGTAGGTCAGTCGCCAGCCGCCACGCTCGATCCCGGCCAGCGGCGCGCGGGCGTCAGGACCGACGGCGTCCAGACGGGTGCGAAGGAAGGCGGCCCAGTCGTGAGGATAGACGGCGTTCAGGGCCGCGACGACATCTTCGAAGGTGTAGCCCTGAGGCGCCCATTCGCCGTCGTCGTGACCGAAGAAGCCCCTGGCGAAATCATCCAGCGACTTGCGGCCATTGGTGCCCTCGCGGATCAGGGTGTCGGCGTCCAGCCAGACCAGCAGGCTTTCGCGGTAGTAGTCGCCGGTGCCCCGCATCCAAGATGTGAACTGGCCCGGCACGCGATAGCCCAGCAGATTGTGGTTGTTGGTGTCCTGCAAGGCGCGCCACTGGCGACCCGGCTGGTTGTCATAGAAGGCGGCGACGCTGGCCAGGGTGGCCAGGGCCACGTCCTTGGAATGCAGGCCCGAACGGGCGGCCAGCACATCGCCCCAGTATTCGGTCTGGCCTTCATAAACCCACAGCAGGGTGTTCTGGGTCGGGACGTTGTGGTTGGCGGTCAGCTCGTCCGCCGGACGCATGAACTTGCCGTTCCAGGAGTGGGTGTATTCGTGCGGCAGCAGGCCCCGGTCGCCGGCGCTCTTGGTCCAGTTGGTGAAGAAGTCGGGCGCGCCGGTGTTCTCGGACGAGCGATGATGTTCCAGCCCGATGCCGCCCATCTGATCGGTCAGGGCGAACAGGAATTCGTAGTTGTCGAAGTGGCGGGCGCCGAACAGGCGGTCGGCCTGCTGGACCATATTCTCGAACAGTTTCAGCTGGTCGTCGGTGGCTGCCAGCCCCTTGGCCTCGTCGGCCAGGATGTTCAGGTGGACCCGCTCACCACTGGGGTCGATGTCCACGCGGCGATAATGGGCGCCGGCGAAGATGGGGCTGTCGATCAGGGTGTAGAGGTCGGTCGGGGCGAAGGTCGCCAAGTCGCCGTCCTGGGACGCCGTGGTCAGGGCCGTGCCGTATTTCCAGCCGGCGGGCAGGACCACCGAGGGGGCGACCTGGATCTGGCGGCTGAAATAGCCGGCCGGATAGAGGATGGCCTTTTCCCACTGCAGATTGACCATGGCCGGGGTCATCAGCACGCGCCAGTTGGAGGCGTCGGGTTGTGTCAGTTGTTGGAACTGCACCTCGATACTGGTCACGCCCGCCGGGATGTCGAGACGGAAGGCGTAAGGGTCCAGGGTGTCGCGCAGCCACTCGATGCGCCGGCCGTCGGCGGTGACGGTCAGGCCGGCTAACAGCTGGATCGGGCCGGTGGCGGCGTGGTTGCCGGGCAGGAACTTGGGATAGAGCAGGGTCAGCGGGCCGGGGCCGGCGACCGGTATGGTCTGGCTGACGCGGATGATGCGGCGGTCCAGGTCGGTGATATCGGCGCGGTACTGGATCACGCCCGGATAGGGCTTGTCCTGCGGCGCCGGGATGGCCGGCTGGGCGCGGGGCAGGGCCAGCGGCGCCTGGGTCGCCTCGGTGACGACCGGAGTGGACTGGAAACTCTGGGCCAGAACTGGCGAAGCGGCGGCCGTCATCAAAACGGCGAAGCAGGCGGCGGTCAGGCGGGTACGCGGCATTCGGTCATCCACATCGGCAAGGGCGCGCACCGTCGGGGGCGGGGGGCGATGCGTCAAGCGTGGCGTTGTGTCTCCTCCCCATGAAATGGGGACGGGGACCGCGAAGCGGTGGAGGGGCCCTTGAAGTCCCACAGGCGCTTGCGATACGGCTTAGAACCCCTCCGTTACGGCGCTGAAGAAGCGCCGCGCCACCTCCCCACCAAGTGGGGAGGAGACGGGTCGCCCTTTAGCGCCGACGCGGCGTCAGAATGTCGCCCAGGCGGTCGGGCGTGCCGGGGATGCGTTCCAGGCGGGGGTAGCGCAGGCCGTCGTGGTAGTCGAAGACGACGGTGCGGTATTGCTCGTCGTCCTTGACGATCAGGGTGATAGGCGTCGAGGGATCCTTGGCCGCGGTGACGGCCTCGGCCAGGCGGTCGGCGCTGGCGGCCTGCCCGTTGACGGCGACGATCTCCATCCCGGCGGCCAGGCCCGACTTGAAGGCCAGGCCGTTCCACTGGACGCTGCGAATCTTGTTGCCCTCGCCGGTCTGGAAGCCCAGCGAATAGGTGAAGTCGTTGCGTTTCAACTCGGCATACAGGGTCTTCATGTAATCGGTGGGCTTGTCCGAATAGGCCAGCCGCCAGCCGCCGCGCGCCAGACCGTCCAGCGGGGCGCGGGCCTCGGGGCCGTCGGCGTCCAGGCGGGTGCGCAGGAAGGTCGCCCAGTCATTGGCGACGACGCCGTTCAGGGCCGCGACCACGTCCTCGAACGTATAGGGAGCGGGCGTATAGCTGCCGTCCTGAACGCCGTAGAAGGCGCGGGCGAAGTCGTCGAGCGACTTCCGGCCGCCGGTCTTTTCGCGGATCGTCGTGTCGACGTCGAGCCAGATCAACTGGCCCTCCGAATAGTAGTCCTCGTCGCGCTGCCACGACAGCCAGCCCTTGGGCTGGCGCTGGCTGATGATGGGGTCGTTCGTCGTGTCCTGCATCGCGCGCCATTCGCGGCCGACGCGCGTGTCGAAGGTCGCGGCGGTCATGGCGAGGGCGTCCATCGCCTGTTGCTTGCTGAGCAGGCCCGAGCGGGCGGCGATCACCTGGCCATAGTACTGCGTCTGGCCCTCGTAGACCCACAGCAGGCTGTTCTGCAGGGGCGAGTTGAAGTTGGGCACATACTGGTCGGCGGGGCGACGCCATTTGCCGTCCCAGGAGTGGTTCATCTCGTGGCTGAGCAGGTCGCGGTCGGACAGATGGGTGTCCCAGCCGGTGAAGAAGGCGGGATCGACCGAGTTTTCCGAACTGCGGTGATGCTCCAGCCCGATGCCGCCCAGCTTGTCCGTCATGGCGATCAGGAAGTCGTAGTGGTCGAAATGGCGCGCGCCATACAGCCGGTCCATCTGATCGACCAGATTGCGCAGGATCTGGATCTGCTCGTCGGTGGCGTTCAGGCTGTCGGACTTGTCGGCAACGATGTTGGCGCGAATGGGCGAGCGACCGCCGGGATCGAGGTCGATCTGGCGATAGTGGGCGCCGGCGAAGACCGGACTGTCGATCAGCACTTCCAGATTGACGGGCTTGAAGGTCTGGACGTCGCCAGCCTTGGTTTCGGGCTCCAGCGCCGTGCCGAACTGCCAGCCGGCGGGGAACTTGACCGTGGGCTGGACCGTGATGTTCCGCGACCAGTGGCCGGCGGGATAGAGCAGCATCTTCTCCCACTGGATGTTCAGCATCTCGGGCGTCATCGTGATGCGGCCCTGATTGCCGGTCGTTGGCGACAGGTGCTGCAGGGTGATGTCCAGCGCGGTCGCACCGGCCGGGACGACCACGTGGTAGGCGAAGGGATGCAGGGTGTCGCGAACCCACTGCACCCGCTGGCCGTTCGCGGCGATCTCGATGCCGGCCAGCTGCGCGATGGGGCCGACGGGGCCGTGATTGCCCGGCAGCCACTCGGGGAAGAACAGGATCATCGGTCCCGCCTGGGCGACCGGGATCGTTTCCTTCACCGCAAAGATGTGCTGGGCCAGATTGGTGGCGTCGACGTCCAGGGTGATGACGCCGGGATAGGCGACGTCCCGCGCTTCCGGAATCGCAGGCAGGGGCGCGGGCAGTGCGGGCGGCGTGGTCGAGGCCTGCTGCGCCAGGGCGGCCGGGGCGGTCGAGACGAGCAAAAGAGCGAGGCCGAGAGGGGCGGCGCGCAGGCAAGAACGGATCATCGAGGACTCTTCAGGCGACTGGGGGAGCCGCGACAGTCCGACGCAGGGTGCAAGGCGTCAAGGTCGAAGCCGTTGACAATCTTGCGTTCGCCGCCGGGCGGAACGGGCTGTCCCGCTTTTCCGTTGATGCCGCGCACACGCCTTGATCCGGCCCGAAACCGGGTGCGGAATGGCGTCGCTTTACGCTTGCCAGTCTCGGATGCCCCAGTCTCGGATGCCCATGAAGACCCGATCGATCGTGCTCGCCGCCGCCTTCGCCCTGTCGGCGTGCGGCAATCCCTCGAATTCAAAGGCGCAGGAGGGCGAGTTCGCACAGCCGACACGAACTGCCCCGGCCGATGCGGCGGGAATGAAGTCCAGCTTCGCGCCCGTGGTGCGATCGGCGGCGCCGGCCGTGGTCAATATCTCGGCGCGCAGCGTGCAACGCGTGCAGGCCGATCCCTTCTTCCAATTCTTTGGCGGCGGCATTCCCCAGGCGCGTGTGGCGGAATCCGTGGGCTCCGGCGTCATCGTCCGTTCTGACGGGATCGTGGTGACCAACAACCACGTCATCGACGGCGCCCAGCAGATCAAGGTCGTGCTTAACGACCGGCGCGAGTTTCCCGCCACCGTGATCCTGGCCGACGAGCGTAGCGACATTGCGGTGCTGAGGCTGGAGAACGTCAGCGACCGCCTGCCGGTCCTGGCCATCGACGATCAGGAAGAGCATCAGGTCGGCGATCTGGTCCTGGCCATCGGCAATCCGTTCGGCGTGGGGCAGACGGTGACGAACGGCATCATCTCGGCCCTGAACCGGACCGAGACCGGCATTTCCGACAGTGGGTCCTTCATCCAGACCGATGCGGCCATCAACCCCGGCAACTCGGGCGGGGCGCTGGTGGACATGGACGGCGACCTGATCGGCATCAACACCGCCATCTTCTCGCGCTCAGGCTCTTCGGCCGGGGTCGGGTTCGCAGTGCCGGCGGCCATGGTCAAGCGGGTCGTCGATAGCGCGCTGGGCGGCGCGACGGCTGTGGTTCGGCCGTGGCTGGGCGTGAAGGGCGATACGGTCACCGGCGACATCGCCGGCAGCCTGGGCCTGAGCCGACCGCAGGGACTGGTCGTCACCGACGTCTACGCCAACGGCCCGGCCGCGCGCGCCGGTATTCGTCAGGGCGATGTCATCACCGCCGTCGATGGTCAGGAGATCAACGACCAGAACGGGCTGAACTACCGCGTCGGTTCGCGCAATCCGAACGATCAGGTGCAGGTGTCCATCCTGCGCGACGGTCGGGCGCAGACCCTGACCGCGCGGGTGCAGACTCTGCCGGGCGACGCTGATCCCAAGCAGGGGGTGACGATCCAGTCCGGCCCCTTCGCCGGCGCCGAGGTCGTGGCGCTTAGTCCCGCTCTGGCGGACCGCCTGGGCGGCGATCCGTTTGCGACGGGCGTCATCGTGACCGGCGTGTCCGGCCGCGGCTATGCGGCGCGCGCCGGCTTCCGCCAGAACGACCTGATCGTCAGCATCAATGGCCGAGCCATCGGCTCGGCCCGCGATGTGGAAGCCGCCAGTTCCGGTCGCGGCCCTTGGGAGGTCGTCGTCAACCGTGGCGGCCGTCAGATCCGCGGCGTGCTGAGATAGGTCGTGAGGCCTTCGTCGGCCCGCCGATCGACCAGGTGTGGCCGAAGGGGTCGCGCAGGACGCCGTAGCGGTCACCCCAGAACTGATCGGCCATGTCCAGCACGGGTTCCGCGCCGCCGACGGTCATGGCGCGCGTCCACCAAGAGTTGGGATCGGCGACTTGAAGATGCAGGGTGACGCCGGCTGGGCGGACATCCTGCGAGCCGCCGTATTCCGGAAACTCGTCGTTCAACATGACGCTGGCGCCGTTGATCCTCAGGTGGGCGTGCATCAGTCGCTCGCCGTCGTCGGCGAGACGGCGGTCCAACACCTCGGCCCCGAAGGCGATGATATAGAAATCGATCGCCGCAGAGGCCCCGCGCGACGGGATTGTCAGATGCGGCGTCACGCCAGAAGTCGGACCCTGGTTCGGATTGGCGTCGGTCATGGGGCGGTCTCCGTGGCGGTTCGCCATACTAACGCGTGAAAAGCCTTTGGCGAACGCCTACATAGGTCGCACCCATGAGCGACCTGTTTGAAGCCTCCGGCATTCTGCCCCCCGACGCCCCTCTGGCCGACCGCCTGCGTCCGCGCACGCTGGACGAGGTGGTCGGGCAGGATCATCTGCTGGGGCCAGGCGGGCCGATCCGGCGCATGATTGAGGCCGGGCGGCTGGGCTCGATGATCCTGTGGGGACCGCCGGGGACGGGCAAGACCACGATCGCGCGGCTGCTGGCCCAGGCGGCGGGATACGAATATCAGGCGATCAGCGCGGTCTTTTCGGGCGTCGCCGACCTGAAGAAGGCGTTCGAGGCGGCGCGGATGCGGCGTGCGGCGGGACAGAGCACGCTGCTGTTCGTCGATGAGATCCACCGCTTCAACCGCGCCCAGCAGGACGGGTTTTTGCCGTTCGTCGAGGCGGGCGTTGTGACCCTGGTCGGAGCCACGACGGAGAACCCCAGCTTCGAGTTGAACGGCGCCTTGCTGTCGCGCAGTCAGGTCTATTTGCTGAAGCGGTTGGACGACGCGGCATTGGATCAGTTGCTGAGCCGGGCCGAGACGCATATGGACCGGACGCTGCCGCTGACGCCGGAGGCCCGGCAGGCGATGCTGGCCCTGGCCGACGGCGACGGGCGGTATCTGCTGACCATGTCGGAGGTGCTGTTCGACCTGCCTGAGGGCGAAAAGCTGGACGTGCAGGGGCTGGCGGGCGTGCTGCAACGCCGTGCGCCCGCCTACGACAAGAGCCGAGAAGAACACTATAACCTCATATCCGCCCTGCATAAATCGGTACGGGGGTCAGACCCCGACGCGGCGCTCTATTGGCTGGCGCGCATGCTGAACGGGGGGGAGGATCCGCTTTATCTGGCGCGGCGGATCGTGCGGATGGCGGTTGAGGACATCGGCGAGGCCGATCCGCTGTCGATCCTGGTCGCCAATGCCGCCAAGGACACCTACGACTTCCTGGGCAGTCCCGAGGGCGAGTTGGCCTTGGCTCAGGCGGTTGTCCACCTGGCCACTGCGCCCAAGTCGGTCGGGGTCTATGAGGCGTTCAAGGCGGCCAAGAAGGCGGCCTATGAGACGGGTTCGTTGATGCCCCCCGCCCATATCCGCAACGCCCCGACCAAGCTGATGAAGTCGCTGGGCTACGGTAAGGGCTATCAATACGACCCGGACACCCCCGAGGGCTTCTCCGGCGCGAACTTCTTCCCCGACGAGATGGAACGTCGCACCTTCTACAAGCCCAAGGGCGAGGGGCACGAGGAGAAGGTCAAGGCGCGTTTGGAGCGCTGGGCCGAGATGCGGGCACAGATGGCGGTGAACGGGTCCGGCGACTGACTGAACGACGTTCATTGTCGCCAGTTGATAAGGGGGTTAGCGTTCCGGCCTGACATCCTTGGGAGGGGACGATGATCGAGACGGTGAAAACGCCCTGGCATCTGTGGCTGGTGGGGGTGTTGTCGTTGCTATGGAATGGGTTCGGCGCGTTCGACTTCATCCAGACAACGACGCGGGGTGAGGCATACATGCGGGCGGCGGGTTTCGACGACGCCATGATCGCCTATTATGAGGCTATGCCCGGCTGGATGTATGTGCCGTGGAATCTGGGGGTCTGGGGTGCGGTGATCGGTTCGGTGATGCTGCTTTTTCGCCTGCGCTGGGCGGTTCAGGCCTTCGGCCTGTCGCTGTTGGGAGCCCTGGTCAGTCTGATCTATGGCAAGCTGATCGATCCCCCGCCGCCTGCGCCGCCCGAGCTGGCGGCCATGAGTTGGATGCCGATCGTCATCCTGCTGATTGCGGTTCTGCTGTTTGGCTATGCGTTCAATATGCGCAAACGCGGCGTGCTGCGCTGATGGGCTGACGCAAGGCGCGCCGTCGCGTATGGACGCGCCGTGACCCGCGTTCCTGTCGATCTTTCAGCCGATGATATCGCCACCGTCCGGTCGTGGGTGATCCACGAGGATGCGCACGTCATCGCCTTTTCCAAGCCGCCGGGACTGTCCAGTCAGGGTGGGCGAATAAAGGCCCATACGCTGGACGATCTGCTGTGGGCGTTCGCCCGGTCCAACGGCAAGCGGCCGGAACTGGTGCACCGGCTGGACCGAGACACCTCGGGCGTGATCCTGGCGGCCAAGACCAAGCCGGCAGCGAGTTTTCTGGGTAAGGCGTTGCAAATGCGGCGGTTCAGGAAACAGTATCTGGCCCTGCTGTCGGCGGCGCCTGAGCCCAAGGCGGCGACCATCGACGCGCCGTTGCGCCGCGAGGAGATCGGGCGCGAGAGCTATATGCGGGTCGTCGCCTTTGACGCGCCGGGCGCGCAAGGGTCGCAGAGCCGCTATCGGACCCTGGCCGCGGGGCCGGAAGGGGCCGTGGTCGAGCTGGAGCCGCTGACCGGGCGGATGCATCAGTTGAGGGTGCACATGGCCCATATCGGTCGGCCATTGATCGGGGACGTGCGTTACGGCGGCGCTCTGACGACGCCGGTCGGGCCAGCGCCGCGCCTGATGCTGCACGCCGCCAAGCTGAGCTTTCCGCATCCCGAGGGTGGGACGACGACGGTCGAAGCGCCGCCGCCCGAGGATTTCGCGACGCTGAGGACGGCGCTGGGTCTTTAGGGCGCGGGCGCCTCAGGGAACGCCGTGCGCGTTTTGGCGCTATGTCGTTGAAAGGATACCTCTGATGAAGCGTCTCGCCCTCGCCCTGACCGGTCTTTCCGCCCTGGCCCTGACCGCCTGCGCCAGCTTGGCGCCCTATGGCGCGCAGATGGGGCCGAACGGGCAGGGGTATTCCGAGCAGCGGATCGAATCCAATCGCTATCGGGTCACCTACAACGGCGTCGGCGCGGCGGGCCGTGTCGCCGATTGGGCGCTGGTGCGCGCCGCCGACCTGACCACCGAACAAGGCTACGACTGGTTTGAGGTGACGCAGAGCTGGACCGATGGTCGGCCGGGTGGCGCAGGCGGCGTCAGCCCGAGTGTCTCCATCGGTGGCGGCAGCAGTCGATATGGCGGCTATTCGGCCTCGGGTGTCGGCGTGGGCGTCGGTCTGAACTTCAGCGGACCGCAGCCGACCTCGACGACGCTGGAAGTCGTTTTGGGACGCGGCCAGAAGCCGGATCGTCCGAACGCCTATGATGCGCGCTCGGTGCAGGGCTCCATCCCGCGCTGACCATCGCTTTCGGCGCGGGCGGCGTATATATCGCCGCACGATGACACGTTTTCTTCTCGTTGCGGCAGGTGGGGCCATCGGCTCCATGGCGCGCTATGGTCTGGGCCTCGCCGCCGGGCGGCTCGCGCCCAATGCCGGTTGGCCTGTGGGCACCTTCGCCGCCAACGTCGCCGGGGGTCTGCTGATGGGTTTGCTTGTCGGCTGGCTGGCGTTCCGGGGCGGGGCGCAGCAGGAGGTGGTGCGCCTGTTCGCCGCCGTCGGCGTGTTGGGCGGGTTCACGACCTTTTCGTCCTATTCGCTGGAAGCGGTACAGATGATCGAGCGCCGCCAGATCGGCCTGGCCGCCGCCTATGTGATCGGCTCGGTGGTTCTGGCTATCGCGGCCTTGTTCGTCGGCCTGATGGTCGCCCGCCGCGCCTTTGGAGTTCCCGCTTGACCGATCAGCCGCCCGCAGCCGACGCGCCCAGGCGCGAAGTCCTGACGATCTATGTCGCCGAGGACGAGGACGGCATCCGGCTGGATCGTTGGTTCCGCCGTCGCTGGCCGCACCTGTCCAACATCCAAGTGCAGAAGATGGCCCGCAGCGGTCAGATTCGCGTGGACGGCGCCCGCATCAAACCCGAAGGCCGGCTGACCGCCGGCGCCGCCGTGCGCGTGCCGCCGATCCCTGACGACACCTCTCGACAGGCCGGGGACGCCCACACCCTGTCGGAAAAGGACATCGCCTTCGCCAAGTCGCTGGTGCTGTATGAAGACGACATGGTCATCGCGTTGAACAAGCCGCATGGCCTGGCGGTGCAGGGCGGGACCAAGACGAGCCGTCACGTCGATCGTCTGCTGTCGGCCTGGGGCGAGGGATTGGAGCGACCGCGTCTGGTCCACCGGCTGGACCGCGACACCTCGGGCGTTCTGCTGCTGGGCAAGGGGCCGGAGGCGGCCAAGCGACTGGCGGGCGCCTTTGCCCGTCGGCAGGCCAAAAAGACCTACTGGGCCATCGTCATCGGCAATCCGAAACCCTATATGGGCCAGATCGACATGCCGCTGAAGAAGACGGGCATCAACGACTTCGAGATGATGCGACCGGCCGAGCGCAAGGACCCGCGCGCCGAACCGGCCGAAACGGCCTTCTCGACCATCAGCCGCGCTTCGCACCGGGCGGCCTGGATGGCCCTGCGCCCCTTCACCGGACGGACGCACCAGCTACGCGCCCATATGGCGGGGATCGGCCATCCCATTCTGGGCGATCCGAAATACGGCGACGAGAAATCGCGTGAACTGTCGGGCCCGCTGAAGCTGCAACTGCACGCCCGCAGCATCGAACTGGACCACCCGCGCGGCGGCGTTCTCAAAGTCACCGCTCCCTTGAGCCCCGAGATGAAAGCCGGCTTCGCCCACTTCGGTTTCTCCGAGGACGAGGCCGAAGACGATCCCTTCCTGGGTGTGAAGAGACTCCGATGAGCCATATCCCGCCGCTCGACCCCATGGTCGCCGCTCGCAAAGGGTTCCGCGAGACAGAAGACCGTATCTCCCGCTTCTGGACCGATGCGGGCGTCGGGCCGCATGCGGACGGGGGCTGGGCCGTGCTGTTGGATGGGCGCACGCCGAAAACACCGGACAAGGCGCCGCTGGTCTTGCCGACCCAGGCTTCGGCGCAGTTGGTCGCGGACGAATGGGCGGCGCAAGGGCAGTTTCTGGATCCGTCGACCATGCCGGCGACCCGGCTGGCCTCGACCGCCATCGATCGGATCGGTCAGGCGCGCGAGCCGGTGGCGGACGAGATCGCCGCCTATGCCGGATCGGACGTGGTCTGCTATCTGGCCGAACATCCGACGCCGCTGGTCGAGCGCCAGGCGCGCGAGTGGGGGCCGTGGCGCGATTGGGCCGCGCGCGAGATGGGTGTCGCGCTGGAACCGGTTGAAGGCATCGTGCATCGGCCGCAGTCGCCGGACGCCATCGCGCGGGTCAAGGCGCACGCCCTGTCGCTGGACGACTTCCGCCTGACCGGACTGGCGACGGCTGTGCCGCTGCTGGGGTCGGCCGTATTGGCTTTGGCGGTGGAACAGGGCGCGTTGGGTGGCGGGGCGGCGTTCGACCTGTCGCGGATCGACGAGCTGTTCCAAGAAGAGCAGTGGGGCGTGGACGCCGAGGCCGCCGAACGCACCGAGGCGCGCCGGGAGGAGACCCAACTGCTTGATCTGTGGTTCAGAGCGCTCGATTAGGGCGCTGGCGGCGTCGTCGAGGCTGAGATCAGCATCGCGCGTTCCTGATCGGTCAGGTGGCGCCAGCGACCCTCGGGCAGGTCGCCCAATACCAGCGGGCCGATGCGGATGCGATAAAGATCCACGACCTCCAGACCGACCAGTTCGCACATGCGTCGGATCTGGCGATACTTGCCCTCGGTCAGGACGAAGCGAAGGCGTTGCTGCTCGATCTGGGTGACGCGGGCGGGCTTTAGCGGCTTGTCATTCAGCGACAGGCCGTGGCGCAGCTTGCTCAGCTTGCCTTCGGTGATCTGGCCTTCGACGACGACCAGATATTCCTTGTCCAGCTCTGACGCCGGGCCGATCACCGCCTTGGCGACGACGCCGTCCGACGACAAAAGCAACAGCCCGCGCGAATCCTCATCCAGCCGACCGATGGGGGGCAGGGAGGCGTCGCGGGCAGGCGTCTCGCCCTCGCCGATACGATTGGGCGTCTTCAGCAGTCGCACGGCCGGGATCTTGCCGGGATCGGGCTGGCCCGAGACGTAACCGACCGGCTTGTGCAGCACTAGGGTCATGCCCGTCGCTAAGGCCGCCTGGGCGGTGTCATTCAGGGTCAGGGTTTCGCCCGGTTGAATCTTTCGGCCGGCGTCGCTGATGGTCTCGCCATCGATGGAGACCAGACCATTGGCGATCAGGGTATCGGCCTCGCGCCGCGAACAGACGCCGGTCTGGCCCAGCCACTTGTTCACGCGAACGGGTTCGTCCCCATCATAGGTGCGGGTGAAGGCCATGCGATTCCGTCGTCCAGTCGATGCGGCTGTCTAGAGCCGGGCGGGGTCGTGAGCAAGCGGGTCGCCGTTTTCAGGATTAGTAGGGCCGGTCCGTTTGAACTGGCAGGTTGATCTAGACGGGATCGTCACTATATCTGCCGGCATTCCACAAATGAGCCAGAGTGCGGGACGACACGCGTCGGACCCGTCGATTTTCATTTTTCTGGTCATCGGCGTGGGTGGTTCGACAGCGTCGCTTGTCGGATCTGGATCAGTATTGAAACATCTCAAGGAGACGTCTTGTTCGCTCAAAACAAATCTTCCGCAGGCCCCCGTCGCACCGGTTACAACCGTCCTGTTCCCACCCGTCTGCGCATGGGGCTGGTGATGCGGCGTGACATGGCGTTCGGCGAGTTGGGCGACGTGGAGGGCGCGTTGCGGGCCGAAGGCGTGGGCTTGGCCCCGATCTCGACGGGCGACGCCAGTTTGATCGCCGGCGGCGTGACCGTGCTGGCCACCGCAACGGCCAAGGACATCGCCGAAGGCCGTCTGAAGGGTTTGGTCGTTCCGGGCGGTTCGACGGATGAGGCGTCGTTGGCGGCCGTGCGGTCGCTGATCGACCTGGCGCGTACAAGCGGCCTGACGGTCATCGCCTTCGCCGACGGCGTCACGCTGGCGGCCGACAGCTTCGGCTTATCGGCCCTGGCCGAGGGCGCGGTGTTTAAGGACGGGGGGGTGACCCTCCTGAACGAGCGGGCCGAACTGTCCAAGCTGGTCGGCGCGATCGTCTGATCAGACGGCGCGGAACAGCAGGATGAGATTGTTCGCCGGCATCTGAACCCGCAGCGTGGCCGCAAGGCCATGCGAGCGAGCTAGGGCTTCGACCGCTTCGCGATCACGCAAACCCCATTGCACGTTTCGCGCCTTCAGACTGGCCTCGAAGGCCGCGTTCGACTCCGCCAGCGGAACCTCGGCCTCGCGGTAGGGGCCGTAAAGCGCCAGCAGGCCGCCGGGCCGTCGCAAGACCCGACCGGCCAGATCCATCAGCCCCTCGGTCGCCGACCAGGGGCTGATGTGCGTCATGTTCGCACAATACAGAGTGTCAAACGTGTCGGCTGGCCATGTCGTGGGGTCGCCGGCGTCGAGCGCCAACGGCGGTTTCAGGTTCGACAGATCGAGCTGGCGGCTCCAGGCGGCGATGCTTTCGCGGGCTTGATCGCTGGGGTCGCTGGGCGTCCAGTCCAGACCCGGCAGGGCGGCGGCGAAGGCGGCGGCGTGTTCGCCCGATCCGGACGCGATCTCGAGCACCGATCCACGCGCCGACAAATGGGCGCGGAGCACGCGAAGAATCGCCTCGGCATTGCGCCGCGCAGCGGGCGATGTCAGTGCGCCGTCCGGCAAGACGGTGATGGAGTCCAGGCTGTTCATTCGTCCTAAGTATCGTCGAAACGCGACGAGCACATTTGCGATTTCTCACCGCGAAAGGCCGGTTGTTTGTGCATTTTTTGCGCAACTTGACGATCACCGAGGCCCGGCGCAATTCGCTTGTAACAGTGCGTGATCGTCACGCTCTGAAGGCCACGACGGCGTCAGATCGTCGGACCTTTTCGCTCAGGAGACGCCCTTGTCCATTCTCACTACGCCCGGATTGCGCCCGGCGCCCACCGCCCATGCCGGGCTGATCGCCTGGGTCGAGCAGATCGCCGCCCTGACCAAGCCCGCCAAGGTCCATTGGTGCGACGGCTCCGAGGCCGAGAAAGAGGCCATCACCGCCGACCTGCTGGCCAAGGGCACGCTGAAGGCGCTGGATCAGACCAAGCGGCCGGGCTGCTACTACGCCGCCTCCGATCCTCGCGACGTCGCGCGCGTGGAGAGCCGCACCTTCATCTGCTCGGACGACGAGGCTGACGCCGGTCCGACCAACAACTGGGCCGATCCGATCGAGATGCGTGAGCGTCTTGACGGTCTGTTCGACGGCTGCATGGCCGGGCGGACGATGTATGTCGTGCCCTTCTGCATGGGCCCGCTGGGGTCGGAGATCAGCGCCCTGGGCGTCGAGATCACCGACAGCGGCTATGTCGCCCTGTCCATGGGGGTGATGACTCGCATGGGTAAACCGGCGCTGGATCAGTTGGGCGAAACGGGCGTCTTCGTGCCGGCCGTCCATACGTTGGGCGCGCCGCTGGCCGATGGTCAGGCGGACGTGGCCTGGCCTTGCAACGACGACAAATGGATCGTGCATTTCCCGGAGACGCGCGAAATCTGGTCTTATGGTTCGGGCTATGGCGGCAACGCCCTGTTGGGCAAGAAATGCTACGCTCTGCGCATCGCCTCGATCATGGCTCGCGATGAGGGATGGCTGGCCGAGCACATGCTGATCCTGAAGCTGACGGATCCGAAGGGCCGGGCGAAATACGTCGTCGCCGCCTTCCCCAGCGCGTGCGGCAAGACGAACCTAGCCATGCTGCAGCCCAGCCTGCCGGGTTGGAAGGCCGAGACCATCGGCGACGATATCGCCTGGATGCGGTTCGGCGACGACGGGCGACTGTATGCGGTCAATCCAGAGGCGGGCTTCTTCGGCGTCGCGCCGGGCACCAGCCGCAACACCAATCATAATGCGCTGGAGACCTTGGCCTCCAACACCATCTTCACCAACACCGCCCTGACCAACGATGGCGACATCTGGTGGGAGGGGCTGACGAAACAGGCGCCTGAGGGCCTGACGAACTGGAAGGGACATCCGCACGATCCCGCGTCCGGCGAACCCGCCGCGCACCCCAACGCCCGTTTCGCGGCACCCGCCAGCCAATGCCCGGCCATCGCGCCGGAGTGGGAAGATCCCAAGGGCGTGCCGATCGATGCGATTCTGTTCGGCGGTCGTCGCGCCAGCGCCGTGCCGTTGGTGACCGAAGCCTTCGATTGGGAGCACGGCGTCTTCATGGGCTCGACCGTGGCGTCCGAAGGCACGGCGGCGGCCGAGAACAAGGTCGGCGAACTGCGCCGCGATCCCTTCGCCATGCTGCCGTTCTGCGGCTACAACATGGGCGACTATTTCGCCCACTGGCTGAAGATGGGCCAGGGGCGAGACGCCTCGAAACTGCCGCGCATCTTCTTCGTCAACTGGTTCAGAAAGGATCAGGACGGCCGTTTCGTCTGGCCCGGTTTCGGCGACAACGTTCGTGTTTTGAAATGGATCAGCGAGCGCATCGACGGCGAGGCCGAGGCGGTTGATACGGCGGTCGGGCGCGTGCCGTCCGTCTCCGCGTTGGACCTGTCAGGCCTGGACATGACGCCGGCGCAATTGTCGATCCTGTTGGACGTCGATGCGGGCGTCTGGGCCGAAGAGGCGGCGCTGATCCCCGACTTCTATCGCCAGTTCGGCGATCGATTGCCGACAGCCCTGTGGGACCAGCACGCGGCCCTGGTCGCGCGTCTGGATGACGCCGGCGCGGCCTCCATGGCGGCGGAATAGGCGAAAGCCATCTTGCAATAGGGACGTTGCGGGTCGATCAGACGGCCCGTGACGTCTTCTTCTCCCATCGTGATCGTCGGCGCTGGCGTGCTGGGCCTCTGCACGGCGCTTGAACTTCATCGGCGCGGCCGGGCGGTGTTGGTGGTCGATCCGGGCGAGGTGAACGCCTCCCTGGTGGCTGCGGGGATGATCGCTCCGGCGATGGAATCGGCCATCGATGACGTGTCGCTGGATCGCGCCCATCTGCTTCGGGCGGGACGCGACCTGTGGCCCGCGTTCGCGACGGCGGCCGGCATCGCTCTGGCGCATCGATCCGCCGAATGGCGAGCCGGCGATGTGGAGGCGATGGAGGCGCGGTTGCGCGCGCTGGGCTTCGACGCGCGGCGCGATGGCGCCAGCGTCACGACGGATGACGATTACCAAATCGAGCCGACACAGGCTCTGGCGGCGCTGAAGCAGGCGCTGGGCGAGGCTGTCGTGGCGGGAACGGTGACGACGATCGCCCGCATCGATGGCGGCTGGCGACTCGAAATCGGCGATCGGTGGTTAAGAGCGGCGGCGGTCGTGCTGGCCACCGGCGCCGGTGACGCCATGGCGGGTCTGCCCGAGACCGCGCGCCGTTTGATCGCAGACATCGAGCCGATCCGGGGACAGATCGGCGTGGCAGCCGGACATCTTGTCGATCATGTCGTGCGCGGGCCGGGCGCCTATGTGGCGCCAATGGCGTCTGGCGCGGTCATCGGAGCGACGATGGAGCCGGGGCGGCGGGATACGGCGCCGGATGCCGAGGCGTCCGAACGTCTGACCTATGCGGCATGGACTGCGCTGGGTCGGTCGCCTGAGCCGCTGTCTATCGAATGGCGCGTCGGCATCCGGGGCGCGACGGCGGATGGCCTGCCGCTCGCGGGCGCGGCGCCTGGTGAAGAGGGTTTGTTTTTGGCCTTGGCGCCGCGTCGAAACGGCTGGCTGCTGGGGCCCTTGGTCGGCGCCGTGGTCGCCGATGCGATCGAGGGGCGGACGGCGTCGCCGCACGCCCGCGCCCTCGACCCTGGTCGGTTCTAGCCCTCCATCGCGAACCGGACGGTGAAGTTGACGGTCGCGCCATCGACGGGGCGGCCGTCCACCGTGCGCGGGTTCATGCGGAACGACCGCGTCAGGCTCTGCGCGGCGCGGCCGAAGCCCTGGCCGCTCGGTGTTTCGCCCACGACCCGGCAGCCGTTCAGGCCGCCGTCCGCATTGACCACGCAACTGAGCGTCGCCGAACCCGGCGTGCCGTTCTCTGCGGCGCGGGTCGGATAAGCCCGCGCCATCTGCGCCGCCGAAGGCCGGCTGGCCCAAGTTGGATTGTTGATTACCGAAGGCGGACGCGGCGGCGTCTCGACGGTTGCCGTGCCGCCCTCGACGCCGGTGGGGGCGACGCTGATGGTCGGCAGACCGGGTTGAGCGGTCACGACGCCGGGCTCGGGCGGCGTCAGCGGGATCGTCTGCACCGTCGAGGGCACGGGGATCGCCGACTTGTGAATGGGCGTTGGCGGCGCCGCCTTTTCAGGCGTGGGCAAGGGCTTGGGTTTGGGCGGCGCCATCATCACCGAGACCGGCGGGTCGAGGATGTCGTCGATGGGCGCCGCACTTAGCTCGAACCTCTGATTATAAAGCGCCACCCCCGCCGCAACGTGCAGGACCACGGAGACGCCGATGGCGCCCAGCATCCAGCGCGGGATGGGTTTCTTGCGTTCCCCGAAGTCGATCGGGCTGATCAAGCCGGGACCACCGGCAGCACGGATCATCATAACGTCACTCCCTCGTTCACCGCCCCCGCAGCGCCCGTAACTGGAAGTTGAGCGCGCCGGTTGTGGCGGCTTTACGGCGAAGTTTTCCCGTTCGACGAAGGTCGAGGCGTTAACGCGGCCGTTAAGAATTAAGAGTTGGTTAACTACGTTCGCCGACCCTTCGCACATGGGTATCGGAGCGATTCCATCGACAGGCGGAGTAGAGGCGGCCATCCGGCGCGCGTCGAACGCCGTTGGCGTGGACTATGACTTCCTGGTCAAGACCGCGCGGCGCGAGAGCGCGATGAACCCGTCGGCCAAGGCTCCGACCTCGTCGGCCGCCGGCCTGTTTCAATTCATCGAACAGACTTGGCTGGGCACCGTCAAGCAGCACGGGGCCCAGCACGGCTACGGCCAATACGCCGACCTGATCCATCGCGGGTCGGACGGACGTTGGCGCGTCGAGGGTTCGGCGCGTAACGTGGTGCTGGACCTGCGGTTCGATCCCCATGCGGCCTCGACCATGGCGGCCGAGTTGACGGCGTCCAATGCCGCCTATCTGCGCGGACGTACGGGCAAGGAACCGGGCGCAGGCGATCTGTATGCTGCTCATTTCCTGGGGCCGGCTGGGGCCGCCGGTTTGATGGAGGCGATGGATCGTAATCCGGGCGGCAGCGCCGCAGCGCTGTTCCCCGACGCTGCGCGCGCCAACCGCAGCATCTTCTATCGCAATGGACGCGCCGCCACGGTCGCCGAGGTTCACGCCAATCTGCAGCGCACGGCCGGCGAGGGCGCACCCGCCGCCGGAGCCGGCGAGACGAAATACGCCGTGCCGAACCTGAGCGACAAGGACCAGATGCTGGCCGCACGTCTGGATCGGCTGAAGCAGGATCAAGGCCTTCTGGCGCTATTGCTCGGTCAGGATGGATCGTCCAGCAGCGGCTTTGGCGGCGCTTTCTCGCCCAATGGCAAGGAATCGACCTGAGTCGTTGCATTGCAACCGATGGTAAACCGCCCGTTAAGCATGGCAGTCTCATTCTGGGATCAACGTCCGATTCCATCACGAGCCGTCCATGACCGCCTTCCGCGCCCGCCTGACAGAAGTGGACATTCGACGCCTGATCAAGGCGACGGACGACGATGAGCGGGCTGAGGCGGCGCACAAGCTGTGCCGCAACATGGAGCGCGCGGAACTGAATGAGGACGACAGGGCGGCGGCGCAGAAAATCCTGCGTCTGCTGGCCAATGACGCCGCCGAACTGGTGCGTCGCGCCATGGCCGTGACGCTGAAGGCGTCCGATCTGATTCCCAACGACGTGGCGCGCAAACTGGCCGGCGATCTGGACAGCATCGCCCTGCCGATTATCGCCTCGTCGCCGGCGTTCAGCGACGAGGATCTGATCGAGATCGTGCGCGCCGGATCGGTCGTGCGTCAGGTCGCCGTGGCGGGGCGGGCGCGGGTGTCGCGCGATGTCGCAACCGTGTTGGCGGCCGAAGGATGTGAGCAGTCGGTTCGCACCTTGGCGGCGAATGACAACGCCGATCTGTCCGAAGGCGCGCTGGCGACCGTCGTCGATCGTTTCGCCGAAGCGCCTGAAGTCCTGGCCGCCGTAGCCTATCGCCAGGTCCTGCCGCTGCATGTGACCGAACGGTTGATCCAGTTGGCCAGCGAGGCGGTGCGCGAACATTTGATCAGCCATCACGCTTTGGCGCCGGAAACGGCGATCCGTCTGGCCCAATACTCTCGTGAGCGGATGACGGTCGATCTGGTCGATCAGGCCAGCGCCAGCGCCGATCTGGCGGCCTTCATGGCCCAGCTGAACGCCCGTCGCGTCCTGAACGCATCGCTGCTGCTGCGCGGACTGGCGCGGGGTCAGATGGCGATGTTCGAATATGGGCTGGCCGAACTGGCCAACACGCCCCATCACCGCGCTTGGCTGATGGTGCATGACGCTGGTCCGCTGGGGCTGAAGGCCATCTATGATCGCGCGGGTTTGCCGCCGCGCCTGTTCCAGGCCTTCCGCGCGGGCGTCGACACTTGGCGTGCGCTGGCGGCGGAGGGGATCGATACGTCGAGCGCCTATTTCCGCGATCAGATGCTGGAGCGGTTCCTGACTCAGCGTCCGGCCGTGCTGCGCGACGATCTGGCCTATCTGATGGAGCGGCTGGATCAGTCCCCTTCGCTCAGCCTGACCGCCGCCAACGCGGCCTGATCCTGAGAGCCTGATTCACGGCATCGACGAGATCGCGAAGCGATCCGTCTCAACCGATCAGGCCCAAGAAAAAAGGCCCGCCGGAGACGACGGGCCTTCGCAAACGGCTGGAGGGACTTCAGCCTGCGAGGTGATCTGCGACGCGGGCTTCCAGGGTCTCGGCCAAGGCGCGGCCGGTCGGATGTTCGTCAGTCTTGATCTGGTCGCGGACGACGGCGCGGATGGCGTCGATATGGGCGTCCAGGATGGCGATGGGCGCAGTCATGCGGCGATCAGCATCGTCCAGCATCTTGCAAAGCGAACCGGCGATGCGGGTGACCAGCGGATATTCATAGGTCGTGCCCAAGCCCTTCAGATCATGAGCGCGGAAATACAGAGCCTCGGCGGTGGCGGGGGTGTAGCCCTGCTCACGGATGTCGGTCTGAGCCTTGTCCAGCTTTACAATCTCGTCGTTCAGCCACTGGCCGAACTGGGCCGACATGGCTTTCAGCGCCTCCTCAGCCTTGGCGATGGCGTCGGCGTTGATGCCGAAGCCGCCGCCGACCTTGAGCCGCAGCGAGTTGGTCGGAGGGGTGATCTGCGCCGGATTGCTCATGGCGGGCTCCATAGGACGTTCACGCCAAAATACGGTAGCGGGCTTAAGAAGCCGTGACCGATCAGTTCGCGAACTGTTCGGCCATCACCCGCTCGTCGAACGATCGGCCCGCATCGAAGAGCATGGTCAGGGTGACGTCACGACGCTCGCGCACCTCGACGCGGGCGACACGGCGGACCTCGAAGTTGTCGGCGGTCGCCGAGACCGGCCGTTTGTCGGCCTCCAGAACCTCGAACCGCACCTTGGCGCCGTGCGACAACAGGGCGCCGCGCCAGCGACGAGGTCGGAAGGCGCTGATCGGCGTCAGGGCCAGGATGCGGGCGTCCAATGGGATGATCGGGCCGTGTGCTGACAGATTGTAGGCGGTCGATCCCGCAGGCGTCGCTACAAGGCAGCCATCGCAGGATAGTTCCTCGAGACGCACGCGCTCGTCGACGGTGATCCTCAGCTTGGCCGACTGGCGCGTCTGGCGCAGCAGCGACACCTCGTTGATGGAGAGGCCGGTGTGCACTTCGCCGCTTTCGGTCCAGGCGTCCATCTGCAGTGGGTGGATGACCGTCCTTTCGGCCGTCGCGATCCGCTCCAGCAGACCGTTGTCGTCGTAGTCGTTCATCAGAAAGCCGACCGATCCCCGGTTCATCCCATACACGGGCGTGCGCTGCCGCAGGTTGCCGTGCAGGGTTTCCAGCATCTGCCCGTCGCCGCCCAAGGCCACTATTACATCGGCCTCGTCTTCGGGCACGGCGCCATAGCGGGCGATCAAGGCCTTGCGCGCCGCCTGGGCTTCGGGCCGGTCGCTGGCGACGAAGGCCAATCGGGGCGACGACGGCAGGGGAGAGGGGCTTGACTGAGTCACTTGGCGACGTGGCCCGAGCTTGGGCGCAGAGTCAAACGGTCGCGGGCTTGTGCATCATCTGATGGAAGGCGCGAGAGGCGGCGTGCGCGCTCATCGGCGTCGCCTTCCAGCCGCCGTCGGCGGGCATTCCGCCCGAAAGCTTGCGCACCTCGACCAGAAGGGAGGCGAAAACGGCTTTATCCACGCCCACCGCGATGCAGGCCAGGTAGAGCGGCTCGGCAGTCGGCGCGCGGATGGCGTGATGCACCTGAGCCTCGCTGAAGCCGCCCAGGACCGCCAGGGTCTGTTCGAACAGTTCGAAACGCTGTTCCCGCAGCGCGCGGACCAGCAGACCGGGGCGCAGCTGGCCGGCGGCTTGAAGTTTTTCCACCAGTCGTCGTTCCGCGTCGATGCGTACGCGATCCTCGGTCATCCGGGCGGACATGGCGCGCCATTCCGGGCTGCCGGCAGCCTTCGCCGCCGCGTCCTGAACCGCCGCATTCAACTGGGCGTCGTCGATGCGGAAGCGTTCGCCGATCGACTGACGCAGAGCCTGGCCGACCCATTGATAAAGCTGCTGAGCCAGTTGTTCGTTCAGCCTGGGGTGACGCGTCAACGGCGCCCGCAGGCCCGCGATGCGGCGCGAATGATCGACCAGCTTGCGCATGGCGTCTTCGCCAATGTCGGCCGTGCGGTTGGACGCCAGCGCCGTCATGGTGACGGGCTCGGCGCGATCGACAATCGTGTCCACGACCGGCCGCGCCAGCTGCGGGCGCCGGGCGACGGCGATCTGATGCTCCAGCGTCGCCTCGATCAGCAGGCGTATCAGGTCGGCGTTTTGAAGAAGCGGGCTGGAGGTGATGACCGGGCGGGCGATCTCGATCTCATCCAACGCCAGCATATTGACCAGCGCAGGCGGCGCCCAGTAGACGCCCGCGATCCGTTCGGACAGGGCCAGTCGAATATCCCGCTCGGCCTGTGCCGTCAGAGCGAGAAAGATGTCGCTGAGCAGCGGCGCGACCTTGGGGGGCGGCGGATCGGATTCACACAGCGAGGTGACCTTCAGCAGCAGGCGCTGACGGTCGTCGGCCGAACGGCTGCTGGCCAGCGCCAGAAGCTCAGACACAGTCCGGTCGTCCCAGGCGTCGCGGGGCGGCTCCAGTTGAACGACAGACAAGGCGGCTCCCCGAACCGGCGACGATGCTTAACCATATGCTTGCGTGATGAAGACCGGGTTAAGCAAGGTCGCCGCAGCGGGTGACGTGACGTCAACGGCGGCCTTGTCGGCTTGACGACGCGACCGCGCGGGGCGACGGTTTGCAAAAGCCCATCCAGAGGCAGGAGGAAATCATGGCGGACGGAACCAGTCCCTCGATCAAGTCGCGCGTGTCCGAGGCCGAATGGCAGGTCCGTGTCGAACTGGCGGCTCTCTATCGCCTTGTCGCGCTGCATGGCTGGGATGACATGATCTTCACCCATATCTCGGCGCGCGTGCCCGGGCCGGAGCATCATTTCCTGATCAATCCCTACGGCTTCTACTTCGACGAGATCACCGCTTCGTCGTTGGTGAAGGTCGATCTGGAAGGGAACATCGTCCAGGATACGCCCTATTTCATCAATCCGGCGGGCTTCACCATCCACTCGGCCGTCCACGCCGCGCGCGAAGACGCCAAGTTCGTCATCCATCTGCATACAGTGAACGGCGTGGGCGTCGCCGCTCAGGCCGAGGGTTTGCTCCCCGTCAGTCAGAACGCGTGTTTACTACAGCATCAGGTTGCGTATCATGGGTATGAGGGGTTGGCCCTGAACCATGACGAACGCGAACGTCTGGTCGCCGACCTGGGGGACAAACCGCTGATGCTGCTGCGAAACCACGGCACGCTGGCGGTCGGGGAAACGGCGGCTCAAGCATGGATCGGCATCTTCTTCCTGGAGAGGGCCTGCGCGCAGCAGGTTGCAGCGCTGTCTGGCGGGCGCGAGCACATCTTGCTGGCGCCGGACGAAGCGCAGGCCGAAACCAAGGAGCAGGGGCGCGGCATTGGGTTCATCTCGTCGCTGGCCTGGCCGGGCGCTCTGCGACAGTTGGATCGCAAGTCGCCGGGCTACGACGCCTAGTTCCCGTTGTCGCGGGGGCGCTGGTCCTTGCGGCGCTGACACCGACTGAAGTCGTCGCCGGCGCCTGGGCCCAGCCAAAGGGCAAGGGCCAGGCCATCGTCAAATACGAGCGGCTGAGCGCCGATACAGGCTTCGACGCCGCTGGCGAGGAGCGTGATCTGCCGGGCCAGCGGCGGGACGCGACCTTGGGTCTATTCGCCGAATACGGCGTGTCGGATCGGCTGACGCTTCAGCTCAAGGCGGACTGGCAGGACGGCGAGGACGCCTTCGTCGACTACAGCGGACGCGGCCCAATCGAAATCGGAGCGACCTGGCAGGTCTGGCGCGACGACCTGAACGCCTTCAGCCTTTACGGCGGCTATACCCAGGCCGGGGAGGGACGCAACGCCGGCTATGCCGCGCCAGGCGTCGGCGATCACGATTGGGAGGCGCGCGTGTTGGTCGGCCGGTCCCTCGGCGAGATGGGCGAGCGCTGGGGAATGGACGGCGCATTTGTCGAGCTTCAGGCCGCACGCCGTCTGCGTGACGGCCTGCCGGATGAAACCCGCATCGACGCCACGGCGGGCGCCCGGCTCGGCGAGGATTGGATGGTGCTGGGTCAGGCGTTTGGCGGCGCGGCCGACGGCGGCGCGCGCTGGCTGTCCTTGGAAGCCTCGGTGGTGCGCGATTTCGGCGCGTGGAGCGTGCAGGCCGGATGGAGACAAACCGTCGCAGGCCAGGAGATCCCCATCAGCCGCGGGCCCGTTCTTTCGATCTGGAGACGATTTTAGGCAAGATTTCCGCGACGGAAAATGTGATCCGGCACGTTACTGATACGTAACATTGCGCGCACTTCATTACCCGGTAATGCATGCGGCGTCCCCCTGACCGAGAGACCCCCCGCGTGATCAAACGTCACTTCTTCCTCGTCGCCGCCGCTGTCCTGCTTGCCCTGATGGTCGTCGCCGCCATCGTCAAAGTCTCCGCTGGAGACGAAAAGAAGGCGGCAGGGCCGGGCGGCGGTCGCGGACGCGGGGCGCAGCAGGTGTCGGAGGCCGTTGTCGCGCAGCGGCCCTTCTCGGATCAGATTCGCGTTTTGGGCGTGGCGCGCGGCGAGCGGTCGGTGAATGTCACCTCTTCGACCACCGAACTGATCACCCGCGTCCTGTTCGCGGACGGCCAGTACGTCTCGGCCGGCGCGCCACTGGTCGAACTCCAAGCGCGTGAAGAAGACGCGGCCATTATCGAGGCTCGCGCCAACGTCAATCAGGCCCAGCGTGAATACGATCGCTACAAGGCCCTGGCCGACCGGGGCGTTGCGCCCCAGGTCATGCTGGAACAGGCCGAGACCGGGTTGGAAACCGCGCGGGCGTCGTTGCAGGCGGCCCAGGCGCGTCGGGGCGACCGGGTGATCCGGGCGCCGTTCTCCGGGCGCGTCGGTCTGACGACGGTGACGCCCGGCACGCTGATCAACCCGGGCGCGGTGATCACGACGCTGGACGACACGTCGACGATCCGCGTCGATTTCCCCCTGCCTGAGCGCTATCTGAACCTGCTGCGTCCCGGCGCCCAGCTGACGGCGACGGCAGACGCCTATGGCGACGAGCCGTTCACTGGGCGGATCGCCCTGATCGACACGCGCGTCAACGAAACGACCCGCGCCGCAACCGCGCGCGCGGAGTTCCCCAACCCCGGCGGTCGCATCCGTCCCGGCATGTTGATGCGCGTGGCGGTCCAGCAGGGCCAGCGTCAGAGCGCCGCCGTGCCCGAGTCGGCCGTGCAATATGAAGGCGCCGGCGCCTTCGTCTATCGCATCGCGCCCGGCCAGAACGGCTCCACCGCGCAGCGGGTCGAGGTCGAGACCGGGGCCGTCGAGAACGGCTTTGTTGAAATCCTGTCCGGCATAGAGGCCGGCGACCGCATCGTCGGATCGGGCCTGAACCGTATTCAGCCGGGCGCACCGGTCAGCGTGGGCGGCCAGGGTCGCAAGTCGGGCGCCGCCAAATGATGCTGTCCGATGTTTCGGTCCGGCGGCCCGTCTTCGCGGCCGTCGCGGCCATCGTGCTGTGCGTCATTGGCGCGGCGGCCTTCTTCTTCCTGCCCGTGCGTGAACTGCCCGACGTCGATCCGCCGATCGTCTCGGTCAACACCAGCTACGCTGGCGCCTCGGCCGAGGTGATCGAGAGCCGGATCACCGAGCCGGTGGAGCAGCAGATCGCCGGCATCCAGGGCGTCGAACGCATCAACTCGACCAGCCGCGACGGACGGTCCAACGTGAACATCGAGTTCTCGCTGGACCGCAATATCGACGACGCCGCCAACGATGTGCGCGACCGCGTCAGCCGCGTGGTCGGCCGCTTGCCCGATCAAGCAGACCCGCCCGAAGTGGCCAAGGCCGATTCCGACAGCCAGCCGATCATCATCGTCTTCCTGCGCTCGACCAGCATGAACCGGCTGCAGCTAACCGATTACGCTGACCGCTATCTGATCGACCGGATGGCGACGGTGCCCGGCGTGGCCCAGGTCAACATCTATGGCGAGCAGCGCTATTCGATGCGCATCTGGCTGGATTCCGCCGCCATGGCGGCGCGGGGCCTGACGGTCAACGACGTCGAGACGGCCCTGACGAACCAGAACGTCGAACTGCCCGCCGGCTCGCTGGAATCGACGGACAAGGATTACACCGTCCGCGTGGCGCGCACCTACGCCTTGCCGGAGGACTTCCGCCAACTGCCCATCGGCACGCGAGGCTCGGCCTCGGCCTCAGCGACGGTCGCCACAGGCACGGGCAGCGGATCGTCGGCTATCATCCAGGGGCAGCCGACCTATGTGACGCGCCTTGGCGACATCGCCCGCGTCGAGGAGGCGCCGGAAGAAGACCGGCGTCTGTTCCGCGGCAACGGGATGGATCAGATCGGCCTGGCCGTGACCCGTCAGGCGCAATCCAACGACCTCGCCATCTCGGACGGCGTCCACAAGATGATCGAGGAAATCCGGCCGACATTGCCGCCGGGCGTGACCATCGAGGTCGGATCCGACAACTCGGTCTTCACCTCGCACGCGATCGACGAGGTCTGGATTACCATCGGCATCTCCATGGCCCTGGTGGCCCTGGTGAACTTCATCTTCCTGGGCAGCCTGCGGGCCGCGCTGATTCCGTCCATCGTGGCTCCGATCTGTCTGCTGGCGACCTTCATCGTCTTGGCCCCGCTAGGTTTCTCGCTGAACCTGCTGACTCTGCTAGCCCTGGTGCTGGCCATCGGCCTCGTGGTCGATGACGCCATCGTGGTGGTTGAGAACATTCAGCGTCGTCTGGATCTGGGCGAGCCGCCTCTGGTCGCCGCCGAACGCGGCGCGCGCCAGGTCTTCTTCGCGGTCGTGGCCACCACCATCGTGTTGCTGTCAGTGTTTGCGCCGCTGCTGTTCCTGCCGGGCTATGTCGGACGTCTGTTCGTCGAACTGGCCGCAGCGATCGCGGCGGCCGTGGCCTTCTCGGCTTTCTTGGCGCTCAGCCTGTCGCCGATGTTGGCCTCCAAAATCCTGCGACCCGCACATGGCGGTGGCTGGGTGGCGCGCAAAGTCGACTGGGGCATGGACCGGCTGAAGTCTTCCTATGGCCGGTCGCTGGATATGCTGTTGGGTCGTCGCATCGCCGTGATCGGCGTCGGCGCCCTGATCCTGCTGGTCGCAGCGGGGGCGGGCGGCATCTTCCTGACCCTGCCCAACGAGCTGGTGCCGGACGAGGATCGCGGCCGGGTTACGGTGCGCGTCGCAGGGCCCGAAGGCGCGGGCTTCGACTATACCCGCAAGATCATGCTGGGGTTGGAGCCTCTGCTGGCCGAATACAAGACGAGCGGCGAGGCCGACAGCTATCTGGTGTCCGCGCCCGGCTTCGGCGGCGGTAGCTTTAACTCGGGCAATGCGGTCCTTACGCTCGCCGACTGGTCCAAGCGCGACCGCTCGGCGGCCGAGATCGCTCAGGAATTGAACGGCAAGCTGCGCGGCCAGACCGGCGCCCAGGTCAACGCCTCCACCCCCGGCGCCTTCCAGCGCGGCGGCGGCAACTCCAATTCCATCGAGTTGATCGCGACCGGCAGCGACTATCAGCAGATCTACGCCTGGCTGCAGCCGATGCTGGCTGCCGCCCAAGCCAACCCCGGCTTCTCGCGTCCACGCCTGAACTATGAGCCGAACTCGCCGCGTCTGCTGGTCGATGTCGATCCGCAGAAAGCCGCCGCGCTGGGCGTTTCGTCTCAGTCCATCGGCCGCACGCTGGAGACCATGTTCGGCTCTCGCCGCGCCACGACCTACATCAAGGGCGGTCAGGAATATGATGTCATCCTGCAGACCGAGCGCGACAATCGTCGCGAGGTCGCTGATCTGGAAGCCCTGTATGTCGCGACCGGGGGCGGCCAACTGGTGCCGCTGTCGGCCGTGGTCACGACCAAGACCAGCGGCGACACGCCGGACCGTCGCCGACTGGACCGACAGCGCGCGATCTCCCTGCAGGCCGACCTCAATCCCGGCACCACGATCGACGACGCGATCCAGTTCCTGAACGCCGAGGCGGCCAAGCAGCCGCAAGGGGCCGTCGTCACCCAGTGGGGCGGGGCGGCGCGCGACCAACAGGAGGCGGGCGGGGCGGTGTTCGCGGCCTTCGGTCTGGCGCTGTTGCTGGTCTTCCTGGTTCTGGCGGCCCAGTTCGAAAGCTGGATCACGCCTGCGGTCATCATGTTGACGGTGCCCCTGGCGGCGGCGGGCGGTCTGTTCGGCCTGCTGATGGCGGGCTCCAGTCTGAATATCTACAGCCAGATCGGCCTGATCATCCTGATTGGCGTGGCGGCCAAGAACGGCATTCTGATCGTCGAGTTCGCCAATCAGCTGCGTGACCAGGGGCGCTCGATCAGGGAGGCGATCATCGAGTCGTCGTCCTTGCGTCTACGTCCGATCATCATGACCTCGATCGCCACCGCCTTCGGCGCCCTGCCGCTTGTGCTGTGGCAAGGCGCAGGCGCCGGCAGCCGTCAGACGATCGGCGTGGTGATCTTCACCGGCGCCATCTTCGCCACCGTCCTGACCCTGTTCGTGGTCCCGGTGATCTACGGCGTCCTGGCGCGCTTCACCAAGTCGCCGGAATGGACCGCCCGCAAGATCGAGGAGTGGGAAGCCCAGGAACTGCGCGAAGGCGGCCCCAAGGAATTGCCCGAGGCCTGACGGATCAGGAGGCGGGCGCAAGTTCCGGCTTGTAGCCCGTCTCCACCTTCAGGAAGGCGATGACGTCGCGGCGATCCGTGGCGTCGGGCAGACCGGGGAAGGTCATCTTGTTGCCGGGCAGGAAGGTGCGCGGGTTTTCCAGCCAGTGATCCAGCTTCTCGGCGTCCCAGGTGAAGGTCGCCGTGCGCATGGCGTTGGAATAGTTATAGCGCGGACGATCGCCCGCCTTGCGGCCGAACACACCGTACAGGTTCGGCCCCGCCATGTCCGGGCCGCCTTCGCCTATGGTGTGACAGGCGCGACAGCGCGCAAACGCCCGACGCCCGTTCTCAAGGTCGCCGGCATTGTAGGGGGCGGGCAGGGAGGCCAGTAGGGTCGCCTTTTCCGCATCCGTCAGCACATGAGCCGGCGCGGCAGGCGTGGTTGCGGACGGCTCGGCCTGACCACAGGCGGCCAAGGTCAAAAGCGGGGCCAGAAGAAGGGGTGTGACGAGGGCGTGGCGTGTCATGGCGGCTTCCTGTTTGCCTTGTGATACCGCAACGCACCGGCGCGGCAATTGGTCAAGCTGTCCTGCTGGACGTAGCCCCCTCGCACCTGATAATCAGTGTCAAAGAAACGCGGAGCCGTTGGGGAGCGGCCTCGCTCGTGCGAGCGTAGAATTGACCGACACCATAAAGTTGAGCCAAGCCCGACGAGGCGATCGCGGCGTCATCGTTCAGGTGGGCGCCCATTGTCACCATCAGGGCGAGGCGGTCGAGCTGGAACGCCGTCTGCTGGAGCTGGGCTTTGTCGAAGGCGCGCAGATCGAACTGCTGCACGAAGGTCTGTTCGGACGCGACCCGATCGCCATGAAGGTGGACGACATGCGCGTAGCCCTGCGTCGTCACGAGGCGGAAAGCCTGTCGATCCGGCTGGGCGCCGCCTGATGGACATTGCGCTGAAGACCGCTCGCGTCGCTCTGGTCGGCAATCCCAACAGCGGCAAGACGGCCCTGTTCAACGCCCTGACCGGCGCTCACCAGAAGGTCGCCAACTACGCCGGCGTGACGGTGGAGCGCAAGGAAGGCCTGATCCGCGCCGCCTCGGGCCGCACGATGTCGGTGTTGGACCTGCCCGGCACCTATTCCCTGCGGGCGCGCAGCCCGGACGAGGAGGTCACGCGCGACGCCGTCCTGGGGCGACTGGCCGGCGAGACGCCGCCCGACGTGGTGGTCTGCGTCGCGGACGCGACCAATCTGCGTCTAGTCCTGCGCCTTATTCTGGAGCTGAAGGCCGTCGGTCGGCCGATGGTTCTGGCGTTGAACATGTATGACATCGCCCAGCGCCAGGGCCTGCGCATCGATCTGGAACGACTGCGCGCCGAACTGGGCGTGCCGATCATCACCACCGTGGCCACGCGCAAGCGCGGCATCGACGATCTGGTCGCCGCCATTGAGGACCAAGCCGCCGTCGCCGCCGTGACCGAAAGCCAATGGCGCAGTCCGGACGCCGCCGAGTTACGAAACGCCGCCCGCGAGGCCGAGCGGATCATGAAGGCCTGCGTCCGCCCGCCTGAGCGGCCCGACACCCTGACCGGCAGGATCGATTCGGTGCTCCTGCATCCGGTCGGCGGGCTGCTGCTCCTGTTCGCCCTGCTGTTCGTGATGTTCCAGGCCGTGTTCAGCTGGGCCGCGCCCGTGATGGACGGCATCGAGGCCAGCATCGCCTGGTTGGGCGGCCTGGTTGCCAATGTGCTGCCGGACGGCCTGCTGCAAAGCCTGATCGTTGACGGGATCATTTCCGGCGTCGGCAGTGTGCTGGTGTTCCTGCCGCAGATTTTGATCCTGTTCCTGTTCATCATCGCGCTGGAAGATTTCGGCTATATGGCCCGCGCGGCCTTCCTGATGGACAAGATCATGGGCGGCGCAGGGCTGCACGGCCGGGCCTTCATCCCGCTGCTGTCCAGTTTCGCCTGCGCCATTCCCGGCGTGATGGCGGCGCGGGTGATCGATTCCCGGCGCGACCGCCTGACCACCATCCTGGTCGCGCCGCTGATGACCTGCTCGGCGCGCATCCCGGTCTATACGCTGATCATCGCCGCCTTTATTCCCAATGAGACGGTCTGGGGCTTCGCCAACCTGCAGGGCCTTGTGATGTTCGGCCTCTACGCCGCCGGCATCGTCAGCGCCCTGATCGTGTCCCTGCTGATCCGCAAGGTGTTCTGGCGCGGCGCGGTCGAGCCCTTCATGATGGAGCTTCCGGCCTACAAGACGCCGGACCTGCGCAGCGTGGGCTTCAATCTGTGGCTCCGGGCCAAGATCTTCCTGAACCGGGCGGGCCGCATCATCCTGCCGCTCGTGATCATTCTGTGGGTGCTGGCGACCTTCCCCTATCCGCCCGAGAACGCAACCCTGCCGGCCATCGACTATTCGTTCGCGGGCATGATCGGCCGGGCGCTTGAGCCGATATTCGCCCCTATCGGCTTCAACTGGCAGATGGTCATCGCCCTGATCCCCGGCATGGCGGCGCGTGAGGTCGCGGTGGCGGCGCTGGGCACGACCTACGCCATCGCTGACGCCGAAAATGCGACGGGCCTTCTGGCGTCGACCCTGGCGTCGCACTGGTCGTTGGCGACGGCCTTGTCCTTCCTGGCCTGGTACATCTTTGCGCCCCAGTGCGTGGCGACCTTGGGCGTCGTGCGGCGCGAGACCAACTCACTGAAGTGGACCTGGATCATGATCGGCTACATGTTCGGTCTGGCCTATCTGGCGTCGCTGGTGACCTATCATGTGGCGGTGGCGCTCGGAGGCGGTTAAGCCTGAGCGGTTCGCCGCCTTCGGGACGTCTTGATGAATCCTGTACTCGCCGCCGCCGTCATGGGCGGGCTGGGCATGATCGTCGGCAGCTTCATCGCCGCCGTCAGCGTTCGCCTGCCGCGCGACGAGGACGTCGTCTTCGCGCGCTCGCGGTGCCGGGGCTGCGATCAAATACTACGCCCTTGGGAGCTTGTGCCGGTCTTCAGCTGGCTTGGCTTGCGCGCTCGGTGTGCGCGATGCCACACCCGAATTTCGCCGCGTTATCCCCTGATCGAACTGGCGTCGGCCGGTATCGGCATCTGGGCCGGGCTGTGGGGCGCGACAGGCGGCGCCTCGACATTCATGATCGCCGCCACAGCCGTTCTGGGTTGGCAGTTGTTGCTGATCGCCATCGTCGACGGCGAACACTTCTGGCTGCCGGATAGTCTGACGCTGCCCTTGATCTCGACAGGGGTTACGGTCGCCCTGATTCTGGATTGGGGCCTCGGTTTTTCCCATCTGATCGGTGCGGCTGTCGGGTTTTGTGGTCTGTGGCTGGTCGGCTGGCTGTACCAGCTCGTCCGCAAGCGCCAAGGACTGGGGGGAGGCGACCCCTTCCTGTTCGCGGGGGCAGGGGCCTGGGTCGGCTGGATGGGCCTACCCAGCGTGCTGCTGTGGGCCTGCGCGGTCGGGCTCAGTCTGGTCTTCGGTATTTTGGTGGTTCGGCGCAGCGTCAGTGGATCGGAAAAGCTGCCGTTCGGCGTTTTCCTGGCCGTCGGGATCTGGATGACCTGGCTGTATGGGCCGTTGGGCCTCTAACGTCCGGTCGTCAGCTTGACGATAATAATGGCCGCCGTATCCAGGATGGCTTCGGGCGTATCGGCCCGTCGCAGAAGATCGAAACTGGCCGCCGTCGATTCGGCGATCGAGGCGATCTGATACGAGGCCAGCCGCGGACTATAGTCCTTGGGATGCAGGCCGCTGGCGTGGGCTTGGGCCACGCGACGTTCGATGGACAGGTGCAGCCGGCGCAAACGGCGCACCCGGCTTTCGACGAAGGCGGCGTCGCCATTGTCCGCCAGCATATGTTCGACACGCAGAACCTGACCGTGGCTGCGCCAGATGGCCATCACGTCCAGAATGAAGGCGCGCGCGATGACGAAGGCCTTATCGCCCGGCCAGTCGGCCTGGAAATGCGCCGCCAGCCCCTGAAAATCCGCTGCGGCGACCTCACACAACGCCAGAACAGGTTCTTCGACCGTCTTGAAATAGGTGTAGAAGTTGGAGGGCGATACACCAGCGGCCGATGCCAGATCGGCGACGCGGATTTCACCGTAATGCCGCTCGTTCAACAGGCGTTGGGTCGCGTCGAGGATCGCCTGGCGGGTTCTGCCGCCTCGCGCACCGATCTTGTGGCCCAGCTTGTTGGTTGTGTCGGCCATGTCCCCGATGGTCGAAAGGCGTGGTGCCGGCTGCAGGAATCGAACCCGCGACATCCAGTTTACAAAACTGGCGCTCTACCAACTGAGCTAAGCCGGCCCGCATTTGCGGTTTCGCTCTTATGTCTAGGCATTGGCCGCGACGCAAGACGATGCTGCGCTGCAAACGGACAAAACGCGCCAATGCAACGCCCCCGACGTCAGCTAGATCATAATGTCACTGTGTCGTGGGGCCGATGGCGGAGAGGGTGGGATTCGAACCCACGGTACCCTTCCAGGCACGCCGCATTTCGAGTGCGGTACATTCGACCACTCTGCCACCTCTCCGCGGCGCCGATATCGCTTGGTCGAGCGAGGGGCTTCTCTAGTCGGAGCCGCAGCGCTTCGCAACCCGTCTGTGAAAGAAATCCGACGCTATCTTTGCGCGGGCAAAGACAGGCCCGGCGCGGCGCCGGTCTGGGCGTCCACGCCCTTGAATCGAAACAGTTCGGCGGGTCGGCCGCCCGTGGTGGAAGACAGCTGTCCGGTGGGTTCGACCAGCCCCGTGCGCTCCACACCGCGCCGGAAATTCTGCTTGTGCAGGCTCAGGCCCGAGACGGCCTCGGCGCCCGCCTGGAGTTCAGACAGGGTGAAGACGCCAGGCGTCAGATCGAACAGGACCGGGCGGTATTTCAGCTTACTGCGCAGACGGCCAAGCGCCGTCGCCAGGATGCGCCGGTGATCGGAGGACATGATGCGTCCCGGCATGGGCTGCGTGGGTGACAGGTCGGCGTCGCGCCAGGCCTCGGTGACCAGACGCGCTTCGTAGAGCAGTTCATAGCGCTCCAGGACCCGCTCCTCGTTCCAGCGGTGATCGGGCGTCAGGGCGAATAGGGCGCGGGCACGGGCCAGGCGGTGCTCGTCGCCATCGGCCCAAGCGTGCAGACCTTCCGTAATTCGTGCATCATGACCGCCGCGCCGATCTTCCCAGGGAAAGAACTCGAACACGGCGTCCCAGCGGGCGTCGTGGGTCTGGCCTTCCGCGGCGTCGGGCGTCAGGGCCAGATAGCCGACGGAGACCTCTCTGTGCCGGCCAGGGCCGGGCGTCGCACGGGGAGAGGCGCGGCCCGCGTCGCCGAAGGTGTAGAGCTGTTCGACGAAGCCGAGCCGAAACCCGGTCTGGGCGGTCACAAAGTCCCGCAGGGCGCGCTCGAAGGTGCGGTCTCGAACGGGATCGAAGGGTCCGAAGGGCAGGGCGCGCGAACCGTCCTCGGTCGGAGTCGTCAGGACGACGGCCTGTCTGTCTTTTAGGGTCATCACGACCGCCGACAGACCGATGCGAACGCCATCCTCCGCCCCTTGGGTCATCAGGCTATTCCGTATGCCAAGCGTCGTCGGCGGGGATCAGGCCGACGGCGCCAGCCAGGACACGGTAGCGTTCCAGATAGCGGGCCTGGGCGACCGGCGCGGGTTGAGGTTCGATTGTCAGGCTGTAACCCTCGGGCGGGCTGCCGAAGAAGCCCAGCGATTCCTTTTCGGTGAAACCCGCCAACTGAGTCGCCTCGAAGAAGGCGCAGGCCTTGTCGGCCTTCTTGATCAGCGTCTTGATCGTCTGCGGCGTCTTGGGCGGCAGGCCGTAGCGCAGGTGGATCGCGGCTTCCAGCTTGGCCTCGAAGTCCTTGTACCCGGCCCCGAGCGCCGCCTTGAATGGCGAGATCATGTCGCCGATGACGTATTCAGAAGCGTCATGCAGCAGGGCGGCCAGACGCCATTTCGGATCCAGGCCGGGCTTGATGTGGGCGGCGATCTCTTCGACCACGCACGAATGCTGGGCGACCGAGAAGGCGTGCTCGCCGATGGTCTGACCGTTCCAGCGCGCGACGCGCGCCAGGCCGTGGGCGATGTCCTCGATCTCGATGTCGAACGGCGACGGGTCCAGCAGGTCCAGGCGACGACCGGACAGCATGCGCTGCCAGGCGCGGGGGGCGTTCTTCTTGTTGGGGCGCTCGGCCAAATCGCGTGTCCTGATCGCTTGTCGGCTGGTCAGGTGACGCAAAGATACGCCGGGATCAAGCGGGAGGGACCAGACGGCGAAGGAAATCGCCGCGTCAGCGTCCGACGTTCAGCGTAACCAGTTCCTTGGCGTCTTCGAAAATGCCGTCGTTTCGGCGATCCTTGGACCTGACCACGGCGATCACGATCGGGCCGCCGCTGGGGCCGCGCGCCTCGAAGCCGACCTGGCGCCAGCCCGCATCGCCGGGCTGATCGTCAGCCAGGATATAGGTCATGCGCGTCGCCGCGCCCGGCGCACGGGTGCGCACGCGCGTGGAGTTGTCGTTGGCGTCCACGCTGACCGTCGAGGTTTCGGTGCGGACGTTTTGTCCGTCCTTGGATTGGATGTTGATGCCGCCGATGCGGACGCTGGCGTTATCGCCCTGGGTTTCAATCTTCAGGCCGGGCAGGCGGACCGAGGCGTCCTCGCCGCGCGTCTTGATGTCGACCCCAGGCGCCTGGACAGAAGTCGTATCGCCTGCCTCGATTGCTGGCGGCGGCGGCGCATCTCCGGCCCCGGGAGCAAGGCGCGCGACCGTATGGGGCAGATCGGCGCTGGCGCGGGCCTCGAAATCCCGCAGCACGTCATCGACCGAGCGCCCGTCCAGCTTGACCAGATGCAGCACGACGTCGGCGCCCTTGGGGCCGCCATATACGCAGTTCGCGCCGCCCGCCGCCGCCAGGCCCTTCCGCGTCAGGACGCCGAGATTGTCGGGGCATTGCAGGGCGTCAATCACCTTCAACACGCCCGCATCCTGATCGTCGCTGGACGAGGTGGTGGTGATGCGGACCGAGTTGTCGCCGTCGCAGGCGGCCAGGCTGGCGCTGAGGGCTAGATAAAGCAGGACATGACGCATGGTCGAACCTCTCTTGGCCCCCATTCTGCGCGCTGCGGCCGCGTGATCCAGTGAAATCGCGGTAATCACAGGGTCAGCCGCCGGGGCGCGAGCCTTCGCGGCGGTTCAGGAACGCCAGGCGTTCGAACAGATGCACGTCCTGCTCGTTCTTCAGCAGCGCGCCATGCAGCGGCGGGATGAGCTTGTTCGGCGTCTTCTCGCGCAGGGTCTCGGCATCGATATCCTCGACCAGCAACAGCTTCAGCCAATCCAGAAGCTCCGAGGTTGACGGCTTTTTCTTCAGGCCCGGCGTGTCGCGGATTTCGTAGAAGGTCTTCAACGCCTCGGAAACCAGGCGCGGCTTGATGCCGGGGAAGTGCACGTCGACGATGGCCGACAGGGTTTCGGCGTCGGGGAAGCGAATGAAGTGGAAGAAGCAGCGGCGCAGGAAGGCGTCGGGCAGCTCTTTTTCATTGTTGGATGTGATGATGACGATGGGGCGAACTTCGGCGCGGATCGTCTCGTCCGTTTCCTGGACGTAGAACTCCATCCGGTCGAGTTCCTGCAGCAGGTCGTTGGGAAACTCGATGTCGGCCTTGTCGATCTCGTCGATCAGCAGGACGGGGCGGGCAGGGGCGGTAAACGCCTCCCACAGCTTGCCCTTCTTCAGATAGTTGCGGACTTCATGGACGCGTTCCTCGCCCAACTGGCTGTCGCGCAGCCGGCTGACCGCGTCATACTCATACAGGCCGTTGTGGGCCTTGGTCGTCGATTTGACGTGCCAGGTGATCAGCGGCGCGTCGAAGGCCTTGGCGATCTCATAGGCCAGGACCGTCTTGCCTGTGCCGGGCTCGCCCTTGATCAGCAGGGGACGCTCCAGTGCGACCGCGGCGTTCACCGCGACCTTGAGGTCGCTCGTCGCGATATAACGGTCCGTGCCTTCGAAACGGCTCATAGAAAAACCCACTCCATGTTTCCACGAAGTGGGTTAGCGGATCGCCTGCGTCGTGAACAGCAATCAGGTGATGCGCTTGGCCGAGACCGGATCACTGGCGGGGAAGGTCTCTTCCAGGCCTTCATCGACCAGAGCTTCCTGGCGGCTGTCGGACTTGTCGATCTTGTCGAGTTGGTCCGGCACGCCGTCCTGCGAGGTCGTGCGCTTGGCGTGCGGGGCGTCTGGCGACGCGTCGTGACGGGCTTTGTCGTCGGTCATGTCATTCTCTCCTTATCGCGCCGGAGCGTCTTGCTCGCCGTCCGGGCCGTATCCCAGGTCCGTGATATCGTCATCCGAGAGCCGTTTGGCCTCCCAGTGGGCGGCGCTTGCCTGTGCGCCGCGTTCGTTTTCCATCAGGCCCGAATAGACGAGCTCGACTTCATCTGGCGCTGACGGAGGCCCGCCGTCGGCGTCGATCTGATCGCGGTTTTCGCCATCGACGCCCAATAGGGCGTCGGCTTCGCGTTCGATGCCGTCGAGAGCTAACTGGTCGTCGAGATCGATCTCGGCGTCCTCGTCGAACTCCTCTTCGTCGGCGTCGCCGTCAGCCTGGGTCACGTCCAGCACCTGATCGGCCTCATCCAGCAGAAATTCGCCGTCGCCCTCGTCGTCCAGATGGGTTTCGTCAAACGTCTCAGACTGTTCCTGATCGTCCTGATAGTCGTTGTCCGGCATGGTCGTCTCCTCTTCGACAAGCCAACGCAACGGCGACGATACGCGTTCCAGCGGATCGATCTCACAAGGGATGGTTAACTGATGCCGGGGTAGGGTCTGATTCACTCGGAGCTGTCGTGCGCGACCGGCTCGACCACGACTGGAGTACGGTCCTCAATGGCCTTGAAGCTGTCGCTGAAACCCGGCGAGAAGTTCGTTCTGAATGGCGCCGTGGTCCAGAACGGCGATCGTCGCGGCGTATTGATCCTTCAAAACCGCGCCAGCGTCCTGCGCGAGAAGGACATCATGCAGGCCGAGGACGTCACCACGCCCGCACGCCGCATCTATTTCCCGATCATGATGATGTATCTGGACGAGAATTCGGCGTCGAAGTTCTTCGACGAACTCGCTCTACGGATCACCGAATTCATGGGCGCGACGCAGAACCCGGACATCCTGGCCGAATGCGTCTCGGCCTCGCGTCATGTGCTGGCGCGCGAATACTACAAGGCCCTGATGTCGGCGCGTAAGATTGTCGAGTATGAAGAGAGAGTGCTGAATGTCGCTTCAGGCCTACACAGCGGCGACAGCGAGGGCTGAGAGCCCGCGCGACCTGGAGTACCGTCTGTTCGGTCAGGTCACGCGCGCTCTGGTTCACGCCTCGACCGTCGACGAATCCGACATCGCCACCCGTATCGACGCGCTGGACTGGAATCGGCGCCTCTGGTCGACGCTGGCCGGCGAGTGCGGCGATGCAGGCAATGCTCTGGGCGCTCCGATGCGCGCGCAGATCATTTCCCTGAGCCTGTTCATCAATCGCCATTCCTCGGCGATCATGCGGGGCGAAGAGAGCTTTCAGGATCTGATCGATATCAATCGCATGATCATGCAGGGCCTGTCCGGCGGGGCGTCGCCGACGCAGTAGATCGACACGCGTTCACGAAAGCGCGAAGCCCATTGGCGCAAGGCGTTGAGCCGTCTTATGTTTCATCTCCCTGTTCAACAGTCGAAAGGAGGTGATCCAGTGTCTCATTGTCATCAATCGCGAGCGGCGACCGCGACCCTGGCCCTCGGAGAGGGTCTGGTCTGAGCCTTTCAGACTGAGTTGCGGCCGGACCGTTCGCGGTCAGGCAATGAAGGGTCGTCGGGGAAACTCGGCGGCCCTTTTTGTCGCCGTCAGTGCAGCAGTTTGGCGAACCAGCCGGTCACGTGCTGGGCCACCTCGACCACCGTCGCCCAGATCAGGAACAGATAGAGAGCGCTGGCTGCGGTGGCGACGACGCCGAGCAGGATGGCGACCCCGTCGCGCTGCATCATGCCCAGGGCGAACAGAACCAGGGCGATGCCGGGCAGGGCGTCTCCAAACGGGATGGGCAAGGCCATGATCAGGGCCAACACGACGCAGACCAGGCCTGTGAAGGTGTCGGCGACATCGCCGGTCAGCAGCGGCAGGCGAGGGCGGGTCAAGCGTTCGATGGCGCGGACCATCTTCAGGACGCTCAGGCCATTCGGGCGTCTGCGAACGGCGCGCCTCACGCCGTCGGAAAAGATGTAGCGGCGCCCGGCGATCCGCACCCTTGCCGACAGGACCCAGCGGCGTAGCCAGGCCGGGGCTGCGAACGGCGTGGCGATCAAGGACGTGTAGGCGGCGCGGGACACCGAGGCCTTCAACATCCAGCGCGGCAGCCACACGCTCTGCCTCTGGAAAGCCAGTTCCAGAGACATCAGGATGATCGGCACGGCGAAGACCGCCTTGCCGCCGGGCGGCCAGGGCAGGAGCGCCAGCAGCGACAGGATCAGGATCATGGCCCCGAAGCCGCGCTCGCCGAACGAAGCGACCAGTTCGGCCATGGTCAGCTTGGGTTCGGGGGCGTGGCCGAGATCTTCAAGGACGTCGGAAAACCGCCGCAGGTCGTCGTTCGGAGGCGATTGGGCGGGCATCAGGCGGGGCGCTCGGCTGGAGATTGCGCCCATCTAGGCGGTCGGCGCGCGGATCGCCACTTACAGAACGGACAGGCGATCAGATAAATCGCCTGTGTCTCAGTCCTGCACGTGTTCGGGTTTGCCCTTGCGCTTGGTTTCGGCAAGGTCTTCCAACTGCTTTTCCGTCATGGACTCGACCATGGACTTGGACGCGCCCTTCAGCTTTGACTTCGGCGTGTCCCCGCGCTTGGCCGACAGGGCGGCGCCGGCGGCCTTTTGCTGAGCGGCAGATTTGGCGGGCATGGTCTGTCTCCTTGTGCGGAGACAAGCCGTCAGCCGCCCAGCAGTTCCCGTCCGATCAGGAAGCGGCGGATCTCGTTGGTGCCGGCGCCGATGTCATAGAGTTTGGCGTCGCGGACCAGTCGTTCGACCGGCCATTCCTTGGTGTAGCCGGCGCCGCCCAAGGCCTGAACGGCCTCCATCGTCACCTTCACCGCATTTTCGGACGCCAGCAGGATCGCGCCCGCCGCGTCGTAGCGCGTTGTCAGGCCGGCGTCGCAGGCGCGGGCGACCGAGTAGACATAGGCGCGGGCGCTGTTCAGGGCGACGTACATGTCGGCGATCTTGCCCTGCATCAGCTGGAACGAGCCGATCGGCTTGCCGAACTGTTTGCGGTCACGGACATAGGGCAAGACCACGTCGAGTGCTGCCTGCATGATGCCGAGCGGACCGGCAGCCAGAACGGCGCGCTCATAGTCCAGGCCGCTCATCAGCACGCCGGCGCCGCCGCCCAGCGGACCCATGATGTTGTCTTCGGGCACTTCGCAGTCCTCGAACACCAGTTCGGCGGTGTCCGAGCCGCGCATGCCCATCTTGTCCAGCTTCTTGGAGACGCTGAAACCCTTCATGCCCTTTTCGATCAAGAAGGCGGTGCAACCCTTTGACCCTGCATCCGGATCTGTCTTGGCGTAGACGACGAGGGTGTCGGCGTGGGGTGCATTGGTGATCCAGAACTTGGTGCCGTTCAGGACGTAGCGATCGCCCTTCTTTTCAGCGCGGGTGCGCATCGACATGACGTCGGAACCTGATCCGGCCTCGGACATGGCCAGCGAGCCGACATGTTCGCCGCTGATCAGCTTGGGCAGATATTTCTGCTTCTGGTCGGCCGTGCCCCAGCGCCGGATCTGATTGACGCACAGGTTGGAGTGGGCGCCGTAGCTCAGGCCGATCGAGGCCGAGGCGCGCGACACTTCCTCCATCGCCACGACATGTTCGAGATAGCCCAGGCCAAGGCCGCCGAACTCTTCCTCGACGGTGATTCCGTGCAGGCCCAGTTCGCCCATCTCGGGCCAGAGCTCGCGTTTGAATTCGTTCTTTTCGTCGATCTCGGCGGCCAGCGGGGCCAGGCGATCGGCGGCCCAGCGGGCGGTGGTGTCGCGGATGGCGTCGGCGTTTTCGCCAAGGCCGAATTCCATGGATTGGGGCGCGAAGGGAATGCTCATGCGCTAGGGCGTAGCATCGCGCACGGCCTTTCGCCAAGCGCTGTCAGACGCGGTCAGCCCGTCCCCAGCGCCGATAGCAGTTGTAGCCCGACACCCCCAAGCAGGCGGCGGCGACCAGGATCAGGACCCAGGCGACCGTGGCGGTGTCGCTGCTGTTCGATATCGACGCGCGGCGAAAGGCGGCCATGGCGACGCCAAGGCACAGGGCGCCTAGGCCGCCCATGATGACGAAGGTCAAGGTTTCCCCCAGGCCCGAACGCCGCTTGGCCCGAGCGCGGGCCACGACCTCGCGCGTGCTCAGCACGTCTTCGCTGGCTGCCGCATCACCCTCGATGGCCGGTGCGGCGGCGCTGTCGCCGGACGTGGCTTCGGCCAGTCCCGGCGCGGTCAGCACCACGCTGGTCTTTTGCGCATCGGCGAAGCCCGACGACGTCTCAGGCTGTTTGGCCTCAACCGGGGCGTGGATGTCGTTGGCCGCGATGATCGGCGCAGCGACGGAGACGGTCTCCGATTGTCCGGTCAGCGGCACGACGTCCGGGACCGGGCCGACAGCCGTCGCGGCATAGGTGTTGTGCGGCTGAGGTGCGGTGGTCGCAGAGATGGCTTGAGCCAGCACCATGCCGTCCTGGGCCGGGAAGGGGGCGACGGCCTCATCCAGGGCGCCGTCGACGGCGGGCAGGGCCGGCTCGTCCGTCTCGAAAGGAGACGGCAGGGGCGCTGCGAGAAGATCCGCCAAGGTGACCGGCGCGCCGGGTGCGGCGTTGAACAGCGCGTGTTCAGCCGAACGACGGCGGGTTGGGGTCTCGGCGGCCGCTTCATCGGCCCAGGCGCTCAAAGACGCGGACGCCTGCCGGGCGGACCCCGCATTCAGCTGTTCGACCACGTCGGAGGCGGCGAACCTGTCCGCGCCGATGGAAAAGGCGAAGCTGGCCAGGGCGTCGAACTGATGCTGGTTGAGGGGAACGCGTACATGATCGGTCACGGCCTTCACGACCGGGATCAGGTCGTACTGCATTAGCAGTTCGGCCTCGGCCTCGGACACCCTCGCGCCCTCGCGAGCCGATCGGGTGTGGCCATAGCCGATGACCCAGCGACCGTCGCTGCGCTGCATGGCCCGAGGCCGGAAGCCTTCGAAACTCTTGATCAGCAGGACGCCCTCGCGGGACACCTTGCTGGGCTTGGGGAGGACGTCAGACACAGTTGACCCAATTGGAAACAGGCGCGCGGCGCTCGCACCGCTCCCAGCAAGGGCCGCGCCGGATCGTCCGCGTCGTGTCTAGAGCAGCACCAGTGTGGCCAGACCAAGGAAGATCAAGAAGCCGAAGAAGTCGGTGGTCGCCGTGACGAACACGGCCGATGACACGGCTGGGTCGAACTTCAACTTGGACAGCGTCAGGGGCGTCAGGACCCCGATAGAAGCGGCGACCAGCAGGTTCAGGATCATGGCCGCGCCGATCACAAGGCCGATCTTCCAGTCTTCGTCCCGGAACCAGAAGCCGGCCGCGATGCCGATCAGGGGGGCCAGGATCAGGCCGTTGGCCAGGCCGACCATCATCTCGCGCCAGAAGGTGCGCGGGGCGTTCGAACTGTTCAGCTCGCGCGTCGCCAGGGCGCGTACGGTCACGGTCAGGGCCTGGGTGCCGGCGTTGCCGCCGATGGCCGAGACGATCGGCATCAGGACGGCGAGGGCGACGATCTGCTGGATGGTGGCCTCGAACAGGCCGATGACACTGGCGCCCAGCGCCGCCGTCGCCAGATTTATCGCCAGCCAGGGCACGCGACCGCGCACGATCTCGGGCACGGACGAACCGCGGTCCTCATCGGCGACACCGGCCAGACGCAGAATGTCCTCGCGGTTTTCTTCCTGAATGATGTTGACGATGTCATCGACGGTGATCTGACCGACCAGCCGCCCGGCCGCGTCCACGACGGGCGCCGAGATCAGGTGGTATTTCTCGAAGATGTAGGCGACTTCTTCCTGATCCTGATCGACGGCGATCTCGTTGATCGGCTCCATCAGATCGGTCAGGGCGACGGTTCGGGCGGCGCGTAGAAGACCGCTGATCGGCACGCCGCCGACCGGACGGTTCAGCGGATCAACGACATAGATGTCGAAGAAAAGCTCGGGCAGGTCGTCGCCCTGTTTGCGGATGTGGTCGATGGTGTCGCCCACGCTCCAGAACTGGGGCGCGGCCATCACCTCGCGCTGCATCAGGCGGCCGGCGGACTCTTCCGCATAGCCCAGGCTGCTTTCGATGGCGGCGCGATCGACTTCGGGCATGGCGGCCAGAACGCGTTCGCGCTGGTCGTCTTCCAGGTCTTCGACGACGGCGGCGGCGTCGTCGGAATCCAGTTCCTGCAGCGCCTCGGCCAGGGTGCCGTGCGGGACCCGCTCCAGCACCTCTTCGCGGATATTGTCGTCGAGCTCGGGCAGGGTCTCGGCCAGAAGCTCGGGCGGCAACCACAGCACGACGACGGCGCGGTGTTCCGCCGTCAGAAAGCCCATCAGGTCAGCGACGTCGGCCGGGTGCAGGTCTTCCAACAGCGAGCGCAGCCGCATCCCGTCGCCGTCGTCGGCGGCGTCCACGACTTTCTCGACGAATTGAGGGGTGAGGACATAGTCCTCGTCCAGGGCGGCGTGGTCTTCGTTATCGAGCGTCTCGTCTGGAGCAAAGGCGGTGTCCGTGGTGCTCACGTGGTCGCCTCCCTTGGTAGAATGTCCAGCCGTACTTAGCCGATGAATCGCCCTGTTTAGCCAGATGGTGCGGTCGAGAAGACTCGAACTTCCACGGGTTGCCCCACAGCGACCTCAACGCTGCGCGTCTACCAATTCCGCCACGACCGCTCGCATCGGAGCGGCGGCGAATAGACGAAGCCGTTGGAAAAGGAAAGGGCGAAATGAACGACGCAAAGACGTCGCGGATCAAAGCCTCAGGCCGACCCGGCCATGAAGTCGTACACGTCCGCCTGGCGGGTGACGGTGATGGCGATACGGTCGTCTCGGATCTCGATTTCGCCGCGCGCGACCGGATAGTTGTTGGCCAGGATCCAGACTTCGTCGCCCTCTGCGGCGTCCAGGGGAATCACCGCGCCGCGACCCATGCGCAGCAGTTGCGACATCGGCAGCACCGAGCGACCCAGCACCACTGAGATTTCGACATCGACGGCGTTGATCTGGGTCACGTAAAGCTCTCTTCACTGGAGGGCCGTCTCTTGCAGAAACGCCCTGGCGACCACATTGAAGCGTCATGCTTGCTGAGCCGTTAAGCCCGTCCCTTCAGAAACTGCGTCTCGACGATGGCCGACCGGTCGAATGGGCCGTGTCGAAAGGCTACGTCGACTATGCGGCCGCGGAGGCTTTCATGGAGGCGCGCGTCGCCGCCATTGCGGCCGGTGAGGCGAATGAGATGGTCTGGTTGCTGGAGCATCCGCCGCTCTACACCGCCGGCGTCTCGGCCAAGGACGACGATCTTCTGGATGCCGGCCGGTTTCCGGTGCACCGCACAGGGCGGGGCGGGCAGTTCACCTATCACGGGCCGGGACAGCGCGTGGCCTATGTGATGCTGGACCTGAATCGGCGCGGCAAGGACGTCCGGTGTTTCGTGCGCGGGCTTGAGTTGTGGCTGATCGGCGCCCTGGATACGTTCGGTGTCAAGGCCGACATCCGGCCGGGGCGCGTGGGCGTGTGGGTCGAGCGCAAGGGGGCGGGCTGGTCTCGCGAGGACAAGATCGCCGCCATCGGCGTCAAGGTCCGCAAATGGGTCAGCTTCCATGGAATCAGCCTGAACGTGGAGCCGGACCTGGATCATTTCGGCGGCATCGTGCCCTGCGGCATTCAGGAACACGGCGTGACCAGCTTGGTCGATCTCGGCGTCTTGGCGACGATGGACGAGGCCGACGAGGCCTTGAGGCGCAGCTTCGATCGGATCTTCGGCGCAGCGGTCGAGGCGCCGGCGCCGCTTTGATGCGCGCCGCATCGCCGCAGCCCATGTGACAATCGGGCGAAAACCCGCGCGGCGGGGTTGGCAAGCGCCGGACGCATGGGGTTTAACCTTTCCCACGAGCTTGAAATCAAAGGCCGCAGGAAACCCCATGAACCGAATGATCGCCGCCGCATCAGCCGCCGTTCTGTCGCTGACCGTCGCTGCTGGCGCCGCTGTCGCACAGGATTTTCGCGCTCTGGCGCAGCAAGACCTCCAAGCCGCGCATGACGCCCTGGCCGCCAACCACCCCGCCGCCGTGATTCCCGGCGCGCCCAGCGAAGCGTTTCGCAGCTGGATCGATGCGGGCCTGACCGATGCGCAAGGCAAGGTGGGACGCGTGAACAGCGGCGACAGCCATGCCTACCTGATGCGCTACTACGCCAACGGCTTCCGCGATTTGAACATCGCTATTCGCCCGACCTATGAAGGCCTTGGCCCCTTCTTCGCGACCAGCTGGCCGGGCGTCACCACGGCGTGGCGCGACGGCGAATATGTCGTCTCCTATGTGAAGCCCGGCGTTCGCAACGTGCCGCCGCTTGGCGCGACCCTGGTCAAATGCGGCGACAAGACCGCCGCTCAGTTGGCCGAAGAGCGGCTGGACCGCTGGGAAGGCGACCTGACGACGGAAGCCGGACGTGTCCGCACCGCCCCCTATCTGCTGTGGAACCGCAATAACCCGTTCACCGGCGGCGTTCCGTCGCTGTGCACCTTCAAGGTCGGGCGTCGCGATCGTGACTTCCAGATGCAGCCCCAGCCGGCCGACGCCGCCAGCCTGGAAGCCGCCTATCGCGCCACCGTCTATACGCCGGGCGCCAATCCGTTGTCGGTCGAGACGGTCGACGGCCGTCCGTGGATCAACGTTCACACCCTGGCTGACGACGCCGGATGGGACGCCTTCTACGCCGCTGTCGAAGCCCAACTGCCCGCCATTCGCGGCGCGCAGGGGCTGGTCATCGATTTGCGCGGCGCAAACGGTGCTTCGCTGAACGCTACGGGCAAGGGCTATGGCTTGGCCAACCGCATCTGGACGCCGGAGTTCACTGTCAGCCGTCAGCCTGAAGCCGGCTCGATCACCTACCGCGCCACGCCCGCGAACCGTCAGTGGTTCGCCGACACGCTGACCCGCATGCAGGCCGACCCGCGCTTCGTCGCCGAATCCGGCCCGGTGATCGAACAGACCCAGGCCATCGTCGCCGCCTTCGATTCGGCCCTGGCCGCCAATCAGCCGACCTTCACCATGCCGGGCCGTCCTTCGGTGGCGGACACGGGCGCAGCAAACCCCGTGGCGGGCCCGGTCGTGGTCCTGGTCGACAGCGGCTGCACGAGCGGCTGCCTGGATACGCTGGACCTGCTGACGCGCCTGCCGAACGTGCGCCTGGCCGGATCGGTCACCGCTGAGGACTCGATCTTTATCGAGCCGACCGTTCTGCGCCTGCCGTCGAACTATGCCGAGCTGACCTATGGTCATAAGGCCTGGACCACGCGCCAACGCGGCAACGATGCGCCCTTCACCCCGGCGCAAGGCCTTGCCTATACCGGATCGGCGACGGACGAAGCGGCCGTGCGCGCCTGGGTCGGGACGCTGTTCCAATAAGTAAGGACCGGTCGGTCGAATGAACGAGGGGCGGGCAGGGGGTGGAACCCTTGGCCCGCCCTTCTTATTTGCACTCCATGACCGATCTCGCCCAAACCTCCGAAACCCTCCGTTCGCCGTCCGGCTATGACCTGACGCCGCCGAACGCCGAAGAACGCGCCCGGCTCGAAGCCGATTTGAATCCTGAGGAGAAGCGCGTCCTGCTGTCCCATGGAACGGAGGCGCCGTTCTGCGGCACTCTGCTGGGTGAGAAGCGGGTTGGCGTCTTCTGCTGCCGCGAATGCGGCTTGCCGTTGTTCAAGAGTAAAACGAAGTTCGAAAGCGGCACCGGCTGGCCCAGCTTCACCCAGCCGGTCGATGAAGCGCACGTCCATGCAATCAGCGACACCAGCTATGGCATGATCCGGATTGAGACCCAATGCGCACGGTGCGGCAGCCACCAGGGTCACGTCTTCCCCGACGGCCCGCCGCCCACCGGAAACCGCTATTGCATCAACTCGGTCGCGCTCAGTTTCGTAGCCGAGGGCGAGGCCTTGCCGGACCCCCTGAACCGTGGCGACGGCATCGCCTGACCTTGGCCTCAATCGCTGTGCTAGGATGATGTCGAACGGAGGTGGCCTATGCTGATCGCAAATCTCTTGGCGGGTGTGGCGCTGGCGGTGTCGGACGGTGATCCGGACGGCGTGGTGACGACGGCGCCGACAAACGCGCCCACCCTGGCTCAGGCCCTGGCGGCGGCGCCTGAGGCGTCTTTGACCGCGCCGACGGCTCAGGACGCCGCCCCGCACGGCATGACCACCGAACAGCAGATCCAGAACTGGATCAGCGCGCGTGCGCCCGGCGCAACCTTCGACGAAAGCGCAGAGCCGGGCGCCCCAGCCGAGCGCAAGGTCCATGGCATGGTCGAGGCCGGGATCGGCACCGGCGGCTATCGCAGCTATGGCGCGGCTGTTTCCTTGCCTGTCGGTGAGAACGGTCGTCTGGACCTCGCCTACCGCGAAGGCCGCAACGAACCCTGGGGATACGGCTACGGCGGCTATGGTCTGCGCGGACCGGGCTTCTACTCGCCTTATGGCGGCGGCTGGCGCGGTCGAGGCTATGGGGCCGGCACCACGACCAAGTCGATGTCGATGGGTTTCAGCTGGAGCAAGGACGGCGATGCGGATGACCGCGATCCCTATCGCCGCGGCCTCTACGGTTACGACTGAAGACTTTTCCGTCCGATCTGGAAAATCAAAAAGGCCCGGCGAAAGCCGGGCCTTTTCAAGTCTCAGATGGTGCCGCCGGGGGGAATCGAACCCACGACCTCAGCCTTACCAAGGATGCGCTCTACCACTGAGCTACGGCGGCCCCGACTGAGGAAGCGGCCGTATAGCCAAACCCTTCCGGGGAGGGAAGCGGCTTTTTGACGATCTGAAAGAAAGTTTGGACATGGCCCGTGATCACGGCATCATCGCGCCATGACTCGCACGCCGCATGACGCCGATACGCCCTCCGCCGCCGCGCAGGCGACGCCGATCGTCGAATCGGGCCCTGATTTCGAGAAAGCGCGGGCGAAGGCGGAAAAGGCCATGCGGCTGGCCTCCGCGCTCCGGGCCAATCTGCGGCGGCGCAAGGCGCCGGCGCGCACGCCGGTCGCGCCGCGCGACAGCAACTGAAAGTCATCGCCTCGCGATCACGCAGCCCTTTGGCAAGCGCCCGCCGGCTTGCTAGAGAACCTTCCCCCCGAGGCGTTGGCATCGGGCGCGCTTAAGGACGTCATGGACAGCATCGCCATTCAGGGCGGCGCCCAGCTTTTCGGGGACATTCCCGTCAGCGGCGCCAAGAACTCCGCCATCAAGCTGATGGCCGCCTCGATCCTGACGGATCAGCCCTTGCTGCTGACCAACATGCCGCGTCTGGCCGACACCCGGTTCCTGGGTCAGTTGCTGCGCCAGTTCGGCATCGAAGTGACTGAGCGTGACAATGCGGACGGGCAAGAGAGCCTGTTCCACGCCAAGGACCTGACCTCGACCTTCGCGCCCTATGATCTGGTGCGCCAGATGCGGGCTTCGTTCAATGTGCTGGGGCCGTTGCTGGCGCGCACAGGCGAAGCCAAGGTCTCGCTGCCGGGCGGCTGCACCATCGGTGCGCGTCCGGTCGATCTGCATCTGCAGGCGCTGACAGCGCTGGGCGCCGAGATCGAGCTAGACGAAGGCTACGTGACCGCCCGCGCGCCCAAGGGCCTGAAGGGCGCCGAGATTGAGTTCCCCTTCGTTTCGGTCGGCGCCACCGAACATGCGCTTCTGGCCGCTGTGCTGGCTGAGGGCACGACCGTCCTGCGCCGTGCGGCGCGCGAGCCCGAGATCGGCGATCTGGCCCACTGTCTGACGGCCATGGGCGCCAGGATCGAGGGAATCGACACCGACGTCCTGACCATCACCGGCGTCTCGTCTCTGAGCGGAACGACCTGGTCTGTGATTCCCGACCGGATCGAAATGGGCTCCTACGCCGTCGCCGCCGCCATGGCGGGCGGCGAGGTGCGGCTGACCAAGGCGCGGGCTGAACTGATCGGTTCGCTGACCGACAAGATGGTCGAGGCGGGCGTCGAGGTGTCGGCGACCGCCGACGGCGTGCTGATCAAGCGCGACCCGAAGCAGCGACTGAAGGCCGTGGACGTCGAGACGGCCATCTATCCGGGCTTCGCTACCGATCTCCAGGCCCAGTTCATGGCGCTGATGACGACGGCGGAGGGCGTCAGCACGGTTCGCGAGACGATCTTCGAAAACCGCTTTATGCATGTGCCGGAGTTGGCGCGACTTGGAGCCGACATTTCAGTTCACGCCGGAGAGGCGCACGTCAACGGCGTCGAAGTTCTGCACGGCGCACAGGTTATGGCCACGGATCTTCGGGCTTCTATGTGCCTGGTTATCGCTGGTCTTGTCGCGGAGGGCGAAACGACGGTCGGACGCGTCTATCATCTGGATCGCGGTTTCGAGCGTTTGGAAGAAAAGCTCGGCGCGTGCGGAGCCGACATCCGCCGCATAAAGGGAACAGGTGATGAGCACTGAGATCGACGGCGTCATCCCCGAAGCCAAGGCGCCGGTCGAACCGCTGCGCCTGCTGGCCGAGGACGCCGACGATCTTCAGATCATCTCCGCCGCGCTCCAGGACGCCATCCTGCGTCCCGTCGATATCGTCTGGGAAAAGGCGGCCCGAACCCTGACCATCGCCTTTAGCCGCTTCTGCTGGGAGTGCGGCGGGACGCGCGTGATGTGCGCCATGCAGTTCGGCGACGTTCTGGCGGTCAAGAGTCGCCGCCTGTCGCGCAGCCCCGACGCCTCGCTCGAACTGCTCGCGCTCGACTTCATTCCGACCGAGGATCTGAGCGGACGCGTCATCCTGATGTTCGCCGGCGGCGGCGACCTGCGAATCGACGTCGAATGCCTGGACGCCGTGGTCACGGATATTTCCGACCGCTGGCCCGCACGGATCGCGCCGACCCACCTCGACACGCCCGAACTGGACGAAGGGACTGCGGCATGAGCGCCGATCACAAGCTGGCCTCGGTCGAACTGGACGCCGCGACCTTGCCGGCGGCCACGGCCGAGATCGAGCACGAGCGTCGCGTCGCCATCTTCGATCTGGTCGAGAAAAACAGCTTTGAGCCCGTCGGCGCCGAGGGCGGACCCTACAGGCTGAAGCTGTCGCTTCAGGACAATCGTCTGGTGTTCGACATCGACGCCGAGAACTTCACGCGCACCTACGCCATCAGCCTGACGCCGCTGAAGGGCGTGATCAAAGACTATCTGATGATCTGCGACAGCTACTATGAGGCTCTGCGCGGATCCTCGGCCAGCCAGATCGAATCGGTCGATATGGGCCGGCGCGGCCTTCACAACGAGGGCGCCGAACAGTTGAAGACGCGACTGGACGGCAAGATCGTGGTCGATCACGAGACGTCTCGCCGCCTGTTCACATTGCTCTGCGCCCTCTACCGTCGCGGCTGACCTCGACTATCTCTGTGTTTTCGGGCATTAGGCCCGTCCATTCCGCCCCTCGCGCCCGCCCGGCGTGGGGTCGAACGCATATTCAACGGGCGTGAGAGGCCGCATGGCTAAGGAAGAACTGCTCGAGTTTCCCGGCACCGTCAGCGAACTGCTGCCGAACGCCACCTTCCGCGTGACGCTCGAGAACGACCACGAGATCATCGCCCACACCGCCGGCAAGATGCGCAAGAACCGCATCCGCGTTCTGGCCGGCGACAAGGTGCTGGTCGAAATGACCCCCTACGACCTGACCAAGGGTCGCATCACCTATCGCTTCAAGTAAGTGGCTGCGGGTCGCCCCGAACTGGTGCTGGCTTCGGCCAGCCCGCGCCGCATCGAATTGCTGGCGCAGGTCGGGATCACGCCCGACCATATCGATCCCGCCGACATCAACGAAACGCCTCTGAAGGGCGAGACCCCGCCGCGTCTGGCGGAACGGCTCGCCACCTCGAAAGCCCAGGTCGTGGCGGAACGGCGTCCCGACGCGGTCGTCATCGCCGCCGATACGGTTGTCGCTGTCGGGCGTCGCTTTCTGGAAAAGGCGGCGGACGAGGGCGAGGCGACACGTTTTCTGAAACTGCTGTCCGGCCGCAATCACCGCGTCTTCACCGGCGTCGCCGTCTGGCGCGACGGAAAACTATCGTCGCGCGTCAACGAAACCCGCGTGACCTTCAAACCTTTGTCGGACCACGAGATCGCATCCTACGTCGCTACGGGCGACTGGCGTGGCAAGGCCGGGGGCTATGGCATCCAGGGCCCGGCGGCCGCCTTCATCCAGCGAATCGTCGGCAGCCATCCGTCTGTGATGGGCCTGCCCGTCTACGAGGCCGTCCAGCTTCTGCACGGCGTCGGCTGGCGTTCATGAGCGGTGCAGTCGAGGTCTTCCTCGACGAGACGCCTGGCGAGACGCGTGGCGCCATCATGCGCGACGGCCGCTACACCCATCTTCTGATCCACCGCGACGATGATGGGGCGCAGACCCGGCTCGGCGCCCGCTCGGTGGGGCGTGTCATCGAGCTGAACCCCGGCTTGCGCGGCGCCTTCGTCGATATCGCCGCACCGACCGCCGCCTTTCTGCCCTTCCCGAGAAACGACCGTCTTACCCAAGGCCAGCGGCTGGAAGTCGTCGTCACCGCCGAACCTCATGCGGGAAAAGGGGCGGTGGTTCGCCGTCTGGGGCCCGGGGAGGGGACGCCTCGCCTGATTCAGCCCGCACCCAGCATCGCCGAACAGTTGCGCGATCTCGCGCCCGGCGAGGAATCAGTCACCGGCATCGCCGCCATCGACGCCGTGGTCGAGGCGGATGAGGAGGCTCTGGCTCAATCGATTGTTTTCGCCTCGCATGGAATCGATCTCGCCATCGAGCGCACCCGCGCCCTGGTGGCTGTGGACATCGACTTTGCATCCACGCCCGGCCGTGATCCGAAACAGGCAAGGGCGGCTGCGAATCGCGAGGGGTTGAAACAGGCGGCGCGGCTGATCGGCCTGCGGAACTGGGGCGGCCTGGTCGTCATCGACATGGTCGGGGACGGTCAGGACGCCGAGGCGCAGTCCAAGGTCGTGCGGGCCGCGTTCGGTCACGAACCCCAGGCCGTTTTCGGACCCGTCAGTCGATTCGGCCTGTTGCAGATGTCGCTTCCCTGGCGCCGCACGCCGATAGAGGAGGTTCTGCTCGACGCCAGCGGACGCCCGTCCGTTCAAGCGCGGGCCTTGTCTATCGTGCGCGCTTTGCGGCGGCAGCTTCTGGCCGATACCCTGTCGCCGCGCATCATCGCGCGTTGCGCGCCGGAAGAAGCTCTGATTGCTCATCCGTTGGCGGCTCGTCTGGGACCGCGAGCGGTGATCCAGGCCGATCCCGCGATCCCGGCTGGGCGCGGACGAATAGAAGAGGGTTGAGCCGTGGCTTCCTGTCCCATCTGCCGCAAGGCCGACGCCGATCCCAAGTACAAGCCCTTCTGCTCACGCCGCTGTTCCGACGTCGATCTGCAGCGCTGGTTCACTGGCGGCTACGCCATTCCGGTCGCCCTGGACGAGGGTGCGGAAGATGATGACGAAAAGGACTGATTGGGCGCTGGACAGGCGGAAAAGCCTCCCCTATAGACCCGCCTCTCGCGACGCCGCGTCGGCGCCTGGATAGCTCAGCTGGTAGAGCAGCGGATTGAAAATCCGCGTGTCGGTGGTTCGAACCCGCCTCCAGGCACCATCTTTTCTTACACCGTGAAAATCGATTGTTTCGGGCGCATGATCCTGCGCTGCGGCCGTTGCGTCGCCCATCGGTTTTGGCTGGCTTGCAGTGATCAGCCCTACAATTTGCTGTATTGGGAAATGATCGCGCTCAGGATGACAGTTTTGAACAAACTTGCTTCATCTGACGTCAGATCATCATCAAAATGTCGCGCGGCTGCACTCTAATGCGCCGGTTGGTGGAACTTTTCTCCATGTCTCTCGACGGGTTAAAAGCCCCTGTTGTCCCTTGACGCTCCGGTAAGGGTTCGTCAAAGGGTTGAGGCGCCTTCGCAAGAAGACGTTAATGCGGATCGCCGGGGACGTGTCTCCGAAGGTTCGACCAGCGGAGACGAGGCGGGCGACCGGTTCGATCTCCACCGAAGATTTCAGCGGGCTCTGATCCTCGAAAGGACGGGCGCGTTGAAGGAAACATTTCAGGTTGGGGGGCGGTCGCTGACTATGGCCGCACCTTTGGTTCCACGAGTCAGACCAAGCAGGAACTGGCGAATTATGCTGAACAGCAAAAAGACGAATATCCTTCTCGCCATGGCCGGCGCCGCCGCGCTGATGGCGAGCTCGCCGGTCCTGGCCCAGGCCCCGGCCGAGCCCACCCCGGCCGCCTCGACTGCGGCTCCCGCAGCCGCCGCTCCGGCTGCCGGCGAAGCTGATCCCGCAACGGTGAACGACGCCGTCGGCGGCGGTCACGGCGACATCACCCCGATCTCCATGTTCATGGAAGCCACGGTCGTCGTTAAGGTCGTCATGGCCGGCCTGCTGCTGGCCTCGATCCTGTCGTGGACCCTGCTGCTCATCAAGCTGTTCGAGTTCGGCGCTCTGAACCGCAAGACCGACAACTTCCTCGAAAACTTCCGCGGCGCCCGCACCATCGCTGACATGCGCGCTGTTTCGACCCAGGAAGAGTTCGACGGCAACCCGCTGGCCGACATGGCCGCCGCCGCCACCGAGGAAATCGAACTGTCGCGTCAATCGGGTCTGTCGGTCACCGGCGATCACCTCGACTCGGCTATGGCCCGCGCTCAGTCGGCTGTCGCCGCCGTGCAGTCCGGTCTGGCCCTGCGCCTTTCGGGCGGTCAGCAGTTCCTGGCTTCGGTCGGCTCGATCGGTCCGTTCGTCGGTCTGTTCGGCACCGTGTACGGCATCATGAACTCCTTCATCGGTATCGCCCAGTCGAACACGACCAACCTGGCCGTCGTGGCGCCGGGTATCGCTGAAGCTCTGCTGGCCACCGGTATCGGTCTGTTCGCCGCTATTCCGGCCGTTGTGTTCTACAACTACTTCAACACCCGCATCGCTGCTTACGGCACGCGCGCCGACGGCTTCGCCGCTGAGCTGCTGAACGGCATCTCGCGTCAGCTCGACAAGGGGGCGTAAGACGGATGGCCGCCAAGATTAAATCGGGCGGCGCTGGCAACCTGCCTCAGGCCAACAGTGATATCAACGTTACGCCTTTCGTTGATATCATGCTGGTCCTGCTCATCATCTTCATGGTGGCGGCTCCGCTTGCCTCTGTGTCGGTGCCTGTCGAGTTGCCAATCGCCGTCGCCAAGGCGGCCCCGAACCCGCCCAAGCCGGTCTATATTTCGATCCAGAATGACGGCGACGTCTATGTGGGCGACTTCAAGACCGACGTCGGATCCCTGGGCGCCGATCTGAAAGAACAGATCGGTTCCCGGAACCCGGCCGATGAGCGGATCTTCATTCGGGGCGACCAGAACACCCGTTACGGCGACTTCATGCAGGTCATGAACGCGCTGCAGGATAACGGCTTCTATAGCGTTGCGCTGGTCGGCGAAGACCAGGCGACGAGTTAGGATGCGGAGATAGTATGACAGACGTCGAATATCATCGCAGTCGCTACGACGTACCCAAGAAGAAGGGCTTCATGGGGGTGTCCTACCCCGTGCTGATCGTCTGCCTGATGGTGGTCAGCATCTTGTTTGCGTTGCTGATCTTCTTTGTTCAGCAGTCCAAGTTCAAGCTGAAGGAGTTCAACTACGTCGACGAGTCCGTCGAGGTCGAGTTGGTCGAGCCGGTTCCGCCGCCTCCACCGCCTCCGCCCCCGCCGCCTCCGCCGACGGATACGCCTCCGCCGCCGAAGCTTCAGGTGCGCGTGCCGGCTCCGGTCCCGAACATCGTCCCCCCTCCGCCGGTCAACATCACGCCGACGAAGAAGGAAGATCGGGTTGAATACACGGGTCCGCCCGTCAATATTCCTGGACCGCCGCCGCCGCCCGCACCCCCGGCTCCGCCGCGCCCGTCGACGATCACGAACGTTCAGTGGTCGCGCCAGCCGCGTCCGACAGCTGATGACTTCCCGGCGCGTGCGCTGGAACGTGAAATCAGCGGTTCGGCTACGGTCGAGTGCACTGCGCGCTCCAACGGTGCTCCGGCGAACTGCCGCGTGATCTCGGAAGAGCCCGCAGGCATGGGCTTCGGCCGCGCCGCCATTCGGGTGGTTCAGCGTGGACAGCTGTCCCCGCGGACCGTCGACGGCGCCGCTCAAGACGCGACCTTCCGCGTCCGGGTGCCCTTCACCCTCGGGTGATGGTCACGGCAACAGACAAGACGCCTCGGAGAGCAATCTCCGGGGCGTTTTTGTTTGGGCTGTCGTCCGCGAAATCTCCTCACGAAATGTGAGGAAGGCGCTTGATCGCCTGCCGCAGGCCCGGTAGAGAACGCGCCTCGCGATGCGCGGGCCGCCTTAGCTCAGTTGGTTAGAGCGCCGGTTTGTGGAACCGGAGGTCCTCAGTTCAAGCCTGAGAGGCGGTACCATTGCAAAGCGCGGCCGGGCTTGCAGCCCGCCGTCGCCGCGACCATCTCCTGATAATCGGCCGTGTGGTCGATCCCCCACATTGACAGGAGAAGGCCCCATGAAGACGCGCAAGTTGGGTGCGAACGGTCCCGAGGTTTCGGCCATTGGCCTGGGCTGCATGGGCATGAGCGCCTTCTACGGCGGCTCTGACGAAGCTCAGTCCACCTCCGTCATCCATCGCGCGCTCGATCTGGGAATCACCCTGTTCGACACCGCCGAAATGTACGGCCCTCATACGAACGAGGTGCTGGTCGGCAAGGCGCTGAAGGACCGGCGCGACCAGGCCTTCATCGCCACCAAATTCGGCATCAACTACAATGCCGACCGCACCAAACTGATGACCGACGGCAGCCCGGCCAATGTGCGTCGCGCCGTCGAGGGCAGCCTGCAACGCCTGGGCGTCGATCACGTCGATCTCTACTATCTGCACCGCGTCGATCCGGACACGCCGATCGAGGACACGGTCGGGGCGATGGCGGAACTGGTCAAGGAGGGCAAGGTCCGCTTCCTGGGGCTTTCCGAGGCCGCGCCCGACACCCTGCGCAAGGCGCATGCGACCCATCCGATCACGGCGCTGCAGACGGAATACTCGCTGTGGAGCCGCGAGCCGGAGGACGAACTGTTCGCAGTCGTGCGCGAACTGGGCATCGGCTTCGTGCCCTACAGCCCGCTGGGCCGCGGCTTCCTGTCGGGCGACATCACCTCGATCGATGACCTGGAAGCGGACGACTTCCGCCGCACCAATCCGCGCTTCATGGGCGAGAACTTCCAGAAGAACCTGGATCTGGTTGAGGCCGTGAAGGCCATTGCGTCGGACAAGGGCATAACCGCCGCTCAACTGGCGCTGGCCTGGGTGCTGGCGCAGGGCGAGGATCTGATCCCGATCCCCGGCACCCGTCGTATCGCGACCCTGGAGCAGAATGCGGCGGCCGTGGACGTCGTGCTGACGCCTGAGGATCTCGCCCGGATCGAGGCCGTCTTCCCCAAGGGCGCGGCGACGGGGCATCGCTACGCCGAGGCGGCGCAGGCGGCGCTGAATCGCTGAGTTACAAGCCAAATGAAAAAGGCCCGGTCGGATCGCTCCGACCGGGCCTTTCGTATGTGGGGCGTCCTGATCCTACTGGATGCGGGTCCAGGTCTGGGTCTTGCACAGCGGAGCCACGATGCAACCGCGCAGACGCAGGCTGTTGTCGTTTGTCATGGTGATGGTGCCGCGATAGGTGCCGCCGTCGGCCGGGTTGTAGACCGAGCCACTACGCCATTCCGTCGGACCGCCGGTGAAGCCGGTCAGCATGGGCAGATTGCGCAGGGTGCGGTTCCGCAGCGAGGCGTCGCGATTGTTGGCGTCGCGCGCATTGGCGTCGCGGCGGATGTGGTCCGAGGTCACCAGCGTGCCACACAGCGCTTGGCCGCAGCGCGCGATCCGCACCTGACCGCCATTGGTCGGCGTCTGCCAAAGGCCGGTTGGATCACCCGCCAGGGCCGGAGAGGCGAGAGCCGTCGCCAGCGCGGCGGCGGCCAGCATGATCTTGGTCTTCATGGTCGTTCCCTTGTTCAGGCCGCCTGTGCGACCCTTTACTGCACAGGGTGATCCGGGTTTCGGCCGAAAACAAGGCCGAACTGATCCACGAAGACCAATGAAAACTAGACCTTAGGGAAGCCTTTGAAGCTTTGCGGGGCATCCCTTGACCTTGGCTCGGTGCGGGCGTCTGATCGGAGCGAGAATGTCCTGGGAGACACCATGGCCGACCGGCCGGGACACAACCATGGAAGCCTGATCAAGCAGGCGCTTGAAAACGGCGCCGAGCCCGCGCGCTCGGCCTTGGCGGCGTCGTGGCGCCGGTCCTTGTCGCTGTATGGACTGGATCCCGAGGATCAGGGTATGCCGCAAACCCTGACCGAGGGGCAGCTGCGCGAGGCGCGCCAGGCGATGGAGCCGATGACGCGGGCCGCGCAAGGGGTTCTGGATCGGCTGTTTCTGGCCGTGGGTGATACCGGCTGCTGCATCCTGCTGACCAATGCCGACGGAGTGCCGCTGGAGCGCCGGGGGGCGGCGGCGGACGACGTCGCCTTTCGTCGATGGGGGCTGTGGCCGGGGGCCATATGGTCGGAGGCGGTGGAGGGCACCAACGGCATTGGGACCGCTCTGGCGGAGCACAGGCCCGTGACCATCCACCGTGACCAGCATTTCCATACGCGCAACACGGCCCTGAGCTGCACGAGCCATCCGATTCACGATCACCTGGGGCGGCTGGCGGGACTGCTGGACGTGTCGTCCTGCCGCGCGGATGCGACGGAGGGCGTGTTGGGACTGATCGCGGCGGCGGTCGCCGACGCCGCGCGCGCCATTGAGGCGCAGACTTTCCGCCAGGCCTTCCACCAGGCCCGGATCGTGCTGGCGGGCGATACCGGCGAGCGGAACACGGCGGCGCTGCTGGCTGTGGATCGGGACGATATGGTAATCGGCGCCACTCGCGCCGCACGCTTGGCTCTGTCGATCACCGATGAACGAATCGCGGCGCAGCTGGCGGCGTCCGAGGTGCTCGACACGGGGTCGGTCGAGGCCGAGCTTCTGGAAGCCGAGCGAGGGGCAGTACGTCGGGCCCTGGCGCGCACCGGGGGCAATGTGTCCGCCGCAGCGAAAGCGCTGGGCGTCAGCCGGGCAACTCTGCATCGCAAATTGCATCGTCTGGGGCTGTCCCGGGAAACCCACTGAACCGACTGTCGCAGGGATGCGACAGGTTTGCACTGCACCATGGCGTCGTCGTCTGGCGGACGGGCGCAGGCCGATGGCACTTCTTGTTCCAACGACGTCGACAATCGACGCCAGAGGAAACCGCAGGAGGCCATCATGACCAAACCCGAGTTCAGCCGCGCCGCGACCCCCAAGTTCAAGGCGCGCTACGACAACTTCATCGGCGGACAGTGGGTCGCGCCCGTCAACGGCCGCTATTTCGAGAACACCTCCCCGGTGAACGGCCGCGTCTTGTGCGAGGTCGCACGATCGGACGCGGCCGACGTCGAACTGGCCCTGGACGCCGCCCACGCCGCCAAGGACGCCTGGGGGCGAACCAGCGTCGCCGAACGCGCCGTCATCCTGAACAAGATCGCCGACCGGATTGAAGCCAATTTGCAAGCCGTCGCAGAGGCGGAGACCTGGGACAACGGCAAGCCGGTGCGCGAGACCACGGCCGCCGACATCCCCCTGGCGATCGACCATTTCCGCTACTTCGCCGGCTGCATCCGGGCGCAGGAAGGCGGGATTTCGGAACTGGACCACGACACGGTCGCCTATCATTTCCACGAGCCGCTGGGCGTTGTGGGGCAGATCATCCCCTGGAACTTCCCTATCCTGATGGCGGCCTGGAAGATCGCTCCGGCTCTGGCGGCGGGCAACTGCATCGTGCTGAAGCCTGCGGAGCAGACCCCGGCGTCCATCCTCGTGGTGATCGAACTGATCCAGGATTTGCTGCCGGCCGGCGTGCTGAACATCGTTTCGGGCACGGGGGCCGAGGTGGGCGAGCCGCTGGCCACCAATCCGCGCATCGCCAAGATCGCCTTCACCGGCTCGACCGCCGTCGGTCAGAAGATCATGCAGTATGCGACCCAGAACCTGATTCCGGTCACGCTGGAGCTCGGCGGCAAGTCACCGAACATCTTCTTCAAGGACGTGATGGATCGCGACGACGCCTATCTGGACAAGGCGCTGGAAGGCTTCGCCATGTTCGCGCTCAATCAGGGCGAGGTCTGCACCTGCCCCAGCCGCGCTGTGATCCATGAGGACATCTATGAGGCCTTCATCGAGAAGGCGATCGCCCGGGTGGAATCCATTGTTCAAGGCGACCCTCTGGACCCGGCGACCATGGTCGGCGCCCAGGCCTCGGACCAGCAGCTGAAGAAAATTCTCGGCTATCTGAAGCTGGGCAGGGAGGAGGGCGCCGAGGTCCTGACCGGCGGCGATCAGGCCGCGCTCAAGGACGATCTGGCCGGCGGCTACTACGTCAAGCCCACCGTGTTCAAAGGCACTAACGACATGCGGATCTTCCAGGAGGAGATCTTCGGTCCGGTCCTGGCGGTCACGACCTTCAAGACTTTTGAAGAGGCCATGGAAATCGCCAACGACACCGAATACGGCCTGGGCGCCGGGGTGTGGTCGCGCGACATGAACACCGCCTATCGCGCCGGTCGCGCTATCCAGGCTGGCCGGGTCTGGACCAACTGCTATCACCAGTATCCGGCCCATGCGGCCTTCGGCGGCTACAAGAAGTCGGGCATCGGGCGGGAGAACCACCGCATGATGCTGGACCACTATCAGCAGACCAAGAACCTGTTGGTCAGCTACAGCCCCGACAAATTGGGCTTCTTCTGATCTGCATCAAGGATGGCCGGTCCCGGATCGGCCATCCTGTGATCGCTCTCTGATCCATCGGTTCGGAGAGCATACGTCCCAAGAGGCGGGCCGGTGTCCTGCTTCCGGCCCGTCTGTCCCCTAAAATGACGAGGATGTTCCATGCCCAGAACCATGAAGGCCGCTGTCGTGCGCGCGTTCGGTCAGCCGCTGACCATCGAAGAGGTTGCGGTGCCCGAGCCGGGTCCAGGCCAGATCTAGGTCAAGATCGAGGCCTCGGGCGTCTGCCACACGGATCTGCACGCGGCCGAAGGCGATTGGCCGGTCAAGCCGAACCCGCCCTTCATTCCGGGCCACGAGGGCGTCGGCTATGTCTCGGCGGTCGGGGCGGGGGTCACCTTGGTCAAGGAAGGCGACCGGGTCGGCGTGCCGTGGCTGTATTCAGCCTGCGGCCATTGCAAACACTGCCTGGGCGGCTGGGAGACCCTGTGTCATGACCAGCAGAACACCGGATATTCGGTCAACGGCGGGTTCGCGGAATACGCCATCGCAGACCCCAACTACGTCGGCCACCTGCCGGCCAATGTCAGCTTCACCGACATCGCCCCGATCCTGTGCGCCGGGGTCACGGTCTATAAGGGGCTGAAGATGACGGACACCAAGCCGGGCGACTGGGTCGTGATTTCCGGCATCGGCGGCCTGGGCCATGTGGCGGTCCAGTACGCCAAGGCCATGGGGCTGAACGTCGCCGCCGTGGACGTGGACGACGCCAAGCTGGATCTGGCGCGACGGCTCGGCGCGACCGTCACGGTCAATGCCACGACGTCCAACGACGCTGCCGCCGACATCAAGGCCCAGACCGACGGCGGCGCCCAGGGCGTGCTGGTCACGGCCGTCTCGCCCAAGGCGTTCGAACAGGCGGTCAACATGACCTCGCGCGGCGCGACTGTTGCGCTCAACGGCCTGCCGCCCGGCGACTTCCCCCTGTCGATCTTTGATATGGTGCTGAACGGAACCACAGTGCGCGGCTCCATCGTCGGCACCCGCCTGGATCTTCAGGAGGCGCTTCAGTTCGCGGCCGACGAGAAGGTCAAGGCTACGGTCTCGGTCGAGCCGCTGGAGAATGTGAACGGCATCTTCCAGCGGATGCGCGATGGTCAGATCGAGGGCCGCGTCGTGATGACGATCTGAAGCACGGCAATGGCCCAACTGATGCCTTCGGGTGTCGACAGCTTGGGCGCGCTGGGCCTCGCGGCGCGCCTATCCTCCGATTAGGGCCAGCCATTCGTCCTCGGTCAGCACCTGCACGCCGTGCTTTTCGGCGTCCTTGAGCTTAGACCCGGCGCCGGGCCCGGCGACGAGGTAATCCGTCTTCTTCGACACCGATCCCGACACCTTGGCGCCCAGGCTTTCGGCGCGGGCCTTGGCCTCGTCCCGCGTGAAGCGTTCTAGGGCGCCGGTGAAGACGACGGTCTTTCCGGCCACGGGGGTGTCGGACTTGGGTCGTTCGGCGTCGAGGATTTGGGTCAGTTCGTCCTCCAGAGCGGCGACGACCTGAAGATTGTGCGGCTCGTGGAAAAAGTGGGCCAAGGCCTCGGCCGCGACGGGACCGACGCCGGTGACACCGGCGATCTGGTTTAGGATTTCGGACGGACCGTCCTCGCGCGCGACACGGGCCAGTTCGACCAGCCCGGACCAGTCCTGAACCATCGTCGCCAACGACCGGCGGGCGGGGGCGGCCATGCCGGGAAAGGCCTGGCTGATCTTCATGTCTATCGTGGCCTCGGGCCAGGGATCGACGGCGGGGGGCTTAGCCTCGGCCATCAGGGCCAGGACGCGGGGCGATATGGCGTGGGCGGCGGCCAGTTCGGTCCAGGCGTCGGACGGCACGCCCGAGGCGGCCTGGAGGCAGGCGGCCTTCACCGCGGACCAGCTCTCGAAGGCGCGGGCCAGGACGATGGAGGTCTGTTCGCCGATGTCACGTATCCCCAGGCCGAACAGGAACCGGTCCAGCGCGATGACGCGGCGGGCGTCGATGCCGGCGACCAGATTGCGGATGCTGGTCTCGCCATAACCGTCGTCGCGCTCCAGTTCCTTCAGCCGCGCCTCGTCGCGCGCCAGTCGGAAGATGTCGGCCGGCTCCTTGATCCAGCCCCGCGCATGGAAGGCGACCAGCTGCTTTTCGCCCAATCCCTCGATGTCGAAGGCGCGGCGGCCGACGAAATGCTTCAGCCGTTCGACGATCTGGGCGTCGCAGATCAGGCCACCGGTGCAGCGACGCTTGACCTCGTCGCCTTCGCGCACGGCTTCTGAGCCGCAGACGGGGCAGTGTTCAGTGAAGGCATAGGGGACGGCGTCGGCGGGACGTAACTCCGGGACCACGCCCAGGATCTGGGGGATGACATCGCCGGCCCGTTGCAGGCGGACGGTGTCGCCGATGCGGACATCCAGACGCTCGATCTCGTCTTCATTGTGCAGGGTGGCGTTGCGCACCACCACGCCTCCGACGGTGACGGGGTGCAGGCGGGCGACGGGGGTCAGGGAGCCGGTGCGGCCGACCTGGATGTCGATGCCTTCCAGCACAGTGGTCGCCTGCTGCGCCGGGAATTTGTGGGCGATGGCCCAGCGGGGGCTGCGGGCGACGAAGCCCAGCCGGCGTTGCCAGTCGATGCGATCGACCTTGTAGACCACGCCGTCGATGTCATAGCCCAATGTCGCGCGGTCGCGTTCCAGTTCGCGATAGACGGCGATCAGCCCCTCCGCGCCCTCGACCCGGCGCGAGCGGGCGTTGACGGGGAAGCCCCAGGCCTTAAGCTTTTGCAGGGCTTCCCACTGGGTCTCGGCGAAGTCGCTGGAATGTTCGCCCCAGGCGTAGGCGAAGAAGTTCAGCGGGCGTTTGGCGGTGATCCGGGCGTCCTTCTGGCGCAGGGAACCGGCTGCGAAGTTGCGGGGGTTGGCGTAGGTCCGGCGGCCTTCCGTCTCGGCGGCGGCGTTGAAGGCGGCGAAGGCGTCGTTGGGCGCATAGACCTCGCCCCGGATCTCGATCCGGTCGGGCCAGCCGTCGCCGGCCAGGGTCTTTTGCACATCGGCGATGGTGTTCAGATTGGCGGTGACGTCCTCGCCCGCGCGGCCGTCGCCGCGCGTGGCGCCGATCGTCAGCTTGCCGTCGACATAGAGAAGATTCGCGGACAGGCCGTCGATCTTGGGCTCGGCGACGAAGGCGATGGGTTCGTCGGCCGGCAGTTTCAGGAAACGGGCGATCCGGGCCACGAAGTCGCGCACCTCGCCCTCGTCGAAGGCATTGTCCAGCGACAGCATGGGCACGCCGTGGCGCACCTCGGCGAACTGGGTTGAGGCGGCGGCGCCGACCTTGTTCGACGGCGAGTCAGGGCGGACCAAATCGGGGAAGGCGGTTTCGATGGCCAGGTTGCGCGCGCGCAGCGCGTCGTAGTCGGCGTCGGAAATCTCGGGCGTCGCCTCGTTGTAGAGCGCGTCGTGGCGGGCCATCTCGGCGGCCAGCCAGGCCAGGGCCTCGGCGGCCGTCTCGGCGGTGAGGTCTTCGACGGGGACTTCAAGAGGAATCGCATTGGCCATGGCCGCCGTCATATCATCTGACGCGCCGCCCGTGCATCGCGCAAAGCCGATGATGACAGAACCGTAGGCTGACGCGCCGTCCGCGCTTCGCTAGGTTCGCGCGTCATTATCGGAGCCTGTATGACTCGTTCGACCCTCTGCCTTTTCGTCGCCGGCGCCGCCCTGATCGTCAGCGGTTGCGCCGCCGTTCCCGCGACAGCTCCGCGTGCGCCGAGCGCCGTCGCGACCGGTCCGAGCCAACTGCTGGAGGACGTTCGCAACCTGTCGGCCGACGACATGCAGGGCCGCGACACGGGCTCTGAAGGCGGCGAACGGGCGCGCGCCTACATCGTCTCGCGATTGGAGGCCATGGGCGTTCAGGCGCCGCCGTTCGGGCGTTTGCAGCGGTTTGAGACGCCGGGCCGCACGCGCGAGGGCGTGAAGACCTTCAGCGGCGTCAACATCGTCGGCCTGATCCCCGGTACCCGCGTCGCTGACCGCTATATTGTGGTGACGGCCCATTATGACCACGTCGGCGTCAATGACGGCCAGATCTTCCATGGGGCTGACGACAACGCCTCGGGCGTGGCGACGATGCTGGAGCTGGCGGCGCGACTGAAGGCCCAACCGCCGGAACACAGCGTGCTGATCGTTGCGCTGGATGGCGAGGAGCGGGGGCTGCTGGGCGCTCGCGAGTTCGTCAAGGCGCCGCCGGTGCCCCTGTCGTCACTGAGCCTGAACCTGAACTTCGACATGACGGCGCGGGCGGAAACGGATGGCCATCTGTGGGTCACCGGGACCTATCAGCATCCCAATCTGCGACTCTTGCTGGAGGCTGTGGCGCCGAACGGGGCCGTGTCCTTCGCCTTCGGCAAGGACACTCCTCAGGATACGGGCGAGAACAACTGGGTCGACGCCTCCGATCATGGCGCCTTCCACGAGGCGGGGGTGCCCTTCTTGTACATGGGCGTCGATTATCATCCCGATTATCATCGACCGAGCGATACCTTCGACCGGATCACGCCGTCGATCTTCACCAGCACGACCGAAATCGCCATCGCCGGGTTCCGCGCCTTGGACCAGGCGCTTGATCGATGAGATCTTCATGGGTGGTCGTCGCGGTCATGGCCGTGCTGAGCCTGGCGGCATGCGAGCGGCGCGACGCCACGACGCCGACATCGACGCCGGAAGCGACGTTCCAGCATCGTCTGAGCGGTGATATTTCGGGCGACTATCGCCCGACAGGTGAGGGGGAGATGCCGCTCGTGGCTTCCCTGTTTGTCGGTCAGGATGAGGCCTTTGCTGCCTGGGAAGGCGGCTCCCGCGCTTCGCCGCCTCTGATCCTGTCGCTGACCGGGCCGCAGGGCGAGGTCAGGGTTCTGCCGGACGCCTATGTCGTCACCGACGATCGGATCCAAATGAGCGGGTCTGCGCCTGGCATGGGCCCGGTCGAGTTGTCTGCGAGGATTGACCAGGGCGCTTTGGCGACGGCGCGGCGCAATCTCGGCGATCAGACGCCTGTCGTTACCGGGACGATTTCGGTGAGCAGCCGTCGCACGCCATTCACGCTGAGTTGGTGGGGCGGCGACTAATCTGAGCAATCTGTGCTGACGACGCGCCAAGATTGCCAACCACGCAATCCCACGTCATGGTGACGCTTGGGGGCGCTGGATGTCGATATCGGAATTGGCCGGGTGCGATGTAACGTCGACATGCGGTGTCGGTGCGCATCGACGCCGTGTTCGTCTCGACCCGACCCGCGCCATGGATATCGCCTTCGCCCTGATAGGCCTGCTTTTGACCTGGCCGCTCTTTGTTTTCATCGCCCTGGGCATAAGGGCGCAGGACGGAGGGGCCGCGATCTTTCGCCAGCAACGGATCGGGCGCGAAGGCCGAATGTTCGACTGTCTCAAGTTTCGCTCGATGAGGGTGGGCGCGGAGCAAGCCTTGCCCTCAGCCTCTGATCCGGAATGGCAGGCGATGCGAAAGCTGACGCACGATCCGCGCGTCACGTCGCTGGGCCGCCTGTTGCGACGGTCCAGCCTGGATGAACTGCCGCAGTTGATCAATGTGTTGAGAGGCGAGATGTCGCTGGTCGGTCCCCGACCGATCGTGATCGACGAGGCGGCGCGATATGGCCGGCGACTGGCCGACTACTGCGCGGTCCGGCCGGGCCTGACGGGGTTGTGGCAGGTCTCGGGGCGCAACGCCGTGCCCTATCCGCGCCGCGTGGCGATGGATGTCTGGTTCGTCAGAAACCGCACCGTCGGCGTCTATCTGGCCATTTTGGCGCGCACGGTTCCGGCGGTGCTGAGCCGCCGGGGCGTGTCTTAGGGAAGACGTTCCTCAACGCCCTCGTCCGTCCCGATGATGGCGAGGTCCGCGAGGTCCAGAAACAGCCCGTGCTCCACCACGCCGGTGATCAGTTTCAGATCGTCGGCCAGACGGACCGGATCGTGGATCGCCTTGCAGCCCGCGTCATAGATCAGATTGCCGCCGTCGGTGCGAACTAGGCCGCGATCGGCCTGACGCACGCGCGCCGGCTGGTTGATGTCGTGATCGATCAGGACATCGGCGATGCGGTTGGCCGTCGTCTTGTGGCCAAAGGCGACGACCTCGATCGGAAGGGGGAAGGTTCCCAGCACAGGCACCACCTTGGCTGCGTCGGCGATGACGATGCAGCGCGCTGAGGCCTCCCACACCAGCTTCTCGCGCAGCAGGGCCGCGCCGCCGCCCTTGATCAACGCCAGACCCGGCCCGATCTCGTCGGCGCCGTCTACGGTCAGGTCGATGCGCGGCGTGTCCTCCAGCGTCGACAACGTCAGCCCAAGTTCGCGCGCCAAGTCTGCGGTCTTTTCGGATGTCGGCACGCAGCGTAAGTCGGGCAGGTTGCGCGCCGCCAACGCCTTGACGAACCAGGCTGCGGTGGACCCGGTGCCCAGGCCGACGATCATGCCCGCCTCGACGTGGGCGGCGGCGGCCTGGCCGGCGTTCTTCTTCTGGAGGTCGCTCATTTCGATTTCGCAGCCTTCTTCGCCTTGGCTTCGACACGGAAGGCCGCGGCCGCTTCGGGTTTGACGGTCTGGCGCGCGCGGCCGAACGCCATGGCGTGGGCGGGCACGTCCTCAGTGATGACGGAGCCAGAGGCGATCAGGGCGCCGTCGCCGATGACGACAGGTGCCACCAGGCTGGAGTTCGATCCGACGAAAGCGCCGGCGCCGACCTGGGTCTGCGCCTTGTTGAAGCCGTCGTAGTTGCAGAAGATGGTCCCTGCGCCGACGTTGGCGCCCGCGCCAACCGACCCGTCGCCCAGATAGGCCAGGTGATTGGCCTTAGCGCCTTCCGCCATCTTCACGTTCTTGACCTCGACGAAGTTGCCGACCTTGACCCCGGTCGCCAGGTCAGCGCCAGGACGCAGGCGCGCGTAAGGACCGACTTCGGCCCCGGCCGCGACCCGCGCGCCCTCGATATGGCTGAAGCTGCGAATGCGCGCGCCGCCCTCGATCACCGCTCCGGGACCGAAGACCACGAAAGGTTCGACGAGGGTCCCGCCGCCAATTCGGGTGTCCCAGGCGAAATGAACGGTGTCTGGCGCAGCCATCGTCACGCCGGCCGCCAGGAAAGTGTCGCGTTGCACGCTCTGGAACAAGGTTTCGGCCTGAGCCAGCTCGGCCTGGGAGTTGACGCCCATTACCGCGTCCTCAGCGGCGAAGACGGCGCGGGTTGGGTGGCCGCCCTGGCGTGCCAGAGCGACGACATCCGTCAGATAGTATTCGCCCTTGGCGTTTTCGTTCTTCACCTCGGCCAGCAGCGAAAAGAGCAGGGCCGCTGGCGCGGCCATGACGCCCGAGTTGCAGGCAGTGATGGCGAGAACCTCGGCCGACGCTTCCTTGGCCTCCGTGATGGCGGTCAGGGTGTCGCCGTCGACGATCAGACGGCCATAGGCGCCCGGATCGCGAGCCTCGAACCCGATGACGGTGACGCCGTCGGCATTGAAGACGGGCTCGATGTCGGCGGCCTTTAGCAACGGCACGTCGCCATAGGTGACGACCACCTCGCCGTCGAAGCCGGCAAGGGCCTGTTCGGCGGCGCGCACGGCGTGGCCGGTGCCGAGCGGCGGGTCCTGGACCGCAATGGCGGCCTCGCCCAGCCGTTTCACCACATGGGCCCGGACCTCCGGCGAGTGATTGCCGACCACGACGACGATGCGTTCGCACCCCAGGCCTTCCGCCGCATCGATGGCGTGGTCCAGCATGGCGCGGTGGGCGACGGGGTGCAGCACCTTGGGCAGCGGCGACTTCATCCGCGTGCCCTGGCCGGCGGCGAGAATGATGGCGGCGCGGGCGCGCGTCTGGCTGGTCATGAATCGTCTCGCAGTCTAGTCGTCCTGCGATCTAGCCCATCATGCGGGCCAGCGGGAGATGTGGATGAGCGATCGCGACCTGGAAGGCTGGACCATCGCCTTCGACCTTGACGGCACGCTGGTCGATTCCGCCCCGGACCTGATCGGCACGCTGAACCGGATGCTGGTCGAGGAGGGGCTGCCGCCCGTGCCGATGGAGTCCGCCTCGACCCTGATCGGATCGGGCGCGCGGGCGCTGCTGGTGCACGGCTTCGAAGCCGCCGGCGCGCCGGTCGAGCGGGCCAAGTCGGACGAACTGTTCGAGCGGTTCCTGGTCGATTACGCCGCCCATATAGCCGACGGCTCGCAGCCCTTCGAGGGTGTGGTCGAGACGCTGGAGCGGCTCAGCGAGCGGGGCGCTATCCTGGTCGTGGCCACCAACAAGCGTTCGGACCTGTCGGAACTGTTGTTGGGCAAGCTAGACCTGACCCGACATTTCGCCGCCATCGTCGGCCCGGATCGGGTCAGCGCGCGCAAGCCCTCGGGCGCCCATCTGAAGGAGGCTGTCGTGATCGCAGGCGGTGATCCCGAACGGGCCATCATGATGGGAGACGCCGCGCCGGACGCGGACGCAGCTAAAGACGCCGGCATGCCCTGCATTCTGACGACCTTCGGCTTTACGCCGACGCCCGTCGAAGACCTGGGCGGGGACGTCCTGATCGATGCTTTCGAGGACGTGGAAGAGGCGATCGACGGCATCCTCTCCGACTTCTACGTGAGGCGGGCGCTGAAATTCTGAAGCCAGCCGACAGGAAATCTGTCGGCTGAATGATCGCTGCTGCGGTTGCGGATCGCCATGGCGATGGACAGATTGGCGCACCCCTGTTGAAAGTGCCGTCATGCTCGCTCGCTTTTTCAAGATCCCGCTGTGGCAGCGGACCGCCGCCGGCTTCATCCTCGGCATTATCGCCGGGCTGATCCTGCGCGAGCGGGCCGAGACCTGGCTTCAGCCGATCGGCGACGTCTATCTGAACCTGATCCGCATGGTGGTGGCGCCGCTGGTGCTGTTCACCATCGCCAGCTCCATCGCCAAGCTGGGGGAAGGGGCGGGGGCCGTGCGGCTGGGAGTGCGGACCATCGTCTGGTTCGCCATCACCTCCTTGCTGGCGGTGTTGGTCGGGTTCGCGTTCGGCCACATCATCAATCCGGGCGTCGGCCTGTCCAACTTGCCGCTGGGCGAGGTCAAGGAACGGGTGATCCCGACTCCGTTGGAAGTCTTGATCGGCGTCGTGCCGACCAATCCGTTCGCCGCCCTGGCCGAAGGCAAGGTGCTGCAGATCATCTTCTTCTCGGCCTTGGTCGGCATGGCCCTGGTGGCGCTGGGCGACCGGGCGCAGGGCGTTCGGCGTCTGGTGGATGAGGGCGCGGCCATCATCTTCCGCATCACGCGCTGGGTGATCCAGCTGACGCCCATCGGCGTGTTCGGCCTGATCGGATCGGTCGTCGGCGGCTACGGCTGGGAGGCGCTGCTGCCCTTGGTGAAGTTCATCCTGGCCATCTATGCCGCCTGCCTGTTCCACATCCTGATCGTCTATTCGGGCCTGCTGAAGGTTCACGGGCTGAAGGTGACCAGCTTTTTCCGCGGCGCCTTCGCGGCCCAGCAGACCGCATTTGCGACCTCATCCTCGCTGGGGACGTTGCCGATCACCCTTCGCCAGACGGTGGAGCGTCTGGGCGTGCCCCAGGCCTATGCCGCCTTCGCCGTGCCGCTGGGCGCCAATGTGAAGATGGACGGGTGCGGGGCCATCTATCCGGCCATCGCCTCGATCTTCATCGCGCAGTATTTCAAGATTGATCTGACGCTGACCCAGTACGTCCTGATCGGCCTCACGGCGGTGCTTGGGTCGCTGGGAACGGCCGGCGTGCCGGGCACCAGCATCGTCATGCTGACCCTGACCCTGTCGACCGCCGGCCTGCCGCTGGAAGGGATTGGCTATATCGTCGCCATCGACCGGATCATCGACATGATGCGCACCGCGACCAATGTGACCGGCCAGATGCTGGTGCCGGTGCTGGTCGCCAAGGAAGAGGGCATCCTGAACCAGGACATCTACAACGGTCACGTCGCCTGGCTGCCGGGCGACCCGGAAGCCGATACGCCCGAAGGCGTCCGCGCTGCCGGAATCTGAAACAGGCGCTTGCGCGGGGCCGGCGACCGGGCTATGTCGCCGCCTCCGCAAGGCAAGGACGCGTAGCTCAGCGGGAGAGCACCTCGTTCACACCGAGGGGGTCACAGGTTCAATCCCTGTCGCGTCCACCATCTCCAATCCAATTTGATCCTGGCCTTGCGTCGCCCAGTCCTTGGGCCACTCGCCCGTGACGGAACGGTAGGCGAGGGCCAATGCGCCGATAAGGCCGGCGGACACCCCCGCGGTCGGCTCCGCGATGTAGGTCTTCGTATCCAGATCCCGCAGGCTCGCGTCATAGCCGCCGAGCTGTCTCACCAGCGCCTGTCTGACCAGATCGTACATGTGCGGCTGCATCACGCCGCCGCCGATGATGATTCGCTCCGGCCGCAGCGTGTAGGTCAGGTTGGTGCACAGACCGGCGATATACTCCGCCGCCATCGGCCAGGCCGGATGATCGTGAGAAAAAGTCTCTGCCGCCGCGCCCCAGCGCGCTTGCAGCGCCGGCCCGCTCGCCAGGCCTTCCAGGCAGTCGCCGTGGAAGGGACAGGTGCCCGAGTACCTCTCGTCGCCCTTGGCGCGGGGCAGCCGGATATGACCGGCTTCGGGATGGTTCGCCCCGCCATGCGGTGCGCCGTCGATCATCACCCCGACCCCCACGCCCGTGCCGACCGTGACGTAGCAGAAGCTCTCCAGCCCTTGCCCGCTGCCGAACAGGCGTTCGCCCACGGCCGCGCCGTTCACGTCGGTGTCCAGCGTCATTGGAACATCGATGAAACGGCGCAGATGGGCCAACAGGTTGACGTCGCTCCAGCCGGGCTTGGGCGTGCTGGTGATAGCGCCGAAATCCGGCGCGTCCGGTTTCAAGGACAAAGGGCCGAAACTGACGATCGCCAGCGCAGAAAGCCGGCCGTGCCTCGACTGGGCGTTGACGAAGAAGGCTGCAACCGCATCGAGCGTCTCGTCGGGCGACGTCGTGGGTATACGAATCTGGTCGACAATCACGCCGTCGGCGGCGGCGACGCCGCAGATGAACTTGGTGCCGCCGGCTTCGACACCGCCGAGGAGGATGGGTTGGGTCGACATGGGCGCCTGTCTTTCGGGTGCGACGAAGGTTCGCGGGACTGAACATCGAATAGGGCCAAGCGTTCAGACCCCATGACCCTTCTAGCCCGCCTGTTCATCGCCTTCGACGCCGCCGCCAAGATTTTGACGCGCAAGGAGAGGCTGCTGTGAGCCGCTTTTGCATGGTGCTGGATTTGGCGATTGCGTCCGGCCCCATGCATCGCCACCTTCACCGCAAGATCAAGATTTGAGACGAGGACGCCGATGGCTCGCAAACCCAACTACAGCTTTGAGCGTCAGGAACGTGAGCGCGCCGCAGCGCTGAAGGCGGCCGAGAAGGCGGCGGCGAAGGCCGAACGCAAGGCTGAAGCTGCGGCGGAAAAGTCGCCTTCTTCGGAAGACTGACATTTCGCGGCAAAATCCTCCTGGCTTTTCGTTGTTTGAATAGGCGCGAAGTCCTATTCTTGCGCGATGACACGCTGGACCCCCGAAAGCTGGAGAACCAAGACCGCCCTGCATATGCCGGCGGACTATCCGGATCCCGCCGCCCTCGCTCGGGTGGAAGACGAGTTGCGCGCCTTGCCGCCGCTGGTCTTCGCCGGCGAAGCGCGGCGCCTGACGTCGAAGCTGGCGCAGGTTGAGCGGGGTGACGCCTTCCTGCTTCAGGGCGGCGACTGCGCCGAGAGCTTCAAGGAGTTCTCGACAGACAATATCCGCGACACCTTCCGCCTGATCCTGCAGATGGCGGTCGTCCTGACGTTCGCTGGGCGCAAACCGGTGGTGAAGGTAGGGCGGATCGCCGGCCAGTTCGCCAAGCCCCGCTCGTCGCCGCTGGAGGAGATCGACGGCGTCGAACTGCCCAGCTATCGCGGCGACATCATCAACGGCATGGGCTTCACGCCAGAGGAGCGCGCGCCCGATCCGCAGCGTCTGATCCGCGCCTATAACCAGTCGGCCTCGACCCTGAACCTGCTGCGCGCCTTCGCCGGCGGCGGCTATGCCGACCTGTACAACATCCATCGCTGGACCCTGGGCTTCGCCGGAGACAACGCCGCCGGCGCCCAGTACCGCGAGCTGGCCGACAAGATCACCGAGGCCCTGGCCTTCATGGAGGCGGTCGGCGTCACGCCCGAGACTCATCCGGACCTCAGCCGGGTCGAGGTCTTCACCAGCCACGAGGCCCTGCTGCTGAACGTCGAAAGCGCCCTGACGCGTCTGGACGGCGGTTCGGGTGAATGGTTCGACACCTCGGCCCACATGCTGTGGATCGGCGAGCGCACGCGTCAGCTGGACGGCGCCCACGTCGAGTTCATGAAGGGGATCAAGAACCCCATCGGCGTGAAGTGCGGGCCGACCATGACCGCCGACGACCTGCTGCCGCTGATCGACGCCCTGAACCCGGACAATGTCTCCGGTCGTCTGACGCTGATCGGACGCTTCGGTCACGACAAGGTGGGCGAGCGCCTGCCCAAGCTGATGCGCGAAGTGAAGGCCTCGGGCCGCAAGGTGATCTGGTCCATCGACCCGATGCACGGCAATACGCTGAAGGCCGGCAACGGCTACAAGACCCGGCCATTCGACCGCATCTTGGGCGAAGTCCGGACCTTCATCGACGTGGCCGAGGCGGAAGGGGTTCATCCCGGCGGCGTCCACCTGGAAATGACCGGTCAGAACGTCACCGAATGCATCGGCGGCGCCCAGGCGGTCACAGAAGACGATCTATCCAATCGCTATCATACTCACTGCGACCCGCGCCTGAACGCCGACCAGGCGCTGGAACTGGCCTTCCTGGTCGCGGAGCGGCTGAAGGCCGGGCGGGTGGCGCAGTCGGCGGCGGCCTAGCCGTCGTCAGCGCCCAAATGCGGGCGGATCCGGTCATGGTGACGCCACCGAGGCAGCGCCAGATCGATCCGAGACCGAGGGAGTGATCGATGCAAGTAACGGCTCCAACTGACGAAAAGCCCGGCCGGGTCGCCTATCAGGGCGCGCCTGGATCGTTCAGCCATGAGGCCTGTCTGGCCCTGCGTCCTTGGGACGAGGCTGTGGCGTTCGAAACCTTCGCCCAGGCCCTGGATGCGCTGCGCGCCGGCGACTGCGGTTGCGCCCTGATCCCGGTCGAGAACTCCACCATCGGCGTGGTCGAGCCGGCTGCGACGTTGGTCGGTGCGCTTGGCGTGGAGCCGGTCGCCCAGGTCTGGCGGCCGATCCGTCATGCTCTGATGGCGATCGACGGCGCGCGTCTGTCCGACATCCGCACTGTCGAGAGCCACCCTATCGCCCTGGCCCAGTGCAAGGACACGCTGGCCGGTTTGAATGTCGAGGTCGTCGAGCATTTCGATACCGCAGGCGCGGCGCGCGATGTCGCCGAAGCGGGCGATCCCACACGAGCGGCCATCGCTCCGGTCGGCGCCGCCGAGGTGTATGGTCTGTCGATTCTGCGCAACGACTTGCAGGATTCCGGCGATAATCAGACGCGTTTTGTCCTGTTGAGCTTTCCTGAGGCTTGACGGCGCACGGTCTTTGCGTCCTTAAGACACCCACGGGTCGCAACACGATCCGCATAAACCGGAACCGGACCATGTCCCGCCTGCGCGCTCTTTCTGTTTCCTCCGACCGTTCGCGCGCGGTTTCCGGCCTCTATTTCGGCTACGGCTTTTACGGCTTTCGATACGCCGGCTGAGGCGTCGGGCGCACTCCGTCCCTGACTGCTTCACCGGCGACCGCTCTGCACCGGAGCGGCTGTTCGCCCCTGCACATATCGAATCTCAGAATGCCGAAAGCCCTTTTCCATGCCCCATTCCAACCTTCAGCAAGTCTGGCCTGACATGGCCGACCTGACCCCCGAACAGCAGGCGCTGGCCGCCCTGCGCGCCGAGATCGACGGCATTGACGACCAGATCCTGGCGCTGTTTGAGCAACGTCTCGCCATCGCAGCCACCGTTGGCCGCGCCAAGGATGCGCCCACGGGACCGCACACGAAACTGCGTCCCGACCGAGAGCAGACGGTCCTCTCGCGTATGCTGAAGCAGGCCAAGCCTGAGAACGCCGAGGCAGTCGAACATCTGTGGCGCGAGATCGTGGGCTGGGGCCTGGCGCGTCAGGGCCGCCTTCAGGTGCAGGTCTGGGCCCCGATCGAACCGACCCGCGCCTATGACGGCGCGCGCCTGCGTTTCGGCGCCGCCGCCGACATCAAGATGGTGCGCGATCCGCAAAAGGCCCTGGCATTCGCCGCCGAGGGCCACGGGATCGCCGTGCTGGCGATCAATACTGAGGACGCTTGGTGGATGGGCCTGCGCCGCGAATGGTCGATGTTGAGCGTGTTCGACGGCTACGGCGGCGAGACGCCGACGTCTCTGGCGGTTGGGAAGATCGATCCGCCGGCTCTGCCCAAGGGCCGACGCGTGGTGGTCACAGCGGGTGGGGACGCCGGCGACGGCGGCGGCGCCCGGCGCTGGGGCCTGAACACCCATCACGGCTGGACCATCGCCCTGACGGACGCCGATCTGGCGCCCGGCGACGCCGAGGGCTGCGTTGGCGCGATCGGCTGATCTGACACGGCCGCATCCGGCGAACGGATGCGGCCCTTGTCGTTTCAGACCGCCATATTGTCGATCAGTCGCGTCTTGCCCAGCCAGGCGGCGGCCAGGATGCGCGCGGGGGCGTCGACGATGTCGTTGCGGAACGGCGTCAGGTCCTCGGCGTGGCGGATGGCGACGTAATCGACCCGATCAAATCCGGCTTTGAGAAGGGCGGCATAGGCTTCACGCTCGACGCCGGGCAGGGGGCGGCCGCTTGAGGCATGGACGCCGGCCTCCGCCAGAATGCCGTTCAGACGGCGGGCGGTTTCAAGCTCGGTCTCTGACAGGTAGGCGTTGCGCGAGGATAGGGCCAAGCCCCAGCCGTCCCGCTCCGTCGGCGCGCCGACGATCTCGACCGGCAGGTCCAAGTCGCGCACGAACCGACGAACGACCATCAGTTGTTGGTAGTCCTTCTCGCCGAAGACCGCGACATCGGGCTGGACCTGGTTGAACACCTTGGTGACGACCAGGGCGACCCCGCCGAACATCTGAGGCCGGAAGTCGCCTTCCAGACCCAGCGCCGGGCCGGCGACGGCGACGGTTGTCGCAAAGCCTTCCGGATACATCTCGTCGGCTGAGGGCGCGAACATCAGGTGGCAGCCGGCGCCGGACAGCAGACGGGCGTCTTCCTCCTGCTGGCGAGGGTATTTGCCCAGATCCTCATGCGCCGCGAACTGGGTCGGATTGACGAAGTTGGAGGCGACGACGCGGTCGGCGCGGCGTGCGGCCTCGCGCACCAGGGTCAGATGGCCTTCATGCAGGGCGCCCATGGTCGGAACCATGCCGACGCTCAGGCCTTGACGTTTCCAGTCCCGGACGACCGCCCGCAGGTCGGCGACGGTGCGGACGACGGGGAGGGGGGGCGCGTCTATCATGATGAAGCGATTAACCTTTCCGCTTAAGCCTGTTGATGCACCAGACCGCAAAGTCTGGGCTCTATGGTCGTGCTTATGACGCCCGCAGAAGCGACCCGTCCAGTTCTGATCGCCCTGGCTTTCGCCAGCAGCCTAGCCGTCGCCGGTTGTGGCGCGGTGGACAGCGATCCCCATCGGTTCAGCGCGATGGCCGACAACGTCGCGTCGATCGACATTCCGCTCTCGGCCGGTGATCGCGAAACCCGGCATGCCGTGGCTGAAAAGGCCGGACTGCGGCCTGTGCGCTTCACCCCCGTCAAGGTGGCGGTCATGGATCCCCACGCCATGTGGGACGCCCGAGACGTTCAGGCAGGCCTTCGCCCCGTCGGTGAGGATGCCGGCCTGCGCGATGCGGTCGTTCGGGCTGCCTCGCCCGCGGTTGTCAAAGCCGTGGCGGATGAGGCGGTCTTGCGGGTTCAGGCGCCGGTGTTGCGTCCCGCCAGCCTTCCGTCGACGCGGGAAACCGGGCGAACAATCCAACTGGGCGCCTATGCCAGTGCGGCCGGCGCGCGTCAGGCCTGGGATCGGATGAAGGCTACCTCAGACCTGTCGGGATTGTCGCCGATCTATCAGGAGGTCGAGGTCAACGGCCGTCGCCTGACGCGGCTGAAGGTCGGACCGGTCTCGACCGAAACCGCCGCTGCGGTGTGCCGCTCCGCCGCTGTCGCCGACGCCTGGTGCGCGCGCAACAGCTGACCGACCCCGGTTCGCCGTCCACAGGTCTGCGTTAAGGTTCCGTTGACGTTTGGCCCGTTGAGGCCGAGTCTCGCCGGACCTAGGACCGCGCAGTCTGAGTCGCGCGGTCGGCACAGAGGATTCCCTCGAATGACGCAGCCGCATGTGATCGTCCTCGGCAACGAAAAGGGCGGGGCGGGCAAGTCCACCCTGGCCATCCACATCGTCACCGGCCTGCTGCACGCCGGGCGCTCGGTGGCGATCATCGATCTGGACCTGCGCCAGCGCTCGATGCAGCGCTTCTTCCACAATCGTCTGGCCTGGCTGGCGGCGAACGGGCACGATCTGCCCCAGCCGTTCATCCCCGACATGGGCGACGGCAAGGCCCTGGCCAAGGCGGACGTGGCCGAACAGATCGCCACCTTCGAGCGCGCCTTCGACGAGGCGGCGGCGCGGGGCGTCGATTGCATCCTGATCGACACCCCCGGCGGAGACACGGCCGTTTCAAACGCCGCCCACGCCCGCGCCGACCAGATCGTGACGCCGATGAACGACAGCTTCGTCGATTTCGACCTGCTGGGCGATGTCGATCCGGTTACCCTGGAGCTGCTGAAACCCTCGATCTATTCCGAGAGCGTTTGGGAAGCGCGCAAGCAGCGCGCCATCGCCCAGGGTCGCCACGCCACGATCGACTGGCTGGTGGTCACCAACCGCCTCGCCGTCGCGGAGGCCCGCAACCGCAAGCGTCTTGAAGAACGGATGACCAAGCTGGCCAAACGCGTCGGCTTCCGCGTCGGTCCGGGCCTGCGCGACCGGGTCATCTATCGCGAGCTGTTCCCGTTCGGCCTGACGGTGGCGGACCTGTCGAACGACATCCGGCCGGTCGCGGTGTCCTTGGCCCATGTCGCCGCGCGCCAGGAGATGCGCAATCTGATGATGGCCATGGGCCTGGAGCAGGTTCTCAGCCCTTTGGACGTGGCGGCCTGATCGCCTGATGGGGTTGATCTGGCTGGCCCTGGCGGCGATCGCCGTCTGGGCGCTGGTGCGGATGGGCCGGCAGACCGAGCGACGCGGACGGGGCCACTGGCGTGTGACGGCGACCTTACTGGGCGCGGTTCTGCTGGCGGGCGGCGCGCTGGCGGCGTTTCGTGGATCGTGGCTGACGGCGGCGGCGCTGGCCGGGGCAGGACTCTATCTGGCCTGGTCGTCCCGACTGCGGCCGAGCATCCGATCCGAACCCATCAGCGAGGCTGACGCCCGCGCCGTGCTTGGCGTCGGGCCAGCCGCGACCGAGCCTGAAATCCGCGCGGCCTGGAAACGCGCCATGGCCCGCGCCCACCCCGACAAGGGCGGAACGGAGGGGCTGGCGATGCGCGTCAACGCCGCGCGCGATCGACTGCTGGGAAAATCCGGGCGCCGCTGATCGTCAACCCGGCTTGACGTCAAGCAGTTCGACCGAGAAGCGCAGGGTGGAGTTGGGAGGCAGTTCGTCGCCGCCGACCCAGCGCGAGCCGTAGCCCAGCGAGGCGGGGATGACGAACTCATAGATTTCCCCGACGTGCATCAGGGCCACGCCCTCGGTCCAGCCCTTGATGACGCGGTTTAGCGGGAACTCGGCCGGTTCGTTGCGGGCGTAGGAACTGTCGAACTCGCGCCCGTCAATGAAGGTGCCGCGATAGTGGACCTTGACCGTGTCGGTCGCCTTCGGCTGAGCGCCCTCGGGGTGGGCCTTGCCGACGCGGCGATATTGCAGACCGCTTTCGGTGGTGGTCCAGCCGCGCCGCGCGCCGTTCCAGGCGAGGTAGGCGGTATTGCCGGCGTCCCAGGCCTGCTGCGGCGTCAGGCCCCCCTGGCCGTTGACCTGATCGGCGGCGCGCGCGGCGGCCGAAGCCGTCTCGGCATAGGTCACCGGCTCGCGATGGGTGGCGCAGGCGGAAAGGGCGAGAGCGGCAAGCAGGGGCAGGGCGATCCGTTTCATAAGGCGACGCTAGATGAGGCCATCGTCGCTCGCAACGAGATTGGTCCGCTCTGTCGAAAAGGTTCCCTGGGGCCTTTATTTCGTCGCGAATGCGCGTATATGTGCGCGCTCCGCAACACTCCATATGAGTCTGCGCGCAAGCGCCGAGGCCCGGTCCGTCGCCCTCCGACCGAGCGAAGGCGCGGCTCCTTCCCAGGGAGCCGGTACATTTCAGGCGTCCTGGCCCGGCAGCGGGCCGAGGGTGGATGCCGAAACCCTGGCTGCGGACGCGGAAACGCGCGCCGTGGCTGCTGCATTTCACGCACGCCTTCCCCGGGGCGTGCGCCATGGGAAACACTGAATGACTGACGTCGCCCACGATCTCGCCATCAACGGTCAGATCGCTTCCGCCACCTCGTTCACCGGCAAGAAGCGCATCCGCAAATCCTTCGGGCGTATTCCCGAAGCGATCGCGATGCCGAACCTGATCGAGGTTCAGCGCGCTTCCTACGAACAGTTCCTGCAGCGCGAGGTCCGTCCGGGCGTCCGCAAGGAGCAGGGCATCGAGGCGGTCTTCAAGTCGGTGTTCCCGATCAAGGACTTCAACGAGCGCGCCATCCTGGAATACGTCTCGTACGAGTTCGAAGAGCCGAAGTACGACGTCGAAGAGTGCATTCAGCGCGACATGACCTATGCCGCGCCGCTGAAGGTCAAGCTGCGCCTGATCGTGTTCGAAACCGACGAGGAAACGGGAGCCCGTTCGGTCAAGGACATCAAGGAGCAGGACGTCTACATGGGCGACATCCCGCTCATGACGGACAAGGGCACCTTCATCGTCAACGGCACCGAGCGTGTGATCGTCTCGCAGATGCACCGTTCGCCGGGCGTCTTCTTCGACCACGACAAGGGCAAGACGCACAGCTCGGGCAAGCTGCTGTTCGCCGCCCGCGTGATCCCGTACCGCGGCTCGTGGCTCGACTTCGAGTTCGACGCCAAGGACGTGGTCTATGTGCGCATCGACCGCCGCCGCAAGCTGCCGGCCACGACCTTCCTGATGGGTCTGGGCATGGACGGCGAAGAAATCCTGAAGACCTTCTACGAGACCGTGCCTTACGAGAAGCGCGGCGAAGGCTGGGTCACGCCCTACAAGGCCGAGCGCTGGCGCGGGGTTAAGCCGGAGTTCGACCTGATCGACGCCGACACCGGCGAAGTGGTCGCCCAGGCCGGTCAGAAGATCAGCGCCCGCGCCGCCAAGAAGCTGGGCGAGACGACGACCTCGCTGTCGCTGGCCGCCGACGCCCTGGTCACCAAGTATCTGGCCAATGACGCCGTCAACTTCGAGACCGGCGAAATCTTCGCCGAGGCTGGCGACGAACTGGACGCCCCGACCATCGAAGTGCTGGAGCAAAACGGCTTCACCACCATCGAAGTGCTGGACATCGACCACGTCACGGTCGGCGCCTACATGCGCAACACCCTGCGCGTGGACAAGAACGACAACCGCGAGGACGCCCTGTTCGACGTCTATCGCGTGATGCGTCCGGGCGAGCCGCCCACCCCGGAAGCCGCCGAGGCCATGTTCAACTCGCTGTTCTTCGACAGCGAACGCTACGACCTGTCGGCCGTCGGCCGGGTCAAGATGAACATGCGTCTGGAAAGCCCCGAGGTCTCCGACGAGATCCGCGTCCTGCGCAAGGAAGACGTGCTGAAGGTGCTGCAGATCCTGGTCGGCCTGAAGGACGGCCGCGGCGAGATCGACGACATCGACAACCTGGGCAACCGCCGAGTCCGTTCGGTCGGCGAGCTGCTGGAAAACCAGTACCGCGTCGGTCTGCTGCGCATGGAGCGCGCCATCAAGGAGCGCATGTCCTCGGTCGATATCGACACGGTGATGCCGCACGACCTGATCAACGCCAAGCCGGCCGCCGCCGCGGTTCGCGAGTTCTTCGGTTCGTCGCAGCTGTCGCAGTTCATGGACCAGACGAACCCGCTGTCGGAAATCACCCACAAGCGTCGTCTGTCGGCGCTTGGCCCGGGCGGTCTGACGCGTGAGCGCGCGGGCTTCGAAGTCCGCGACGTGCACCCGACCCACTACGGCCGGATCTGCCCGATCGAAACGCCGGAAGGCCCGAACATCGGTCTGATCAACTCGCTGGCCACCCACGCGCGCGTCAACAAATACGGCTTCATCGAGAGCCCGTACCGCCGCGTGAAGGACGGCCAGGCCCAGGGCGAGGTGGTCTACATCTCGGCCATGGAAGAGTCGAAATACACGATCGCTCAGGCCAACATCGAACTGAAGAACGGTCAGATCGTCGAGGACCTGGTCCCCGGCCGGATCAACGGTGAATCCCAGCTCCTGAACAAGGACGCCGTGGACATGATGGACGTGTCGCCGAAACAGGTCGTTTCGGTCGCCGCCGCCCTGATCCCGTTCCTGGAAAACGATGACGCCAACCGCGCGCTGATGGGCGCCAACATGCAACGTCAGGCCGTGCCTCTGGTGCAGTCGGACGCGCCGCTGGTCGGCACCGGCATGGAAGCGGTCGTGGCCGTTGACTCCGGCGCCGTCGTGGTCGCCCGTCGTGACGGCGTCGTCGAACAGATCGACGGCACCCGGATCGTCGTGCGCGCCACCGGCGACGTGGACGCCGCCCGCTCGGGCGTCGACATCTACCGCCTGTCGAAGTTCCAGCGTTCGAACCAGTCGACCTGCATCAACCAGCGCCCGATCGTGCGCGTGGGCGATCAGGTGAAGGGCGGCGACGTCATCGCCGACGGCCCGTCGACGGACCTGGGCGAACTGGCTCTGGGCCGCAACGCCCTGGTCGCCTTCATGCCCTGGAACGGCTACAACTTCGAAGACTCCATCCTGATCTCCGAGCGCATCGTGCGCGACGACGTCTTCACCTCGATCCACCTGGAAGAGTTCGAAGTCGCCGCCCGCGATACGAAGCTTGGCCCTGAGGAAATCACGCGCGACATCCCCAACGTCGGCGAGGAAGCCCTGCGCAACCTCGACGAAGCGGGCATCGTGGCCATCGGCGCCGAGGTCCAGCCGGGCGACATCCTGGTCGGCAAGGTCACGCCGAAGGGCGAAAGCCCGATGACGCCGGAAGAGAAGCTGCTGCGCGCCATCTTCGGCGAGAAGGCTTCGGACGTGCGGGACACCTCCCTGCGCCTGCCGCCCGGCGTCGCCGGCACGATCGTGGACGTTCGCGTCTTCAACCGTCACGGCGTCGACAAGGACGAGCGCGCCATGGCGATCGAACGCGCCGAGATCGAGCGTCTGGGCAAGGACCGCGACGACGAGCTCAAGATCCTCGAGCGCAACGTCTATGGCCGCCTGAAGCCGCTGATCGTGGGCAAGAACGCCGTGTCGGGGCCCAAGGGCATCGGCCGTGGCGAACTGACCGACGAGAAGCTGGCCGACGTCAGCCGTGGTCTGTGGTGGCAGATCGCCCTGGACGACGAAAAGGCCATGGGCGAGCTGGAAGCGATGAAGCGCCAGTTCGAGGACGCTCGCAAGCAACTGGACCGTCGTTTCGAAGACAAGGTCGAGAAGCTGCAGCGCGGCGACGAACTGCCCCCCGGTGTGATGAAGATGGTCAAGGTCTTCGTAGCCGTGAAGCGCAAGCTTCAGCCCGGCGACAAGATGGCCGGCCGTCACGGCAACAAGGGCGTCATCTCCAAGATCCTGCCGATCGAGGACATGCCGCACCTGGAAGACGGCACGCACGTCGACGTCGTTCTGAACCCGCTGGGCGTGCCTTCGCGCATGAACATCGGCCAGATCTTCGAAACTCACCTGGGTTGGGCCGCCGCGGGTCTGGGCAAGCAGATCTCCGGTCTGCTGGAAGCCTGGCAAGCGGGTGGTCAGAAGCAGGCGCTGATCGATCGTCTGACGCATATCTACGGCGAGGAAACCCCTCTGCCGCAGGATGAGGAAGAACTGATCGAACTGGCGAAGAACCTGTCCAAGGGCGTGCCCTTCGCGACCCCGGTCTTCGACGGCGCGCACATCGGCGACATCGAGCGTCTGCTGGAAGAGGCGGGGCTGAACAAGTCGGCCCAGTCGATCCTGTACGACGGTCAGACCGGCGAGCAGTTCAAGCGTCCGGTCACGGTCGGCTACATCTACATGCTGAAGCTGCACCACCTGGTCGACGACAAGATCCACGCCCGCTCCATCGGCCCGTACTCGCTGGTCACCCAGCAGCCGCTGGGCGGCAAGGCGCAGTTCGGCGGTCAGCGCTTCGGGGAAATGGAGGTCTGGGCTCTGGAAGCTTACGGCGCCGCCTACACCCTGCAGGAGATGCTGACGGTGAAGTCCGACGACGTGGCCGGCCGGACCAAGGTCTACGAGGCCATCGTCCGTGGCGACGACAGCTTCGAGGCCGGCATTCCCGAGAGCTTCAACGTGCTCATCAAGGAAATGCGTTCGCTGGGTCTGAACGTGGAGCTGGGGAACAGCTGATCCGGATCACGAGCCCTCTCTCGCCACGGCGGGGGAGGGCGATCCCTCCGCTTTTCTCCGTTCTGAATAATTTTCGCGGGTCAGCCCCGCAGAAGGAATCAAGATGAACCAGGAAGTCCTGAACATCTTCAACCCGGTCCCGGTCACCCCGACCTTCGACCAGATCAAGATCGCTTTGGCCTCGCCCGAGAAGATCCGTTCGTGGTCGTTCGGCGAGATCAAGAAGCCGGAAACCATCAACTACCGTACGTTCAAGCCCGAGCGTGACGGCCTGTTCTGCGCGCGTATCTTTGGCCCGACCAAGGACTACGAATGCCTGTGCGGCAAGTACAAGCGCATGAAATACAAGGGCATCATCTGCGAGAAGTGCGGGGTCGAAGTCACCCTGGCTCGCGTTCGCCGCGAGCGCATGGGTCACATCGACCTGGCTGCGCCGGTCGCCCACATCTGGTTCCTGAAGTCGCTGCCCAGCCGCATCTCGCTGATGCTGGACATGGCGCTGAAGGACGTCGAGCGCGTCCTGTACTTCGAAAACTACATCGTCACCGAGCCGGGCCTGACCCCGCTGAAGCAGAACCAACTGCTGACGGAAGACGAGTTCTATCGCTACCAAGAAGAGTTCGGCGATGACGGCTTCACCGCCGAGATCGGCGCCGAGGCCGTCCGCAACCTGCTGATGGGCATCGACCTGAACGCGGAAGCTGAAAAGCACCGCGCCGAGCTGGCCGACAATCCCTCGGAAATGAAGGCCAAGAAGGCGTCCAAGCGCCTGAAGCTGATCGAGGCCTTCCTGGAATCGGGCAACAAGCCCGAGTGGATGATTCTGACGATCGTGCCGGTCATTCCGCCGGAACTGCGCCCGCTGGTGCCGCTGGACGGCGGTCGTTTCGCGACCTCCGACCTGAACGACCTGTATCGCCGCGTCATCAACCGCAACAACCGCCTGAAGCGCCTGATGGAGCTGCGCGCGCCGGACATCATCATCCGTAACGAAAAGCGGATGCTGCAGGAGTCCGTCGACGCCCTGTTCGACAACGGCCGTCGCGGTCGCGTGATCACGGGCGCCAACAAGCGTCCGCTGAAGTCGCTGGCCGACATGCTGAAGGGCAAGCAGGGTCGCTTCCGTCAAAACCTGCTGGGCAAGCGCGTCGACTATTCGGGCCGTTCGGTCATCACCGTGGGTCCGGAACTGAAGCTGCACGAGTGCGGCCTGCCCAAGAAGATGGCGCTGGAGCTGTTCAAGCCGTTCATCTATGCGCGCCTGGACGCCAAGGGCCTGTCGGGCACCGTCAAGCAATCCAAGCGCATGGTCGAGCGCGAGCAGCCCGCCGTTTGGGACATCCTGGACGAGGTCATCCGCGAGCACCCGGTTCTGCTGAACCGCGCGCCGACGCTTCACCGTCTGGGCATCCAGGCGTTCGAGCCCAAGCTGATCGAGGGCAAGGCCATCCGCCTGCACCCGCTGGTCTGCACCGCCTTCAACGCCGACTTCGACGGCGATCAGATGGCCGTTCACGTCCCGCTGAGCCTCGAGGCCCAGCTGGAAGCGCGCGTCCTGATGATGTCGACCAACAACATCCTGTCGCCCGCCAACGGCAAGCCGATCATCGTGCCGTCGCAGGACATCGTCCTGGGTCTGTACTATCTGTCGCTGGTCAAGGACGGCGAGCCGGGCGAAGGCAAGCTGTTCGCCAACATCGGCGAGATCGATGCGGCGCTGGACGCCAAGGTCGTCACCCTGCACACGCGCATCAAGGCGCGCTGGACGGAACAGGACGCCGAAGGCAATGAGGTGACCAAGGTCATCGACACGACGCCGGGTCGCATGAAGCTGGCGGCTCTGCTGCCGCGCAACCCTAACGTCGGCTATCGCCTGCTCGAGAAGAACCTGACCAAGAAGGAAATCGGCAATCTGATCGACGTGGTCTATCGCCACTGCGGTCAGAAGGCGACGGTCATCTTCGCCGACCAGATGATGGGCCTGGGCTTCCGCGAAGCCGCCAAGGCCGGCATTTCGTTCGGCAAGGACGACATCGTGATCCCGGCCAAGAAGGTCGAGCTGGTCGCCGAGACCCGCACCCAGGTCGAGGAGTACGAGCAACAATACGCCGACGGCCTGATCACGCGCGGCGAGAAGTACAACAAGGTGGTGGACGCCTGGTCCAAGGCCACGGACCGGATCGCCGACGCCATGATGGGCGAGATCGCGCAACCGCGCGTGCTGATCGAGGGTGAAAACCCCGACATCAACTCGGTCTTCATGATGGCCAACTCCGGCGCCCGTGGTTCGCAGGCGCAGATGAAGCAACTGGGCGGCATGCGCGGCCTGATGGCCAAGCCGTCCGGCGAGATCATCGAGACGCCGATCACCTCGAACTTCAAGGAAGGCCTGACCGTCCTTGAATACTTCAACTCCACCCACGGCGCCCGTAAGGGTCTGGCCGACACCGCGCTGAAGACCGCCAACTCGGGTTACCTGACCCGTCGTCTGGTGGACGTGGCGCAGGACTCCATCGTCACCGAGCAGGATTGCGGCTCGACGCGCGGCATTACCCTGCGTGCGGTGATGGAAGGCGGCGACGTGCTGGTCTCGCTGGGTCAGCGCATCCTGGGTCGCTATGCGGCCGAGGACATCAAGGAGCCGGGCACCGATACCGTCCTGTTCCCCGCCGACACCTATCTGGTGGAAGAAGTCGCCGAGGCCGTCGAGGCCGCGGGCGTCCAGTCGGTCAAGGTCCGTTCGGCCCTGACCTGCGAGGCCGAAGCCGGGATCTGCGCCCACTGCTACGGCCGTGACCTGGCGCGCGGCACCAACGTCAACATCGGCGAAGCGGTCGGCGTCATCGCCGCCCAGTCGATCGGCGAGCCGGGCACCCAGCTGACGATGCGGACCTTCCACATCGGCGGTACGGCCCAGGTGGCGGAAACCTCCTTCATGGAGGCGACCAACGCCGGTACGGCCAAGGTCACCGGCCCGACCGTCGTCGCGGCCCACGGCGACCTGGTGGCCATGAGCCGCAACGTCATCGTGACCGTGGTCGTGGACGGCAAGGACCGCGAGACGCACAAGGCTCCTTACGGCGCCCGCATCCGCGTCAAGGACGGCGACGAGGTCAAGAAGAACCAACGCCTGGCGGAGTGGGACCCCTATACCACCCCGATCCTGACGGAAGTCGGCGGCGTCGTGCGCTTCGAGGACCTGGTCGAAGGCCTGTCGGTCAAGGAAGAAACCGACGAAGCGACGGGTATCGCCCAGCGCGTCGTCAGCGACTGGCGCGCCAGCCCGCGCGGCTCGGACCTGCGTCCGGCCATGGGCGTCACCCTGGGCGACGCCTACGCCAAGCTGTCGTCCGGTTCGGACGCCCGCTATCTGCTGCCGGTGGGCGCGGTTCTGTCCGTGTCGAACGGCGACGAGGTCAAGCCGGGCGAGATCATCGCTCGCGTTCCGACCGAAGGCGCCAAGACCCGCGACATCACCGGCGGTCTGCCGCGCGTCGCCGAACTGTTCGAAGCGCGTCGTCCGAAGGACTGCGCGGTCATCGCCGAGATGGATGGTCGCGTCGAATTCGGCCGCGACTACAAGAACAAGCGTCGCATCAAGATCACGCCCGAGCCCAACGCCGACGGCGTGCAGGGCGAACCGGTCGAGTTCCTGATCCCGAAGGGCAAGCACATCTCCGTCCACGACGGCGATCTGATCCAGAAGGGCGACTACATCATCGACGGCAACCCGGATCCGCACGATCTGCTGCGCATCCAGGGCGTCGAGGCGCTGGCTGAGTATCTGGTGAACGAAGTGCAGGAGGTCTATCGACTGCAGGGCGTGCCGATCAACGACAAGCACATCGAAGTCATCGTGCGTCAGATGCTGCAGAAGGTGGAAGTGCTGGATTCGGGTGAAACCACCCTGATCCGCGGCGACACCGTCGAAGTCGCCGAAGCCGTTCTGGAAAACGCCAAGGTCGAGAAGCGTGGCGGCCGTCTGGCCACCACCCAGCCCGTCCTGCTGGGCATCACCAAGGCGTCGCTGCAAACCCGCAGCTTCATCTCGGCGGCGTCCTTCCAGGAGACCACTCGCGTCCTCACCGACGCTTCGGTCCACGGCAAGAAGGACATGCTGGAAGGCCTGAAGGAAAACGTCATCGTCGGCCGCCTGATCCCGGCCGGCACCGGCGCCTACCTGCGCAGCCTGCAGAAGATCGCCAACGAGCGTGATGCAGAACTGACCTCGGCCCTGGAAGAGGCGATCGAGCCGCTGCCGGCCGACCTGCAACTAGAGCTGGAGAGCAGCGAGAGCTGATCTTTCGTTTCAAAAGCGAAGACATGAAGGGGGCGGCGCCGGCTACGGCGTCGCCCTTTTTCTATGAGCCGTTGACCGCGCCTTGATTGTGGGCGATCTTTCCTTCTGATTGTGAGTAGAGGAGGGGTCATGACCAAGAAACGGGCTTCGCCCGTCGTGATGGCCCTTAATGTCGTCCTCTGGTGCGGCGTGGGTTACGTCGGTCTAGCCATAGCCGCGATGCATGTTGGCGAGGTGGTGCACGACATCCACTGCCAGGATCATCGCTGACCTCGTTGTCAATCTTTACCGCCGATTCTTAGTCCGCCGATGCTGGCTGAGAAGCCCTGGCGGCGGCGTTCGCCTCGATTGATTGTGGTCTCTGCGCCTTGACGCATGTCAACGCCGGGAACGTCGGGCAAGAGGGCGCCGGCGCAGCCTGTGCCGAAGTTCGAGCCGACGCAGTCCGCCGGACCCACCACGCCGACGCCGCCGGACAGAGGACGATGGCGCGCCTCCCATTCGGCCAGACGCCGCGCCCCCTCGCGAGCAAAGGCGGCGTCGCGTTCGGGGTTGCCCGTGCCGGTGATCGGGGCGGCGTTGCGGCCGCGCCGCTCGGCGTCTTGGAGGCAGTTTGCGCGCTCGGCGGCGTTGAGCTGTTGCGGCGTGGTGCAGCCGATCAAGCCCTGACGCAGGACACGGGACATGGCGCCGGCGCGATCGTTCGGATTGACCGTCCAGGCGTCCTGCGGCGCGGGCGCGCCCTGGGGCGTGGGCGCGGCGATCCGCGGACGGATCGGGGCAGGGCGACTGTCCGACGGCGTTGCCTGGCGCGGGGAGGGCGTCTGAACCGTCGGGCGCGCATTCTGCGCTGAGCGCGCCGTATCGTCGACTGCGGGCGCCTGGACCGGCGTTCTAGGCCGCTCGTCGCGCAGAAGGGGGCGGGGCGTAATATCGACGTAGATCGGCGGCTGTTCGGGCGCGACGACGTCGCCCTCTATGCCCAGGGCCATGAACGACAGGAAGGCGATCAGCGCGGTGTTGATCGCCACCGACGCCGTCGCCAGGCCCGCCTTTCGCCAAGCCAGGCGCCGCTCTGGTCGCGTCAGCTGTGCAAACGCCAATGCGTCGTCCCCCGTGATCCTATGCAAGCTGTGCTAGAAGCATGGCCGCTTTCGGGCGGAGGGCGAACTGACTGTGAGGGACGCAGCGCTGGTTTCCACCCTGAAGATTAGCGCCGCCTTGACCTTCGCGCCCATCGGGCGTAGAAGCCGCCCACTTTCGAGGCGTGGCCGGTTCGCCGGTCGCTGAAATCGTGACAATCCAACGGACGGGCTGTGCCCGCCGGAACGCCCAAAGCGCGCGTTCCGGTTTTTCTGTTTGTCCCTGTCACATCTCAGTCTCGATGACACCCGGGCGAGGGGATGGTCCCCCGTTCACAAGAAGGCGAGAGGCGCTTCGGTCGAAAGACACACGCCTCCATCAGAAGTCGAGACGAGTTTCGAATGCCTACGATCAACCAGCTGATCCGCAAGCCGCGCAAGCCCAAGCCCACCCGCAACAAGGTGCCGGCTCTGGAGGGTTCGCCCCAGCGTCGCGGCGTCTGCACCCGCGTTTACACCACGACCCCGAAGAAGCCGAACTCCGCTCTGCGTAAGGTCGCCAAGGTCCGTCTGGCCAAGAACGGCTACGAAGCCGTGTGCTACATCCCCGGCGAAGGCCACAACCTGCAAGAACACTCGGTTGTTCTGATCCGCGGCGGCCGCGTGAAGGACTTGCCCGGCGTTCGCTACCACATCCTGCGCGGCGTTCTGGATACCCAAGGCGTCAAGGACCGTAAGCAGCGTCGTTCGCACTACGGCGCCAAGCGTCCGAAGTAAGCCATTCTTCTCTGGGCCGTTGCGCCCGGAGGCCTTTTCGAGATCTTCCCGGCGCTGGTCGGGCACTGCAAGGAATACCCCATGTCGCGTCGTCACCGCGCCCAGAAACGTGAAGTTCTGCCGGATCCCAAGTTCGGGGACCTGATCGTCACCAAGTTCATGAACTACGTCATGTATGAAGGTAAGAAGGCCGTCGCCGAGAACATCGTGTACGGCGCCTTCGACATCCTGGCCGAGAAGAAGAAGGACCAAGAGCCGGTCGCGACCTTCCACGCCGCCCTGGACAACGTCTCCCCGTCGGTCGAAGTGCGCTCGCGTCGCGTCGGCGGCGCCACCTATCAGGTGCCCGTCGAAGTCCGTCCGGACCGTCGCCGCGCCCTGGCCATCCGCTGGCTGGTGAACGCTGCGCGCAAGCGTGGCGAGAACACCATGACCGAGAAGCTGGCCGCCGAGCTGCTGGACGCCTCGAACAACCGGGGCACCGCGGTCAAGAAGCGTGAAGACACCCACAAGATGGCCGAAGCCAACCGCGCCTTCAGCCACTATCGCTGGTAACGCCTTCAAAGCGTCATCTGCGCTGACTATCTAAGGGTTTCCGGCGCGGGCGGTTTAAGTTAAATCGCCCGCGCTCGCTTATCCGAACACCGACATCCTTCCGAGGGCGCACCTGAGCGTCCTGAAATTTTCAAGGCACGCTTTCATGGCCCGCACTCACAAGCTCGAGGACTACCGCAACTTCGGCATCATGGCCCACATCGACGCGGGCAAGACGACGACGACCGAGCGGATCCTGTATTACACCGGTAAATCCCACAAGATCGGCGAAGTCCACGACGGCGCTGCGACCATGGACTGGATGGACCAGGAGCAGGAGCGCGGCATCACCATCACGTCCGCCGCGACGACCGCCTTCTGGCAGGGCAAGCGCCTGAACATCATCGACACCCCCGGCCACGTGGACTTCACCATTGAGGTTGAGCGTTCCTTGCGCGTCCTCGACGGCGCCGTGACCGTGCTGGACGGCAACGCCGGCGTGGAGCCGCAGACGGAAACCGTTTGGCGCCAGGCCGACAAGTACAAGGTGCCGCGCATCGTCTACGTCAACAAGATGGACAAGATCGGCGCCGACTTCGATGCCTCGGTCGAGTCGATCCGCGACCGTCTGGGCGCCAAGGCCGTGCCGATCCAGTTCCCGATCGGCGCTGAGTCCTCGCTGTCGGGTCTGGTCGATCTGGTCCGCATGACCGGCGTGGTCTGGGACAACGACGGCTTGGGCGCCTCCTACAAGGACGTGCCGATCCCCGACGACCTGATGGACAAGGCGATCGCCGCGCGTCAGTACCTGATCGACAACGCCGTCGAGCTGGACGACGAGGCGATGGAAGCTTACCTCGAGGGCAACGAGCCCGACGAAGCCACCATCAAGAAGTGCATCCGTAAGGCCGTTCTGACCGGCGCCTTCTATCCGATCCTGTGCGGCTCGGCCTTCAAGAACAAAGGCGTGCAGACGCTGCTGGACGCCGTCGTCGACTACCTGCCGTCGCCGCTGGACATCCCACCGACGCCTGGCATCGACTTCAAGACCGAAGAGCCCGTCGTGCGTAAGGCTTCGGACGAAGAGCCCCTGTCGGTCCTGGCCTTCAAGATCATGGACGACCCCTTCGTCGGCTCGCTGACCTTCTGCCGCCTGTACTCGGGCAAGATGGAAACCGGTCAGTCGCTGCTGAACTCCAGCCGCGACAAGAAAGAGCGCGTCGGCCGGATGCTGCAGATGCACTCCAACAACCGTGAAGACGTCAAGGAAGCCTACGCCGGCGACATCGTCGCCCTGGCCGGCCTGAAGGAAACCCGCACGGGCGACACCCTGTGCGACCCGATCAAGTCGCCCGTCATCCTGGAGAAGATGGAGTTCCCGGCGCCGGTCATCGAGATCTCGGTCGAGCCCAAGACCAAGGGCGACCAGGAGAAGCTGGGCGTCGCCCTGGCCAAGCTGGCCTCGGAAGATCCCTCCTTCACCGTCTCGACCGACCACGAGTCGGGCCAGACGATCCTGAAGGGCATGGGCGAGCTGCACCTAGACATCAAGATCGACATCCTGAAGCGCACCTACAAGGTCGAGGCCAACATCGGCGCGCCGCAGGTCGCCTATCGTGAATCGCTGGGCCGCAAGGTCGACATCGACTACACGCACAAGAAGCAGACCGGCGGTACGGGCCAGTTCGCCCGCGTCATGATCACCTTCGAACCCGGCGAGCCGGGCTCGGGCTTCGTGTTCGAGAACTCGATCGTCGGCGGCGCGGTGCCGAAGGAATACATCCCCGGCGTCGAAAAGGGGCTGAACTCGGCCAAGGACAACGGTCTGCTGGCCGGCTTCCCGCTGATCGACTTCAAGGCGACGCTGACGGACGGCAAGTTCCACGACGTCGACTCCAGCGTTCTGGCGTTCGAAATCGCTTCGCGCGCCGCCTTCCGCGAACTGAAGGAGAAGGGTTCGCCCAAGCTGCTCGAGCCGATCATGGCGGTGGAAGTCGTGACCCCCGAGGAATACCTCGGCTCGGTCATCGGCGACCTGAACGGCCGTCGCGGCATGATCCAGGGTCAGGACATGCGCGGCAACGCCACCGTCGTGAACGCCTTCGTGCCGCTGGCCAACATGTTCGGCTATGTGAACACGCTGCGCGGCATGTCGCAGGGCCGCGCTCAGTTCACCATGCAATACGACCACTACGAGCCGGTGCCGCAACACGTCGCCGACGAAGTGATCAAGAAGTACGCCTAAGCTTTCCCTTTTCGGAAAGCCCGCCTATATGCGCCCGGACCGTAAGGACCGGGCGTCCTTAACCCCCAAACTGCAGGAACCCCGGTTCGGGGACCTTAGGAGCTAGAAAATGGCCAAGGAAAAGTTCGAACGGACGAAGCCGCACTGCAACATCGGCACGATTGGTCACGTTGACCACGGCAAGACGACGTTGACGGCTGCGATCACGATGACGCTGGCGAAGGCCGGCGGCGCGA